>VAOW01041542.1_pt1 | contig 185358 bp, 179 predicted proteins | sample 3393921 | NCBI WGS metagenome assembly VAOW01 (sample SAMN08290428, study PRJNA428436) | hydrothermal vent metagenome | isolation source: Deep-sea hydrothermal vent chimney | place: Indian Ocean: Southwest Indian Ridge | depth 2742 m m | reverse complement strand
TTGGGATAAAGTAGATGAAGTATTACTTAATCCTGAGAAACAGAAGACATTGGCGGCATAACTTTTAACTTTAGGCGACAACTCTCTTGAAATCCGCCGTCAGATAGTAAACCTGCCGCCTGGAGAAGTTTTTGTACACCGCAATATCGCCAATGTAGTGGTTCATACCGACTTAAACTGTCTTTCGGTTATAGAGTTCGCTGTCGAGCTTCTCCGAGTTAAGCATATTATCGTTTGTGGTCATTACGGCTGTGGTGGTATCCAGGCTGCACTGGAAGACAGGAATCATGGGCTTATTGATAACTGGCTACGTCATATTAAAGATGTTATCCGTTTCAATGCGGAAAAATTTAATGGGTTAAGCCAGAGTGAAAAGTTAGATTTGCTCTGTGAGTTAAATGTAAAAGAACAGGTGGCCAATGTTTGTAGCACAACAGTCGTGCAAAATGCATGGCAGCAGGGGCACGAACTTTCTATTCATGGCTGGGTTTATGATATTGAAAATGGCATTTTAAAAGATCTGGGTATTAGCCTTTCATCAGGCGGTGTGAGTGAGGGAGCCTCTGCTTAAGTTGAGCAAGCTTTTATGCTGAATTAGTCACTAGTTTATACTGGATATCAACAATGGTATACGCACTGGTTTGTCGGTCATCTTTTATTGCGATCAATAGACTAAATTCATCATCCAGTGTTTTGCCCATCAGCGCTTTGCCCATAGGCGAATCCATGCTGATAAAGTTGCGTTTTGCATCGGTTTCATCGGGGCCAACGATACGATACGTTTTTGTTTCGCCGGCAGCATTTTCAATACTTACCCAGGCACCAAAGTAGATTTTACTGGTATCGGTTGGTCTGCGATCTACAATGACCATATTTTCAAGGCGTTTTCGCAGAAAGCGTATCCGTGCGTCAATTTCTCTCAGTTCTTTTTTTCGGTAGATATATTCTGCGTTTTCCGAACGGTCGCCTTCGGCAGCGGCAGCGGCGAGAATACGCGTTACCTCGGGGCGCTTATTTTTCCACAGATAATCATGTTCCTGCTGCAGGCAGGAGTGACCTTCGGCAGTGATATATTGTGAGCCTGGTTTTTGTGGTGGTCGGTATCTTCCCATAATTGTTATGTTGGTATGGTTGAATAATGCGGGGTAAAAACGGATTTTAACGGATTTTTTATTTCTGTGTGAGCGCGCTCCGCAATACTGGCGGAGTTGACTGGCTGTTGCCAGGTTTTCTGTCTTTTGGCGTGGATGGGCATCAGGCAGGGTGGACGGTGGGGGTGTTTGATTGGTAGTATTATCCAGTGTAAGTTAAGGAGTATGAATGGGATGGTTTGGATAGAAGCATGAATTTAAGCGGGTTAGATGATAAATATCATAATGTTATAGAAACTTTATAAAAAAAACATAAAATATGTGCTATAACTTTATTTACAATAACCAACAACAAATGAATGGGGTATTAAAAATGGACAGAAAACGTCTTCTGCAGGGCGAAAAAGCTAAAATTGCCAGTACTGGCCAGGTCGTTGAAATCAAACGCGTGAGTAATCATGGTTTCTCCGTGGTTAGATTTCAGACCGGTGGTGATTATATGATTCTAAATGACCGGCTTGAAACCTTGGGTCGAACTTTCGAGAGAGAAGAAGTTCAGCACTAAGCTAGGTGGTTTCAGGTAACGATTGTCGTCTGCTGTTCGCTGTAATGGGGTAAGGTTGGCGCTGTTTCTGCGCTTTGCCGCCAGGTGGTCGATATCGAATAGTTTCATCTCCCGCTGCTGCGGGATGGCTTGTCTTTATTAACCTACGCTGAATATAATTTCTAAATTTTACGGTTATAGTTAGTTACGGTTATATCTATAAAAATATCATATATAACAATGTATTACATATTACATATTACATATTACATATTACATATTACATATTACAGCTATAATGGTGTAAAAAATATAATTGTTGTAATATAGCCGATAAAACTTAAATAACTTCATATATATCAAACGGTTATTAACAATAAAGCGCGAAGCAGCGGGGCTGTCACTGTTCTTTAGTGTTACTAAACGTTACAGTTTTCTGTGCTACCCCCAACGACTTATCACTTTAAAGCCTTTATAAACATATAGTTATAATTTTGGCATCAATTTTGCTTCTATCTACATCAGACGGGCTAAATACGAAAAATGTATGCAAAAAAATATTTAGTGTACCCAAAATTAAATTTATTGATAATATTGATTATTAAGGAGTAATACAAATGAAAAAAATTGGCCAACTAATCGCCTCCGCAGGTCTGCTTGCACTTGCTGGTTCTGCTCAGGCTACGATCATAAACTTTCAGGCACTGGCTAATGGTGCTAGCGGTGTTGGCGAAAGTGCATGGACATCGTTTAACACCATGACCAATGGCGGTTCTGCTGTCGATATGACGATCACCGCATCACCTAAAGGAGCAACCGCCTATTTTGACAGCGCGCTTAATGGTGTGTCCGGTGGGCTTGGGGTTTGCCACACTGGTCTAGCTACAGGAAAAACAACTGGTGCACAGGGGTCTAATACAGGTAATATCTGTGGTAGCCCATCGGATGATAATGTTGGTGTTATCAATGAAGCGCTGATTTTTACCTTTAATCAAAGCTCATCAATGAATGAAATCTGGTTTAATAATAACCATGATAATGGCAATCTGACCGGAAAAACGATTCTTTTCTCGCGTAATGGTGGTGTCGCAACGCCTTACCTGTTCTCTGCTGCAGATAAGTTGGCTCCCGGTGGATGGGGTTACCGCTTTACGTTGGGCTCAATCGGATTTAGTAATACGTTTGCCGCTGGTGATTCGTTGACGGTTGCTTATGATAATACTCCTGGAGTACAAACAGCTAATCAGTTTTATGTTAGTGCGTTGGATGTTCCTGAACCTGGTATTCTGGCATTGCTTGGTCTGGGTTTAGTTGGTGTAGGGTTTGCGCGCCGCAGCAGAAAATAATTCTTTCAATCACTATCCTGTATAAAAGCCCGCGCTTCTTAAGCGCGGGCTTTTTGTTATGTAAGGTGCCTGTTTAAGCGATTAAACGCGTAAATAATGTTTTTTACGGTGGAAGACCAGGCATCAGCAGGTATGAATTTAGTCGGTCATAGTCTATGATTATGCAAGAATAGAGCGACCTTATTTAGTGGGAATTTTTTACCTTTCCAGGGGTCTGGATATGACTATCAGGAGTTAAGATGAAGTATTCTATTATAGTTGCAATGGTTGCGGCTTTATTTTTTTCCGGCCTGTCAGGGTGTTCTTCTGAGGTAAAAGAGCAACTGCCCAGGATGTCCGGTCAGGGCCCCAGTGTCCTCATTAAATCCTATAAAATGGCAGTGGGCGATCAGATACAGATTGATGTCTGGAAAAACCCAGAGCTTTCCATTAGCGAACCGGTAAGGCCGGATGGTAAAATTTCTGTACCACTGGTGGGTGATGTGATGGCGGTGGGTCGTACTCCCGAACAACTGGCAAAGAATATCGAGAAACATCTGGCCGTTTATGTAAAAAGCCCGAATGTCACTGTTATTCTTACCAGCTTGCAAGGGAATGACTTCCTTTCCCGTATTCGCGTTACTGGCGCAGTAGTAAAAAATACATCAATGAATTACCATCAGGGCATGACCGTACTTGATGCAGTCCTGGAGGCGGGGAGTGTGGATCTATACGCTAATGCAAACGGCACGAAACTGCATCGGCGGACGAAGCATGGTACGGTTAGTTACGATATTCGGTTACAGAATATACTGGAAGATGGTGATATGAAGACAAATGTGATGCTGATGCCGGGTGATGTTATTACTGTACCAGAGCGTAATTTTTAAGTATGCATCTTATTCTATAAATAGCCAAATTCACGGCCAGCCTGGGTTTATTTGCATTGCCAGCTGCGTTGCAGACGAAAAGGTGGTAATGAGAAAAGAGGGTGTATGAGAAGGTTCTTAAGCGATGGGCATCGAAAACGACTGATTAGCTTGTGTGGTTTATTTGTATTTGGACATGGCACACTCGTGCGTGCACTGGAAATTCAACCCAGTATTGGTGTCGGTGCAGAATACACCGATAATGCCACCCTGTCTTCCAGCCGTAAAAAGAGTGACACGATCACGACCACGTATATTGGTGCCAATATTAAACATAATGTGGGTACGCTACAGGCGCAGGCGGATACCTCATTTGATACTCAGCATTACACGCAGGGTACGTTTGGTGATCAGAGCTATTTTAATCTTAATACATTGCTGGACTGGGAAATGGTGAAACATCGGTTTCACTGGTCGATACGAGATATTTTCAATCAGCGACCAGTTATTTCAACCAATGTAAATACACCAGCCAATCTGCAGAATTCAAATATTTTTACTTTAGGTGCGAACTGGCTTATCCCGTTCTCGGCCAGAAGCCAACTTATTCTATTGCCTGAATACAGAAAATTTTATTATGAAAGCCAGAATATTAATAACCGGCAGTATGCGTTAGCGGCTAACTGGATGTATCGTGCCTACCGCTTAACCAGCGTGGGCTTAAATGCCAGTTACCGCCAGGTGGATTATGCCGCGCGGCAGATTGCCAATTCACGATTTAGTACCTTGCAGCTAAGTATTACTGGTCAGCGTTCACGCTCGAAATACACTTTAAATATGGGGGTTACTAATGTAAGGCGTGATGCAGGAAAAGAGATCAGTGGCTTTTCCGGGAATCTGGACTGGCTGGTAAATATGAGTAACAGGTCGAAGTTACAGGCACGTCTTTCAACCCAGCTAACGGATGCCAGTAGTGGCAGTCTGAGCGCAAATATTACTGCGAATACGGGAAGCTTTAATAATGTGCAGATTACTGCGGGTGTCATCCGTAATAAACTGTTCTGGCTGGGCTATCTCAGAAAAGATGGCGTATTAAACTCAAAGGTCTGGGCGGAGTATCGTGAGGTGCTCTATAGTAATTCGCCTGATGACCGTAAAATCGGTACATTGGGTATTAACCTTAATTACCCGATGACGGCATTTCTATCGAGCGGGCTGTATGTCAATTATTCTAAAGATGAGCTAATAGAAATATTCAGGACAGACAAAAGATTGGTCGCGGGATTGAGTTTTACTTACCGACATTCGAGGAAACTACGCAGTAATCTGGATATAAGTTACCGTCAAAAGGTGAGTACTGTCTCCACCCAGGAATATACTGAAGGCAGTGTTTTCTACAATCTGGTTTATGGTTTTGGTCGGGTGTATCGGCCAGTACGCTCAAGTTTATAGCTGCGCCCGCGTTTCAGGCTTACTGGCAAGTGGCGGAGAAAGAGGGATTTGAACCCTCGGAACCCGCAAGGGTTCACTTGATTTCGAATCAAGCCCGTTCGGCCGCTCCGGCATTTCTCCAAAATGCAGTTTTGATAAGTCAGCAGACTAAAACGCCTGTTGGCTACGCCTGGATTTTATAGTAAATACGCTAGTTATTGGTAATAAATACTGTTTCTGGGTAGAAAATATGTATTTTTACCGCCATCAGTTCCTTGCGCCCACGATGGATCGCCTGAGTGCAGGTGGCTTTTTTGAGAGTCTTATGTCAAATAATGAATACGATCTGTTAATTATTGGTGCCGGTGTATCAGGCAGTGCGCTGCTCTATCTGGCAACAAAATATAGCAGTATAAAAAATATCGGTTTAATAGAAAAATATGCGGCACCTGCGCGAGTTAATTCGCTTTCAAGCAATAACAGCCAGACGCTTCATTGTGGTGACATTGAAACAAACTACAGCTTAGACAAGGCGCTTAAAGTTAAACGTGCAGCCAGTATGTTACGCAACTATGCAGTATCACAGGCCGATGCGCACCATATCATTTTTAAATACCCAAAAATGGTTCTGGGTGTTGGCGCGGCGGAATGTGCGTTGTTGAAAAAACGTTATGCGGTTTTTGGGCCACATTATCCAAATTTAAAATTGCTGGATAAAAAAGCTATTGCACGAATCGAACCAAATGTGTCGATGAAAGGTGATAAATTTCGTGAAGAAGAAATTATTGCTCTGGGTTCAACGGATGAATATACTGCGGTTAATTATGAAGCACTGTCACGCTCATTTGTGCGCCAGTCCCAAATAGAAGCGAATCAATATACCGATAAAATTGTTGATGTGCATTATAACGAATTTGTAATGCACATTAAAATTAATCAGCATGGCTTTATTGTGGAAACACAGGGCGTTTGCTATCGAGCAAAAACCCTGGTTGTTAGTGCGGGTGGTCATAGCCTTAAACTGGCACATGATCTTGGTTATGGACACCATTATTCGGTGCTGCCGATAGCCGGTAGCTACTACTTTACCCCGCATGTTTTAAATGGCAAGGTCTATACGGTACAGAATGATGCTTTACCGTTTGCTGCGATACATGGCGACCCAGATGTACTGGTGCCGGGCGCGAGTCGTTTTGGGCCGACGGCACTGGTACTACCCGTGCTTGAACGCTATAACTTTAAGACACTGCCGGACTTTCTACAGGTATTTCGTTTTGATCGCCGTGTTGCAAAAGTGTTATGGGATTTGTTGCGCGTTAAAGATATTCGCCATTACATGTTTAAAAACATGCTATTTGAAATTCCATTGTTACGGAAATGGCTATTCCTGAAAGAGGTGCAAAAAATTATCCCGTCACTTAAACTTGGCGATTTGACCTTTGCACATAAAGTTGGTGGTATCCGTCCACAGCTTATTGATAAGGATAAATGCAAGTTATTAATGGGGGAGGCTAAAATAGACACGGGTATTGGTGCAATATTTAATATGACGCCATCACCTGGTGGCACGTCCTGCCTGGAGAACGCTGAAATTGATCTGCGTACAATCACTCGGCATTTAGCCGCAACGATTGATGAAGATGCCCTGCAAAATGACTTGCTAATGGATGACCGTGTGCACAGTGTTGATGATTTTTCAGGTCTGCTGATTAGTGGCGATGCCGCAGGTGAAATGTAATCGGTTGAGCCGATTAATAGTACCGATTAATAGTACCGATTTGAGGCCGGGTTTACTGTCCTGATAAACCCGGCTTGTGCGGTTAACCGAGTATGCTCTTTAGCCTTCGTTGTGCATCAAACCACAGTCAAGTTCCAGCGTCGATTGAGTGGCGACCGACGTAATAAGTGACTGGATAGTCTGGTGTTTGCCTGGGGTTATGTTATGAAATTCGAAACCCATTTTTATATAAGCGGGTGAGTAATTTTTATTTACCCAGCGTTGTCGAGCCTGCAACAGGACGAAAATATTATTATCTTCCAGTGACCGAATAGCCAGTTCGAAAGATCCATAAGGTATAATTTGATGTACAGGAATGAGCGTGGCACCACCCAGCGTTGATATATCGACCAGTAAGCAGCCTGAATTTAAGGCTTTTTCATTATTAAATGAGCGGGTTGATAAACGATCGAAATACCCCTGTTCCTGAGTATTTGTTGCCAGGTAATCAGTTGTTACACATGCAGTTCCAGTCATTGCTTTCACCATGAGGTAAATTGAAATACAGTTTAATATCGCATTTTTAAGTTGCAGTTTTATGACGCTTTCTTTACATTTTCATGACCTGAGTGTGGAGAATGATTACTGAAACGAAGGCAAAGACTAGCCATTGTTAAAGACACGCGGTGAATACATCCCTGTTGGCTCGACACCCGCATCCCTGCGGCTGACGGTCTTGAACAATGGTGCCTTCATCTGTACTGTTAGTCTGTGGTAACAGCCTATAGTGGTTAATAAAGAATAACCGACAGAAAGAAGTATAAGCAGGCGACTAAATTTGGTTGCACAGCACCATATAGCTGGTTAGATAAATTTATATCGCGATGAAATATATGGGTTAAAATGATTACAGGATGGTTGTGTTATAAACCTGAGAGGACAAATAATGCCGTGCTCACACACGCCAGCATTAACCGAATCTGTTGTTCAAGTAATGATGCAGTAAAACCACAGTAACTATATTTTTTAACGGATAGAACAGCGATGGCTAAACAAATTCGTGACGACAGCTGGCATCAGCGTTTGCACCGTGAATTCGAACAGGACTATATGCAGTCCTTAAAGCAGTTTTTGCGTCAGCAAAAAGATCAGGGTAAAGTTATTCTTCCGCATTCATCGTTGTGGTTTAATGCATTGAACTCAACCCCGTTTGGTCGGGTAAAAGTTGTTATTCTGGGGCAGGATCCTTACCCCACTCAAGGGCATGCTCACGGTTTGTGTTTTTCAGTTAAAGCAGAAACCTCGCCGCTACCAAAATCGCTGATTAATATTTTTAAAGAGCTGGAGGATGATCTGGGCATTAAAAATACCACAGGATATCTGCAGCCCTGGACGCAGCAAGGTATATTATTATTGAACAGTGTGTTAACTGTTGAGCAGGGCAAGTCTAATTCGCACCAGAGTAAGGGGTGGGAGATTTTTACCGATAAAATTATCAGCCTGCTGAATGTGCAAGAAACGCCGCTGGTCTTTGTGTTGTGGGGCAGTTATGCACAAAAAAAAGGCACGGTGATTGACACTCAGAAACATAAGGTTATTCGCTCACCGCATCCTTCACCACTGTCTGCATATCGAGGCTTCTTTGGTAGCCGACCTTTCTCAAAAATTAACCAGTTTTTGCAACAACAGGGGCAATCAGCCATTAACTGGCAATTATAAATCATGTTTTTTAGCCGAAGGAAATGTATTATCCTTAGCTCGGCTATTACATACTAACAGGATGGATGAAAAAGGCTACTTATTGTTCAAGACCGTCAGCCGCAAGGATGCGGGTGTCGAGCTTACATGGCGGTATTTACCGCGTGTCTTGAACAATAAGTATCCTTTTCATCTGTTTCAGTAATAGAAATGTAGCGTATTCTTTTCATCTGTACAAAGGTTTCTAATAATTAATCGGTTGAGGATATATTGAATGTCAGATTACTTTAATGAAAAAGCCCAAAATTGGGATGTGGATGATAGAGTCAAGCAGCTTTCAACTGCTGTTGGATCATCAATAATAGAGCATGTCCCGCTTAATGCGCAAATGGAGGTGATGGATTTCGGTGCGGGAACCGGTTTGATTAGTTCTTACGTCGCACCTCTGGTACATAAAATTGTAGCAGTAGACATCTCTGAGGCAATGCTGAACAAACTTGTCGCCAAGCCAGAATTGCATGGCAAGGTTGAAGCCGTCTGTCAGGATATTATGGAAAAACCCATCGCTGCAAGCTTTGACCTGGTGATGAGTGCTATGGCTATGCATCATGTGGAAGATACAGGGAAGCTTATTCAAAGATTCGCCGAGCAGTTAAAGCCCGGCGCAATGGTTGCGCTGGCTGATCTGGATAAAGAAGATGGCAGCTTTCACCCAGAAAATACGCAAGGCGTGTTTCATTCTGGTTTTGAACAGAGTGAGTTACAATTGTTATTAGAGAGTCATGGTTTCTACGATGTGCATTTTATAACAGCACATACAATGCATAAAAATGAAAAGGAATACCCAATATTTTTGGTCATTGCCACAAAAAGATGAGAGTGCAAGCGCTCTGGGCTAAAATCTACAGGCTATAAAGCGGCTAAAAATCCCCTCCTATAAAAGTTCGAATGGAAGTTGGGTTTTCTGGTTAAACACAAGATTAAAAACACGCATTAATATTACAAAGACATTATTATGAAGCAGAAAATAATCACCATGCTTGAGTTACAGGATGCGATGAACTCAAAAGTAAATCCTGACTGGCGTAACGCCGATTTTGAATGGTACCGTGCGATCTGGATGGAAGCCTCTGAAATGCTCGATCACTATGGCTGGAAGTGGTGGAAAAAGCAGACGCCAGATATTATGCAGGTGAAGCTGGAAGTTGTGGATATTGTGCATTTTGCCCTGAGTATTCGCCTGCAGCAACACGGTTCGCTGGAAGATATTGCAGTTGCCATAAGGAATGATTTTGACAATTCCATGCAGGCTGAAGATATTCGAAAAACGATTGAATGTCTGGTGCTGTTAACCTTGACAGATCAGGGCGCACATTTTTCTTTTATCGCCGGGATTATGCAGTATATGGACATGCCGTTTGATGAGTTGTTTGAAATCTACATTGGTAAAAATGTTTTAAATATGTTCCGTCAGGATAATGGCTATAAGGATGGGAGTTACCAGAAAACCTGGGCCGGGCGTGAAGATAATGAATATCTGGCTGATCTTTTACAGACTCTGGACAGTAATGCGGCATCGTTCAAAGACACACTTTATCTGGCGTTGGAACAGAGCTACCGAGATGCAGTCGGGGTTGAGCATGGGTAGCTGGAAGAGTGGGACTTGCATTTTTTACAAAAGCCCCAATATAGCAGGTGTCTGCTAATTATCAGCGATGGCGGTGAAGGCAGTTAGTGTATAGCAACTTTACTTGCTGTGCGCGGGTTTGGAACTGGCGGGTTATCCGTTCCCGTTAATTCAGTGGGTTTATTAATAAAGCTTTAGCGCATAGTCTTGCGATCTTAAAAATAAGTAGTCAGGTGATTATAATGACAGATGTATTAGATAGAATTGATGAACAGGTAAAGAATAACAAGGTAATGATTTACATGAAAGGCACGCCACAATTTCCGCAATGTGGTTTTTCTGGTCGTACGGTTGAAGCCTTAAAACAGGTCGGCAAAGAGTTCGCTTATTGTAATGTGCTGGCTGATGCCGAAATTTTTCAGAATCTACCGCGTTATGCCGACTGGCCAACTTTTCCACAGGTGTATGTGGATGGTGAGTTGATTGGTGGTTGTGATATTACACTGGAGATGTTTGAAAATGGCGATTTAAAGAAGAGGATTGACGAAGCGAGCACATCTTAGGTGTTTTTACAGGGTTAGAATCGTTGCTTATTATAATTGGCACTCGGTTTAGTGATTAGTTTAGCCAAAGATAAACCGCTAAATTTAGTCCTAAGTCGAGAGTTTTAGACTGAATCAGTAAGCAATATTCAGGGCTGGATCTTCGCGTGCATCCTGTAATTTTCTTTCCGCGCGTTTAAATAATTCATCGGCTGAAATAATGACTTCATTCCCACGATAATAGAATACACCAATTCGGCCTGTTATCGGCAGATTGCCGGCAGAGGTTTTGTAGGTGCGGTTATTAATCATTGTGAGTATGCGCTGAATAGCGGATTGCCGGTAGTTTTGTACTTTAGTATGATGCATGATAATGGCAAACACACCATTACCCAGGCGGGCGACGGTATCAGTGGGGCGGATGACCTGCCGTAAGCGGCGGTGCTGACTGATAAGTATCTCATCGACAACATTATTGCCTTCCTGGTCACGGATTTTATTCAGCTCACACAGTTCAATTAAAGCAAGACAGACACCACCATGTCGGTTAGCGGCCTCTTCAATGTGAGCCTTCAAATTAAACATTAAAAATTGCTGGTTGCCGGCACCAGTCAGATCGTCGACCAAGGCTATTTGTTCCAGCCTTTCAATGGTGCTAGCCATTTGTCTGGAGGTTTCCAGCAGGTCGTTTTGCAAGCCGGCAATACGAGCGGCGGCATTGATCCTGGCAGCAAGCTCCTGCGGGTTGGGAGGTTTGCATAAATAATCATCGACCCCGTGTTCAAAAGCTTTGACCAGATATTCTATACCATCATGGGCGGTAAACAGGATGATGGCGGTGTAAATGCCGTTCTCCTCATCGCGCTGACGAACTTTTTCTGTCAGTTCCAGCCCGTCCATTTCCGGCATATCCCAGTCCGCCAGGATCACTTCGGCGGGTTTCTGTTCAATCATCGTTAACGCTTCAGTTGCGCTATCAGCCATACGAACACCATCGTAACCGGCTTTTTTGAGTGCAGTTTTGACGACAATACGGCTAAACTGTAAGTCATCAATAATAATGATTGAGATATTTTGGTTGCTCATGGATAGTTTTAAGTGTTCCCTGTTATCTGAAGACGCATGCAACATGGTGTAGTTAGAACGCTGCTGATGTTATATATAGCTGATATTGTGTATTTTAGACTAATTTTTAGTGATTTTATCGACTGAATTTAACTCCATACGGTGCCGACATTATCATTCCAGCGGTTAACAATGTTACAGAATAGCTCAGCAGTTTTTGTGGCATCGTACAGTGCCGAGTGGGCTTCGGTATTGTCCCATTCAATGCCCGCTGCCTGAACCGCGCGCGATAAAACTGTTTGACCGTAGACAAGACCCGCCAGACTCACGGTATCAAATGTACTGAAGGCATGGAAAGGGTTACGCTTGATCTTGTTGCGCGCAGCAGCGGCATGGATAAACTTATGATCCAGCGTAGTATTGTGGCCGATCATGATTGCGCGGCTACAGTGAGTTAGCTTCAGGCCTTTATTAATGAATTTAAATAATTCACGGACACCCGCTTCTTCATGTTTTGCTGTTGCCATCCGAAATGGGTGGTAGGGGTCGATGCCATTCACTTCCAGTGAGGCCGGGTTCATATTGGCACCTTCAAATGGGTTGATATGGCAGGAATATTTTTCATCAATGGCGATGTGTCCCGTTGCATCAAGTTTTAATGTCAGTGCGCCAATTTCTAGCAGAGCATCCGTTTTTTCATTAAAACCACCGGTCTCAACATCCACGACAACTGGGTAAAAACCACGGAAACGTCGCGCCATTAATTTAGCTTCGTCATTGCTCATGTTATTTATATTCATCTTTGTAGGTAATTAAAGTTTTTGTTGATTTTAGATTGTTTATCTCAGGCAAGTTTCCAGTGCAGCGTTTGTCCTGCCATAAATGGGATCAGCGTGTCCTCACCCATGTGGTAACTTTCAGGTATGCTCCAGTCCTGTTTTATTAAAGTTATACAGCGAGTGTTTCGTGGCAAACCATAAAAATCAGGGCCATTAAAACTGGCAAAAGCTTCGAGTTTGTCGAGTGCACCAAGCTGCTCGAAGATTGTGGCATACAGTTCGATGGCTGCATGGGCGGAGAATATACCAGCGCAACCACAGCTGCTTTCTTTGTTATGTCTGGCATGGGGCGCGCTGTCGGTACCGAGAAAAAATTTAGAACTGCCAGTGCGGATAAGATTTAACAGTTTCTTCTGGTGTGTATCGCGTTTTAACACCGGTAAACAGTAGTTGTGTGGTCGTAACCCGCCCTGGAACAGAGCATTGCGATTTAGTATCAGGTGGTGAGGAGTAATGGTCGCGGCAATATTTGCACTGGCCTGCCGTACAAAATCGGCTGCCTCACTGGTGGTAATGTGTTCGAATACGATTTTTAATTCGGGAAAGTTTTTAGTTAGCGGGAATAATACGCAGTCGATAAAGATTTTTTCGCGGTCAAATATATCAATATCTTCATCAGTCACTTCGCCATGTACCAGCAATGGCATGCCGGTTTTCTGCATTTCATCGAGTGCATCATGGCAGTTTTCAATATGCGTAACACCGGCATCAGAATTGGTGGTGGCACCAGCGGGATAGAGTTTTACGCCTTTAATAAAACAGCTTTTGGCGGCAGCAATAATTTCATCAGGGGAGGTGTTGTCAGTGAGGTAGAGAGTCATTAACGGTTCAAAGTCGGTGCCGTCAACAGCGGTGAGAATACGGTCAAGGTATTCAACTGCCTGTATCACAGTGGTAACAGGTGGGTTCAGGTTTGGCATGACAATGGCGCGTGCAAACTGGTTCGCGCTAAAGCCTGCAACACGATTAAGTGTTTGGCCATCACGCAAATGTAAATGCCAGTCATCGGGTTGTGTGAGTATTAATTGTGTTGCTGTCATAGTAGTATTCCGCTGACGCTATATTATGCCCTAACTTAACCATGTCTGTATTTCAAAAATTATTCGCCATGCTGTTTTTAAAGGCAGTGCCGCAAAACTTACCCTGTATGAAATCGCTGGCCGTCAGCCTGACATTGTTATACTGGGCTAGCGGTGTACTGGTATTAAGCTCAACCCTAAAACCATCGACACTGATGGAGAATATGTTATTAAGTGTGGTCATTTTACTGGTTTTTATTTATGGTATTTTGCGGATTTTAAATTTTCAGGCAAGGTTTGTACAAACTTTTTCTGCAATCGTTGGTGTTGGGCTGTTATTTAATCTGCTTTCCTGGCCACTGCTGGCAGTGATAGCCGATAATAGCGGGACTGAGTCGCTGCTTGCATCGGTTTCATTTATATTCCTTATGTTGATAAGCTGGGAGGTGCTGGTGAAAGCGCATATCTTTAAGCAGGCGCTGGGAACCTCTATGCTGAACGCATTGCTGTTGTCGTTTTCTCTATTTTTTATCACCATGACTTTGTCTCAACTGTTATTTCCGGCAGGGGTAAGCCACTAATGAAAATTCATATCCTTGGAATATGCGGTACCTTTATGGGTGGCATTGCACTACTGGCACGACAGGCTGGTCATGAAGTGAGCGGCTCGGACGAAAATGTTTATCCGCCGATGAGTACGCAATTACAGCAGCAGGGCATTAAGCTCTGTCGTGGTTATAAGGCCGAGCATATCAATGATGCGATTGATCAGGTCATTATTGGTAATGCGCTGTCGCGGGGGAATGCCGCCGTAGAATATGTGTTAAACAGAAATATTTCTTATATCTCCGGGCCGCAGTGGCTGGCAGAAAATATATTGAATGTGCGCTGGGTGCTGGCCGTGGCAGGTACGCATGGTAAGACTACCACTGCCAGTATGCTGGCATGGATACTGGATGCTGCCGGACTGAATCCCGGCTTCCTGATTGGTGGTGTACCGGAAAATTTCGCATTGTCGGCGCGTTTTGGTGCAACCCCGTTTTTTGTAGTGGAAGCAGATGAGTATGATACCGCCTTTTTTGACAAACGCTCAAAGTTTGTTCACTATCATCCGCGTACGGCGATATTAAATAATCTCGAATTTGATCATGCGGATATTTTCGACAATCTGGAGGCGATTAAACAGCAGTTTCATCATTTTGTTCGCACAGTGCCAGGCGAAGGTTTGCTGGTGGTCAATGGTGAAGATAATAATCTGAATGGCGTGATTAAGCAGGGCTGCTGGAGCCAGATAGAAACCTTTTCGTCCAGATTGAAACCGGCTGAAGAAAATCTGTCGGCAAAAAATAGCTGGCAAATCGGTGCGTGCAGCAACAATGGGGCTCAGTTTGAGGTGTTATTAAATAACACAATAGCGGGTACAGTCAACTGGTCGATGCATGGTTTACATAATCGCCTTAATGCACTGGCGGCGATTATTGCAGCCAGACATGCTGGTGTCAGTGGCGCACAATCCTGTGAGGCATTAGGCAGTTTCGCGGGGATCAAACGTCGACTGGAAGTGCGTGGTGTGATCGCAGGCATAACTGTGTATGATGATTTTGCCCACCATCCTACCGCCATAACTGAAACCCTGGCTGCGATGAAAGAAATACAGGCAGCCGGGAGAATAGTCGTGGTACTGGAACCACGTTCCAATACCATGCGTATGGGGAGACACAAAGATACCCTGGCGGCAGCCTTTGCCGGGGCGGATGAGGTATTATTATTTCAGCCTGCTGGGGTTGACTGGAATTTGCATGATGTAGCGGTTGCCTCACCTGTACCAGCAACAGTCTATGACGCAACTGAAAAAATAATTGAGAGAGTATGTTCTACCGCAACAGTCGGTGATCATATTCTTATTATGAGCAATGGTGGTTTTGAAGCCATCCATCAGCGCTTGCTGGACGCATTGAAAATACAGTATGCGCAGAAGGTGATTGCTTAAAAAAGATCAGCCGCTCGCATTCACAAACTTGAAATCTTGTTACTGGATAAGCCTTTACAGAATAATATCAGACAGTTTCGCAGGTTAGAATAAACTTGCCTGTTCCCGACTGGTTGTAACGTACCTTATAAATGAAAACAAAAAACAAAAAAATAATTTCGCTCGCCATAACCGGTGCCTCCGGTGTGCAATATGGGTTTCGTTTACTTGACTGCCTGCTGCAACAAAATCATAGGGTTTATCTTATGATTAGCAAAGCGGCGCAGGTTGTTATCGGCATGGAAACCGACATTGCATTGCCAGGGCGCTGTAAGGATATACAGGGTTTTCTGCTGGAAAAATATCAGGCTGAAAAAAATCAGTTACGTGTATTTGGTGATGATGAATGGACTGCGCCGACAGCCAGTGGCAGCGGACGGGTTGATGCGATGGTGGTTTGTCCCTGTTCGATGGGTGCATTGTCAGCCATTGCCACGGGTGCCAGTAATAACTTAATCGAACGTTCGGCTGATGTGATGTTAAAGGAGCGTAAAAAATTAATTCTGGTGCCGCGTGAAACCCCTTATTCGGACATACACCTGGAAAACATGTTAAAACTTTCCAGAATGAGCGCGGTCATTTTATGTGCCAATCCAGGCTTTTATAATAAAGCAGAGACCGTCGATGATTTAATTGATTTTGTGGTTGCAAAAATTCTGGATCAGTTACAACTTGAACATACTTTGCAACCCGTCTGGGGTGCCGTTTAGTTTTTGTTGGCCTGTCAAATTTTTTATGGTGCAAAAAAATGGTGGCTAATCCGCTGCCGAATTAGCCACCAACGCAGGAGTGTCTTGCATGAAACTCCGGCTTCCCTTACGTTAATTTTCGAGCTGGTAAGCAGCTTTTCTGAAGAATAATTCAGGTCAATGTTTCGACTAAAAAAAGGGGATATTACTACCCCCCTTTTTCTATTTAGACCTATGATTATATAGCTTAAATCACCAGGCCTGTTTTGCCTTATCAGGCTTTACCACATAAACCAGGCCTGTGCTAACGCTGTGTTGCTGTCGGATACGTTGGTTGTACTACCATTAATTTTAGTGTAGATAACATACTGAAGGCTGAATTTGGTATTCATCCAGGGCAGGTAACTGGCCTGCGTCGTCCATGCGGTGCTACTGTATGCATCGCCATTGCTACCGTTGTCAGACCCGGAGCTAGTGTTGAGGCCCAGCGTAGCGGTAGCATGGTGCCCCCAGTGATAGATGGCATCCAGACGCGTGTTTTTGAGTGTTGGGTTCAGGCCAGGGTTACTAAAGTTCAAGGTCTGTTTTTCATGGGTATAGGTAGCATGTGCACTGAGGGTGTCTTCACCGTTAGCCATGGTATGTTCATATTGTGCATCCACGGCAATATCGGTGTACTGGTCATGTGTCGCTGAAGGAGTAAGAGTATTATTAGAACCAACAGCGGGTAAATTATACAGTGCTGCCTGCATCCCATAAGCCCCCAGCATCAGTGTGTCACCGGAGCTTAGTGTGGTGTTCCAGGCCAGGCGTATATATGGGGCTAGCCCACTGATACGTGCGTTAGTATAGGAATTCGTCGTTGTTGAGCCTGCAAGAGCAGTACCATCGAGGTTGCCTGTATCGCGGTATAAAGTTAGCTCGGTATAAAGGCCATTGCCCCAGTCAGCATACGCGCCTAGTCCGGCCACACCACCACCCATATTATCTATCATCGGGGTGGTTACGTTGGCACCACCAGTGAAGGGATACCCCCATGCTGGCGACGAGTTCCACACATCCTGTACCGTTGGGTTATTATTCAGGGTGGCACCATAGGTAACTGCGCCGGCATGATTGGCATAGCGTATATCGGTGTTATCCATGCTAAATCCAGAGCCATCAGCAGGTGCCAAAGTTACCTGAATAAAAGAACCCATATGCGGAGAGATTTCACCCGCATAGAATATGCTTAGCTGGTCAGGCAGATTGGCGCTGGTGGAAGGTGTGCTTGCCTTGGAGTAAGTCGCATCTGTCTGTAGCATGACAGAGAATGGCGGAGTTTCATTAATCTTCAGGTTGTTCTCGTTTGATGCAGCTGTAGAGTCAATTTGTTTGGTTCCGGTAAGTGTGTAGGCATTGAGTTTAAACTGGCGTCCAAAGGGAGTGAGTTCGGGAAACACGGTATGGCAGGACGAACAGGCTAACCCTGTCTGCCGCGCAAAACTTGGCACAGCATTGGCCTCCTGATACGTCATTGAGGTTGCGGCAATAACAGCCACTAGCAAAATATTCTTTTTAAACATCTTAAATGTCTCCTGTAGTTTTTATTTTTAAGCTAGGTTGAAAAGGTTAAAACCTGTGTGGGTATTTTAGACGTGAAGATAGCGTGCTATATTGACTTTTATCAAGAACTTTTAAGAAAATTCACGGTCATAGTGCCAAAGTTGTGTTTCCGCCTGATGCATTAATGTCTTATTACTGAAACAGATGGAAAGGCTACTGATTGTTCAAGGCACTCGGTAAAGCAATTCAATGCTTAAAATAAAAAGAACAGAGAAATTTTGGGAGACTTTATCTCTTGACCAAATGAGCGCCCAGCAATGGGAATCTCTCTGTGATGGTTGTGGTTATTGCTGTCTGATTAAACTGGAAGATGAGGACAGTGGTGAGGTTGTAACGACCAGTGTGACCTGTCGATTATTCGATACAGAGAGTTGTCGATGTAAAGATTACGATAATCGTCTGGAGTCGGTATCAATGTGTGTAAAAATTACGGCAGATAATGTATCCAGCTTGCTCGACAGGCCACACTGGCTACCACTCAGTTGCGCCTACCGATTAATCTATGAAGGCAATGCGTTACCCGACTGGCACCCATTGCTTACGGGTAATGTCTCTTCTGTGCATTCGGCGGGTGTTTCGGTTAAACGGTTTGCGCTGTCGGAAGAGTTTATGCACCCAGACCAGCTGTTTGACTGTATTATTAAGGATAAAGGCTAATACTGGATACTTACTAACCGGATAGATGAAAAAGCTACTGATTGTTCAAAACCGTCAGCCGCAAGGATACGGATGTCGAGCTTACATGGGACATGCATCATGGTTCCTCTGCGGCTTTCTTAGCGAACGCTACATAGTAGTGCCCAGTTTATAATTTTAAAATAACGCATGAAATCACCCGTAGACAGGCTCTTAAAAAATCATCAATCGTTAAATCATATGGATCACCAGAAAGTGATTTCCCATGTGCAGCGTGATATTAAACTGGATGGTGCTGACTGGGTGTTAAATACCTTACTCATTGAAGGCTGTGAAGTGCCGTTTAAATTTAAGCGTAAACAGGCGTATAAAAACACTCAGGGCCAGCGGGTTAATTTGACGTATTATCGTGCAACTGAAAATATTGCCGGTATTGAGATGGAAGTAATGCATGTTGTAAGGGTTAAAATTGCGTGAAACCAGCGGCATTCGTTGCGGGAATACGGCATCAATGAATATATCGAATCACTTTTATCCCGTTCACTGATGGTTAACGGGATAAAAGTGATATCGAACCTGGAATTTCTGATGCAATAAAAAATGGCCGCAGAATCCGTTGCGGATTAGTCGTAAAAGAACCCTGCTCAGGCGCTACTTACATCGATAGCCTGGCGACCTTTTTCACTTTCTGCCACAGAGAAAATAACCGTCTGCCCTTCACCCAGAGAGCGGTGGCCTTTGCCCTGGATTGAGCGAAAATGCACAAAAATATCTTCACCATTCTCGCGGGTAATAAAACCAAAGCCTTTGGCTGCATTAAACCATTTAACGGTGCCGCATTCCTGACCTGCCTGGATATCTGTGTGACGGGTTTGCTGGTCCTTACTGGTTATACCGAAGGTAGCCAGAAAGCTGCCAATGACAATACTGAGAAATGAAATCACCCATAGTGACAGATTCTTTGGGGCCATCATCATGGCAAAGCTTTCACTTATGCTGGCGGTGTATCCTGGATGTGTTTGCAGGCTGAAAAGTGTCGCAAAGGATGAAACGATTAAGCTGATTATTATTATCTTAAAAAATAACATGTAGATTACTCCGAATAGACTTATTACTGAAACAGATGAAAAGGGTAGCTGTTGTTCAAGACACGCGGTAAATACCGCCATGTAAGCTCGACACCCGCATCCCTGCGACTGACGGTGAACACCAGGTCGCCTTTTCATCCATCCTGTTAGTATATAGATGTAACTGAACGCCAGCAGAAGTTTAAGTGCTGCCATTCACTCTGCAGGCATGAACCTGGATTAGTCAGCTGATTGTTCGCATGTGAATTTAAGTGCATGATATTAAACCAAACACCGTTTAACTGATTGACGTTGACAGAGCTGCTTAGTATAACCGAGCTGACAGGTAAGGAATAGGTGTATCTGTTGGGTTAAGGTGATTTTTGTGGCGTTTTATTTTCGGCAATTCTTGCCATAATAACTTCAATCGATTCGTTGGACGGTAACTGGAGGTGAAAGCCGTGCGCATTGAGGTTGCTGATGACTTTGCGGGTATCTTCTTTGGCAAGTTTTGTTGCGGTGGATAGATTCAGCTCCATGGCAAATTCTACAATGCCCAGCGTGTTATAAATCTGCCGGGGAACATTGTCGAATCCCCCTTCTTCTGCCAGATAGACGTACATGTCGGGTTTAAGGTTACAGCGGTAGATAAAGCATTGCATGGGGTAATACCGTAAGGTTTACAGGTTATGCAAAACTTTTTTTGCTGCGCTGATGGTGTTTTGCAGGTCTTCATCACTGTGTGCAGCCGAGATGAAACCGGCTTCATAGGCGGAAGGTGCCAGATAAATACCTTCCTCCAGCATCCCGTGAAAGAAGTTTTTAAACTGTTCGAGATTACACTGCGTTGCCTGTTCAAAACGGGTGACCTGCTGATGGCTAAAGAACAGGCCGAACATAGCACCAACGCGGTTGCAGCTCATGGCAACGCCAGCGGTTCTGGCTGCAGCAAGTATACCATCAGTCAGTGTTGTCACTTTACTGGCAAGTAATTCATAAAAGCCGGGCTGACAGATCAGTTCAAGTGTTTTGAGTCCCGCTGTCATGGCAATGGGGTTACCTGATAAAGTACCCGCCTGATACACTGGGCCTAAAGGTGCAATGCATTGCATGATTTCACGCCTGCCGCCAAATGCACCAACGGGCATACCGCCACCAATAATTTTACCTAAAGTGGTTAAGTCCGGCTGAACACCGTAGTGTTCCTGTGCGCCACCCAGGGCGACACGAAAGCCGGTCATCACTTCATCAAAAATCAAAACAATGTTGTTTTCTGTGCAGGTTTTGCGCACACCCTGTAGAAAACCTGCAACGGGTGGAACACAGTTCATATTTCCCGCAACCGGTTCGATAATGACGCAGGCAACCTTGTCCGCTATTTTACTAACCGCCTGATTAAACGCTTCGAGGTTATTGTAGGGCAGGGTAATGGTGTGTTCAGCTAATGCGGCCGGTACGCCGAGTGAACTGGGTATGCCCAGGGTTAAAGCACCGGAGCCCGCTTTTACCAGCAGCGAATCAGAGTGTCCATGATAACAGCCCTCAAATTTAATCAGTTTGTCGCGACCGGTGTAACCCCGTGCCAGCCGAATTGCGCTCATGGTCGCTTCTGTCCCCGAACTGACCATGCGTACCATATCCATTGACGGCATCAGCGCACAGACTTTGTCTGCCATTGTCGTTTCTATTACCGTAGGGGCGCCAAAGCTTAAACCCCTGTCAGCAGCAGTTTTCACTGCGGTTATCACTTCAGGGTGAGCATGGCCGAGAATCATTGGCCCCCAGGAGCCGACATAATCAATGTAGCGCTTATCTGTTTCGTCGTAGATGTAGGCTCCTTTGGCACGCTTGATGAAAACTGGGTCACCACCGACACTGTTAAATGCGCGAACCGGCGAGTTGACCCCGCCAGGGATATGGTTTTTTGCTGCATTAAATTGTTCGGACATGATATACCTGACGTTATAACGATTGAAAATGACGGATTTAAAAGATCGGTTATCTGGAGCGCGATTTTACCTTAATTTAGCGCCTGTCGCATGTGTTGCTGAGTCATTGCTACAATTACACTGTTGTTCCTAACGGTGTTGGCATTTATTGATTAATAAAGTGGTTGCTTAGTTTTTTTGCTGAGTGTGGAATGTTCTGCGATGAAAACAGGCTGCTTATGACAGCGACCATATCCGAACCATTCTGGATAACCTGATGAATATTGTCATCGGTTATACCGCCGATGCTACATATTGGTATAGCTAACTGTTGTTTGGCCTTTAAAATTATATTTAGCCCTGCGACAATCGCATTGGGTTTGGTTGGTGAGGGAAATATCGCCCCAAAGGCAACGTAACTGGCGGTAGCTTTTTCTGCTGCCATAGCGAGGTTTAGATCGTTATAACAGGAAATGCCGATGATGGCATTCTCACCAAGTGTTTGGCGTGCCTGGGTTAGCGAAATATCGTCCCGACCTAAATGTACGCCCTGTGCATTGACTGCTTTGGCGAGCTCAACATCATCATTTATCAGGCAAATAGCCTGGTATTTCTCACCCAGCTTACACAGTAAGCTGGCCTGCTGAAATCTTTTTTGTAGGTTGTTTGATTTATCGCGGTACTGAATTATTCGTGTACCGCCAGCAAGCGCCTGTTCAGCTTTCTGGCTAAATATATTTTCGGGCATTAACTGCTCGTCGGTGATGGCGTACAGACCCTGTAATGGGCTATTTTCCATGTGTTTACAGGTGCAGTTATTTGTCCCAGAAAAAACGATTGGGATGATATTGTCCCATGCCAAGACGGTGCGCATTAACCAGTGTTTTATGGGTGTATTCCAGGGCTTTACGTACGGCGCCTAAAGGTTCCTGTCCTAACCCCAGTTGTGCTGCGATGCTGGCAGCCAGAGTGCAGCCTGAACCGTGGTATTTATGTGGCAGGCGTTCATTATGGAAGGTTTCAATTTCACGGTGGTTGCTGAACAGGGTATGCACCACGTCGGCGGTTTTGCCATGTGTGCCCGTCAGCAGAATATATTCTACTTCTGTCTCCAGCAAACCCATTGCGGCGGCGGTAGCGGTATCCGATCCGGGTGCGAGGGCGTGAGCTTCGTAAATATTTGGAGTGAGAATTTTAGTTAGGGGTAATAACAAAAGGCGTACGGATTCAACAAGATCTTCAGTACTCAGTGCGCTGTCTTTCTCGGTGCTAAAAACTGGGTCGTACACCACCGGAATGTCAGGGTAGTCTGTAATGATAGCTCGAATTGCCATCGCGATCTCTGTGCTGCCAACCATGCCGATTTTTATTACACTCACCGGCATATCTTCAAGGACTGCCCGTGCCTGTTCAATGATCAAATCTGCCGGCATGGGTGAAAATGAGATGACATCCAGGGTGTCCTGAACGGTTGCTGCGGTAATCACCGGAGCAGCGACACAGCCATGACTGCTGAGAGTTTCAATGTCGGCAGATATGCCTGCGCCACCGGTAGGGTCGGCACCGGAAAAGCACAGTATAACAGGTGGGTTTGTCATGGATGGTGATGCTCTCTGTTTTATCAGGTATTATTTTATCTGGTATCCGCCAGGTTTATTGCTTTACCGAATTTAGGCTATGTTACCACGGTGCATTTTATTGTATTGTCAGGATGGTTAAATACTGGTATAAAAAATGTATTTTATACCATTCCAGTCTGTGTAGAATAGTTGTCTTTATGTTTGATGGCGAAAGAGGATCACTGTGGATTACAAAAAATTTACCTGCGTAGTATGTGGCTATGTTTATAGCGAAGAATCAGGCGATGAAGAACACGGCCTCGCACCTGGTACACGTTGGGATGATATTCCTGATGACTGGGAATGCCCGGACTGCGGTGTGGGTAAGGCAGATTTTGAGATGGTGGAAAGTTAACGGGTAGAACTTCGGTCGGGTTCATCTGGTTAATATGCGGCTATTTCTGCGGTTTTTTCAGGCATTGTGCCATCTTGCTGGCAAGTGTTTTAATCGTCTTAAACCATAATGATTGACCTGCTTTCTGATTCAGACCCAGTACGTCGAGTTCAACAGCTCTCGCAGTGGTGTTTTTTAATAAGGTCTTAATAATGGGTGGTTTTACGGGGGCTTCATAAAAAATGCATTTCACATGTTGTTGGTTAATAAGACTTTTAATGTATTGAATATGTCGGATTCCTGGGGATGATTCTTCATTTAAATTGACTGAAGCCAGACGGTTTAGGTGATACTCTTTTTCAAAATACTGGTAAGCATCATGGTAACTAATAAAAGGCGTTTTGATGTTATTCAGTTTTTTAGCGACCAGGCGATTCAGGTTGTCAATGTGTTTTAGTGTGCGTTGCTGATTTTTAAGATACATGCTTTTGTGCCTGCTATCGAGCTGAACCAGTTGGCGGGTAACGGCTTTTACTGCCTGTTTAGCATTAAAGCTGGATAACCAGAAATGTGGGTCGTAAAGTGGATGTTGATGAGAGCCTGGATTGAATGTTTTTTCTGTCTGAGAGTGTTTGTGGCGCAGCGGTAAAAGTTCAACGCCCCTGGCATGCATCAATGCAACAAATTTTATTTTACCCTGGTACTTTCTTTTCAGTGCGGGCATAAATGTTTCCAGTTCAGGGCCATCCCAAAACACAATATCTGCATTCGCCAGCTTTCTATAATCGGAAGGGCGAAGATTGGTATGGTGAGGCGATTGTGTCGTATTAAGTAATAACACCGGCTTGCCAATGCCCTGCATGATGGCAGCAACCAGCGAATGCAGTGGTTTTATGGTGACAACAACTGCTATTTTTGGTGTGGCGGCGGCAATGTTGATGGGTAATAAAGAGAGTGTGAGCAGTATTATCAAGTCGCGGGCGATTTTTTGCATAATTGTAAAGTGTGGTTGGTGAGGTGAATATTTTTCTAAATACAGAATATAACGTGTTATGTTATAATGTAACATTATATATTTGTTTTCATTCCAATGCCATCACCACAATGCACTCATCCAGGAAAGATCAGCTGTATGCGATCTTCTTCAACGCAGATTAACGCCTTAATCGGACAGGCAGAGCAGTTGTGTGAACAGCATCAGCAGCGTTTTACTGCCTTACGTAAGCGGGTTTTGACGCTGATATGCGAAGCTAAGTGCCCACCGAGTGCTTATCAATTACTGGCCGCGTTAAAGCAGGATGGGCGCTCGGCCGCACCGCCAACTGTCTACCGAGCCCTGGATTTCTTAATGGCGCAGGGTCTGGTTCACCGTCTTGCCAGCAATACCACTTATCTCGCCTGCGCCCACCCCCAGCATAATCATGAAGCTGTATTTCTGCTTTGCCATCATTGTGGTAATGCACAAGAAGTGCATACCGAAGGCATTACTCAGTCGGTCATAAAAAAAGCCGCCCAATATAACTTTAAAGTTCAGCATGCGCTGTTTGAAGTATCGGGTTTATGTCATCTCTGCGCGGCGAATTTGCCGAGTAAAAAAGGGCTGGAGTCGAGATGACCAAAGTATTATTAAGGGCTAAAAAAATTACGTTTAGCAGAAATGGAAAACTGATTCTGAGCGATGTTTCAGTGCAGCTTAAGCAGCAGGAGATTGTTACCCTGATAGGGCCAAATGGTGCGGGTAAAACCAGTCTGGTTCGAGTTTTACTGGCTTTGCTCCAGGCAGATTCAGGGCAGATATGGCGACATGAAAATTTGCGTATCGGTTATGTGCCGCAAAAAATTACCATTCCGCAGGTGTTGCCGTTGCGAGTACGAGACTTTCTTTCTTTATCGGCAAAGGTATGGTTTGGTGCGGATAGAAATACTGTCGAGCGGATACATACAACACTGAATGAAATGGGTATCGATCATTTATTTAATACGGCTATGCAGGGGCTTTCTGGTGGTGAGCTACAGCGTATTTTGTTAGCGCGTGCTTTATTAAAACAGCCACAGTTATTAATTCTGGATGAGCCTGCGGCAGGCATGGATGTGATTGGTCAGCAAGCATTGTATGACACTATTCGAAAGATTCGTAACACACATAACTGCGGTATTTTAATGGTGTCACATGATTTGCATCTGGTGATGGCGGCAACTGATCGGGTTATTTGTCTGAATACCCATGTGTGCTGTACCGGACACCCCGATGATGTCAGTACGCATCCTGAATATTTAAAACTGTTTGGTTCTGCTTTAAGTGGGCTGGCGCTGTATTCACATCGCCATGACCATGAACATGATATGCATGGCAATGTGATTGAGTCGGAACAGGGTTTAAAACGTGCGGATTACACAGCTGAGCCTGTTATGGATAAGCCGGCTGTAAACGAAACAGATCTCAACGGGAAAACAATTGAAGATAAGGCGGCAGAGTAATGGATGAATTTATTATTTCCGCCTTATTAGCCGGCATTGCGCTTGCTCTGGTGGCTGCTCCGCTGGGCTGTATTGTAGTCTGGCGGCGTATGGCCTATTTTGGTGATACGCTTGCACATGCCGCCTTATTGGGTGTGGCGTTATCCATTGCTATGCAGATGTTGCCGCTGATTGGGGTAACGCTGATTGGCGCTGTACTCGCCAGTTTATTGTACTGGCTGCAACGCCAGCGTGATCTTTCAACCGATACCTTGCTGGGTATTCTGGCGCATACGGCACTGGCTGCCGGACTGATCGTGGTATCAATCTTGCAGGCAAATGGGCAGGCGATAAATTTAATGGCCTATTTATTTGGTGATATTCTTGCCATTGATAAAAATGAATTGTTCTGGATGTATGTGGGTAGCCTGGTAATCCTTATTATTTTCACCCGTATATGGCCAGCGTTGTTATCAATTTCTGTTAATGAAGAACTGGCAACAATCGATGGCATTAAAGTTGACCGCGATAAATTTATTTTTATGTTATTGCTGGCGATGGTGATTGCAGTGGCGATTAATGTGGTGGGGATTTTACTTATCACTGCATTATTGATTATCCCTGCGGCCAGTGCGAGGTTATTCTCGCATTCACCAATACAAATGGTCTTTATCTCGGTATTGTTCGCGGTTGCCGCTGTGGTGATGGGGTTGAGTGGTTCTTTACAGTGGGATTTGCCTGCGGGGCCAGCGATAGTAGTATCGGCCTCCGGTCTGTTTTTCGTCTCGCGTATGTTTTTAGTGTCTTAATAGTTTGGTTAAAAAATGGCTCAATCAAAACGCATGGAAAAATCGATGGCTTTAATGTCTTTGGTGAGTGTCCCCGTTGAAATATAATTAACCCCCGTTTCGGCAATAAGCTGTAAATTTTCCAGTGTAATATTGCCGGATGCTTCCGTTATTACTTTATCATTACACAAGGCCACGGCCTGTTTAAGGGTTTCAATATCAAAGTTATCCAGCAGTACACGATCAACTCCGGCGGACAGTGCAATTGCGAGTTCCGGTAAATTTTCAACTTCAATTTCAACCTTGTGTTCCGGGTTATAAAAACGTACTTCTTCTATCGCTTCCTGAATACCGCTGCAGGCATTAATATGGTTTTCCTTGATTAAAATGGCATCGTATAAACCGAGTCGATGGTTCTGGCCACCACCACAGGAAACCGCATATTTTTGTGCCAGACGTAAACCGGGGATGGTTTTACGTGTGTCCAGGATAGTGGTGGCGGTGTGCTTAAGGTGTGCCACATATTCGGCGGTACGAGAAGCGGTTGCAGAGAGTGTCTGGATAAAATTAATGGCGGTACGTTCACCGCTAACAATGTGCCGTGATGAGCCGCTGATAGTACAGATAATCTGGTCAGCCCCAATGTGGTCACCGTCTTCGATACTCCAGTCGATTAAAATTTCATCATCCAGTTGTCGGTAGGTTTCCTCGAACCAGTCCATGCCACAAAATACACAGGGTTCGCGGGTGATGACGGTAGCCAGTGAAATATTGTCAACTGGAATCAGCTCGGTGGTAATGTCACCGTCGCCAATATCTTCATTTAATGCGATATGGACGTTTTCTTCGATAACACTGTGAGCAATATTTAACAGATCCATCGTTTAAGTTAATCCCTTGCAGAGGACTTTTGAATTACGCTGAAAATTGTAAAGTGATTTTTTCACCAGCGGCATATCCTTTGTTTTACACTCACTAAAGCCACGTTCGATAAACCAGTGCATCGTTTGGGTGGTGAGTGTAACCAGTTTTTTCATGTGTTTCTTACGTGCCTGCCATTCAAGATGTTGCAGCAGATCATTGCCGCGACCATGTCGGATATAATCCGCATGTACGGCCAGGCAAGCGAGTTCAGCCGCTTGTTCCCGTTCAAAGGTAAATAGCGCGGCGCAGGCGATAATCATGCCATCACGTTCAATCACGGTAAAATTATGGATATCCAGTTCCAGTTGTTCGCGTGAACGTTTAACCAGAATGCCTTTTTGTTCTAGTGGCGAAATCAGTTCCATAATGCCGCCGATGTCTTCAATATCAGCGGTGCGCAAGCCTTCATAATTATCTGTCGTTACCAGTGTACCGATACCATCACGGGTATAAAGTTCGAGCAGGAGTGCGCCATCAATATTGCGACTGATCAGATGGGCTCGATTGACACCGCCACGGCAGGCATGGGCGGCATTATTTAAATGTGACTGGATTGTTTTATTCTCTTTTTCAGTCTGTTGGTTATTGCAGCCATGCTGCTTTAGCCAGTGTTCCGCCTGAGGTAGATTCAGCTGTTGCAGCAAATGCCCGCTGGCATCATTGATCCCATTATTTTCCAGAATAAAAATCAGTTTGTCAGCATTCAGTGCAATGGCTGTTTCAGTCGCAACATCTTCCGCGCACAAATTAAAAACTTCACCCGTGGGTGAATAACCCAGTGGTGAAACCAGTACCACATTATCATTTTCCAGGTGTTGCTTGATAGTGATGGCATCAATATTACGGACCTTCCCCGTTTGGGCATAATCAACGCCGTTATGTATGCCATAAGGCTGTGCAGTAATAAAGTTACCACACACTACGCGTACCAAAGCTCCAGCCATGGGGGTGTTGGGTAATCCCATAGAAAGCTGGGCTTCGATTCGGGTGCGTACCTGTCCCACCGCTTGTTCAACCGCGTCCATATGTGTGTCCAGGGTGATACGCAGGTTGTCGGTAAAGCTTGATTTGATGCCTAGCGTATCCAGTTGTTGTTTGATTTGTGGGCGCGCGCCATGCACCAGGACAACACGAACTCCAAGACTTCCGAGCAGGGCGATATCGTGGATCAGATGGGCAAAATTATTGGCCTCAACAACTTTGCCACCTAGCAGGATAACCAATGTGCGGCCACGGTGTGCACGAATGTAGGGTGCAGAATTTCTGAACCAGTCGACATGCGGGTAATGATCAGATGATTTTTTCAAGGTCTTTCCCCACTAATCTTTTTGTTGTGAGAACATCAGGACTACATTCTGATGATTATAAGCGGTAATATACCCGATTCATTGATGCATTCAATATAAAGTTTAAATATTTTGAGGTTGTTGATGGTGAATGAAACGCGCTGGGGGTTTTTTGATTTCCGTTAAAAAAGCGGTTGTTAGTCGGTCTTGAACGGGTTTTTCGGCTTAACCGAAGATTTTTATCCTGGTTTCCTTTCACTTCATGGGGTGCACAAAAATCTCGTTTTATTAAAAAATCAAACTAAAAATTAAGGTGGTCGCAAATGGCAAATGATAAAACACGTAAGTATTCTTCTATTGTTATCGATGGTTTTGAGCGCGCGCCGGGTCGGGCGATGTTACATGCGGTTGGTTTTCAAAATGTGGATTTTAATAAACCGCAGGTGGGTATTGCTTCAACCTGGAGTGACGTGACACCCTGCAATATGCACATTAATCAACTGGCTGATGAGGCGGCGCAGGGGGCGAACAAAGCGGGTGGTAAGAGTGTTATTTTTAATACCATTACGGTCTCAGATGGGATTTCAATGGGTACCCCGGGTATGCGTTATTCACTGGTCTCGCGTGAAGTGATTGCCGATTCGGTTGAGACCGTTGCTTGTGCACAGGGGTTTGATGGCCTGGTTGCCATTGGTGGTTGTGATAAGAATATGCCAGGCTGTCTAATGGCGCTGGCTCGGCTCAATCGACCCTCAGTATTCGTTTACGGTGGCACCATTAAACCCGGTAAAAAACATCGTGACATTGTTTCGGTGTTTGAGGCGGTAGGTGGTTTTGCCAGTGGAAAAATTTCTGCAGCAGAATTACAGGAAGTGGAGGAAACAGCGATTCCAGGAGCCGGCTCCTGTGGTGGTATGTACACAGCTAATACGATGGCCTCGGCCATTGAAGCGCTGGGCATGAGTCTGCCAAATAGTTCGGCGCAGGAAGCGGTGTCGGATGAAAAAGAAAATGACTGTTTTCGCGCCGGTGTCGCAGTGATGAACCTGTTAAAGAAAGACATTAAACCGAGCGATATTATGACCCGCAAGGCATTTGAAAATGCGATTACTCTCGTGATTGCGCTGGGTGGTTCAACCAATGCCGTCCTGCATTTACTGGCGATGGCGCATACCGCAAAGATAAAACTTGAGCTGGACGATTTTACTCGGATAGGTGCGAAAGTACCGATGCTGGCAGACCTTAAGCCCAGTGGTAAATATTTAATGTCTGAATTAATTGCCATTGGCGGGATTCAACCATTAATGAAAATTTTGCTCGAAGCCGGCTTGTTGCATGGTGACTGTTTGACAGTAACGGGTAAAACGCTAGCGGAAAATCTGGCCAATGTACAACCGTACCCTGACGCGCAGGACATTATTCGCGCACTGGATAACCCCATCAAAAAAGACAGCCATCTGGTGGTGATGTATGGCAACCTTGCGCCCACTGGGGCGGTAGCAAAAATAACCGGTAAGGAAGGCTTGAGCTTTACCGGTAATGCGCGGGTTTTCGAGTCGGAAGAAGCCGCGCTGAAAGCGATACTGGATGATGTTGTGGTAAAAGATGATGTCGTGGTCATTCGTCATGAAGGCCCTGTCGGTGGACCGGGTATGCGTGAAATGCTTAGCCCAACCAGCGCTATTATGGGTAAAGGGCTGGGTAAGGACGTGGCACTGATTACCGATGCGCGTTTCTCTGGTGGTAGTCATGGTTTTGTGGTTGGGCATGTAACGCCGGAAGCGGCTGTAGGTGGTCCGATTGCCATTATTGAAAATGGTGACAGCATTACCCTTGATGCTGAAAAATGTACCATCGACCTGAACATCCCCCAGGCGGAAATTGACGCGCGCCTAAGTCAGTGGCAGGCACCAGCACCGAAAGAAACACGGGGTGTACTGGCTAAATACGCACGGTTGGTGAGTTCTGCATCAACCGGTGCGGTGACAGATTAACGCATAATATTGCAGACATTAAATAAATGCGCCATAAAAACACCCTATTTTCATTTCTTAAAGAGTTATCGGGATGAAGTTTGATACCATTGATGCCATCATTTCCCCTAAAGGAAAACTTGAAACGCTATCACAGTTTGAGGTCAGGCGAATATTAAACACCAGTAAGGGTGAGCTGGCAAAAATTTTTAAAAATTGTTCACTTGCGGTTTTAAACTGCGGCAGTGCGATTGATGACGGTCAGGAACTAATCAAACGTTATCCAAACTTTTCGATTGAGGTGGTTCAGCAACAGCGTGGCATTAAATTAGCACTAAAAAATGCTCCAGCGGTTGCTTTTGTTGATGGAAAATTAATTACTGGCATTAATGAGCACCTGTTTTCTGTCTTACGCGATGTGATTTACGTGTATAACAAAATCGTTAATACACCCAGATTTGATCTGGATGTATCCGATGATGTAACCAATGCGGTATTCCATATCTTGCGTAATGCTCACATTTTACAACCCGGAATGCGGCCAAATCTGGTGGTTTGCTGGGGTGGGCATTCTATCAGTCGGGAGGAATACGACTATACCAAGGAGGTGGGTTATCAACTGGGATTACGTAATCTGGACATTTGCACTGGCTGTGGACCGGGCGCAATGAAAGGCCCGATGAAAGGCGCAACCATCGGTCATGCCAAGCAGCGCAGCGGTACCGGGCGTTATCTTGGCTTGACTGAGCCAGGTATTATTGCAGCAGAATCACCCAATCCAATTGTGAATGATCTGGTTATCCTGCCGGACATTGAAAAACGACTGGAAGCCTTTGTTCGCACCGGGCACGGTATCGTTGTGTTTCCAGGTGGTGCGGGTACAGCGGAAGAAATACTGTATATACTGGGTATTTTGCTGCATCCAGAAAATGCCTCGGTACCATTTCCGTTAATTCTTACTGGACCTAAAAGTGCGGAAGATTACTTTAAACAAATCAATCGTTTTATTCTCGATACCATTGGTCTGGATGCGCAGCAACGCTATAAAATAATTATTGATGATCCGGCAAAAGTTGCTCTTCAAATGAAAGCAGGCATGAAACAGGTGCAGCAGTTCAGGGAAAAACAGGGTGATGCGTATTATTTTAACTGGTCGTTAACGATCGCTCCACAGTTCCAGAAACCGTTTGAGCCAACACACCAAAATATGCGTAATCTTGCTTTACATAAAGATCAGCAGAGTCATGAGCTGGCAGCAAATTTAAGGTGTGCATTCTCTGGTGTGGTAGCAGGCAATGTAAAAGAAGAGGGTATTCGCTCGATTGAAGAACATGGCCTGTTTGAATTAAACGGGGATGCGGAAATCATGGAGCCAATGGATGCGTTATTGACCGCATTTGTAAAACAGCAGCGGATGAAGCTGCCGGGGTCAGAGTACGTCCCCTGTTATCGGATTATTAAATAGAATTTTTGTGGTTTGTCCCTTGTTACTAACAGGATGGATAAAAAAGGGGGTGGATGAAAAGGATACATGGTGTTCAAGGCCGTCAGCCGCAGGGATGCGGGTGTCGAGCTTACATGGAGGTATTTACAGCGTGTCTTGAACACCATGTATCCTTTTTATCTGTTTCAATAATATAAGCCATGATGAATAAAAATCACTTGCTGGAAATCCTCTCACAGGTGCCACAGGATTTGCATAATACGGTGCTCAATTACTGGGCAGACTGGCAGCTCGCCTGTAAAAAAAGTTTATTGCATACTCAGGTTGATCTGGATATTGCTCAGCTGGGAAAAATCTGGGCATGCAGCGATTTTGCTGCACAGATCTGCATTCGGCACCCGGATACCCTGTTGCTGCTGCTTCGGGATGGTATTGAGTCGAATCGTTCCCTGACTGATTACCGGAAAATAGTAGCGGCCGTGTTGGCATCGGCAACACTGAAGCGAACCGCTCAAGTTGATGATGAAGTTATGCAGGCATTACGGCAATTGCGCCAGCGGGAAATGCTGCGCATAAGCTGGCGTGATTTAAGTCAGTGTACGGATCCGGCGCAAATTTTATACGAACTCAGTGATCTGGCTGAAGCGGTAGTAACGCAGACATTACGCTTTATTGAAATGGAAAGCGCTAAAATTTTTGGTCAACCACAGGACAGCAAGGGCCGGTTGCAAGCTTTACTGGTACTGGCAATGGGTAAAATGGGTGGACGTGAATTAAACTTTTCATCCGACATTGACCTGATCTTTGCTTATGTTGAAGAAGGTGAAACGCCGGGGCCACGCCGTACTTCACACCATGAATACTTTTTGTGGGTAGCAAAAAGACTGATTCGCTACCTTAACGAAATAACCAAAGACGGATTCGTTTACCGTGTGGATACACGCTTACGACCGAATGGTGCGAGTGGACCGTTAGTCATAAGCTTTGCCGGGATGGAGCAGTATTATCAGTTACAGGGGCGTAACTGGGAGCGTTATGCACTGATTAAAGCTCGTATCATTAGTGGTGACAGTGAGCACAGACAAGCCCTGCAGACCCTGTTAACGCCTTTTGTTTTTCGCCGTTATCTGGATTACGGTGCGTTTGAGTCCATTCGTGAAATGAAAGCCATGATTGTGGCACAGGTAAAACGCAAAGGGATGCAAACTAATATCAAGCTGGGTCAGGGTGGTATTCGGGAAATTGAATTTATCGGCCAGACTTTTCAACTACTCCGTGGTGGCCGCGAGCCTGAATTACGGGTTCGCAGTATTGTTGCAGTGCTGAGTTTGTTGACTGAAAAAAAATATCTGAGTCAGGCAGAAAGTATGCGTCTGATAGATGCCTACTGGTTTTTGCGTCGACTGGAAAACCGATTGCAGATGCAGCGCGACCAGCAAACGCATTCACTTCCTGATGATGCACTGGCACAGTCACGATTATGCCTGGCGATGGATATGGCTGACTGGACGCGTCTGTTGCAGCAACTGGATTATCAACGGAATTTTGTTGCACAGATATTTACCCAGCTCATTGCACCTGCTGATGTGATTGCGGATGTAAATGTTGAAACGAATATTGAAAATGCAGCCAGTACGTTGGTTCAGGCAACCGATGAGACGGCGGTATTATCAATATTCTGGGAGGAGCCGGAGAATACTGAACCTGTTTCCGACTGGTTGTCGCAGGCGGGTTATAAAGATGCTGAGTGCATCGTTAAACAGCTATTGCAGTTTCAGCAATCTGCCCGTGTTAAACGCATGAGTGCGGATAGCCAACGGCATTTGATTCTGCTTTTGTCGGCACTACTGAAAGACGCTGCGGCTTATCAAAATGCTGAAAAACCCTTCGGTCGCGTACTCAATATATTGAACTCAATCGCCGGGCGCGCCGTTTATATCAGTATCTTGAATGAATACCCGAAACTGCGCACTCAGTTATTAAAATTGTGTGCGGCGGGTGACTGGTTTGCAGAGACAATTGCACAGTTTCCACTGTTGCTCGACAGTCTGCTCAATGTGGATGAGTTGCTTATGCTGGAACCGGATATTGACGCACAACTTCAACATCAGTTAAAACAGATTGGTCAGGAGCATACGGCCAACCTGCTGGAAGAACAGATGGAACGGTTACGTCAGTTTAAGCGTCAGCGGGTTTTTAAGCTGGCAATGCTGGATGTATTTTATGCCTTGCCGGTTGAAACGGTGGCCGATGAGTTAACCGCGACTGCCGATGCGATTTTAAAACAGATTTTACAGCAGGCGTGGCAGGCAATGGTAGCACGCTATGGCGAGCCAGAATGTATCGAAAATGGACAGCGTTACAGACCCGTGTTGTCGATTATTGGTTACGGTAAACTGGGTGGTTATGAACTGGGTTATGGCTCTGATGTGGATATTATTTTTCTGCATGACAGTCGTGGTGAAGAGCAGCACACCAGCGGGTCTAAAAGTATTGATAATTCGAGTTTTTTTATCCGGGTGGCGCAGCGTCTTATCCATATGTTACACATGCAGACTTATTCTGGTCTGTTATATGAGGTTGATACACGTCTGCGACCGGATGGTCAGGGGGGTTTAATGGTGAGCAGTTTGCAGGCTTTTGACCGTTATCAGCATGAAAAAGCCTGGATCTGGGAACATCAGGCATTAATTCGTGCCCGTTTCATTAGCGGAAATGCCCACGTTGAGCAAGAATTTGATAGAATTCGACGTTCGGTTTTATTGCAGTCACGAAAGCCGGCAGATGTTTTGTTTGATGTTGTCAAAATGCGTGAAAAAATGCGTACCCATCTGGCAAATAAAAGTCAGGTGTTTGATATTAAACAGGATGCGGGTGGGCTGATTGATATAGAGTTTATGACACAGGCAGGGGTTCTGGTTCTTGCGCAGCAGCATAGCGACTGCATTAAACACACAGGAACGCTGGCGCTAATAAAGGAATTAGCACACGCTGGCTGGTATTTGCCACAGGAAGCCGTGATGCTGAGCGCTGCGTACCGCTATTTTCGTAAATTGAAAAACCGACAAAGCCTGAAGTGTGAGATAAATGACAGCGAGGTGCCAGTGTATCGCGAGAAAGTAATAAGCCTCTGGCAACGGTTAATACCCGACGTAGACAGGCCAGTTAAAGGCAAACCAGCTAAAGGCGGGCTGGTTGTAGAAAAACCAGCCGTAGAAAAAAGTTGATTTTTATTTGTTTTAAATATATTGCAGGAGATAACTATGCAAACCATGGCCGATCGTGACGGTGTTATCTGGTTTGACGGTGAGCTGGTTCCGTGGCGTGAAGCGAAGGTCCATGTTTTAACGCACACCTTACATTATGGTATGGGTGTATTCGAAGGTGTGCGCGCCTATAAGGCAAAACAGGGAACCTCAATTTTTAGATTACAGGCACATACTGATCGTCTGTTTGATTCTGCACATATCATGCAGATGAAAATTCCTTTTGACAAAGCAGTGATTAACGAAGCGCAGCATCAGGCAGTGCGGGAGAATAATCTTGAGTCAGCCTATATTCGCCCCATGTGTTTCTACGGTTCGGAGGGTATGGGCATTCGGGCGGATAACCTGCGTGTGCATGTGATGGTTGCTGCCTGGGAATGGGGCGCGTACCTTGGGCAGGAAGCGCTGGAAAAAGGCATTCGAATTCGCACCTCATCGTATACCCGTCACCATGTCAACATCAGTATGTGTAAGGCGAAAGCCAACGGGCATTATATTAACTCCATGCTGGCCTTGCAGGAAGCCGTTACGGATGGTTATGATGAATCCATGTTGCTGGATAACGAAGGTTATGTCGCTGAAGGTTCGGGTGAAAATATTTTTCTGGTAAAAAACAATATTATTTATACCCCGGATTTAACCTCGGCATTAAATGGTATAACCCGTGATACTTTGTTTGCCCTGGCAGATAAAGCCGGTTATGAAGTGCGTGAAAAACGCATTACCCGCGATGAAGTTTACATTGCCGATGAAGCCTTTTTTACCGGTACAGCGGCAGAAGTAACACCGATTCGTGAAGTGGATAACCGTGCAATTGGCAGCGGTGGTCGCGGCCCCGTAACGGAGACATTGCAGACCATGTATTTTGATCTGGTTCATGGCCGTCTGGATCTCGATTCCGACTGGTTAACGCTGGTCAAATTAACTTAACTGGAGTAAATAATGCCTAATCCCCATACTGCTGAACAGGAAGATCTGGATACACCGAACGATTCAATGTTGTACGAAGTATCGCGTGATGTTCTACCGCTGCATTGTCCGTTACCAGGGTCAAGTTTGTGGAACTCGCACCCAATGGTTTATCTACCAATTGAAGCAACAGGTGTGGCAAAATGCCCCTACTGTGGTTGTGAATACCGTCTGGTTGATTAAGCCTGAGTGACTGAATTAGAGTGACCGGATTAGATTAAAAATGACAATGCATTTGCCTGCTTTTAATAATGCCCGCGTACTGGTTGTTGGCGACTTAATGCTGGATCGATACTGGCATGGCCCAACGGAGAGAATTTCACCCGAAGCACCGGTGCCAGTAGTGCATGTTCAAAAAAATGAAGAGCGTGCTGGTGGTGCCTGTAATGTTGCATTAAATATTGCCACGTTGGGTGCACAGTGTACGGTGCTGGGATTATGTGGTGATGATGAAGCTGCGCACATACTGGAAGCGCTACTGCAACAGTCGAAAGTAAAAACCCAGTTTGTGCGTATGCCGGAAAATGCCACCGTTACCAAACTGCGCGTAATGAGCCGTTCGCAGCAACTCATGCGGCTGGATTTTGAAGATGGTTTTATCGGTAGCGATCTGTCTGTGCTGGAAACAAAATTTGCTGAAATACTCTCTCGGTTTAATATTGTCGTGTGTTCGGATTATGGCAAAGGCAGCTTGCGTCAGGTGGATAAGTTGATTGCACTGTGTCGGCAGCAATCCATTCCGGTATTGGTCGATCCAAAAGGTACCGATTTTGAGCCTTATGCAGGTGCCAGTCTGATTACCCCGAATCTGGCTGAATTTGAAGCCGTGGTTGGTCGCTGTGAAACGGTGACAGAGCTGGTTTCGCGTGCAGACGATCTGGCGCAGAAATTTAATTTCGAAGCTTTACTGGTGACGCGAAGTGAGCACGGTATGAGTCTGATGCAGCAAGGGTATGATGCGGTACACCTGCCCACACAGGCGCGTGAAGTGTTTGATGTTACCGGTGCGGGGGATACCGTTATTTCGACACTGGCCGCTGCACTGGGTGCGGATGTGTCGCTGGAACGCGCCATGTGGCTGTCGAATCTGGCGGCTGGCATTGTGGTGGGTAAATCGGGCACGGCCAGTGTCAGTGTGAAAGAACTGGAAGGGGTGATACGGCAAAATGCAGTCAGCACCGAACATGGCATACTGGATGAAGCCGAACTACATTCGGTGCTGGATACGAGCCGTTCGCGTGGTGAATCCATTGTAATGACCAACGGCTGCTTTGATATTCTGCATGCCGGTCATGTGACTTATCTGGAGCAGGCGGCCGCACTGGGTGACCGCTTACTGGTTGCAGTTAATATTGATGAGACCGTCAAACGGCTTAAAGGTAAAGACCGGCCGGTCAATAAAGTCGAACACCGCATGCGTATGCTGGCTGCGCTACGTTGTGTGGACTGGGTGGTTGCCTTTGAAGAAGACGAGCCGACCCGGTTAATTTGTGATATTTCACCGGATATACTGGTCAAAGGCGGTGATAACGATGTCGATAAAATCCCCGGTGGTGACTGTGTGCGCGAAGCGGGTGGCCAGGTAATGGTACTGACTTATGTGGATGGTATTTCAACCACTAAAATTATTGAGTCAATTAAACAGAAGCAGTGAGTTGACAGCAAGCGAGGGTTGGGTTTCTACGCAGAACATGAAGCGTAAAAAACCCGGAGGTGAGGCTTTAGCCTCGCCAATCCAGGCCTTTTCTTTTTTTGTTAGTCGATGCAGATATAAAACCAGGGCAGCAGGCAGCGGCATAAATGACCAGTGCAAATAGTACGATAACAGATATTAATGTTGATGCATTAATAATCGGGGGAGGTATTGCCGGTTTATGGACGCTGGCGCGTTTGCATCAGGCGGGATATAAAGCGGTTTTACTGGAAGCGAATGCACTGGGTAGTGGACAGACACGCTACGCGCAGGGCATTATTCATGGTGGCACCAAATATGCCCTGACCGGTAAATTGACTGCCTCATCCGCCGCTGTGGCAGACATGCCAGCACGCTGGCGCGCCTGCTATGCCGGTAAGGGTGAGCTGGATTTAACCCAGGCAGAGTTGCTTTCCGATGCCCATTACCTGTGGTCAACCGGTAGTTTAACCTCACGTCTATCCGGATTTTTTGCCAGCAAGGTAATGCGCAGTCGTTCCACCGAAGTAAAGAATGTATCCCTGCCTGCTCTGTTTCAGCATAACGCTTTTAAGGGGCAGCTCTATCAACTCGATGAACCGGTGTTTAATACCTTAAGTGTGATTCGGGCTATTGCAGAACCGTTAAAAAAAACTATTCTGCCCGTTGCTGCAAACAGTTTGCAGCACCGAGATCATTCGGTAGTGGTGACAGCGCAAAGCGGGGAAATGTACCACTTTCATTACCAATCTGTATTATTAATGGCCGGTGAAGGCAATGAAGATTTACTTTTACGCTTCGCCTGCCGGAAACCTGAAATGCAGCGTCGAGCATTGAAAATGGTGGTGTTACGCGGTGGTTTACACGACCTGGTTTATGCGCATTGTCTTGGTGCTTCGGTAAATCCGCGCATTACCATCACCTCACATTATGCTGCAGACGGTAATATTGTCTGGTATATGGGAGGGCAACTGGCGGAGGACGGGGTGCATAAAAATAATGCGGATTTAATTCGTGCTGCGAAAAAAGAGTTGGCCGAACTGATTCCGTGGCTGGATTTAAAACAGCCGCAATGGGGGGTGCTGGAAATTAATCGTGCAGAAATTAAAAAAGCCGGCATCACCCGTCCGGACAGTTTTTCAATCGAGCAGCATGGAAACATTATCACTGCCTGGCCAACCAAAATGGCGCTGGCACCAGCACTGGCCGATGCGCTAATTGAGAAGATTGAGTCACAGCATATCCGTCGCAGTGGCGATATAGAAATACCGCCATGGTCAGCACCAGAGTATGCCGATTTTCCCTGGAATGATCCTGCTATCTGGGAGCATGAATGATTAAACGAGCATTAGGTTCAACGGGTATTGAGGTAAGTGTACTCGGCCTGGGCACAGTCAAAATCGGCCGCAATGAACAGGTCAAATACCCCGGTGGTTTTGACATTCCTGACGATAAAACGGTGCAGGCATTATTCGAGCTGGCGCAATCGGCAGGCATTAATTTTATTGATACCGCACCGGCCTATGGTAGCAGTGAACAACGCCTGGGTAAGTTACTGCCCAATCGCCACGACTGGGTGATTATGACCAAAGTCGGTGAGATCTTTGAAAATGGCCATTCGCAGTTCGATTTTACCTACGATTTTACCCTTAATAGTGTGGAACAAAGTCTGCGCCGACTCAGGCGTGACCAGATAGACATCGTACTGGTGCATTCAGATGGCAATGATATGTCGATCATTAATAATGAACAGGTATTTGAGGCGCTGGAAACCTTAAAGCAGCGGGATTTGATCCGGGCTTATGGCATGTCAACCAAAACCATTGAAGGTGGTCGCTGGGTAGTGGAAAACTGCGACCTGGTCATGGCAACCGCTAATCTGGCATACAGCGATGATTTACCGGTACTGGCGCTGGCGCAAAAGCGGAATAAAGGCGTGGTGATTAAAAAAGGCCTGCAAAGTGGCCATGCCGACAGCCAGTCAGGCGGTGGTGGCATCGAAAAAGCCTTTGCGCATGTGCTTAGTCAGCCCGGTGTCAGTAGTATGATTGTGGGTACGATTAATCCCCAGCATTTACAACATAATATAGAGATTGTGAATGCCATTTCCCGGACAGGCTTCTAAGCCGGATCGTGAGGAAAAATAGATTATTGATAATAATCATTATTGTTACAATTGTTAAGGGTCAAGTCATTTTGGTCAGCGTTCAGGCTCATTTCATATTGGATAAGGCTAGAATTTGACCGGATTGACCTGGTTAGGTATAGTTGGTCATGTTTTATCGAGGTAGCAATTATGATCGTAAATATTTCTGAAGCCAAAGCGAATCTCTCAAAGCTGGTAAATATGGCTTACCATGGTGAAAAAGTTGTCATTGCAAAAAATAATCTACCGCTTGTTGACCTGGTTGTTCATAAACCCGAAGGCAAACGCAAACTGGGGTTATTATCAGGTAAGTTTGTCATGCCCGATGGGTTTATGGATGAAGATGAGCGTATCAATAAAACATTTTATGATAATGATTAATGAAAATTATTATCGATACACATATCTTTCTCTGGGCGATTTCTGAGCCGGATAAAATTGATGTATCGCAACGGACAGAACTAGAGACTGTTGTGAATACCATCTATGTCAGTTCGGTCAGCATTGTTGAACTCATGATTAAATCATCGCTTGGGAAGTTGCAGCTTAATTTTGATCCCGTTGAAATTGCAGAGAAAAGTGGTTTTGAACTACTTGATTTTAGCGCACAGGATGCCATGCAGTTAAAGGAGATGCCTTTTCATCATAAAGACCCGTTTGACCGAATGCTGATTGCGCAAAGTCTTGCCAGAGATATTGCAGTGATGACAAATGATGGAAAGTTTGGTTTATATGACTGTAAGGTAGTGTAAGGCCTGCATGGGCATAGTGTTGCAGGCAAACTGTATACATGAGTATTAAAAAGTTAACCTGACCAATAACGGCTCAAATAAATAGTGATTTTTAACAAAAAATCTTACCTGATTATCGGCCCATCCTGGATCGGCGACATGGTGATGGCGCAGGCTTTGTTTAAAACTTTAAAGCAGCATCACCCCGATTGTGTTATTGATGTGGTGGCACCAAAATGGTCATTACCCATCCTGGCGCGTATGCCCGAAGTGCGCCGTGGCATCACTGTGGATGCGGCTCACGGTGAAATTGCCTTTGTTAAACGCTGGCGACTGGGTAAAAAACTACGTGCAGAGCATTATAGTCATGCCATTGTTATTCCGCGTTCGTGGAAATCAGCGCTCATTCCTTATGCTGCAAAAGTGCCGGTTCGCACAGGTTATCGCGGTGAAATGCGTTATGGCCTGTTAAATGACATTCGGGCATTAAACAAGTCGGTACTGAAGCAGACTGTGCAGCGTTATGTTGCTCATGCGGGCGAAAACAATCCACAAAATGCACCCGCTATTTTATTTCCATCACTAACAATGGATAAAAATAATCAGCAAAAGAAGCTGAAAGCATTAAATCTGAAACCAACAAAACCTGTAATCTGTTTCATGCCGGGTGCTGAATATGGCCCGGCAAAACAATGGCCGATTGACTATTACCGCGAACTGGCCATAAAACTGGTGGCTGACGGTTATCAGATATGGGTAATGGGTTCAGACAAAGACAGCGATGCAGGTGATATAATAAGCCAACCGTCGCCGGAGACAATAATAAATTTGTGCGGCAAAACCCAACTGGCCGATACCGTGGATTTATTCGCCTGTGCAGAGTCGGTAGTATGCAATGATTCCGGCTTAATGCATATTGCCGCCGCAACGGACGTGAAAGTGAATGTGATTTACGGGTCATCTACGCCGAAATATACACCGCCATTAACAGAAAATGCAGTTATCCATTATCTGGAGTTAAGCTGTAGCCCCTGTTTTTCCAGAACCTGTAAATTTGGTCATTATCAATGTCTTGAGAAGATGACTGTAGATAAGATTTTTACGGCCATATCAACATATAAATAGAGAAGCAGGAAGACGAGTGTTAGAAAAATATAATAACTGGATTGATGTTAATGAAAGTCGGATAAATACCTATGCTAATCATTTAATTGTTATTTTTGCTTTTTCAGTGCCATTACTGGTTTCTGTTAGAAGGGTAAGTATTGTGCTTATTATTCTTCTATTTATAGTCAGAGGAAAAATATTTCGGCGCACTATTAACGTATTGTCTGATCCGGTATTAATGTCAATGGCGTTGTATTTTCTTGTACATGTATTATGGTTGATAGGCAGTGATAATTTTTTGATAGCAAAAAAATCAGTTCATGATGCATCCTTTCTGCTATTTGTGCCTTTATTTGTTTCATTCATAGATGAGAAATATGTAAAAAGAATTACAAATGCCTTTATTTTTGGCATGTCTATTAGCGTAATAATCTCATACGGTCTATTTTTCAAACTGATACCGCCCATGATTCATGATGGTAGTCAGGGTGGATCCTGTGACCCAACACCACTTTGGCATCATTCTCATTATGGTTATATGCTGGCAATTACATCAATACTATTGCTATATCAATTTATCCATATAAAAGAAGATAACCTGAAGAGATTCGGAATATTGATTCTGTTTTCTGCAATGATATTTAATATGTTCATTATTGAAGGTCGTACCGGTTATATTCTTTTTGTATTGCTGCTATTTGTAATGGTGATATTTGAATTTGGACGTAAGTCCATTTTCCCACTTGTTATTTCTACCCTATTGATCATGGCTGCTTCATTTCTTGCATATAACTATATTAATGTTTTTAAAAGTCGGGTAGATCTTACTGTTAGCTCATTAAAAAGTGTTATTTCTAAGGAAAACTATAATACTTCAATTGGTGCACGTATTGGTATGGATGTCTACGCACTAAAGGTGATTGCAAAAAAACCAGTCTTTGGCAATGGTACAGGTGGTGGTATTTCAGAAGTGAGGAAGATAGTTGAAAAACAGAATAGACCATTGTCGAGAATGATTGAAACATTACATCATGCGCATAATGAATATATAAGTGCACTGTTACAATTTGGAATTATTGGCCTGTTATTTTTTCTAAATATTCCCTATCAAATGCTGAAATATTCTTCTGTAAAAAACAGAATGTTAATGAAATTGTTAGGTATTAGTGTTTTATTTTACTCGTTAATTGATGTATTTATTATCGGACTGGGTATGTTGTTAACCGTTGTGACATTAACAAGTGTCAGTGTCTCTCATTACTCTGTAAACAATGCGGTATTTAATGAATTAAATAAACGACAATTGGCTAATTATTCAGCTATTATTTTGTTCTTTTACCTGTTCAAGAAATATTCCGGAATTTAGTCAGAGTTGATATGAATGGATATAAATAATAAAAAAATAAATGTATTAATGATTATTGATTCTCTGGGGATAGGTGGCGCAGAAGTTAGTTTGAGGGCTCTAACAAAATCTATGGTTGAAATGGGGCATAATGTTGTTGTGCTTGTCATAAGAGATGAAATACTATTGAATCTTGATAAACGGGTTAGTGTTGAAATACTCGGTTATAAAAAATATCGGTATTTGTCATCTGTTTCTATGAATGCAAAGCGATTGCGAAAATTTATTATAGAGATGGAGGTGAAGTATGGGTGCTTCCGGTTAAAGGTGGCTCATCTGACGCTTTCGCATAAGTTATTAAATCTTGTCGGCTTGAAGGATATATATTATTGTATCCATGAAAATATTATTGCCAGTAATCTTGCTAATCGCTCAGGGTTAAAAAAGTATTTCCGTATGTCAAGGATACGGAGGCTGTATAATAATAAAGATATTATTGTTGTCTCGAATGGTATTAAAGATAGTTTAATGTTAATTAAAGGGTTATGTTTGCGATCAATTACGACTATCTATAATGTGATAGATATGACAACAATCAGGAAGTTATCTGATAAACGTAATCCATACAGTACAATGCGATATATTGTACATGTTGGTAGATTTTCTTCTGAAAAAAGATATGATATATTATTGACGGCTTATCAGAAAATAAATTCTGATTTTAAGCTGATTCTGGTCGGTGATGGGTCTGACAGAAATCGTATCGTCGATATAATTCATCAAATGAAACTCGATGACAGGGTTGTTCTGGCGGGTTTTCATAAAAATCCATATCCGATAATTCGAGGCTCTAGTCTGCTGGTTCTGAGCTCGGATTATGAAGGGTTTGGTGTGGTTTTGGCAGAAGCATTGTGTCTTGATACTGCCGTTATTAGTACAGATTGTGAATCGGGGCCAGATGAAATAATGAAATCAGCTTTATCAAATTATTTGGTAAAAACGGGTGATTCCGATGCACTTGCAGATAAAATGAAACAGGCTATTGATGATGTGAATAATGCTGGTTACCCGTTTGCCAGTGCTGATCTGGAAAGGTTCTCACCTGATACGATTGTCCGTCAGTATATTAATTTGGCGGATTAATTTAGATTAGTTTAGCCATCAAGTTCAACTTATCAGGGTGTATAAGAAATATATTTGAGTGTTTCCTGGAAAGGTCAGCCGAAATGAGTGTCCATTTTTCCCGTTTAGATATTTTATGTATAAAACGGCGGCTTTTCCCTATGAAACTTGTTGACCAGAGTGATTTATTTAGTGATGAAAGTGCAATATAACCGGCATATGTTTGCCTGATCTCGTTGAAGAATTCATTATTATCGGATGAGAGGAGAGTATCATCTGCTGTCCATTCCATTAAGATGATGGGTTTAAATAACTTAATAGATTCCTTCATACCTTCAAGCGCCTGTATCTCATGGCCTTCAATACCAATCTTAATTAAATCAATAGTTTTAATTGCCTTTTCCTTAATAAACTTATCGCCTGTTATAAGTTTAATCTGAGATTTTTTGTAGTGAGTAGAATCTTCATTAGGATGAAGTGTTGAGGCACCGGTATTACCACTAATATTAATATAGAAGTCACTTGTGCCTTCGTTATCAGAGAGACCTACTTCATAGGTGTATATATTATTAATGTTGTTTAACTGGATGTTCTTATTGAGATTTATATTTGTTTTAGTATCAGGCTCAAAAGCATAAATGGATTTGCAATGTTGGCTAATACTTATAGCATGATTACCGATATTTGCACCAATATCAAATATAGTCGCCTGCTTTATATTTTTGAGTATCTGATTTAATAAATAGACATAGGGTTTATCGTAGATGCCTTTTCTAATAATAGTGCCGCCAACTTCATCATTAGGGTTTACTATGAGTTTGTGACCATATAGTGTTGTAACAAATTTTTTATTAGAAAATGTCATAATAGATAGATGTATGAATTAGTTTTGATGAACTCTTTTTATTATACCTGAAGCTGGAGTTATCATAATGGTTTGTTTTTAACAGGAAGCTCCACCATGAGTGATTATCTTGACTAATAGAAAAAAAACTGTCGCAGTAATGTGTTTTTCCAGTGGTAATGGTGGTATGGAGCATGATGCAATCAAACTGGCGAGCCTACTTGGCAGAGATATGGAAGTCGCCTTATTTTGTAAAGCAGGAAGCTTTATTCATCAGGCATATCAGGGAACGGATAACAACTACCGCCTTCTGCCAATTTGTTTTAGCAGTCGAACGTTTAGCCTTTCAATGCTGTTTCAGGTTCGCTCACTAATGCGTTCTTACACGTCGGCTAATGTCATTTTTTTTGGTGCATCTGAATTAAAAACGCTGTACTTTGCTTTTTTAGGTTATCAAATTAATTTATTGGTCAGGCACGGTACAACAAAGAGTCGGGCTAAAACAGACTGGTTTCATCGCCGGATTTATTCACGGGTTAATTATCATATTGCATTATCAAAACACCTGCTTAAAAATGTAAAAACTATCGTTCCACACACTAAAGAATCGGCATATAAAATTATACTTCCATCTTATACTATTTCCTCAAATGAAATACATTCAGACGGAAACCATTATGAGCAAATTCAAATAACCCATGTAGGCCGCATAGCCTCTGGTAAAGGGCAGTTTGATGCGCTAAATGCCTGTAGATTGCTTCATAGTAAGGGGGTTGCATTCCAACTGGATTTTCTTGGTGCCCTGGATGAGAGTAGTTATACACAAGAGTTAAAAAAGGCAATAAATGGGTCTGTATTTTCCAATCAGGTACAGTTACGAGGGCATGTGAAAAATGTAACCGACTATCTGGCGCAAACGGACATCTTTCTTTTTCCCAGTGCGGGAGAAGGCATGCCGAATGCTTTTATTGAAGCCATGCACTACAACAATGTCTGTATTGCTTACGACAATACAGTTTTTCCTGAGTTTGTGGAAATGGGGTTTTATATTCACCTGGTCAGAAATGGTGATGTTGAAGCACTAACAGAAAAATTGCTGGCGGTGGTGATGGATATTGAAAATGAAAAACTAAGATCGGTGAAAAATACTGCATTAGTACAGGACTACTTTCAATCTGAGCGTGAATTGGCGCAATGGGATGAGTTACTAGTTTAAGCGTAAAATCCCGATAGACTCCCTGGAAGAGTAAAGATTAAATATAATTTGGTCGCCTTTAGCTGACCCTGTTCTACGAATTCAGGTGTTTTTATTCGTATCAATGCGTCTTCAAAAAATCAGAAATTTTAGCGGCACAACTTTTCATATCCATTAAGATCATATCCTGTTCACCCATGTATTTCTCTGGGCTGAAAAAGAGGCGCTTTTTTTCTTCATTAATCGTTTGCCAGCGCAAAGCAGTCGCCGATCGTCTCGCTGGATAAAAAGCAATGGTATTTACATTGAGTGCGCCAGCAATATGTAATGGCCCGGTTGAACCGCTAATAAACAGATCGCAGATGTTGATAAATTTAGAAAAATTTACCAGCCCGTCAGTGGAATGGTAAATACTATGGTCGATAGTTTTTAACTGATTTGATAGTTCAATGGCAGTGTCTTTTTCATCGGGTCCGGCAGTGATAACAAAATGAACGGAGTGTTTTTTATTAATTTTATGAGCAAGTTCAGCAAACTGCCGGGTTGATAGATTAACGGCCGAGCCGCCATTGCCGGGGTGAATAAAAACCAGCTTTGCGTTTTTATTCATAGCATTTTTTGTGATATACGTTTGCCTGAGTTTGGTTATTTCCTGTGGATTAAATTGTAAATAGGGTGGTTGCTGTTCCTCAATGGCAGTATCACCATTTTTTATAATGAAGTAACGAACCAGGTCGGCATTGTAAGCATATTCAGGTTTAAGCGATAAGGAGCGTCTTTGTCTGAGCCGTTTGTTGAGAAACAGCTGTGCCGGTTTGGTGGCCGGACCGAAACGTAGGGGGATATGTGCCAGCCACAGTGCCAGTGTGGTTCGTGTTTGCAGAAATAGCGAAATGGAAATGTCAAAACGATAAGGCCTGAATTTTTCTGCCAGATATTTTGCATCCGTTAAGGTGCCCTGATGCGGGTCATCAATAATAATATTGTCTATCCACGGACATATTTCCGCCATAGGTTTGGTGTAAGCAGGGATAAGTACGGTTACCTGTGTGTCGGGGTATTGGCGTTTCAACAGGGACAACGCTGGCCATGCAAGCATAAAATCACCCAGCTTGTCATTTCGTATCAGTAGAATGTTTTTATACTGTATCATTCAAGCATCATTCAGCCAGTTATTTGTCCGCAAGGTTAATGTTGCTCTGGTTCCCATGCTCTGCGTGGGAACCCATACCACCGTTTGATTTGTTCACAACATCTGCATCCTTACGCAGAGCATGGGAACCAGATGTAAAGTTAGTGTTCTCGATTTCAGCCAGCATTTTTTTGCAGTGCTGAAATACTGTTTCAATACCAATCGCTGCCACACCTTTTTCAGGTGTTAGTGTATCTTCTGTACGCAGAACTATAAATTTTTTTGGCGACATATAGGGGCCGCAGTCGCCGGGGTCTTTCATGGAAAAAAAAGCAATAATACGTGTGCCCAGTGCTGAGGCAAGATGCATGGGGCCGGAATCTGGCGTGATTAATAAGTCAGCACGTTTTAACATGGCTTTGTAGCGTTCAAACGTAGATTGTGATGGCAGTAATTGAATAGTATTGTTACTTTGAGCAACAATTTTTTCCCCGTATGTCATTTCACTCGGCAGTAATACCATCAGAACTCTTATTTTTCGCTTGCTGGTGAGTATCAGTTGCGAAAGTTTATTGCCCAGTTTACCGTAATTTTGTGTTGGCCAGAGCTTACGTAGCCGTGCCTGTTTTTTACGTAGACCAGATTTGGAAAAACCACTAAAGGTCGGGTGAAACATAATAACGATATCATCCGGTTCTATACCGATAGTTTTTAATTCCTCGACAACCTGGTCACTGGTGGTAGGGCTGACCGGCAGGTGATTGTAGAGTGATAAAACAGGTTTTTTACACGACTCGGCGACAAAGTCCAGATAGTGTTTTGCACAATGTTTAAATGTCGTAGAACCCTGAAACCAGAAAAGATTTTTGTTATAGTCCGAAAATAATGCCGCAATGTGTGGACTGGTATCAAAACAGAATATTTTGTCAAACGGGTGTTGAGATAAAAGTCGGCGTAACTTTATTTTATCCAGCAGTGGTTTAAACAGGCCGCTTCGATCCCATGACCAGATGTCAGTAATATGGGGGTGAAAGTCAGCTAACAGATGTTTGCCAACCGGACTGGTGAGCAGTGTAATTTTAGCATCAGGATAATACTGTATCAGTGCGGTGAGCGCCGGTGTCAGCATAACGGTATCACCAACACGACCAATTCTGACAGCAAGAATATTCATTTTAAGATAATCAAGTATAATAGGGTTTTCCAGGTAGATAAAAGTATATCATGAACATTAATGTAGAGATCTCAATTGGTGAGCTCTTTGATAAAATCACTATTCTTGAAATCAAGCAGAAAAAAATAAATAATGCCGAAAAGCTGGTTAATATCAATAAAGAACTGAATAGCCTAAATCAGCTACTGGCGCAGCAATCTTTTAGCCGTGAAGATGCAGTAGAAGAAATTGCAGCCCTACGTCAGATTAATGAGCAGTTGTGGGGCATCGAGGATGATATTCGAGAAAAGGAAGCACAAAAATTGTTTGATACGTCTTTTATTAAACTAGCTAGATCGGTGTATATTACCAATGATAAACGCAGTGATATTAAACGGGCAATTAACCTGAGACTGGGGTCTGACTTTGTTGAAGAGAAATCATACGAAGATTATTAATATAAAGGCCTAACAGGTCATCTCAAATTTTTTGACAGGACATTGATGCAGCAATTTCTAACTTCTTCGACAGATGCCGGCCCGTTTTTATCCGGCATGGCGACATCATGCATCTCAAAGCGTGGCCAGTAGCGATAGGGGTCGCCAAAAAAGATTCCTACAGTAGGTGTCTCGGATACAATCGCAAGATGTCGAATACCGGTATCATTGGAGATAACCAGCCTGGCACCCTTGAGTACACTGACTGTTTTATCAATCGTCTCGGCAGTAATGACATCAATATTTTTGATAGCCTGTAATGGTTTTATGATTTTATCGGCGCTTTCCCAGGCCTGAATACCTTCAAGTATCAGATGGTCAAAGTCAGGATAATCATGACTCATTTTGTTTAATAGCTCAGTAAAGCGTTCAGCTGGCCAGACTTTGTCCGGTGTTGACGCGCCGATAAAATAGATCAGGTAGGGTCTGGAGCGACTAAGCGCTTTTCCCGGCATTTTATATTGATGCGGGTAGGCCGTTTTAATCCCCAGTGCATTCAGCATTTTCATCATGTTCGTGCCTTCAAACTCGAGATCGTTGCGGCAAATAGCAATATCATAAAACAGCCAGGCATATATTTTGTGGTAAGGAAAACCGAATTTGAGTAAGGCGGGTGTCAGCAGTGTGGTATAAAAAGAACGATTGCCACTGGCAAGGTCAAAAATGAAATCGTGATAACCCAGTTCACGAATTTTTTTTATACGTTGGTGCAGCGAGATGCCACGTTGATCGGTACCATGAATAATATGTACCCGGTCAACCAGATCATCAGGTAGACCACGGGTATAATTACTGATCACACTTAAGGTAATGCTGGCATTGGGGAAGGCTTTTCTGGCTTCAACAATAAAGCTGCGTGTCAATACCATATCGCCCAGTGCAGCGTGGCGGATAATGGCGATACTTTTTATATCGGTGTTGGCCAGGCTTTTAATTTTATCTTCAGCATGTTTACGTGTCCACACGCCTTTGTGAAACCAGAATTTCATAATAGTGGCTGTTTATGTGAGGCATGGAGCAGTGATAAGAAATGCCGCTCAAGCTGCAAAAAATGTTGGGTATGATTAAAGTGTTTATCTGCTCTTTGCTTACCCGTACTGGCTAGCTGGTGTTTAAAATTAGTATCAAGATACAGGCGTTCGATTTGCTGATACAGGCTGTTTGCATTGCCACTGTCAAATAAAAGCCCAGTTTTTTCATGCTCGATAATTTCCGGTACACCGCCGCTGTTACTGCCAATAACGGCAACACCAGCACGCATGGCTTCAATAAGAACCAGGCCAAAAGTTTCCTGACCTGATGCCAGCGCAATGCAGTTACATAATTGCATAAGTTGCTGTGGTTGTTCGGTAAAATCCAGAAATTTTATCTGGGCTAAAACGCCTGATTCAGTCGCCTGTTGCCTGAGCTGGTCACGGTAGCCGGGAATCATTTCATGGCCGACAATTAATGCGCAAACAGACTGCTGCTTATTTTTTGCCTGAGAAATAGCGTTAATTAGCAGATGCTGGCCTTTGCTTTGTTCCAGTCGACCAATAAGGCCGACAATAAAGTCATCAGCTGAAAAACCGAGTTGCTGGCGGTGTTGTAAAATAGTATTTTTATCGAGAAATTTAGCGGGTGCTTTTACACCATAATATAGCGTGGTTATCTTATTCGCATCGCGCGGAATATATTTTTTGCAAAGGGTTTCCAGCTCTCTGGTAATGGTTAACATTAAATTCATCTGCTTATAGAGGAAGTGATGGTACAGGTCATCTTTCTTGCGTGTCATCATCATCTGCCGGGTATAAGCCAGCGCTGGTTTGCGTTTTGAAAAGGCTTTGGCAAAAGCGGCTAGTGGCAGGTCTTTGCCCCAGTGCAGATGAAGCACATCGATGTTGTTTGTATCAATTATTCCGGCCAGTTTTTTTGCATTGCGTAATGGCAGAGGGTTGCTATGGCGTTGCAGATATTTTATTTCTATAGTGGAATGCTGCTGAAAACAGTTGGCCAATTTGCTGTGCTCGGTTAGTACAGAAAGGACAAAATTATTTTTATTCTGTAATGCTTCTGCTGCACGAAACACATAGAGTTCAAGGCCGCCAAGTCCTGCCGACAGGCACAGTTCGAGAACGTTCATTTGCTTACGGCGGGTTTATTTTTTTTCTGTCTGTATTTTATATACGCTTTGCTGTATTTAATAAAGACATGCATATAAGATAATGACGAGACCACAAAACCGGCAAAACCATCGAGAAAACCCAGTTTAAACAGGTAGAGTTTGAAAAATGTCCAGCTTGCATGGGTCACAGGGCTGAAGATAGTAACCTTCCTGTTTTTTCGAACAATTTCACTGGCACCGATCTCAGTAAAACTGTCGATGGTTTTTAGATGGTCGGAAATACTGTCAAATGAGTAATGATAAATATCACCATTGAGGCGTACAATATGATTGCTGGTATCATGGCCATGAGTAATAATATGGTCATGTGGATTAGTGCCGCCCCAATAAGAGGTATTACGATTAAACAGGCGGGTTTTCAAATCTGGATACCAGCAGTGATTGAGCCAGCGATAAATATAGAATGTTTTACGTGGCATACGGTACGCATTCGCATTGTCCAGATTGTCTTTTATGGCAAGAATTGAGCTGGCTAATTCGTCTGATAACCTTTCATCGCAGTCCAGGCTCAAGATCCAGTCATGGCTGGCTTTTTCTATCGCCAGGTTCTTCTGTTCTATATGGCCAAGGAATTTCTGTGAGAAGATTTTATCGGTATATTTTTCTGCGATAGCGATGGTTTTATCGTTGCTTAATGAGTCGACAATAATAATTTCATCGGCAACACCCTGGAGACTTTTCAGGCAGTCTTCAATTTTTTTCTCTTCATTAAAAGAAATAATACAGGCGCTGATTTTCGGCATATTAACAGGTATGGCTTACAGTACGATGTGCTTAAAATACTCAATGGTCTTTTCCAGTCCATCGTTTAAAACAATGTCCGGCTCCCAGCCAAGTTTCTCTTTGGCGAGACTAATATCAGGTTTGCGTTGTTGTGGATCATCTTCTGGTAAAGGCATATAACTGATTTCTGAACTGGAAGCAGTCATTGCGATGGTCTTTTCTGCGAGTTCCTTAATGGTGAATTCGCCGGGATTCCCCAGATTGACTGGGCCGGCAAAGTCATCAGCCGAATTCATCAGGCGGATAAAACCCTCAATCATGTTATCAACATAACAAAAAGAACGGGTCTGCTCGCCATTACCATAAATGGTTATCGGCTGGTTCTGTAATGCCTGCACAATAAAGTTAGACACTACGCGACCATCGTTCGGGTGCATATTGGGGCCATAGGTATTAAAGATACGCGCGACTTTGATTTTGAGACTGTGCTGACGTTGATAATCAAAAAACAGGGTTTCAGCACAGCGTTTACCTTCGTCATAACACGAACGGGTGCCAATGGGGTTGACTCGGCCCCAGTAACTTTCCACCTGTGGATGCACTTCTGGGTCACCGTAAACTTCACTGGTGGAGGCCTGTAGAATTTTTGCACCAGTGCGTTTTGCCAGACCTAGCATATTGATGGCACCATGCACACAGGTTTTAGTGGTCTGTACTGGATCATGCTGATAATGGATGGGTGAAGCCGGGCATGCCATATTGTAGATTTCATCAATCTCAATATACAGCGGTAGCGTAACATCATGACGCATTAACTCAAATCGCGGGTTGCCGATAAGGTGGAGGATGTTATCCTTGTTACCAGTAAAGAAATTATCCAGGCAGATGATCTCGTTGCCTTCATTGAGCAGGCGTTCACATAAATGTGAGCCGAGAAAGCCTGCGCCGCCTGTTACCAGAATTTTTTTATTGTGCATTCAAATTATCTCTATCTATTGATTGATGGCGCTTTTTTAACCGCCATATTGTATCATAATGCCCTGTGATAACCGCGAATTACCTGTGGCAGCTGGCAGGGTGCTGAATAAAATACGTGGGTTTGAGATGTTTATGTAATTGAGATTTTCGTCAGTTCGTCTAATTTTTCGATTACATCATCTACGGTAATCAAGGTCATTGCTGCTGCGGTTTTAATGCGTTCCCCCCAAGGAGCAGCAGTAACGTCTAACTGATTAAACTGTTGTAAGGCCTGCGGATATTTATTCACAACCAACTGTGGAAAATTATAGGGGCCTGCACGTTGCGGGTTTGTGCTGGCATACAGACCAATGGTTTTTGTCCCCAATGCGCTGGCGATATGCACGGGGCCAGTATCCGGTGCAATCACAATATCGGCCAGCTTTAATAAAGCCACGAGGTCATCAAGGCTGGTTTTTCCGATAAGGTTTAAAGGCTTGCTTTCGCATAATTGAACAATATTGTCTGCGGTCTGTTTTTCCTGCAAACTTGAGCCGCCACTTAAAACCACCTGCATAGCCAGTTGTTTGTCAGCATAATCTGCGATAGCGGCGTAACCTTGCGTTGTCCAGTTGCGCCAGTTTTTTGCTTTGGCAACCGCGCAGGGGTTAATCACCAGTAGGCGTTTATGCGTGTTGATGCGTTGCTGTATAGCTTTAACTGCATCTGCATTAATCGGTAAATCCCATTGTAAAACCGGTTCCAGGCCAAAGTGACGGGGGAACTCAAGAAAACTGTCAACCACATGTTGCCGGGTCGAAAGGGGACTTATTTTTTCATTACTAAAATACGCCTGCATGTCTTTTGTGCGTGCCCGGTCAAAGCCAAGTTTTATCTTTGCGGGGATAAACAGGCTGGCCACAGAAGCACGGATGGAAAGCTGCATATGCATGAGCACATCAAAAGATTTGTTTCTGAGCTGTTTTTTTAAGCTAAAATAAGCACGAAAACCCTCTGATTTATCAAAAATGATAAACTCAATAGCGGGCAGGGCTTTTACCAATGGGTATTCCGTTTTACTGATTACCCAGGTCAGCCTGGTGTCTGGCCAGTGTTTCTGGAGTGTTCGCACTACAGGCAAAACATGGCTAACGTCACCTAGCGCAGACAGGCGTAACAGGCAAACACTGGCAGGCGGCGCGGATTGTGACGGAGTTAATCGAGGCAATGACATCAGATAATAATGTAAAACTTTTGCAAATGGGGCATTCTAACATCCTATATGATGTCTCCCTGATGGAAAATCCAGATGAGCAATTATTTAACCTGAATAAGTCGCGCAATGCAGAAAATAATGCTGAAATAGCAGGTATCGGTCGTGCCCCTGTGGTTTTTTTCAGCCATCAGGGAACAGCAATGGTATTGAAGCACTATTATCGAGGTGGCCTGGTTGCAAAGTGGGTACGTGACTGGTATCTGGGGAATCGCCTGGAAAATACACGCGCTTACCGAGAATGGTGTTTGTTGCGTACAATGAAAAACCTGAATTTACCGGTGCCAACACCGGTGGCAGCGCGAGTGATAAAAGCGGTAATGTGTTACCGTGCAGATTTAATTACGCTTGAGCTTGAACATTCTCGAACCCTGGCGGACTGGTTAATAAAAGCTCCCATTAGCAATGCACTGTGGACGAATATTGGCCATTGCATTAAACGCTTTCATCGGCACGATATTTTTCACGCCGATTTAAATGCGCGAAATATTTTGCTGGCAGAAATTGAGCTGGATGATAACCTGGAAGATAGGAAAATATACCTGATAGATTTTGACCGAGGCCGTATTCGAGCGCGTGGAACATCCTGGCAAACGGCGAATTTAAACCGGCTGAAACGTTCATTAAATAAATTCAAACAGTCTCAGGCGAGTTTTAATTTTGATGAACTCAATTGGGAAAATCTGCTACAGGGATATGATGCTCCATGCAAGTAAACTGGCAATATACGATTTTATGAATTGATCAGAGGCTCCTTGAATCCAGATGGTGAAATCTGGAGAAATTAGAGTTAAAAGCGGAAATATTCAAATAGAACAGGGAGAGTACTGGCTTTGGCAATAGTTAAAAACGGTGTTTATTATTTTTATAACTTTGGAGTAGATCAGTATGCGAGTGCATTCAGTTATCGCCATGATTAGCATGGTTTTTGCGATACCGGGCGCAGTATTTGCCGCTAACGCGGGTGGGGCGGCAGTATCTCCTTCCGCTGTTGCCGGCAGACAGCCTCAGTCGGTTACGCACTATAAAACCATCCCTAATCTCCCGAAGGTGCTTGCCTCTATGACCAGGACGGGGGCATTGCGAGTTATTCGGCAATTCAAGACCCCGCTGAAGTCTGTCACTGGCTATCTGGTCAACCAGCGTGGTCACTACAGTGTTGTTTATGGTATTGACGGCTATGTGTTCACTGGTGCACTCATATCGCCGACGGGATCCAACCTCACCACGGCGTATAACAAACAGTATGCACCCAGGCCTGCGTATGCCCACATCATCGAGTCCCTACGTAAGAACGGGCATCTGATTCATCTCGGTAGCAAGAACGCCAAACATGTTCTGTACGCCTTTGAGGATCCCAACTGCATTTTCTGCCACAAGCTGTCACTGGCGCTCGATCCCTACATAAAATCAGGCAAGGTTCGTGTCAATATCGTTCTTGTTTCCTTCGTACATGCGGATTCGATGGGTAAGTCAACCGCTATCCTCAGTGCTCGTGATCCCAGTGCTGCATGGGCTAAAAATGAGGCTACAACGAAGTATGACATCCATACCGAAGAAGGTAGTTCTGCCGTGCAGAACCCGCCGAACCCTAAGCTGGCAGCGGTCGTTCGCCAGAACATGCGGCTGATGGGTAAGGCGGGTTTTAGCGGCACTCCCGGCATCCTGTACCGTGCCCCCAACGGCAAATGGGTTGCCGTAAACGGGTTTCCGGGTGATGCCTGGCTTGTGCAGCAGTTCGGTAAGCCATGATGGCCGGATAGATCCGAGCATTATCTATAACAGCAGCCTACCTCGGTTTCAATCCATGCGCCTGTAGCTCAGGTTTTTGTGCGCCGGGACAGTTTTGCTGGACATAACGAAATGAGTGATCATCAATTCGCATCGCCGTTAATTGCCCGCCCCATAAACAGCCTGAATCGAGAGGGTAGGTGTTGCAGGTTGATGTATTGCCAGCCTGCGGCAGGGTAGACCAGTGGCCAAAAATAATGGTTTGTTGCTGACTCCGTCGGCCAGGTATTTCGAACCACGGAAGGATGTTTTTACTGTGCGTTCCTGGAGCACCTTTGGCGCTGAAAGCGGGCTTGCCATGATGATCGCAGTAACGTAAGCGGGTAAAAATATTGGTAATAAAACGATAGCGCGACCAGCCGGCCAGATTGTCTGACCAGTTGACCGGTTTATCGCCGTACATGTGTTTATAAAAATCGATATGTTCTCTACTCTTTAACAGCGTTTCAACTTCATTTGCCAGTTTTAATGCTGTCGTGATTGGCCAGCTGGGATGCAGTCCAGCATGTATCATGAGTAAGCCTAACTTTTTATCAAAATGTGCCAGCGGCTGAAAGCGTAACCAGTCGAGTAGAGTGTCGGCATCACTGGCCTCAAGTATTTCACCAATAGTGTCTTTTCTGCCGGGTTGTCGATGACTGTAAGCAGTCGCTAACAGGTGGAGGTCGTGGTTGCCTAATACGATATGAATATTATCTTTAATTGAATATAAAAAACGCAGTGTCTTGAGGGATTTGGGGCCACGGTTGATTAAGTCACCACAAAACCAGAGTGTGTCGCATTCGAGATTAAAGTGAATTTTAACAAGTAACGCCTCCAGTTCGTCATAACATCCCTGAATATCACCTATGGCGTGGGTGGCCATGTGCCCTCCTGCAATGAAAAATGGATTAATTGCTTTTTTGTAACTCTAACAGCCTGAACCAGCCGCCTGCAAGTGCAGGCTCATCATTTATCAGGATTAATTTATCGCATTTTTTTAATACGTCTTCAAATACGACATTTGTGTGTGTTGCGATATGTTGTAGAAAAATATTGATCAGGCGTCGAACAGGTGCTAGTTGGCCGGGGCGAATAAATTTATCGAATAAATAAATTTTACCGCCAGGTTTAAGAATGCGGCTGGCTTCCAGCAGAGCTTGTTCCGGGTGAGGAACAACGGCCAGGATTAAATGCATAATAATAATCTCAAAAGATGCATCGTTAAAAGGTAAGGCTTGGCTATCAGCAAGTTGCAAATCAATTTTACAGTGGTGTTTGCTGGCGCGATGTTGTGCACGTTTTAACATGGCTGGCGTAATATCTGAACCTGTATAAAATGCGCCTTCAGGCAGGTAGGGAATGTCCAGGCCGCTACCAATACCATTAATTAGAATATGTTTACCGCGCACAGAGTTGAGGCGAGCCAGACTTCGTTGGCGTACCGCATCAAGTGGCCCAGATACAATGTGATCGTAGATGGGAGCGAGCAAGGTATAACTGTATTTTAAGCTCACGAGTACAACTCGTTATTTTAATGCAGGGTGTTGGGAACGGTGAGCGCAAAGGTTGGAATCAGTGCGTCAAAGCGCTCACCCGTGTCAGTAATCATCTGATAGCTACCATGCATAGTGCCGAAAGGTGTGTTCATAAAAGTGCCAGATGTGTACTGAAAGCCTTCACCAGGATTCAAATGTGGTTGTTCACCAATAACCCCATCGCCTTTTACTTCCTGTGTCTGGCCATCACCATCGGTGATAATCCAGTGGCGTGTGAGCAATCTGGCAGGTATTGAGCCAGTATTTTTTATTATTACTGTGTAAGAAAAGACATAGTGCCCGTTATCTGGGTCAGACTGTTCTTTAATGTAGGCGGGTCGAACCTGAACATCAATTTTATATGCGTTGTTACCTATATCATTATTCATGGCGATGACCATTGGTAGGGAATATGGAATGAGTATACCATTTTAAGTGGATAATCGTGCCACAATCTATCCGTGGTTATGGGTTAAATGTGGTGAATTAGCCCTGTTTATATCTGGCTGATTACCTGGTTTAGACGAGTAAAGTCAGCCACTGATAACTCCTCAGCGCGTTGTCCGGGTTGCAGGTTGGCGGCTTCAATTTGTGTATTGCTGCAAAGTTTTTTTAGTGTATTTTTCAGTGTTTTTCGACGTTGTGAAAAAGCTGTTCGGATCAGTGTTTCAAACTGATAAAAGTCAGCGATATTCTGACTATAACGGTTATCCGGCACCAGTCTGAGAATGGCTGAATCGACTTTTGGGGCGGGTGTAAATGCAAAAGGTGACACTTTGAATAATGGTGTCACTTTGAAGTAGGCCTGGATCATAACGCTAAGGCGACCATAGGTACGGTTGCCGGGAGCGGCTGTGATACGATCAACGACTTCTTTTTGCAGCATAAAATGCATATCGGTAATACTGTTACGATGCTTGAGCAGGAGGAACAATACGGGGGTAGAAATATTATAGGGCAGGTTGCCAATAATCCTTAATTTTTGTGTTGTATTTTGCTGCTGATGGAAATGCTGAAAGTCAAATTTCAGAACATCCATTTCATGCACAGTGAGTTTTTTTTCTGTTTCTACGTCAGGGTTATCGGCATGAATGTTGCTGATTAATTTGGGGATGATGTCATGATCAAGCTCAATCACATGCAGATGTGACATTTTTTCAAGTATGGGCATTGTCAATGCACCCAGTCCAGGGCCAATTTCTACCATCAGCTCGTTACGCTGTGGATCTATGCTGCGTACAATGCGTTGAATCGTGTCTTTATCGATGAGGAAGTTCTGGCCGAAACGTTTTTTTGCCTGATGTTGCATGATGATTTATTTTGCTGTTGCCATAATAGCGATAGTCTGCGGGTGACAATTCATGCGATTAACTATTCTTGTTCGGATTGTACGTTTTGTCGACATACTTGATATAGGCTTCATCATGAATGCGGCGTAACCACAGGCGTAATTCTTCGCCAACCTTTCTTTTTTGAATGTCTGTACGTGCGGCATTAATTTTATTTGCTTTTGACTGGTCGTGGTTACGACGGCCGAGTACCTGTAATAGGTGCCAACCAAACTGACTCTTAAATGGCTGGGATATCTGGCCTTTTTTAAGGCTGTTCATCACAGTTTCGAATGCAGGTACAAAATTACCTGGTTTGGCCCAGCCAAGATCGCCACCGGCAGCCTTCGAGCCAGGATCGTCAGAGTACTGACGTGCCAGCTGTGCAAAACTTTTTCCATGCTCTATTTTTTTTCTTATATCCAATAATGTCTTACGTGCTTCTGCGTCGGTTATCTGGCTGCTGGTGCGGATGAGAATATGCCTGGCGTGTGTTTGTTTTACCATGACTGGGCCATTCGAGCGGCTGACCAGTTGCAGTATATGAAAGCCACTGGCACTACGAACAGGTTTTGCGGTTTCACCAGGCTTCAGATTTTTTACTGCATGAATAAATAGCTCGGGCAGCTCGCTGACTTTGCGTTCGCCCAGATCGCCGTCTTTCAGTGCATTTCTGCCGTTGGAATATTTAATGGCCATATCCTGAAATTTACTGCCAGCAAGAATTTTTTTATAAATGGCATCACTTTTCTTCTTGGCATGCTGTATAGCTTCTGGAGAGGCTTCTTCTGGTATGGAGATAAGTATATGTCTTAAGTGGTAAATGGCGTTTGAAGCATTCTTCGACTGGTTCTGCTTTATGTATTGTTCAATTTCCTGATTAGATACATCAATTTTGCTTACAACCATCCGCTGTTGCAGTCTTTTTATAATGAGTTCATCTCGTGTTTGTTTTCGAAAACGGCTATAGCTCATACCGTTCCTGTTAATGGTGTCACGGAACTGTTCGAGAGTCATTTTATTTGAATCTGCCAGTCGTTTAAGCATTCGATTTAATAGCAAATCATCAACCTGTATTCCCAGTTGTTTTGCTTTTTGCAACTGAATCTGGTCGCGGATCATGCGTGCTAGCACCTGTTTGCGTAGTGCGGCAAGGTCGGTATCAGAGAGTCCGCCAAGTTTAAGCTGTTGCTGAAAATCGTGGACTCGGTTGTCGAGCATTTTTTCAGTAATTACGTCATTATTTACCACCACAATAATATGGTCTAGTTCGACTGTCCTGGCAAAAGCAGCGGCGGGTAAAAACAGGCAAAAGAGTAGAAGAATTTTACCCATAGAGATATTTAAAGCAAAGTGGTGATGAGAGTTGTGATCAGATTTCTTCATTATTTTATCTTACTGTAGGTTGTCATGATAACCATAGATGGATTGCTCCAGTGTGGTGCGAGCTTTATTGCCCGATAAATTCCCCAGACCTTTTAACACAAATTGTATCAGTACGGAGTTATCGTAGGCGTTATTGTTACTGGTTGAATTCTTTAAATGCTGTTGTGCCAGTAACTGAATAGACCAGCAGCAGCTATCATAGGAAAAACCACCAATTGTGTCGATATTCTTTTTATCCTTTAGCGAGTAATTCCAGCGTGCATAAGCGCTAAGTTGGTGACTAAGCGGGATTGAAATGGAAGTGTCTGTTTGTTCTATATCCAGCACATTATTTGTCAGCCGTTTGCGGTAACCAATATTAAATATATGGCGGTTATCGGTTTGATAGTGGAGGAAATAGTTCTCCTTGGAAAACCTGTTATTATGCGTATCCCATTGTACCTCAATGTTGGTTGATAATGCGCCCCGCTGGGTATCCAGTTCAGCGATAATATCTGACTGTTTGAGTGTATTGGTCGTTCCATTAATGGATACACGCCGATCCTGGAAATAAAAAATCTGGCCAATACTGGCGCGTATATTCTCTTCACCGGTATCCGGGTTTAACAGGCGGCTACTTAATGCCAGCGTTAGCTGATTGGCATCGCCGATTCTATCCCCGCCGGTAAAACGGTTGTCGCGAAATAATTGTGCCAGACTAAAGTTGGGGGTGCTGGTATCAAATAAAGGAATATTGTTTTGCTGCCGATACGGAACATTCAAATAATACAGTCTTGGTTCGAGTGTCTGCAATAAACCATTGCTGAGTGTGCGCTCAAAAAACAGGCCGGTATCAATACTGCTGATCGGCAGGTTACGGTCGCTTATTGATGATTTAATACCGTTATTTTGGCGGATATTATACTGGGTGTGGCTGAGCTTTATTGCGGGATTAAAAAACCAGGCTGCCCCTGACAGAGGCCACTGAATGCCCGGACGCACGGTAATACGAGAACCTACTGGTTTGGCTTTGTCATCGTGAGCAAACTCTACCAGCTCAGAATTTAAGGTAAATTGCAGACCGTTATTGTTTATAGCAGTTTCACCATTAAGTGTTAGCTGGGGTAAGCGGGCATAAGGGCGAGTTGAAAGTGCGGTGCTAGTATCAATCACTTTAAGTTTTTGTGCCAGGGCCTGTAGATGCCAGTTTTGCGTGTCATAAGACAGGTTTACATTGCGGTCAAGGTATGTCCTGCTAGTGGTGCCGAGGTTGTTACTGAAGTCGTTAAAATAATTTTTATCCGATACATCCTGAAAATCTACATTCATCTGCAGGTTGGGAATAATTTGCGTGTGTTGCTGATAATGAACCTGATAGCGGTTATTATTGGTGACTTTATCGTTATTCAGATAGGTTCCCTGTAGAGTGCCATTGGAAGATTTTGTTAAATAACGGTATTCGCTACCCAGTTCCATGCCACGTTTGCCCATATAATGTGGTGTGATAGTTGCGTCCATATTGGGCGCGATATTCCAGTACCAGGGCTGTGCATACTCAAAGCCGCGTGATGATGAGGTGCCAAATTCAGGAAACAGTAACCCACTCTGGCGTTTATCACTGGTGGGAAATTTTATATAGGGAGTATATAAAAAAGGTATATTTTTAAAGCGAATAACAACATCGTGTGCGCTGGCATATTCCTCGGCGTAATTAATTTTAATGTCATGGGCACTAATCACCCAGTCAGGCTTGCTGAGATTGCAGCTAGTGATGGTCGCCTGTTTAAGTAAGGACACCTGGTTGTCGCCGGTGGTGATTGAAGCTGCCGTTCCTTTTAGGTCGAGATGCTGTTTTGTCTGTTGCGTTGCGTCTTTTGCAGGAATAATAAATTTTGTATGGTTGAATACTGCCTGCTTATTTGTGCCAGAGAGTGAAAAAGTTGCTTTGGTCGCGTCAATTGACAGGCTAACGGTATCAATATGTACATGGCCGGTTGCCTGTAGAAAATCTTTTTTCTGGCTGTATTGTGCCTTATCTGAAAAAATACGTAACTGATTTTTTTTAATAATGACATCACCTTCAAGGATGGTCGAGCCATTTTTATGTGTGTGTGAGTAGTCGGCACTGATAAAAGTGTTATGAATATTCTGCGCAGAAAATAGTGGTGGTGGCTGATGTCTGGGCGCAGTCAGATCAATGCTCGTACACCGGCCTGGCTGGGGGTTTTTAATGGTTTGTGCAAGCGCTTTTGCTGGCACGATAGAGATTAAAATTATTGCCAGATTAATGGCCTGAATATTCGTCAGTGTTATCGCCTTTAACTCAGTCGTCAGAAAAATAGCATAACTGGGTCGAGTCAGAGAATAAATAATACGCCGCCGTGGCTTTAGTAACGGAAAGAGAGAGAGGAATCTGCGGGTTAACCGTGTGGAAAACAAAAACATTTCAGTCTGTTAGTGCAGCGCTGCGTTATTGTAGCAGTAAAAATTCCAATAGTGATTTTTGTGCATGCAGGCGATTTTCAGCTTCTGCCCAGACAACGCTTTGTTTGCCATCTATGACTTCAGCACTCACTTCTTCTCCTCGGTGTGCGGGCAGGCAGTGCATAAATAAGGCCTCTTTATTGGCGATTTTCATGTGTTTATCGGTGACCTGAAAATCTGCAAAGGCTTTTTCACGTAGTTGCTGCTCTTCTTCCTGTCCCATGCTTGCCCATACATCGGTCACAATCAGGTCGCTGTGCGCACATGCCGACATGGCATCATGGGTAATTTGAATGTTCTCTTTACATTCATCGAGAAAGCGTGAGTCTGGCTCAAAACCCTCCGGGCAGGCGATGTTTAAGGTGAAATCGAGTATTTTTGCCGCATGCATATAAGAGTGACACATGTTGTTACCATCACCTACCCATGTTACTGTTTTCCCCTGTATGTCACCACGTTGTTCAAAATACGTTTGCATGTCTGCCAGTAGCTGACAGGGGTGAACCTCATCCGTTAAACCATTAATTACGGGTACTGAAGAAAATTGAGCCAGGCACTCTGCTTTTTTATGTTCGAAGGTGCGTACCATTAAACAGTCAACCATGCTGGAAAGGACTCGAGCACTGTCCTCAATGGGTTCGCCGCGACCAAGCTGAGTATCTTTAGGGGAAAGAAAAATTGCATGACCACCAAGCTGTGCCATTCCCGCTTCAAAAGATACCCGGGTGCGCGTCGAGGATTTTTCAAAAATCATTGCCAGCACCTTATTTTTTAATGGTTGAATAATCTTCCCATCATAATGCATACTTTTAAATTTAATGGCACGTTTTATAAGTGCTTTAAACTCATCTGCATTGATGTCTGTCAGGGTGAGAAAATGGCGCACAGTATTAGTAGTAAGCATAAGTATTAGTCTATCAGGCAGCGGCCTGTTGCAGTTTATCCAGCACGATTTCGCTGACGGTATCGATAATGCTGTCGGCTTGCTGTAGGGTGAGTATCAAGGGGGGTAACAGGCGGATTACTGTATCTGCCGTCACATTAATTAATAGATGTTTGTCCAGTGCAGCGACCACCAGCTCGGTACAGGGTTGGCTCAGTTCAATCCCTATCATTAAACCTTTACCGCGAATTTCGCGGACACCTTCAATATTTCCCAGTTTGTTGTTAAAACCAGCAAGAAAATACTGCCCCAGGTTTTTGGCATTTTCGATTAAATTCTGCTTTTCGATAATGTCAATTACGCATGATGCGGTGGCGCACATCAGTGGGTTGCCGCCAAAGGTGGAGCCATGCTTGCCGGGTTTCATTATGGCTGCTGTTTTTTCATTGGCCAGACAGGCTCCGATGGGTACACCGTTACCGAGCGCTTTCGCCAGCGTCATAATATCGGGCTTAATATTGCTGTACTGGAAAGCAAACCAGTGCCCGGTTCTACCCATACCCGTCTGTATTTCATCGAGTATCAGCAACCAGCCGTTATCATCACATAAAGTGCGTAACTGATCGAGGTAATCAGCATCAGGGATGTTAATACCACCTTCACCCTGCACTGGCTCGACCATAACGGCAACAATGTTTTTATTGTTCTCACCAATATTCTTTACTGCTGCGACATTGTTATAGGGGGCGCGCACAAAACCCTGTACCAGTGGCTCGAATCCTGCCTGTACTTTGCGATTTCCAGTTGCGCTTAAGGTAGCCATCGTGCGGCCATGAAAACTTTTATCCATAACAATAATGGTCGGGGTATCGATCCCTTTATTATGGCCATAGAGACGCGCTAGTTTTATTGCAGCTTCATTGGCTTCTGCCCCGGAGTTAGCAAAAAATACGTGGTCCAGAGCGGAGATTTCGCAGAGCTTGTCTGCCAGCACCTGCTGTTTGTCGATATTGTATATATTCGAGGTGTGTAATAACAGGCCAGCCTGCTCGCAAATGGTTTTTGTAATAGCTGGGTGGGCATGGCCCAGACCGCAAACGGCAACGCCGCAGAGCGCGTCCAGGTATTGCTGGTTTTGTGTATCAAAGAGTGTGGCACCCTCTCCCCGCTCAAAAGTAATGCCAAGAGGGGAATAGGTGTTCATCAGGTGTTTATTTGTTGTCATTGTTTCAGTTTTCTGGATTGACGGTAACGCTTATTATCCCCTGATTTATATCGGCTGATCTACATTGGCTAATAATTCTCAGGGATAAAAAACAAAAGCGGCAACCTTGGTTGCCGCCCTATAATTATCTTTAAAGAGCTGATTATACTCGGCCTTTTATGTAAATCAACTGTTTGAATTAAGCTTCTTATGGTTGCAGTAAAAAACCGGTCATGCCAGGTGTGTTCGGCAGATGATGTGATCTTTGTGGTAAAGGCAGTGCGCATGGCCTGGTCTGATCGATAACTGGCTCCGCTGTGGTTAATCAGGATTAAGTTGGTATTTTTTATGTTATTGTTTGTCAACGGTGGATATGGGAAACGTGCCCATCCTGTGAGTTGGTGTTATATGTGTGGAATATGTGGTGAATTAAGGTTTGATGCTCAGTTGCCGGAGCGGCAACTTATCGTGCGTATGAAGGCAAAGTTGATCAAGCGTGGGCCGGATGCTGAAGGTTGTTATATCAAAGCACCGATTGCATTTGGGCATCGTCGGCTATCCATTATTGATTTATCTGATAAAGCAGCGCAGCCAATGCGTGATGCTGCGACGGGTGTTGTGATCGTGTTTAATGGCACGATATATAACTATCCTGATTTAAGAAAAGGGTTACAGAAGAGCGGGCATCGATTTCAGTCTACTGGTGATACTGAAGTGATTTTGCGAGCCTATATCGAATGGGGCGAAAATTGTGTGGCGAAATTGCAGGGCATGTTTGCTTTTGCTCTATGGGATGAAAAAAAACAGAGGCTGTTATTAGCGCGTGACCGCACTGGTATCAAACCGTTGTATTACTCGCAAACTCCTGGAAGATTACTGTTTGCATCAAATACCCAGGCGATCATTCATGCGGATGAGAATATCGACACTTCTATCGATGCCAGCGCGTTACACAATCTTTTTAGTTTACACGGCGTAGTTCCCGCACCGCGCACCATTATCAAAGGTATTCGAAAGATAAAGCCAGCGCATTATTTATTGATTGATACGCAGGGTAAGGTGACTGAAAATCGTTACTGGACCTTAACTGCCAAACGTCCTGATATAAAGATGAGTGAGCAAGATTGGATTCGGGCTATTCATGATGGACTAAGAGCCGCCGTTGAAAAGCGTGTAAAAATTGCTGATGTACCGGTAGGCGTTCTGTTATCGGGTGGTATCGACTCAAGTCTGCTGGTTGGATTGCTGGCTGAGGCCGGCCAGAAGGAGTTAAAAACATTCTCTATCGGCTTTGAAGATGCGCCGGAAGAAAAGGGCAATGAGTTTGAATATTCTACTGCGGTGGCCGATATGTTTGCTACCGAGCACCATCAATTGATGGTGGCGAATAACCAGGTTTTGCCGCGTTTGCCGGAAGCGTTCAGTCACATGGCAGAGCCTATGTTCGGGCAGGATGCGGTAGCGTTTTATATGTTGTCCGAAGCCGTTTCCAAACACGTTAAAGTGGTGCAAAGTGGTCAGGGTGCGGATGAAGTCTTTGGGGGGTATTTCTGGTATCCACGTATGCATCACTCTACAACGCCGGGAATAAAACGTTTTTCGGATGAATATTTTGACCGTAGCCATGAAGAATATCTGCAAAGCGTTGATGCGCGTTATCAAACTGAAGACGTTAGTTCACAATTGATGAGTGATTTGCTCGACGAGGTTGAAGCCGATGAGTACCTCGATAGAGTGCTTGCAGTGGACGTGACCACGTTGGTTGTCGACGATCCGGTAAAACGTGTGGATAATATGACGATGGCATGGGGGCTGGAGGCACGGGTGCCTTTTCTGGATACTGAACTGATTGAGCTGGCGGCATCGATGCCGCCAGAAATGAAATTACCCAATGGGGGGAAACATGTGCTTAAAGCGTTGTCGCGTGGTTTTCTGCCCGACAAAGTGGTGAATCGAAGCAAGACCTATTTTCCGCTGCCAGCATTAAAATATGTGCGTGGCAATTTTTTTACTTTTATGCAGGATATATTATTATCTACCCAGGCGAAACAGCGTGGCGTGTTTAATCCCGCCTATGTCGAAAAATTATTAAAAAATCCAGAACAGTATTTCACTCGGTTGCAGGGCAGTAAATTATGGCATTTAACCGCACTGGAATTATGGATGCAACAGAATGTGGATTGAATACCCCAGTGTGGTTATAGTCGAATCGTATAAAATGGCTGTAATAGCTATTGTAGAGAGGTAATCATGGCCAGGTCAATCAGTAAGGTCGCAAAAGAGCTGGCTATCAACATCGAAACGGTGCGTTTTTATGAGCGCCGTGGGCTGATTGAACAGCCGTCCAGGCCTGTCACTGGCTACCGTCATTACCCCAGAGAGACGGTTGACCGTATACGTTTTATTAAACGTACGCAAGAGCTGGGGTTTACTTTAAATGAAATTAGCCATTTACTTAGCCTGGATGATAAATCCTGCGGGCATATACAACATCTGGCAGAGCGCAAAATTGTAACCGTCAGACAAAAAATAAAAGACTTACGTTGCCTCGAACAGGTGCTTAATACATTGTTGGTGCAATGCCGAAGTAATACTGATAATAGCCATTGTCCCATTATTGATTCGTTACAACGTTAAGGAACTGCTGAATAAAGGCGTAAAATACGTATATTGAGTCCAGCGATATTCTATCGCTGTGTTGCGAAGTGCTTGCAATAGAACAATTATTCCCAGTATTCCCCCGCTTGTTCTGAAAAATCCCGAACCGCAATCTGCACCACTCAGGTTTATTCAAAGGTTCCTCCGAGGCGTTCCAATGTTACTTGACTCCGTACGATAGTACGGGTTGTATAATTTTTTCTCTTATAGTTGAGAGAAAAAATATGATTGAGCTATCGATTCAGGGAATGACCTGTGACAACTGCGCTAAACATGTAAAAGCAGCACTGGCAGCGGTGGCTGGTGTTGAGTTTGCCGGAGTCTCTTTTGCTGGTGCCAGGGCTGAGATTAAAGCCAATGATAGCGTTAATTGTGCCGACCTGATTGCTGCCGTGACAGCGATTGGTTATAACGCTGAAGTGCGCTCTTCTGATAAAGCGAACAAACCTGAAAATTTATTACATGTTGTGATTATTGGTAGTGGTTCAAGCGCGTTTGCTGGTGCCATTAAAGCCGCAGAAAATGGTGCCAGGGTGACACTTGTTGAAGCTGCGGAGGTGATTGGTGGTTGTTGTGTCAATACAGGCTGTGTCCCATCAAAAATCCTAATTCGTGCGGCACAACTGGCGCAGCAGCAACGAGATAACCCCTTTGATGGTCTGGAAAATCATGCGCCACGGTTAAGCCGATTATTGCTGGCACAGCAACAAAGCGCACGGGTAGAAGAGTTACGCCAGGTAAAGTATCAAAATATTCTTGAATCCAATCCGGCGCTGAGTTTAGTTAAAGGCCGTGCTCGGTTTAAACATACCCATACCCATACCCTGATTATCACCAGTGCTGATGGCAGTGAGAGAGAGCTGACTGCTGATCGGATACTCATTGCAACCGGTTCAAGCGCTTTCATTCCGCCTATAGATGGACTCAGCGAAACCCCTTATTGGACCTCCACGGAAGCCTTGTTTGCAGAAGATTTACCCGCGCATCTGGTGGTTATTGGGGCATCGGTTATTGCAGTAGAAATTGCTCAGGCTTATCGACGTCTGGGGTCTGCGGTGACAATAGTGGCGCGGCACACCCTGTTGTATGCAGAAGATCCCTTATTAGGTGAAAAATTAACCGAGTGTTTTGAGCAGGAAGGCATTCGTGTTTTAAACAATACCCAGGCATCAAAGGTTTCACACGAGGGTAAAAAGTTCAGTCTGCAAACCAATGCCGGGACGTTAACCTGCGATGCTTTGTTAATTAGTACCGGACGACGGGCTAGTACCGCGCAGCTTGGTTTGGAGACAGTGGGTGTAAGCACCGCAACAAGCGGTGCCGTGATGGTAAATGAACGAATGGAAACCAATATTGCAGATATTTATGCCGCAGGTGATTGCGCTAATATGCCGCAGTTTGTTTATGTTGCTGCCGCTGCGGGCAGTCGTGCAGGGATTAATATGACCGGCGGTGCTGCCAGACTTGATCTTGCCACCATGCCTGCGGTTATCTTTACTGACCCACAGGTTGCAACGGTGGGTGTGACCGAAGTGCAGGCCAGAGCGCAGGACATTGATACCGATAGTCGAGTGCTGGAAATGGAAAGCGTCCCCCGGGCGTTAGCTAATTTTGAGACCGATGGTTTTATCAAGCTGATTGTAGAAGCTGAAACGGGCCGTTTAATTGGTGCACAAATTCTGGCACATGAGGGTGGTGAGATGATTCAGAGCGCAGCACTGGCGATTCATAACCGAATGACGGTTGTTGATATTGCCAGTCAGCTATTTCCTTATTTAACCATGGTTGAAGGCTTAAAGTTGTGTGCACAAACCTTTAATAAAGATGTAAAAGAACTATCTTGCTGTGCAGGGTAGAAAATTTAATTGCGTTCTTACTCTTCAGCATGGTCAGCGTTTGATGTTGTCTCTGTTTTTACGGTATTGATATCAGGCGTTTGGGTGTAGCTTAGCCTTTTGCTGGATTTGCTGTTGAATCTTTAAGCAGCTCTCCGCCTTTTGCATAACAGACTTTTTCTGGTACATAAATATAGCCGCGGCCGCGGCATTTATTTTGGCCCGTGCAGGCATTAAAGGCGGTGGAACAGGCCGTTTTTCCCTTGCACGCATTGATTCCCCAGCAGGCAACTTTGTCAGTTCCCGCGCTTTCAGTAAACTTGTCCACAGATTTATACATACCATAAAAGAGCACGGCTGCGCTGGCGCTTAACGCCGCACCTGTTACTGTGCGCCTGGCCATGTTGAGTGGTGGCGCATCGGTTGAGCTGGAATCTTTTCTGGAGCAGGCGGCTACTTTTTGGCCACTGATGAAATCCCATAGGCTGCCACTAATCAACATTGCAAGACTGACATAGAGCAACCAGGTCATGGGGTAAAGGCCGGTGACCATAAACCATAACGTGGCAGCACTCATGGCACCAGCAGTAGCACTTAGCCAGAATGGCCGCATATTCTGATGTGCCTTTGCAGAGTGGTACAATAACCAGAGACTTAAGCCGATAAAACCGACAAAGAGTGGAAACAAGTAGGTATCATGTACGATAAAACCGAGTCCCACAGCGCCAATAGCGCTGAGTACTACGGGTAATCCAAGGCAGCAGGCGGCAGCAGCACTGGCACCGAGTATGCCTGCAAATTGTTTAAAAAAGTCGTTCATATTTAACTCCCTGGCCTGAATATGTCATGGATACGTAATATGTTGAGTTTAATGTTAAAGTCTTTACCTGTTAGCAAAGTACACACAATATCTGTTAGTGCCGGATGATTTGTGGTGAGAAGGTTATTCTATAGTCCGTACCATCATACGGAGTCAAGCATGGAAGTAGCGATGCTCTGTATTACATTGGTCTGCGCACTGGTCTATGTAGCAGCCAGTAAAGAATAGAAAAACTTCTTTCTGATACGGTGGTCTTAGTAGCAGGTAAGAGGCGGAGGTAATACAGTATGGCTAAGCTTAGAGGACGGTTCAGGCAGAATAAAGGTGACCGGCGCAAGCGTGATTTGATGGACAGGATGCCATTTATAGATAGTGACGGTGTGGTGGTGCGTGCTGATCGAAGAATGCAGCTAGAGCGGCGGCGACTTAATATTGCTATTGGTGTCACGGTGCTTGAGCACATTGAGATTTAGCTGCGCGTAAACGGATTTATTGGTATTTGTCTGACATTCCACGTTCCCGCAGGATATCTGCGGTAAAATTTATACGGGCTGTACTCGAACGCCCGATTTCGGTGAAATTATCTCGATAATCGTATAAAATACTGACTTTTTCCTTATCTGACCAGGTTATGCCGTATATAACCAGTCAGTATTAATTAGTCAGCGGTTTAATTTTTCGGTATTTAATTTCTACCCTGCATACATTGTGTTATCTGGAATACTGTATGAGAAATAATGAAAGTGGCGTTAAAGTTGGTGTCGTAATGGGCAGTCAGAGTGACTGGCCAGTGATGCAGCATGCGGTTGAGCAGTTGAAGAAGTTTGGTGTGAGCTGTGAGGCACAGGTGGTGTCGGCACATCGAACGCCTGATTTACTTTATGAATATGCTGCAACAGCCCGCAAACGGGGGCTGGCCTGTATTATTGCAGGGGCAGGCGGTGCAGCACATTTGCCTGGAATGCTTGCAGCCAAAACGACCGTGCCAGTGCTGGGCGTTCCGGTTCCGTCAAAATACCTGAAAGGCATGGATTCATTGCTCTCCATCGTGCAGATGCCGAAAGGGGTGCCAGTTGCCACCTTCGCAATCGGTGAGGCAGGCGCTGTTAACGCCGGTTTATATGCGGTTGCGCTGCTTGCGCTTAGTGACGCACAACTGGCGAGGGAGCTGGATGAATTTCGCCTGCAACAACAGGCGGCTGTGTTGGCGATGAGCTTGCCACCTAAGCCCTAACCCTTTCCTTGATAGTTTGCTAACGTAAAAAAGTTATTCCAGAAATCAAATGAGTAAAGAAATATTACCTGGTGCCACACTTGGTGTGCTTGGAGGTGGTCAACTGGGGCGCATGTTCTGTGTGGCTGCGCGTTCGATGGGGTACCGTACCCTGGTTATGGACCCCGATAAAAATAGCCCGGCAGGCAGAGTTGCCGATGCACATATCAGGTCGGACTATCGGGATGAGCAGGCGCTGGCGCAAATGGCTTCGCAATGTGATGTTATTACCACCGAATTTGAAAATATTCCTGCGAGCAGTTTGTGTTTATTGGCTAAATCAACGCTGGTTCATCCTTCTGCAGAGGCGCTTGAAATTGCACAGAATCGAAATATTGAGAAGCAGTTTGCCTTAAAATCAGGGTTGATGCCGGTGCCGTATTTTACTCTTGAGACAGAAGCTGACTGTGTTCGAGCTCAGACTGAAATGGTGTTTCCCGCCATCTTAAAAAGCAACTGTCTGGGTTATGACGGGAAAGGACAGCTGCTGATTAAGCAGGCGGGTCAGCTTATTGATGCCTTTCGTTCTCTCGGCAAGGTTGGCTGCGTGCTGGAAAAACAGATTAATTTAAGTTGTGAAATTTCGGCAATAGTTGCCAGAAATAATGCAGGAGCCATGCAGTGTTTCCCCGTCTCGGAAAATCAGCATCGTAACGGTGTCCTGCATCTGGGTATTGTGCCGGCACGCGTGAGCGATGCCGTTGCTGCGCGCGCCAGAAAGCTGGCAATGCAGCTTGCTGAAGCATTAAACTATGTTGGTATTTTAGCAGTAGAGTTTTTTCTGAGTGATGATAACCTATTGTATTTTAATGAAATGGCTCCGCGCCCGCATAACAGTGGGCATTATACGAAAGATGCCTGTGTGACCTCGCAGTTTGAGCAGCAGGTAAGAATGATATGTGGCCTGTCGCCGGGAAATACACGCCTGCTTTCACCTGTGGTGATGGTAAATATGCTGGGTGATTTGTGGGTGCCTGACTGGATGAGCGTTTTTCAGCATGACAATATCAAGCTGCACCTGTATGGTAAAACAGAGGCCAGGCAGGGGCGAAAAATGGGGCATTTTAATGTGCTCGATAACGACATTGGTGCGGCAATAAAAACGGCGGAGGCGGTTTTTGAAAAACTTAGTCGATAAAATAAAGTTAGTCGTTGTGGGTTTGCCGTAGGCAGTAAAATCCTTGGGCAGGAAGGCTATTTTTTAGGGTTCCCTGACCTAACGGCACTGTTTTCTGCTATGGCTATTACTGTTATGGTGATTATGCTGTTTGTGTTGCCGATTGTCCGAGCGTGCGTGTCTTTGTCTTTTTGCCGCCGGTTTTGGTTTTGTCAGTAGTTCAGGAGTTACTGACTGGCGGGTAATTTTTTGACCGATGTAGGCTTCAATATCCATAATATAGTGTGCGTAATCTTCGCAGGCGAAGCTAATCGCCATACCACTGGCACCCGCACGGCCGGTACGTCCGATACGGTGTACATAATCTTCACCACTTTGAGGTAAGTCGAAATTAAACACATGACTGACTTCAGGAACATGTAGACCCCGTGCGGCCACATCGGTTGCCACCAGTATGTTGTATTCACCGTCTTGAAAACGCTGAAGTAAACTCTGACGTTTTTTTTGTGGCACGTCGCCCGATAGTAATGCCGATTTATGATCATTCCCTCGCAGCCATGCATAGACCTGTTCCGCAGTGCGTTTGGTGTTAATAAAGATAATACTACGCGTCGGCATAAGTTGAGCCATTAAGCCAAGTAGCAGTGGGATTTTTTCAGCGTTAGAAGGGTAATAAATTTCCTGCTTAATTTTATCTGCAGTTTTGTTTTCGGAAACAATTTTAACTTCTTCAGGAGCATTCATGTGGTCATAAGCCAGCTCTGCTACGCGATGAGAAAGCGTGGCAGAAAAAAGCATGCTTAGCCGTTTATCCGGCGGTGGGCAGCCGCGTATCAGATACCGTATGTCATTGATAAAACCCAGATCGAACATTCTGTCGGCTTCATCAAGTATCAGTACCTGAAGCGCTTTAAGATCAAAAATATGCTGTTTGTAATAATCGATAATGCGCCCTGGAGTACCAACCAGAATATCAACCCCATCGATAAGTTGCTGACGCTGCTGTTCGTAGCCTGTACCACCGTAGGCAAGACCAAATTTGATGGTTGTATATTGACCAATGGCAATACTGTCTTTATGAATCTGAATGGCGAGTTCACGCGTTGGTGCGACAATCATTGCGCGCGGCTGGTTTTGTTTGCGCTGGCTGGTTGGGGGATGGTCTAATAACTGTTGTATACAGGCAACCATAAATGCAGCGGTTTTACCTGTTCCGGTTTGTGCTTCACCGGCAACATCTTTACCTGCCAGGGTGATGGGAATGCTTTGTGCCTGGATGGGAGTGCAAAATTCAAAGCCAATTTTATCCAGTCCCCTGAGTAAGTCAGGGGCAAGATTAAATTCGGAAAAACGTGTGCGGGTTAAGTGGTGCTCGCTCATAAATAAAGCCTGATGATCATGAATTATTGCGTTTCCAGGTTAAAAGTCAGGGTTAAAAAATGATTTGAAGGCATTTGGGAATGGATGTGGGCAGATTATGTATAAATTATTCACTGAATACAACTAAAATTGTTGAAGTGAACGCTATGACATACTGACGGGATGGATGAAACGGATACTGACATTACTGAAACGAATGAAAAGGCTACTATTGGTTAAAGACACGCGGTGAATACATTCCTGTCGGCTCGACACCCGCATCCCTGCGGCTGACGATCTTTGAACCATAAGTATCCGTTTCACCCGTTTTAGTAATGTCAGCATGGAAAATAAATAAAATAGCATAAAGGGGGGTGTACAAATAGAAAAAATAGTCTAATATACGGCTATCAAATAGTTTGTCACTAATATTTGATCCACAGAATGCTTCGAGCAAACAGCTCAGTCTTACAAATCGCAAACGCGATACTTTCTATTGTCTTTAATGAGGTCCAACGTTGAGTAACGAAATTTTCCCTGTCAGTGATGATTCTTTTGATCAGGAAGTTTTACAGTCTGATACTCCGGTTTTAGTTGATTACTGGGCGGAATGGTGTGGCCCCTGCAAGATGATCGCGCCGATTCTTAAGGAAATTGTCGGTGACTATGCGGGTAAGCTAAAAATAGCTAAATTAAATATTGACGATAATGCTGAAACACCACCAAAATATGGAATTCGTGGTATTCCGACATTAATGATATTTAAGAATGGTGAAGTTGAAGCAACTAAAGTTGGTGCATTATCGAAGTCCCAGCTAACTGCTTTTATTGACAGTAATCTATAACGTATTATTTGCAGCATGTTATTAGCCGGCGTTTGTCTGGTTTAATTAACTGGTTGCCTGTTGCGGGCATGGCTGAAGTTATAACCATGAGGTTATAAGCATTAGTTCTTAAATAAGCCGAATGGAAACGGCGAAAATGAGTCGCTTAATAACGCTATCTTATTCAATTGTCAGAGTGTCCGTTAATGGGTTATTCTGGTCAGTAAAATTTTAATAAATGTGGCTTTAATTCTAAAGCTACATAAAATTTAATCGCTGGTGATTACAGTTAAGTTACCAGCACCAACACTTTTCAGTTCTTAAAAAACATTTCTATATCTGCTTATGAATCTTACCGAATTAAAACTCAAACCCGTTGCTGAATTAATTGAACTCGCTTCATCAATGAAGCTCGATAACGTTACCCGTGGTAAAAAACAGGAAATTATTTTTGCTATCCTGAAGGCGCATGCTAAAAAAGGTGAAGACATCTTTGGTGATGGTGTACTGGAAATATTGCAGGATGGTTTTGGGTTTTTAAGGTCATCCGATGGTTCTTATCTGGCAGGGCCGGATGATATCTATGTGTCACCAAGTCAGATTCGTCGATTTAATATGCGTACGGGCGATTCTATTTCAGGAAAAATCCGCCCACCCAAAGATGGTGAACGGTATTTTGCGATGCTTAAAGTCGACAAAATAAATATGGAATCGCCAGATAACACCCGTAATAAGGTTGCATTTGAAAATTTAACCCCGTTACACCCGAATCAGCGCTTAAAAATGGAGCGGGGAAATGGTAGTACAGAAGATATTACAGCAAGAATTATTGACCTGGTTTCACCGATAGGTAGAGGTCAGCGTGGTTTGATTGTGTCACCGCCAAAAGCGGGTAAAACGATGATGATGAGCCATATCGCACAATCGATTGCGGCGAACCATCCAGAATGTTATTTGATTGTGCTGCTGATTGATGAGCGTCCGGAAGAAGTGACGGAAATGCAGCGCAGCGTGCTTGGTGAAGTGGTGTCATCTACGTTTGACGAGCCTGCCAGTCGACATGTTCAGGTGGCTGAAATGGTTATCGAAAAAGCGAAACGTTTAGCTGAGCACAAAAAGGATGTTGTCATTCTGCTTGACTCTATTACCCGTCTGGCGCGTGCCTATAACACGGTTATTCCATCTTCAGGTAAAGTGCTAACTGGTGGTGTGGATGCCCACGCCTTGCACCGTCCTAAACGTTTCTTTGGTGCAGCGCGTAATATTGAAGAAGGTGGCAGTATTACCATTCTGGCAACTGCATTGGTTGATACGGGTTCGAAAATGGACGAAGTTATTTACGAAGAATTTAAAGGTACCGGTAATATGGAAGTTCATCTTGATCGGCGCATTACAGAAAAACGCATTTTTCCTGCAATTAATATTAATCGCACTGGTACGCGCCGTGAAGAACTGTTAACAAAACCAGATGAACTGCAGAAAATGTGGATCTTACGTCGTTTGCTGCAGCCAATGGATGAAATCGGTGCCATTGAGTTTCTTATGAGCAAGTTACAGGCAACTAAAACCAACGATGAATTTTTTGATTCAATGAAGGGCTAAAAGGGTTTTTTACTGCGAAACAGGCAAAATAACGTAAAAGAAAAATCCAGTTAGTCGGTTGAAAGCTTTTTATTTGTGTGTTTCTCGTTAGTCTTTATAGTTTTTCTCGCTCTGCTGCACGATAGCCTATATCGGTTCGGTAATACATCTTGTTCCAGCTGATTTTATTTACCAGTGCGTAGGCTTTTTTCTGCGCCTCGGTAACTGAGCTGCCCAATGCGACTGCGCAGAGTACACGTCCACCATTAGTCAGCACTTTGCCATTTTTTTCTACGGTGCCAGCATGGAATATTTTTGTTGATTCGGTTTCCGTGTTTTTTAAACCGTTTATTATATCGCCTTTGTGGTAGCTTTCCGGATACCCGCCCGCAGCTAAAACAACGCCGAGTGAGGTGCGTTGGTCCCATTGTGCTTCGCTTCTATCCAGTTTGTTATCGAGTGCGTCCAGGCAATGTTGTACCAGGTCTGATTTTAACCGCATCATGATTGGCTGCGTTTCTGGGTCACCAAAACGGACATTGTATTCGAGCACTTTTGGGATGCCCTGCTGGTTAATCATTACTCCGGCGTATAAAAATCCGGTAAAAGGGGTGCCTTCTTTTGCCATGCCTTTAACCGTGGGCTCGATCACGTTTTGCATAATAGAGTCATGCATTTGTGGCGTGACCACAGGCGCGGGAGAGTAGGCCCCCATGCCGCCAGTGTTGGGTCCCTGGTCGCCATTATCACGCGCTTTGTGGTCCTGTGAACTTGCCATCGGTAAAATATTGTGCCCGTCAACCATGCAGATAAAACTGGCTTCTTCGCCGTATAAAAATTCTTCAATGACGACACGGGCACCAGCTTCACCAAACTTGTTGTCAGCAAGCATGTCGTTAATAGCGGCAATGGCTTCAGCATTAGATTGCGCGAGGATGACGCCCTTACCGGCTGCAAGTCCATCGGCCTTAATAACAATCGGCGCACCGTGTTCTTCAACGTAGGCAATGGCTGGTTGAATCTCAGTAAAGTTGCCATAAGAAGCAGTGGGTATATGGTGACGGGCAAGAAAATCTTTAGTAAAGGCTTTTGAGCCTTCCAGTTGTGCAGCAGACTGGCTGGGGCCAAAAATTTTTACACCCGCAGCAGTGAAGATGTCAACAATGCCATTGACCAGTGGTGCCTCTGGGCCAACGATGGTGAGATCGATATGCGTGTCCTGTGCAAAGGCAAGTAGTGCGGGTATGTCTTCAGCATTGATATTAATATTCGTTAGTTTAGGTTCCAGTGCAGTGCCTGCATTGCCCGGCGCAACAAAAACTTGTTTGGTTAGTGGTGATGAAGCCGCTTTCCATGCTAATGCGTGTTCGCGACCACCGCTACCGATAACAAGAATTTTCATTTTGGTTGTGCTCATGAGTGCAAATTTTGAGTGCATATTTTACACTAATCATTTTGAAATGAGAAAAATAGTCATTTAGATATATTGAGATAGCCATAATAGGTGGCATAAATTATTATTATTAGTTGTGTTATTATAGAGTTATGAGTATACAAATTCAAATTACTGAACAGCTGATGCAAGCGTTTTCTACTGAACATCTTGATGTGGTGAATGAAAGTTTTATGCACAATGTGCCTGAAGGGTCTGAATCACACTTCAAAGTCACTATTGTCTCAGATGACTTTATTGGCAAAACATTGGTTGCCCGACACCGGCTTATTAATAAAGTGCTCGAAGATACATTACATAATGACATACATGCACTGGCGCTGCATGCGCTGACCATGGAAGAATGGTTTATCAAAGGCAGGATACCCGATTCACCAGAATGCCTTGGCAATGGTCAATAAACCGCGAGATTATCATGCATACCTTACCTCCAATTCTACTTAATTTTGTGTATGTCATTTTGGGTGGTTTGTTGACATTATTTTTTATGAAAATGGGTTGTAGCATCTTCAACCGCATGGTCTGTTTTAATATTAGCGAGGAACTGGCGAAAGGGAATATTGCTGTTGGGCTAATGGTAATGGGATTGTTTATTGGTATAGGTGTTGCTCTTGGACTTGTGATTGGGCTAGGTCTTGGTTGAGCTTTGCGGTATTTCACCGATGTTCCTCGGCGATTAATGGTGACTGTCAGCCGATTGCGTAGCATTACCAGGCAGCAGCTTGCATTGCTATTACTGAGTAGTTTTATGTTGACGAATGTCAGTGCCAGCTTGTTTAAAAGGTCGGTGCATTCGCGGTACTGGACGGATAAGTATGATCACCACTTTAAAAAATACACTAAACGGTATTTTGGGCCATTTTTTGACTGGCACTGGTTTAAAGCACAGGCAATTGCTGAGTCAGGCTTAAATAATAAGGCGAAAAGCCATATGGGCGCAGTTGGTTTAATGCAAATATTGCCCTCAACATTTCATGATATTAATAAGCGAAACCCACATTTTTATGAGCTTAATACGCCGCGCTGGAATATAGCTGCAGGTATTTATTACGATAGAACCCTGTACCGAAGATTCAATAACAGCAGCACACAGGATAAGCTTTATAAAACATTTGCCAGTTATAACGCAGGTTATGGCCGTATATTAAACGCAGAAAAAAGAGTTAATACAAAAACAAAACATTGGAAAAAAGTTAAGCTTTATTTGCCCAGGGAAACGCGGGGTTATGTCCATCGCATTCGAGGCTTGATGGGTGAGCTGCAAAATCAGTAGTGACTAACAGTACAGATGAAAAGGCGACCCATGGTTCAAGACCGTCAGCCGCAGGGATGCAGGTGTCGAGTCGACAGGGATGTATTCACCGCGTGTCTTTAACCATGGGTAGTCTTTTCATTCGTTGCAGTAATAGTTGAGTTTTCTGCTGACGCGCCTTCTTTCCATATGTTATCAATATAAAATTCCATTGGTTTGAAGTTGGTTTTATACTGCATTTTCTGACAGTTATCTATCCAGTAACCCATGTATAAATAATCCAGCTGCATAATCTGCGTATGCTGTATTTGTAATAAAATACACAGAGTGCCAGGGCTGCGTTTTGATTCATCAGGGTCAAAAAATGTATACACTGCGGATAAGCCTGTCAAGGTAATATCACAGACAGCAACGGCAATGAGTGTCTGGTTTTTCCGCAATTCAATAAAAAGAGTGTCACTCCAGTCGCAATATAAAAAATGCCTGAAATCATCGGTTGTGGGGTTTGCCATATTGCTTTCGCGATGTCGTGAGTTCAGGTATTTCTGGTATAGCTGAAAATATTCTTCTGTAAAACTGGCATGAGTAATCTGCTTGCTTAAGTCCTGATTATTCCGTAAGCAGCGACGCTGATTACGATTGGGTTGAAACCGATTAACACAGACGCGGCAGGCAATACAGGCTTTACAGTTGTTGCAGTGGGGGCAATAGGTTTGTGCCCCACTGCGTCGATAACCGTGCTGGATCAGCTGATTATACAACGGCATGGTCATGGTTATCTGCGGGTCTGGCACCAGATTGCTGGCTTTGCGATCGGGCAGGTAACCGCATTCGTGCTGTGCGGTTAAGTAGAGCTGTAGGTGTTGACTGTTCATGGGCTTAAGAAGTAATAAACAAGTTGAATTGTGGGTTGTGATAAATGCCTGGCAACACATTATAACGTTGAAGCTGCTACAATCAGCGGCTAATTTTACCAATACAGTTTATTGCATAGATATGGCAGATGAATCACTAGAAGCGCCTACTGAAAAGGTTAACACTGTCGCCAGGACACAACGAGTTCGGCACTTATACGCAACATTAAAGCAGCGTATTCTGATTCTGGATGGCGCGATGGGTACCATGATTCAGCGTCATAAACTGGGTGAAGCGGAATACCGTGGTGAGCGCTTTGCCGACTGGCCGTCAGACTTAAAAGGCAATAATGATTTACTGACATTGACTCAGCCAGAAATAATCCAGGATATTCATACGCAATACCTGCAGGCTGGTGCGGATATTATTGAGACCAATACGTTTAATTCTACCCGCGTAGCGATGGCTGATTATGGCATGGAAGACATCAGCTATGAGTTAAACATGGCGGCAGGTAGACTCGCTCGCCAGGCTGCAGATTGGCTGTCCAGCGAGGATAAACCCAGATATGTGGCCGGTGTGCTTGGGCCAACCAATCGTACCTGTTCAATTTCACCCGAGGTAAATGACCCCGGTTTTCGTAATATAACTTTTTCTGTGTTAGTGGATGCTTACATGGAATCAACTCGGGGTTTAATTGCAGGGGGTGTGGATCTGGTTTTAATTGAAACCATTTTTGATACGCTCAATGCTAAAGCCGCTATTTTCGCAGTAAAACAGGTTTTTGACGAAGATGCGATTGAGTTACCCATCATGCTTTCCGGTACCATTACGGATCAGTCTGGTCGTACTTTAACTGGGCAGTTAACCGAAGCATTTTATAATTCTCTACGCCATGCAGAGCCTATATCAATAGGCTTGAATTGTGCTTTAGGGCCAGATGATCTGCGTCAGTATGTGCAGGAAATATCGCGTATTTCAGAGTTTTATGTGTCGGCCCACCCCAATGCTGGATTGCCTAATGAAATGGGTGGTTATGATCTTGATTCCACAGCTATGGCGGTTGCTATTGAAGAATGGGCAGATGCAGGGTTGCTGAATATTGTTGGCGGTTGTTGTGGTACAACACCCGATCATATCCGTGCCTTTGCGGATATTGTTGCGGGTAAAACGCCACGTCAAATTCCAGCGTTACCGATTGAGTGCCGTTTGTCTGGTCTTGAACCGTTTAATATCACAGCAGATTCATTATTCATCAATGTGGGTGAACGAACGAATGTTACTGGTTCGGCAAAGTTTAAACGCCTGATTAAAGAAGAGGCCTATGAAGAAGCGCTATCTGTCGCGGCGCAGCAGGTAGATAGTGGTGCACAGATTATCGACATCAATATGGATGAAGGTATGCTGGATTCCAAAGCGGTAATGGTCAGGTTCTTAAATCTGATTGCAGCGGAACCAGATATTTCACGCGTCCCCGTGATGATTGATTCCTCCAAATGGGAAATTATTGAAGCGGGTTTGCAGTGTGTGCAGGGTAAATCGGTAGTGAATTCAATTTCACTCAAAGAAGGGGATGAGAAATTTATTCATTATGCTCGGCTGGTTCGACGTTATGGCGCTGCTGTAATTGTGATGGCCTTTGATGAAACCGGGCAGGCAGACACTTACGCACGTAAAGTAGCAATCTGTACACGTTCCTATAAAATTTTAACCGAAGTGGTTGGTTTTCCCGCGGAAGACATTATTTTTGACCCGAATATTTTTGCGGTTGCCACCGGTATCGAAGAACATAATAATTACGCTGTCGATTTTATTGAAGCGACGCGTACGATAAAACAGACCTTGCCCCATGCAATGATTTCTGGCGGTGTGTCGAATGTCTCATTTTCTTTTCGGGGTAATAATCCGGTTCGCGAAGCCATTCATTCCGTATTCTTATACCATGCAATTAAAGCGGGGATGAATATGGGTATTGTGAACGCGGGTCAGCTGGCGGTGTATGATGATCTGCCTGAAACATTGCGTGAGGCAGTAGAGGATGTCATTCAAAACCGCCGCCAGGACTCGACTGACCGTTTGCTTGAAATTGCAGCCAATTACACAGGCGATGGCGTTGTCGCTGCATCGCAAAAGGATTTGAGCTGGCGTGAACTTCCAGTGAATGAAAGACTGGCACATTCACTGGTAAAAGGCATTACCGATTTCATTAATGAGGACACCGAAGAAGCCCGGTTGCAGGCAGAGAAAACCTTGCATGTGATCGAAGGGCCGTTAATGGATGGCATGAATATTGTTGGTGACTTATTCGGTGACGGTAAAATGTTTTTACCGCAGGTAGTGAAATCGGCGCGGGTGATGAAAAAAGCCGTGGCCTATTTAATGCCTTATCTGGAAGCCGAGAAAGACGGTGTTATTCAGGCCAATGGCAAAATTTTGATGGCTACGGTGAAAGGCGATGTCCACGATATTGGTAAAAATATTGTTGGTGTAGTACTGCAATGCAATAATTATGAAGTGATCGATTTAGGTGTGATGGTGCCAGCAGAAACGATTCTTGCTGAAGCGAAAAAGCATGATGTTGATATCATTGGTTTATCGGGTTTAATTACGCCATCACTGGATGAAATGGCACACATGGCTGCGGAAATGGAGCGTCAGAGTTATAAAGTTCCGTTGCTCATTGGTGGTGCCACTACTTCACGTATTCATACCGCAGTAAAAATTGACCCGAAATATTCAAGTGCTGTGGTTTATGTACCGGACGCTTCGCGTGCCGTGGGTGTCGCGGGTGATCTATTGAGTAGCGAACGTAAAGTCGCTTATATCCAGTCTATAAAAGATGAATATGAGGCAATGCGTATCGCCCGTGCAAAACGCACAGCAAAACGTAGGACTTTCAGTATTGAACGGGCGCGTGAAAATCGTTTTAAATATGACTGGGATACCTACACGCCCCCCGTGCCGAGTTTTTTAGGCGTTAAAGCATTCGATGATTATTCACTAGAAGAAATCAGTCATTACATCGACTGGACACCCTTTTTTCATGCCTGGGAACTAGTGGGTAAATACCCTAAAATCTTAAATGATGACGTAGTGGGTGAAGAAGCAACCAGTCTGTTTAATGATGCACAAAAAATGCTGAAACAGGTCATCGATAAAAAATGGCTCAAGGCGTGTGCGGTAATTGGCTTTTTTCCTGCCAATAGCGTGGGCGATGATATAGAAATTTATAGCAATGATGAACGTACAGAAGTTCAAGCTAAACTTCATCATTTACGTCAGCAGATGGAAAAACCAGATGACCGGCCGAACAGTTGCCTGGCTGATTTTATTGCGCCGAAATCATCCGGCAAAAAAGATTATGTGGGGGCTTTTGCAGTGACCGCCGGTATGGGTATTGATGCGCATATAAAACGTTTTGAAGATGATTATGATGATTACAACAGTATTTTATTGAAAGCGGTGGCCGACCGTCTGGCTGAGGCATTTGCGGAACATTTGCATGCAAGAGTTCGGACTGAGTTTTGGGGGTATGGTGCAGATGAAAACCTGAGTAATAATGAGCTAATTGCTGAAAAATATCAGGGTATTCGACCTGCACCGGGTTATCCTGCATGTCCGGATCATACCGAAAAAGCCACGTTATGGCATTTAATCGAACCGGATAAAAATGCCGGTATACAAATTACCGAAAGTTTTGCCATGCTGCCTACTGCTGCTGTCTCTGGTTTTTATTATTCACATTCACAGGCGAAATATTTTGGGGTTGGAAAAATCTTAAAAGACCAGGCTGAAGATTATGCCAGGCGTAAAGAGCAGCCATTAAACGTGGTTGAGCGTTGGCTGGCTTCGGTGCTGGATTATGATGTTTGAAGTGTACTGTTTGGAAAATTTTTAATATGTCTCTTATTCGTTTGCGTAATATCCAGTTAAGTTTTGGTGGCCCACTCCTGCTTGAAGACCTGAATCTTTCGATTAAATTGGGTGAACGCCTCTGTTTGCTGGGTCGAAATGGAACCGGAAAATCAAGTTTATTAAAAGTGATCGCCGGCTTAATCAAAGCAGATAGCGGCGACATAGAAAGTAGGCAAAATATTCGATTGGCAATGTTGGATCAGGAACCACGCAGTGACCTGTCAGGCTCTATTTTTGATGTGGTTGCCTCTGGTCTGGGTGATAATGCGCAATTATTACAGGATTACCACCATGCCATTAAACGCCTGGAAACAGATGCCAGTGAACAGGCAATTGAACAACTGTCCATGGTGCAAGATAAAGTAGATTGTGCCAATGCCTGGCAGTTAAATCAACAGGTTGAAGAAACTCTTAGCCGAATGGAGCTGTCTAGCGAAGCGGATTTCGCCCAGCTATCCGGGGGGATGAAAAGACGGGTTTTACTGGCAAAAGTACTGGTAATAAAGCCGGATTTACTGTTATTGGATGAGCCAACCAACCACCTCGATGTGGAGGCAATAAACTGGTTGGAAACGCAGTTACTGGGATTTAATGGTGCGTTAATGTTCATTACGCACGATCGAGTTTTTATGCGCCACCTGTCAACACGCATTATTGAGCTTGACCGCGGTAGCCTGAGAAATTATCCCTGTGACTACGACACTTATTTAAAGCGTAAGGATGAAATTTTACACGCAGAAGAAGTTGCTAATGCCGAATTTGACAAGAAGCTGGCGCAAGAGGAAGTCTGGATACGCCAAGGTATCAAAGCGCGTCGAACCCGTAACGAAGGCCGTGTTAGAGCGCTACAGAAATTACGTCAGGATCGTAGTCAGCGACGTGAACGAACCGGTCAGGTGACAATGGAAGTGGCTCGCGCAGAGCGTTCTGGCAAGTTGGTGGTAGAAGTCGAGGGCGTGAGTTTCTGTTATCAGCATACGCTGATTATTAATGCACTTAATACGACTATTTTGCGCGGTGATAAAATAGGTATTTTGGGTCCTAATGGAGTGGGTAAGACAACATTGTTGCGATTATTGCTGGGTGATTTGTCACCAACGACAGGTGATATCCATTTGGGAACTAAACTGGAAATTGCTTATTTTGACCAGTTGCGTGCACAGCTGAATGAGCAGGCCAGTGTGTTTGATAATATTTCGCAAGGGCGCGAGTTTATTGAAGTTAATGGTAAACAAAAACATGTGATCAGTTATTTGCAGGATTTTCTGTTCGCACCGGCTCGTGCCCGTTCGCCCGTCAGTGCGCTATCGGGTGGTGAACGTAATCGTTTATTACTGGCCCGTTTGTTTTCGAAACCCTCAAATATACTGGTGCTGGATGAGCCGACCAATGACCTGGACGTTGAAACGCTGGAATTGCTTGAAGAGCTGGTAATGAATTACAGTGGCACGGTGTTGCTGGTTAGCCATGACCGGGAATTTGTGAATAATGTGGTGACCAGTACACTGGTATTTGAGAGTGGTGGAGAGATTAATGAATACGTTGGTGGTTATGATGACTGGGAGCGACAAAGTAGGCAGATGGCCGCAAAAAATAATCAGTCTAACTGCGATGTATCTACTCAGAAGCTGGCGAAAAAAAAAGACAGGCTGAAGGAAAAATCAACCAAACGCAGTTTTAAAGTCCAGCGTGAACTTGATGTATTGCCAGAGAAAATAGAAAAATACGAAGTCGAGATTGCTCTATTGCAGGGGGAAACACTTGCAAATGGATTCTATCAGCAGGATAAAACCTTGATTCTGGAGGTTCAGACACAATTACAGTTAGCAGAAGAAAAACTGCAGCAATGTTATGCCCGTTGGGAAATTCTGGAAGCAGATTGAGTAGAGGTTTCTTGGTAGATTGAATCTCGGTGCCGGCTTTGAAATAGCCGGTGGTTATTAAATCCAATAAACCATAAAATATTTTTGCAGTATACATGCAGTCAAGTGTTGCGCCCCTACCACAGGCACAACTGATTACATCAATGCTTGTTAACTTTCTTTGCAGCCTTTATTGCTGTCGTATTCGGCATGTACAGGTCATCACGTTTGATATACGGGTATGTTTGTATCGTGAAGTATCGGGTGATGCAACGTCTGTATTGGTGAAGGTGGATGCTCCAGGCAGAGTTTATTAATATCTATACTTATCAGCGATTGAAAAAATAACATTATCTGGCGACAGCATCAATAACAGAGGAGTATTCAAAATAGACAATTCTGTCGTTATAAATCCACCTTGTTATGGGCGGTTTACCTACCGCATGGAGGGTTGATAGCGGCTGCCCCAGTTCGTGCTGCACTTCTTTCATGCTGGCACCACGGCGCGGCTCATTAAGTCGATGCACCGAGATGGTTTCTCCCGGCTGGATTTCTGTTGCGGGTAGTGACTGTGATGTGTTGGCAGTTTGCCGTTGCATCATCAGTTCAACGGATGATGGCGCGTTCTTTTTATGTCCCGTATGCGTGTTTATACCGGTGCTTCTATTGGTGCTTCTATTGGTGCTTGTTATAGCGGTATTTGTCTGAGTTGAGGCGTTTGTTTCAATGGGTGCTGGCCGCATTGCGGGCTGGTTATCATTTGCCGCAAACAGCAGTGTGGAAAAAAACACTACAAAACTGAATGAAATAGTTGTAAAGAAAATTTTTATGCCTGACCGAACCATCATTTTATCCCTTGCACAAATCGACGTTTAATTGTAGTGATTGTAGCACCACTGGTGTAATCTGCATTAATCATGGCTTAAGATTTTGCTTGCTAGCTGAAACCGCAGAAATGTGCTGACTTCAAGCGAGAAAATTAGCCGTTAAACTTTTTCATTACCAGGCAGGCATTCGTGCCACCAAAGCCGAAGTTGTTCGACATAGCCAGTTGAATATCTACGTTATCCCGGCGCTCGGTTACAATCGGCATCCCCGCTGCCTTTTCATCCAGATGTTCAATATTGGCAGAAGCCTGAATAAAGTTGTTTTGCATCATCAACATCGTATAAATTGCTTCCTGAGCGCCAGAGGCACCAAGAGAATGGCCGGCCAGAGATTTACTTGAGCTGATAGGCGGAATATGATCACCAAAGGTCTCACGAATGGCATACAACTCTTTGGTATCGCCAACAGGTGTACTGGTGCCGTGGGAATTAATATAATCCAGTTCACCTTCGACGTTTTCTAAACTCATTTGCATACAGCGCACAGCGCCTTCACCGGACGGTGCAACCATATCAACACCATCGGAGGTGGCACCATAACCAACAATTTCGGCGTAGATAGGTGCGCCCCGTTTTAATGCATGTTCCAGTTCTTCAACAACCACTGTCGCGCCGCCCCCTGCAATAACGAAGCCATCACGGTCATTATCATAGGTGCGGGAGGCTTTTTCCGGTGTTGCATTATATTTGGTTGATAGCGCACCCATGGCATCAAACAGCATACTGAGTGTCCAGTGCTCTTCTTCACCACCGCCAGCGAAGATTATATCCTGCTTGCCAAGTTGAATTAACTCATACGCATTACCAATACAGTGCGTACTGGTTGCACAGGCAGAACTAATAGAATAATTCACGCCTCTGATATGAAACGGGGTTGCCAGGCAGGCAGAAACGGTGCTGGACATAGTGCGTGGCACCATATAAGGGCCAACACGACGGATACCTTTTTCACTCAATATGTTGGCAGCGGCTACCTGATTGGCTGAAGATGCGCCACCTGAACCCATAATAATTCCGGTACGGTTATTTGAAACCTGGCTTTGTTCCAGCTTTGCGTCCTCAATGGCCTGCTGCATTGCGATATAGGAAAATGCCGCAGCATCACCCATAAAACGCCTGATTTTACGCTCGATAAAATCATCAATATTAATTTCAATGCTACCAGCAACCTGACTTCGCATGCCCATATCGGCATATTTCTGATTGAATTTTATACCTGAGCGTCCCTGTTGCAGAGATTCCAGTACGGTATTTTTATCATTTCCCAGGCAGGATACAATGCCAATGCCTGAAATTACAACTCGTTTCATATTGATGTAGCCTTAAAAATTTTCAGTTGAGGCAAATAATCCGACGCGCAGATTCTTTGCTATATAGATTTCCCTGCCGTCAATAGACATGGTCGCATCGGCAATGCCCATAACAAGTCCCCTTGCGATGACGCGTTTAATGTTTATCTGATAACTCACTAATTTAGCCTCAGGTAGAACCTGACCACTAAACTTAACTTCACCAACACCCAGGGCACGTCCACGTCCAGAATTTCCCATCCAGCCCAGATAAAAGCCCACCAGTTGCCACATTGCATCGAGTCCAAGACAGCCAGGCATAACGGGGTCATTTTTGAAATGGCAATCAAAAAACCATAAGTCGGGCTTGATATCCAGCTCAGCTTGAATCTCGCCTTTACCGTAAAAACCGCCGATTTCTGAAATGTGCATAATTCGATCAAGCATTAACATGTTTGGCAAGGGTAGTTGTGCGTTACCGGCTCCAAATAACTCACCGTGGCCACAGGTTAATAAGTCTTCATAACTATATGAACCGAGACGTTCAGTGGCATTCTTATCTGCTAACATGGTATTAGTTCTCAATTGACGGGCTTGCACAAAATACGACCAAAATCTGTTGTTTTAATGCAGAAGCAGGCGTTTAAGTTAATCCGTTAATTCTATAGGAAAATTCTCTTTTATGATATGACAAGCAAGTTATTACCGGAACAGATAAAAAGGATAACTGGTGTTCAAGACACGCTGTAAATACTTCCATGTAAGCTCGACACCCGCATCCCTGCGGCTGATGGTCTTGAACACCGGTTATCCTTGTTAATACGCTGGTGTTTTTTACACTCGCCAATAAGCTGTATAATCCTGCGGTATGGAAAACGTAGTGCTTTTAGCGATAATTATAGCGGTAACTTTGTATTGGTGGGATACCCGAAAGTGTGGGGAGTTGGTATTGCTTTATTGCCGCGGTGCATGTGAGAAAGCGAATTTTCAACTGCTCGATGCTTCTGTTGTCAGGCAGCGCACCTGGCTGCGCAAAAGACGGGGCGCGGGTTTGCAACTTTGTCGTTTATACAGCTTTGAATACAGTGATGATAATGAAGGTCGGCAATATAGTCATATTGTGTTAATTGGCCAGCAAATTGTAGAAACGAGCTTTCCTGTCCGTGAGTCATAATCAGGGAGTTGGCAATGAGCGACTCCCTGATTATGTCAGCCCGGATATGAAAATGGAATCAAGGTTCCTAGCGGATGAAAAAATGTTTGGTAAAGCGTAGTTGTATTGGGTGTTTTTCACCTTCGGGTGTGACTTTGATATTAAATTTAAGCGTTTCACCATCATTGACTTCAATACTGGCCAGGTAATAGATGGAAGGGCCATCCTTTATTTCTCTAAAATTAAGTTTTTTATACTGGTTGGCAAGATTGCTGGCGAAACCTTCAACTTTTGATGCGGTAGGCATGCCCATTGTATGCATTACCTTTTTTAAGATAGCAATATTAATCAGAATACGGTTGCTTGCATGTGGCAGATTATATTGCTTGGCAACCACCACGGGAATAGAGTCGCTGCGGAAAGCGTTGTAATGAATGGCGTAGTCACCAACCGTCTTTACATTTTCAGTATAACCGTTGGCATAACTCAGTGAATTTAGACTGATTAAAGCCAGAGCAAGTAGTGTGAGTATAATTTTATTCATGTAATTAGTCATATTGCTTTCCTCTTTATTAAATGGATGTTTTTTTATTGTTAGCAAACATTGTCATTATGGCTACGCTACTATTGTAATCCTGTAAAAATATTTATCAATCAGTAATGCTGGATTCAATTAAGGAACTGCTGATTAATTCTGCATGAGGTAGGTTGTAAACTGAATTACTAACAGGACGGATAAGAAGTATCCTTTTTATCCGTCCTGGTTGGTTTCGCCCTGCAATTGCTGCCGAATTTTCCTGCCCACGCATTTGTTACGCCAATCCTGAAACACAGGTACATTTGTCTCGCCTTTTATTATGCTTTCCAGGTCTTTTCTGGGACAAAGTACTCCGGGCGAGATACCTAGTTCATTCGCTTTATGGCTAAGGAGTTGCTGGAGTATTTTTAGCTGACTTTTATCTGTAGGCGGAGGGGGAGTGTTTACTGGCCACTGACTGGGGTCTATCTGTTGCGCGGTGAGAATGGCTCTAAACAGAGCGTCTAAATGTTTAGTCGATAAACGGAATTGGTTTGTACTGTAAGGTGTCAGTTCGTTTTGATTTTCTGGCGGGTTAAGTGCGAGCTGAATAATTTTTTCATCAGGTAGTACGCGTCGTCGAGTGGTATCTGTTTTAATGGCTAGCTGTTCTCGCCAGTTTGCGATAGCTTGAATAATCGCGAGTGTTGAGGCATTTAATTTATGGCTACCTTTGACGCGTTTCCATAACGAAGCTATGTCAACAGTAAATTTTTCCTGCAGAGTTGCCAGCGTTGCTCCAGTTGGGGATAGTCTCTCACAGTCAGTTTCGAACCAATGATAGCGCCCTGCGGTGTTTAATTTTTTCACCATTATCTTATACAGGGTAAATAGATAAGTGACATCATCACCGGCGTACTGGATTTGTTTTTGGCTTAAGGGGCGCTTTACCCAGTTAGTGCGAGTTTGACTTTTTTCCAGATTAACACCCAGTTCTGCTGCGACCAGCTGAGCATAACCGATTTGATTGTGGCAACTTAATAATGCTTCGGCGATTTGAGTGTCATGAACTGGCTGAGGGATATAGCCGAATGTATGAAACAACACTTCCATATCCTGTGAGCAAGAATGAAAAACTTTAATAATGTTTGGATTAAGAAATATTCTTTTTAGTGTTATGCCAGCATCAAATTTAAGCGGGTCAATGCAGGCGATAATTTTATCGCTGGCAATCTGTATCAGACCAAGATGTGGATAATAAGTTGTTTCGCGGAAAAATTCAGTGTCAATAGCCAGCACAGGTTCGTTTTCCAGTAAGCCAAGTAGTTGCTCCATCTCTGCCTGCTTTTCAATAAGAACTGGTTTCATGGCTTGTTCTTGAGTTTTTCAGAGGCGAATAATTCAATTTCATGCCCATACGTATTGATGGCTGCAATAGATGCTGCAGTCAACTTATCTTGCGGATGCAATAATTGTAGGTCTGAAACTTGAGTGTAGAATCTGGCGGAGCACTCCGGGTTTTCAATCCGAAGCATGGTGTGAAGTCGCTGCATAATTGCCTTATAATAAAGTTGCTTTAGTCATTGTATGGTGCCGTATAATACCTTTAATTGGTTAATTACTAACAGTACAGATGAAAAGGATACCCATTGTTTAAGACCGTCAGCCGGAGGGATGCGGGTATCGAGCCGACATAGATGTATTTACCGCGTATCTTTAACCATGGGTATTCTTTTTATTCGTTTCAGTAATATATAGATGATTTTTATTATGAATTATTCATTTAATGCAAAAATATTTAGAGATTTGTTTCATACCGCAATAAAAAATCATCTGAGCGAAATGAAAAGTGATGCTGATGATATAAATTCACCGCATAATCTGCTTGTTGCGATGGATCAGGCGATTGATGTGATGGAGCGAGCGAATGCAAGCGCTGCCATTAAGCGGTCAACATCGGCTGAAAACGGGGGCGTTCTGGAAGAAAAGAATGTCACGGAAATAGGGGGTTATACACTGGAATTGCTGGAAAGACTGGTTGCTTTTGTGCAGGATAAAACAAACCAGCAAGATCGTGACTTAATGCGTCTCTCCATTCCGGTATCGCTTTGGGTGGTGCATCATGGAGGGCGACTTGAACAGATTGAAATGGTGGTGAATTCACTGGCGAGCTATGCTAATGAAATTACCGATCCAGCCCAGCTTGCTGAATTGAGCAATATTATTGGCCAAATTATCGAAGCTTGTAGTGGTAAAATACGCGGTGATGTTGAGCAAACTAACAGGATGCGCCCGTGGCGAATACTTAATTTAAATTATGCTATTGTTGCAACCCGTAGCTATAACCCTGCTTTAATTGAGTCAGCTTATAATATGCTGATAAAAAATTTACCACAAGATGCCCGTCAGTTTCTTCATGAAGGTATGCAGCAAATGGATATTGTTGGTTATCCACAGGAGGTTCGTGAAGTCGTGGAGCGTTATGACAAAATGTGGGGTTCAGAAAGTACGTTACATTAAGAAATCACGCATGTACTGGTGTGGCTTAAATAATTATGACAGGGATGTATTCACCGCGTGTCTTTAACCATGGCTAGCTTTTTCATTCATTTCAGTAATAAATTGATGTTTAAGCCGAAAGTTGGTGTTATAAAAGTTTGGCTGATTAATGTGTTGCGGTATGGCTTTGTATACGGTGCTTGGTTTTAATAAACGCATGGTGTGGTACGTGGAGTAAATCCGCTAGCTGCCTGACAAGGGATTCTTCGTATTTATCCAGTTTATCATCAGCGTAAGCCAGCGCCCACAGATCTTCGATTAGTTTTATTTTTTGTTTTTGCGTGTAGTGTTTGTTCAGCAAAGAAGTGAACTCATAATAGTCCGTTGCATTGCGTTTTTCATTATTGGCTAGCTTTACTAATGCAGAGATTTCATCAGCATTTAGTTGAAAATCCTGTTTCAGTAATTGTCGAACCTTGCTTTTTTCCTCAACGGTGACCTGGTTATCAATATTGATCATTTCAACCATTAATACAGCACAGGCAAGCTGGAGGCAGTGTTCGAGTGATGCGGCTGTGTCATTTGTATTGCACAGATACTGGTTAAAAAAGTGTTGTAGTTTAGTGAGCATAATATTAATTGGATAATAAATTATTTTGGTTATGTAATCTGGATAGAGCAATTTTAATTCTTTCTGGGTCAAATCCTCGTATGCGGTAGTTGCCAATTAAAAGTAACGGGATGGCACCGCCCCCGTTTTTTTTATAAAGCTGTTTGCCAATTTTGGTGTTTTCCATATCGTATTCGCAGTAGCTGATGCCTATTTTCTGAAAATAGGCTTTTGCCTGGTAACAGTAAGAGCACCACCATGCGCCAAGCATAACAATATCAGGTTTTTGTTTAATGATCTGTGGGGTACATTCTATGGTGTTAACGGTTTCATGCCTGCGGATGAAAATAAATGCAAGCAGTATAGTACCAATAAATAAGATAGTGGCTCTACTTCGCCGGGTGGTTTTTTTTTGACTGTTCTCGGTCATGAATTTATTTAGAGAATCGCTACTTGATGGGCTGGTATTATTTACAGATTTAAAAATACAGCAGAAGTTCCCGTGTTCAGTAATAGACCAAACACGGGTACGGGTTGATGCCAGGAATAGTTAGTAGCTGTTGCGATAGCGTTGTAATTGTGCGATAAAATGATTTCGGTAATAGAGAACTGCACTGGCTCCATTGGCTCTTACATCAATAATTCTCCAGCTGTTTTCGGAGTAGTGCATGCGAAAATTTAGTCGCATAGGTGGCTGTTGGCGACGATAAATAAACACTCTTACGGAGGCTTCTGACGGTCCCCTGTATTGAGCAGGTGCAAACTGGATGCGGGTGTCTTTAGTGTCAAAACTACCAATATGTTGGGCAAGGCTGGATAAAAATGTTTCGCGTAATTGCTGTTGGAAGCTGTTTTTTTCTGTTGCTGTCATGTAACGTGCATAAGGGCCGGTTATCCAGCGTGACATACTGTTAAAGTCGAAATAAGGAATGATTTCATTTTCAATGAAACGGCGTAGTTCTACTGGGTTTACACTGCCTGTATGGGTGGTGAATGCAGTAATTTTCCCCAGTGTATCCTGAATGACCTGTACCGGATCCTGCGCATAACGATAGCGGTTAAAAGTATATATATTCGGGCGGTACAGGTAAGGATTTGCTGGTCGAAACTGAGCAGATTCTGGCGCTGGCGGCGTGTAATGTGTTGATTGCTGAGAGTGAGCGGGTGTTTTTATTTTGCCAGCTTGTTGAGCGGCGCTAACAAGGGGCGATAATAGCAGAAAGCTCGGTAGTATAACGGATATCAGAAGTCGGTTCATGGTCAATTACCTGCCTGCTGTCGATTAAAGGTTGGATAATTTTAGCAGGAAATGTTTCAGCACAGAAGATTATTTAGTCGATATGAGAATATTCATTTTGTTTTTGTCGCCATGTGTTATGGTAAACAATTTGTCCTTATACAACGTGGAGACACAATATTTATACATTAAGATGAATGGGGCGGTAGTGAGGCAGGGTATTTTATTCTACTGTTTCGGTAAACTGCGTTATATGCGAACCGACCAATGTAGTGTGTTGTGGATAACAAATTAAAAAATAATAGTACAGGCTGGATGAAAAAAAACAATCGATTGCCGACAACGCCTAATCCCTGGAAACGCCGGAGTGGTCATCGAATCTACGATAATCCCTGGCTGGCTCTGCATGAGGATGAGGTTATTAATCCTGGTGGTGGTCTTTCACACTACGGTAAAGTGCATTTTAAAAACTTGGCAATTGGCATAATTCCTCTGGATGAAGAAAATAATACTTGGCTAATTGGTCAGTACCGCTATGTACCAGACTGTTACTCCTGGGAGATCCCGATGGGCGGTGGACCACTAAATATTGAGCCGTTACAATCAGCGAAACGTGAGTTAAAAGAAGAAACCGGATTAACCGCGAATAAATGGGACAAGTTGATGGAGTTGCATCCTTCTAACTCGGTTACTGACGAGCGTGGACTGGTGTATGTTGCCCGTGAACTAACCGAGGGTGAAACTGAATTCGAGGAAACCGAAGCGTTACTGATTCAAAAACTGCCGCTGGATGAAGCGATTGAGCGAGTATTCAGTGGTGAAATTACCGATGCAATCAGTATCGCTGGGCTGCTAAAACATAAATACAAATATTAGTATCGAGCCTGTACATTAATCAAAATCCCTGTCCCGAGGAAAAGCATCATTTCTGTCATGTAAAAAATCATTATTAACAGCAGATTTAGAATCAAAAAAATCATCCCATGTAGGCTCTTTTGCAGAAATAATAATATTTTTCCCTTGCTGTGTAATGTAAACCTCGTCCTCAGCGTTTCTTTGGAAACCTCAGGTACGATTGGATATCAACCTACCAGTGTGAGCTATGAGAAAAGATGTAGCGGCTTACATGAGGCATTAAACCTTGATAGGCTGCATCCTGCGAATGGTGATCAGTCACCAGTTAACTATGAGATAAATTCTTTAAAGAAAGTGTCCGGAATGACTTGACCAGTATAGTCTGAGGTGGATATTTCAGGATCGACTAGTTATAGTCTATCACCTAACAGTGGTAAAAGTGCTTCAATTAATGGGTTAATATGGTTTCTACTATGACTGGCCGAAAGCGTTATTCTTAAACGTGAAGTTCCTTCTGGAACAGTGGGTGGTCGAATAGCAGTTACCAGGAAGCCGGCATTAAATAATTGCTGGCTAACTTTCATGGCTTTCTCATCATCGCCAATGAGCAGTGGTTGTATTGCAGTCTGGCTGTTTTCGATGTTTAATCCTGCTTCGTTACAACAGGTTCTGAAGTAGGTGATATTGTTGTTCAGGTTGTTCAGATGTTGCGATTCGTGCTGGATAATTTTTAAACTACAGCAGGTGGCTGCGGCGATAGCGGCGGGCATGGCGGTGGTGTAGATATAAGTACGCGCCTGCTGGATAAGGGTTTCGATCAGCGCTTCGCTGCCAGCAATAAAGGCACCAGCGGTGCCAATGGCTTTACCGAGTGTGGCCATATAAACAGGGATGTCAGCCGTGTTTAAAGAAAAATGCTGTAAGCAGCCCTTGCCGGTTTTACCCAAAGTACCAAAACCATGTGCGTCATCAACCATTAACCAGCTATCCGTTTTTTTACATAGGGCGGACAGTGCGGGCAGGTCGGCGATATCACCGTCCATACTAAAAACACCATCGGTCAGCACCAGTCTGTCGGCTGATTGATCTGCTGCTTTGAATAATTTTTCCTGCAGGCTGGAAACATTGTTATGCCGATAACGTTGCAAGCGTGCACCGCTGATCAGGCCGCCGTCGATTAATGATGCATGGTTCAGGCGGTCTTCAAAAATAGAATCATTTTTAGTCAGCAGTGCCTGACATAAGCCGAGATTTGCCATATACCCGGTAGAGAATAAAATGGCGCGTGGATAACCGGTGAACGCTGCCAGCTGTTCTTCAAGCTGATGGTGTGCCCTGCTGTGACCATTAACCAGGTGAGCGGCACCGCTGCCGACACCGTAGCGTTTAACGCCGTCTATCATAGCCTGTTTTATTTGTGGGTTGTTGGCCAGGCCGAGGTAGTCATTGCTACAGAAGCTGATGATGTTGTGACCATCAATGCGCATTTCTATCTGTTGCGGGCCTTCACTGATGCGCCGTTTTCGGTAACGCTGCTGCTGCTTTCTTTCTGCCAGTGGTTTGTTGAGGTCTTTCAAGTGAGATTAAGCCTTTTAACCAGTGCAGGCGCAGCCGGTTTTTGTTTCGACTGGTGGTGTGACCTGCATCCCGCGCAGTCCCAGCTTTTTAAATAACTGCTGGTCGTGGTTTTCATCTGGATTAGCTGTGGTGAGGAGTTTTTCGCCATAGAATATGGAGTTAGCACCAGCGAAGAAGCACAGTGCCTGAGTTTCGTCACTCATTTCGGCACGACCCGCAGACAGACGCACATAGGAGACAGGCATCAGAATGCGGGCAACGGCAATGGTGCGAACAAACTCAAGTGGCTCCAGATTCTCAACGCCATGCAAGGGTGTGCCTTCAACCTGTACCAGCATATTAACTGGTACACTTTCCGGGTGCTGCGGCAAATTAGCCAGTTGCTGTAGCAAGGAAACACGATCATGGCGTTTTTCACCCATGCCAAGAATACCGCCACTGCAAACATGAATGCCGGCATCACGAACGTGTTGTAACGTATCCAGACGATCATCGTAGCTGCGGGTGGTGATAATGTCGCCATAATATTCCGGTGAGGTATCCAGATTGTGATTGTAATAATCCAGTCCAGCAGCTTTCAGGCGCTGACTTTGTGCAGCAGTTAACATGCCAAGGGTAACGCAGGATTCCAGCCCGATTTCTTTTACAGCAATAATCATGTCAATGACTTTATCGAGATTTTTATCGGTCGGGTTGCGCCAGGCCGCGCCCATACAAAAACGGCTGGCACCGTTATTTTTTGCTGTGGTCGCTTTCTCAATGACCTCTTCAAGCGATAATAAGCGCTCTTTTTCAACCACTGCATTGTTGTGCGCACTCTGCGAGCAATACCCGCAATCTTCTGGACAGGCACCGGTTTTAATACTGAGCAGAGTGCTAATCTGTACCTGATTAGGGTCAAAGTGCTGGCGGTGAATTGACTGCGACTTAAACAGAAGATCATTAAAGGGCAGTTCAAATAAAGTGGTAATTTCAGTTTTTGACCAGTCGGAGCGTGGTTGTATCATGAGTTTATTTGTGTCTTAATAGCGTGACACTATCTTACACGACAGGGAGTCGTTACCAAAATGGAACTTGCTACAGCGACCTTCATCAGCAGGCTTATCGAGCGTATTTATCCGCCACGTTGCCTGTTATGCCAACAACCGGGAATTGATAAGCTGGATATCTGTGCCAACTGTTATGCCCAGTTGCCGTGGAATACCCGTAGTTGTAAACAGTGTGCTATTCCACTTGCCGATAAAAATGAAACGGAGGTATTGTGTGGGCACTGCCAGAAAAAAGCTCCGTTTTTTGATGCGGCTTACAGTGTATTTCGTTATGAGGCAGATATTGTTAATATGGTGCATCAGTTTAAATTCCATCAGAAACTGGCCTTTGGCAGGTTACTTGGAACCTTGATTTCACATAAAATACAGAATCTGCCGGTAAAACCAGACTGTATTTTGCCCGTGCCGCTGTTTAAATCACGTTTGCGGCACCGCGGTTTTAACCAGTCCATTGAGCTAGCAAACGTTTTATCCAGAGCCTTGCAGATACCGGTGCTAACAAACCATGTGGTACGAACACGCAATACTGAAACCCAGACCGGGTTGAATGCAAAACAGCGCAGAAAAAATATAAAGGGTGCCTTTGAAATGGTGAAGCCTGTTTTGGTTAAACATGTTGCAATTGTTGATGATGTAATTACAACAGCTTCAACGGTGAATGAACTGGCGAGAATTTTAAAGCGTGGCGGTACTGAACGAGTGGATGTATACAGTGTAGCCAGAGCATAATTGGATAAATTGATTTACTGCTGTCGCGGTAATCTTCTATGTAAAGATTACCCGTCCATGTTGTATAAGGTGATGTTTATGCTAATGCATGGTGGCTGAACTGGGTCTATTGCTCTGTAACCACCCCCCTGTAGGACCACCTGCTGCCCCCATACAGCCGGTGTTCAGAGCAATAAACCTTTTTTATATCATTGATGATTAATGGGCCAGTCGTAAAATTAAAGCCACTACCTTTGATTATTTTTCTGTTGTACTATACTTTTTGAGTAATCTGACAGGCATCTGCTTGTCTGGTATTGGAATTTATATAGTGCAAGCCAAAAAAGAAAATACTACAAATATCATTGAGCTTAACCGCAGTCTGAAAGACAAAACGGCTGAGATAGAGCTATTGCAGCAGACTTTTACCGAAATTGGGAGTGAGCTTGATTTAGACAGAGTTTTTGCAATTGTTGCGGAGCGCGCCCAGAAAATCATTGGTGCACAAACGTTATTGATCCCATTACTGGATGATAACTGTCAGACATATACCTACCGTGCCGGGTCAGGAGAGAATGTGGATGAAATTGTCGGCGAATCTCTACCCCTGGATTTCGGTGTCTGTGGTTGGGTTTGGAAAAATAAGAAACCGTGGTGGAAAGGGGTGCTAAAAGATCTTGGTGAACATGAAAAAAATTGCTGGGAAAATGAAGTCGGAAATATGATTCTGGTGCCCTTGCAGGGAAAACGGCATTTTCTCGGCGGTATTGCCGGGTTAAATAAAGCGAATGGTAGTGAGTTTGATAAAAAAGATTTAAACCTGTTACAACTATTTGCCAGTATAGTTTCTATTGCCATTGAGAATGCGATGGCGGTAAAAAGCATGGAAGTCAGTCATGCCTTAAATGAAGACTATCGAATGCGGCTGGAAATCTTGAATCGACAGCTGGTAGAAAGCAGTAAGGAGCTAGAGTTTCTTTCACTTTATGATTCGGTTACTGGATTACCTAATCGCTCATTATTTCATGATCGTCTGTCACAGAATCTCACTCAGGCCGTAGTTACAAATAAAAAAATTGCGCTATTATTGATTGATCTGGATAGCTTTAAGCAGATTAATGAAGCCCTGGGGCATGATCGTGGTGATTTATTGCTTAATAAAATTGCACGACGATTTACTGAAGAGATGCAGGGTAATGAAACGCTGGCACGTCTGGGTGGTGATGAGTTTGTGGTGATCTTACCTGATTACAATGCGTCATCGGGGAATAAACGTGCACAACAATTTATTCAATTGTTGAAACCAGCTTTTAGCATTGACAATAATAAAATTGTTGTTGGTGCAAGCATTGGTATTTCAGTCTTTCCTGAACATGGAACAACCATTAGTGACTTGCTAAGTCGCGCTGATATTGCGATGTATCGAGCAAAAGACAGTAGTCAGTCAGTGTGTGTTTATAAATCGGGTAATGATTATCATGCGAAAGGCCGCCTTGCGATGGTTACCGATGTACGTAAGGCGTTAGAAGAAAAGAAATTTGAGCTGTATTATCAGCCGAAATATTCATTGAGTACAAATGAAATTGTTTCTGCTGAGGCGCTAGGACGTTGGACCAGTAATACCCGGGGTGTCGTTTCCCCCATAATATTTATTGAGGTACTGGAACAAAATAATTTAATTGATGATTATACTTATTGGGCAATTAAAACTGTATTGAAACAGGCGAAAAAATGGAAGAAAAAATATAAACCGGTTCGTGTTTCAGTCAATATTTCACCAAATACATTAATGCATCCAGGCTTTATCAAGCGTATTGATGAAATCATTACCTCGAAACGTGATGGTGATTTAATCTGCTTTGAAATTACTGAAAATATTTTCCTCTCTGAATTTGAACGTCTTTCATCTGTACTTGAACACATTTGTGCTTTAGGTATTACTTTATCAATAGATGATTATGGTACCGGTTATTCCTCATTAAGTCGTTTAAGACGATTACCCGTAAGTGAATTGAAAATTGACCAGTCATTTATTAAAGACATGGTTGATAGTAAAGACGCTGAGGTTATTGTGCATTCAACCATTGAATTATCACATAACCTTGATTTAATTGTGGTTGCTGAAGGTGTTGAAAATAGAGCCGTTTACGATCTTCTGGTAAAATTTGGCTGTGATATTGTGCAGGGGTTTTATATGGCTAAACCGGTTTCGACAAAAGAATTTAATCAACTATTAGAGAAATAACCGATTTTTAATCTTAGGGTGTTTTCAGGTTATCGTAGCAAACTGATAATTTAGAAAAACACCGACGAATAACACCAGGCCAAACCAGTTATTATTCAGAAAAGCCCTGAAACAAAGTGCGGGATCACGATCTCTAATTAAGTATTGCTGATAGATAGCGAATACAGTCGCGGCGGCAACACCAGCATAATAAAATCCACCAAGACTGGCGCGATGACCGATAATAAGTAAATTTAAAATTAATAGCAGTTGCATAATAGCAATGATAAGTTTGTCCTGATTACCAAACAAAATGGCTGTAGACTTTACGCCGATTTTTATATCATCGTCATAGTCAACCATTGCATACATCGTGTCGTAAATGGTCGTCCATAAAATATTGGCAAGAAAGAGTAGCCATGTTACTGCGGTTATTTCATCTGCCTGTGCCGCATAAGCCATCGGTATTGCCCAGCCGAAGGCAGCGCCGAGATGAATCTGGGGCAAATAATGGTATCGCTTCATAAAAGGATAACTGGCAGCCAGTAAAACCCCGCCTAAAGACATCCATATTGTCAGCGTGTTCATAAATAATACCAGGATGAATGCCAGTAGGCTCAGTGCAGCAAAAACCAGAAGCACCTCTTTCTCAGTAAGCTTTCCCGATGCGAGGGGTCGTTGTCTGGTGCGCTTTACTTTATTATCAATGTGTCTGTCGGCATAATCATTAATTGCACATCCTGCCGAGCGCATTAAAATGACGCCGAGCACGAAAACAATCAGCACAGAGGGGTGAGGCCAGCCACCTGCCGCCAGCCATAATGCGATTAATGTTGGCCATAATAACAACAGGATACCAATGGGTTTATCCAGACGAACCAGCTGGATATAAAGTTTTAGTTTATCAAACCAGCCGGACTGCCTGGTTGACTGGTATCGTTGAACGAAATGTGTTTTAAGTTGTTTGTATCGCAGCTCAAGTTTATCCAGTAGCGGATGTGTCGCCAGATAATCAATCCAGCTATCGAAATATTGAGCAGCAGAGTCAAACCACTTTTTTAACTGGCAGGCGAATTTTCGTACCATATTAACAATACGTTGCAGATGTCTTAAATAGGGAGAGGAGGATTTTTTAAATCGCATTGTCAGATATTTTACCTTAGAGATAAAGTTTTGACCTGTCTATTTTAATCTTCAGGGGTTTGGTCCCCCCACGGTTTGTGGTAAAAAAATCACGGGGTAAGATCCTATTACTGAAACAAATTTGCTTTTTTTACGGTCTTTTGTGGATTCAGTTGCTGATTTTACTTTAATCTCGCATCAGCTTAATACTATAACCCTGTTCGGCTATCAGGTAATATAAGAAGATGAAAAATATACGCGAATTTGAAGGGGCTTCACCTGATATCCATAATAGCGTTTTTGTTGATGAGAGTGCTATTATCACTGGTAATGTTGTCATCGGGCAGGATAGTTCGGTGTGGCCGCTGGTATCAATACGTGGTGATATTCATCATATACGAATCGGGGCGCGAACCAATATTCAGGATGGCAGTGTGTTGCATGTTACTCATGACAGTGACTATGCTCCTGGCGGTTATGGTTTAACAGTGGGCGATGATGTGACGGTGGGCCATAGTGTTGTCCTGCATGCCTGTACAGTTGAGAATTTATGCCTGATTGGTATGGGTTCGGTGGTGCTGGATGGCGCTGTGGTACAGTCTGGTGCAATGGTGGGTGCGGCTGGTCTGGTGCCACCAAACAAGGTTATTGATGGCGGGTATATGTGGCTCGGCAGTCCGGTAAAACGTGTTCGTGAGCTAACAGAAAAGGAAAAAGGTTTTCTACTTTATTCTGCGGCGCAGTATGTGAAATTAAAGAACCGTCACGCTGGCCAGGAGGCTGTCGAGCCTACCTGAATGTATTGGCCGCGTGTTTTGAATCATAAGTACCCCTTCCATCCGTTTTAGTAATAACGGTCACAATAATTACTTTATCATCTAACTGCCAAAGGTTCGTTAATGGCTTTACCTCTGCATTCTCGGTTACGTCAAAAAGTTAAAGATGTTTTTTTTAAAATAGTGCAGACACTATGGCCGAATAAATTCAGCGATACTTTGATAGACCCTAAAACGATTCACTCGATTTTTGTTATTCGCATTAACTATCGAATTGGTAATATGTTGATGGTGACCCCGCTTATTCAGGCGCTGGAGAAAGAACTGCCCCACGCACGGATAGATTTACTGGTTGGGGCTGCCTACACAAAGGTTTTTTTTGAAGGCTTTAAACAGATTGATAATATCTATGATTTTCCAAGAAAATTATTAAAAAATCCTTTGTCTGTATGGCGTTACATTAAACGTATCCGTGCAAAAAAATATGACCTGTTAATTAATCTGAATGCTGGTTCCAGCAGTGATCGTATTGCAACATTGTTATCGCGCTCGGAGATAAAACTCGGCTTTTGTCTGAATAACTCATGGTTACCGATTAACCGTTGTGTTGAACTTGATCCCGTGCTCATACATGAAGCGCTTAAACCGCTTGCATTAATGAATATTTTCAAACCACAGCATCAGTTTGCAAAAACACTTTCAATCGCTTTAAGTGCAAATGAAAAAAAAACAGCAAATGGCGTTTTAACCCAGCTGCTTAATTGGCATGAGCTGAATAATCATACAAAAATTGTCGGCCTGTTTCGAAATGCCAGAAATGAGAAGAAAATTGAAAATAACTGGTGGTTACAGTTAGTCGGTGCACTTAACAAACAGCATTCAGAGCTGATTTTTATTGATATTCTTTCACCCGATGTACCTGAACCACTGGTGGCAAACATGGTTAGTTACGCGGAAAAAAACTTACGTAAGCTGGGCGCATTTTTGTCACAACTGGATGTTTTTATCTGTGCTGATACCGGACCAATGCATCTTGCCTGTGCTTCAGGTGTTAGTACTATCGCACTTTTTAAAGAGAGTAGCCCGCTGCTTTATGGGCCATTGGGTGAGCATGATCTGTCGCTGGTAATTAAAGATAGAAGCACAGAAGCACTTGCTAGTGATATCTTCCTGCATCTGAAAGAGAAGGTGTTCTGAGTTATGGCTGCGCTAATGAATTTCGAATGATGTTTATTACGGACTGTGTTTCAGGTCTGACATCACGCCATAAATAAAAAGATTCGGCAGCCTGTTCAACCAGCATGCCCAAACCGTCGAAAACCTTTTTAGCCCCCTGTTGTTGCGACCACTGCATGAAGGGTGTCGGATTTTTTGCATACATCATGTCATAGCTGCAGGCATCGGCATTAAATAGATTATCCGGCAATATTGGTAGCTCACCATGCAAACTGGCAGAGGTGCCATTAATAATAATGTCGAATTTTTGCTTGCCGAGTTCATTTAGTCCACAAGCATTTATATTGCCGAGGCCGGCAAACTTGTGCATAAGTTCGGTGGCTTTGAGTTTTGTTCGATTGGCAATGAGCAGTGCTGCGGGGTGTTGTTCCAGTAGCGCTTCGAGTACACCACGTACAGCACCGCCAGCGCCAAGGATTAGTATGTTTTTTGTTGCAACAGAAATTCGCTGATTCAGAATAAGATCACGCGCCAGTCCCACGCCATCGGTGGTGTCACCAAATAATTGACCATTGTCGAGTAATACCAGGGTATTAACTGCGCCAGCCCGTTGGGCACGTTCGCTATGCGTGTCAGCGAGTTTCCAGGCATCCGCCTTAAAGGGGGCGGTAATATTTATGCCTCTACCCTGCTTTTTAAAAAAATCATGCACCGCCCGTTCAAACTGGCTGATGATTGCCAGTTCTGCGGTGTAGACCATGTTCTGTTCGGTCTGTCTGGCAAACAGAGTATGTATCTGGGGGGATTTGCTATGTGTAATCGGATTGCCGAATACAGCATAATGGTCAATGAGAGTGTCTGACATATCCGTTCAGGATTTTATTTTAATTTTTATTGAGCCATTGGGCAGCAGTTTTTGCATAGTAGGTCAGAATGCCATCAGCCCCTGCACGTTTAAAGGCCAATAAACTCTCCAGCACCGTGGCTTTTTCATCCAGCCAGCCATTTTGTGCCGCCGCCTTTAGCATGGCATATTCTCCGCTTACCTGATAAACATAAGTTGGCACGGCAAAATGGTCTTTAACTCGGCGCACGATATCCAGATAAGGCATGCCAGGTTTAACCATAAACATGTCTGCGCCTTCTTCAATATCCAGTGCCACCTCACGCAACGCTTCGTCGGAGTTTGCCGGATCCATCTGGTAGCTGTATTTATTGCCTCCTCCCAGATTTTTTGTAGAACCAACTGCATCACGAAAGGGGCCATAAAAGCTGGAGGCATATTTTGCAGAATAAGCGAGAATGCGCGTGTAAATGAAATGACTGGTTTCCAGTGCGTTACGGATTGCGCCAATCCGACCATCCATCATGTCAGACGGGGCGACGATATCGGCACCGGCTTCAGCGTGTGACAGTGCCTGTTTAACCAGTACGGCGACGGTTTCGTCATTTAAGACATAACCCTTGTCATCAATCAGTCCATCCTGTCCATGGCGAGTAAATGGATCAAGTGCAACATCTGTTATCACGCCAAGATCTGGACAGGCTGCTTTTAACTGGCGCACAGCAGTTTGTGCGAGGCCGTCAGGGTTGTAGGCTTCGCAGGCATCATCCGATTTTTTATGTTGAGAAACGACTGGAAACAGAGCAATGGCGGGTATGCCCAGTTCAACACATTCTCTGGCTTCGAGTATAAGCTGGTCAATACTGACACGTTCGACCCCCGGCATGGAGCCAATGGCTTCACGCTGGTTTTCACCTTCGATGACAAACATCGGGTAAATCAGGTCGTTCACATGCAGTTGGTTCTCCCGCATTAAGCGTCGTGAAAAATCATCACGTCGCATCCGGCGCATTCTGGTTGCTGAATATTTTCCACTGACAGCCACTGTATTTTCCCATAATATTAAAATCGTCTGTATTGTATCAGCCTGCTTAATGACTGACATTAGCTATCAGTGCTTCTTTTACCATTATATTATCGATTCTGTTTAATCTGGTCTTCGTACTGCTGAAAACGCATGCGTAAACAATCGATAACCTGCTTGACCTTCTGAGGAATAAATCGGCGTTCAGGGTAGATGGCATGTACCTCAAGAGGAGTGGTTGTATAGCTCGGTAGAATAACGTTGAGTTTGCCCTGCTTGATATAATCACGCACAGACCAGTCACACATCATGGCAATGCCAAGACTGGAAATCGCTGCATCAGTAATTACATCTGGGCTGTTGGCTTTAAAGCGGCTGGCTACACGGACAGTTTCATCACCATCTTTTGTACTGTGAAAAAACCAGAGACCAGGGGATTTTTGTTGAGAGTAAAGCAGACAGTTGTGGTTTATCAGGTCAGCAGGTTTTCTGGGACGACCATGTTTTACCAGATATGATGGGCTTGCCACCACAACTCTTTGGCTCATACCAATTTTCTGTGCAATTAAAGTAGAATCGGCTAATGGGCCAATGCGAATAGCCAGGTCGATACCTTCTTTTACCAGGTCGATATAATGTTCATTAAAAACAAGATCGCAGTTAATCTCAGGGTATTGAGTAAGAAACTCGCTTAAAAAGGGAATGATAAAGGTGCGCCCAAAGGCTGTACTGGTTGATAGTCGTAAGGTGCCAGTGGGTTTTATTTTCCCCTTACCGATGCTGGCTTCGGCTTCATTAAAATCGTTTAACAGACGAATACAGTCATGGTAATACGCATTTCCTGCTTCTGTAGGGTTAAGCGAGCGGGTGCTTCGATTAAGCAATTTGATGCCGAGCCGCTCTTCCAGGGCCGCTACGTGTTTGCTTACAGTGGACTGTGACATGTTAGTTTCGCGTGCCACGGCGGAAAAACTTTCGGCTTCTACAACACGACGAAATACTTCCATGCTCTGCATTACATCCATAAAAAACCTTTTATAACAGTTAGTTAGGGTTTGAATTGTCTCAATATTCTTATCCATGACTTATTCATGGCTGCTTTAGAAATACTTTATATGTTTTATTCCACACACGAATGAATCATATTCCAGATGATGCACTAATATACAACGCAAGTTTAGTCTAAAGTGTTTGCTGGTAAACGCAAGTTAAGCTGTCAGCATTGTTTTTGGTAATGAAACTAAAAGGTAAATACGCTATGTTAAGTCCCGATCAAATTCCTGAACAGTGGAGCAATATTGCTTCCGGTTATGAGCGCGCATTTGAAAAACTGACGATACAATTCTCTGAAGAGGTGGTTCGTCAGCTCGATTTGAAACCGTCAGAATCCATACTGGATGTTGCCACAGGCACTGGCTCGTTAAGTCTGGTTGCAGCAAAAACTGGGGCAGATGTGCTCGCGACGGATTTCTCTCCTGGGATGATTGATCGTTTAAAACAACGTTTGGATCAAAAAGCGATTCATAATGTGAGGACAGCGGTAATGGACGGTCAGAACCTAACTGTAGCCGATGCCAGTTTTGATGCCTGTGCTTCAGTTGTCGGGCTGATATTTTTTCCTGATATTCAGAAAGGTCTAAGTGAGTTAAAAAGAGTGCTTAAACCACAGGGACGTTGTGCGGTGGTTTGCTGGGATCATCCTGAGCATTTTGAAATGATGAATTATCTGCAGCAGGCGATATTACTGGTGGTGCCTGAATTTGAAATACCGACACAGACACCAGTATGGGCACGATTATGTGGTCAGCAGTCATTAAAAGAAAGTATGTTAAATGCCGGCTTTCATAAGGTTAATGTGTTTTCTATGCAAGGTTTTCTTGAAGTTGAATCAGTTAAGCAGTTCTGGAATGATTTTACTTCCTCTGCACCACCACTCGTTTTACTGTTTGAACAGCTGGGCAAGGAAAACACCGAACGGGTAGGTGAAAAATTTGTCGAATTGATTACTGAGAATGGAAAATACACCGCAGTGAAATTGAGCGCACAGGCGTGTATAGGTATTGCTTATGTCAACTAGTATCCGTACCATAAAAATGCTGGATAAAACCATTAATTTTGCTTTGACACCGGCCGCTGCATTACAACTGGAAAAGCGTACACAACCGCTTCGCATGGAAATGGAACTGTATTTCAGTTGCCTGATACGTAAGCAGGTGCGCTTTCGTGAGCAGTTAACTTCAGATTTCAAAGTAACTGTTTCTGATAAGTTAGAACTGGGTTTTCGTCCGGTTATGACTAAAACCTGTAGTGTGCATGATCATGAAGATGCACCACCACCGCTGAGTGACTTTCCTATTAAAAAACCTGAGTCATACATCCCTAAATGGTTAAAACTGGATTACAAAAAAGGTAAATGGCTGGGCGATTTTGGTTATTAGAAATATTTTCTTTTAGCCTGGATTCTTCAGCCGCAGGGATGAAAGTGTCGAGCCTACATGAATGTATTGACAGCGTGTCTTGACACCATAAAGTATTCTTTTTATCTATCCTGTTAGTAAGTGTTTATAGTCTTATAAAATAGGGCAATGCAATTAATACAACACCGACCAGGATAAGCAGCGTTAAATTAGGGATGAAATAAGGGAAAATAGAAAGTGCAATACCTGTGCATAAAGGCACGATGGCTCTTTGTTTTTTGCCGTAGAGAAAGAAACCCAGTCCAATTGAACCGAATAACATTCCCCAGAGTAAGACTGACGTATTTTCCATGTTAGGCATGACGGATTACTTCACTAATGAATTTAAGTCAAAAATAGGTAGCAGGATTCCTAGCACAATCAATAACACCATTAACCCCATGATAAGAATAATTACTGGCTCAAGTATGCCAACGATATAGGCAATCATGGTAACTTGCTCACGTTCAAGCTGTATTGAAGCGCGTTCCAGCATTTCTTCGAGTTTACCGCTATTTTCACCACTGGCAATTAACTGTAATGTCATGGGAGGGAATAGTTTGCTGTGATCCAGCGCATTTTTTACTCCGCTGCCTTCGCGTACGCGGTTAGTGGCTTCCAGGATGGCTTCTCGCATAGGCAGGTTGGCGACGACTTTTGCAGAAATTTTCATGGACTCTAAAATGGTGACACCACTGCCAGTGAGAATACTGAATGTGCGCGTGAACAGGGCGGCATTTAAACCGCGTACCAGTCGTTGTATCACGGGGAGCTTGAATAGAAACAGGTGATAACGATATCTAAATTCGGGTCGATTTAACAAGGATTTAAAACCGATTATGGCAGCAATAATAAGAAAAAGTAAATAGCTGCCATAGGCGACGACAAAATGACTAATAGCGATAAGCGCCAGGGTGAGTCCGGGTAGCTTCTGCCCTGTGTCTTCAAAAACATTTACCACCTGTGGCACGATGCTGGTCATCATGAAAATGACAATTGTTATGGCAAACAGAGAAAGGAAAGCCGGGTAGATTAAGGCCTGTCTGACTTTGCCCTGTATTTCCTGTTGGCTTTCGGTGTAATCAGCGAGTCGTTCCAGTACCGTGTCAAGATGCCCTGACTGTTCGCCTGCCTCAACGGTGGCGCGATAGAGCTCAGGGAAAACTTTTGGATAAGCCGCCATACCAACGGCAAGCGAATGACCTTCAAGTACGCGTGAACGTATTGCGTATACCATGCTCTTGATGCGTTGTTTCTCTGTCTGGCTGGCAACGGCAGCGAGAGTTTCATCCAGTGGCAATGCAGCCTGGACTAAAGTCGCTAACTGTCGAGTGAGTAGTGATAGTTCAGTGGTACTAATGCCGCGTTGGAATAATCCACTGAAGTTAAAAGCGGTGGATTTTTTTCCCTGTTGTGCCTGTTTCAGGCTTTCACTGATTTCCAGTGGCAGCAAATCTTTCTCACGTAATAGCTGGCGAACCTGACGGGCAGTATCACCTTCGACGACACCCCGGCGTTCTTTACCATTATTATCGAGAGCAATATAGTCGAATGCGGCCATAAAAATTCCAGTAAAGTAGGTAGATTGTTTCGATAAAAAGCAGTGGCATGGTTCTAATCTTCCTGGCTAACCCGTAAAACCTCTTCCAGTGAGGTTTTACCCTGAAGAATCAGGCGGCGGCCATCTTGTCCCAGACTGGGCGTTTTGGTGCGGGCATATTTTTCCATTAATTGTTCACCATCACCTTCGTGAATCATATTTTGTAGCGTATTGTCGATGGGAATAAACTCATATAAACCACTGCGACCCTTGTATCCAGTGTGGTTGCAGTGGCTACATGTCTGTGCTTTATAGATCTCATAGTTTTCATTTTTATTTAAGCCCAGCCATTCAGTTTCAGTTTCGGTAATAATATGCGGGATTTTACAGTCTGGACACAGATTGCGTACCAGTCGCTGGGCCATGACACCAATTAAACTGGATGCGAGCAGAAAAGGTTCTACACCCATATCCCGCAGGCGGGTAATGGCACCAATGGCGGTATTAGTGTGCAAAGTCGACAGGACTAGATGGCCAGTTAAACTGGCCTGAACAGCAATGGAGGCGGTTTCCAGATCACGAATTTCACCAATCATAACGACATCTGGATCCTGACGCAGGATTGAGCGTAGACCTTTGGCAAAGGTCATGTTAACTTTGGTGTTTACCTGCGTTTGACCAACGCCATCAATGTAATATTCTATCGGGTCTTCAACAGTGAGAATATTACGTGTTTTTTCATTTAGTATGGTCAGACCAGCATACAGGGTGGTGGTTTTACCCGAACCAGTCGGGCCCGTTACAAGAATAATTCCATGAGGTTTATGCAGTAATTTTTCAAAGCCCTGTTGTAATGGCACAGACATGCCAAGATGATTTAAGTCCAGTCGCCCTGCCTGTTTATCAAGAATACGCAGCACCACACGTTCGCCATAACCGGAAGGCAGGGTAGAAACGCGCACATCAACAGCGCGGCCAGCAATACGCAGAGAAATACGCCCATCCTGTGGCAGGCGTTTTTCGGCAATATCGAGCTTAGCCATGACTTTAATGCGAGAAACGATAAGTGGTGCGATATTACCTGGTGGTTTTAAAATTTCACGTAACATGCCATCAACACGAAAACGGATACGCATGCGGTTTTCAAAGGGCTCAATGTGAATATCGGAGGCATTGACTTTAATCGACTCACTTAATAAGGCATTTATCAGCCGGATAATGGGGGCATCATCATCGGTTTCCATCAGATCTTCTGGCTCCAGTGTTTCGGCCAGTTCATCAAGATTGAGTTCGTCACCAACGCCTTCCATCATTGCCATTGCCTGGTCACTGGCCTGTTCATAGGTTTGTGCCAGTAGGGCGGCAAATTGTTCGTCATTGGTTGCGCTTAAGGTAATTTTTCGCTGGGTGACACGAGCTACTTCAGCGAGAATAATCGGGCTGGGGTTGACGCGGTATAACAGGTTGATTTCATTATCATCAATCTGCCCGATCAATACGCCATGACGTTTGGCAAACGTGTAGGGTAGAACTTGCGGAAGCAGCGGTTCTAATGTCTCCACTGCGGGGACAGGTTCAGATATAACCGTTGTCTTCATCGTCCCAGCCATCTCCGTTATCCGTATTATTTGTTGTGGATTTGTTACTTATTGTGGGTTTTTTGTTTATTTGTTTAATTTTTTTTATCGGTGGTAGCACTGGCGCGCCACTATTTAATAAGCCATATCCGTTTTTTGCTTTGGTATTGACGGTATCTTCAAGTGCGCGGATATAGTTGTATTTTTCACTGGTGGCGAAAGCAGAATCGTGGTGGTCGCGGAGAATACTTGGGCGTAAAAATACCATTAGGTTCTGTCTGGTTTTGGTTGTACTCTGAAAGGTAAATAGTTTACCAAGTAGCGGGATATCACCTAATAATGGCACTTTATTTACACTGTCAGTGACTTCCTCCTGAATTAACCCCCCAAGTACCAGGATTTGACCATTATCGACCAGTACACTGGTTTTAATTGAGCGCTTACGGGTTGAGATATTAGCCCCTGAGGTGCCAGGAATAACGCTGGATGTCTCCTGTTCCAAATCCAGTTTAACGGTATCGCCTTCATTGATTTGCGGTGTCACTTTCAAGGTCAGGCCCACATCCTGGCGCTGAATGGTTTGAAACGGGTTGTTAGGGTTGGTACTCCCTGTGCCGGTGAAGCTGCCGGTTACGAAAGGAACATTCTGACCAACAATTAATTCAGCTTTCTGATTGTCCAGGGTGACAATATTTGGCGTAGAAAGAATATTGGTATTGGTATCGGCCTGTAGTGCGCGTAATAATAGCGCATAACGTGCACCGGAGCTCATGGTTCTTCCAATTCCGAGCGATAAGCCCGCGGGCAGTGTTGCCGCAGTTTTACTGATAATGGAGGTAACCAGGCTACCAATACCTGCGAGGTTGCTGATGCCTGTAGGGGTGTTTAAGTTTTTACTGGTGGTCCCATCGACGGCAATACCAACACCTAGCTCTTTCTTTTTGTTAACGGTGATTTCAGCGATAATGGCTTCAATTAAAACCTGCGCGCGGCGAATATCCAGTTTGCGAATGACTGACTGCAAACTTTTCAGGGTGGTGTTATCTGCGGTTATAATGAGCGAGTTAGTTTCATCATCTGCCTGAATAATGGTGTTTTGGCTGAGGCTGCCCGTTGCTGAAAGTTGCCTTCCTGCCGCCGTTCTTGTCGCGGCTTTCTTTTTGTCCTGTATACCACTCAGTATTTTTACCAGGTTTTTGGCTTTGGCATATTTCAGGTAAATCACATGGGTGTTGCCGGTCCCTTTCTCCAGCGGTGTGTCGAGATAAGCGATGGTGGCGCGAGCTTTGAGGCGAGCGCTACGCGAGCCGGTCATTAAGATACTGTTAGTGCGTTCATCAGCGGCTAATTTGACATTGTCATTGATGCCATTTTGTTTTACGCCACGATTGAGAGAATTCAAAATGCGCACCAGTTCTGGAGCCGAGGCATGTTTTAGTGGAATTATCTCCATTTCATTACCAGCGGGTTTATCAACGCGGGCGATAATTTTAAGCAATCGATTTATATTGCCGGCATGATCGGTAATGATAAGCGTATTGGTTGGATTGTATGCGGCCAGGTGACCTTGCTGTGGTACCAGTGGGCGTAAAATGGGAACCAGCTGTGAGGCAGGAACATGCTTCAAATGTATAATTTTGGTTACCAATGCATCTTCTGGATATGTATGATTTGAGGTTTCTACAGGCAGCGGGCCCTGCTTGGCATTAACCTCTGGAACAATTTTAATCACTGGCCCTGTTTTTACCGCAGCAAAACCATAAACCTGCAAAATGGATAAAAAGACTTCATAGACTTCTTTGGGTGATAGTGTTGTTGCCGAAATAACGGTAACTTTTGCCTTAACGCGTGGGTCGACAATAAAGTTTTTACCGGTAAATTTTGAAACTGTGCTAATCAGTGCCCGAATGTCTGCATCCTTAAGATTTAAGATGATTCCCGCAGCCATTGCATTGGTATTAATTGTTAGCGTTATTAGCAGTGTGATACACAGTTGGCATAGTTTTGAGTGAAATACTGACTGATCATTTCTCAGGCAATTTTTTGTGCTTGCAGTGTGAGAGAGAGGGGAAAACATGCAAATATCCTGATTTATTATTTATGGAAACACCGATTCGTTCATCCATGAATTACCCGCGTGAGAAAAAGGGGAAATATAATCCCACTTTTTTCTTTATCTTAAATTACTTACCGATGGCTAAAAATGACGACTCACACTTGTGCACTGGAAAGCGCTTAAGCAGTGTTTTCCAGATAAATATTAAGCCAACATTCTAGCCAATGACTATCTTAGCTGAATATTAAGTGGCATTTCACTGCCATTACGTCTTATCATCAGACGAAGCTGCCCTGCGGTGCTTAATTTACGCAATGCAGCGATAGCATTTTGAGGTCTGTTGAGGCTGATACCATTTATCCGAGTGATAATATCGGATGGTTGCAGACCAAGTTTTGTCAACAACTGTCCTTTTGCCTGAGGTTGTAGGCGGTAGCCAATTTGTCTGCCGTTTGCTCTTACCACGATAGGTAGTGCGTAATCACCAAACGACATGGGTGATTTTAAAATATCGCGGCGAATTTTGGCGAGCACCTGTCCAGGTGTGCTGGCACCGAGTGTGTTTAAATTGCCTGTAGCCGCACGACTAAAACTAACACTATGCAAGCCGCGCTGGTGTTGGAATTTGAGTGTTTCAAGGCGACCACGGCGATCCAGTACAACATAATTAGCCTGAATCTCTTTTATGGTAACGCCATTTTTTATGCTATCGCCAATGCCATAAATGCTTTCTTTACCTGTTGATCCCTGTGCAATAATGGCGCTTGCCCGCTTCATCGGCTGGGCGGCTAATACACCTTTTAATATTAAGTTGAGTTTTGTTTCTGGTGCACGGGTTTGAGTTGATGAGGGTGCGATGGTGCTAAGGCCGAAGATATGTGAGGCGGTTAGTTGTCTGAAATTTTGCTGTGCCTGTAAATTTGCGACAGGTTCTGTGCGCGGAGTAATCATTCGAGCAGGGTTGTTGTGGGGTAAAAACAGCCAGCTAACTTTCGATAACAATCCTGCTATGGCAAGAATCAGCAACACATTAACCAGCACCGATAGACGTTTATTGAGTGCCTGGATTTTCGCTGGGTTGTTTAACGGAGTAAGCAGAGCAACTGGCATTGTTTAAGGTATAAGCTCAAGGTTATTTAATGACTTTATTCAGGTGGATTTTAGCAGTGTCGCGCATGACTTGCAGGCCTCTATCGTGAATTGTCGCATTATTGTTGTATTTAGGGAACCTCTAATCAATCGGTGAAAGCGTATCTTACGCGCTAAATTAGCCAGCTATTTCGTGTATTTCACGCCTTGAAGCGGAATAATTTAGCATACAATCGACTTCATGCAGCATTGATCAATGGCTCTTCAGGTTGATTTTTGGGTCAGACCCTAATTTTTTATTGGGTAGCTGATCAGTGTTGTCAATTATCTGTTGATAACGATTAATTATTCTGCATACGCGGCCATCGATTCATGATTTGCGACAGAATCGGTAGATGGCAATTTCACCAAATAAATTTGGCAACAACTTCATCCAGAAACGCCCCTGATGATGGCTATAGTCCACAACGGTGCGCTGCAAGATAGAAATACCATGTTTTTTACACAATACCTCAAAATCATTCAGTGTACATAGGTGTACATTTGGGGTGTTATACCACTGGTTTGGTAGATTACGGGTGACTGGCATAATACCCAAAAAACCTAACTGTAAGCGCGCTTTCCAGTGTGCCATGTTGGGGAAAGTAACGATACCTTCATGGCCAACGCGCAGCATCTCATCAATGAGTTGGTCAGGGTGTTGTGTTGCCTGTAACGTCTGGCTCATAATAACGTAGTTAAAGCTGTTGTCGGAAAAATAGTCATGCAGGCCATTATTTAAGTTCGCTTGAATAATGTTGACCTGGTGTTGAACACAGATTTCGATATTTTCCGCATTGATCTCCAGGCCGTAACCATTAACATTGCGGTTGTTGTGCAAATAGTTGAGTAATGTGCCGTCACCACAGCCTAAGTCCAGAACACTTGAGTTAGGCTGTATCCAGTCAGCAATAATTGCCAGATCCGCTCTTAAATTCATGTTTCTGTTACTGTTTGGGGGTTAGCGATAGTCTGTTGAATGTTTTTCATATAGGCATCAAGCACATTGAGGTAATGCGGTATGGCGATTAAAAATGCATCATGCCCCTGACTGGCTTTAATCTCGATATAGCTGACCTGTTTTTTTGCCTGAAGCAGCGCTTTCACAATTTCGTGTGAGCGTTCAGGCGCAAAGCGCCAGTCGGAGGTGAAGGAAATAACCAGAAATTCAGCTTTTGCACGTTGCAATGCCAGTGATAAATCATCGTTGTACTCGCTTGCGGGGTCAAAATAATCCAGTGTTTTCGTCATTAGCAGGTAGGTGTTGGCATCAAAACGGTCAACAAATGATTTCCCCTGATAGCGTAGGTAGCTTTCTACCTGAAAATCGACATCAAAGCCAAAATTTAGTTTGCCTTCGCGTAATTCACGCCCGAATTTATTGCGCATAGCGGCATCAGACAAATAGGTAATATGACCTAACATACGCGCCAGCATCAGACCCCCGCGTGGATTGGTCTGGTGTTGCAAATAATGACCATGATGAAAATCCGGGTCAGACATAATGGACTGACGTGCAACTTCGTTAAAAGCAATATTTTGTGCGGACAGTTTTGGTGCCGCAGCGATAACAACAGCATAGTTGAGCAGATCAGGATAGTCGATGGACCATTGTAATACCTGCATCCCGCCCAGGCTACCGCCGATAACGGCATGCCAGTATGGAATATTGAGTGCCAGCATAAAGCGTTGTTGCGATTCAACCCAGTCTTTTACGGTAACAATGGGAAAATCAGGCCCCCAGTATTTTCCAGTTTCAGGGTTGAGGGTATTGGGGCCGGAGCTACCTTTGCAACCACCGAGATTATTAACGCATACAATAAAAAAATGATTGGTATCAAAAGGTTTTTTAGGGCCAATGGCTGATTCCCACCAGCCGGGTTTCTTCTCTTCCAGGTGGTGGTAACCAGCAGCGTGCTGGTCACCGGAAAGGGCGTGGCAAATTAGAATGGCATTGCTGCGTGCGGCATTGAGTTCGCCATAAGTCTCGTAGGCAATGTCGTACTCAGGGAGTATTTTTCCACATTCCAGCGTGAGCGATGTGGAAAAATGTAGGTTATGGGTTTCAACCAGACCAATAGAATTTTCAGGCAGTGTTGCAGGCATTTAATGCAATTAATATAGATAGGGGTAAAACAGGCAGTGTAATCAGTGCGGCCTGAAGATGCAAATGGTGAGGGGGGTTACCCAATAAATAGATCAGGGAGTTTACCTGGTTGTGTGATTTTAAGGCGTTTATTTCGGCCCGTTTTACCGGAAATAAGTTGGACTCTGGATTTGGGTACTTTAAATTGTTTGGCCAGAAAAGTCATTAAATACTTATTGGCTTTACCCTCTACTGGTGGTGAAGTAATGCATATTTTTAACCGCTCACCCAGTACTTCAGCAAAAAGATCTCTGGATGCGCCAGGCTGGACACGTACATCCAGAATCAGGTCTTTGTCCTGCCAATGGTAAAACATGGCTAGAAAAATTTTAGTATCAGTAATTTTAAGAATATAAGCCCTATCAATGCAACCAGACTTGACAGATCAATGCCTCCCATGGGTGGAATCCAGCGACTAATCGGTTGCAGTACAGGATGGGTAATGCGGTTGAGGATGCTGCTGAGGGGGTTGTAGGGATCAGGATTAACCCAGCTTAATAATGCCTGAATGAAAATAGCAAATATGAAAATATTAAAAGTGAGGGTGATGAGATCACGTAAACTAAGCAGAAATATCTGGATATAGTTAAGAGAAAAACCGGAAATAATAATATAAACCAACAGTATCTTTATTATTATAAGCAGGAAAGTTAATACGATAGAGGCGGTATCAATGTGTCCAATAGCAGGAATAATTCGACGTGCATTTTTTACCAGTGGCTGGGTCGCTTTCATAATAAACTGCGAAATCGGGTTGTAGAAGTCAGCGCCAACCTGTTGCAGGATAAAACGTAAATACATGATAGCTATATAGATACTAAATAATGTATCAACTAAAAAAACAAAGGGATCACCGTTACTCATTTTTAAATTCCAGATTTTGTACAGAAAATTTAGAGAACCCCTGATCAACCCATGAAATCGTAGCTTACGAACTGAAGCATCTAGCTTCGGCGTGGTGAAACTCCGCAATAGCCAGCTATTCCATGCGTTTCACGCCTTTCGGTTTCATGCAGAATTAATCAGTGGTGTCTTAGTTCAGTGTTTTAGCACAGCATAATCGGTGCAGGGTTAATTATAAACGTTTAAGCTGGCTCTGACTGACTGATTAATTAGAATTTTTTAATTCTTCAGCTAGTTCAGCCGAGCGATTATTGGCCGCTTGCAGTGCCTGCATTACAACCTGTTTGAAATTATTCGCTTCAAAGCTGGCGATGGCCTGTTCCGTAGTGCCACCTTTTGATGTCACCTGTGCGCGCAGGATGGCCGGTGGTGTTTGTTTTTCATTTGCCATGCGCGCAGCGCCCAGCGCAGTTTGTAGGACTAACTGCAATGCGGTTGTGGCATCCAGTCCCAGTTTCTCTCCGGCAGACTGCATGGCTTCCATCATCAAAAAGAAATAGGCGGGACCACTGCCAGACACAGCGGTGGCAGCATTAATCTGTGCCTCTGTCTCTACCCATACCGCTATACCGACAGCATTGAGAATTTTTTCAGTTAGTTGTCTGTGTGCAGCAGTAACTGCTGCATTGGCAACCATCGCTGTTGCACCACATTGCAACAGTGCCGGGGTATTCGGCATACAGCGTACGATCGCTCTATTATTGCCTAACCACTGATTAATCGTACTGCTTAGCAAACCGGCTGCGATAGAAATAAATAAGGGCGCTGATTCACCAATACAGGGTCGAAGCTGTTCACAGACAGTGTGCATAAGCTGTGGTTTTACGGCCAGCACCACACATTCACACTCTAATACATCGGCATTGTTCGGAGTCGTTTGTACGCAAAATGTCTGTTCAAGGCGCTGACGATGTAACAGATTGGGTTCTGCGACCAGAATTTCACTGGCTGGAAAGCCTGCCTGTATCATGCCACCAATCAGGCTGCCAGCCATATTGCCGCCGCCGATGAATCCTGTTGTAAGTGTCATTGGGTATTTTCTGTATAACTATTGGACGAAAAATTTTAACACAGCAGCAAAATAGACGTTTGAGTAAAAAAATTGTGTAATTGAATGCGGAATCCATGAAGATTTAAAGATTGTTGGCTATAACTAGAAGGATAACTTAAACAATAACTCAGCTGCATTTTAAGGGCTTAATAAAAGAACAGGGGAATTTGATGGATATTGCGCAGTTACTTGCCTTTAGTGTTAAAAATGGTGCCTCTGACTTGCACCTGTCGGCAGGGCTACCGCCTATGATTCGTGTTGATGGTGATGTTCGGCGCATTAATGTTGAGCCGATGGAACATGAGCATGTGCATGGCATGGTGTACGACATTATGAATGATAAGCAGCGTAAGACGTTTGAGGAGTATCTGGAAACCGACTTTTCTTTTGAGATTCCGGGCCTGGCGCGTTTTCGTGTTAATGCGTTCAATCATAATCGTGGTGCAGGTGCTGTGTTTCGTACTATTCCTTCAAAAATTCTGACGTTGGAAGAGTTGCAGGCACCAAAAATATTTGAAGAAATTTCTGATACCCCGCGTGGCATTGTGTTGGTTACCGGGCCCACTGGTTCAGGTAAATCAACTACACTCGCAGCTATGGTTAACTATGTTAACGAGAATCATTATGGCCATATCCTGACCATTGAAGATCCCATTGAATTTGTTCATGAAAGTAAAAAAAGCCTGATTAATCAGCGCGAAGTGCATCGTGATACGCTTGGTTTCAGTGAAGCATTACGTTCTGCCCTGCGTGAGGATCCTGATGTTATTCTGGTCGGCGAGATGCGTGATCTGGAAACCATTCGACTGGCGCTGTCTGCGGCTGAAACGGGGCATCTGGTGTTTGGTACGCTGCATACCAGTTCTGCGGCGAAAACGGTTGATCGTATTATTGATGTGTTCCCGGCAGCAGAAAAAGAAATGGTACGTGCGATGTTATCAGAATCATTGCGTGCGGTAATCGCACAAACACTGTTAAAAAAAATCGGTGGTGGGCGTGTGGCAGCGCATGAAATTATGATGGGTACTTCAGCCATTAAAAATCTGATTCGGGAGAATAAAATCGCGCAGATGTATTCAGCAATTCAGACTGGGCAGTCAATAGGGATGCAAACACTGGATCAAAATTTACAGGAGTTACTTGATCGTGGCCTGATTAGTAAAGATGAGGCAAGAAAGAAAGCGGCAAATAAAGATGTCTTTTAACCGATTATAACTACCATCCTGTTTTTACGACATGGAGTAATTTTGTGGATCGAGATAAAGCAATAAAATATATGTATGACCTGCTGCGCCTGATGGTGAAGAAGAATGGCTCAGACCTGTTTATTACCGCTGGTGCAGTACCCTCGATGAAGGTTGATGGTGCCATACAGCCATTATCTAATCAGGCATTGAGTCCGCAACATACGCAGGTACTGGTTCATGCAATTATGAATGATCGCCAACGTGCTGAATTCGAAGGCAACCAGGAATGTAACTTTGCGATTAGTCTGCCGGGCGTATCGCGCTTTCGAGTAAATGCTTTTATTCAACGAGGTTCAATCGGGGTTGTTTTAAGGGTTATCCGTTCAGAGATTCCCAAATTTGAAGATTTAAACCTTCCCCCTATTCTTCAGGATATTGCCATGACCCGGCGTGGTCTGGTGATATTTGTTGGTGCAACAGGCTCGGGTAAATCAACCTCACTGGCAGCCATGGTCGGGCATCGAAACCAGCACAGTAAGGGCCACATTATTACCATTGAGGATCCAATCGAATTTATTCATAACCATAAAAATTGCATTGTTACGCAAAGAGAAGTTGGTGTTGATACTGAAAGTTATGAGATTGCACTGAAGAACGCTTTACGCCAGGCACCGGATGTTATTTTAATTGGAGAGGTTCGTGACCGCGCGACGATGGAGCATGCAATTGCTTTTGCTGAAACCGGGCATTTATGTTTGACTACGCTGCATGCTAACAGTACCAATCAGGCACTTGACAGAATCATTAACTTTTTTCCTGAAGATCGCCGTCAGCAATTGCTGATGGATTTATCCCTGAATCTAAAAGGTATGATTTCACAGCGGCTGGTGCCGAATATTTCTGGTGAAGGGCGTATTGCTGCGGTAGAAATTATGATTAATACTCCGTTAATGGCTGATCTGATTTTTAAGGGAGAGGTGCATGAAATTAAAGAGCTGATGTATAAATCAACAGAGTTGGGTATGCAGACATTTGACCAGTCGTTGTTTGAGCTATATGAAAATGACCAGATTAAATACGAGGATGCTTTGCGTAATGCCGATTCAGTCAATGATTTGCGCCTGCGTATTAAACTCGAAGGCAAAGAAGCAAAACATCACGATTTAATGGATGGTCTGGACAAGATTACAGTTGATAGTAATAATAATGATGGTTCGAGAGTGCGTTAGTTTTATAAAATAGCCAATTATTACTGAAGCGAATGAAAATAAAATGAACTTACAGCCCTATTTAAAATTAATGTCTGAACAACATGCTTCTGATATGTATTTCACCACTGGCGCACCGGTGAGTGTGCGTATTGATGGAAAAATACGCCCGGTTGGTAAAAGCATGTTAGGTCAGGGGATGACCAAAAAACTGGTATATGATTTGTTAACCCCGCTGCAAATTAAAGATTTTGAAACTAAACTGGAATTGAATTTGGGAATCTCCTACCCTGAACTTGGACGTTTTCGCATCAATGTTTATCTGCAACGTGGCGAAGTATCAATGGTGATTCGTTATATTCGTGCTGACATCCCCACCCTGGAAAGCCTCGGTTTGCCTGGTATATATAAAAAACTGATTATGAAAAATAAAGGTCTGGTTCTGGTTGCCGGGGCGACGGGAATGGGTAAATCCACGTCACTGGCATCCATGCTGGATTATCGTAATATGACTGAAACGGGCCATATTCTGACAGTTGAAGATCCCATTGAATTTATGTTTCGACATAAAAAATGTATCGTTGGTCAGCGTGAAGTCGGTCTGGACACTTTATCCTTTGAAAATGCTTTGTGTGAAGCGATGCGTGAGGCACCGGATGTTATTATGATTGGTGAAACGCGAGATCATGAAACCATGGAAGCGGCGATGCGTTATGCTGATACTGGGCATTTATGTTTAACCACTCTACATGCTACCAATGCCAACCAGGCACTGGAACGCCTGTTGAACTTTTACCCTACGAACGCGCATAACCAGGTTTTGATGGACTTATCACTAAACCTGAATGGTATTTTGGCCCAACGGTTAGTGAAAGGCACTGATGGTAATCGGGTGGTGGCCGTTGAGGTACTGGTGAATACGCCTTATATTAGTAAATTGATACGTGCTGGTGATTTTCATGAAATAAAGGCAATTATGGAAAAAGGGAACGAGGCTGGGATGCTGACATTTGATCAGTCATTGTTTGAATTATTCAAAGCAAGAAAAATTGACCTTCAATCTGCATTGGTCAATGCAGATTCGAGTACCGATCTGGAATGGAAAATAAATTTTGGTGGTGGGGTAAAAAAATTGCAGGCGAAGGGAAACGATTCCGAACCATTACAGTTTCCTGGAGACCTGAATCAGGGGTGATGACCCGCTTTATTCGGTCCATGTTTGAAATCTTTGAATGCCAACTTTTTTGTTTTAGCTGCGCCTCCTGATTAAGGCTCCATCGATAATCGTATGTTTTACTTTACCCTGTAGATTCCAGCCAATAAAAGGGGTGTTCTTGCCTCGGCTGAGAAGGTGTCCTTCTTCCAGTTGCCAGTCTTCTTCTGCGTCGAAAATACAAATATCAGCAGTAGCACCAATACTGAGCTGACCGCTATTAAGGCCAAGAATTCTAGCCGGTGAAGCGGTGATGGCACGGATGATCGTTTCTGTTTTTATACCTGCTTGTCTTAAGCGTAAAGCCAGAGGTAAAAATGTTTCAAGTGCAGAAATGCCTGGCTGAGTACTGGCAAAAGGTGCTTGTTTGGCATCCTGTTCGTGGGGTTGATGGTCGGAGCAGATAGCATCAATAATACCACTTGCGATACCTTGTTTAAGTGCGTTTTGGTCACGTTGAGTGCGGAGTGGTGGCTGGACATGACAACGGCTGTTAAAGCTGCTGATGTCGTGTTCGGTTAAATGTAGCTGGTGGGCGCTGATATCTGCGGTAATAGCAAGTTGCTCGTGTTTAGCACGGCCAATCATGGTGACTGCTTCAGCCGTTGAAAGCCGGCCAAAATGTGCTCTAACACCCGTTTCCTTAATTAATTGCAATGCGCTGGCGATGGCAACGGTTTCCGCGGAGCGGGGGATGCCCTGTAATCCAAGTCGGCTGGCAATTTTCCCTTCGTGCGCGCAACCGCCCTGACTAAGCCAGTAGTCATTGGGCTCAATAAAAACGCACAAATTAAAGGTTGCAGCATACGCGAAGGCACGCTTTAAAATAAGCGTATTGTCGACGGGTTTACGGGCATTGCTGACACCCACACAGCCCGCCTGATTGAGAGCAAACATTTCGCTTAAATGTTTGCCTTTTAAACCCGCAGTGAGTGCGCCCAGTGTGACGACATGGCTATGCGCGGTATTATTTGCCTGCTGATGGATAAGCTCAACGACAGCAGGTTCATCAATCACCGGGTTAGTGTCAGGTGGACAACATAAGGTGGTGATACCAGCGTGGCAGGCGGCAACCGTTTCTGAAGCAATCGTAGCTTTGTTTTCCTCGCCAGGCTCGCGTAGGCGGGCACAGCAGTCAACCAGGCCAGGGCAAACGATCAGACCGCTTGCGTCAATAGTCTGTGTTTCTTTGCTGGCGGTATTTGCACGACTAATCGCGGCTACTTTTCCATTTGCAATAGTAATATCGGCAAGCTGGCTAAAACTGTTTGCTGGATCAATCAGTCGACCATTTCTAATGAGTAAGCGGGACATGATTAATTCACCTTTCCATTTTTACTGGTTTTGTCAGCAGGTGATTCTATGCTGGTATCGTCTCGGCCCAGCACCATTGTCATAACTGCCATGCGCACGGAAATACCATAGGAGACTTGATCCAGAATAACGGAATGCGTCCCATCGGCGACACTGGAATCGATTTCTACGCCACGGTTAATTGGGCCTGGATGCATTACGATGGCATCGTTTTTTGCTGCATTCAAACGTTGTTGGGTTAAACCATAAAGTCGGTAATACTCCCGTTCGCTAGGTAATAACGCGCCTTGCATACGTTCTTTTTGCAGGCGGAGCATAATCACAACATCAGCATCTTTGATACCAGTTTCAAGATTGGTAAAGACGTTCACCCCCATGTCTTCAACATCAACCGGTAATAATGTTTTTGGTGCGATAATGCGAACATCCCCGGTGTTTAAAGTATTGAGCGCATGAATTTGTGAACGTGCGACGCGTGAATGTAAAATATCACCAACAATGGCAATGCGTAATTGGCCAAAATCGGCACCTTTATTACGCCGGATAGTGAACATGTCGAGCATTGCTTGTGTTGGGTGGGCGTGGCTGCCATCTCCTGCATTGATTACGCTGATATTGGGTGCAACATGGTTGGCGATGTAATGCGCTGCGCCAGAATCGCCGTGGCGTACGACAAACATATCACATTGCATCGCCTGAATGTTTTGCAGGGTATCTAACAGGGTCTCGCCTTTTGCAGTGGCAGAGGTGCTGATGTTAACGTTTAGCACATCGGCAGACAGGCGTTTCGCGGCAAGTTCAAACGTGGTGCGCGTGCGTGTGCTCGCTTCGAAGAAAAGATTAACAATGGTTTTACCGCGCAGCAGAGGCACTTTTTTAACGCGTTGATCGTTGATATTGGCAAAACTTTCAGCGGTATCCAGAATACGGATAAGCATTTCACTGCCCAGACCTTCGGTGGTAAGGAAGTGTTTGAGCTGGCCATGCCTGTCCAGCTGAATATTCCATGTGTCCTGACCAATTATCGGATCGGTTGGTTTACTGGCTTTATTTACCATAGCGTACAGTTATTGTGGTTAGCATTCGTATTTTTAGCTTATCGGTAGACCATTTTAAGTGTGGCGTCTTGTTTATATTATCTGTAAGTCAAATTTTAACGGTGTGGGTCCGGTTAATTTTATATGTTGACTGGCTTCAAGGTGCAAGTGCTGAGCAACGGCATCAGCTTGAATCGGTAGTTCGCGGCCGCTGCGTTCCAGCAGGCAGGCAAGCGTAATACTGGCAGGGCGACCATAATCAAATATTTCATTCATGGCAGCGCGAATGGTGCGCCCGGTATGTAATACATCGTCCACTAATATAATATGGCGGTTTTCCACCTGTGGCGGTAGTTGTGATGGTTTAACCTGAGGGTGTATTCCAATGCGGGAAAAATCATCACGGTAAAAACTAATATCCAGGGTTGCCAGGGGCTCGTCGAGCTGCAATATGTGGTGCAGTTGCTGAGCAATCCAGACACCACCAGTATGGATGCCAACCATAAGTGGTTGTTCGATTTTTTTTTCGAGCAGTATCTGTTTTAATTGTGCAGCCAGCTGTTGTAGAAGTTCGTTCGGCCGAGTGAGTGTTTGCATCGATTTTGTTAGCGTGGTCATTTTACGGCCTATCTGGTTTATTATCTGCTGTGTTTTCAGGTGGTTCCCAATTCTGCTTAAACCAGCGTTGCACAATAATTGCAGCTGCCATTTTATCAACCTCGTGTTTGTTATGCTGGCCTATTTCCATATTTTTTTTCAGTATTTCTTCAGCCTCAGCTGAGCTGTGACTTTCATCAATAAGATAAAGAGGCAGTTTGAAGCGCTTTTTTAGTCCATTACAAAATTCCTTAACGGCCAGGGTCATGGTGGTGTTGGTATCGGTATTGCCATTAAGATGATAGGGCATGCCTACTATTAGAGCTTGTGGCTGCCATTGCTCTATTTGTTTAGCTATTGCTGCCCAGTCAGGATTGCCGTTAACCTGTTGCAGGGTGATTTGTGGTGTTGCAGTGTGTGTGATAGTTTGACCACTAGCGATACCAATGCGTTTTTTGCCAAAATCAAGACCGAGAACACGGGTGATATTTGTCCGGGGTTTTGTGGGGATGGCCATATTTCTCAATTATGTCTTACCCGTCAGTTTCCGGCAAGATATTAAGTATTAGTGCTAGCTTATCAGGCATGTCCCACGTCCTGACTCAATAGCTGTAGATCAACGCCAATCAGTTTCGCTGCCTCCTGCCAGCGTTGCTGGGCTGGTGTATTAAAAATGATCTGTTCATCCGCGGGGCAGCTTAACCAGGTGTTCTGTGCCATTTCATATTCCAGTTGGCCGGCTGCCCAGCCAGCATAACCAAGCGCAACCAGCGTATCATCAGGACCTTCATTATTCGCTACGGCAACAAGAATATCTCTGGATGTAGTGAGTGTGATGGAAGGGTTAATCCTTAAACTGGAGTCCCAGTTGCCAATAGGTCGGTGTAGTACAAAACCGCGTCCGGTGGCAACCGGTCCGCCTAGATAAATGAGGTTAGATTGTAACGCATGAGACTGGCTTTTAATTGCCATTTCATTAATTACCTGTTGGAGCGGAATATCTGTTTGATGGTTAATGATAATACCAAAACACCCGTTTTCATCGTGCTCGCAAATATAAGTAACTGCCTGATTAAAGTAATCATTGCCCAAGCTGGGCATAGCAATAAGAAAGTGTCCAACCAAATGATTGCTATTTTTGCTGTCAGTGGTCATGGTTTGTTTATTAGTGAGTGTGCAGGCCGTTGCTGTTGAGGAATTCCCAGCTACGGGTAATGTGTATGACATTTGCCTGTTGGCGCAGTTTTGCTGGGAAAGGGGGGAAAGGTGCGGCCAATCTTATAATGCGTCTGGCGGCATCGTCCAGTATCTGGTGGCCGGATGATTGCCGCAAATCAGTTTTAAGTAGCTTGCCGTCGGCACTGATTGTTACATCCATAATCAGCGTACCACTGAGCTTTTCTCGGCGCGCCTGATCAGGGTAGTTCAGATTGCCGATGCGTTCTACACGATCGATCCAGTGGCGCATGTATTCGGCAGGCACAAATGCACGGGTGCTGGAATTAAGAAATTTCACTTTACCCATTTTTGAGTGCTCGTCAATGGTGTCACTGACTTCGGCAGCCAGACGTGCGGTCTGAATAGTTTTGGTAACGTGGCTTAGTTCAGTCCGATTTTTATCGTCAGGGGTATTATGCTGGTCATTCCTGTGGGTTTGATAACTGGCAGTCGCCTGGTGTAACAAAGCCACTTGTCTGGTTTGTCGTGGCTGGGCTGGCTGCTGTTGATGCTGCATTGTTAACCCCGACTTCTGTGCCAGGGTGGGGGCGCTAAAGAGGTCGCGGGGTCTGACTTTCTTTTTGCTGTCACCGCCGCCTTGTTGTGAAATCTGCGCCAGATAATCAGCGTGTTTGTTTTTACTGGGGGACTGTGTTTGTAGCAGAATAATATCCAGGGCGGGTGAAGTCTTGCTGTCGGCAGCAGGGGTGAACGTAAACGTAACGCCAAGAATGACTATGCCGTGAAAGATGGCTGTCAGTAAAAAAGTTAGACCGAAGCGGTCATTATCGCTGATGTCAGGTTTTACTCTAACACGTTTTTTACGCATCATTTTGTACCGATAGTCTTACCGATGTTAGCGCGACTTACGCTCTTGCCGAGCTGTTATCACTGTTATATATTGACTGTATTGTTTGATTATAGTGCCTTACTAATAATTATGTGATCTAACTCAGGTTTTTCCAGGCTTATTCTTTTCGCCATTTTTGGGTTCATATAGATCGTACCCTGTTCATCAATGAGCATGACATACTTAAGTTTCATTGATCGGGCAATGGCTAACCACCTGGCTGGGCCAGCAACCATTAATGCTGTTGCCGCGGCATCGGCAAGGCTAGCATTCCTGTCAATAACGGTGGCCGAACTGAATCCCACCGTAGGATACCCCGTGTTGGGGTCAAGAATATGATGGTAACGCTTGTTTTTATAGAAATAATAGCGTTCATAATCACCCGAGGTAAAAACATTTTCGCCACTTTTGGCCTTAACGCTGGCAATAACACCCTTAGTGCGTGGGTTTCGAATCCCAATATTCCAGTGTCGTTTACCGTGTTTGCCACGCACACCGAGATCACCGCCAGCATTAACTATCGCATTATGTATCCCCATTTTTGCCAACGTACTCAATGCCAGTTGAATGCCATAACCCTTGGCATAAGCACCAAGACTTAGCTGGACGGCAGGATTGTGGCTGCTGATAACGTTCCCCTTCAGGCGAATGTCGGTGGCTTCGGGATGCGTGTCGAGTACAGTTTGAATAGCCTGCTTCGAAGGTGGCCTGACATCAGCCTGGTCGTGGAGGTGAAATTTCCACAGGTTAATCAAGTTACCGATAGTGGGGTTGAACAGGCCATGACTTAACTGGCTTAATTGAATGCCCTGCTGGATTAATGGCACCATGTAGGCAGGCAAAGTATAAGTTTCACCGCGCCTGAAATGTTGATTGGCTTTACTTAAGGGGCCATCTACCCAGGGTGACCAGTCATGTTGGTAGCGTCGGAAGTCAGATTCTAATTGTTTAAAGGCCATATTGGCCTGTTTGGCGGTGACATCGTAAAGGGTTATATTGATAAGCGTGCCAAAAGCAAGCAGGGTTGTTTTACTTTCTTCCAGCCGGCGGCTACAACCACTGCTGGTCAGTACAAAAAAAATGGCTAGAAGCAGATATATTGGTCGGTATACAGGCATCAGTTTACTCATTTCCGCTGATTTGCAGTTGTTCTTCGATACAGTTCATCAGGTCACCAGCAATATCCAGCTGATAAATTTTATCCAGCTCGCGAATACAGGTAGGGCTGGTAATGTTGATCTCGGTCAGATAGTCACCAATGACATCAATGCCTGCAAACAGGATTCTTTTCTGTCGCAGGACGGGTCCAACCTGCTCACATATCCATTTGTCTCTATCGCTTAGAGCAACTCCAGTGCCTTTACCGCCAGCGGCCAGGTTGCCACGCGTTTCACCCTCTGCTGGGATACGTGCCAGAGCATAAGGTACGGGGTTACCATTTATCATTAAAATACGTTTGTCGCCAGCAGTAATTTCGGGGATAAACTGCTGTGCCATAACGGTTTTTTCTCCATTGCAGGAGACTGATTCAAGAATAACAGATAAATTTGGTTCATCAGGTCGTACTCGAAAAATAGAGGCACCACCCATACCATCAAGAGGTTTCAGAATAACATCCTGCTGTGCCGCCTGATAGCGATTTATAACAAAGTCACGCAGATACTGCATCTTTCGGCTGACTAGAAAAGGCGTGCAACATTGAGGGAACTGGGTAATAAACATCTTTTCATTATTATCCCGCAGGCTGGCGGGAGCGTTTACTACCAGGCAACCTTCTGCCTCGGCCAGTGTAAGTATATATGTGCTGGTAATGTATTCAATATCAAAAGGCGGGTCTTTGCGCATAAAGACCACATCCAGATCGGCCAGGTTAATGATTTGTTTGGTGATTTCTTCAAACCAGTTCTGGTTGTTTGTTTTTAGCTCAGAATTTTCTGTAAGTTTAATTATTCTTGTGCGTGCGCTGGCATGGTTGTTTTCAACGTAGAGATCTGCCTGTTCCAACGTGTGAATTTGCCAGCCTTTTTTTTGCGCGGCAAGCATCATAGCAACACTACTATCCTTATAAACTTTAAGTGATGTCAGCGGGTCAATGATAAAGCCAACTTTGACTGGTGGTATTCTCTTCTGGTTGGGTTTGGTCGCCATTATTTACTCTGCTTATCAGCATGATTTAGTGAATTCAAGCATATTGTCTGTCTATGAAGAGGGAAGTTTAATAACTAAGGCGTTTCTTATCAATCCATAAACTCGTAATCTTACAAACTGAAACGCCTGGCTTCGGCGTGGTGAGGCTTCACAATCGCCTGTTCTATTACCGCGTTGCCCACCTTGAAGCGGAATAATTCGGTTTACAATCGCCTCATATAAGTCTGGTCGGAGCTTCTCTGATTCTACTTTTTTATATTGCTGTCTACAACTGACAGTCTCTATTTTATGTAAATTTGAATAAAAAAATAACCTGTAAGCAAAATCTTAGCCAATCTTGTTAATGTTTTTGTTAATTGTTGGCAATAAACAAAACATGGTCTACATTCAAAGTTACTAGAATGTCTTTATAGAAATGCGTTTTAAAGAGATGAAATATTAATGACAGAAAAAAATGTGGCGATGAGTGATCTTAAAGTAATGATCATTGACGACAGTAAAACAATCAGGCGGACAGCAGAAAATTTGCTAAAAAAGGAAGGCTGCGAAGTTGTTACTGCGATAGATGGTTTTGAAGCGTTGTCAAAAATCGCAGAGACTCGACCGGATATAATTTTTGTTGATATTATGATGCCACGACTTGATGGTTATCAGACCTGTGCGTTAATTAAAAATAATCAGACATTTAAAACAACACCTGTCATTATGCTTTCGAGCAAAGACAGTATATTTGATCGTGCGCGCGGGCGAATTGTTGGTTCAACCCAGTATTTAACCAAGCCGTTTACAAAAGAAGATTTACTCGGTGCAATTAAAGAATTTGTTGTTAATGGGTAATATCCATATGACAATGATGCAATACCAGAACAGTATATTTAAAAACATGAATGGCTGTGCAAAAAATAGAGTGCAGCAGATTAAGCGCTTAAAAATAATCTCGGTAAAAATTAACAATAATGGTGTAGCGTATGGCAAAAATATTAATCGTTGATGATTCACCAACTGAAGTACATGTAATACAAACCATGCTGGCTAAAAATGGTCACGAAATTATAGTGGCAAACTCAGGTGAAGAAGGGATTGAAATGGCAAAACACGAGTCGCCAGATCTGATTTTAATGGATGTGGTTATGCCAGGTATGAACGGGTTTCAGGCGACCCGACAGCTATCAAAAAATAAGGATACCTCCTCTATTCCTGTCATTATGGTAACAACGAAAGACCAGGAGACAGATAAAGTCTGGGCCATGCGCCAGGGGGCTAAAGATTATCTTGTTAAACCAGTGCAGGGGAAAGCATTGCTTGAACATGTCAATATGGTTTTATCCAGTTAAATTAACGGGTCTTAACTGATGAGTACGATAAATCCTTTTGATCTATTACGAAATTATGAGCAACGTGTGTTACAGGCGCCAACCAGTCCAATTGTGTTGGATGAGGCCTCGGATAAATGGATTGGAGTGGGGTTTCGCATTGGTGGTAATCGTTTAATTGCAGCAATGAGTGATATAAAAGAAATATTTGAGCTACCGGTATTTACCACTGTGCCAGGGGTCAAATCCTGGGTTATTGGCGTGGCAAATGTACGAGGTAGTTTATTGCCTATAATAGATTTAAAGGGTTATATACTGGATAAAGATATTATTAAGCGGCACAAAGGCCGTGTTCTTGTGATCACCTATAAGGGTTTTCATACTGGGCTGCTTGTAGAAGAAATATATGGTATGCGCCACTTTTTAGAGGCGGATGAAGTTAATGAGGAAAACCCTGATCTAGATGGCACGATAAAACCTTATATTGAGAAAAATTACAGACAGGGCGACGAGTTCTGGCCTGTTTTTAGTTTTGAGAAAATGATACATGATGATCGCTTTGGGCAAGCGTCACTCTGATTAAACAGACCTTAATTAAGTAAACATTAAAATTAAATAGTCTGGATAAAAAACAGGCTGCACGAGATAAAAAAATGACTGGAGAATACACCCTATGAGCGCAGAAAGAAAAAAAATCTCCATAGGTAGGCCCCTTGTACTTATCGGTATATTATTATCGGTATTTATTATACTTATGATTGCCAGTGTGTTGTATGTAGGAGAAAAACGAGCAACTTTGCAGCGACATGTAGAACTTTCCGCAGAACAATTGTTGCTCTCCCAGCAAATGGCAACCTTTTCATTATCGGCATCATCAGGCGATAAAGAAAGTTTTAAACGTTTACTGGCATCACGCATAGAGTTCGATTCGATCTTAAAGGCGTTTAAAGTAGGCGATAAGAACACACCTGTTTTGGCTAAAGAATTACTTGGTTCACTTGGTAATGTGGAAGCTAACTGGCGGCCTTATCGTAAAAATATACAAATTATTTTGAAAGGTAAACAGGCTATTTCAGAAGTACGCCAGTTGTATCAGGTCATTGATAGTTTTATCCCGCAAATGCTGACTTATTCTGATGAAGTCGTCGGCGAATTGGTTAAGAGAAAAGCCTCCGATAGACAAATCTATTTAGCCACTCGCCAGATGATGTTGTCACAACGGATTAAAAATAATCTAAATAAAGTTCTATTGGGTGGTAATGCAGCGGCCGCAGCAGCAGATCGTTTTGGTCGTGATGCAGCTTTATTTGGTCGAGTTCTTGATGGTTTACTAAAAGGCTCTAAAACATTGCACATTCAAAAAGTAACTAACCCGGCAGCGGTCAGTAAATTACGTGAAGTGGCTATGTTAATTAGTGCAGTGAGTGATAATATCGCGGGTATTCTGGAGCTGTCACCAGAACTATTTGAGGTAAAAGATGCAGCCGGCCTGGTCAGTAATAACAGCGAAAATTTATTGAAATCGCTGAAGCGGTTTCAGAGCGTTATTATCGCGCAGGGCGATGAGCTGGACAAAATTCAGCTACTAGGCATTGCTTCTGGCGGTTTGGCGGTATTATTAATGATTATCGGTAGTCTATTGATATTGAAAGATGCCAGACGTCGTGAGCAGGAAGCGCTGGAAAATAACCGTCGTAACCAGAGTGCTATTTTACGCCTGCTGGATGAAATGGCTAATCTTGCTGATGGTGATCTCACTGTTCATACAACAGTGAGCGAGGAAATCACAGGTGCCATTGCAGATTCGGTAAATTTCACTATTGATGCCTTACGCACACTGGTAACAACCATTAATGTCACTGCAAAAGAAGTCTCTGCATCAACAGAAAAAACCCAGCATACAGCCATCGAACTGGCTGATGCTTCAAACCAGCAGGCGCGAGAAATTGCTTCAGTCAGTGCCGCAGTTACTGATATGGCTGAGTCGATGGTTGAGGTTACTAAAGGTGCGGATAACTCTACTGAGGTGGCTGAGTTATCAATGGATATTGCACAGAAAGGAGCCAAGGTGGTGCGCAATACCATTGGCAGTATGGAAAACATTCGCGAAACAATTCAGGAAACATCAAAGCGGATTAAGCGTCTGGGTGAATCATCTCAGGAAATTGGCGATATTGTGGGGTTAATTACTGAAATCGCAGATCAGACGAATATTCTTGCGCTGAATGCAGCCATTCAAGCATCGACTGCTGGCGATGCAGGCCGTGGTTTCGCGGTGGTTGCCGATGAAGTGCAGCGGTTAGCTGAACGATCAAGCCATGCAACCAAACAGATTGAAGGGCTGGTTAATACTATTCAGGCAGATACAAAGGAAGCTGTAAAATCGATGGAAATTAGTACCGCCGGCGTGGTCAATGGTGCATCGATGGCCGAGGATGCAGGTGAGGCACTAAAAGAAATTGAGGAAGTATCTACCAACTTGTCACAACTGATTAAAGGCATTTCTGACTCAACTAAAACGCAATCAAAAATTGCATTATCCGTGTCTGAATCAATGAATGTAATTCAGGAGATTACCCTGCGAACATCCGAGGGTACGGAGGAAACATCTACATCACTGACCGCATTGAACCAGCTTTCAAGTGAACTTGGGCGTTCAGTATCCGGCTTTAAGCTGCCGGAGTCTGATGCCCCGGAAAAAATAGAAACTGTTATTTTGGAGAGCTAATCATTTCTATAGGTACTGCAGATGAAAAAATCAAAGTGAGAGGATTATGAATCCAGAGAAAACCCTAAAATATAACTCATTAAGCTGGGTCAAAGAACAGTTAGATGTGGTATTGGTTGATGCTCAAGTTAGTCTGAGTGAATATATAGAAAACCATAATGAATCTTACATGCAACAGTGCGTCGAACATTTAAAACTTGTTTACGGCACGTTGCAAATGGTCGAAGTCTATGGTGCCGCAATGCTTGCTGAGGAAATGCAACATACAGCGGTTGTCTTACAGGGTGGAGCGGTTGAAAATATAGAAACGGCCTATGACGTATTAATGCGCGCTATGTTGCAATTGCCTGATTACCTCGAAAATATACAGGCAGGCGCAAAGGATACACCAATAATACTTATGTCTTTGATTAATGATTTACGTGTAGCACGTAATGACCATTTATTATCAGAGAGTGTTTTATTTGTTGCCAATACGGATGGTGTCGAATTAAATACAGAGGATTATGACAGCAGTGTGATAGAAACGGGCAAATTAGCGGCTGAAGTAAAACGTCTTAGAAAGCATTTTCAGCTGGGATTACTTGATGTTATCCGTAATCAGAAAGTACGTTCTGGTTTGCAACGGATTAAAGCGGTTCTCAAAGCACTGGAAAAAGTGAGTTATAACGATGAAGTTCGGCGTCTATGGATGGTCGCAGGTGCACTGGTCGAAGGTTTGTTGATTGAAAGTATCGATAATAATATTAGTGTGAAAATGTTGTTAACTGCACTTGACCGGCAGTTGAAAAAAATTCTGGATAAAGATGAAGAGGTATTTTTAGAATCATATTCCAGAGATCTATTAAAAAACATGTTGTATTACATCGGTATCTGTAAAACAGATAATCCACGTATACAGGCAGTACAGAAGGCGTATAAACTTGAAGAATTTATACCCAGTGAAGATGAGCAGAATGCATCAGTCATTGGCGGGTTGAACGCTAATCTATTTGATACGGTCTCTAAAGGGATTGCAGAAGATCTTTTTCAGGTAAAAGACGCACTTGAAATCTTTATGCACAATGGTGCCGAGGATGTCGGCTCGCTAAAATTTGTCTGTGAGCAACTAAGTAAAATTGCTGATACTTTCGGTATGCTCAGTATGGGAATGACACGCCAGAGTATTATTGAGCAACGTAATATCATTGATAGAATTATTTGTGGTGATGAAGTTATCAGTGAATCACTGGTTTTGGGTGTTGCGGAAAAATTACTCAATGCTGAATCTGATCTGAAAGTATTTATCACCAATCGTTCCGGTTATATTGACCAATATGAGGGCGATGATCAGATCGTTCCAAATTCAGAGTATCGACAGGTTATATTAACTGTTGTTGACGAAACTCTGAAAAATTTTACGGTGGCAAAAGAAGCGTTGCTTTCCTATATTGCCGGTATTGGAAACAAAGAACAGCTGGATGTGATTTTAAATAAACTTGAAGAAGTTCGTGGCGTCGCTTTAATGCTGCCTCTGGGTCGTATTGAGAGTCAGATCGACAGGCTGAAAGATTATGTTCGTATTGCGCTACGTGACAATGACAGATGTGCGGAAAGCGAAGAACAGGATAGGGTCGCCGATGTTGTAACCGCTATTGAATATTACATTGAAGCATTGTCAGAAGGTCGGCCAGGTATTGACGAGGGCCTGGATAGTGGCGACAGAGCAGCAGAAAAGCTGAAAGATATTTATAGCCAATATGGAGAGAAAACCGATAGTCTTAATGATGAAATAAATAATCAGAATAATGTTACTGGGGAAGCTGAAGCAGAGGCGGTTGATACAGATGTAGTTGGTAATGAGATAATTGAAACGGAGGCTGATGATCTAAATGCTGAAACTTTTGATGCACACGCTGTCATGGCGAGTGAGTCGTTACCCGCTTCTAACGAGCTGATAGAGATAGAGGAAACTAGCATAATCGTGCCACCTGATTTAAATGCAGAGCTCACGATTCTTATCGATGATGCAGATGAAGAAATTGTTGAAATATTTATAGAGGAAGCGATAGAAGTTCTCGAGGAATTACATAATTTTGTCCCTCAATGGAAAGAAAATCATAATAATGAGGAGGCGAAAGCAAATATTCGTAGAAGTTTTCATACGCTAAAAGGAAGTGGCCGTTTAATCGGTGCTGAGTTAATTGGTGAGTTTTCCTGGAGATTCGAAAACGTACTAAACCGAGTCATTGATAAGAAAATTTCTGTTAGTGCCAATTTATTTAATACAATCGATGAGGCATTAGCTGTATTACCGCAGTTAATTGAGCAACTACAGGGTAATCGTGAGCCCATTCCCAATATAAACGCGCTAATGGCAGCAGCAGATGCACTAGCAGAAGGCAAAGAAATTGTATCGACAGAGCAGGCACCCGCTAAAGAGCCAATATTTGATGCGAAAGATAGCGATGATACCAATGAGGCTTTAGTAAAGGACTTAGTTGATGGAGATGCAGAAATTGATTTTGATGAGCTGGATGGCGTAATTGCAAGTGATAGTAGCGAAAATCAATCAGGAGAAGAAACTTTTACTGAAGAAGAAGCAATTGAAATAATACTATTAACTGATAATGAAGATGGAGAAGCAATGCCGGCTTCCGATTTTCATGAGAGTGTAGGCGGTGAAGAAATAGTTATGCCTGCTGCTGATACGGTTAATATCGGCAATATAATTGATGCTACGGATGATGCAGATAATTCACCTGATAAGAGTAGCGTAATTGCTGAAACAGGTGAAATCACAGCGCTAGGCGAAGCAGATAGTCAGGCGTTAGAAATAACATCTGAAGGGTTAAATAGCGAAATAGAGCTTGAGGAAACTGGTTCTGAAAGCCAGCTCAATGTTGAATCTGCTGATGATATAGAGATATTGAATCTTGACACTACTGATGCCAGCAATAATTCTGCTGAAGATTTCGTTGATTTGAACTGTTTGGACGCAGATTCAAGTGATGAAGTAGAGTGTGAACCACAAGTAACGACAGAAATAGATGAGAGTCTGGTTGATGGTAAATATGACGTTGATGTGATAGAGGAAATATCAATTGATGAAGCTGAGATTACGCATGCTGCGGATGATGAGGTTAATGATGTATATGTTGTAGAAATTGATGAATCTAAAACTGCTGAATTAACGGGTGCTAATGTTTTAGATATTGACCCAATGCTATTGAAAATCTATTACGACGAAAGTAAAAATCACCTGTTGAATGTGCATGAATTATTACGCCAGCATAAGTCAGGTGAAAAAAACCTGACAGCAGAAAAAAATATTAGCCGAGCATTCCACACACTATATGGTAGCGCACGTACTGCGGAGGTTTCTGCAATAGCAGAAATAAGTGGCGCTACTGAGAAATATTTAAAAGCGAAGCAGGGGAGCAGTGATGAAAACTTAGGGAATGAGATTGTTGATTTATTTGAAGAAATAGAAGCAACGCTTGAGCACATGTTGACGTTTGTTAAAATTGGAGAAATGCCTGAAGGTGACAAGGCATTGCTTGAAAAGATAAACAAAGCCTTGCAGCAGGAAATACAGGCACAACTACAAAGCTCTTTAACAACTGATGTGGCGGTTGATGAGGCTTTTGTAAGCGATGCTGCTGAAATGAATGCGATTAAATTGGATGATGAATCCCATCAGGGTAAAGCGGTCGCTGAATTTTCTAAGGCCGAACCATCGGCTGCAGAAGAGCCAAAACCAGTTGTTGTCTTTTATGCTGATATTGATGATGAACTAATAGATATTTTCCTTGAAGAAGCTGAGGAGCTTCTGGAAGGCTGTGAGAAAGTATTGCAGTCTTTAAGGCAGGCGCCAAACTCTGCGGAATCTATTCAGAAATTACAGCGTAATATGCACACCCTGAAAGGGGGCGCACGGATGGCTGAACTTATCCCTGTTGGTGACCTGACCCATGTACTCGAGTCTCTAGTTGTTTTAATTAGTGAGCAAAGGCTTGAGATTAATAAAGATATACTTGATTTACTGCAGGAATCGGTTGATACGCTTACTAGCATGATGGCAGAGGTGAAGCAGCGTAAGCAATTAGACTCTGTTGATGGATTAATTAAGAAAATTGAACTGTTTATGCGTGGAGAGGTTGAAGAAAAACGCTCCATTGAACGCTTCGAGCTGAATGTAAGTGATCTTGATGAAATACCGGAAAGTGATGCTGTATTACCATATGATCAAAATGATCAGTCGTCGACTGCCGAAAATGATGCAGCTAAACAACAGCCGACCTCCGACGGTTTAAAAACAGGTAAACCGCATTGGGGAGAACGTGCTACCGATGTTAATTTTGTAGAAAGTCAGGAACAGGTTCGTGTGCGTTCCGATTTGTTAAATAATTTAGTTAATTATGCGGGTGAAGTAAACATTTATCATGCCCGCCTGGGCAAGCAGGTTTCTGATTTTAGTTTTAACCTGTTGGAATTATCGCAAACCGTTGAGCGTTTAAAAGAGCAGTTGCGTAAACTGGAAATTGAAACAGAAATTCAGATTCGCTCCGGTTACGAAAAAGAGGCTGATGAATATGACGAAGGTTTCGATCCACTTGAGATGGATAGATACTCAACGTTGCAACAGCTTTCTCGCAGTTTAATGGAAACTGCTGGTGACGTAGAAAGTATTAATAATATTCTGAGCGAAATAACCCGTGACTCCGAAACTTTGTTGCTTCAGGAATCACGAGTTAGTACCGACCTGCAGGAAGGTTTAATGCGTACTAGAATGGTTCGTTTTGGTGGTTTGTCATCCCGGATGCGACGCATTGTGAGGCAAATCTCCAAAGAGCTTAACAAAGAAGTTGAATTGAGTATTGTGGGCGAAGATAGTGAGATTGATCGTACGGTTCTTGATCGAATTATTGCACCGCTTGAACATATGTTAAGAAATGCTGTTGCGCATGGTATTGAAGAGCCGGATAAAAGGCTTGCTAGTGGTAAATCCGAAGTTGGTAGAATTACTGTTACGGTTGGTCGCCAGGGAGCTGATGTTACCATTAATGTTAAGGATGATGGCGCTGGCATTAATGTGGGTAAAATTCGAGATAAAATCACTGCTCAGGGTTTGATAAGTCCAAAGTCGAAGGTATCAGACCATGAGGTGCTGCAGTTTATTTTGCATGCAGGTTTTAGTACGGTCGATGAGGTAACGCAGATATCGGGTCGTGGTGTTGGCATGGATGTTGTCGATAGTGAAATAAAGCAGCTTGGTGGTGTACTTGAAATAAATACCATTGCGGGTCGCGGTACAGAATTTAATATTCGGTTGCCATTAACGTTAGCGATTAATCAGGCATTGCTTGTTTCTACAGGTGAAGATGTTTATGCGGTACCGCTGACCAGTATTGAAGGTGTGGTGCGAATGACAGGTATGGAATTACAACGTTATTATGATAGTCCTGAAGGCAGCCTTTTCGAATTTAACGGTGTTGAATACGAGTTAAAACATCTGGGTGCAATGTTGACAGGTGTCCAGCTGGACTATTCAAAACAGCTTCGTCTATTTCCAGTATTGCTTATTAATGTCGGTGAGAAAAATTTTGCACTGCATGTAGATGATCTGATTGGTCGACGTGAAATTGTTGTTAAACCTGTTGGTATGCAGATTGGTGGCGTACACGGCATCTCTGGAGCAACAATTCTTGCTGATGGTCGAGTGGTGTTAATTCTTGAAATGTCAGCATTAATCACCGCGAAAAGTTTGTTCAGATCGCAGCAAACAGTTGACGTTACTCAACACGTTAAACCAAAAGAAAGATTATCTGTCATGGTGGTTGATGATTCGATTACTATACGTAAAGTAACTGAGCGTATACTCGGCCGCAATGGTTTTGATGTGGTCCTGGCAAAAGATGGTATTGATGCGACCAATAAAATGCAGGATCATATACCTGACTTAATGTTACTGGATATTGAAATGCCACGTATGGATGGATTTGAAGTGGCAAGTTATGTGCGCAATGATGAGAAATTGAAAGGGTTGCCAATCATTATGATTACGTCACGTACGGGGAGCAAACATAAAGAAAAAGCAATGGAAATTGGTGTTAATCACTACCTTGGTAAGCCTTATCAGGAAGAAGAATTAATGAATAATATCAATTCACTGCTTAATCTCGTTTCCTGATAACCCGAAAGAGGATGCGCTAAGCGTTATATTTAATATGACTGATGATACACAAGAAATCAAGTGCGTAATTTTTACAATGCGTAAGCAAAATGTTATTTTATCCAGTGCAAATTTTGTTGAAATTATTTCGGTAAAGGAGCTTAAATTAGCGAACAACAGGCCGAACTGGTTTCTGGGTGAGATGAAATGGAGAGGGAGTGAAGTTCCATTAATATCGTTTGAGGCTGCGGCTAATGAAGATGTATCAGTCATTAATTTAAATACCCAGGCGGTTGTGATAAATTCGGTTGGTGAGCATGGTGAAAAAGATATACCGTTTCTGGCACTAGTGGCTTCAGGTGTTCCGCATGTAACGCATTTTACCCGGGAGCAGATAGCAACCAGTGAGGATGATCTGGATGATCATCCGATGATTGCACAGGAGGTTAGGATAAATGGTGCACGCGTTAATATTCTGGATATTGATGCGATAGTCGAAATGTTGCACAGCTTGAACGGTGATGTTAATTTACCGCCTCATAGTGAAGATTCCAAGATAAACGAATCCAGTATGGGAGTCTGATAGACTGATCGCTAAGATGTGTAAGAAATTTTATTTTTAAAAGTCGCCCCAAAGCATTTGCAGTGATGCAATGATTGCCGGACCGGCGGTTTCTGTTCGTAAAACTCGTGGCCCAATTTTAATATCATTCCAGCTTAGTTTCCGCAGGAAATTAATTTCCTGCCCACTTAAACCACCCTCTGGCCCGACCAATATTGATAGCATCTTGTGGTTAATCTTTTCTATGTCAGGATTTAAGGTCTTTAATGATCGTTCAGCATCTGGATTGAGAAAAAGTTTCAGTTTATGGGGAATTTCTTTTTCAAGGTATGTGGTGAGCGTTTGTAATGGCTCTATTGTTGGTATGATATTACGCTCGGATTGTTCACAGGCACTGGTTGCAATGCTTTGCCAGTGTGATAATTTTTTTAACTGTCTGTTTTTAACTGACCGGAAATTTGAACGTTCACAGATGACTGGGATAATTTGATGAACACCGAGTTCAGTTGCCTTTTGTATGCAGAAATCCATTCGGTCATTTCTGGAAACACCTTGAATAAGGCTGATTTTTAGCGGTGATTCACGATTAATTATTTGTTCTGTTAAAACTTCAATAGTTAATTTTTTCTGGTTAGTATCCAGTGTTTTACCGCAGTATTGTTTTCCATTGCCATTGAACAAAATAACATTTGTACCGGGTTTTGTTCGTAATACTCGAATCAGGTGAGACGATGCGCCCTTATCCAGATGGATGTGTGTGTTGCATTCCAGGTTATCTGGATAAAAAAGTCTTGTAATACGCACGATCTTTTGTTTTTTATTCGTCTTTATCCATCCTGTTAGTATAAACGTTGCCAGATTGCAGTGGTCGGTTCAATCTGGTTGAGAGTGTAAAAATGCAACCCGGGCGCTCCCTGCTGGAGCAATTGTTGGCATAAACTGGAAACTACGTCCAGACCAAATGCTTGCAGGCTATCCAGGTCATCGGCATAAGCTTCAAGTTGTGTGCGTATCCAGCGTGGTATTTCTGCACCGCAAAGATCAGAGAACCGTGTCAGGCGTGCATAATTACTAATTGGCATAATACCGGGTGTAACGGGAATGCTGATATTTGCCTGCAGACATTTTTCCATAAAATGGCTGTAAGCATTAATGTTATAAAAATATTGGGTGATCGCACCGGTTGCGCCGGCATCAATCTTTTTTCTGAAATTTTCAAAATCAGTGTGTGGATTGGCTGATTCTGGATGATATTCTGGGTAGGCAGCTACTTCAAGCGCAAAGTGATCGCCCGTTTCTTCACGGATAAAAGCGACCAGTTCATTGGCATGATTAAAGTCACTACTTATCTGGGCACCTTCAGGGATGTCACCTCGAAGTGTGACCAGTTGACAAATCCCCAAAGCCTGATAAGTTTGCAGTAAATCACTTAATTGCTTTTTTGTTGAACCAATGCAGGAGATGTGTGGAGTAACCTGCGTACCATTACTGATTAATTTTCTGACTGTTTCAAGGGTGCTGTCTCGAGTGCTGCCGCCAGCGCCGAAGGTAACGGAAAAATAGGCGGGTTGAATTATCTTCGTTAATGCCATCTGTGTTCGTAAAAGTTTCTCCCTCCCTGCTTCGGTGCGGGGAGGGAAAAACTCACAACTAAAAACAGGCGCGTTACTATGGTTATCTGTCATGATTTTTTTATTCTATTTTTAGTCATTAGTAACGGTAGTGTTCAGATTTGTAAGGGCCGTCAACAGGTACATTAATATAATCAGCCTGTTCAGTGGAAAGTATGGTTAAATTGGCACCAATTTTTTCCAGGTGCAAGCGGGCAACTTTTTCATCCAGCTTTTTAGGCAGAATATACACTTCATTCTTATAGGCTCCCGCGTTTGTAAAGAATTCAATTTGTGCCATTACCTGATTAGTAAAAGAGGCCGACATAACAAAACTGGGATGTCCCGTTGCACAGCCGAGGTTAACCAGACGCCCTTTGGCTAATAATATGATACGTTTGCCATCAGGGAAAATAATATGGTCAACCTGTGGTTTGATTTCAATCCATTCATATTTTTCAACCGAAGCAATATTAATTTCTGAATCAAAGTGACCGATGTTGCATACGATGGCTTCATTTTTCATCACGATCATATGATCGTGATCAATCACATGGAAGTTGCCAGTTGTGGTTACAAAAATATCACCCAATGGTGCGGCATCTTTCATGGTGACAACACGGTAGCCTTCCATCGCTGCCTGTAGAGCACAGATCGGGTCAATTTCAGTTACCCATACGGTTGCGCCCATGCCACGGAATGCCTGTGCACAGCCTTTGCCGACATCACCATAACCAACTACGACGCAGATTTTGCCAGCAATCATCACATCGGTTGCACGTTTAATACCATCAAGTAAGGATTCGCGGCAACCATAGAGGTTATCAAACTTTGATTTAGTAACAGAATCATTTACGTTCATCGCGGGAAAACGTAATTCATTTGCGGCCATCATCTGGTAAAGACGGTGGACGCCGGTTGTGGTTTCTTCGGTGACACCTTTAATGTGTTCACAAATTTCAGTCCATTTATTTGAAGCATTTGTAATGGTGCGTTTTAGTACTTCGAGAATGGCTTTCCATTCTTCGTTATCATCATCTTTAGCATCGGGTATGGCACCAGCTGCTTCGTATTCAGCGCCTTTATGTACCAGCAGAGTCGCATCGCCACCATCATCCAGAATCATATTGGGTTTCTGTCCGTCAGGCCAGCTTAAAATTCTTTCAGTGCACCACCAGTATTCCTCGATTGATTCGCCTTTCCAGGCAAATACAGGAATACCCGAAGCAGCAATGGCTGCTGCAGCCTGGTCCTGTGTAGAAAAAATATTACAGGATGCCCAGCGAACTTCAGCACCCAGTGCAATCAGCGTTTCAATGAGTACAGCCGTTTGAATTGTCATGTGGATGCTGCCGGCAATGCGTGCCCCTTGCAGGGGGCGTTGAGCGCTAAATTCCTTGCGGATGGCCATCAAACCGGGCATTTCGGTTTCAGCAATAGCGATTTCTTTACGGCCCCAGTCAGCCAGTGACAGGTCAGCAACTTTAAAATCGGTGAAATTATTTTCAACAACGGCATTCATTATGCTCATCTCCTAGTGGTTAAGAAATAAGCGCCGTTTTTAGTATTGGAAAATTACCCAAGCCTGGCGGATTCTGATAATCCGGTGCAGCGCTCCTTGGGTTGGTTAAAATTATAGCATGAATTGTGCGAAAGTTATTTTCACCTGAAAGTCAGGCTGGAATCTATTGCGCTGGCTACAGCCCGTGCAATAGATTCCAGGAGCTTAATTTCCTGCTGTCTGCTTCTGGGTGATTACAGTTTTGCTGCGGCTTTAAGCTCTGTCGCTTTATCGGTTTTCTCCCAGCTAAAATCAGCATCTTCGCGGCCGAAGTGACCATAAGCAGCAGTGTTACGATAGATCGGGCGGAGTAGATCCAGCATGGCGATAAGTCCCCTGGGTTTGAGATCAAATACGTCACGAATCAGTTCGACAATACGGGTATTCTCAATTTTTCCGGTACCAAACGTTTCGACAGAAATAGACGTGGGTTCGGCAATACCAATGGCATAGGAAACCTGTACTTCACATTTATCTGCCAGCCCGGCAGCAACGATATTTTTTGCTACATAACGTGCTGCGTACGCGGCTGAGCGATCAACTTTCGATGGGTCCTTACCAGAAAAAGCACCACCACCATGTCTTGCCATACCACCATAAGTATCAACAATAATTTTTCGGCCAGTTAATCCACAATCACCCACCGGACCACCGATAACAAAATTACCTGTTGGATTAATATGGAATTTCGTTTTTTTATCAATCCATTCTTGCGGTAAAACCGGCAGGATAATTTCATCCATCACTGCCTCGCGCAGGTTATCCAGGTGAATATCCGGGGCGTGTTGCGTGGACAATACTACGGCATCAATGCCGGCCGGTTTTCCATTTTCATAACGGAAAGTAACCTGGCTTTTGGCGTCAGGGCGCAGCCATGGCAGGCTGCCATTTTTACGGACGTGAGCCTGACGTTTGACCAGTTTGTGTGCGTAGGTGATCGGTGCGGGCATTAACACATCCGTCTCGTTACTGGCGTAACCAAACATTAAACCTTGATCCCCTGCGCCTTGTTCATGGTCACTCGATGCATCAACACCCATAGCGATATCAGTGGATTGTTTGTCGATAGAAGTGATGACCGCGCAGGATTCGGCATCAAACCCCATCTCTGAACTGTTGTAGCCAATTTCCCTAATCGTTTTGCGTACCACCTGTTGCATATCAACCCAGGCATTTGTGGTAATTTCGCCGGAAATAACCACCATGCCGGTATTGACCAGGGTTTCACAGGCAACCCTGGCTTTATTATCCTGCTCGAAAATAGTGTCAAGAATGGAATCTGAAATTTGATCGGCAACTTTATCCGGGTGGCCTTCGGAAACCGATTCGGAAGTAAATAAATAACTGCTCATAATTAACACCTTCACTGATTATATGGGTAAATATCGTATCCATAAAAAATATATCGATAAAAAACATAAAGGAAGAGGCGATAAAAAAAACCCGTTCCAGCCAGGCTAAAACGGGTTTTCGAAAACAGATCTTATCGATAATCGCTTTAGCGGAATTTATATAGCGCCCGCAATCTGAGTCAAATTAGCGCTTCATCAGGCTTAAGATTAGTCAGTGGCGAATGGTTTGTCAAATGGAAACATCTTATTTTGTGGATAAGGCCAGAAATTCACAAATTTCTTTCTCGCTTAGGCCTTCTTTTTTTTCTTTATGGCTCAGAAATTCATAGCGATCTTCCAGTTCCAGACGCGAAATAATATCAATGTAATCCTGTTCGCGGGTTTTTGGATTTTCAGTTTCTAGTGATGTCCAGATCGCCAGCGAATTGAGTGAGAGTTCATGTTTGTGACCACGGTAACGTTCGAGCAGTGCTGCGGAGGTGATGCCAGGGTTAGTCTTTATGGTTTGGTGCAAGTGGTAAAGCAGCGATAACCCTTTGGTAATTGCAGTATTAAAATCGGGCGGTATTTCACAGCTGGAAACAAACGCGGGGTTTTGCAGTAACAGTGCAATGGCAACACGGGTTTTATTATTTTTCACCTGTTGCCTGGCTATTGGCTTAGGCTTAATTGCAGTTATTGTCTTTTGTTGTTGGCTAATTTTTGCTTCCAGCTGTGATGAGTTTAAACCGACACGTTGAGAAAGTTGTTCCAGTAATAAATCTTTAAATACACCGTTATGCATATTAGTTATAAGGGGGCTTACTTGCTTGGCAAGTTTTGCCCGGCCTTCAACGGTGTCACTTTCTATCTGTACTGAAAGCGCATTAAATAAATAGTCAGATAATGGTGTGGCTGTTTGAATGCGTTGCTCAAAAGCGGCTTTCCCTTCTTTACGAACCATGGTGTCAGGATCTTCATTTTCTGGTAAAAATAAAAATTTAGCCACCATACCGTCGCGAATAACAGGCAGTGTATTTTCCAGTGCGTGCCAGGCGGCCTTTTTACCGGCGTTATCACCGTCGTAACAGAAAATAACTTCATGTGTAGTACGAAACATCTTTTGAATCTGTTCGGTCGTCGTTGCTGTACCCAGTGATGCAACGGCATAATTTATATTATGTTGTGACAGTGCAATGACATCCATATAACCTTCAACGATTAATAGACGTTCGATTTTCCGCAGTGTTTGCTTAACCTCATAGAGACCATAGAGTTCTGTGCCCTTATGGAAAACTGGGATTTCTGGTGAGTTTAAATATTTGGGTTCGCCTTTATCCAGAATACGGCCACCAAAACCAATAATACGGCCACGTTGATCAGTAATGGAAAACATAATACGGTCACGAAAACGGTCATATGGTTTCTGTTTATCATTCTGGATTAGCAAACCAGCCTGGAATAATTGCTCTGTGGTAAAGGTTTTGTCTGTTAATGCATTATGCAGGAAGTTCCAGTTATCAGGAGCATAACCAATTTTGTATTGTTTTATAATGTCATCGCCCAGACCCCGCTGTTTAAGGTAATTAATTGCGCGGGTTGATGTATTTAGCTGTTGTTGATATAGCTGGCTGGCGTGTTGCAGAACAGCATAAATGGGTGCATTGTTCGGCTGATTTTTTTTCTCACCAGACCCTTCGCGCGGTACATCCAGATGTTGGTCAGCGGCCAACGTTTCGATAGCGTCAACGTATTCAAGATGATCAAACTCCATTAAGAAGCCAATGACATTGCCATGTGCACCACAGCCAAAACAGTGATAGAACTGTTTGGTTTCACTTACTGTGAACGACGGTGTTTTTTCATTATGAAACGGACAGCAGGCAGTGTATTCCTTACCTTTGCGTTTTAACGGTAGGCGAGAATTAATAACTTCAATAATATCCGTACGTGAAATTAGGTCATCAATAAAATTGTGTGGTATACGCCCTGACAAGAGAGAAATCTCAGGGGATAAGATTAACAAAAGAGAGTTGTCGAGGATTAAAAATCCGTTCGTGTTCGACTATAGCATATCGGTCTGTCATGCCTGCAATGTAATCGGCAATTCCTCTGGCAGTGCCTTTTTCACCGTGTTTGTCTGCTAACAGATTGCAATGCGTGCGTGCTTCAGTGGGCAGAATTTTCTGGTCATTCATAAAAACATCAAAGAGTGTCTGTACCACATTGGTTGCTTTCTGTGTCATCCGGTGTACACGATAGTGCTGATAGAGTTGTTCGCGTAAAAACAATTTAAGTTCCAGTTTTTTTTCATTCATACTATCACTAAATGCCATCAGTCGTTCTCGCTGTTTGTGTACGTCTGACAGAGAGTTTAATTGAGCACGGGCAATATTTTTTTCAGATGTTTTTATCAGGTCAACAACCATAATATTAATCATGCGTCGAATAATTTCATGAATAAGCTGTTTTTGATTCAGCCCAGGGTAGATTTTATTTACTACGTCATACTGGGTGCGGAATAATTCAATTTCAAGCAGGTGTTGAATATCAATTAAACCATAACGTAGACCGTCATCTATATCATGATTGTTGTAGGCGATTTCATCTGAGTAGTCAGTTAGCTGTGCCTCCAGGCTGGGTTGGGTTTTGTTTATAAATCGTAGCCCGATATCACCAAGTTTTTTTGCATTATTAATAGCGCAGTGTTTTAAAATGCCTTCACGCGTTTCGAAAGTAAGGTTAAGGCCATCAAAATCAGCATATTTCTGTTCAAGTTTATCCACTACACGCAGTGATTGCAGATTATGTTCAAAGCCACCAAATTTTTTCATTCGCTGATTCAGTGCATGCTGACCGGCATGGCCGAAAGGTGTGTGGCCCAGATCATGCGCCAGTGCAATGGCTTCGGTTAAATCTTCGTGTAAGCCCAGTTCGCGTGCTATGCTGCGGGCGATCTGGGCAACTTCCAGTGAATGCGTGAGGCGGGTACGAAACAGGTCGCCTTCATGATTAACAAACACCTGCGTTTTATACTCCAGACGCCTGAATGCTGCTGAATGAATAATCCGGTCGCGATCACGCTGGTATTCATTTCGATAAGTTGGATATTGTTCAACAAATTTTCGGCCTCGTGTAGCTGTATCATGGCAGGCGTAGCTGACCAGACGGCTTGTATAACTACTTTTATTCATTATAATAATTTACTCACAGAGCGGATGAAAAAGATACTTATTATTAAGCCATGCTATCAATATATCCATGTAAGCTCGCACCCTGTATTCCTGCGGATGACAGTTTTGAGTAATAAGTATCTTTTCCATCCGCTTCAGTAATTATGTTGTGACGGTTGTTGTACTTTCGATGGCACGAATAAGCTGATTTCGGCTGTAGTCGCTGGTTACTGTAGACTGTCCAATGCCGCGCATTAACACCAGTCGTAGAATGCCATCCATCACTTTTTTATCGACTGACATGAGGGTGAGAAATTCATCGGTGCTTATCGATTCAGGGGCATGAGTGGGCAGGTTTGCTTTTTTAATCAGGTTGAAAATTTTTGCGGTGTCAGCAGCTGTCATCCAGTGCATCTGCCGTGACATTTCTGCGGCCATACACATGCCTGCACTGATCGCTTCACCGTGTAACCACTCACCGTAACCAAGACAATTTTCGATCGCATGGCCGAAAGTATGGCCTAAATTCAGTAGCGCTCGGCTGCCGTTTTCGCGTTCGTCTGCAGCGACTACATCAGCCTTGGTCTGACAGGAAATTTCAATGGCATAACTTAATGCACTGCTATTTTTCGCTAGCAGTGCATCCATATTTTGTTCCAGCCAGCTAAAAAATGCCGCGTTGCAAATTAAACCGTATTTGATGATTTCTGCAATGCCAGCACGGAGTTCTCGTGCTGGCAGCGTGTTCAGTGTGTCAGTATCAGCGATCACTGCTTTGGGTTGATAAAAAGCACCAATCATATTTTTCCCTAAAGCATGGTTAACTCCTGTTTTTCCGCCAACGGATGAGTCGACCTGTGAGAGCAAGGTGGTGGGGATCTGGATTAAATGCACGCCACGCTGGTAGCTGGCTGCGGCAAACCCAGCCATATCACCAATGACGCCGCCACCAAGTGCGATGATAGTCGTGTTGCGGTCTAGCCGGTTAGCTAACAAAGCGTCGTATATCTGGTTTAGAACTTCAAGATTTTTATATTTTTCACCATCAGGTAGAATAACGGTTTCATGGCGAATGCCAGTAAGCATCGCGTTTATTGATTCCAGATAGAGTGGCGCAACCGTTTCGTTACTGACAATCAGGGCGCTATTTCCTGGAATGTGCTGGTGCAGTAATTCGTTATCACCAAGTAGGTTCGTACCAATATAAATTGGGTAGCTGCGTTCGCCGAGGTCGACTTTGAGTGTTGCCATTTGAGTGGTAAAGCGGTCAGTGGTTGTTGTTCAGGCGTTTAATAATAGCGTGTATCACGTTGTGAATCGAGTTATTTGCTGTTTCGATAATGAAATCGGCGGTTTTATAGTACAGTGGGTCGCGTTCTTCCAGTAAGCGCCCAAGAATGTCTTCAGTAGGTTCATCAGTGTGGAGCAAAGGGCGATTTTTGTCCTTGCTGGTGCGCTCGACTAATGTTTTCAGGTTACTCCTAAGGTAAAAAACATTGCCACGGTTTTTCAGGTGTCGGCGGTTTTCTTTTTTTAGTATTGCGCCGCCTCCCGTTGCGAGGATAATGCCCGATTGCTGCGTGAGTCTGTCAATAATATTTTGTTCGCGCCGGCGAAATCCGGCCTCACCTTCTTTCTCAAAAATGAGTGGAATATCAGCACCTGTCTCTGTTTCAATAACCCGGTCGCTATCATAAAAGTTCATTTTTAGCTTGCGAGCGAGATGGCGGCCTATAGTGGTTTTCCCTGTCCCCATAGGGCCAATTAAAAAAATATTTTTTATCTGTCTCATAAAAAACGACCTGTTTAAAGGTCGCTTAGAATACCAAATAATTAATTATATGAGGCAATCATTTTTCAACCTGTCTGCCCTATGGCCTAAAGTGCAAGTGAATCTTTGATGATTTTTGGTGTAACAAAGATAAGTAACTCTCTTTTTTGATTGCTTTTTAGCGTATGTTTAAAGAAATAACCGAGTACGGGTATATCACCAAAGAAAGGAACTTTGTCCACTTTATGTTGTTTGGTCTGCTCATAAATACCACCTAGTACGACAGTATCGCCGTTATTAACCAGTACCTGTGTTGAGACTTCACGAGTATCAATGCTCGGTATGCCCGCAAATATCGTACCGACTGAATCTTTGTTTACAGTTAGATCCATAATAACACGGTCATCTGGGGTGATTTGTGGTGTAACCTTGATGCTTAAAACGGCTTTTTTAAATTGCACCTGGGTTGCGCCGCTGGACGCCGCTGAGAGATACGGAATTTCAACGCCCTGTTCGATATGTGCGGTATGCCGATCCGCAGTAATGACCCGTGGACTGGAAACAATTTCACCTTCGTTCTCGGCCTGTAGTGCTGAAATTTCCAGATCAATCAGGGAGCTGCCACTGAGTATCGCAAAAGCAATTCTGCCTGCAGTCGCACCAGTTACGCCCAAATTAACATTTAAGCGATTTACGGCATTGGTACCGGTTGGAATATTAAAAGGTTTAGCTGAACCACCTGCTGCAATATTACTCAGACCACTTGCTGCAATCGAGTCAGTCGCTTTAAAAGAACCACTGGTTGCATTAAACCCATTTGAGGATGCCGCTGCATGAGTGACGCCAAAGCGGCTACCCAGTTCGCGAGTAAACTCATCAGTAGCAATAACGATTCTTGATGAAATCATAACCTGGCGAACAGGAACGTCGAGTTTTTTCAGCATTTTCCGCACTTCGCGGATTACTTTTTCGGTGTCTTTTACAATAAGCGTGTTAGTTCGTTCATCGACAATGACGCTGCCGCGTGAACTTAGGATACCGGTTGCATTGGTGCTGCTAGAACTACTAGAACTATTACTACTAGAACTATTACTACTGGAGTTACTACTGCTCCCTGTGCTACCAGTAAAAAGGGCAGCCAGTTCACCCGCTTTAGCAAAGTTAATATTAAAAAAGGCTGTCCGTATTGGGGAAAGTTGAGTCAGTGATTGCTGGGCTTCCAGGTCAATTTTTTCCTGTGCGGCAAGTTCCTCACTTGGTGCAATTAGAATGACTGAACCAGAACGGCGTTTGGATAAGCCCTTGGCTTGAAGAATTATATCCAGCGCCTGATCCCAGGGGACATTTTTGAGGCGTAAAGTGAGGTTACCAGTCACTGAATCACTGACGACAATGTTAAGGCCGGTAAAATCGGCAATTAACTGTAACACGGCGCGTACAGGGATATTTTGGAAATTAAGCGAAAGACGTTCACCGGTATAACCGAATTTATCTTTTTTGGTTTCTTCCTGTTCTTTTTTACTGACGGGTTTTAATTCGATCGTAAATATATCGTTGGCCTGGTAAGCAATTTGTTCAAAATTACTGTTTACAGGGTTGATTTCGACCTGGGTGTTATTGCCTTTTTCAAAGCTGCTAATGGATTTTACCGGGGTGGCAAAATCGAGTACATCCAGAGTCTGACGGAGTTTATTCGGCAGTTTTGTTCCCAGGAATTTAACGATAATCTTACCGAATTTTTCACTAATATCCACCGGAGTGTTCGGCTCTGAGAGGTGGATAATGATTCGGCCTTCACCTTTGTCGCCACGACGGAAGTCAATTTTTTTGATGCTGCGTGCCGTGGTAGAAAATCCTGCTGAGTTCGTTGTTGATGTGGTCTGGGCATCGGCAAATACGCTGCTGTTATTTTCACTGCCTAAGGTGATCAGAACTTTTTTGCCGGCAGTCGTTACCTGATAGGGAACAACCTCTGTCAGGTTTAAAATAACCCGTGTTTTTGTTTTAGCTGAGATGGTAGTAATTGACTGAGCAGCACCAATATCGATGGGTTGAGGGCGTCTTGGTAGCGTACTTACTGTATTAGCAAAATCGAAAGCGATGCGTGCTGGTTTGTCAATGGTAAAGCTTAACGGTTCAATGGCTTTTTCACTGAATTCAAGCACAATTTGTATACGATTCCCCGGCAGACTTGAATACTGTACTTTTTTGATGGTATTGGTCGCTGCTACTGCTGCATTACTCGAGATCATAAGCAGTAATAACAGGCACCAATGGCGTAGCGTATACAGTGTAGGTTTGAATCGGTTTATGACTAACATAGTGCGTCCTGTTTGAAATGTATTTGTTATTGTATTTTGCATATCTTTTGCCACTCGGTTTATTTGTTGCCAATAGCGATGGATGCATTTCTTTCTATGTAACCGCCAATGCCATCAGGAACAATTTCATCAAGACTTATCGATGAATCGTCAATGGCGGTGATTCGTCCTTCGTTTTGCCCCATGTAATTTCCGACCTGAACTCTGTGTACGATATTCTGTGGGTCCTTGACTAAGGCCCAACGCTGTTTTTTCTGTTGCAGCGTACCAACCATTCTCAGCGTATCAAGTGGAAAGTTTTCCAGGGCCTCTCTAGGACGACTGGAGTCAGGATTTAGTGAACTTGCTGTGCTTTTGTTTTCATTTGTGTCGATATCATCAACGAATGGGTCGCGTAATTTTGCCGCTGTATAGCTAAAACTCTCGTAGGGCTGAAACTGGGGGATTGGTTTTACGCTACCAACATGTGCCGCTTTTGTTCGTGCAATGAAGGCGTTCAGGTCATTCATGTTCCGACTACAGGCTGATAAGGCAAACAGACTGCCGAAAATGACTAACTTGATAGTACTGGCAGAAAGCTTCATTTTCCAACTCCCTGACCTTTTTCATTCAGGTACTGGTAAGTGACGGCAGTTAATTCCATGCTTAATTTACCCTTGCTTTTTTTACTGTCGGGTTGTATTGAAATATCTTGAATAGTCACAATGCGGGGGAGTGATGCAACGCCGCTAATAAATTGTGCGAATTCATGGAAATGCCCGGTGACTTTTAGCTTGATGGGGTATTCAGAATAGAATTCTTTTGGTCGCAGACCTTCGGGTTTGAAGTAATCAATATTCAGGCCGCTAGAGATTCCGGTTTGGGATATGTCGGTCAGTAAGGTTTCGATTTCAGTTTTATTAGGTAGTTGGCGTAAAAGTGCGCCGAATGAAGTTCGCATTTCCTTGAGTTGTTGCTTGTATGCATCAAGATTGGCGGCTTTAGACTGTTTCGCTACAAAGGTGTTTCTCAGCGTTTGTTCCTGAGCGACCGCTGTTTTTAGTTTTGCGATTTGGTTGGTCGTATCAAGAAAATACCCTGCAATTGCAACGATAATGCACAGCAGAGCAATAACAATGGCTCTAACCGCAATGGGAGCACTACCAATTTTCTTAAGATCTTCAATATCAAGATCTTCCAGTCGTATTTCAGAGAGATTCATTCGCTTTTATTGCCCTTGTTCTTTTTTGTATTTGGGAATGACTGTGAGGTAGTCAGAGTAAAATTACTGCTTCGCAGCCTGCCTTTACGTGCCTGAATTACCTGTAGTTTGGGTGTAGTCATCCAGTCTGAGGCATCAATATTTCGCATATAAGCAGAAACCCGACCGTTTGATTCAGCAACACCTTTTATGGTGAGTGTTTTACCTTTTTGATTAATGCTGGTGAGGTAGAGCCCTTCGGGTACGGTGCGAACAAAATCATCAAATAAATGTACAATTTGCGGGCGCTGCTGTTGCAATGACTGAATAACGTTCATCCGTGAGAGTAATTTGTTCTTGGTTTCTTCCAGCGTTGCAATTTGCTTAAGTGAGGTATTTAGAATGGCTATTTGATCCTGTAAAGTTTTATTACGCAGGTTCTGAAAGCTGATCTGGCTATTGAAGGTGACATGTACCAGTACGATTATAGCAAGCGTGAGTATTACGGATAAACCTGCTGTGGTGGCAAATTGCCGAATTTGCTCTTTGCGTTGTTCCTCACGCCAGGGCAGGAGATTTATGTGTGCCATTAATCAAAACTCCTCATGGCAAGCCCGCAGGCTATCATTAGAGAGGGGGCGTCATTACTTAAGGCCTGTGGGTTTACTTTTGGGGATAAAGTCATTTTTGAGAATGGATTCGCAATAATAGTAGGGCTATCAAGTTGTGATTCGACTAATTCATCAATGCCGGGAATCGAGGCGCAACCACCGGCAAGCGCGATCAGGTCGACGGTGTTGTGCTGACCTGAGGTGAAGAAAAACTGTAAAAAGCGGCTCACCTGTTGTGCAATGGTTTCTTTAAAGGGCTCAAGCACTTCAGGAATGTAGTTGTCGGGTAATCCGCCTTCTTTTTTCAGTCTGCCGGCTTCTGAATAAGCGAGGCCGTAACGGTGCATGATTTCTTCAGTTAGCTGTTTACCACCAAAGCTTTGTTCGCGGGTATAAATAAGGTGATTGTTTTCGACAATATTCAGGCTGGTCATGGTTGCGCCAATATCGATGATCGCAATAATCTGGTCTTCGCTGGTGCGTTCTACCTGATTGCTTATCAGCGCAGCAGAATTTTCAATGGTATAGGCTTCGACATCAACAATTCTGGGTTTCAGGCCACCGAGTGATAAAGCCGCCGAGCGTAGTTCAATGTTTTCACTGCGTGATGCAGCGAGGAGTACGTCAACGGTTTCAGGATTATTCTCTGTTGCCCCAAGTACCTCGAAATCAAGATTGATTTCTTCAAGTGGGTAAGGGATATACTGATCAGCTTCCAGTTCAATCTGTGCTTCCAGTTCATCATCACTCAGGCCGTTAGGCATGGTAATGATTTTAGTTATTACTGCCGATCCTGCGACCGCAACTGCCGCATCTTTTGCTTTCGTCGCGGCATGTTTGACTGCTTTTTGAATGGTATTACCAACTGCTTCAATATCCTGAATATTTTTATCCACAACGGCATTATCCGGCAAGGCTTCTACCGCGAGGCTTTGAACACGATAGGTATCACCATCCTCAGCCAGTTCGAGTAACTTGACTGAAGTTGAGCTAATGTCCAATCCTAAAATAGCTGGTTTTTTGCGCTTAAACAAGGGCACTGTATTTTCCCCTAATACATTATAATTTTTATATAGTTATAGAGTATATTATAACTTTTGCATTAAATAATAGTGGTAAGTATTGAAAATTCTAGTCTGAATTTAAACATTGTCGATTAATTTACCCTAAAGCTTTATACTCACCCACTTGAACCAACTCTTCATTATCCATCTGTCACAGGTACAGGTACAGTGCGACTGATCAAAGCAAGTTTTATCCTTTTTCTAATTTCATCTTTACTCGCTGCTGTTGCCACTATCGGCGGGTACCTTTATCTCAATCCAAAATTACCCTCTATTAAAGGTTTGAGTAATGTGCAGCTCCAGGTTCCTTTACGTATATATAGCAGTGAAGGTGAATTAATGGGTGAATTTGGTGAGAAAAGGCGAACACCAAAGCGGCTGGATGAAATTCCGTTGCTGATGCAGGATGCATTTATATCGGCAGAAGATAGCCGATTTTATGAGCACCCAGGCGTTGATTATCAGGGCATACTGCGTGCGGCGATCAATTTGATACGTACAGGTAAGCGTGGCCAGGGTGGTAGCACGATTACAATGCAGCTGGCGCGTAACTTTTATTTAAGCAGTGAAAAAACGTATTTGCGTAAGCTAAACGAGATTTTACTGGCACTAAAGATTGAAGGGGAGCTGGGTAAGAAAAAAATTCTTGAACTTTATCTGAATAAAATCTACCTGGGGACACGCGCTTATGGAGTTGCGGCTGCAGGGCAGGTTTACTATGGCGCTAAACTGGAAGACCTGACACTAGCGCAAATTGCCATGATTGCCGGTTTGCCGAAAGCCCCTTCGAGTTATAATCCAATTGTTAACCCTGAGCGTGCAGTCATTCGCCGTAACTATGTTCTGTCGCGCATGCACCAACTGGGATATATTAATACCAAAGATTTTGAGACCGCAAAAAATGCGCCGGTAACCGCTGCTCGCCACCGCAGCCGTATCGAAGTGCAGGCACCGTATGTTGATGAAATGGTACGGGCAGAAATTGTGAGACAATTTGGTGCCGGTGCCTACTCCAAAGGCCTGCGCGTTTATACAACACTGAAGCATCGCCTCCAGACGGCAGCGAACAATAGCCTATGGAATGGCCTGGTTGATTATGACCATCGCCACGGTTATCGCGGTGTCGTGCGCCATGTTGATATTACTAATCTTGATAAAAATGCATTGATTGGTGTGCTTAAAGAAGATGAAGACTATGGCCGGTTTAAGCCCGCCCTTGTGCTTAAAATTGATGATACGGCGGTTACCCATGCGTCATCAGATAAAAAAACTGCCAAAACGGAAGGGGAAAATAAACCGGCAGCCATTGTTATGTTGAAAGACGGTGAGAAGATACCGATCTTATGGCAGGGTATTCGTTGGGCCCGCCGATATATTAGTGTTAATCGAGAAGGCAAGGCATTAACCAGTGTTTCAGCAGTGATACGCCCTGGTGATGTTATCTGGGTTGAACCAAACATCATGACTGGCTGGCATCTGGCACAGATACCCGGGGTGCAGGGCGCACTGGTTTCGATTGATCCAAATAGCGGTGCGATACAGGCGCTTACCGGGGGCCTTGATTTTAAATTTAGTAAATTTAATCGTGTGACACAGGCAAGACGACAAGCTGGCTCGGGATTTAAACCGGTTATCTATTCAGCAGCGCTGGCTAAATCGTTTACCCCCGCCACGTTAATTAATGATGCTCCTGTGGTATTTAAAGATGCGGCGCTGGAAGGTGACTGGCGGCCTGAAAATTATAGTGGCAAATTCTTTGGTCCCACACGGTTAAGGAAAGCGCTTTACACCTCACGAAATTTGGTGTCCATTCGCATTTTACGTTCCATTGGCATTGGCTATGCCATCAAGTTTGCAAAAAACTTTGGTTTTAAAAGCAGTAAGCTGCCACATGATTTATCGTTAGCACTAGGGAGCTGTGAAGTTAGTCCGTTGCAAATGGTGCGCGCTTTTTCTGTGTTTGCAAACGGTGGCTATTTAATCAAGCCATACGTCATTCAGCGAATTGAAGATTCTAATGGTACGGTGCTGTTTAATGCTGACCCTGCAGTGGCTTGCACAGCCTGTGTGTTGTCAAAAAATATACAATCATCAGCAGAACTGGATGATGGCAATGCGCTTGTTCGATTACCAAAACAGGCTGCGCGTACCCTGGGGCCACGCATTGCTTTTCAGATGAACTCCATTTTGCAAGATGTGATATTTCGTGGCACTGGACGTCGTGCGCTGGTTTTGGGACGTAAGGATCTTGCTGGTAAAACAGGGACAACCAATGAGCAACGTGACGCGTGGTTTAATGGTTATAACCCTGATCTGGTAACAACAGTCTGGCTGGGGTTTGATCAGCTAAAACCATTAGGCAACCATGAAACTGCTGCCCGAGCAGCCTTACCGGTGTGGATTAATTTTATGCGAGCGGCCTTGAAAGATGTGCCAGAAAAACAATTGCCACGTCCCGCGGGTTTAGTGACAGTTAAAATTGATGCTGCAACGGGTGAGGCCGCTACAGACGACGACACGAATACAATTTTTGAAATATTTAGAAAAGAAAACGTGCCGGTGATTAAAAGTGGTGATACAGCAGGCACTGGAAGCAGGCATGGGCAGGCGCCTATTCCTGAGCAACTTTTCTAATCGGGTAAAACTGTCGTCAATATGCTGTGCTTTTTAGTGGCGGTTTGGAACGGGTTTTATCTACAGCAACGGCGCAGGTGTGCGCCGGGCTGTAACCTATATTTTATGCGTGGTATTTTTCACTTAAAGTATGTACCGTATCGACCAGTGCACTAACATTTTCTAGCGTAATGTCGGGCGTTATACCATGGCCAAGATTAAAAATGTGTCCTGGGCCGCTGCCATAATCAGCTAAAATATTTGCGACTTCTTTTTCAATAACATCCGGGCTGGTTGTCATGATGGCGGGGTCCATATTGCCCTGTAAGGCAACCTGAGCGCCAACCTGTTCACGCGCCAGTTTTATATCAACCGACCAGTCAAGGCCGATGGCATCGCAACCAGTTGAAGCGATTTCAGGTAACCACATGCCGCCTCCTTTGGTAAACAGGGTGACGGGAATATGTTGACCGTCTTTTTCACGCTGCAGTTGTTCTACAATCTGGTGCATATAAGCCAGTGAAAAGGTTTTATATTGACGTGTAGTCAGTGCACCACCCCAACTATCGAAGATCATGATTGCCTGTGCGCCAGCATCAATTTGTGCATTCAGATAACTGGCAACGGAAGTCGCCAGTTTGCTCATCAGTTTATGTGCAGAGGAAGGGTCTGTAAACAGCAATGCCTTGATCTTGGAAAAAGTTTTACTGCTGCCGCCTTCTACCATGTAGGTCGCCAACGTCCAGGGGCTGCCCGCAAACCCGATCAGGGGAACCGCATTGTTTAACTCTTTGCGTATAAGTGAAACAGCATCGGTGACATATTTTAACTTATCCGCTGGGTCAGGGATGATCAGCCGGTTAATGTCCTGTGTCGTGGTTACAGGTGAATGAAATTTAGGGCCTTCGCCTTCAGAAAAATACAGACCCAGGCCCATTGCATCTGGGATGGTCAAAATATCTGAAAACAGAATAGCGGCATCAATATCAAACCGGCGCACAGGTTGTAAGGTAACTTCACAAGCCAGTTCAGGCGTGCTGCAAAGGGTCATGAAATCACCGGCTTTGGCGCGTATTTCACGGTATTCGGGTAGATAACGTCCTGCCTGTCGCATAATCCAGACGGGTGTGCGGTCTACAGGTTGCTTGAGAAGAGCACGGATAAAGCGATCATTTTTTAACGTAGTCATGGTGGTTTGCAAGCTCTAAAAAATTGGTGTTGCTGTCAGGTGATCGGTATATTGTCTGCAAGCGTTCGTTGTTACTGGTTATGATGGATGACTAAAGCGTTACAGTTGAATTAGCGAGCCGTGTTTAAACAGTGGTCTGTCTCCGGTGGTCGATTATGGGATAGCGAGTCAGGTTTTGCTGAGCAGGGTTTTTATCTTCCCACTAATTTTACCCATATCTGCGCGCCCAGCCGTTTGTGGTTTTATTCGTCCCATTACTGTGCCCATATCTTTGATGGAGCAGGCACCCGTCTGGCGGATAGCGGCATTAATAATGGTTTCTATCTCTTCTTCATTGAGTGGCTGAGGTAAAAATGTCTGGATAATATCAATCTCGAAAGATTCCCGTGCCACCAGTTCGTCGCGCCCTGCTGTTTTGAACTGGCGGATAGATTCTCGGCGTTGTTTTACCATTTTATCCAGCACGGTGATAACGCGGTTATCATCCAGTTCAATGGTTTCGCCTGTCTTGCGCTCATCGACCTCGATCTGTTTAATCGCGGCGGTAATTAGCCTGATTGCGGATACACGAGGCTTGTCCTTCGCTTTCATAGCGAGAATGACTGCGTCCTGAATCTGTTGTTTCAGGTTTGCGTTGTTGCTCATCAAGATAAATCGTCCAAACAGAAAGTTAAAGTGAATAACGGGCCAAACAAATAAAGGTTATCGCCGCCGCTGATGGGGTGAGCGAGAAAATTTATTCCGTTCTTTGGACAGCTTTTTCAGGTGACGTTTCACTGCGGCAGCCGCTTTACGCTTGCGTTCAGTGGTGGGTTTCTCATAAGCTTCGCGTTTGCGGATTTCAGTAAGAATTCCGGCTTTTTCGCAGGACCGTTTGAAGCGGCGCAATGCAACATCAAAGGGTTCGTTTTCTTTAACTCGGATAGCAGGCATAGGTTGTTCTCAGCTCTTAATGATAAAATAAGACATAAAAAATCCGCACAGGTATGCGGTGAAACCACGTATTATATCGCATTCTTTGTGAAACCCCAAAGTGCCTGTGCATAATTTATACAAAAAGTTGGATAAAAATGATTGTTTTAGGTATTGAAAGCTCCTGTGATGAAACCGGTATCGCCGTTTATAGCAGTGGAAAAGGTCTGTTATCGCACACATTGCATAGCCAGATCAAATTGCATGCCGAGTACGGCGGTGTGGTGCCAGAGCTGGCCTCGCGTGATCATATTCGATATCTGATTCCCTTAATCGAGCAGGCGTTATCGCAGGCGGGCGTGGCTAAAACCGCACTGGATGGTATCGCTTATACTGTTGGTCCCGGTTTGATTGGTGCATTAATGTCAGGGGCTTCAGTCGGACGTTCACTGGCCTGGGCTTTAGGTATTCCGGCACTTGAAGTGCACCATATGGAAGGTCATTTGTTGGCACCCATGCTGGAAAAGACACCACCAGCTTTCCCGTTTGTGGCTTTGCTGGTATCGGGGGGGCATACCTTACTGGCTTATGTCGAGGCGGTTGGCCAATATACCTTACTGGGGCAGTCCCTGGATGATGCGGCGGGTGAAGCATTTGATAAAACAGCTAAACTACTTGGACTGGGTTATCCTGGCGGCCCAGCACTGGCAGCCGTGGCACAAAAAGGTCACTCCGGTGCCCACCGTTTCCCCCGACCCATGCTTGACCGGCCGGGTCTGGATTTTAGTTTTAGCGGGTTGAAAACACATGCTTTAAATACCATGATGAAACTCGCGGAGCAGTACTCAGATACTGGAACACTGAATAAACAGGGCTTGAATGAGCAAGATACGGCCGATGTGGCGCTGGCCTTTGAAGAGGCGGTGGTAGAGACACTGGTGATTAAATCGCAGCGCGCATTAAAGCAACAGCAATGTTATCGGTTGGTGGTCGCTGGCGGCGTTGGTGCAAACCTGCGCTTGCGTTCAGAGTTGAGCGAGATGGTTGCAAAAATACAGGGTGAGTTATTTTATCCAGCCATTGAATTTTGTACCGATAATGGTGCGATGATCGCGTTGGTCGGCTGCTTGCGTCTTCAGGCTGGGCAGTCGCAATCACTGGAGATTAATGCGCGGGCTCGGTGGTCGATGCAAGATCTGTCAGCCATTGTTTGAATTTTACTTGCCAATGGTTTTTTCAGTGCCTGCTAACAGATGCTGAATATTGCGGCGATGACGCCAGAACAGAATAACGGCCATTATCAGCACGCTGGCAGTGAGGCTGGGAGATCGACTCAGGTAATAGAGAACAAGGGGGGCTAAAAATACAGAAATTAATGCGGCCAGTGATGAGATTTTAAATATCAGTGCACTGATCCCCCAGATAAGCAAGGCAATTAAACCGCTCAACCAGTGAAATCCAAGTAAAACACCATAGAAAGTCGCGACTCCTTTGCCGCCTTTAAACCTGTAATAAAGTGGAAATACGTGTCCTAGAAAAGCGGCACAGCCAGTGGCTGCCAGTACCAGTTCGTTCTGGTGTAACTGGCGCGCAATTAGTATCGGCAACAGACCCTTGAACATATCGCCAAGTAGCGTGATGATGCCGGCCTTTTTACCACCGGAACGTAATACATTGGTTGCACCTGGATTGTTTGAACCCGTCGTTCGTGGATCTTGTAGTCCGAGTAATCGGCAGGTGAGGATGGCCGTTGAAATGGAGCCGATAAAATAGGCGGCAATAATAATTAAACAGTCAATAACTGGACTATTGAGATTCATTGGCAGATATATGTCAAAATAAAGAGCGGCAAGTTTACCCCATCACCTCGCTCGTTGGCGGTTAATCTGGTGGAAAATCCTGAACCGGAAATATTTCTGTTTTTCTATCTCTGCTTGAAGCGCCCGTTGGTCAGCAGGGTTTTATTGGCGCTCGTTGTTATATATTTGGATGAAAGAGAAGAAATTAACGAAATCAGTAAGCTGTATTTTTGTGCATGGCTGGGCGATGAATAGTGCTGTCTGGGCGCAATGTCAGGCTATGCTACCCGACTGGATTGATGCTGTTTTTATTGATTTGCCTGGTCATGGAAGTATGGCGGCGGTGGCTGCAAACACGCTTGAAGATTATGTTCAGGCATTAATGCCGCTGGCGCATCGCCCCGTATTATGGATTGGCTGGTCACTGGGGGCGCTTGCTGTAATACGGCTGGCAGAGTTATATCCCGAGCGGGTTGCCGCACTGTTTCTGGTTGCCGCGAATCCCTGTTTCGTCCAGCGTGAAAATTGGCAAGCAGCCGTTGATGAAGAGGCTTTCGTGCGGTTTGGTGAAGCCTTGTCGTATGCACAGAATAAAACTTTAAGACGATTTCTTTCATTGCAAATGCAGGGTTTGGCTGATGTGCGGCAGACCGTGAGACAATTACAGGAAGCCATGGCTCAGCGCGGGTCAGTGACCACTCTGGCATTAAACAAAGGTTTGCAGATGCTGATAGAAACAGATTACCGTGCTACGTTAGCCACGTTAGATTGCCCGGTTAGCTGGTTTTTGGGCGGACGCGATACCCTGGTTCCCGTTACACTGGCAGACAAAATACGGCAAATGTACACACAGCATAAAGTTTATATCGAAGCGGATGCCGGACATATCCCTTTCCTGTCACATACCGAGAAATTTATTGAAGCACTGGTTGAGCAGGCCGCCAGGCTTCGCTAATGGATAATGACTATTTAAAATAAGAGAATATGGTACAGATAAATCAACAGCGAGTGCGCGAAGCCTTTGATGGCGCAGCAGAAACTTATGATGCAGCCGCTGTGTTGCAGCAGGAAGTGTGCCAGCGTCTACTGGAAAAACTGGACTTTGTTCGGTTGTCGCCAGCAATTATTCTTGACGCAGGAACCGGTACAGGGTCAGCGATTCCCGGTTTATACAAACGTTTTAAACAGGCGCATATTATTGCAATGGATGTTTCCGAGAAAATGCTATTAAAGTCGGCGCAGCATGGGCATCTCTTTCGAAAACCGGCTTTATTGTGCGCTGATATGGAAGCCTTGCCACTAGCGTTCAATAGTATTGATCTGGTTTTTTCCAGTTTAAGTTTGCAATGGTGTAATAATTTAAATACGGCTTTAATGGAAGCCTGGCGTGTGTTGAAACCTGGTGGCCTGTTTGTATTTACCACCTTTGGCCCGGACACACTAAAAGAATTATGCGCTAGCTGGCAGACGGTTGACGATAAAACGCATGTGAATACCTTTATTGATATGCATGATATCGGTGATCTTCTATTGCAGACACGTTTTGCAGAGCCGGTTATGGAAACTGAAATTATTACCGTTAATTATTCCAGCGCAGATGATTTAATGTTTGATCTAAAACACCTTGGTGCCAATGTGACCGCAGCAGGGCACCGTCAAGGTTTAACCACAAAAGGCATTTTGCAGCGGGTGAGGATGGCTTATGAGCAATTTCGTACCACAGCTGGGTTACCTGCCAGTTATGAAATTATTTACGGTCATGCATGGAAACCGCAGTTAGCACCGGATGACAATCTGATTTCGGGACAGAGGGTCAGTGTAGTATTGCAACGCTAAATACAATAAATCCTGCTTCATATCATCCTGTATTTGCATAAATAATCGATTCCTGTACGGCATGGATATACCCGGTTTACATAGGAAATTAACGGCGCAGCAATATGCAGAATTATAGGCAGGTTTGTGAAGTGGCAGGGGGGGTAAGCCAGGTGTGATGGTTATTTACCCAGGTAAGTAAATCATTAAAAGGCATAGGTTTTGCTATCCAGTAACCCTGTCCATAATCGCAGCCCATTTGCCTGAGCTGATCCCAGGTTGCTTCATTTTCGATGCCTTCAGCGACAACATCCAGTCCCAGACTGTGCGCCATTTGTATTGCTGCATTGGTGATTGCGGCATCATTTTCACACTGGTTTATATCGGTAATAAAGGATTTATCAATTTTTAACTCTCTGAGTGGCATGTGTTTTAGCTTTGACAGGGAGGAGTAACCAGTACCGAAGTCATCAATTGAAAATGACAGGCCCAGTTTTTGTAATATCTCAATATTTTTTTGTGCCGCAGATGAATTCGACATCATGGCTGATTCTGTTATCTCAAGCGTTATTGAGCCAGGAGAAACGCCATATTTCTTCAGACAGGCCCTTATTTCAATTGAAAGTTTTGGGTTTGTCAGGCAATAGGGTGAAATGTTAATAGAAAGATTTTCTATTAAGTTTTTATTTAATACCGTTGCACAACATTGTAAAGCCGAGTCCATAATTGTTGAGGTTAATTTATTAATGTTTCCCGTTTCTTCAGCCAGTGTGATAAATATATCGGGGGTTATCTCACCATGCTGAGGATGTTGCCACCTTGCCAGTGTTTCGATATGCAGAGATTTTGTGTGCATGTTAATGATGGGTTGATAGTAAGTCTTGATGTGGCCGTTTTTTAGTGCTTCACGTAAGTCAGTGACCAGTTGTAGCCGCTTACCAGAAGCATCTGATAATTCAGTGTTATAGATACTGATGCCAAGTTTTTGAGATTTGGCATGATACATTGCCATTTCAGCAAGTTGTATCAATTTAGTGCTGTCGTTGGTATGTGTCGGTAGTGTCGCGATGCCGATGGCACAATCCAGGCTGATTTTTTTAGCTTCGATAATAATGGGCTGTAAAATGATCTGCCGGATTCTTTGTGCTGTAATACGTGAGCGTGACAGATCGGTGTTAGGAAAAACGATAGCAAATTCATCACTGCTAAGCCGAGCTGTAAATTCACCGGCTGAAATACTGGTAAGATGACTAAGCCGTCGTGCGATTTCCTGCAAAATAAAGTCGCCGAGTTTATAGCCCAGACTTTCATTAATATCTTTAAAGCGGTCAATATCCAAAACCAGTAGCACCAGCTCACATGCTTTTATATTGCCTTTGTTCTGACATGGTAGCTGATACTGATTCTGGCACTCATCCAGGTGTTCAATGATGGATGTTCTATTAGGCAAGCCAGTAAGCTCGTCATGGTGAGATTTGTACTTGATGGTGGCGAGATGTTTTTTTCGCTCAGAAATATCGCGTGCAACCGCAATAACCATATTGCCATCTTCAATATCAACACGCGACAGGTTTATATCAACCCAGCGTTCCTTACCCATAGGTGGATTGATTTGTGTTTCAAATAAAGCAGAATGACCGTTGAGCGTGTTATTAAAAAATGTACTGAATTTATCGGCAGCATAATCCTTACCTAAAAGCTGTGTGATGGGTATCCGTTTGTTGTGCAGGGTAAGTTCCTGTTCCGAACTACCCAACCAATGTTCCGTGGTTTTGTTGCAGGTAATAAATTTCATTTCATCACACAGCACAAAAATGGCATCCTGTGTACTGTCAAAGTAGGCGCGCAGCAGCTCTGAATAGAACTGGGCATCACCGTGGGCATGGCTAGCTGGTTTATTGTGGTCGGTATTACGCATTATTAATGATTATAGCCGGAATTTAATGCAATACTACCGCATCATCGAATATGAAATAATCCCGAATGTGTTAAAAACACCAGGGTATTTTTTGGCCTTAAAAAAGAAATGTTTTCAGGACGGGTGGTTAAAATTCATACTCAAGACGGGCAACAATGGTCTGATTTGGCGCGCGGGAATTGAGACCAAATACCACGCCAACACTGTAATCGAGTTCGCGTCCTGCGGTGGTGTGTAATTCACCATTGAACACTGGTCCCAGATGGGAGGCGTTGTCACTGGGGCGGTAATAGGCCTCGATTCCCGGTCTGAATGCAACGTTCAGTCGGTAGTCGATACTGTAGGCGGTACGAAATGCGTAGTTACCACCTGCCCCGCGGCCAACCTGTTTTTCCCAGATCATATTGAGTCGCTGGTCGATACGGCCATCGCGTTTCTCAAATAATGGACCAAATTCTACTACATTGGGTGTTCCTGATGCCTTGACGTGCTCGTAGGAAAATAAAAAGCCCGGATCCGCCCAGTATTTACCCATTGGCGCCAGCTGGAAGGTATTTTCAAATTCATAACCGCTGGGTTGTGTGCTACCACCAGGCTGGCGGTCATATTGTGCAAAATACAGTTCGGGTTTCCACCAGGATGTCACACCATAGGCGGCAGAGAGTGTGTAGCTGCGTGTTCCCTTCAGATTGGGGCTATTGTCGCGAAAACCAGAGCCACGAAACTCCAGCTCACTGCGACTTTGTGTTACATGGGGTGAATAAACAATAAAGTCCCCGGCCTGTACTGACATAGAGCAACTGGCAGTTATCAATATCAGCAGGCGGGTGGTCAGCCGAGTACGGGATATCCGGTGTGGCCAGGTATCTAAGTGATGTTCTTTCATTGAGTGTAACCATATAAATTGATTAATACTGACGGCACAAAAGCTTTTATTGCACCATAACGTAATGCGAGCACCGCGGCTTTATTACTGAAACAGATAAAAAGGATATCTGATGTTCAGGCCACGCTGTCAATACCTCCATGTAAGCTCGACATCCGCATACCCGCTGAACACCAGATATCCTTTTCATCCATTACTGTTAGTAAGTGCTAAGGGTCATGCAGTCTGTACCCTGGGTTTTATGTTCGGTTTGCCCACGGTACGCATCAATACGAGTACGACAGTAAATGTACTGGCATAGAACACCAGTTCAATACCGGATGGCCGTGCGATATAACCCAGTAAAATATGCAGCAGCTGCCCAATAACGCTCTCCTGACTCAGCAGATGCGAGGTGTCCCAGATGCTATTTCCCAGCGCAGGCAGAAACCCTGCCTGGTTAAGAAAACCTGCTGCCTGCGCAGCAAGGCCGGAGGTAAGGAGCAAAATAATCCAGCCGGTAAAAGAAAAGAAGTGGCGTAGCGGTATGCGCAGTAACCCGCGATACAGGAGGACTCCGACGAGAACGCCTGCGACGACACCAGCGATTCCTCCGAGCATCATGCTGAAGCTTTTGCCGCCGCCAGCGGCGATAGCCCACAGAAACAGTACCGCTTCTGAGCCTTCACGCATTACCGCTACCAATGTAACGATCATCAATGCAGCCAGTGGCCGGCTACCATCCTGGACTTCGGTGCTTACGGTGGATAATTTGGAAGCGAGCTCGCGACCGTGAGCACTCATCCAGACATTATGCCAGGTCAGCATTATTACCGCACTGAGAAGAATTATGGCGTTTAGAATGGATTGGCCGTTACCGCCCAGGCTGGCAGCCAGGTCTGCTGCCAGCAGTGCCACCAGTGAGGCACCAAGCAAGCCCAGGATGATACCACCAGCAACCCAGCGTCCACGACCTTCGAGACCGCGGCTGGCACCCAGTACGATAGCGACAATAAGGGAGGCTTCGAGAACTTCGCGAAACAGGACGACGGCGGTGGCAAGCATGTCTAGTTCACCTTGACTGAGTTGACAATAATCTTGCCTCTCATGGCGCGGTTGAAGTCATTAAAAAATTTATATTCACCCGCTTTGAGTGGGCCGACATACACGCTGATCGTGCCGTTAACGGGCACGATGATTTCGCGTGACAGATCGTAGCTCTCGAACTCGGCAGGCAGGTTATCTCGGTTGTGGATAATGAGCTTTACTTTTTTATTTGCAGGTAGTTCCAGTCGATTCGGTTTAAATTGTTGATGTTGAATGACGATAACAGGGGCAAGATCTTTGGCTGATGCCAGCACTGGGATGGCCAGGGCGTAGGTGAAAAGAATCAGGGCAGAACGATGGTTGAACATGGTAATCTCAATAGGTCGGGGTAAGGGTTCGTTAATACGTATGATAATGGTTCTCATTATCAATGTAAAGTCCCAGCCTCATAATATGAAACAAGATTAGAGAGGAATTGGGAGAAACCCTTGTTTTTAGCCTAATCAGGATATTTCATAGGGCTGCAAAATATTCCAGCTAAGAGGATGATTACAATAAAAAATGCGGCGATTAGAAATAGTGCATCAGGTGTCAACGATACACTATATTCTTATAAATATAGTCGAGCTAAGAACTCTAAAATTAAGGCACTCAAACCGTATCGCGCATGGTTTTTTTGAGCCATCGTTATTGTGTTTTAAGCCTCAAACGCTACTCGCATTTTGTTTAGAGCATTCTTTTCCAGCTGACGAATGCGTTCGGCCGAAACACTAAATTCATCTGCCAGTTCATGCAGTGTTGCCTTGGTTTCATTCAGCCAACGGCGTTTAATAATTGTTTGGCTGCGTGCATCCAGTGTCGCCAGTGAGCTGGTCATCAGGCTTGAATCCTGTGAACGGGAATCATCCACTTCGAGCTGTTTTGCTGGGTCGGCACCGGCATCGGTTAGATAGGAGGCAGGGGTAAAGTTGCGCTCATCGTCGTCATTATTGTTGGTTGGCGAGTCAAACGTAATGTCATTGCCACTTAAGCGAGACTCCATTTCCAGCACGGTCTCCGGCTTAACGCCTAAGGTTTCTGCGACATCTTGAACCTCTGCATGGCTAAACCATCCCAGACGTTTTTTTGAACTGCGTAATTTAAAAAACAGTTTGCGTTGTGGTTTGGTTGTTGCGATTTTAACAATACGCCAGTTGCGTAATACAAATTCATGGATTTCAGATTTTATCCAGTGCACAGCATAGGAAATCAGGCGTACTTCATGGATGGCCGAAAACCGTTTTACCGCTTTCATTAGTCCTATATTGCCTTCCTGTATCAGGTCGCCGAGTGGTAAGCCATAACCGCTATAACCCCGAGCAATTTTTACCACAAAGCGAAGGTTGGATAAAATGAGCTGTTGCGCTGCAGCCAGGTCATTTTTCTCTTCTAGCCGTACGGCAAGCGCACGCTCCTCCTCTGTGGTAAGTATGGGAACACTGTTTATTTGTCGAATATACGCCTCCAGGCTACCTGCTGACAGGCTGGCAATCTGGAGTGCGGGAACTAATGCTTTTGTCATGGTTTCTTCTCTCATTTGGGTAATTCTAGCACTCAATCAGTGTGAGTGCTAATAGAGCGAGAAGTTCAGCGTAATACGGATATTTATCTTTGTGTTCGGTTCATTCATTTAGCGGTGTCGAGAGGGATGTTTTTAGTCAGATGAAAAATAACAGGCTTATACGAAAGTCGTGCTCAGGTGGGTTCAATTTCTTTCAGATGACGTGAAACAGCTAGCCATGAACCCGTCAGTCCAAGTAAGCAACTTATTGATATTAATATGAATATATTTGAAGGTCCTGGGCCGATTAAGCTGAAATTGCTATGGTATAAAAGCGCCAGATGATGAACAGGTTGCTGGATCAGTAGAATAGAAATGCTGATCAGTAGCCAGGCGAGGATGCCGCCAAGCAGCCCATACCAGAAACCGGTGTAGAGAAAGGGGCGACGAATAAACGCATTAGAGGCACCGATGAGTTTGGCCACTTCTATTTCAGCGCGGCGGTTCTGGATATCCAGGCGAATAGTATTGCCAACGATAAGTAATACGGCCAGCGCCAGCATCGAGCCAATAATCCAAATGCTGCGGTTGGCGATTTCTAACAGAGTAAACAGACGTTTCACCCACTGCACATCCAGTTGCGCGAGTTCAATCTGTTTTTCTGTTCTTAATTGTTGTACCAGTTGGGTGATTTTATCGGGTTGTCCCGGGGTTATAGCGGGTTGAATAGTTAACACAATGGGCAGCGGGTTCGTATTAAGAAATTTGAGCGCGTTATTAAACCCTGAATTTTTTTTAAACTGCGCTAGTCCGGTACTTTTATCGATGAGCGCGATGCTGAGGATGCTTTTGTTCAGACGTAATCGGCTGGCCAATTGTTGCGCCTGCTGTTTGTTTACCTGCGGATAAAGAAAAACTGAAATTTGTGTTGAGTTATCCCATTGTTGACTGAGGCCGCCAAGATTATTAACCGCGAGAAATAGTCCAGAGGGAAGGGTTAACGCAATGGCAATGACTGCAATAGTCATAAGCGTGGCAACGGGCTGTCGATATAATCGCCCCAGGCTAGCCAGCATAACCTGTAAGTGGTTCAGTATGTAGGCGGTAATACGCGAGTTTCTTGGTTTTTGTTTACGCATTTCAGACCGGATGACAGGGTAGGGTATTGTCGCTTACCTGACCGTCTTGCAGGCTAATAACTGGTGCGCCCATGCGGGAAATTAAGTCCAGATTATGACTGGCGATTAATACGCTGGTGCCAACCTGATTAAAACGGGCAAATAGCTGCATAATATCGCGGGAAAGTTCGGGGTCAAGATTGCCCGTAGGTTCGTCAGCCAGCAACAGCGCGGGTTTGTGCACAATCGCTCTGGCAATGCCAACCCGTTGTTGCTCACCACCAGAGAGGGTGATGGGGTTGGCTTTTTCCTTACTCAGCAGACCTACCTGATTGAGCGCCGCACGGACACGTTTATGTATTTCATTATGCCGATAACCCTGAATCACCAGCGGCATGGCAACGTTATCACAAACCGGGCGGTCGTAGAGCAGGTGATGGTTCTGAAAGATAATGCCGATATTGCGCCGTACATAGGGGACTTTTTGATTACCAATATTATTTAGATTAACTCCGTCAAGAAATATCTGTCCACGCGTTGGGCGTTCGATCATTGCAATCAGTTTTAGTAGTGTGCTTTTACCAGCACCTGAGTGACCGGTGAGAAAGGCCATCTGGCCTTTGAGTAAACGCAGGTTGACTCGGCTTAATGCATCGTGACCGCCGGGGTAGCGCTTACTGACATTATCAAAGTGAATCATATTGTTATACGGTAAAAGTTGTTATACGGTAAAAAGTGAAGTGGCCATTTTGCCGTGTTCCACTGACTGTTTTCGGGCTTTTATGTTTCATGCGACGACCGTTTTGTTATTTCAGCAGGGCTTCGACAAACTCACTGGCATTAAACAGGCGTAGGTCATTAATGCCTTCGCCAATACCGATAAAACGTATCGGTAGATTCAGCGTTTTGGCAATAGAGAACAGAATACCGCCTTTTGCGGTGCCGTCAAGTTTAGTTACGGCAAGCCCGGTCAGGCCGATGCTGCGATGAAATTGCTGTACCTGATGTAGTGCGTTCTGGCCAAAACTGGCATCCATAACAATCAGAGTTTCATGGGGTGCTTGGGAGTCAATTTTGGCTAATACGCGTTTGATTTTCTTCAGCTCCTCCATTAAATTATCCTGTGTATGCAGGCGGCCAGCGGTATCAGCAATCACCACATCAATATTTTTTGAACTTGCTGATTCTACGGCATCAAAGATAACGGATGCGGCATCGGCACCGGTGCCCTGTGCAATAACAGGAACCTGGTTGCGTTTTCCCCATTCCTGTAACTGCTCGACAGCAGCAGCGCGAAAAGTGTCACCCGCAGCCAGCATGACACTTTTACCCTGTTGTTTAAAATGGTTGGCGAGTTTGCCGATGCTGGTGGTTTTGCCCGCGCCGTTTATGCCAACGACAAGAATAACAAAGGGTCGAGTTTTATTGTCCAGTATCAGCGGTTGTTCGCAGGGTTGTAAAATTGTTTCCATAACATGGGCTAAAGTATGGTGTAATGCGGTTTCGTTATTTATCGCTTTGCGAGCAAGGTTGTTGTGTAATTCGTTAATAATGGTTGTGGTTGCTTCCATGCCCACATCGGCGCTGAGTAACTGGGTTTCGAGTTCATCAAGCATGTCCTGATCGATGTCTTTTTTACCCAGAATAAAATCTGCCATGCTGTCAGCAAATCCGCGTCGGGTTTTTGCCAGTGAGTGGCTTAGATCGTTCTGTCCGGTTGCATCAACATCGCTGCCAGATAGCTGGTTTGTCGTGGCATCCATTGCTGGTGATGCGTTTTCATGCGGGTTTTCCTCGTTGTCTGTCGTAGAAATAGTCGTATCCGCGGCAGGTGAATCCGTTTTTTTCTGTTTGCGTTTTTTAATGAAACCGAACATAATTTTTTTAATAATAAAGTTTTACGTTAATGATGAATTGTAGTGGTGTAAATGGGGGAGATATCCTATCATCACCCAGTTGCTGGTTACGCAGTATGTTAACAAACATTTCCAGAGAATAATTACTTATGAAGATGAAGTTTATAATTATAACTGTCGCTGTGCTTTCAATGGTGTCAGGGTTGCCGTTATTTGCCGCAAACAGGAGTGCTAAACTGTCAGAACATGTGGAGAAGGGCGTACAGAGTTATCAATTACACAATGGTCTGAAAGTGCTGGTAATAGAAAATCACCGTGCACCCGTGGTGGTCTCACAAATCTGGTATAAAGTTGGCTCCAGTTACGAACATGCAGGGATTACGGGCTTATCCCATGTTGTCGAACATATGATGTTTAAAGGCACGCCAAAATACCCGGCAGGTAAATTTTCAGAAATTATTGCCCAGAAGGGTGGGCGTGAGAATGCCTTTACTGGGGCGGATTACACGGCTTACTTCCAGCGTATTGCAAAGCAGCATCTTGCCCTGTGTTTTAAACTGGAAGCTGACCGCATGCACAATCTTCTATTAAAAAAATCAGCGTTTAAAAAAGAGATTGAAGTGATTAAGGAAGAGCGCCGTATGCGTACTGATGATAAACCTATGGCGCTCACTGCCGAGCGTCTTAATGCAGCGGCTTTTGCCAATGACCCCTACCATCATCCAGTAATTGGCTGGATGGAAGATCTGAATAAACTGACCGTAAAGGATGTCCGAAAATGGTATAAAAAATGGTATGCACCCAATAATGCTACGCTGGTTGTTGATGGCGATGTTAATGCGGCCGATGTTTTTCGGTTGGCGAACAAATATTTTGGTGCTATCCCCAAATCCAGTATCCCCAGATTAAAGCCACGCCTGGAACCTGAACAGTTTGGTCTGCAACGCCTGAAGGTTGAAGTACCAGCAAAGGTGCCTTATTTAGTGATGGGCTACAAAGTGCCCGTGTTAATGACGGTTAAAAAGAAATGGCAGGCCTATGCGCTGGAAGTATTGGCCGGCATACTGGATGGCGGTGACAGTTCGCGCTTGAGTAAAAATCTTGTCCGTGGGCAGCAAATCGCAGCCAGTGCTAGTGCCGGTTATGACATGACAGCCAGATATGAAAGCCTGTTTACGCTGTCAGCCATACCCAATGATGGCATTTCTGTTCATACACTGGAGATCGCGTTACGTAAGCAGGTTGCTGCTTTACAGGCGGCTCGGGTGAATCCGCAAGAGCTGGAGAGAGTGAAGGCACAGGTGGTGGCATCGAATGTTTACCAGCAAGACTCAAGTTTTTATCAGGCGATGGACGTGGGTATGCTGGAAACAGTGGGACTGCACTGGCAAGTGAAAGATGAATATGTAAAAGATATTCAGGCAATTACTGCCAGGCAAGTTCAACAGGTGGCAAAAAAATATCTAGTTGATACAGGATTGACGATAGCCGTGCTGGATCCACTACCCATAAAAGCAAAACCAGGCAAATTCTTACAGATACCAGTGAACGGGATTGGTGGAGGTCGTTATGTTCGCTAACACAATAATTATGCGCCATGTATTAGTATTACAGAAAAATGTATCCGTAATAAAGAAAACTACGCTGTTTTTAGCTGGGGTCTTTTTACTCTCTAACAGTTTACTGGCTCAGGCGATACCAAAGGTTCAGACCTGGACGACACAAAATGGTGCCAAAGTCCTGTTTATCCCCACCAAAGGTATTCCCATGCTCGATGTGCGCATCACCTTCGATGCGGGCAGTGCCCGTGACCAGGGTTTGAGTGGTCTGGCGGTGTTAACCAACAGTTTACTGGCTGACGGTGTGGTCGGCATGAATGCGCAACATGTTGCTGAGGCGTTTGAGTCGGTGGGAGCACAATACAGCAATGATGCATTGCGTGATATGGCCTTGCTGAGTCTGCGCACGTTGACGGGGCAGCGTTATCTGCAGCGTGCATTAGCTACTTTTCGGAAAGTATTGACACAGCCCAGTTTTCCACAGAAAGCATTTAAACGTGAACTGGAACAGATGAAAGTGGGGGTGCAGGCGAGTGAGCAATCCCCTGAAGCGATTGCCAGTAAAGCCTTCTATAAAGCTATTTATGGTAATCACCCTTACGCATCACCGGTTTCCGGGACAAGAGAAAGTTTAAATAAAATAACGCTGCAGGAAGTGCGGAAATTTTATCATAAATATTATGTGGCTAAAAATGCAACCATTGCAGTTGTTGGTGAAGTTACCCGTTCACAGGCAGAAAAGATTATTCAAACGCTGGTATCGGCGTTACCAGCAGGTAAAAAAGCGGCCGCTTTACCGGCGGTTAAAGCGTTAACAAAAGCGAAAACTATCGTTATTAATTACCCCTCCAGTCAGACGCATATTTATGAAGGTCAGCCGGGAATTAAGCGCGGTGACAAAGATTATTTTACATTGTATATGGCTAATCAGCCGTTTGGTGGTAGCGGGTTTTCATCACGTCTGATGCATGTAATACGTGAGAAAAATGGGCTGGTTTATAGTGTCTACAGTTACTTTTTACCCATGCGTAAAGACGGGCCGTTTATAATGGGCATGCAGACACGGACGAGTAAAACGGACGAAGCGCTGTCTTTATTAAATGCACAATTGCGTAAATATTTAAAGACTGGCCCGAGTAAAGCTGAGCTGGCTGCAAGTAAGAGTAATGTGATTAGTGGTTTCCCATTGAATATTGACAGTAACAGTAAGTTGCTGGGTTATATTGGCATGATCGGTTTTTATGATCTACCAACGGATTATCTTGATTCCTTCACTGATCACATTAAAGCGGTAAGTTTGGCAGAAATTAATGCTGCCATGAAACGCCGGTTAAATGCGAATAAAATGGTTACAGTCATTGTTGGTAAGGTAAAAGCTACAGCTAAAGCAAAGAAATAAAATGCCTGACAGGAGCAGATAACGTGGCCAGGCGTGGTAGCTGTCGAATTATTGCTGGAAACTGGCGTGGGCGTAATATCTGGTTTGATGATGCAGAAGGTTTACGTCCAACCACTAGTCGTGTGCGCGAAACGGTGTTTAACTGGTTACAGGCTGATTTGGCAGGCAGTTATTGTCTGGACTGTTTTGCAGGTAGTGGTGTTCTGGGGTTTGAAGCCGTTTCACGAGGCGCTGAACATGTATGGCTGCTGGAAAATAATCCAGTCACAGTGTGTAATTTAAAAAAAAACATTGTTGCACTGGCGGCAACAAATATAGTTTTACAAAAAGTGGATGCAATACGCTGGCTGACACAGGTGCAGCAACAGGCAAGTCCACAGACATTTAATATTGTCTTCCTCGACCCGCCTTATCAGGCAGAATTATTACAGCAAAGTTGCACTTTGTTAGCACAGAGCAGATTATTGTGTCCTGGGGCAAAGATTTACCTGGAACATGCACTGGGTGGTAATATCGAAGTGCCACAGCATTGGCAGCTACTTAAAGACAAAGTGGCAGGTCAGCTAGTCTATAAACTTTATGTTAATTTGCCTGCCGAGTAAATGGCAGGTATTTTCTGGAGAAGAATCTTGTGTCTGTGATTGCGGTTTATCCGGGAACGTTCGACCCGGTGACTAATGGCCATACTGATCTAATCGCGCGCGCTGCCGGTATTTTTGAAACGGTGATCGTAGCGATTGCAGCAAACCCGACAAAAACACCTTTATTTGATTTAAGTCAGCGTGTGTTAATGGCGCAGAAGATATTATGTGACTTTGAAAATGTTGAAGTTTGCGGGTTTTCTGAGTTACTGGTGGATTATGCCAGGGCACGCCATGCCAGAGTTATTTTGCGTGGTTTACGTGCAGTATCCGATTTTGAATTTGAAATGCAGCTAGCGAGCATGAACCGCCAACTGGATCATTCGGTTGAAACCGTCTTTATGACACCGGGTGATGAAACCAGCTTTATTTCATCTTCACTGGTTAAGGAAATTGCGTTTCATGGCGGGGATGTTTCACAGTTTGTCCATGAAAGCATTGTGGAAGAATTAAAAAATGTTAAGGATAAAATATAACAGCGTGACATGCTTATGATTAAAACCCGCGTAGCTTAAGTAGAGTTCTTTATGGCATTAATAATTACTGATGAATGCATCAACTGTGATGTGTGTGAACCTGAGTGTCCGAATGACGCAATCAGCCCGGGGGATGAAATTTACGTAATCGATTTTGACTTATGTACCGAATGTGTCGGCCATTATGAAACTTCTCAATGTGTTGAAGTGTGTCCCGTTGACTGCATTCCGTTTGATCCCGATCATGAAGAAACAAAAGATGAATTGCTGGAGAAATACCATCAACTGTCGGGAGATTAGCCAGGGAAGCCCTGAATATTGTTATGATTAAAGTCTGCGTTCTGCGTCTCCTGTTTCTGTTCTCTTTTTTTTACTTACTGCCCGTTTTTGCTCAAACATCATCTATCCCTGTGGCTGCACAGTCAGCAGTTGCTTCAGCGCATCCACTGGCAACACAGGCTGGAATAGACATTCTCAAAAAAGGTGGTAATGCCTTCGATGCAGCGGTTGCGGTCAGCAGTGTATTAGCCGTAGTGGAAGCTTATAGTTCCGGTATTGGGGGCGGTGGTTTCTGGTTATTGCACAAGGCAAAAACAGGTCGTGATGTTATGCTTGATGGGCGTGAACGGGCACCACTTCAGGCACACAGTGATATGTATCTGGATAAACAGGGTGCTGTGATAGCAGGGGCATCCATCACTGGGCCACTTGCCGCTGGTATACCAGGTGAGCCAGCAGCGCTGGTGTATCTTGCAAAACGCTATGGCAAACTGCCACTTACAGAAACCCTGGCAGCCGCGATTAGGATTGCTCGTCAGGGATTTTTGGTGGATGCGTATTATCAGCGTATGGCGCGCTTTCGACTAGCTGATTTACGCCATTTTAAGGATGCCAGAAAAATATTCTTAAAAAACGGCAAAGTACCACCTCTGGGTTATTTAATTAAGCAGCCTGATTTGGCAGATACCCTGGAAAAAATAGCGCAACAGGGTAAAGCGGGTTTTTATAGCGGTGCCGTCGCACGAGAAATGGTTAAAGCCGTACGCAAACACGGCGGTATCTGGACAATGAACGATCTCGCCAGCTATAAAGTGATCGAGAGAACTCCCAACGTTGCTTATTATAAAGGGATGAAGCTGGTCACTGCATCGCTGCCTTCTTCGGGTGGTCTGGCACTGTCGGAAATGTTGAATATTCTATCGAAGTTTGATATTGAGTCCATGCCCAAAGCGCAGCGTGTACATATTATTGTGGAAGCGATGCGCCGAGCTTATCGTGATCGAGCAGAATACATGGGTGATCCTGATTACGTTACGGTGCCTTCGGATTACCTGTTGTCTGAAAAACATACGATGGCGATGGTGCATAGTATTGATAAATATCGGGCGACACCCAGCAGCCATTTAAAAAAGTTGTCTGACCCCACAGGTGCAGGCACGGATACCACCCATTTTTCTATTGTTGATAAGGCGGGCAATCGAGTTGCAGCAACACTTTCGATTAATTACCCCTTTGGTTCCTGTTTTGTGGCGGCTGGAAGTGGGGTTTTATTAAATGATGAGATGGATGATTTTTCTGCCAAACCTGGCGTGCCAAATGTTTATGGTCTGGTAGGCACGAAAGCCAATGCGATTGCGCCAGGTAAACGCATGCTGTCGAGTATGAGTCCGAGTTTTGTTGAAACAAAAGATCGTATTGCCATTGTTGGAACACCGGGCGGTAGTCGAATTATTACGATGATACTCGGCGCGATTCTTGATTTTTATAAGGGGGCATCTGCCAGGCATATGGTTGATCTGGGGCGTTATCATCATCAATATTTACCGGATAAAATTTATTACGAACCCGGTGTGTTTGATCACTCCGTGGTTACGGCATTAAAAAAAATGGGGTATCAATTACAACCACTGGGCAGTAAATATGGCAATATGCAAGTAGTGGTGATTAATAAAAAAACGGGTGTCGTGCACGCCGCATCAGATAAACGCGGCATCGGTCATGCTACTGTTTTGCACTGATATCAAATGTATTATTACAGACCAAAATACTTTCTATTCTGGCCACTGGTGTAAGATTCGGTATCTTTGGCTTTTTCAATCGCTCGCAATAATCGGCTACGCTCCTGTTCTGCCATACCGTGATTCAGGTAACAGTCCGCTGCTTGCATAATATCTTCAAGATATTTAATACGGTAGTTGTGGTTAAGCAGTGTTTTTGCAATAAAGAACGGGTCGAGGTTTTTGTCTCGCATTTGTTTGGCCATCTTTAATGCGGTTTCGAGTTCTTCTTCAGTTGGTTTTGACATCGATCAGCTTCTATTCATCGGGGATTAAATCAGCGCTTCCCCAGGTTATTATTTTCAGGTTTTTATTTTTAGATTCTTATTAATCGTGGCTTTTAGCATTTCCAGTGTGACGGGTTTTGTTATGTGGTCATTCATCCCTGCATTTAATGACTGGATTTTTTTTTCAGGAAAGGCATCAGCAGTTAGTGCAATAATTGGCAGGTCAGTATTCCCCCCCGCTCTAATTGTAGTCGCCAGTTCGTAACCATCAACCAGCGGCATATTACAGTCAGTTAATAACAGGCTGTAATGGGAATGCGCAAGTCTTTCCAGCGCTTGCTGGCCATTATGAACCATGTCCACCTTATAACCCAGAGTATTGAGTTGATTAATAATAAGCGTCTGGTTTGTTGGGTTATCTTCTGCGACCAGAATTTTAATGTTATGATCGGTATCCGCTGGGTTTTCTATTTCAGTGTTTGTGGATGTACCAGGGGTCAGCTGGGTTTGATACAGTCGACCACTCAGTTCTATCCAGAATTCGCTGCCAACATTAACTGTGCTCTCAGCGCCTATTTTTCCATTCATTCTTTCCATTAACTGTTTACTAATGGATAATCCGATACCTGTGCCTTCAATACTTGAAGCAGCATTCAAGCGATTAAAAGGCTGGAACATTTCATTGATTAAATCAGTTTCAATGCCCTGTCCACTATCTATAATGCTAATATGCACCCGTTCATTTTTGAGCGCATCAATATGGATTGATACCGACCCATCCGGTACATTATATTTAATTGCATTGGTCAGTAAATTAAGCATCACCTGTTTTAGCCGAGTATAATCAGCAATAACAAAGCCATTTATATCGGTGTCTATATTGATGGAGACAGCGTATTGTTTAGCTAACGGCATCATCATGGATTTGCATTCTTTAAATATATCAGCAATTTGAACCTGTTCCATTGATAAGTGTAAATACCCTTTCTCAATCCGTGCGAGATCAAGAATTTGGTTAACCAGTTCCAGCAATAAATTACCCGCATTACTAATTTCGTCAACATGCGAAAGTTGTTTTTTGGTCATGAATTTTTCATACTTAAGTAACTGTGTAAAACCTAAAATGGCATTAAGCGGTGTGCGTAGCTCGTGAGACATGCCTGACAAAAAATCAGATTTAGTCTGGTTGGCTTTCTCGGCCTGTTCTTTTGAGGTAATTAAATCTCTTTCATTCTGTATTTTTTCAGAAATATCCAGCGCCATTGCAGCAATACCAACAACTTCGTTATTGCGCTGGGTTAGTGGCGTAATAAACCACTCGCAATAGATATGCTGACCTTGACTGGTTTTATTTTCTACTACAGTTCCATTAACAGGTTCAAGTTTCTTCAGACTGTTCCATATTTGCTCTGCAGCATCATTGCTGTCACGGGGCAAAATGAGACGCATAATATTTTCCCCGATGGCCTGTTGTTCTGTGTAACCAAATATAGACTCAGCCGCTTTATTCCATTCGTTGATTTTAAAGTCAGTATCAAATTCAATAATGGCCAGGGGGGTTTGTTGTAAATGTAATAACTGTTTTTGATGCATCAGCTCAATTGCCTGCTCCCGTATATCTGTTTCCAGACGCAGGCGGATGGTTTGTTGGGTAGTATTGAAAATACGCTTTCCCGCCGAAAATGAGAACAAAATGAAAAGTCCAACAAGAAATGATGTTTCGGTAGAAAGCTGGCTGTTATCAACGAGAAGGCGAAGGATTAACAGAGAACTGGAGGGGATCAGAAAAAGCGCGATAGTCTCCCAACGATAGGCTACCGATGACAGCGAACCGGCAATAACTCCAACCAGGCAAATGATTGAAAAGTCGAAATATTGCCTTTCAGATGAATAACCTAGCCAGGGTAGTGCACCCCATAACAGGCCGCTGATAAAAACGCCGATGAAAAAATGTTTACGCCAGTTGCTCTGTTGTTGTCTGCCAGTGGAACTGTGGGTAAAAAAATACGTATCCAGGCTTCGAATGATTATCATTAGTAAAACGCTGCCAAACCATAGCTTCAGTTTAAAGGCTGAATCGGTATGTCCGTTAAGGACCAGATAAAGGAGTAGTGCAATAATGATTGAGGTGGTGAAGGAGAAAGGTGTAGCCGCATAAAGGAGGCGTATTTCTTCCAGTTGGATACGCTTTCCGAGGTGTGTTTTGTTCACATCATCCTGTGTTCGTTTCATTCTTTTGTCCTGTAACTCTTTTGCTTCTGACCTTACCTAAAATAGTGCCTGGCCGCCAGTTTTTTTAAAAATCACAGACGGCGGATAATGTCATTTGATTGTTTTTAAAGGGATGGATAAAATGTAGCTTATCAGCATGCAACATCATTCTTGGCTGGGGTTTTAGCTTGTCACCATACAGAGTATCACCGATAATGGGGTGTTGCATAGCGGCGCAGTGGACGCGCAATTGATGTGTACGCCCAGTTTCAGGTTTAAGTAACAGACGTGTGCATTGCTTGGTGCGATCTAATACCTGCCAGTAAGTGACGGCTGATTTACCCTGTGTATAGTCAACAATTTGCACCGGTCTATTATCAATGTCACAACGTATTGGGAATTTAATAACGCCTGTATTTTCATCAAACCAGTTAGGCACCAGAGCGATATATTCTTTGTGTATCTTTCTGTCATGAAACAGTTTATTCAGAGCGCGTTGTGACTCAATACCAATACCGAATATCATTAATCCTGAGGTAAAGCAGTCGAGGCGGTGAATCACTTTTGCGGCGGGCTCTATTTTTAACAGGCGAGAAATAGCACAATCCTGTTTTTCTGGGCCAATACCAGGCACCGAAAGTAATGCTGGCGGTTTATTAATGGCAATGATGGTTTCATCCTGATAAATAATTTCGATTGTCATGGCAGCTAAGGTATTTTGTAGTAAACGAGATTCCCTGAATATTACTCTTTCCAGCTTGATACGATGTGATTATGAAATAACAGACCTTTATAATCAAAAATGGCACCATCAGGTGTTATTTTAAATAATACCAGTCCATCCATAATATAGTCACCTTCCCCCAGAAACTGATTGTTGATGACCATACTGCGTTGTTTTGGGTCGCTGGAATAAACATGTGCCGTAATCACCATTGTAGGTAGCTCTCGCTTTATTTCAGCAGGTAAATCAGCTTGTTCAATAATTTTAGGTCCGGCTTTAATCGGTGGTGGTGTAATCGCTTTACCAGCAGGTAATGATTTGTGGTTTAAGTTCTTTGCAACGAGTTTTGTTTCCCTCGATTTTTTTCGTACGTCTGGTTTTATACGGTTAGTGTGTCGGTTTTGTTGTGGGGAAATGTCTGATTGTCGTATGGAAATTAACTGATTAACGGTAAGCGCTTCCTCTTTATTTGTTAATTTATGCGTTGATTTGTTGCTGGTGCGGATGATTTTCGGTTGTGGTAAATGTGGCTGACTTCTCTTTGTTTGCAGTGTATTTAGTCGAGAAAAAATGGGTGTTTGTTCTGCTTTATTTTCTGATTTTATCTGTGCAACAGTAGTGCTGCGTTCTTTCTTCTGTTGTGTGCCAGTTTTTTGAGTATAAATATAAACGCTAATCACAATAAGATTGAGTAAAACAGCGATGATTAATAAATAGGGCCAGAGAGATTTTTTTTCGTTTCGATAGAGCAAACCTGATGAGTGTATGGTCTGCACACCTGGTACATTGCCATGACCGCGTTCCTGTTCCGACTTTTTAAGGGCGTCTAATATATAGGACATAGTGTATTCTATTGTCTGAGTGTGGGCACTTGCATACCAAGAGCCGTATTCAAATTAATGATGGTAACAGGGCCAACGACACCATCGGCAGTAAGTTGTTGTTGCCGCTGAAACTGCCTAACCTGATGGATAATTTTTCCCTGATAATAGTTATTGGTTTGCATTGCCTGATGCGTATGGTTAATGGTAGCAATACTTTGCGCTAACCAGTTGACGATATAACCGCGTTCACCGGGTGTGACGGGATGTTGATAGCTGATAGGTTGGTGCCATAATAGTGTGTATTGCCCAAGCCAGTGTTTATCCAGTACTTTTGTGTCAATGTTAAGTGTTGTCTGGTTAATGATAATGGTCGCGATATTTTTTTTGATATAAAGCAGTGTGGCATAAGTATTTTTCCCGGAAGGGTTAAAAAGTTTTAATACGGCCGGCCTGTTATATCGAAGTAAACTGTTTAAATTTCCCTGTTTGTGCAGGCAATTCAAACCGGCGTTGCTTGCCTGTTTACATGCCATGCTGGGTTTCCGGGTATCATATTTAAGATGCCATTGATTAAATAAATGTTGATAAGCGGCTATTTTACTGTTGCCAGGATTCTGGTCGATGATTTTTTTAAATGATAAAGCACTATCTTTTGAGTCGGATTTATTGTTTATCTGCAATGGTGTCGCTTGTTGAGATAGTGAAGATGGTATAACCGCGCCTGGTTTTTCTTCAGATTTATGTTTAGTTAATCCAGTCTGTAAGATTCCTGTTTTTGATGGAAAAAGTGAAGCATTTTTTATTTCTGGTTTAAATTGCAACAAAGCAACAGTAATAAAGATACCGGATATTATTATGGCAAGCAGTAGGATATTTTTTTTGGGTTGTGACTGTCTTTTTTCTACTTTCTTTAATTCGCCAAAAACTTCTTTAGCCGCTTTATTTAAAATTTCGGGCTCAACGCTAAAACTGTTTTCAACATAACAACCTAATAGTGCACGATCACAGATAATATTGATTAGTCGAGGTACGCCTCCAGTCAGTTTATAAAGCCTTTTGATAGTTGCTTCAGGAAATATCTGGATATTTTGCCCAGCTATTGCGAGGCGGTGACTTAAATAGCCTTTTAATTCTTCACGCGATAGCGGCTTAAGGTGGTATCTTGCTGTAATACGCTGTGCCAGCTGGCGCATTTTCTGCTGGGCAAGCATATCGAGCAGTTCAGGCTGACCCAGGATAATTATCTGTAATAATTTTCGCTGATCAGTTTCAAGATTAGTCAGCAGGCGTAACTGTTCAAGCACATCACTACTCAGATTTTGTGCTTCATCAATAATTAATACAGTGTGTTCGTTTTTGCTATTATGTTCAATCAGAAACTGGTTAATACGATCAGTGAAAGTTTTGGTGCTTGTCGTATTTTCAGGGTATTTGATATTTAGCTCATCACAAATGCTTTCAAGTAATTCAAGCTCGCTTATTTTAGGGTTAAGCACCAGTGCGATGTTTACCTTTTCAGGAATTTGCTCCAGCAGGCAACGACAGATGGTGGTTTTGCCTGTACCGACTTCACCCGTTAGCAGGATGCAACCACCGTTGCTATTGAGGCCATAAACTAAATGCGCCAGTGCGTCACGGTACTGCGTTGTCATGTAGAGATAACGCGGGTCTGGCGCAATAGAAAAGGGCGTTTCTTTGAAACCGAAATACGCGTTGTACATGATTAATATTCAGCTTATGAGGAGGCTTGTTACCCGTGAATAAAGTGTGGAGTATATCAGTTTATGTTGATTGTCATTGAGCTTGTATTATATTTTTGCCCCTTCCCTAAATCGAGTGGGTAGATTACAGTGTGTACTCTTGATAAGAGACTAATCAACAATTGAATTAGATTCTTCTTAAATTTATAAATGCATTTGGTCGCTGGTATTTTCTCTAACAACAAATAATGACTAATGGGCACCTCTATTAATTTCTTATGTCCTCTGCGTGATCTGAAGCATGTAGATGCAAGGCGTGAGCCACAGCAGAATGGTTATTCCATTCGCCAGGTTCACAACGCGGCAGATGCATGCTTCAGATCACGCCCTACGGGGCTTTACACCCGGCTCAGACTCAGCGTTGCACTTTTTTGATAGGCAATAAGCATGGCTTCAAAAGCGCGCCTTGATTCTGAGCCGGGTGTAAAGCCAGAGGGCACAAGCAATTAATAGAGATGCCCTAATAATAAAAAATGGAGAATTGGGGAACGGCGTGGGTTTGCAAGTCACTGATTACCAAGCACAATACTATGCTCATGAGCCAATAAAACGCAGTTCGTCTGATAGCCTTGAAAAGCTCACCAGCACCTTGATGGATGCCCAGGTAGACTTTAACCCGCATCAGGTTGAAGCAGCACTGTTTGCTTTTAAATCTCCACTTTCATCCGGCGCTATTTTGGCAGATGAAGTTGGCTTAGGAAAAACCATAGAAGCCGGTCTGGTTATCTCACAAAAATGGGCGCGTTATATGTTCATTAAACTTTGCTGCAAATAAAGATAAAGATGTCATGATGATGCCCATTAGAAACTGGAAGCCTGCACTGAATAGGTTTATGATTGAATTTGAAGAACGTTTAACTGATTATATTTAACCAGGACAGTTACACAGAATAATTTACACTATCCTGAATTTTAATCGTTTTTTTATCAATAATTTAGCCGGTGTCTATTTGTTATATAAAATTTTATGTTTCTTGATGCGCATATTAAAAACGGTAGAAATAATAATTTTAATTTATTGAGATTTATTGCTGCCTCGCTTGTGGTGTTTTCACATAGCTACAGTCTCACTGGTTTTGGTGCGCACGAACCACTCACTTTATTGTTCCCACAAGGACTCTCATTTGGATCTTTAGCAGTTAATCTGTTCTTTATATTAAGTGGGTTTTTAATTGTAAAAAGCTGGCATGATCGTGGTGACCTCGTTATATTTTTATATGCGCGCATCATTAGAATATACCCGGCATTATTTCTATCGGTAATATTCTGCGCATTTTTTATCGGGCCTGTATTTACAGAACTTCATTTAATTAAACTCAGGCTCAGGTATTTTTTTATCTTTCTTTTCCTGCTGGTGCTGGTTTTCTTTTTTAGTAAAGCCGCAGCGTTGTATTTTATGTATATTTTCCTGACGTACTTATTACTGTTTCTTGCTTACGTGCCAGGTGGTTATGTCAGAGAGTTTAATCATTTTGGCGATTATTCTTATGGTATCTATATCTATGCATTTCCCATTCAACAGGTTATATCGAGTTTTAATTACATAGACTCACCTTTTATTATGTTTGTTATTTCATTGTTTTTAACCTTACTGCTGGCCATCCCTTCATGGCATTTTCTAGAAAAAAGGGTGCTTAAAGCTAAAATGCACAGGCGCTATCCGCACTCGGTGCGAAACTATTTTATAAATAATGCTTTTTCTAAATTCAAGCTGGTTGGAAAACAGCATGATTAATCTGTAAACAGATAAATGTAAAGCCATGTATTATTTGTCTATCACTGTCACCCCATTAAGCTTGTGTATGACCAAGGGTGGCGACGATCATCTATAACTCTACATCTATAGCTCTATGTTTGTTCTGAGATGGTTAAATGCGTTATTTCAGCATGCAAAATTCAAAGCAGAGGCACCAGTAAAATCAGCACCAACATCATACCAATTAGCGTCAGGTACAGATTTAGACTACCGGACTGTAACGCCTGTAACCATGTGGCCAGCCGATAGACCAGACGCACGATGGGCGCAAACAGTGT
>VAOW01008289.1_pt1 | contig 244281 bp, 211 predicted proteins | sample 3393921 | NCBI WGS metagenome assembly VAOW01 (sample SAMN08290428, study PRJNA428436) | hydrothermal vent metagenome | isolation source: Deep-sea hydrothermal vent chimney | place: Indian Ocean: Southwest Indian Ridge | depth 2742 m m | reverse complement strand
TAGAGACAGAAAGCCTTCACCTCATCGCCCTGCCTCACCAGCATCTCCACAAGGTGAGAGCCGATAAACCCATCCGCACCTGTCACAAGTATTTTTGTCATCGTTATATTGTCTTAATCTGAATGTCTTGCTGGGACATTCTGCCTCATTATGGATTATATTTTTAGACAGCCTACCAGAACCAGGGTAGTAACTATAAATACTTAAAGAGCGACAGGCCCTGTATTTTGACAAAACTCTGTTGCGAAGCCTGCAATGCCAGTGTCTGCCGCTGAAACCGACTGACTGCTGAGGCATAATCCAGATCTTGCAGGCTGGATCGGTTCTGGCGTAATTGTAGATCAAACGCACTATTCATGTTTTTCTGGCTATCAATAGCATTCAACCGTGCGCCAACTGAAGCGCGTGTATCCAGTAAACCATTAATCGCTGAATCCAGCCGGGTAAGCGTTGTTGCTGAAGGTGTATTAGCATCCAGATTGGCGGCAAAATCAGCCACTGCAGAGAACATACTGCTAACACCACCGGCTCCATTATCGACACGCATAAATACTGAATCACCCGTATTTGAAGTGGCAATTTTTCGCGTTGGGCCAATCTGTAATATCCGCCGCCCCTGATCTCCGGCATAACTAAATTTACCACCACCTAAATCGTTGAAGGGTTTGGTCGCACCTTTATAACCAGAAAACAGATATTCACCACTGCTATCTTTCGTATTCGCTGTCTGCAACAGTCCATTCAAACTGGTACGAACTTCGGCTGCCATAGAGCGGCGGTCATTCGCATTTAAACTGCTATTATTGGCGCGCACAGCAAGTTCACGGATGCGTTGCAGCAGATCACCCGACTGGGATAACACGCTGTCTTCCAGCGACAGGCGGTTTTGTGCCGCATTCGTATTACGCTGGTATTGGGTATTGGTATCGATCAACCGTCCCAGTTCAAGGATACGGGTCGCAGCAAAAGGGTCATCACTAGGTGCCAGCACGCGTTTTCCAGTAGACATCTGCTGCTGCGTTTTAGCCAGCGCTGACTGCTGGTCCAGCATGGAGTTAACGCCCTGCTGGTAAAGTTGGAAGGTTGAAATTCGCATATGTCTTTAACCTCGCTCAGTGCCTTATCCAACGGCCCGTAATAAAGTATTAAACAACGAACTGGCGGTCGCAATAACTTTTGCTGAAGCCTGATATGCCTGTTGGAAACGCACCAGGTTGGCGGCTTCATTATCCAGGTTCACTCCCGATACCGATTCGCGTGTCGCGACGACCTGATTGAGTAAACCTTTCTGCGCTAACGCGCTTAATTCTGCCTGCCGCGTACCGGTACCAACATCCGCCACCATCGCATTATAACTTCCACTAAAACTGGCCGTACCCGCATTTAATAGTTTTGTGGTGGAAAGCCCTGCCATTAGCAGCGCATTACGATTATCACCACTACCGCCAGTATTGTACTGCGTAGAGAAAGTATCACCCGCAACTGGGGCACCCGTCAACTTCACTGTATAACCAAAATTCAGCCCTCCCGGTGTGGGAAATACTTCACCACCGGTTGCCGAGCTGTAGCTAATACCACTTTCCAGCACCACCGGTGCCGTCGGGTTGGTATTATCCAGAAGGTCGTAACTGCTGCCTGAGGTAAAGCGCACTAATATGGGTGGTGTCAACTTTCCAGCCGTGGTCTGGAAGGCCGCATTATTGATGTCTGTTACCACCCCGGCACTAATTACTCCGGTGCCCGTGTTAGTCACGGTCGCTGCACTTCTAACCGGCGCCGCCGCAGCAATCTGACGGCTGTCTGCCATCACCATCTGGATGTCCTGTGCGCCGGTACGAGTCGGACGAATTAAATAACTATCCCCATTCGCTGCGGGAGCGTTAATCTGGATTTTCAGGCCATCCACAATAAAAGGATTCGCCGCTGTGCCCGCCCCAGTCATCGCTACTGCCTGTCCGGTATCGGTTCGGCTCAAACCCCAGCTACTGCCTTTATAAGTGAGCATATAATCATAATTGGTCAGTTTTGTCGGATCATTAAAACTAACGCTGACATTCCCTGCCGTGCCCTGTCGAACAAATACACCAGGTTTGGAGATCTGAAAAAAATTACCGCCCAGCCCACCATCTATATTCATCCCACGACTATTCTGGGCATTGAGAAAGCTGCCCATACCGATGGCAACACGCCCCAGGCTATTACTGGTTGGGTTGAGCATGCGATTTCTAAAACCAATAACTCCGCCCAGACGTCCGCCAATACGCTGTTCACTTACCGGCGTATCCGCATTATTACCACCATCAATCGCCAGCCCTAGCTGATTCGGATCACCATTCTGAATCACTGTTTTTAAGACACTGGCATTACTGCCACGGACTAATAACTGGCCTTTCCCTACCATTACATTAATGGAACCATCATCCTGCTTAACGGTGGTCACAGCAGCATATTTAGAAATACTGCGGATCAGGCTATCACGCTGGTCAAGTAAATCATTGGGCGGCTGCCCTCCACTACGGCCTGTTGCGACAACAATCGCCTGATTGAGTTTGGCAATCTCACTGGTAAAGCTGTTTATTTCTGTCACACTATTTTTAATTTCACTATTCACCTGGCCACGGGTGCTTTCGATATAATTGTTCAACGCATTAAACTGTTTTGCCAGCTGACCGGCCGCATTAAAGAGTACCGTTCGAGTTGCTGGCGTTGCGGGTGAGTTTGCCACATCCTGCATGGCATTAAAGAAACGCTGAATGGATGCATTCATGCCGGTATTTTTGTCCGCTGTCACATTATCCAGTTGTACAGCTAGACCATGCAAAGCCTTGTATTCTTCCGTTGCAGACGTTCCATTACGGACGCTGGCTTCAACAAAGGCATTAAATGATCGGGTAATCGTTACCGTATCAACCCCTGTACCAGAAAAACCAAACCCATTTGACTGCGGCGCACGACTGCTCAGCTGCACTGACTGCCGGCTATACCCTGGTGTATTTACATTGGCAATATTATGACCAATGGTATTCAACGTGCGCTGAAAAGCGAGCAGGCCGGAACTACCGATACTTAATAAACCATTTGCCATTATTGATTACCTCCGGTAGTTCTGACCGTGTGAGCAGCCCCCCAGTTAACCCTGTTCAACGGTTGGTTATTTTTTAATGCCATCACTGTGCGTAAAAATGTATCACGCTGAGTAATGGCCTGAATTTTTTCAGCATAAACAGGATCAGTAGAGTAACCAGCCTGCTGTAATTTTTGTAAAAAAACAGTGGTGTTACCCGCATGATCAATCGCGCTCTGGTAGCGCGGACTATTCTTCAACAACCGTGCATAGTCATCAAAACTGTCTTTTATGGAGCCGTAGGCACGAAAAGATGCCCGCTCTTTTTTAGCAATACCATCACGGTATTCCAGCGTTGAAATAAATGCGCGTTTACCCTGCCAACGCGAATCAGCCTTAATGCCAAATAAATTATTTGCGCTGGTGCCGGTAATATCAGTCACCATTTTCTGACCCCAGCCAGTTTCCAGTGCTGATTGCGCTATAAGTACTTCGGGTTTTACGCCAATTTTTGCTGCTGCCTGGTTTGCATGTGGCCACAACGACTGAATAAATTGCGCTTGTGCCTGTGGGCTGATTGTTTCGTCGCGCTGAACACTTTGCGCCGATTTAACCCGTTGAACGAATGGCTGAGTAGTGTTGCGTTGCCCCATTGTCGTAACATAAAAGCTAAGCGGTTTTAATGGAACATTGTTTTTCGCCCGTGAATTGGCATTGGTGGCTAACTGTCGTTCCATCATAGCAGCCAGACCAATTCCACCACTAGCTCGGTTAGATAAATCCAGCGCGATCTGTTTATCAAACATGCCCTGGTAAAAACGGGTTTGCTGATTTCCATCCGATGCAGTAGCAGGGCTGGCATTACGCATAGACTTGAGCATCATTTGTAAAAACAGCGCTTCAAACTGTTTTGCCACCTGTCGCGTAACCTGCGTTTTTTGCGCCCCAGTAGCCGTGGCGGCCTTGGCGCGTAACTCAGCAAGTGAGCTAAAATCGGTGTAGATACCTGTCGGTATCATTGGACTACTAATGTTATTAATATCATTCATACCCGTCGCCTTAGATTACGACCAGTTCTGCATGTAAAGCACCCGCTGCTTTTAATGCCTGTAAAATCGCCACCAGATCACCTGGTGCTGCACCCACCCGATTCACCGCACGCACAATATCATTTAAATTCACCCCCGGCTCAAACATAAACATATGGCTGTCATCGGCCTTAACATTAAGTTGACTTTTCGTGATAACTTTAGTTGTACCACTGTTTGAAAAGGGTGCAATGGGCTGACTCACACCTTGCGACTCAGAAATAGTAACCACCAGATTACCGTGTGATACCGCTGCCGGTGAAACCAGTACATGGCTACTTATTACCACCGTACCCGTGCGCGAATTAATGATAACTCGCGCTGGTGCATCGCCCGGTGTAAAAGTGAGATTTTCTACCATTGAAAGGAAAGTCACCCGTGCGTTTTCATTCTCCGGGGCACGTACCTGCACCGACATAGGGTCAAGCGATTTTGCAATGCCTTTACCAAAAGTTTTATTGATTACCGCAGCCATACGACTGGCGGTGGTAAAGTCAGCAGTAAATAAATTATAGGTGACAGAATCTTTTTTACCCAGCTGAAAAGGCAGAGTACGTTCAACAATGCCCCCCCCCGGAACACGCCCAACACTGGGCACATTAATGACTATTCTGGAGCCATCTTTCCCCTGAACACCGAGACCACCAACAATTAAATTACCCTGCGCCACAGCATAAACCTTACCATCCGCACCTTTTAGTGGCGACATTAACAATGTACCACCACGCAAACTTTTTGAATTTCCTATAGAGGATGCAGCAACGTCAATCTTCTGGCCTTTTTTAATAAAGGCGGGCAAGGTCGCCGTTAACATGACGGCCGCAACATTTTTAGGTTTAAGTTTTATGCCTTTTGGTATGACCACGCCCAGTTTCGTCAGCATATTTTTTAGCGTTTGTTCCGTAAAAAATACCTGGTTCACCTTATCGCCCGTGCCATCAAGTCCAACCACCAGGCCATAACCCACCAGCTGATTGTCTCGCATACTGCTTATCGCCGCCAGATCCTTGATCCGTTCGGCATCCGCATTGCCAACGCATAAACATAAAATCAGACCCAACAATGGGAAGTAGTTTACTCTGCTCATAAAAGTATCTGTACGCATTGAGCCCCCTAAAACGGCATCCACGAGCTATTGAAGAAGCGGCTTAACCAGCCCATTGAACTGGAATCGGAAATCGCACCCTTACCGCCATACTCTATTTGTGCATTGGCAACACGGGAAGATAAGATCGTATTGTCTGGACTAATATCAGTAGGACGAATAATGCCACGTAACCGCACATATTCTTCACTCTGATTAATACTGATCCATTTCTCGCCCTGTACTACCAGGTTGCCATTGTGTAAAACCCGGACCACGGTCACCACTACATTACCGGTTAATTTGTTACTCTGCTTACTATCACCTGTACCGGTAAAATCAATGCCGGAATCATAATTGTTATCCAGAACGGGGATACCGCCTGCGGTAACTGTCTTACCACCCACTGTTCCCTTGGCTTTAAGTATTGATTCCTTGCTGGTAACAGTTTCTGCATTTTTCGAGGCATCCGTTTTTTCATTCAACAGCACGGTCACCATATCACCAACTCGATGCGCTTTTAAATCTTCGTATAACATCACAGCATCGGCACGCTGATAAATGGAATCGCTATTACCCGGCGGAATTTTGACTGGTGGCGGCATGGTTGGTGCAAACGCAGGATCCCCCCGTTCTGGTATGGCACATCCAGCGACCAATAGCAGCAGCAATACAGGCAGTAAAAGTTTCATTGTTATAACCTGAACCGGGCACTACATATTGTTGGTTGCATACTGCATCATCTTGTCCACTGTTGAGATGGCTTTGGAGTTCATCTCATACGTTCTCTGGGTTTCAATCATATTCACCAGTTCTTCAACAGTATTAACATTAGAACCTTCCAATGAACCCTGAATCATCGTACCCAATCCATTCAAGCCAGGGGTTCCGGTGATTGGCGAACCACTGGCAGCAGATTCATGATAAAGATTTCCCCCGATGGCCTGTAACCCAGTCGCATTAACAAAATCCGCCAGCTGAAGGGTGCCAACCTGACTGGGCGTTGAACTGCCAGGGATGACGGCTGAGACAATGCCGTCCGAACTAATGCTGACGCTCTGCGCATTACTGGGTATAGTAATACTTGGGTTCACCGGATAGCCGGTTGAATTCACCAGCTGTCCGGTTGCATCCATCTGCAACGAACCATCACGCGTATACGCAGTGGTTCCATCTGGCATTAGAATCTGTAAAAAACCACGACCCTGAATTGCCACATCCAGTGAATTACCGGTTTTTACAATGCTGCCCTGGGTAAACAGTTTTTCTGTTGCCACGGTGCGTACACCAGTACCAATATTTAACCCTGATGGCATCACCGTATTCTGTGACGACTGTGCACCCACCTGCACTACATTCTGATAAATCAGATCGGCAAATACGGCTCGGTCGCGCTTAAATCCGGTAGTACTGGCATTGGCCAGATTATTTGAGATCGTTGCCATACGGGTTTGCTGAGCTTCCAGGCCGGTTTTCGCTATCCACAATGCTGAACTCATAATTTTACTCCTACATACTTCTGTTGCAGGCTTTAACCGATACTCGGTCTAGCCCATACGAATCATTTGTGCCGCTGCTTCATCGTTACGCTTGGCGGTATTAATTAATTTAATGTAAGTCTCATACTGGCGCGCCAGCTCTATCATTCGAACCATCGAGGTGATCGCATTAACATTACTCGATTCGAGTACACCCGATACGGTAGTAACGCTCGCATCGGCAACGGCTTTCTTCTTGCCGGCCAGGTGCATTAGTCCATCAACCCCCTTGTGTAACTGCTGTGGTGGTGGATTAACCAGTTTGATGCGATCAATAACCGCCAGGGAGTTCACCGCCTGCCCCAGCGGCCGTATAGAAATGGTGCCATCCGCGGCGATTTTTAATTCGGCATGGCTGGGAATGGTAATCGGACCACCATCACCTATCACCACCTGACCGGTAGCCGTAGTCAGACGACCCAGATTGTCTATCTGTAAATCACCAGCGCGGGTGTACGCTTCACTGCCATCGGCAGCCTGTACCGCAAACCAGCCTGGACCTTTGATGGCCATATCCAGATCACGACCCGTTGTAATAATGTTACCCGGTGACAGGTCCACTCCATTACTGTTCTTCGACCCACCAACGGTGCTGGCATAAACCCGGTCAGCATAACCCGGGCCATAAACAGGCAGACTACGACTGGCTTCAAAATCTGCCCGAAAACCGACAGTATTGGCATTAGCCAGATTATTCGTATTGACCGCCTGCGCCTTCATCATTTCTTTGGCGCCAGACATAGCCACAAATATCATACGATCCATAACAAACTACTCACGTTAATCGACACACTGGATTTTAATTTAATGCTTACAGGTTAATTACTGTCTGCGTAATGGTATTTTCTGCCTTAATGGCCTGGGCATTCGCCTGAAAGTCACGCTGTGCGACAATCATCCGTACCAGCTGTGCAGTTAAGTCAACATTGGAATCTTCCAGCGCTTTGGATTGAATTAATCCCAGACCACCGGTACCCGGATCACTCACGACCGGCGAGCCTGAGGCAAAGGTTTCTGCCCAGGTAGTATTCCCCAACGACTGTAAACCCTGTGCATTGGTAAATTTAGCCAGGGCCACCTGCCCCTGAGGTTTTGACTGTCCATTACTGTAGCGCGAGAAAATAATGCCTTTCGAATCAATATCCAGCCCCAATAGCTGACCGGCGGTGTAACCATCCTGCTTTAATTTATTCACTGCGAATTTACTGCCAAACTGCGTACTGCTGGACATATCCAGAGTAAAGTTCTGCGGCGTGGTGGCACCACCACCAGGTGTCCAGGATAATGCAATACTGGCTGGCGATTTATAGGAACCGTTTGAATTAAAAGTGATTGCCGTCGTGTTTAGCAACGTACCGTCAACCACCGTACGAACATTCCACTGATTTGGATTGGTGGTGGGATCCAGCTTGCTAAAATACAAGGTGGCAGCATGGTTATTCCCCAGGCTGTCATAAATAGACGTTGACGTTGATGAGTTATAACCTGTCGCATTTGGCACCCCGGCAACCATCAACCAGTTACTGTCTGTCTGTACTCCACCCGAATCCAGGTTAACTCCGCCCTGTATCGCCGATGTTGGTCGGGGGCTAACATTCGCAGTGCTCAATTGCAGCGGTGAAACCCCACCAGTAATCGCTCCGCTACTATCGGCTTTTTTTGCCAACAGGGCGAACCCCTTGTTATTGACCACGGTTCCTGTCGAATCCAGGCTAAAATTACCGGCTCGGCTAAACAGTGTTGAACCATTATTATCCAGCTGAAAAAACCCCTGGCCATTAATCGCCAGATCCAGTGCATTGCTGGTAAAGGATATATTTCCCTGGGCAAACTGCTGTGCCGCCCTTTGCAACCGCACCCCCTGACCAATGCTGGTACCGGCTCCACCCACCAGACCAGTGGCATAAACATCGGCAAACTCGGCGCGGGAAGATTTAAAACCCGTGGTGGATGAATTAGCAATATTATTCCCAATAATCCCCAAATCGGCTGAAGCGGCCTGGATTCCACTCAGTGCTGTATTAAATGACATATTTTTTACCTCTGTGTATTCAATGTATATTTTAAGTTACTAAAAGCTTCATCTTAAAGAAAACAATGGCTTAATTAATCGCCAGTACCTGATCGAATGGAACCACCGAGCCGCTGGCCAGATTGAGTCGCACACCACCCCCACTACCACCAGCCTTACCCAGAGTAATGCTATTCACCTTCGTATCAAGAGCGACCGTCAATGCCTGCGTGGTTCCACCAGTTGATGCCTCGGCCACCAGTTTATATTTTCCCGGCAATGCAACACTGCCATCATCTTTAAAACCGTCCCATTGAAATTGCATATTGCCAGCAGCCCCACTGCCCAGCGGTAAACTGCGAACTTCAGCCCCCTGTGCATCAATCACCCGCAAAGTGACATTGGCCGCTGATTGCGGCAGCGTTATTTGCCCATGGATAGAACCACCCGCATTAAGCACACCGTTACCGCCAGCAATCAGTACATTACGCCCGACCAGTCCCGTTGCCTGTAATGCCTGACTGGATGACAATTTTCCTGCCAGCGAATTAAACGAGGTATTTAAATTCTGCATCCCTTTCACCGTTGACAATTGTGCTAGCTGGTTCATAAACTGACTTGGGTCCAGGGGTTTACTCGGATCCTGATTTTTTACCTGCGCCACCAGCAGCTTCATAAAATCGGTTTGGCTTAGTTGCGATTTATCTGCACGGGTTATCTTTTTTGCCAGTGAATTACCAATCGCGGCATTCGCTGGTGAAAGTGCATTCGCTAGATTAATTGCAGACATTTTCTGTTCTCCCGCTTCTTTATGTTTTATTCAGCTTATTTTCCAAGATTCAGCGTTTTTAACAGCAACCGCTTGGAAGTGTTAAAGACATCAACATTGTTTTGATAGGCGCGTGATGCCGCCATCATATTCGTCATCGCTTCAATCGTATTCACGTTTGATTTATACACGTAACCATTTTTATCTGCTTTCGGATTAGCCGGTTGATATTGCGCTACACCCTGCGCCTGGCTTTGCACAATACCCGCAACGCGCACCGGAATGGATACCTGCTGATCATTTAAACCTTGCATTACGGCAGCAAAAACCGGCTGTCGTGAGCGGTAAATTTTATCTTTACTGCTCGCCACTACATCCGCATTTGCCAGATTACTGGCCACGGTATTCAAACGCACAGACTGTGCACTCATAGCCGAACCACTCACATTAAAAATATTATATAAACCCATTTTTATTGTCCTTTAATTGCCGCAAGCAGACCCCTGAATTTACCACTCAGAAAGGTCAGGCTGGCTTCATAATGTAATGCGTTTTCTGCAAACGCACTTTTTTCAAGTTGGGAATCGACGGTATTACCATCAAGTGATGCATGCATAGGAACACGATACTGAACCTGCATCGCTGGCTGGCTAATCGATAAACGATCTTCTATCGGAATGGCGAGATGATTTTTGTTGCTAAGCGTTAATTTTTCTGCACCAGCAAATGAATCACCATTACGCATTGATGCGCTGGCTACAGCAGATTGCATACTTGCGCTTAAGGCCGCCCTAAAATTAATGTCTCTGGCCTTGTACCCTGGGGTATCCGCATTTGCCAGATTCGATGCCAACAACTCCGCACGACGAGAGCGGATAGCTAACGCCTCTGGGTGAATACCCAAAACAGAATTAAAGCTTATCGACATTATTTTCTCCAACTTTAGTTTTTCTTGCTGAAAAAAATGCAAGGCCCGTGCCAACAACTCAAGAACGTTGATACACCGCACTTTGATGGAGTGGCATAATGTTTTTTTTGATTTATAAAACAGATTTGGGGATTTTTCTGACACCAGAGCGGCAAGAATTTTCCTCTTAACGGCAGGAAAATGCCTTTTTGTCGATGCCACTTGAGGGCTTTGCGCGCTGTAGATTTGTTGTTAGAGCAAAGTCCTCAACTGCTAAAAAATTCAATGCCGGTATCAGGCTGCCTCTGATGAAGCTTTGTCTTCATTTTCCTGTAAAATCGGAATTAATGCTGTCACCAGTTCATCGGCACTAAACTTGGGTATAAAGCGATTGGCGCCCACAGTTTTCACCATATTTTCATTAAACACACCGCTTAATGATGAGTGCAGGATGACATATAAATCTTTCAATTTTGGATCACGACGAATTTCTGAAGTCAGCGTATAGCCATCCATCTCTGGCATTTCGATGTCCGAAATAATCATTGATACATGCTCACTTAAGGGTTTTTCTGTCTGCGACCACTGCTGCAATAACTCCAGCGCCTGTTTTCCATTATTAACGATGGTGCAGTCAACACCTATTTGTGTCAGCGCTTGCTTGATCTGATTACAGGCAACCTTGGAATCATCGACTACTAGTATATGATGCGTTTTTGAATCATTCAATACCAGTGAATCGACGGTTTCAGCAGACACCATTTCCGGCTCACCAATAACTTCTGACAATACCATTTCGACATCAATCAACTGCACCAGATGATGATTATCATTTACAAATTTCCCGTTTGGCACGCTGGTAACCGCATTGATGTAACTGTTACCGTCAGTCCCTTCAGGCGGTAAATGAATATCTTCCCAGTTTAAATTAACAATGCACTCAACCGAGGACACCATAAATCCCTGAATGCTACGATTAAACTCGGTAATAATAATATAGCTGTTCCTGGCATCTTCAATTTTCGGCCCTGAAATAGCCAGACTTAAATCCATAATCGACAACGTGCTACCCCGAATATTGGCAATCCCGCAGACCACCGGGTGTGAGGAATGCACTGCGGTGAGCCCCGGGCAGCGAATAACTTCGCGCACCTTAAAGACATTAATACCATAAAGCTCACCATCGCTTAGGCGGAACATTAACAGCTCAAGGCGATTTTTACCCACAAGTTGGGTGCGCTGATTAATACCATCTAACACACTGGCCATGTTATTTTATTCCTCATTTTTCGGTGACTAATTATTGCCGACTAATTTTACTATCGGCGCTCCTCCCTCAAACCTTTACTTTAAATTCAGCCATCGAAGAGACCAGGCGACAACTGCCCAGCGGATAGGTAACAAACCAAAAAAAATTCCCCTTTAACAACAAAACGATAAAAAACCCCAGACCTGGATAATCAGGCATGAATCTTGCTTTATAACAATATACCGGATTCATAGCGACGGAAATCCGTCGAACAGTTAATTAATGGCAGACAAAATAATGACCCTACAACACTTCATCCGTTCTCTACAGCTGAAAACCGTTTCGCTAGTTGGTACAACATTAATTATAAGTAGCCTGTTTTGCCCGGCACTAGCAACAAACTACCAGAGTCATAGCAGTATTCAGCACACCGCTAAAATGTTTATGGCGCAACATATAAAACAAAATTATACGCTGCCGGCGACCATTACCATTAACCGACTCGACAACCGCTTAAGACTGAAGCAATGCAATCAACCGCTAACCGCATTTCGACCCGAAGGCAGTCGTGATATTGGCCGAACCACTGTCGGGGTAAAATGCGATGGCAGCCAACCCTGGTCATTACAAATACCGATAACCGTTAGCATGATGAAAACGATTGCGGTTGCAGCCGAACTATTACCCCGTGGTAAGCTGTTAAGTAAAAATGACATTCGAATGAAAAAAATAGACCTGGCGACCCTACCACAGGGTTATATTGATAATATCAACAATCTGGTCGGGCTGAAATTAAAACGCCGACTGGCTGCAGATGTTGCCTTTACACCCGCAATGATTGAAAAACCACAACGCATTAAACGCGGGCAACGCATCACTATCGTGGCACGTTCAGGATCAATGGAGGTGCGGATGTCGGGAAAAGCGCTCTCAGGCGGTGCCGTCGGTGATCGCATTCAGGTAATAAATATTGCCTCAAAACTACACCGCGAAGGCGTTATCACCGCGCAGGGCGAAGTTCAGGTTAATTTATAATGCGCGTTACAAGTACCGGAAAAGCGCTTAAGGAAATCAATATTTTGCACCTGGATACAAGCCTGTTCAGGACTAAACTGAAGAAATTTTCTACCTAAAAGGGTAAAAGCGGTAGTATGCGTAAAGTTTTTGTATTTTGGGTCGATAACCGGGCTAACAAAGAAATTTTTAACGAGGGACAACGTAATGTCTATTGATATTAACGGCATTGGCAGCAATCAGGTAGCCTCCAAGGTTAATGGTTCTGCAGAAGATGCAAAAGTAAAGCAACATCAACCGACACCGGCAGCAGCGGAAACCGGGAAAAGCGCCACGACGGACACTGTTAGTCTGTCTGAGAGTGCAAAACAGCTAGAGAGGCTAGGGAATAGTGTTACCGCTTCGCCAGTGGTGGATACTCAGCGGGTTGAACAAATTAAACAGGCCATTAATAATGGCAGCTACAAAATTGATCCGACAAAAATTGCCGATAAACTGATGCAGTTTGAAAATATACTCAAGCCCAAAGGTTAAGGACAAAACCACCTTAAAGTATTCAACAAACCAGAGAAAATTCAGTGACTGACCTATTCAACACTAAACAGCAGCAGCAACTTACACATCTGTTACAACATGAAATTGATTGTGCTGAGCAAATGTTACTCACACTGCAAGCTGAAACCACTGCGCTGGGTCAACACACACCGGAAGCATTGGAATCCGTCATTCAAACCAAGCTGGAAAAAATGCAACAACTTGAACAGGTAAGTAAGCAGCGTGAACACCTGCTGACGACAATAACTCCGCTGGATAATGGCTCTACTCCATTGAACCCTGACGATCTGTTCAGACAGGATTCATCGTTACAACCATTATGGAAGGCATTAATTCTACTAGCCAAACAGTGCCAACAATTAAATTATGTCAATGGCAGCATTGTTGAGCGCGGCTATCAGCAGTCACGGTATGCGCTGGATATTCTCCAGGGGAAAACCGCTTTTGGTGATGTTGATAAAAATGCCGGTACCGATGGTTACAACCACAATGGCCGGACAACCTATTCAAACAGGTCACGCACCATCGCACAGGTTTAGCACACAAAAGATGCCCAAAGCCTGATTCCAGCTTCTACATACGCCTCCGGCGAAAATCACTCACTCGATTCAACCGTTCAAGCAAACCACCGCCACCAGTAACACTGTCCCACATCATACTCGATATGCGGATACAGGCACCCATTGGAGTTTTGGCGAGTCGGCGCTCCTGGTCTACCCGCCATTGCAACCCGGTCAATCGACGCCGGCTGGCTTCAGGCACTTCATTAATAACCTCGTTCACCATTTGCTTACGCAATAGCTCAAATGCATCAGGATCCGCTTTAGCTATTTTCACCAGATTATCGAACCAGTTATCAAAATCTGTTGCCATGCAATCTAATTGCCTCATTATTAAATCCCTCAGCCATTATTTTGTACAATTTACGTTCAGAGGATACACGATTCTTTCAATTTTCGCTATTTAATATCTCCTTTAAATTCATTTCAACCTGTTGATATTTATTATGTATTTCAAGTGTTTTTTGCTCTAATAGTCGCATATCCACCACCTCTTCACAGCCTGCACGTTCAATTTCTCGACAACCATCAGCCATTGTCAGCGCACCAACAGCCTGGCTGGAAGAGCGTAGCGAGTGGGCTATATCAACCACATGGGTAACGTTTTTCTCCGCCATTGCCGTTGATAATTTTAATAATAGATCAGGCGTCTGCCCCAGATACATATTAATAACCCGCACCAACAATGGCACTTTGGTGGTTGACACGTTTTTTTTCTGTTGCCCACTTTGACGCAAACGATTAATCATCACAGCATCAATAATCACATTTTTTTGCGCGGATTGAGTATCCAATGGATACTGTGCCTGCACATTAACAGGTTGCGCTGATGGGGTTATTGAAGCAGCACCACAATCAGACCCCAGCGGCATCCACTTTTTGACTACCGCATAAATATCGTCCATACCAAAAGGTTTTGAAAGAAAGTCATTCATCCCACTGTTAAGACACCTGTCACGAACGCCTGTAATTGCGTGAGCCGTTAAAGCAACAATTGGAACGGGAGGGGTTTGCTGCTGAGATTCATTGAAACGAATTTTCTCTGTGGCCTTCAATCCATCCAGCACTGGCATCCTGTAGTCCATTAACACCAGCGAGTAATTCTCTTTCCGGCAGGCTTCAACTGCCTCTTTACCGTTGTTAACAACATCAATGTGGTAACCTAACTGCTCCAGCATATCCATAACAACTTCCTGATTTACCAGGTTGTCTTCTGCCAGTAAAATTTTCCTTTTTAATACAGGAATAGATAAATTTTTCATTTCATTACCACTTCTATTACCACCGCAAATACCCATTATAAATGGATCCATATTTTCGATCTTGCCTATACCTTTTGCTTATACCCTTCGATTATAAACGAACGACTCCATTAATCTACTAATCTACAAAACCCATAATTGGAACAGGCAGACGGTTAATCCTATTGCAGACTTCAATTTCTGCTTACACACAACTGGTAATATTCTGGCACTGGCATTATTATGCTAGCCAGCGATACTGTACTTACTAAAGGTCTACTATGGAAAACAGCTTCACCCCAGATCTCCACGCCAGAATCCTGATTATCGATGACGATCCAATGATGCGTCTGCTAATGAGAGAAGCGCTGGATGATGGTACGTATGATATTGAAGAGTTCGAAAACGGGGCTGACGCGCTCAAAGACATCCAGCAAAAAATACCCGACATGATTCTGCTGGATGTAAAAATGCCGGGCATGAGTGGGTTTGATGTTTGCACCCAGATTCGAGAAAAATACGATGAGAACAGCGTTTCAATCGTCGTGGTAACAGGCCTGGATGATTCTGACTCCATTGAGCGCGCCTTCAATCTCGGCGCAACGGCTTTTATTAATAAACCCATCAACCCCACCACATTACCCCATCGCATTAAATACTTACTCCAGGCAAGAAATGCTTTTATTGCACTTAAGCAGCGTGAGACCCATCTGGAACAGATGGATAAAATTTCACGTATCCTGACTTACAGCAACAATCTGGAGGTTATTTTGCAGGAAATTGCGGAAGAAATGCTAAACATCTTTACCGCCAACAGTGTCTTTATTTTTAGCTCGGATGATGTCAAACCTTATGATATAACCGCAGTCTGTCATGCCACGAGTGAACAATGTCACGCTATTGCTGACAATACGGATAGATTTATAAAGGGTTTTTCTCATAATACCTTCTATCGGGCCAAAAATAGTGAATACCCGGTAGTAATAAAAATGCACCCAGCAGACAGTTGCCAGCAAGATGGACACGCCTGCTTAAAAACAATAATGATCAAAGCGCTGCATCCGCTCGACGATCAAACCTGGTATATCATTATGCACAGGTGCGCGGTCGACACTGCCTGGCTTACCTGGCAGCAGGAGACTTTTTATCGTATCAGTATTCGTTTAAGCTCGATTTTATCCCATCATTTATTGCTACAACGCCTGCATGAAAGCGAGTCATTACTCAGGCAGGCGCAACATATTGGAAAACTTGGCAACTGGAGCATTAACGTCAAAACCGGGGGAGTAATCTGGTCGGATGAAATATATCGCATCTATGGTTATGAGCCTGGTGACTTCACCCCTACGCTGAATACGCTGCATGAACACACTCTCTACGAAGACATTAATCGCCTGAATCATTTTGAACAAAATGCTTTTTATTCAGGGAAAACGGCAAGTATTGAATACCGCATTCAACACCCTGACAACAAAATTCACTGGATTCATAAACAAGGTATTGGGAAGTTTGATGACCAGGGCCATCTCATTGCGGTTAATGGCACACTACAGGATATAACCGAACGCATCCTGAAACAGGAGCAAGAGTTACATGACCATAAAATGGATGCCGTTGGTCAGCTTACCAGCGGTATTGCGCACGATTTTGGTAATTTAATGACCATTGCAAAAGGCAATCTTGAGCTAATTAATGACGCCTTTATGCAACACTACCAGATTGAATCTGATGACTGGGAGATTATCGAGGATGCACGTTCCGCTGTTTATGATGGCGTTAAACTGACAAAACAATTACTCGCATTTTCACGAAAAAAATCCATTGCACCGAAACCGCTTAATATTGAGTCAAGCATTCAGAATTTTAGCAACCTGTTCAAAAAGACCCTCGGAGACATTATAACGTTAAGCCTTAAAATTCAGCATAACCTACCCGATATTCTGGTTGATAAAGCTCAGTTTGAGAGTAGCCTGTTAAATGCTGTAATTAATGCCAGGGATGCCATGCCTAAAGGTGGACACATGACTATTCATGCAAAATTACACCATAAACCACCTCGGTCACTGCTCTTCAATTCATCGTATTTAACTGCAACTTCTTATATCTGTATCAACATTGCCGACACTGGTGAGGGCATGAGAACGGACGTTTTAAAACATGTAACCGAGCCCTTTTTTACGACCAAAAAAGAGACTGGCACCGGGCTGGGGCTAAGTATGATTTACGGCTTTATGCGCCAGTCTAACGGCGCACTTAATATTACCAGTAAGCCTGGCAAGGGCACTTGCGTATCAATGTATTTTCCGGTTTGTCCAACCACGACCATACAGGCTGAAAACGCACCCATTGCTTATCTTAATACAACCACCAAAGTGCTCACCAAAACCCTAACGATTCTGGTCGTTGAAGACCGCGAAGCAGTACGGCGATTTGCTATGCGTTGCCTGAAAAATGCAAACATCCATATTCTACAAGCGGAAAATGCCAGCGCAGCCATAGAACTTTTAAATAATAACCCAACCGTACATCTGCTATTTTCTGATATTTTAATGCTCGGAGATATGAATGGTCGTGACCTGGCAACATGGGTAAGAAACAATCGGCCAGAAATAAAAATCCTGCTCACCACCGCGTCAGAAAGAGAAAGCCATCTCGCACTGTCCACACACACAAATGACTTTCAAATGTTGCCCAAGCCTTACAGTCAACAGGATTTGCTGAATAAAATTAACACTATTTTTCAGGAACCCTCTGCACCGGCCTGAATCTATTTTATTCACGACTTACGCAGAGCTTCTCTCAGAGTCTCCCCGACTTGATTTACATTACTTTACACATCTAATCGCCAATTTTTTGGCAACTCTGTTAAGTTATCTCTACAATTTTATGACACAGGGCTAATACGGTTTAATGTCAATATTCTGACACTAGAAAACAATGTTCTCATCTATATATTTGAACATGAAGCCGATCTACGGGGACAGGTTATGAACAAAAATTACAGCATTGATGAACAACCTAAAATGCAACGAAAAATTCTTTTTCGCAGTTTAGTCGGCAACAGCGCCATAATGCAGACAGTGCGAAATGAAATTGAACAGGTAGCTAACAGTGATGCCAATGTTCTGATTCTGGGCAAGTCAGGCACTGGCAAAGAAGTGGTTGCACGCAATGTTCATTATTATTCTGCTCGACACGATAAAGCGTTCGTTCCAGTTAACTGTGGCGCGATTCCCCACGAATTACTGGAATCAGAACTTTTTGGCCATGAAAAAGGGGCCTTTACCGGTGCTATATCCAGCCGCCAGGGGCGTTTTGCTATGGCCGAAGGCGGTACGCTGTTTCTGGACGAAATAGGTGAGATGACAATGGCGATGCAGGTAAAACTTTTGCGCGTCCTGGAAGAGCGTACTTTTGAACGTGTTGGTGGCAATAAAACCATTCAGGCGGATGTACGCATTATTGCGGCCACCAATCGCAATCTTAAAGAAATGGTTCAACAGGGCGATTTCAGAGAAGACCTCTATTTCCGACTTGATGTCTTCCCTATTCGCCTGCCGACATTACGTGAGCGGATTGAGGATTTACCTTTACTGGTTAACGAGCTGATCTCTCGGCTTGAGCATAACAAAGGCAGCTCAGTGCGTTTTTCCACTGACGCTGTTATGGCACTCTCGCAATATGACTGGCCCGGCAATGTACGTGAACTGGCCAATCAAATCGAACGCATGGCGATTAAACACCCCTGCGGACTGGTTCAGGCGCAACATTTACCGGAGAAATTCCGTGACTCAACCCAGCCATTATCACAACCGCTAAATGTCGCAGCCATTGATGCCGTTATGCAAAAGGATAATACAGACACACCCATACCTAATACGCCACCCATCAACTTTCCAACCGAGAATTTCGACCTTAAATCGTATATTTCTAATATTGAGGTCAGCATTATCCAGGCCGCGCTGGACCAATCACACGGCGTGATCGCACATACGGCAAAAAGTTTGGGGATGCAACGCACAACACTCGCAGAAAAAATGCGCAAATATCATATTAGCCGACCCGTAGAAGCATCAGCAGCTTAACTCAGGTTTACAAAAGAAGAAACCGGAGATACAAGCTTGTTCACCGCAAGCCTACCGACAAGACAGGTATATAGCGGTAGAAAAAATGGAGCGGGTGATGGGAATCGAACCCACGTTTGAAGCTTGGGAAGCTCCAGTTCTACCATTGAACTACACCCGCATGGACGAAGTAGAAACCGTTAGCTTCTATTCATTGGCGCGAAATTATCGCATCTTTATAACAATTTGCAAGCACAACAACATCCCTGTTGACGACAAACCTGAAGGAATACATTATTCATTTTCGACATAAATCACCAGAAAAAGGTTTCTTTACGCAAAAAGATGTTCATTAATAATGCTCACGCGACTTTCTGGATATATCGAAAAATACATTTTCTGGCTACGGTGACGGCATAAAATCAGCCATCACGGCGGCTGGCCTGCATTCTCAATCGCAATGCGTTTAACTTAATAAATCCATCCGCATCTTTGTGGTCATACGCACCGCCATCATCTTCAAAAGTCGCCATATTTTCATCAAATAATGAATCACTGGATTGACGGCCAACAACATCCACATTGCCTTTATATAACTTCACTCGCACCACACCATTCACATATTGCTGCGAAGTGTCAATCATCTGCTGCAGCATTTCACGTTCAGGACTCCACCAATAACCGTTATAGATTAATGTGGCATAACGCGGCATTAATTCATCTTTCAGGTGTGCCACTTCACGATCCAGCGTTAAGGATTCCATTGCGCGATGGGCACGTAACATAATTGTGCCACCCGGGGTTTCATAGCAACCGCGTGATTTCATACCAATGAAACGATTTTCGACGATATCCAGTCGGCCAATACCGTTTTCACCACCCAGTCGATTTAATTCAATCAACACCTGTGCCGGTGTCAGGGTTTTCCCATCAATCGCAACAATATCGCCCTGCCTGTAAGTCAGTTCCAGATAGGTGGCTGTATCCGGTGCCTGTTGCGGTGATACCGTCCAGCGCCACATCGCTGCTTCCGCTTCAACCCAGGGATTTTCCAGTATGCCACCTTCATAGGAAATGTGTAACAGGTTGGCATCCATTGAATAAGGTGATTTTTTACCTTTATTAAAATCAACGTCGATACCATGCTTTTGTGCATAGGCCATTAATTTTTCACGCGACAGTAAATCCCATTCTCGCCAGGGTGCAATCACCTGCACCCCCGGTTTTAAGGCATAAGCCCCCAGTTCAAACCGAATCTGATCATTACCTTTACCGGTAGCACCATGTGAAATTGCATCGGCACCGGTTGCATTGGCTATTTCAACCATACGTCTGGCGATTAATGGGCGGGCAATGGACGTACCTAATAAATACTCACCCTCATAAATCGCATTGGCACGAAACATCGGAAAAACAAAATCGCGCACAAATTCTTCCTGCAGGTTGTCGATGTAAATTTCTTTTACCCCCAGCGCTTCGGCTTTTCCGCGGACGGGTTCAACTTCTTCACCCTGTCCAATATCGGCGGTAAAGGTCACCACTTCACAATGATATTCGTCCTGTAACCATTTAAGAATGACGGAGGTATCAAGGCCACCGGAGTAGGCAAGCACCGCTTTTTTTATAATGACTTTTGCAGACATGGCAGGATTCCAATAGTAAATTTGTCAATCAGGCTGGCGATTATACTTAAAAAACGATCAACTACATATCAATCATGCAAATTCACTGAGCAAAATTAATGCGGTAACAGTGATTCGAGTTAATGCTTGCTGTTAGAAGTAATTCGACTAAATTCATATTAACTTTTATAATGCACCTACACTTGGAAAAAACATCAGTATATAACTCCTCAATTTATCAGGAATTATTAAAACTTCTCTTAAAATTACACTATTTTTCACGATCTCCGTGTGACTTTACCATAACGTGCGAGAGTTAAATGACAAACCAACACGATATTGACCCGATTGAAACCCAGGAATGGCTCGATGCACTCAGTGCAGTACTCGAAAATGAAGGTGTTGAACGCACACACTTTCTGCTTGAGCAGCTAATTGATAACGCACGCCGTAATGGTGCCAGTCTGCCATTCACCAATAACACGGCTTATCTGAATACAATCCCGGCCCACCTTGAACAGCGCACGCCTGGCGACCCTGAACTGGAATACCGGATTCGTTCATTTATTCGCTGGAACGCAATGGCAATGGTTGTGCGGGCAAATAAAGAAAGTTCTGAACTGGGTGGTCATATTGCCAGCTTCGCATCAGCCGCAACACTCTATGACGTTGGTTTTAATCATTTTTTTCATGCTCAAGATAAAAATCACGGCGGTGATCTGATTTTCATGCAGGGCCATTCTTCGCCGGGTATTTATGCGCGGGCTTTTCTTGAAGGCAGACTGAACCAGAGCCAGCTTGACAAATTCCGCCAGGAAGTTGATGGCGGCGGCCTGCCGTCCTATCCGCACCCCTGGTTAATGCCCGATTTCTGGCAGTTTCCAACCGTCTCAATGGGGCTGGGGCCGATTATGTCGATCTATCAGGCAAGGTTTATGAAATACCTGCACGACCGAGGCATTGCACACACCGAAAACCGCAAAGTCTGGACATTCTGCGGTGACGGTGAAATGGACGAACCGGAATCACTGGGAGCAATTTCGCTTGGCGGTCGTGAAAAGCTGGATAATCTGATTTTTGTTATCAACTGTAACCTGCAACGTCTGGATGGCCCCGTACGGGGGAATGGCAAAATCATTCAGGAACTGGAATCCGTCTTTCGTGGTGCGGGCTGGAACGTCATCAAAGTTATCTGGGGCTCCTACTGGGACCCTCTACTGGCCAGAGACAAGGACGGCTTACTGGCTAAACGCATGGCCGAAGTTGTGGATGGCGATTACCAGAACTACAAAGCCAAAGACGGCGCCTTTGTACGCGAGCACTTTTTTAACTCGCCTGAATTAAAAGCCATGGTCGCAAATATGTCGGACGATGACATCTGGCGACTCAACCGTGGCGGACACGACCCGCACAAAGTCTATGCCGCTTATAAACAGGCAACGGAACATAAAGACCAGCCTACCGTTATCCTGACCAAAACAGTCAAAGGTTATGGCATGGGTGAAGCTGGCGAAGGCCAGAATACAACCCACTCACAGAAAAAAATGAATATTGACGCGCTGGCAGCCTTTGCTAAACGCTTTAATATTCCCGTATCGAAAGAACAAATTGAAACCGCTGAGTATTACAGGCCAGCCGAAGACAGCCTCGAAATGCAATACATGCAGGCGCGCCGCAAAGCAATGGGCGGTTATCTACCAGCACGAACCCATCTGGCTGCACCACTGGAAGTCCCGCCCTTGTCAACGTTTGAGGCATTATTGAAAGGCTCCGGCGAGCGTGAAATGTCCACTACAATGGCCTTTGTTCGTATTCTCACTGCCCTGGTGCGAGATAAAAAAATCGGTAAAAACATTGTCCCCATTGTGCCCGATGAAGCCCGCACCTTCGGTATGGAAGGCATGTTCCGTCAGCTGGGCATTTATTCTTCTGTCGGTCAGCTCTACGAACCTCAAGATAAAGCGCAGGTAATGTTTTATAAAGAAGACAAAAGCGGACAGATCCTGGAAGAAGGCATCAATGAAGCGGGCGCAATGTCCTCATGGATTGCCGCTGCAACCGCCTATAGCTCGCATGGTGTCAACATGGTGCCATTCTATATCTATTACTCCATGTTTGGTTTTCAGCGGGTTGGCGATCTAACCTGGGCATCAGGTGACATGCAGGCGCGTGGTTTTCTTATTGGCGGCACTGCTGGCCGTACTACGCTGGCAGGTGAAGGTCTACAACACCAGGATGGACACAGCCTTCTGCTTGCCTCAACCATTCCTAACTGTGTGGCTTACGACCCCTGCTTTGCCTACGAGCTGGCGGTTATTATTCATGATGGGATGCATCGCATGGTACAGCAACAGGAGAATGTGTATTACTACATCACCACTATGAATGAGAATTATGCCATGCCGCCTATGCCTGAAGATGCTGAAACAGGTATCAAGAAAGGCATCTACCGTTTCAGTAAAGACACGGCCAGAAAAGGTGAAGTGAAAGCTCAGTTATTTGGTAGTGGTACCATTCTACGCGAAGTCATTGCTGCCGCTGAGTTACTAAAACAGGACTGGAAAGTCAGTGCCGATGTATGGAGCATTACCAGCTACAATGAACTGGCGCGTGAAGCCGTGGATTGTGAACACTGGAACCGGCTCAACCCCGGCAAAAAGGCACGCGTGCCCTATATCACCAAACAGTTAGCAAACGCTGAAGGCCCTGTTATTGCTGCATCTGACTATATACGCGCGGTCTCCAACCAGGTTCGCCAATACATCCCTGCAACCTATACGGTACTGGGCACCGATGGTTTTGGTCGCTCAGATACCCGCAAAAAGCTGCGCCGTCACTTTGAAGTTAACAGTCATTACGTTACCCTGGCCACATTAAAAACCCTGGCAGATGAAGGCAAAATTCCGGTCAGTAAAGTCAGTGATGCGATTAAAAAATACAATATTGATACTAAAAAACCCAACCCCATTACAGTATAGAATCGTTACTGCTGCGTTTATTAAATAAGCAATGCAGTAAAAAAACAGGCGTAAAAATTATGGCAGAAATTAAAAATATACGGGTTCCTGATATTGGCGATTTTGAGGGTGTTGAAGTCATCGAAATCATCGTTTCACCTGGCGACTCCGTCCAGGTTGAGGACCCTCTGGTTTCACTTGAATCCGATAAAGCCGCCCTGGAAATCCCCGCTGAATTTGCCGGTATTGTTAAAGACATTAAAATCAAGCTGGGCGATAAAGTTTCTCAGGGCGATCTACTGATAACGCTTGAGGTTAATGAAAGCGGCCTTAATGAGAATATAGCAGACAGCACGGTAGCAGAGCCAAATACAATCGCCACCGCCACACAGGAAGTAGTGCCCATCCAGACCACCACCGCAGCCGAACAACAAATCCCGGAAACAGCGCAACCTGTTCCTGCCGCCAACCCACCTCACCCTGCTCCCACACGGCAGGTAGCTCCCATTGATGAAACGGGTTTCAGCAAAGCCCATGCCAGTCCAGCGGTCAGGAAATTTGCGCGTGAACTGGGTGCTGACCTCGGTCAGATGACAGGTTCGGGTACCAAAAATCGTATTTTGAAAGCGGATGTAAAAAGCTGGGTGAAGCAAGCGCTGGCATTAAATCCGTCTGGCAATACGTTCAGCGTTGCGCCCATGCCGGAAATTGATTTTAGTTTATTCGGTGACACAGAAACACAGCCGCTGACAAAGATTAATAAACTCACCGGAAAATTCTTGCATCGCAACTGGGTGACTATTCCTCACGTCACCCAGTTTGACGAAGCTGACATCACTGAACTGGAAGCCTTTCGCAAACAGCTAAATGAAGAAAATAAAAAAGAGGGTGTACGTATAACAGTGCTTGTCTTTTTAATGAAAGCACTCGTTTCTGCACTAAAAGAATATCCGCGTTTTAATGCCTCACTGGACGTCAAGGGTGAAACTCTGGTGCTAAAAAAATACGTTAATATTGGTGTTGCAATGGATACTCCTGCGGGTCTGGTTGTCCCTGTAATTCGCGACTGCAACCATAAAACTTTGCTCGAACTGGCAGACGAACTGGTCACTACCAGTCAGCGGGCGCGCGATAAAAAACTGTCGCCCGCCGACATGCAAGGTGGCTGCATCAGTATCTCCAGCCTTGGCGGTATTGGCGGTACGGCCTTTACCCCCATTGTCAATGCACCGGAAGTGGCTATTTTAGGTGTTTCACGCTCATCAATAAAGCCGGTTTATCAGGGAGATGAATTTGTCCCACGGCTAATGTTGCCCTTATCCTTGTCGTATGACCACCGCGTGATTGATGGTGCTGATGGTGCACGTTTCACCTCTTATTTAAGTAAAGTCCTGTCTGATACCCGCAGACTACTACTATAAAAAATAGAGGATAATCGCAGATACGCCGAGCACACAGGGAAATACCCGCCTGGCTGTAACTACACAAAAATAAAAAACTCTGTGCACTCTGCGTTTCTGTGGTAAATTTTTTAATACTGTTTATTTTCTGAGTAATGCGTTATGAGTAAAATAGTGAATGTAGAAGTTCCCGATATTGGTGATTTTACCAATGTTGATATTATTGAAGTTCTGGTTAGTGTCGGTGACAGCATCAACGAAGAAGATCCACTCATTACACTGGAATCGGATAAAGCAACAATTGAAATTCCATCCCCTTCTGCGGGCATAGTCAAAGCAGTTCTCGTCGGTGTTAATGAAAAAGTTAGCCAGGGTCAGGTGATTTTAAAACTGGAAGTTAATGACAGCACGGCTACCCAGTCACCGATAGAACAGACGACAACCACTTCTGCACCACAACCAGACGCTGCACCGACAATTGCTACAGGTAATACTGGCCTTCATGCTGAAGTCGTGGTACTTGGTTCCGGCCCCGGCGGTTATACTGCTGCCTTCCGGGCTGCCGATTTGGGTAAATCCGTTATTTTGATTGAGAAACATAACGTCATTGGTGGCGTCTGCCTGAATGTGGGCTGCATTCCCTCCAAGGCTCTACTGCATTCAGCACAAATCATTAATGAAGCGGCTGAAATGGCTGCACACGGCATCGAGTTTGGCAAACCCAAAATTAATATTAAAAAACTGGCCGAGGTTAAAAACGGGATAATTAAGCAACTCACCGGCGGGCTAACCGGGCTGGCCAAACAGCGCAAAGTTCAAATTGTCACCGGTTACGGAAAATTTACCTCACCGAAAACCATTGCGATTGAAACCAAAGCGGGCACCCAAACAATCGCCTTTGATAATGCCATTATTGCTGCCGGTTCATCGGTATTCAAAATTCCCGGTTTCCCTTATGACGACCCACGCCTGATGGATTCTACCGGTGCGCTCGAACTGGCCGATATTCCAAAACGCCTGCTGATCATTGGCGGTGGCATTATTGGCCTGGAAATGGCCACCGTTTATGATGCACTGGGGTCAAAAGTTTCCATCGTCGAACTCGCTGCAGGTTTAATTCCTGGTTGTGATGCCGATCTGGTGCACCCATTAATGAAGCGCGTTAAAAACCGTTATGAAAATATCTGGCTCAATACCCGAGTCACCTCCATTGAGGCTTTAAAGAAAGGCTTAAAAGTTTCTTTTGACGGTAAAGGCGCACCAGAAAATGCTACCTTTGACCGTGTCCTGGTAGCAGTTGGTCGCACCCCGAACGGCAAACTGATTGATGTGGAAAAAGCGGGTGTTAGCGTGGATGAACGTGGCTTTATTAGCGTGGACAAACAACAAAAAACCAATGTTGGTCATATCTACGCCATTGGTGATATTGTCGGTCAACCCATGCTGGCACACAAAGCCACCCATGAAGCCAAAACCGCGGCCGAAGTAATTGCTGGAATGAACTCTTTTTTCGATGCAAAAACCATCCCTTCAGTTGCCTACACCGACCCGGAGATTGCCTGGATGGGCATCACCGAAGAGCAGGCAAAAACTGAGGCAATGGCATACACCAAAGGTGTTTTCCCGTGGGCAGCCAGTGGACGCTCACTCAGTATCGGTCGCAATGAAGGCATGACTAAAATACTGTTTGATAAAGAGACTCAACGCATTATCGGCTGCGGCATAGTCGGCACCAATGCAGGTGAACTCATCGCCGAAGCCGTGCTAGCGCTAGAAATGGGGGCCGACATTGAAGACATTGCGCTCACCGTGCATCCTCACCCAACGCTATCAGAAACCTTTAACTTTGCAGCAGAAATGGCAGAAGGTACGATTACGGATCTGTACATTCCCCAGCGTTAGCTGCAAACGTGACAGCATCCATATCAGGCCAGTGTGCAGATATTTAAAACCAACACATGCCATATGAAATAACCACAGAAGATAATGGAAGCAGGATAATTACTCGATATTACGGGAAATTAACTGCGGCTGAAGTCTATGCCGCATACACTGATCGGTTTACTGATATTAAAAAAATCAACCAGTATAAAGTATTGCTTAATGATTATACTGATGTAACAGAAACGGTTGTCAGTGACGTAGATGTAGCAAAACTTGCAGCCATTTATACCGCAGCGGCAATGCAGAACCCCCATGTTATCGCTGTTAGTATCATGCCAACAGATTTACAATTTGGCCTGGGCAGAATGTGGGAAGGCTACATATTTGAAATCCCCTGGGAAGAAATAATCGTGCGGACACAACAGGAAGCAACACAGTGGCTTGCAAAGAAACTGGGGGCATAAATACGTACCATACACCTATCTATGAACAGTTCACGTTCAAACCAGACGTTACTTTACCCCCATTTTAGACATCATCTGCTGATTCATCTTTGTTATTACCGCCTGAGTAATCGCCTTAAACGGCAGTAGCTTGCCACCGTGCTTGAGGATAAATATCTGCGCAGCGGCTTTCTGCTTAAACGCAGCCAACGTTGGCCCCATTGCACCTTTCATGTCAGACCCCACTACATACCAGGCCGAACGCCCTGGTATCAGGTATTTATCATTGGGTTTTTTCCAGGACGCTCGACCCATATCATGAACATAAATCTCCCGGGTATTGTTTTTGTTTTCAGGCTGGAGATACCACGAAAACATGTCGCGGGTGGAACAGAATTTCTCTACCTGACCACTGCGGTTATAAAGCTCACCTTTTGGGCCAGCAAATTTTGAAATTATCATGCCACATAGATGACATTCTTCACCCGGCTTAATGGCGACAGGCCCATGCTTTTTGCTTCCTGAATCACCGGAACCATTACAGGCACTTAGGCTTAGACCCAGCACCAGTAGAATGACGAACAGAAAGCCCGGTTTAATTTCCTGCTTGAGCATAATCACCCGCCTCATACAACTCTTCGGCGTAATACAAGATAGGCAACCCCAAAGGGTACAGCCACCCACAGCAGCATAATAGCGAATAGAGCGCTGTAACTCAGTTTAAGATCAGTCGCAATGCTCATTAAGCTGGTACCCCCTTCAAACCCCATCATGTTTATTAACCGGAACAGATCGGTCGGGTTAAGTAACATCAGGTAGGGCAATGCGTCCGGCTGCAATTTGCCAGCAGTGATCACCAGCAACCCCAGCAATCCCAGGTCAAAAACAAGTACGAAGAAGAACCAGACAATAAGCGCAATACCTGCGGCTTTAGATTTCTCTGCCACACTGGCACTGATTAAATAGGCGATGGATAGAAACACCATGCCTAATATAATGGACGAAGAAATAAACAGGCTAAATGCCTTAACCAGATCCAGCGTGTCTACCCCGGCCGCAAACAGCAGTATCATAAGGGCAGAAATGCCAAAACCGATTACGGTGGAAATGGCCAGAATCAGGGTGTGTCCCAATAACTTACCCATTAATAATTCAGCTCTGGATAAAGGATAAGTGAGCAACAACATCAGAGTGCCTTCTTCATCCTCACCTACGATAGCATTGTAAGCCAGCAATAACGCGATCAGAGGAATAATGAACACTGCTAAACTTGCCAGACTGGCGATAGTATTGGGGATGGAGGTAAATCCGATTACCCCCGAAGCCACCGCACCAAACCAGGCGATACCCGATGCCAGTAAAGCAAATATAAGCGTAATCGCCACAATCCAGCGATTACGAAATCCATCTTTCAGCTCTTTTTGAGCCACGCAGAAAATGGCATTCATGACCCCACCTCCTGTTGCACATCGTTTAACTCAGGTGCTGCATCCATTAAACAGGTATAAAGTTGTTCCAGTGTGGGCAGATTAATATCCACATCTTCCACCTTCGGCATCGCCAGCAACTGCCTGAGCAATGGCATTTTATTTACCTCACTGGTAAAACCTTCCACGGTTGCCTCATTTACACGGTGATGATCGTACATCAATGCCGCAGTTTGATCACAAAGACAGCTATAATTAATATTGCTTTTAATGCGCACTCGAATGGGCAACTGCGCCTGCTTGCTTAAATGCGCGAGCGTCCCAAGGGCGCGCAATTCCCCATTACTCAGCACCGCGGCGCGATCAATATGGCCTTCCAGTCCCGGCAGAATATGTGAAGACAGGATAATTGCACAGCCTTCTTTTTTGAGCTCATCAATCGTGGTGTAGAAATCCTGCGTGGCAATCGGATCCAGCCCAGCCGTAGGCTCATCCAGCAATAATAGTTTAGGGATAGTCAGAATCGCCTGCGCCAATCCCAAACGTTGTTTCATTCCTTTTGAATAAGTTTTTACCTTACGCCGAGCTACATGACTCAAACCCACTTTCTCAAGCAGTTGATCACAGCGCGATTTATTAACCCGCTTTAATTTACCAAAATAATACAGCACCTCACGACCTTCAAGCTGCGGGTAAAACGAGACATTTTCCGGCAAAAAACCTAACTGAAAGCGTAATGGATTAAAGCCCTCCGCGGCGGGCGCTTTACCCATCACCTGAACCTGACCGAAAGTGGGTGATAGCAAACCCAAGATCAATTTTATCGTCGTGGTTTTACCCGCACCGTTATGGCCGAACAACCCCATCACTTCGCCTGAGTGGATACTCAGACTCAGGTTCCGCAGCGCTGTCACCTGCTGATATTGTTGTGTAACCTGATTAATTTCTACAACCGTCATAGCTTCCTCACTGGTGTGTACGCATTATCGAAGTGGTGTCAGTTGGCGGTGACATTAATGGATGGCTATCGCGAATACCGGGTGATTTCAATACTGGGAATTCAGACTGTACCGCCTTCAATAATCGGATTGCAGGGCTATTCATTAAAAGTTTTGCGGATGGGTATTTCCACAACAGCTTGTCAATGCTGTCATTGGGCTCGTACCAGGTATCACCGATACCATTATTATCACGGTCCCAGCCCATGTAATCACTCCAGTAATTGCCTCGACCATTATGCGACCATTCCTGGCGACGTCTACCCACGTACTTTACCTGGCGCCTGTTATGGATAAATTGATTGCCAAAAAAAGTGTTGTCCTCAGAACCAGCAGTCAGATGAATGCCGATATCACTTTTTTCTAATTTATTATTGCTGATGGTATTAAACAGTGAGTTATAAACAAACAGGGCTTTGCCTTCGGCACCATCAATGGTTTGCTGTCCAGACGGATTAACCCCCTGGTTTACATTACTGAAGGTGTTACCAGAAATCGTTGAGTGCGTGATAAAATTCATCAACATGCCATAATTCTGGTCATGGTCCGAACGGTTACCGATAATAGTGAGATATTTTGATTGCATCATTGCGTAGCCGGTACGTGTGTTATGCGTGTAGTTATTTTTAATGATATTGTTGTACGAATACATATAATGAATTCCGTAGCGCAGGTCATGCATTTCGTTATGGCGAAGAGTATTGCCATTGCTGGTCTGGATATAAATACCATCACGCGTATGCCAAATTTCGTTATTGGCAATATCTGCGCCGTGATTACCAGAAAGGTGAATGCCATTGCCTCGATCCTGTGAACGTATCTTCAGGTTGCCCTCAACTTTATTGCCTTCAACAGTGGCATCAGCACAACTGTCGAGATAAACCCCAAACGCATCACCGCGTAAATAATTGTTCTTGATCAGGACATGGGATGCCGACGATCTCACATAGATACCCGCATCCATAGTGGTTAAATCATGTCCCCAGTTAATAATCCGGCAACCAGTTACGGTAACATTTTTTGCGGTAATGGTCAGCGTATTTCCATGTCCACCGCCATCGAGAATAGCACCCGACGCACAGGCTAATGTAATGCTTTTATTAATGATGAAATTACCCGTATAGCGACCTTTTTGCAGCAAAATCTGCGCACCGTTCTGTCCCCGTTGTAGCGCCGCAGCAAATCCACCGACAGTCGTAGTGATGGACTTCGCCAGCACTGGCAAACTTATAAAAAATACGCTAATGACAAAAAAACCACCCAGCTGCTTTGCACATTGAATGATTCTATTATGGGTTTTATTACCGAAACGAATGAAAAGGCTACCCATGGTTAAAGACACGCGGTGAATACGTCCATATAGACTCGGCACCTGCATCCCTGTGGCTGACGGTCTTGAACCATGGGTCGCCTTTTCATTTGTACTGTTAGTAATTGTATACAGCATGATGCATGACAGGGTAAGGAGAAACAGGAGCAATCTCCATTCACCTAAAAGTTTGTAGTAATCAAAAATAGCGCCCGTTTTTTATCCGCTAAGGAAATGCCCTGTCACCGAATACACACTCAGTAACAGGGCTAACAGCCCTTCTGGCTACGCTTTTTCTACCAGCATTCTGCCGCGCATTTCCATATGTAAAGCGTGACAGAACCACTGGCAGTAATACCAGTACACGCCCGGATTTTTAGCCGTAAAGGTAATCGATGCGGTTTCCTGCGGACTGATTTCCATCACTACACCATGATCGGTTACGGTAAATCCATGCGTAACATCTTCCACCATATCCAGATTGGTAACCGCCACCGTTACTTCATTACCGGCCTTAACAGTAAACTGTTCCATACCATATTGAGGTGCAATAGAAGTCATATAAACTCGAACCTTATTCCCATCACGGATTACCTTGTTATCTGTTTCCAGCGTTACGCCGTCTTTTTTAGCCTGGGCAACTGTTGCGGCAAAAAAACTGTCTTCTCGATCCCATATTTTTCTGGTTTTATTTTCCAGAACATTCCGATGCACGAGAATGCAGTCATGCGGTTCTGCAAAAGCCGGGCCATCATCAACTAGAATCATTTCACTGCCGGAAATATCAATCAACTGGTCATTTTCAGGGTGCAATGGACCCACGGATAAAAATCGGTCTTTTGAAAATTTGCTAAGTGAAACCAGCCACTTACCATCCGCATCGCGGGTTTCACCCATTGAGGTGTGATCATGCCCCGGCTGAAACTGGACATCCAGTTTTTGGCTAATGTAATTAACTTTCTTACCCTGATAAGCCTGAATGGCTTTTTCAATGTCCCACTTTACTATCTGGCTATCGATAAACAAGGTGGTGTAGGCATTACCACGTCCATCGTAAGCGGTATGCAGAGGCCCTAAGCCGAGTTCTGGTTCACCGACTACTGCATCACGCGGCTTAATTTTATCGTTAAACAGATCATCCAGTTTTTTAATATCAACGATTGAAACCGTTGGGGAAAGTTTGCCCGCAATACAAAAATATTTACCATCAGGTGTCGTGTTTACCCCGTGAGGACTTTTTGGAATAGGAATGTATCGTGTCACTTTAGAACCATGACGACCATCAACCACAGGAACCTTCGAAGTGCCAATGGTGGTAAATTTTCCAGCTTTAACCGCTTTTTCAATACGGGGTAAATTGAATATAACGACCCAGTCACGCTCATTGCTGATCATTCCTGCCAGATTAGTGGCGTCTTCAGAGTTGTAGCAAGTGGTGGCAAAATATTTACCCTGGTAATCCGCATCGGCATTATCCAGATTACCATCAACAATAACCTGTGCGAAAACTTCCATTTTCTCTGCATCAATTATATTGAACATAGTGAAATATTTAGCCGGGTCATTAATGTCCCTGCCATCATTAGGATGCGGAATACGAAATTCACTATTACAGAAAAAATATTTGGTATAAGGGACTTTTTGAACCCGTAAACCATGAATTGCCTGTGAGTTAGGCACGGTCAACATTTTATCGCATTTCATCACATCACAACGGATGCGCGCTACCCGTGAGTTGGCTTTATCATTGACAAAAATGTACTTGCCATCATAACGACCATCTTTCATCGACATATGTGGATGGTGTAAATCACCGTTAGGAAAATGCGCTGAGTCACCTTTTATGCGCTTACTCTCGTTGGTTAATCCCCAGCCTGTCGCCGAGTCAATATTAAAAACCGGAATACGCATAATCTCCCGCATGGAAGGCACGCCCATAATACGAACTTCGCCAGACTGACCACCACTCCAGAAACCATAGTACTCATCCAGGTCACCTGGCTTCACATGCGTTTTACCAAATTCATCCTGTGCATCTTTAGCAGCTCGGGCAAAAGCATCCGGGGTCATCACTGTTGCTGCCAGACCGGCAACACCGGTTATCCCTGCAGCACCCACAGCACCTGCAGCGCCCAGAAATTTACGCCGACTTATTGCTGAAGAGGTATTCTCCTCGCCATGATTTTTTTCATTATCACTCATGATAGATCTCCTAAGGTTAAAGTTAAGTTTTAGCTGATACCCAGTTGGGTTACTGAAATTTTCGAAGGCTCAGGTCTGCCTTTTTTGCGCCGCTTATTCTTATTAACAAGAGGCGGACATTTTTTCTCATCGTGATAGGTCATCTGACAATCCAGGCAGTGGTGGCACTCATTAGCATTAATCTTGCCATCAGGATGAATCGCCTGAATCTCACATTCCACCGCACACAGCTGACAGGGTTGGCCACATTCTTTGCGTCGTTTAAGCCAGTCAAACAAACGCAGCTTGGTTGGGATCGCCAGTGCAGCACCCAGAGGGCAAATATAGCGACAATAAACTTTACGGGTAAAGATCGAAATAAAGAGAAGCGTTATCGCATAGGCTACGAACCACCATTCCCGCTGGAAGAACAGCATAATGGTGGTCTTGAAAGGTTCCACTTCTGCAGCTTTCTCCGCCATGCTGACAGATTGTAACGAGAGGCCAAAAAGTGCTAGCAAAATAATATATTTCACCGCCCAAAGTCGCTCATGGACGGCAAAAGGTAATTCATACTGTTTAACTTTAAATTTGCGTGCCAGCTCATTGATCAGCTCCTGTAACGCGCCGAACGGACAGAGCCAGCCGCAGAAAACGCCGCGCCCCCAAAGTAAAATAGTCGCAGCGGTAAACCCCCAGAGCATAAAGATAACCGGATCCATCAGGAAAACATCCCAACGAAACTTACCCATTAGTGCATGAGTAAAAGTAAAGACATTTTCCACAGAGAGCTGACCTAATGAGTACCAGCCAATATAAAACAGGGTATAGATCAGATACCCTCGACGTAAATTATGTAACAGGCGAGGACGGCGCACCAGCAGGTCCTGCATAAAGATAATAGCCATCAACAAGACCAGACTGAAAGCAACAATAGCAACCTGAAAAATACGCGCCTGCCAGATTTTAGCCCACACTGGTAACGGCTTCACAACAACAGGAGCGGGTGGCCGAGTAATGTATTTTTCGGGAATCTGGTAACTCGCACTGAACGTGTGGAAAACACTATCCAGTGGACCCGTCGCGCGTTTCACCAGCAGCTGTAGATGCCACATGGCACCTGGATCGAAGTCATAGTGCTGACGAATAATGAAGATAGCCATTTCATCAAAATCGGGATGTCCTTTGGCATAAATATCAGATAACCGATAGTAATCCAGATCCCGGAAATTAATACCGATCATACCCTGACTTACCTTAACGCGATCAAAAATGCCGCCCCGGACATAACCTGAACCTTTAAAAGAATACATGCCGCGACCCATAATCGCCACAGCCTGTTCACCGGGTTTTAATTTTTTCAGTAACCATTGAAACTGTTCTTTACCCAACAGGTTCTGACCAATGGTTGGTGCATCCAGATAGGTATAATACAGATCAATAAAAGTATCCTGCTTTTCACCGGGTGTTGCTGTATCCACATTTTGTGCAGCCGTTCCTTTGAAACCATCATCCACCTGTGCACGCGTTAGATGCAGGCGGCGAATAGAACCATCACCGGTAAGCGCTTGCCAGTCTTCGGGCTTAAACAACTTCATTTTGACAAGTGCGTGCGGCATGGACTCTGCTGCTGTTTTTTTCAGAATACCGACTTCTTCGGCCACTTTTTTGGCCGCATGCATAATGGACTGGTTCACCACCATTGACGTGACCGTGGCACTGCTTATGCCATCAACGGTATTTTTTCCGGTACCCACTTCAACATGTTCGGCAACCGATTTGGTCACATATTGATGTGCAAAGTCATACAGTTTCTGCACCGGGATTCCCACCAGTAAAATGGGTTCATGCTGCTCGACCACCCAGGCATCTTTAATAAAACCTTTGGCATCAATCGTAACCAGTGTATTAACAGGCTGACCTGAATAAGCGGGAATATCAACTTGTTGTGCGGTTTGAAAGCTGTAACCAACTATCTTTTTCCCTGCATAAACAGTTGCTATTTCTAATTTTTTATCCTCATTGGTTACGCGATCTGCACCTGGAAAAAGTTTCATGACATGCGTTTTCCAGGTGACAGGCAGCGGCTTCAGTGCTGCGTTCGAAAGGGACGAGAACACGATCACACAAAACAAAAGAACAACACTGGAAGGGTGAAACCTGAATAACATAAAATAGCCATAAATTTTTATTGAACTAATTGCGGGTTAATTTACCCTTATAGGACATCATCAATCCTTGACATAAATCAATACGCTATAAAAATTATGGTTAAGTCTGATAAAGCGAAGCACCGTATACAATACTCAGCTTAAAAATACTTAAGTTCTGCTCAGCATGCACACCGAACGGACTTAATTTGATTTTTTAACAAATTTGGCCAGAATAACAATCTGTTGCCCATTCACCTTGCCTTCGATGTGTTCCGAGTTATCCGCCACCAGTGAGATGCCACGCACTGCAGTGCCGCGTTTAGCGGTAAAATTTGCCCCTTTCACATTCAGATCCTTGATCAGAGTCACCGTATCACCCGACTCAAGCATGGCACCGTTGCTGTCCTTATGTTTGACTTCATGGTCATCACTGCCAGCATTATCTGCCTGCGCCCAACTTAAGGTTGTATCATCCAGATAGAGCATATCAAGTAAATCCTGTGGCCAGCCTTCAGCGCGTAATCGATTAAGCATTCGCCACACCATAACCTGCACCGCAGGTATCTGACTCCACATGCTGTCGTTAAGACAGCGCCAGTGGTTAATCTCAAGGTTCGCGGAATTGTCTACCTGATCTTTACAGGTAACACAGAGTAATACGCATTGCTCAGCACTGCCGTCAGAGTCGGGTGGGATTTCATAAACACTGAGATTTTCTATTGCGCTGCACAGTTCACATGTTGAATTACTGCGTATTTGTAATGTTTGGTCTGGGTTCATAATGTATAGTTTATCGCTTATTAAAGCAAAAAAGATGTCTGTGTTATGTCCTGTTTTTTATTAATTAATCCGGCGTAGAATTGACTGAGTTTTCCAGTTCTTCGCTATATTGTAACCAGTTGTTTTCTGCGACCTCATGTAATTTATCAAGCTCCGACTTTTGCTGGAGGATTTTCTGTAGTGACGTTTTATTATTTTCTATATAGATATTAGAATCGAGTAACTGATTTTCCAGCTCCATTCTCTCCGTCTGTAGCGCTTCCATCTGCTGCTCTGCCTGGATGATCTTTTTACGTAACGGCTGAAGTCTCTTCCTGCTTTCAGCCTCCAGACGTTTACGATTTTTCTTATCACTGGCTTTTGTGGCGCCGATTAGTTTCACGTTTGCCGACTCTACCCCGAGTGTTGAAGTGGCATTATCAGCGGCAATAGCCGGCTGTTTATTTTGTTCCTGTAACCACTGTGGATATTCTTCCAGACCGAGCGGAAACACATCAACCGTTTTATCATGTACCAACAATAACTGGTCACAGGTGACACGTAGTAGATGACGATCATGAGAAACAATCACCATTGCTCCAGAAAAATCCTGTAATGCCTGTGCCAGTGCCTGACGCATTTCGAGATCAAGGTGGTTAGTGGGTTCATCCAGCAGCAACAGGTTAGGGCGCTGATAAACGATCAGGGCAAGTACTAGCCGGGATTTCTCACCGCCAGAAAAGGGGGCAATCGGACTGAGAGCCATGTCGTTGGAAAAACCAAAGCCACCCAAAAATTGCCTTAAATCAGAGTCACGCGCTTTGGGGTCAAGCTGACGCAGGTGTTCAACCGGCGTATGTTCGAGCTGAAGTTGTTCGAGCTGATGCTGGGCAAAGTAACCGAAGCGGGTTTCCTTACTCAGCTGTCTTTCACCACACTGGATAGACAACGTGTTGGCTAATACTTTAATGAGTGTAGACTTACCCGCGCCGTTTGGCCCCAGCAAGCCTATGCGATCACCCGGACGCAGTGTCAAGTTGATGCCATGCAGAATTTGTGTCTGGTCATAACCGGCGGCTACCTGCTCCAGGCGGAGCAGAGTATCCGGCGTTTTCTCTGCTTCCAACAGGGAAAAGTGAAACGGTGAGTCCACATGCGCGGGCGCAATCTCTTCCATTCGCTGTAGCGCTTTGAGCCGACTTTGTGCCTGACGGGCTTTGGTGGCCTGAGCGCGAAAGCGATTAATATAGCACTGTATATGCTCACGCTCACGCTGTTGCTTAAGATATTGTGACTGCTGGTTAGCCAGACGTTCAGCACGAATGCGTTCAAAAGCAGAATAATTACCGCTATAAAGTGTAATCCGCTGATTTTCAACCTGAGCAATGTGGCTACAGACGGCATCGAGAAAATCACGATCATGAGAAATGGTTAACAGGGTACCACGATAGGCTTTAAGCCAGCTTTCCAGCCAGATAACCGTTTCCAGATCAAGGTGATTGGTGGGCTCATCCAGCAACAGCAGGTCGGAACGACACATCAAGGCTTTTGCCAGGCTTAAACGCATGCGCCAGCCACCAGAAAACGCATGTATTGCCCGGCTCTCATCACCTGGTTTGAACCCCAGGCCAAACAATAACTGACCGGCGCGGCTACGTGCACTGTAACCACCAATATTTTCATACTGGCTATGCAACTCAGCCTGCAATATTCCATCTTCTTTTGCTTCAGCTATTTTTAATGCTGCTTCAATTTCACGTAGCTCTTTATCCCCATCTAAAATAAATTCAATGACTGCCTGGCTGGTGGTATCGGATTCCTGAGCAACGTGTGCAATAACCCAGTTTTTCGGGTAAGAATAATCCCCACTATCGGCATGTAACTGATTAAGAATTAGTGCAAATAAGCTCGACTTACCGCAACCATTCGCCCCGGTCAAACCAACTTTCCAGGCAGGATAAACCTGAAAACTGGCTTCTTTAAACAGGAGTTTGAGGCCGCGACGCAGACTAAGAGAATCAAATTGCAACATGGTTCTATTTTAACTCGGATATTTCATAAGCATACAGAATTTTGGGGAAAGTATAACCTGATGACTGAAACGGATGAAAAGGAGACTGATGATTCAAGGCATGCTGTCAATACATCGCTGTACACTCGACACTGGCAGCACCAGGGAATAAAAAAGCCCGACTAAACTACCGTCAGGCTTTTTCCACAGGCTAAATCAGTTCTGCCCTAGAATGCTATCTATCCTAAAATTTTAAATAGCCACCAACAAAGGGACCGGCAAAAGTTACATTTGCATTGGTACTGTCAATATCGTTGAGCTTAAAATTCTGACGGCGATAACCTGCTTCAAAACCAACAAAGGCACTGGTCGTGTAGGCAATTTTTGCTGTCATATCCGATATCGAGTTGCCTGAATACGCAACATAGCTAATATCCGCGCTAATTTTCAGGCCAGGCCAGGGAGAGGCACCTACCAGTGCATACAACATGGGAAAAACCTGGCGAATAGAATTTGAAGTTGAAATACCCGTAGAGCTGGTAAAGATGTAGCTAAGATCAATCTTGCGAATATTCAAACCAAGATCAAGATCAACGACGTTATCCATAAGCTGATAGTAGGCGATAACATCCAGGGTTTTTATCTGGACATTACTGACAACATCATTACTGAAGGTCAGGTTATTAAACTTAAAGATTGTTGTGCCACTGCCAGAGTGGTCTAATTTGGTATACATAACGCGAATATTAGGTACCAGTGGTATCGCGTGTTTAATATCCGCAAATAGATAACCCTGTGATTTTTTGTTCAAAAACAGGTTATCTCTCAAATCAACATTCGTGGCATCGACCGTTCGCCGGATTGAACCAGAAGGCGTTTCGCTCCAGATACCACCGCCCGCGGTAAAGGATAGAAAGTCTGCACTGGCAACGGCAGGTAACATTAATAAAACTGACGCACAAATGAGGACTTTACATTGAATAGATTTTAATCGCATGGAGAACTCGCCTGATGTTGATAAGTAGTGATAAGTAGTAATTTGCAAGTATAGGTGACTAACCGGCTATTTTCCGTTTAACAGAAAGATTTACTTTAATTTAAACTCGCTTAAACAGTCAGACGGTATCGTATATAAGCAGGCCTGTGTTAAGGCTCCGTTAATATGCAATTAAAACCAGGGTTATCACTTTATAAGCGGGCATCGTCATACCTATATTGGCATCAATATAGATAGAATGAATTTCTCAAATACTAGCACTCCATATTCGTACCGGTTGCATTCTTACCAGTGTTAATTGGCTTTCTGTGCAGCAATTGCCGCAGCTAACTCATCCTGACCTTTTTTCGCTTTAAACTGTTGCCATAAAGCTCGGTCATTCCCCATACTGGTTCGTACCGCCTTTTCTGTTGCATTAACGGCCGCCATCGGGTCCATACCGAGTAATATATAGAGAGTACCGTTCGGACTGGTAAGCGTCTTAACTATTTTAGTGCCAACTAACGATTCATCCGTAATCTGTTTGGTCACAGATGTATTAACTTTATCAACGGTTTCCGCACTTGCTGCGCCCGTTGTTTCTGCATATTGTTTAACCAGATTCTGCACATGCACTTTCATTGCCTGTGCAAGCTGCACACGGGCATCCGTTGCAGCCATATTTTTCATAAAACTATATCCAGCAGCAGATTTTTCAGCCACCCCAACGGCAGAGACAGCAATACCTTTTACCGGCTCATCACACACCCAGCCAGGTGCCGCAGCAGAAGGAGCATCAGGAAACACACAGTCTGGCGCGATGGCTGTTTTAATCGTCTTTTCACCACCGCTACAGGCAGCTAGCATGGATACCACCAGTAACAGTACCGCTTTTATTGCAGCATTATCTTTTTTCATCATCGCCATCTCCTAATATAACCATTGCCTTGCTACAGTCTAAATTTAAGACGCTGTTGTAGACCATCTATTTAAATTGTCTTTTATAAGACGTTTTCATGAATTTAGCCACAGTTATACGACAAAATCCATCTTATTAATATCTATTTATGCGCTGCCGGTGCCGCGCTTTCTTTTTTGATTAGATAATTTAAGATTTTAATCAGCTTTTCGTAAGTGCCTGCCAGTCGCCCACTTAACATGTATTTACCGTTAACGACTACCGTCGGAACCCCGTTAATTTTATATGCGGCAAGCTCTTCTACCGCTTTACGTACCAGACCATCAACCGCGAACGAATTATACTCCTGAATAAACTTAGCTCGATTAACCCCCTGCTTTGCAACAAAATCGGCGATACCTGTTACCGTGTCCAGAGGGTTTCTGTGCTTGTGAATTTCGTCAAATATCTTGTCATGTACGCTTTCAATCACCCCCATTTGCTGTAGAGCATAATAGGCGCGCGCCTGTACTTTCCAGCCTGGACGAAAAACCGCCGGGATACGAACAAAGGCGACATTTTTGGATTTTGTTTTATTCCATTGACTAATGTAGGGTTCAAAGTGGAAACAATGCGGACAGCCGTACCAAAAAAACTCAATCACTTCAATTTTCTTACCGCTATGCGTCGGTTGTGGTGACTCAATTTTGGTGTAATCGACTCCCGCTTTATACTGTTTGGCACTTGCAATAGCCATTGATGAAAATACAAGTAAAACTAAAATCAGTAATTTTTTCATAGCTAACTCCTTATATTATTTTTTATTAATAATTTGCTTTGAGCATTTAAAAAATTTTAAAATTTAATTTAACGCGCTATTTAACAACTTTATTGATGGTTATATTAATTATTTTATCTGTATGAACATCATTAACCTCTGCAGTGCCTATATAGTCACCTGCACGGGCAATGGCAGAACCTGATCGGGTCACCCGGGCAGAGACAACAACCTGGCCAAAAGCACTGATATCCATCCCCTGCATCATTGCCATACTATCATCCAGCACAACGGTTGCAGGAAACTGTGACAGCTTCATCCGTTTCACTGCTAGCGGCATACGCGGCCCCTGTCTGGCTTTTGCATAAACGAAAACATCAGCAGAACCTTTAAACTGCTGTTTTACCTTATCACTAATCCGCACCCGTATATGCAACACCGCTGCCTGGATAGATTTTGATTTTGACTGTGCCACGCTATTTGCCGCTGCCGTCTTAGCAGGCACAACATAGTTGTTTATCTTTTTGATTGCTGCCATAGCATCCAGTGCTGGCATACTTATTCCCTGAGCCATTAATTTTTTACGTGCCTCGGTCACATAACTGGTTATAGTCAGCCTGACATTTTTATTACTAATCGCATTTGTTTTAGCCAGGCGGGTTAAATAGGCAATGCTTTTACGGTAGCTTCCTGCCTGAAACTCAGCCACGCCAGCAAACCATATCGCACTCACATTATTAGGCTTTAGCCTGATTGCATGTAAAATTAATTTTCTGGCTTCGGGAACAAACTGACGATTATTTAACAACGCCAGCACTTCGGCTCGTTCCAGCATGAGCACCGCATTATCGGGTGACATTTTTAACGCTTCAGCAAATGACTGGGATGACTTACTGTATTCCTTCATGAATTTATACGCACGTCCCAGCATAGTCCAGTCCTGCACGTTACCTCCAGTTTTTTCAATCCGCTGCCTTAATTTCTCTGCCATCTGCGGAATTGACATCTGCGGCTGCGCTACCATCTTAGCAGGAGGCTGATTCGTGGTAACTGCGGGCATGCCCAGATCAAGATAAACCAGGTAAACAGTCAGTGGAATAAACACGGCAATAATTAATGCCACTATCGGTTTGCGTTTTATTTGCCGCATAGGATATGATGCGTCTTCACTATTATTTTCAGGTATGTCCCTCAGCAATTCTCGATCCAGTTCATCGTGCGCCTGGTTATAATATTGTTGATCGATGCGTCCATCACTTAAATCCTGCTCAAGCTCATTAAGTTTGTCATCATTAATACTAAGATTGCTGTCTTTGTAACCAAGACTCGATGCATTTCGAACGCGTAACAATGGATATACCAGCATAGCGATTGCAAACAATATCATTAACAATAGCCAACCCAAAAAAACAATATTCATTAATTTTTACTCTCTCTTATCCGTATTGGCGGCTGTTTTATTATGCAACCTGTTTATACGCTCGATTTCTTCACCACTCAATATATCTTCTTCTTTACGCTTTGACTGATTACGAACAATGCTTATCACATAAATCAGTGCAAAACCAAATAACACGACAGGGCCAATCCATAATAACCAGGTTAAAGGTTTAAATGGTGGGCGAAATAACACATAATCACCATATCGGTCGACCATAAAGGCAAGAACTTCTTTTTCTGTCTTCCCCCGCCTCAACATTTTATAAACCTGCAATCTTAAGTCTTTCGCCAGACCCGCATTAGAATTTGCAATATTTTCATCCTGACAGACCAGACAACGCAATTCTTCACTTAATTTATGAAACAACTGTTCATTTTTTTTAGAATCAAAATGAAAAGTTTCTATCGGCACTGCATTCGCATAACCAGTACCGATAAATAAGAAAAACAGTAAGAGAAAAATGGAGCGCATGTATTATTTCCTGTTGATGGTTAGCGCTGGATGTATCCAGACACTGATCAAACTTACTACTGAGTTGTATAAAAAGAATGCTCTGCGTTCAAGACACGCAGTAGATACATTCAGGCAGGCCCGACATTCGCAGCCCTGCGGCTGAAGGTTTTGAAGCAGAAGCATCCGTTTTATTTGCACTATTAATAAGCCACCATAGCAAAGCAATGCCGAGTTTAAACAGACCGGCTGCAAACAGCTTTTCACTGGTAAATTCATCATCTAATCGACAGCGGCCTAATTAAGTTCTTTGATTTTTTCAAGTAGCTTATGTAATGCCTTTGGCTCCGATAACGAACCAATCACCTTGTAACGGATGATGCCTTTTCGATCGATTAAAAAGGTTTCTGGCGCACCATAAACACCCCAGTCTATCGCAACACGCCCTTTAATATCTGACACAATTTCCTTATAGGGGTTACCCAACTGTCGCAACCAGGCTTTTGCATCTTTGGGTTTATCTTTATAGTTATAGCCAATCACCCTGTAACCCTGGCGGCTTAATTGCTTAACGGTTTCATTTTCTTCGCGGCAGACAAAACACCAGCTTGCCCAAACATTTAATAATGTCACCTTACCGATAAAATCCTTAGTGCTGAATGTACCTGGCTTATTCAACAGCGGCAATGTAAAGACTGGCGCAGGTTTACCAATTAGCGGTGAAGGCACCAACCGTGGATTTTTCCTAAGTCCTATCGCTAATACAACAACCAGTGAAATAAAAATAATTAACGGTACGAAGCGTTTTAGTTTTGAAGGTTTTGTGTCATGCATTATTTAACTTTACTGTGTTGTAGATTATATTTAACTGACACCTATATTTAACTAGCATCTGATGCCTGTAGGCCATGTTTTATGCCCATTTTCTGCTTTACTTTCTGCCGGTAACGGCGGTCGCTCACTGCCAGCACGCCACCCGCCGCCATAAAGATACAGCCAAACCATATCCACCATATCATCGGCTTGTAATAGACTCGCATACTCCAGGCACCACCACCTAATGATGCACCCAGCGCAGAATATAGATCACGGAACATCCCCTGATCGATGGAAGCTTCCGTCATTGGGCTATCCTGGCCGCTGTAAACACGTTTTTGCGGAAACAACACTGCAATTTTTTTATGGTTCTTTCTGACCACAATAGTGGCTTCGTCAGCAATGTAGTTCGGCCCCTTGACTTTATGTGTGCCCTGAAAGGTGAAATCGTAGCCCGAAATGTTATAGCTTGTCCCTGGAACCATACGTAAATCTTTTTCATCGCTGTAACTCGTTGTGATCACAACACCGACGACAAACATACAAAGACCAAGATGTGCCAGCACCATACCCAGGTAAGCCAGAGGTAGCCTGGATTTACTGCGGATACGTACAAACAGCTCGCGTAACGTTACCAGCGCTATCCATATAGCGGCTGCCAGGCCAAGCCCGGCTTTTATGTTCAGGCTGTCTTTATAAATAAAGGGCACCAAGAAACCAACTATCAATGCAATAATCAGCAACGTGATCGTACTTTTAGAAATTCGCGACCAGGTATCCCCTTTCCAACGCACAATTGGACCAATACCCAACGCCAGTAGCAAGGGGATGGCTATCAGTGAAAACATTATATCAAAATAAGGTCGCCCGACTGAAATCTTGCCGATACCCAATACCTCCACTACCAGCGGATACATGGTGCCAATAAATACTGCCGCTGCTGCCGTGACAAAGATAATATTATTAAGCAGTAATGCGGTTTCACGTGAGAACCACTTAAACCGGCCAGTGCTCACAACCGTAGCAGAACGCCATGCATACAGTGCCAGCGAGCTGCCAATCACGATACATAGGAAAATAAGAATGTAGATGCCTCGTCGTGGATCGGTGGCAAACGCATGCACTGATACCAGCACCCCAGAGCGCACAATAAAGGTGCCAAGCAAACTTAGAGAGAAGGCCAAAATCGCCAGTAATACCGTCCAGCTTTTAAACACACCACGCTTTTCTGTACTGGCCAGGGAATGAATTAATGCTGTCCCCACCAGCCACGGCATAAAAGAGGCATTTTCAACCGGATCCCAGAACCACCAGCCTCCCCAACCAAGCTCTTTATAGGCCCACCAGCTCCCCAGCGCGATACCGAAGGTAAGAAAGCTCCAGGCAATCGTGGTCCAGGGGCGCGACCACCGCGCCCAGGTTGCATCCAGCTTACCACCTAGAAGCGCCGCAACCGCAAAAGCAAAGGCAACTGAAAAGCCAACATAGCCCATGTACAACATGGGTGGATGTATCGCCAGACCAGGATCCTGCAAGATGGGGTTAAGTTCACTGCCATTGAGCGGAACTGGAAAAAGTCGCACAAAGGGGTTGGAGGTAAATAACATAAAAACAATGAAACCCACACTAATTATTCCCATCACCGCCAGTACTCGAGATATTAATACGTCTGGCAGACGCCGGCTAAAAGCTGCCACAGCGACCGTCCAGATGGAAAGAATCAGTGTCCATAGCAACAACGAACCTTCATGCGCCCCCCAGACACCGGCAATTCGATAAAGCAAAGGCTGCACCAGGTTTGAGTGTTCAGCAACATATAAAACTGAAAAATCATGCTCAATAAAAGCGCGGGTAAGAATGACATAGGCCAGACCAATAAACAAAAACTGGGTTAAGGCTGCAGGACGCGCCAGTGACATCATCGCGGCATTATTTTTAGCTGCACCAATGATCGGTACAATGCTTTGCACAATGGCAACTGCTAAAGCAATAATTAAAGCGAAATGGCCAAGTTCTGGAATCATAGGATTACTCTCTTCTAACGGATGTTGCCAAGCATAACGGCTACGAACAATGCGTTACTACTAAGATCTTTAAGGGTATTACAGTTTAGCGGCCTTCTTTTCCGCCGCTTCTTTACTGGCCTTCAGGGCGGCAGCAACATCCGGTGGCATATACTTTTCATCGTGTTTTGCCAGCACCTGCTGGGCAATAAATACGCCATTAGGCTGAATTTTACCCGTCGCAACAATGCCCTGGCCTTCTCTAAACAAATCCGGCAGGATGCCCGTATATTTAACCGCGACGGTTTCCGTATTGTCAGTTAAGTCAAACCGCACACCCAAATCTTTCGCGTCATGTTTAACGCTGCCCATTACCACCAGCCCACCAATCCGAAATGAGCGATTAGCCGGTGCTTCGCCAGCTTTAATCTGAGTTGGACTATAAAAATACAGTAAATTTTGATTAAACGCGCTCAGCCCCAACGCGGTGGCAACTGCCACTCCAAACAGCACCAGCACTACCAGTAACTTTCTTTGACTTCGTTTATTCATACAACGCTTACCTGAATTTTGATTTTATGACGATTTCATCGCCTCACGCTTAATTGCGCGCTTAACTTTGGCTATCACCTGTTTACGTTGCCATAATGGCAAAATAATATTAGCCAGCACCACAATCAGTGCCAACCCGTAAGATGGCCACACATAAACGGCATAACCACCCATAGCAAAAAATTTTGGCCAGTCCATATTTATTCTCTATAACCTCTCATAGCCGGTCGATTAGTTCGCGCACCCAGCGTCGGTTGCGATCACGATACAGGGCCTCATTGCGGGTGCGTACCAGCACCACTGCGAAGTAAAACAATTGAAACGCCACGGCCATCAATAACAGCGGTATCAGCATACTGGTAGCCATTGATGGGCTGGAAAATTTACTTACCGTTGCACCCTGATGCAGGGTATTCCACCAGACCACTGAGTAATGAATAATGGGTACATTGACCACGCCAACAATGGCAAGCAGGCCACTGGCTTTATCGGCTGTACGCTGATCTTCTATTGCCGACTGTAACGCCATATAACCAAAATACAGAAATAGCAGAATCAGTTCGGAGGTTAGCCGTGCATCCCATACCCAGTAGGTGCCCCACATTGGTTTGCCCCACAGCGAACCCGTTACCAGTGCCAGGAAGGTGAACGATGCGCCTATTGGCGCGCTGGCGGCAGCCACCATATCAGCCAGGCGAATTTGCCAGATTAAGCCAATACCCGCTGCAACCGCCATTGCCACATAAATAAACAGCGACATCCAGGCCGCTGGTACATGGACAAACATTATTCGATAACTATCACCCTGCTGATAATCAGGCGGTGCCACAAACAAGCCCTGGTAAAGTCCGAAGGCAGCAAATAAAAATGCCGCAACAGCAAACCAGGGGATAAGTTTACCCGCCATTTCAAAAAAATATTTTGGTGATGAAAAACGCTGTATCCAGTGCCACATAATCTAACCTTATCTATATTCTACGCTGTGCAAACTCATTTAGCCCTATACGGCTCTAACTACCGTGATGCCGTTATACGCAACGCAACTGCTGTCGCCAGTGGTGCCAGCGATAATGCCAGCACCAGTACAGAGCCAAGAAACAACAACTGCCCGTTAACGCTTAATCCATCCATCGCTACATCCACTGCATTGGCACCGAAGATCAGTATTGGAATATACAAAGGTAGAACAATAAGAGACAGTAATACCCCGCCTCGGTTCACTGCAACCGTTAACGATACCCCGATTGCGCCAATTAAACTTAACACCGGCGTTCCCAGCAACAGACTATAAACTAATGTCGGCATGGCTTTTTCCGGCACCGTTAGGAACATACCCAGTAATGGTGAAATAATCACCAGCGGTAGTCCGGTTAAAAGCCAGTGGGCACAGACTTTAGCCAGCACCAGTATCATTAATGGATTCTGACTCAGCATGAGCTGATCCAGTGAACCATCTTCATAATCCTGTTTGAATAACCGATCCAGAGACAATAACACTGCCAGCAAGGCTGAAACCCAGATAACACCTGGAGCCATTTCTCTAAGCACTTCTGCTGTTGGCGTTACCGCCAGCGGAAACAAAGACACTATCAGTACAAAAAAGATTAATGGATTCACCAGTTCGTGGCGCGAACGAAAAGCCAGCCTTAAATCACGCAACAATAGATGATAAAACGCTTTTAACATGCCGCCGCCGTTGTCGCCGAACTCTTAACTGCTTCACCCAACGTCACCGAACGCATACTACCGTCCAGCACCATGCCATGGTGCGTGGTAAAGATAACGCTACCGCCACTGGCACTGTGTGCCAGAATCATGTTTTCAACCAGCGTGACACCCTGTACGTCCAGCGCAGTTAAGGGCTCATCCAGAATCCAGAGCCGCGCTTTAACCAGTAAAATAAATGCCAGCAGTATTCTGCGTCGCTGACCTGATGACAAAGCTTTACTGGGCGCATCATCAAAACCACGCAAACCCACTTTGCTCAGTGCGGCATCAATGACCTCAAATGTCGCCGATTGTGAACGTGCATCCAGCAATGAGCGGATGTTTTCAACAACGGTTAAATCCGCCTTAACGCAGGACAGGTGACCGACATAAACCATGTTGGCATAATAGTCTTCCCGCACTTCAGTCAGACGACTACCCCGCCAGAAGACAGCACCCTCATCGGCCTGCCGCAAGCCACATAAGATACGCAGCAAACTGGTTTTACCACTGCCGTTAGCGCCTTCAATTTGCAAGATTTCAGACTCGGACAGGGCAAAATTAAGGTCGTGAAATAACAGACGATCATCTCGCGTACATTCCAGTGATTTCACTTCAAGTATCGACATCAGCTGCGTTTAAACCTAAAAAGGATGGCGAAACCATCCCTTTTAGCAAGCCTTAAATGGTTAATTTAAGTGCCTCTTTCCGCCTACTTGAGGCTGGCAATATAATTCGCCAGGGCGACTATATCTTTATCCGACAACTTGGCTGCGATGATACGCATAAGTTTATGTGCGTCATTGGCTCGTGTCCCATCCTTAAAGGCTTTTAACTGCGCCACTATATAAGGCACGTACTGGCCGGTAAGTTCTGGGTAACCACTACCAGGATTCCCCGCACCCGTTGGACCATGGCAGGCCTTACAGGCAGGAATATGCGTTTGTAAATCGCCACCATTAAACAGTTCACGTCCACGCGCAAGCTGGGATTTGTCAAAAGGTGCTGTACTCCTGATTTTCTGGGCTTGAAAATAGGCTCCGATATCCGCTGCATCCGCTTTACTGACTGGCGTAGCCATACCCAGCATAATAGAGTTTTTACGTGTCGTATTTGCCTTAAAATCGGCCAGCTGCTTGGCAATATAGCGCTCATTCTGACCCGCAAGCTTGGGGAAGCTCGCTACCGGACTATTGCCATCTAAACCATGACAGCCGCCGCAAACAGCGGCCTTTGTTTTACCTGCGCTGGCATTACCTAGCGCCAATGCAGTACCAGATACCGTGGAAATAATGGATAACAGCAGGTATAAAAATACTTGTTTCATAATATTTGAGCTCCAGACGACCAAAACGTATTCGGGTGAAAAGTGGCGCGAATTCTACACCACTAACCCCGGGCAAACAACTTTAAGATCAACTTCGCCGGTAAAAATCTTCCGGCTACACTATCAAAACATCAGTAAAAATCAGTCATCCGAGGAATAAAAGATACTTTTAAAATAATGCGCGCAGCCTTTTAAATTAGAAAAATCAATGCCGCCCTCTGGATTTATCCCGCCAATATTTCGCCTTCCCCAAATCTTTTTCAAGACCAGGGAAACCACTAGAGTAAAGCGCTGACAACGCTTTCATTGCCAGCAGATTGCCATTATTTGCCGCCTGCTTCAACCAGTACAAGGCTTTTTCCGGATTGGGTTTAAGCTTATCGCTAAAAGCACCACTTTTGTAACGCAGCCCCAGCTCATATTGCGCTTCAGGGTCGCCTGCACTCGCTTTTTCATTAAGCGCATCAAAAGATTGCTGCTGCACGACTGTTGTATCTTTGTACAGCGTATCAATCAGACCAAGCAGATTAATCGCTTCAGTATGACCGTTCGCCGCAGCACGACTCAACCAGTCTCTGGCCTGCCCATGATTCTGGGCGACGACATAGCCTTCATGGTACATTTTCCCAATCAGATATTGGGCATGATGATTGCCAGACTGCGCCGATTGCGTCAGCCAGTTAATGGCCTTTTTAGCATTATGCGCAACCCCAACACCTTCCAGATAGGCTTTGCCTAAATGGTACTGGGCTTTAGCGTTACCGCCCTGTGCTGACATTTGCCACCAGCGCGCAGCCTGTTTTGCACTCTGTTTTACGCCTTTACCACTGGCGTAACAATTACCCAGAATAAGTTGCGCATAATGGTTGCCCCCACGAGCCGATAGCTTCAACCAGCCAACCGCTTTTGGATAATCAGGCCGGAGCCCATAACGCCCTTCAAGCAAAGCCAGGCCGTACAACATCTGCGCGCCAGAATCACCGTCCTGTGACGCATGCCTGATTATGTTCAGCTCATATTGATCCGGTGGCGCAGCAGCACATACGCTAACAACGGCACACAATATACCCGCAATTAAATACCTAATCATTCTGCCTCAACTCCCCATTCGGCAAGCACAAAAAAATAAAATAGGGCACCTGTGCAGCACCTGTCCGTATTAAAATCTAATCGTCATTAAAATTGTATCATTGTACTCTAATTGGCACTATTTCGCCTCCTATTAGATAACAACACCATGATAACATTGAACTTTCATGCTTTACAGACGGTATACAGATACACCACTCAACAACCTGATTATGTCTGGAAGGCCCCGACAAGCCTATCATTTATACGATTTTTCAGCCGTTTTTTAACCCTATTGTATGGCAAATACAATGATTTTAGCTAGAATACGTGCACACCAACTGGGAGAAAGAAACTGAGCACCAAATTATTGCGTTCCAGCCTGACCGTCGGCGGTATGACGCTACTTTCAAGGATTTTCGGGTTATTTCGTGACATCACCCTGGCGACGATTTTTGGCGCAACTGGCGGTACGGATGCTTTTCTGGTCGCGTTTAAAATACCCAATTTCATGCGACGTCTGTTTGCCGAGGGTGCCTTTTCCCAGGCCTTTGTGCCGGTTTTTTCCGAGTATCGCGAACATCACGATGCGGCGGCTCTAAAAGACCTGATTAACCACGTTGCTGGCACACTCGGCGGCTTTCTAATACTGCTAACCATCGCCGGCACCGTTTTTGCACCCGTGCTGGTGCATGTCTTCGCACCAGGCTTTATTGATAACCCCCAGCAACTACATTTAACGACTGATTTACTGCGCGTCACTTTCCCCTATATCTTCTTCATTGCACTGGTTGCATTTGCCGGCGGCATACTCAATAGTTTTCACCAATTTGCAGTCTCGGCATTTACACCTATTTTACTCAACCTTTGCCTGATTACTGCTGCCTATGTCTTTGCGCCTTATTTTAAGCAACCACTAATGGCATTAGCATGGGGCGTTGCCGCTGCGGGCCTGGCGCAATTACTGGTGCAATTCCCTGCACTAATTAAACTTGGTTTACTGCCCATTCCACGTTTAGGTCGCAGCCACAAAGGTGTGCGCAAAATCATGAAATTGATGTTGCCGGCCATTTTCGGCTCATCGGTCGCACAGATAAACCTGCTCCTGGATACGCTTATTGCTTCCTTTCTACTCACTGGCAGCATCACCTGGCTGTATTATTCGGACCGGCTACTGGAATTTCCTTTGGGCGTACTGGGAATTGCTGTCGCCACAGTCATCTTGCCCACACTTTCCCAACAGCACGCCAAAGCATCATCCGATGAATTTAATCGCACTTTAAACTGGGCTATTCGGCTGGTATCACTGATTTCGATTCCCGCCTGCGTGGGTCTTTTTATACTTGCCACACCGGTATTAGCTACTCTGTTTGAATATGGAAAATTTACCGCGATCGATACCCATTTTTCCAGCCTGAGCCTGATGGCTTATATGGTGGGTTTACCCGCATTTATTTTAACTAAAATACTTGCCCCTGGATTTTATGCCCGACAAGATATCCGCACACCAGTTAAAATTGGCATTATCGCTATGGTCAGCAATATGGTAATGAATATTGTTTTTGTGGTGGCCCTGGTTTTATCTGGTTTCGAAGCCCCTCATGTCGGCCTGGCGCTGGCTACCAGCCTGTCGGCCTACATCAATGCCGGCCTTCTGTACCGCGGCCTGTGCCAGCGCAAAGTTTTTATTCCCGATGCCAGCTGGCTGCCCCATTTTGTCAAAGTCATTATCGCCAGCATTAGCATGGCACTCGTCCTGCTCTGGTTCCTACCGGCAACAGGTCAATGGAGCCAATGGGGGTTGCAACAACGCTTGCTGCACCTGATATTAATTATTCTACTTGCTGCTACGACTTATTTTGCCAGTTTATGGTTACAGGGTTTGCGCTTCAATCAACTAAAAAAACACTAAGTTGTATTCTTTAATAGAGTCATAATCTGGTAGGATAGCTATTCTGGTGGTCGATCAGGCATTAATCTGCCGAATAACCAATACTCTAACAACTCACTTTTATTTATTTTCGTATGCGCGTCATTCGAGGGCTCCACAATATAAAACCCGAACACCGGGGCAACGTACTGACCATTGGTAATTTTGATGGTCTGCATCTTGGTCATCAGGCTATGCTGGCATTAATGACAGAAAAAGCCAGAGCCATGCAAACTCAAAGCTGTTTAATGAGTTTTCATCCACTGCCACAGGAGTATTTTGCGGCCGTATCCAAAACGACTGACACCGTCCCGCCGCGCCTGCTTAATCAGCAGGAAAAAATACGTACATTATTTTCTTTTCCACCGCGGATAAAACCCGACAATCTGCTCCTCATCGCCTTCAATAAAATACTGGCATCAATGACCGCTGAACAGTTTATTGCACAGATACTGGTCGATAAACTGAACATACGTGCGCTGATTATTGGCGACGATTTTCGGTTTGGCTGTGACCGTAAGGGCAATAGTGCGTTACTGCATCAAAGTGGCCGCTTATTCGGCTTTGATGTCAATGCCCTTGATTCTCATTGCATCGACAATACGCGCGTTAGCAGCACGCTGATTCGTGATGCCCTGCAAGCCAATCAACTGGTATTAGCCAATGAAATGCTAGGTCGACCCTATACAATTTGTGGCCATGTCTCACATGGCGATAAACGTGGTCGAACTATTGGCTTTCCAACAGCGAATATTCACTTACGTCGCCATGAAACGCCGCTTCATGGCGTATATTCTGTTACCATGCACACGGAGAAACACGGTGACATAGCGGGCATCGCCAATCTGGGAAAGCGCCCCACCGTAAAAGGCACACGCGTACAGCTTGAAGTTCACCTGTTTGATTTTGACAATGACCTGTATGGGCAATATGTTTGCGTTTCATTTGTGAATAAAATACGTGATGAGAAAAAAATGGACTCACTGGATGCGTTAAAACGGCAGATTCAAATTGACTGCAAACAGGCGCGCCTGACTTTTACCGGGAGTTAACCGCAGCATAACGCTCAACCCGTTTTTTGAGCCATTAATTGCTAAAACCTCTTAATCTTTAGAACCCTATTATTAGAACCTTATTATAAGAATGACCGATTACAAACCGACTTTAAATCTACCCCATACCGCTTTCCCCATGCGCGGCAACCTGGCCAATCGCGAACCGGAAACACTCAAACAATGGCAGGCAAATAACCTGTACCAGAAAATTCGCCAACATTGTGATGGTCGACCCACCTACGTGCTGCATGACGGCCCGCCGTATGCCAATGGCAGTATTCATATCGGTCATGCCGTCAATAAAATTCTCAAAGACATTATTATTAAAAGCCGCACTATTGATGGTTATGATGCCCGTTACGTGCCTGGCTGGGACTGTCATGGCCTGCCCATTGAACTCATGGTCGAAAAAAAGACCGGCAAGGCCGGGCAGAAAGTGGATGCAAAGACTTTTCGCCAGCATTGCCGTGAATACGCCGCCAAACAGGTGGATGGACAGCGCAAGGATTTCATTCGTCTGGGCATACAGGGTGACTGGGATAAACCCTACCTCACTATGGACTACAAATTTGAAGCCCATATTGTACGTACACTGGGCAAAATTATTGAACAGGGCCATCTGCATCAGGGCAGTAAACCGGTGCACTGGTGCCTGGACTGCGCCTCGGCACTGGCTGAAGCAGAAGTTGAATATCAGGACAGAGAGTCACCGGCGATTGACGTTATCTTCCGCGCCACCAACAACCGTGATTTTGAACAGGCTTTTGGTAGTAATAGGGGTGAAGGTCCCATTTGCGCCGTTATCTGGACTACCACGCCGTGGACCCTGCCCGCAAATCAGGCAGTGGCACTGCACCCCGATTTTAATTATGACCTCATCCAGGTACAAACAGACAACGGCCCGCTACGGCTAATACTGGAACACTCACTAGCACCAGACGCGCTCCAGCGTTATGGGCTTGAGTACAGTGAACCCCTTGCCAGCACGCCAGGGCATACGCTGGAAAATCTAACCTTACACCATCCATTTTATGACCGACAGGTCCCCCTTATTCTGGGCGACCACGTTACCACTGAAACCGGTACCGGTGCAGTGCACACCGCCCCTGGTCATGGTCAGGATGACTATATTGTGGGCCTGCATTATGACCTTGACGTTTACAACCCGGTTGGCGGCAATGGCGTATTCCTGGCTGACACCGAATTATTCGCTGGCCTGCACGTTAACAAAGCCAACCCGGCAATCATTGAAGTTTTAAAAGAAAACCACGTTCTACTCAACCACAGCAAGATCAAACACAGTTATCCGTGTTGCTGGCGACATAAAACGCCGATTATTTTCCGCGCCACCCCGCAGTGGTTTATCAGCATGGAACAGGCGGGGCTGCGCGAAGCGGCAAATAAAGCCATTAAAACCACCACCTGGCTACCGGAATGGGGGCAGGCGCGCATTGAAAGCATGGTAAACAATCGCCCAGACTGGTGCATTTCACGGCAACGCACCTGGGGTGTACCAATCACCCTGTTCACCCATAAAGAAACGGGAGAACTGCATCCCGACACCCTCCATATTATTGAACAGGTTGCACAAAAAATCGAAGCCGAAGGCATTGAAGCCTGGTTTGCAGCCGAGGCGACTGACATTATTGGTACCGATGCTGAACACTACGACAAAGTAACCGATACACTGGATGTCTGGTTTGATTCGGGCGTTACCCATGCCTGTGTACTGGGGCAACGAGACAAACTCACCTTTCCTGCCGATTTATACCTGGAAGGTTCCGATCAGCACCGCGGCTGGTTCCAGTCATCACTGCTTACCTGTGTCGCAATTAATGGTGTAGCACCGTATAAAACGGTGCTTACACATGGCTTTACCGTTGATGCCCACGGCAAAAAGATGTCGAAATCACTCGGCAATGTAGTCGCGCCGCAGAAAATTGTCGGCACCCTGGGCGCGGACATTCTTCGTCTCTGGGTCGCCAGTAGCGACTACAGTAATGAGATGACAGTGTCCGATGAAATCCTCAAGCGCAGCGCTGATTCATATCGACGCATACGCAATACTGCGCGTTTCCTGCTCGCCAACCTCAACGGATTTGATCCAGCCAACGATAAAATTGCAGCCCAGGACATGCTTTCACTCGACTGCTGGGCGGTCGCAAAAGCACTGGATTTACAAAATGAAATTATCCACGCTTATGCGGACTTCAATTTCCATTTGATCTGCCAGAAGTTGCAACATTTTTGCACTGTGGACATGGGGGGGTTCTATCTCGATATAATTAAAGATCGCCAGTACACCACGCAGAAAAACAGCCTGGCACGACGCTCGGCACAAACCGCTCTGTTCCATATCGTCGAAGCCTTATGCCGCTGGATTGCACCAATTCTTACTTTTACCGCCGATGAACTCTGGCAGGCAATTCCGGGGCAACGTACCGAATCGGTGCTACTGGAAAACTGGTATGGCGCATTAACCGAACTTGATAGCAACGAACCATGCAATATGGCTTTCTGGCTAACCTTGCAGGAAATTCGTGCGGTGATCAGTAAGGAGCTGGAAGCCCTCCGCGCCAATAAAATTATCGGCTCATCACTGGACGCTGAAATCACTTTATATTGCGACGATAATATGCAAACCACACTCAATCAGTTAGGCGATGAACTGCGGTTTGTATTCATCACCTCAGCCGCCAATGTGCAACCAATGGCTGAAGCCACTGAAAACAGTATCGAAGTAACCACAGCAACTGGCACAATATTAAAAATATCAGCGCACGCATCAACATATAAAAAATGCGTTCGTTGCTGGCATCATCATGCCAATGTCGGGAGTAATGCAGAACACCCTGAGCTTTGTGGGCGCTGCATTGAGAACGTTGCTGGTGATGGCGAACAACGCTTATATGCTTAACAGTACTCTGCTAATGCTGATTCGAGTTTAGTGAAAAAATGAAATGGTTATGGCTTTCAGCACTGGCAATAGTGCTGGATCAGATCACAAAAAAAGTCGCCGCAACGCAGCTACTATTGCATCAGCCTTTAGCTATCATGCCGAGCTTTAATCTAACCCTGCTCTATAACAAAGGTGCCGCTTTCAGCTTTTTGAGTGATGCAGGTGGCTGGCAGCGCTGGTTTTTCATCACCCTTTCCACACTCATTAGTGCCGGCCTGTTTATCTGGCTAAAAAAAATCAGTGCAAATACCGGCACTGATATTCATCAGCCAGATAAACACAATGCACTATTACAGGCCGCTATTTCTCTGGTACTCGGTGGCGCAATCGGCAATTTAATCGACCGTATTTTATATGGTCAGGTGACCGATTTTATTCAGGTGTACTATTCAAACCACTATTTTCCGGCATTTAATCTTGCCGACTCTGCAATAACATTAGGTGCAGGGTTACTAATTCTGGATATGCTATTAGAAGGCAAACGTGATAAAAACGACTCTCCAGCATAATGTTTAGCGCGCCTGAATATTGTTTTATCATTAACTGTCGTGGCTTACGCCAAACCTGCACAACCTTATGAAACAAATTATGGCAGATAAAATAAACATGCATAGCCTGGTATTAATGCACTACAGCATTACGCTACCAGACGGTAATATAATAGAAAGCAGCTTTGATGAAGATCCTATTGAAATTATTATGGGCCATGATGATTTAACTGAAGGCATGGAGCTGGCTATTTTTGGTTTAGAAGAGGGTGACAAACAAACCCTCACACTCACGCCTGAACAGGGCTTCGGTTGTAGCGATGATGATAATATAAATGAAATGCCGACAAGTGATTTTCCGGCAGACTTGACACCCGAACCCGGCCTTGCCTTTTCTTTCGAAACCCCGGAAGGCGCAGAAATACCTGGTATCGTTCTCAGCGTAAAAGGCGACAAAGTTGAAGTTGATTTTAATCATCCACTGGCAGGACAGGCGCTAATTTTTAGCGTAGAAATTCTTGGGGTAAATAATGCGCGAACAGAAATAGTTAATCCATCATGAATATTTATCTGGCTAACCCACGCGGATTTTGCGCTGGCGTTGACCGTGCCATAGAAATTGTTGAACGCGCACTGGCTATTTTTTCTGCACCGATTTATGTCCGTCATGAGGTGGTACATAATCGTTATGTGGTCAATAACCTGAGTAAGAAAGGGGCGATTTTTGTTGAGGAACTGGAAGAAATTCCCGATGGTGCCACGGTTATTTTCAGCGCTCACGGGGTATCACAAAAAGTACAACAGGAAGCCAAACAGAGAAATCTGTCTATTTTTGATGCCACCTGCCCGTTAGTCACCAAAGTGCATCTTGAGGTCGCCCGACACGCGAAAAATGGGGAGGATGTCATCCTGATTGGACATGCTGGTCATCCAGAAGTTGAGGGTACACTGGGACAATATAAACCCAGCCCGACCAGCAGCATCTACCTGGTCGAAACCCTCAACGATGTGAGCGCACTGACAGTGAAAAACCCTCAGGCCCTGGCCTACGTCACCCAGACCACCTTATCCGTTGATGATAGCAAAAATATTATTACTGCTTTGCACGCCAAATTCCCCGCTATACAGGGTCCCAGAAAAGATGATATCTGCTATGCCACACAGAATCGACAGGATGCCGTTAGAGAGCTTGCGGATAAAGTGGATGTTTTTCTGGTGATCGGCTCAGCCAACAGCTCTAACTCGAATCGCCTGCGTGAATTAGCTGAAAAACAACAGCATAATCACTTACCGCAGGTAAAAGCTTATTTAATTGACAGTGTTGAAGACATTAATACAGCCTGGTTTGATAACGCCCACTCTATTGGCCTGACGGCGGGAGCCTCTGCACCTGAAATCCTGGTTCAGGATGTCATTAAAACACTGGAATGTTTATTTAAAACCAGCATTATTACCAATACAAGAGCAACTGAAAACGTCCATTTTCAATTGCCCAGAGCGTTACGATAGGCAGGCTTCCAGACGGCCGTCTATTGCCAGCAATCTGCTACTGGTATTTGTACCCGTTGAACCTTTGACTGAGCTGATTTCTGGTTCCCATGCTCCGCGTGGGAACCCATACCTTACTTGCCAGTTTAGCCACACAGTCCACCTGTTCACAGTCTATTGTTAGACCATAAAGTACGGTATCTGCCTCTGGCTGTCGTATGCATTCCCACGCAGAGCAAACGAGAAATTCATTCTAACTCCCCACACACGGAACCGGGGCTTTAGCCCCGGCAATGTAAATCGGCAATGTTAAGCAACCAAAGTTAAGCGAGGCTAAAGCCTCACCTCCAGATACGTTGCCAGTTAAATCTGCCTGTTACCAGCAATTTGTCGCGGGCATGTGTTGACCCGTCTGGTTCAAAGTGAGCGTCCCGCAGGAATCCGTCGCCTGCGCGCCCACAGGAACAGCACTAAGCGTATAGGACGATGCTGAGGGTGTTATCACTGATAAGTTATAATAAGTTGTACCTGTTTTAGGTGAAACGGTAAATGGCAGGGCAACAGCGGTGCCATCCACTTTCCTGTCGTAACGATTATTCTCGGTAAAAAAGCGCTCCATAAAGCTGGATAACTCCATCAGGTTTGCCTGTGCATCTGCTCGACGGCTTTTTTGCACACTCGATAGATAGCTGGGATAACCGACAGCTGCGAGGATCCCTATAATGGCGATTACGATCATCAACTCGATAAGTGTAAAGCCTTTATTTTTAATCATCATCTTCCACCCACATTCGCGTAACACGCCCGGCCTTTTCACCCTGCGCCCTTTCAACATTGTAATGAACATGCAAGCCGTGGCGTAAGTCCTCCAGCTTCATCGAGCCGATACCCCTGAGCACGTATTTTTTATTACTGATACGAATCCATCGGCCTTGCGGGTCAACAACATCTACTGTTCCAGTCTTGCCAAACTCCGTAGTTAATGCTGGTGCATGGTTACTCAGCCCCAGTGGTGATGCCAGTGTTACTGCTAAAACTGACTGTGAACCGGTCAAAATAATTAGAAATAAAAACAGTTTCATATAATTCATGGTATGCCCCTCTCATTAACGAATAATTTCCCGCCAGGAAAGGCGACCCGATTTAGATTGTACACTCTCAGAAATAACCTTCGTATCCCCTGAACTTTCATTACCAATTTTTAATTCTCTCGCCTTCTTACGATCTCCGATCACCGTCGGTGTAGTCATAATATTCCGAATTTTAATGCCGGACGCATAGTTACCGTTAACTTTACCAATAGCCGTAAAAGGTGAAATAAATAGCCTTCCACCTGTGAGGTAATCAAGCTCCATTAACCAGCTGCTACCACCGGAAGCACAAAGGCCTGTATTGGGGACAAGTGTGGTGAAGATAAAACGGCCATCACGAATAATCGGGTTGAATGCGACCCGCTCGCCTGTATCTGGCAGATCCAGATACCAGCCTTTTCTGGTTGCATAATTAACGGGGTTCCGGCTGGTTACACGAACCGTATTCGTGCCAACATTGACCACCGAGTCCACTGTTTGTGCTACCAGCTCACTACGTCCAGACACCGTTGCACCTTTATCCAGAATGCCATAGATTGTTTGTACGTTAGTCGTGGTGATATCACCAACTCCCAGATATTTCCCTGTTGCAAACCCAACCATCATATTGCCATTGGGCGCAAACGTCACCAGTGGCGCGGTTGTAATTGGCTGGGCATTATTCGCCGCATCTTTAGCCGTAAATAACGGGGCAGGGTTTGAGGTAGTGCCATACGCCACTTTCCAGCCTGAAGCAGAAGTATCACTTAAATCAAATTTCCAGAGATTGCCTGACAGATCACCCGCATAGATCGTGTCGACACGACCATCACCGGTGGTATCAACCGGTTTGGGAGTAGCCAGACCATTCGGTGTGCTCACACTGCCCACGCCGGTATCTATTTTGATGTAATCAGTCCCCTGAACCCACGTTTTATTCACTCCGGTAGGGCCGTGGAGATACAAAATATAAAGATAGGCATGGCCCGTTGTACTGGCGTGTCCATCTGCTGCTGAATTATTATAGCCATTACCAACAATCAGTGCCCACTGTCCATTCTCCATACGAGCGATTTGTGCCGACTGATTCGTCAGCCGATTCAACATTGGCTGGTTAAAAGTAAGCCCAATATCTGGATCATCTTTATCGGTAAATTCCCAGAGTACAATATTTGCTGCATTCGCTTCTGTAAGAGACGATGGATCCGTTACATCCAGTGCATAATAGCCCTGACCGCCGGCATTGAGTCCGCCAGCAAGAACCGTCTTCCAGTCGGGGGTAATGTCATCACCCAGATTGGCATCGGCAACCATTGGTGAACCATCAACAAAATAGCGGTGGGCGATTGATTTAGCATAATTCGGGTCAGTCAGGTCGCTTAGATGAGCATAGACAGTACCCGGCACATAAGCCATTTTCTCTTCACCATTATTGGCATCAAAACCATGCAACATGCCATCATTAGCCCCAACATATAACATTGACATACGGCTGAGATGAGCATTATGAAATGCCTTATAACCTTTCATTTCACTCTCGATATAACCGGCAGCGGGTGGTCCCAGATAAAAAGGACTTGAATTGATAATATCACCCAGTTTACTGCTACGCGTCCTGAAACCGGCATTTGTACCACCACGCAGATAGTTGACCCTGTCGTTGCCTAAACCATCAACATTTCCGAGCGCATCCATGTTAAGAAAATCTTTTTGTGTTGTATCAGTCAATCCGGCAATATTCGTCCACTGAAACGGTATACCCGTTTTGCTACCGTGAGCAAAAGTTATAATCTGCCGAGTACTGGGTGATTGCCCGTTCAGCACCGACCCGGCATCCCAGTCTGCTGTGGCACTAATGACACCATTGCTATCAATCGATCTTGACAATAACTGCCCACTCCAGTTGCCACTATTAAAGCGCGCCTGATAGATATGACTATTCTGGGATAATGATGTCGAGTTGGTTGCTGATGAGGATGATGCCCCGGTTTTTGCAAGGATGTCCGTGAAAATAGCATTGAAAGCTGCCTGTAAGGTTGTCGGGTCATTAGCCTGATACGCACTGCCAGTGCCACCAGCAACAGCAACCTGATCCAGTGTCGTTGGATCAACCCCATAGGGCAGCGCGAAACCAATCATATAGGTTTCTATGCCTTTCTGTTTTATGCCGATCTGCGCACTCTTGAGGGCAGCGGCCGCATTAGCAGCAGCGGCAATAGCGGTTGCTGGATTAGTAATAACATCACCATCCTTGTCAGTCGAAGGCAGACCATCAGTCAGCAGCGCAATAAAGTTCTTCCCACAGGATTCCGGTGGCGCTGCTTGTGGACCGCCTTCACTGGCTTTGGTTAAACTGCCTTCAAAATAATCCTTTGCAGTTAATAGCGTGCCTTCGATCGGTGTAAGGCCCGCATTTTGCAGAGGCAGTGTTGGATCGGTCGGGCCATTGGTTACAAATTGTGAAGTAGCCAGTTTTATATTCAATTTTCCTGCCTGAATCGAGTCAAGGTCGGCAACGGGGATATGCAAATAACCACGACCTGGTGAAGAATTGGAAAACCAGGTGGGACTAATCTGCACCGAAGCCAGGCGGGCGCCAAAAGCATGAATATTTTGCGCCAGATCACTATCGGTTGGACTAAATGAACCCTTAAACCAGTAGTTAAGATAGGCAGAATCAGCCCTCGCATCAGATGTCCCCTTTTTATGGTGAAAACATCTATAGTGTATGCCAAGTCCATTTATTGGTGTAAAGGTATAAGGATTTGGTTCAGGGTCGGGCCCTTTATCCGAATAACAGTACATTGTATCGCCTGTTACCCCTCCCGTATGATAAAAAGGCAGAGCCACATTATAGTAGATATAATTCCCAGGATTATCCGCCTGCACCATCCGGAATTTCTTCGTTCTGGATCCTCGATCACCTGTAAAGGCTGGGTCATAGTTAGCTGGATTATAGCTGGCATCGTAAGGTGAATTATCCAGATTTCTGTGTCTGATATTAACTTGTTGATACGCCATCAGACCCATATTAATCTTGCCGCTATAGGCCGTAATCAGATTTTTGACCGCTTTACGTGCAATTTCTGATTTGCTATCAGGGCTGGCACTGCCAACGGCACCGCCACTGGCGTTTTCATCCATACTATTGGAATCATCAAGAATAACCAGCACATTGGCTTTTTGCGAATTGGTCACAAACAGAGGCGCTTCTGCAATCGGCAGCAGCGATGCCGTGGCCGCTGCAGCCAGCGCCATCAGCAATAAACCCATATTGGCTCGAACACACCAGTGATTGATAATCGTTTTCATAATAGTCTCCATTAAATACCGATAAGCGACAGGGACAAAAAATATTGATTCATTATTTAAGGTAATGTATAAACTTCCTGTAATATGCGTTGCGCACTCTGCGCTCCTCCATAGCCAATTGCCGTAATTCGGTAGCAATATTTCCACGATTGCCAGCCCGGCCCGATACATTTCTTGCCTTCAACCAGATAAGCCGGCTGACTCTTCACTTCCGGGACTGATGTTGCACCGGTATAGAATCCGAAACTTACGGCCTGTTTCGTTTTTGTCGTATCTTTCCAGATGCTCGGCGACCATCCTGCACACAGGCCGTTGGTACAGCCTGAATCAAAATCGTTGAGTCCAGAAATGAGTGGCGTGCGTGCATGACCGGTGCTATATGAAATACCGGCAAGGTCGTTTTCACCGTCACGTAGTGCCGATTCTGCTGCCTGGAAAGCAATATTACTATTGCGGTAGTTGCCCGCCATTTTCTCTTCCAGAGTCGTGGATCGCATCGCGGATAAACCAATAATAGTCATGACCAGCAACATGAGAAGACTAACGATAAGAACCGCGCCCTGCTGTTTGTTTATATAGGGATTTATCGTCATCTTTAACCTCATACCAGGCGGTTCCGTAAAGCGATGGTGAGACTAAACACCTGATGCAGACGTTTATCGCCTGCGGTAACTGTGGCACCATTGTAGTGGTAGGTCTGTGCCGATGTGGCGACATTATCTTCCTCTGTGACCAGCAGCAGACTAATATGAATGCTCACTACTTTTGACCAGTCCGTCACTTTATTCGCCGTAACATAAAAATTGACCGCGCCGTTGTTATCAGCGTCTACGCCATAGGTGATCTGCATATTTGTAACATCTCCGACCAGTGCTTGCTTAACCAGTGCTGGCGCAGCCGCTGGTACGGTTGTTCGTGAACAATAAAGACTGCTAACGCCGTTGGCATCAGGCGCAATATAAAACTGGTTAGTGATCATAGTGGGTGGGTTAGTGGCAGGAAATTTTTTGCCAAGACAATCAACCGTGGTTCCATCCGCTGCGGCCTGAAAAGAAACTGAAAGCGTATCCGGTGCACCCGCAGTCGTTGCATCAGTACCGGTTAATGCTCCGGTGGCGAAAGTGGTCGTGTCGGTTGAATTTGCTTTATAGCCGGTCATGCGGAGAATGCTCCCCATCTGATTGACGGCGAAACGACCATCCTCCTGCAAACGCGACATATTATTCTGAATCCGGTAGGACTGTTTATTGGCGATAAATAACTTGAAAACACCCGCAATCAGAAAAAGACTAATGGCCATTGCAACCATAATTTCTACCAGAGTAAACCCCCGTTGCAATGGATTTAACCTGTGTCTGTAGTCATTGTGAGCATTCTGCATGGGAGATTCCTTATTTTTGGTAAGTGACAACAAAACGCTTGAGCGGGGGCGGCGAAACATTGCTTCGACCATCCAGCCACCATATCTTTATGGCATAGCTTGAACCTGTTCCATCACAGTTAGGCGCTGTACTGGAGGCGCCATCCATTGGTGTGCTGTCAAGGCATACGATACCTGCGCCTGATGGCAGGGTGTTGCCAAGATTGGTACTCCATACATACATGTCATTTTTGGCCATTGCTAGCGGTTTACATCCTGTCGTTGATTCACAACTGGCATCGAGTGTTGCTGCCGGTTTGTCGTAGTCGCCTGCGGTAAAGCCTATATTATTGGCGCGCATACGCTCTGCCATATCAGAAGCAAACAGGGTCGCCTGCGAGCGCATAAGTGAAGAATGATTGCTGCGTAAGCCCGTAACCTGTAATCCGGCGATACCCAATAGACCAACAGAGAGAATAACCAGAGAAACCAGTACCTCGATAAGACTAAAGCCTCGGTTACTGGCAGGCTTTCTATGGGGGAGCTGCATCCTGATCATGGACAGGTGACTCCTGCACGGGTAGTAATTCGCCCGGTTGTACTAATCGTCAGATCCTTACCTACGGCACCCGTGCGATCATCACAGAAATGAATCGTCCCTGACTGAATACCGCCGCCCGCCTGCTGGCTCTGGCCTGACGCAATATAGGATACATAGTTAGTGATAGAAGAATTCCCCGTAGCCGTTATCAAACCGGCCAAAGCGCCATGTACCCGTATCAGTGTTTCCGGTGGGGTGGCAGTGGCATTATAGGTTGCATCGTTATTTTCATCAGTAAAGATTATCCAGCCCTGCTCCCATCCTTTGGTAGTCGCACAGCCAGTCTGGTTAGTACTTTTACAGACGGTGACCCGGATGCCCCTTTTTACTGCTTCGCTACGCGCCAGGTTCATGGCAGCTACCAGCTCATTAGTTCCGGTGATAAGCTGACTATCTTTAATGAATGTCCTGAAACTGGGGATGCCCACAACCAGCAAAATACCCACAATAATCAGCGTAATCATCAGTTCAATCAATGTAAATCCGATGTACTTTTTCATAAAGTCTAATTTAGACCCATTATTTTCATTTACCACCAGATAACGACAGGGCACTATTTATATCAGATAGGCGGTCATTTTTTGAGCACTACTTTGCGCACGACAAAGATCCGGGCACAAATATTTAGTGACTGCATGGACGGATGATACAACCATATCGCAATGACACACGTCAAGAACGAAACAGCAACCACGATATTACTAATCAGTCACCAAATTCAAGTTGAATCCGAACCTCATCCCGCTTTATGGTCTACAACAATACTACGATTAGATAACCTACTGAACAGTAGAACAGACAAATATGCCCGCTACGAATACAACCACTACTAATACAATGACTACCGAGCCACTGCTCCAACCTGCTATAGAATCCAGTGGCCTATTATTAAGCGCCGTTATTAAACAAATCAGACAGATTATTGTTGGTAAGCCGGAGCAGGTTCAGCTAGCAGTCACCTGCATAATCGCCAGTGGGCACTTGCTTATTGAAGATCAACCCGGAGTAGGTAAAACCACATTGGCCCATACCATTGCACAGGTAATGGGCCTGGCTTTTCGCCGCATTCAATTTACCAGCGACCTGCTCCCCGCCGATATACTGGGTGTGTCTATTTTCAACCAGAAACAAAACACTTTTAGCTTCCATCCTGGCCCCATTTTTTCACATTTTGTGCTGGCCGATGAAATTAATCGCGCTACCCCTAAAACGCAAAGTGCACTGCTGGAAGCGATGGAGGAACAACAGGTATCCATTGAAGGTGAATGTCGTACTTTACCTTCCCCTTTTTTTGTTGTTGCGACTCAAAACCCAAGCCACCAAATTGGTACTTATGCGTTGCCTGAATCACAACTTGATCGTTTTCTTATGCGGCTACATCTGGGCTACCCAGATAAGCTTGCCGAACGTGAATTACTGACAGGTGCCGACCGACGCAAGCTGATTGCAACCATTAAACCGGTACTCGACCCAACGTGTCTGAACATACTGCAGCAACAGGCTGCACAAATCCATGCTTCCGCTGCAATACTTGACTACCTGCAGGCGATACTCGAATTCAGTCGACAATCCCATTTTTTTGAATATGGTCTGTCACCGCGTGGTGGGCTGGCCATACTGCGCGCCGCTAAAGCGCTGGCATTGATTGGCAAACAGGCCTTTGTTATACCTGAACATATTAAATCGGTCCTGCCGGCTGTGGTGAACCATCGCCTGCCTTTACATGAACAACACAAGACCCATTTCGAGGATGCTGCCAGCTGCATTATTGACGCTATCCCAGTCACCTGACGTCGACAATATTTCTCATTTTGCAATGAAAACATCAGCTAAACGCCACTTCCCGGATTTCGCCCGTAGCCCCGTCTTTAAATTTATTGCCAACCGTAGCGGCCCCTTTGATGGCAGTGTTACGCTGACTCGAGATCGAGTTTACATCGTCCCGACACGTTCTGGATTAATGTTCGGCCTGCTGGTTTTTATTTTACTCATTGGCTCGATTAATTACGGTAAAAGCCTGGGGTTTGCGCTAACCTTTTTACTGGTCGGCATTGGCAACATTCTGCTGTATACCAGTTGGCAAAATCTTGCTGGTTTGACAATTCACAGTGGCGGCTGTCCAGCAGTATTTTCTGGTGACATGGCGCACTTTACCATCCGGGTTGAGAATCCCGATGCAAAACCGCGCCAGGCTATCTATCTTAGTCAGAGGGGCATTGATTTTGATCTTGTTGATATTTCGGCAAAGACCATTAAAACCCTGCAATTTCAACAGAAAACCCAGCGGCGTGGCAGGTTAAATAGCCAGCGCTTTCGACTTTATACTACATTCCCATCGGGTTTATTTATAGCCTGGACCTGGATTGAATTATCCATGCAATGCCTGGTTTACCCCCAACCAGTCGATACAGCCAACCTGCCGGTATCGACTAGCGACAACGATAACGGCAACAGCAAGCATCCACGGGGAACAGGCATAGAAGATTTCAGCCAGCTGGAAAAATTTAAGCCCGGGGATAGCTGGCGACACATCGACTGGAAAACAACCGCAAAAAATAATACGCTCTACAGCAAACATTTCAGTCGTGGTTCATTACCGCAACAATGGATAGACTGGTACGCGATTAACGCCGCTACAACTGAATTGCGCCTGTCAATCATGACGCGACTGTTAATTGATGCAAACCGGGAAAACCACTTTTACGGACTGATTCTTCCCAATAAGAAAGTCACACCTGACACCGGCAATACTCATTATCACCAGTGCTTAAAACTGCTGGCTCTTTATAATCCGGATCTTCATAATGGTTAGTCCCACCAGTGACTCTTTAGCCGGATGAAAAGAGAAATCCGCGTTGAATACCATCAGCCAGAGAAACCTGAATGCCAGGTTGATATAGAAGTTAATCTATGAAGCTCAGTGCACAACAAAGACTGGCTTTATTAACCGCGATTCATCTGGCTGCACTACCGACTTACCTCGCCATGCCGGTGGTGCTACTGTTGTTTATTCTTTCCCTGAGTTTATGGCAGTTATTAATAATAACGCGCTCAAACACCACCTTAATATCTGCCACTATCAATCCCGGAGCATTGATTCGTCTGCTGCTTATTTTTTGTAGTATTTGGCTAATATATTATAGCTACGGAAGGTTTCTCGGACGGTTACCTGGCACGGCAATGATTACTCTTATGGCGTTGTTAAAGTTATTTGAAATAAAAACGCAACGGGATATACATATTATAATTTTTACCAGCTTCTTTATACTGGCAAGCCACTTCTTTCAGAGCCAGCAGATGCTGCTGGCTGTTTACGTTTTTAGCGTGGTTATTTATTTAACTACACTACTGATTGTCTTTAGTGATCAGTTACAACAAACGCGATTCTCACAGCATTTAAAAACCGCGACCCGTCTGGTCTTTATCAGCCTGCCTTTTATGCTGATTTTGTTTATTTTGTTTCCACGTATTCCTGGCCCGTTATGGGGTTTGCCAAGTGATGCTTTTACCGCCAGCACCGGTATGGATGAAACCATGTCACCGGGGAGCATTAACAAACTGGTGCGTTCATCTGCCATTGCTTTTCGCGTAAAATTTCAACACTCGCCTCCAGCCTACAATAACTTATACTGGCGCGGTGCAATATTATCCCGGTATGATGGAAGAACCTGGAGACGAGATGACGCGCCTGTCACAGACAAACTTAATTTAGATACCACAACCCGTGCTCACAACAATCTGCGTTATACCGTAACGCTGGAGCCGAATAACCTCAACTGGTTATTCGCACTTAACTACCCGATAAAGAATACGCAGCGCTACCAGATTAACCGCGAAGCTATGCTGCTCACCGCAGCTAAAATAACGCACATAACAAACTATACGGTGTTATCGGACAGTACCGCAATAAACCGTTCACTGTCGGCACGAGAAGCACTCAAATACCGGCAGTTCCCCGCTAACTTTAATCCACAAACACAACAGTTCGCCCGGCAAAAATTTAAACAGTCAGGTTACAATGTTGAAGAATATATTCAAATCATTCTACGCTATTTTCAGCAGCAACCTTTTTTTTACACGCTGTCACCACCTCGGCTAGGAAGAAATTCTGTGGATGAATTTTTATTTAAAACTCGGCGTGGCTTTTGCGAACACTATGCCAGCAGCTTTACTTTACTCATGCGTGCAGCAGGCATTCCTGCGCGTGTGGTTATTGGTTATATGGGTGGTGAAATTAACCCTCTGGATAACTATATGATCGTGCGCCAGTCCGATGCACATGCCTGGACTGAAGTTTGGGTCAATCACCACTGGCGGCGTATTGATCCCACTAGTGCCATCTCGCCTGAACGTGTTGAACACGGTAGTTTAAATACCGGGCGAGAGCGAGAACACTCAGCTTTTCTGCTACAGGGCAGCTCGCAGTTCCTACAGCAGGCCGGTTACCTCTTCGACAGCATACAAAATAGCTGGAACCAGTGGGTGATCGGCTTTAATCAGCAGCAACAACAATATTTTCTGGCTCGTCTGGGATTAAAAAATACCGATCCCGCAATGCTGATAATCTGGCTAATAGTTGCCATGACAGTTGCGAGTTTTGTGATTGCATGGCGGCTGTTTTATCACTCACAACGCAGCAGCAATAAAGTTCAACATTATTATTCCATATTCTGTAAAAAACTGGCAACCGCCAACCTGCCGCGCTGCGCCAATGAGGGCGCACTGGATTATCAGTACCGACTAACAGGAAAGTCGTGTAAACAACATGCCTTTTCGGAAGCAGAGATGATTTTTATATTAACGGCCTATCGAAAAGTACGCTATGGCACTTCCCCTGGTGAAAAACTTGAAAAACAGTTTATTTACCGCGTCAGAGCGTTCAGGGTGAGGCGGCCATTATTGGCCAGACTCACCTTAAAGCGATAATTCAACATGTCAGTTCACTATTATTTTCGATAAATTCGCGTAAAAACGAAAGGGGCTTCGCACCACTAAAACGCGCCACTTCTTCACCTCGAATAAAAAGTATCACTGTCGGAAAACCCCGCACCTGATACCGGCCCGCCAGCTTCATATTCTCACCTTCGTCCACTTCTACCTTCGCCAGCTTCAGCCTGCTGTCAAATTCTTCAACCAGCTTTTTTAGTAGCGGCGCTACCACCAGACAGGGCGAACACCATTGCGCCCATAAATCGACTATTACAGGCATCTGAGCGGATGCCTGCAAAACCTGCTCATCAAAATTCTCCAGATCAACATCAACAATAGAGTTCATATTCATATTTATTTTCATCTCATTAACCAGGGATCTCCGATCAATCCATAAAATCGTATCTTACAGGCTGACACAGCTAGCTTCGGCATGGTGAAACTTCGCAATAACCCGCTATTACGCACAGTTCACGCCTTGAAGTTGAATAAATCAGCTTACAATCTACTGCATACCGAATTAAGCAGAAGTTCCTAAAAAAACAGGATATTATACAGGTTTGGCTCTATTTTCGTTATAATAGGCCATTCTTTAATTACAGGCAGCTTAATCAATATGGATACAATTACCGTCGAACGCAATGTAACACCAGCAAAACTTGACGTTTTATATGTTGATGACTGGCCCGTCTGGTCAAAAGGCATTGCTGAATTTGAGTGGCATTATGAACAAAAAGAAACCAGCTACATTATTGAAGGCAAGGCAATCATCACGCCTGATAACGGCGAACCTGTCACCATTGAAGCCGGCGACATGATTTTTTTTCCTAAAGGTTTAAAATGTGTCTGGAAAATAATCGAACCCATTGAAAAAAATTATCTAGTTGAATGAGGTTTAACGAATCATGCACGGAATGGCTTTATGGGAACAAATTGCAATAACGGCTGTAGGTCTGCTGGTTATTTTTATGTTTTTCCCCGGCATTAAAGCAACCCTGACGCGCAGTAAAAACGCCACAGAGAAACACTGGGGGACGCTGGCATTACTTACCATCGTATTAATTGCATTTGTGTTATTGCTCATTAGTAGTGTGCAATAGCCGTGCATAGCAGGCGGCCATAAGTCCAACATCTCGTGATGACATTGCCCCACTGTCAATCAGCTGCGTGCTGGTTAACCGCCTGCCAGTGATGCCAGTCTGCACGATTTTCTGCCACAAATAATAAAGCGGCAATGACCCGTCGATCATAGTGTTTGTCCGCTTGCTCAAATAACATCTCCAACACATCCGTTAATGGTTTCCCGCTACGGTAAGCACGCGAACTGGAGATTGCAACAAACGCATTGGCAACTGCAAGAATTCGTGATTCCAGACATATTGCATCACCCGTCGCACCTTCGGGATATCCACTGCCATCAATATATTCATTTTTTTGCTTAACAATATCAATGACCGGACCTTCGAACTCAAGACCTTCAAGTATTTCCACACTGTACTGATTGTGCTTACGCAGGAGCAATGTTTCCGCCTCCGTTAATGGCTCAGCCGAAGTCAGTATTTCTGTTGAAACATATAACTTACCCACATTGGCCAATAGCGCCGCCATCGCCAGTGATTGTGTTCGATCAGCCGGTAAATCCATTGCCTGGGCAATAGCCATAGCTACTTCCTGGGTACGTTCAGAGTGCCGCGCACAATGCGGATCATGGATATCAGTAAGGCGTACCAACGTCTGCAATATGGCTTCCATCATCCGATGATGTCTGCCCTGTGCATTTTTTAGTTCAGTGATGTCGTGCAGCACATACAAATGTGACTGCTTATATGTTTCATGTTTTAGTGCTACAACCGTTACATGAAAGTCATAACGCCGAGCATTTATTTCCAGTCGCATTTCCCGATTACGAACTTCATCCTGCTTTATATCAAGCAATTGCCGCGTTGTGTCAACATCATAAAGATAATTTAAAGCTTTACCTTTAACGTCTTCAAAATTAAGCTTTAGAAAGGTCGCCAGTGAATGATTAACCATCACCAGTTTTTGTCTGTTATCAAGCAGAAAAATATAGTCTTTACTGCTTTCACTTACCGCGTTTAACAAAGCAGTTTTTGTGGTCAACTGATCGGTTGTTTTTTGCAACCTCACGCTGGTAGCATGTCGCCAGATAGCAATAAAACTGACGGCAACAACAAACACGGCCAGCAACAGAATAGTTAATATAAACCGCTGATGTGACATGGCTTCCCGCAATGCCTCGTCTGCATTAATTTTCTGTATCAGTACCCAGTCGGTATTATTTATTTTCCTTGAGGTAACCAGCACACGGTTATTTTTATAATCTTTCTCAACTGCAAAACCGCCAATATTTGCCGCGCCAAATGCGGCAGCAACATTCAACTCACCAACGGGACACTGATGAAAAATTTTGTAACGCCCGGATAGCGGACTGACATAAAGAATATTTGTCCGATTTTTTACCACAAGGATTGACTCATCACTGTTTGTCGTTAACCAGTGCCGAGTGAGAATTTTATACAATGACATCGACGGATTGATTACCGCAACGACAACACCCCGATAATCACCCGCTTTTATTGACTGCACTGAACGAACCGGAACAGCAATAATAAACCGTGGCTGGTTTGTTTGATCACTATAAATGGCAGAAATCAGTGTTTTTTTATCTTTTACCGCCCTTTTCGCAAGGGCATTTACTTCACGACTGCTAACCGGGAAATAACGTGTTGATAACAAAAGACCGGCTTTATTCATTATTGCCAGGCCATCATTGACCGTTTGGGCACGGTTATTTGAAATTGGCTTTACTGGGGTAAAAACACCTGCCATACGCGCTACTGCATTCAATAGATTACGCAGATGGTGCAACTGTCCAAGGCGTGACTCGCTGACATTTGATGACTGAAACTGATCTATTTCTGTCACATATATCTGTACCAGCGGATTAGCCGCCAAAGACTGCATTTGCGCTGTTTGTTTTTGCAACCAACTTTCAACACTGTGCTTTTGTGATTCTGCAATCACACCTAGCCGTGGCTCCCAATTTTGTAAATCCCGCTGTTTCTCGGCTGACACGTACTGAAAAACCAGCCAGACACCTATGCCGACAAAGAGAAATAAAAAGATACTGGCAATAATAGTTGTACGATTAGTTTTCAATACAATCTCCACCCTGATTTCTGCTGACAAAAATTATTCTGGCACATGCATCCACCAGTGTTTTTCATTAAGTGAATAGACCGGTACATAATGATAAATATCATGATGTGATAATATTTCAGGTATCTCATTATCAAGAATATAAATATCCCCCGCCCTTTGTATCGACATGACAGCATGTGGAGTGTGCAGATTAGTATCCTGCACAACAACAATCCGCATTTTGTTCACATCATAACCCAGCCATTTCATTGAGAGCATTTTTATAATGGCATAATCTTCACAGTCACCGCCATTCAGTAAAAATTCTTTTGGTGTTGCCCAGTAGTCCGCTACGCCATAATTCTCACTATCCAGTACATAAGCTTTCTGGTTTGCAAAATGGTTTACCTTCTCAATTTGCTGCTGTCGAGACAACCCCCGAATACTATCCAGGAAGGCCAGCCATTCTTTCAGGTCACACCGATTAAGTGCTGTGGACTGACAGTCGCGAGCCTGCGCCATGTTTTTAACATGGCGCTCCAGCACACTTAACCATTGAGGAAACATAGATAAATCTGATCGTTCAAATTCTCGATACCCAAACAGATGTACATTATCATGCGCTAACGCCCAGGCATTAAAACTACCCAGTAGTAATGTTATACTCAGAACCAATTGTTTAATAAAAATCTGCATAGAAGCAGGTATAATACGCAACTTATTTTTTTCATGCACCCCAAAATAGACAAAATGAACAACAACTTTAACAATAAATCACTTTTATTTAGCTTTGCACTCACACTAGCACTGGCCATCAGCTCTCCCATCGCCAACGCACAGCAGCAGGGCACTGGTCACGCTGCCAGCCACTCAGCCACGGCAAGTTCAACAATGACCAAAGCGCAAATTCAACAGTTATTTGCAACTGCGATGAAAGAACGCGCTAGTGGTCAGGTTTTTTCCGCAATACAGACTTTTGAGTACTTGCTTAGCCAGCGACCTTCACTTAATCGTGCGCGCCTGGAGCTGGCCGTCAGCTACAACCATGCCAGCCGCTATAAAGCGGCCATACAGCAGCTCAATACCGTTCTAAATGACCCCAGGACACCAGACAAAGTACGCCTGGTCGTGCTCGCCTACCTTGGCCAAATTAAAAGCAACCGCCTTGAACCGGCGGCAAAAAATCAGTTTTCCTATTACGCAAAAATGGGTGTCCTTTATAATACCAATATTAACTTTGCACCTTTGCAAGGCAGCCAGACCTATAACATTCCCGCAGGGCAGAATATTTCCTCGCCCGGGCTAGAGACATTTTTCAGCTTTTCGCACCGCTACTCACGCAAAAAACCCGTCGATGTGGCGGATTCTGCCGCTCGGTTCCAATGGCAAAATCAGCTATCCTGGACGGGCAATAATTACACTCGGAACAATAACTACAGTCTGAACATTGTCAGCCTGAGCACCGGACCCGCACTCATCGTCGCTGGACACTGGCGCGGCAGCATCAATCTTCAGCTTGACCAGACTTATTTTGGCACGTCGACACTGGGCACATTTACCTCCCTCAATCCACAGGTCACTTTCGACCTGGGCAAACATCAAAGCCTACTGCTTGAAGCATCTTATACTGACAACAACTTTACCCGCACAACAGACAATGGGCGCGATGGTGACACCGTATTAGCCGGCATCGCCTATACAACATTATTGAACGGGGTTAATAACGGGCTGGAGACAGGCTTTCGACTAATCAGGCAAGCGGCAAACGATAATCAATTTGGTTTCAATAGCTATCAACTCTACTTTGGTGGCTTTATAGCAACAGCCCCTTCAGCAAATATTTACCTGAATGTACATTTACAACACTATAATTTCGATGCCGCAGATACGCTTTCCGGCATTACCCGAGATGAGCTGGAAGGCCGTTACACAATGGGTTATAACTACGATTTTTCTGCCGGCAACTTAAAAGGCTGGACGATGAATACCCATGTATCCTTTACAAAAAACAATTCAAATGTTGGCGCATTCAGTTATAACCGAACAATTGTTGGCATTAATCTTGCCCGATATTTCCAATAGAAATTGCAGGAAAACGGGGCTTTATTTGAAATAGTGTAAAAGAAATCGTCGCTATTTTAAAAGATAAATGCTCGGAAATTGCTTCATTGGGCGTTTATTGCTCAAGCTGCATATGAAGTGTAAATATATTCGACATTTGTCAATTAATTTAACAGTAGGAAAAAGCTTGTACTAGCTGCGCTTTAATTCGTCTCTTTGCTTTGTCAAACGGCGGCAGGATATACTTAAACAGGTTCGGCGACATAGCGTAACAAATTGAAAAAATTAATAATAAATAAATAGGTAGGAATAACCACAGTAAAGGAATAGCGCTTAACCAGCACCCAGATACTCTTGAAAGCCATCACTACGTAGCTTAAAACCGGATTTATTATTCGCTATTCTTTACAGTTGTATTAGTAAACGACAAACAACCTGCTGATAGCATAAAGTGCTGGCAAGATAAACCCATATAAGTACATGAAAAATAATGGCTTATGATATTCTGGCACATATAATGCTTTATCAAGTATAATTGTCACTGAATTTTAAATTGTAAAAAACTAAAATGTATATAAAAATTAATACCAAACTATTTATCTCTGGTTGTTCGCTTTTTCTCTACAGCCTGCTTGCACTCTCCACCTATGCTGCCGCAGCGGCTGATACCGCATGTCCTGCCAGTAACAAACCCAGCAGTCAAAACCATATTGACTGCGTTTACGACTGGGGACCGTGGGCATTTAATATTCAACCCGCAGCCAGTGGCGTACGGGCAGCCGTTACACCATTATTACCCCATCATGCCAGGGTTACGCTTAGAACCAACAGTATTGCTGCACTGGCACCTGTCGATCATACGCCTACGCCATTTACTCCCACCATTATTGCGCCGCCTGCAGCAACACCCCCTCTACCGGTAACTCCACCGCCAGCACCACATGTTGGCCCCTCTTCAGGCACCGGCTATATTTCGGGAACAGGTGGCCTTTAAAACTGGTTTTTCAATAAAATTATTACCCAAATAAATCCAAAAAAAATTAAGAGCTTAATCATGAAACCATTTATCCTGCTGACTATCCTTGCTGCATTCTCAACCACCACACAGGCATCCACGGCAAATGTATATGCAACGCAATTACTTGATTATTCAAATAAAGCCAGCTGCAATAGCGTTGCTGTTGCAACGACACCAGGGGCACTCGGCTGTGACTTTGTAGATTACAATCTTGATTACGCAAATCGCACCATCTCAACATCACCGGCTAACGGCAGCCGGCTTTCCACTATAGTCACTACTGGCACGAATACCTTTACTAAAAGCCTGCAAGGTGAAGCCTGGCTAAAGCTGGGTTTTGGCTCGAATAAGGTCGTTACTGGTGCGGGCGCGGATCTGGTTATCTTTAGTATTGGCAATGGTTACAGTTTTGGCCTTCAGGCATACAGCACAAACAATACCCTGCTAAGCAGTTTCCTTTATCCGGTAACCACACAGGCGGTTGATGGTAATGGAAACCCACTATTTTTAACCCTTCCTGACGGTAGTCAACTCAATGTATCGGCAACCAGCATAAACCTTCTTAACCAGCACAAGGTAGCCATCGCTGACAATGTTGGCATCCGTTACATCAAATTATTCATGGGTACAAATTCAAAATATAACACCAATAACAATAACCCGTTGTTTTCACTTGCCGGGGCTTTTCATACCAAAAACCTTGCTCCCGTCCCACTCCCCTTGCCAATGATATTATTCAGCTCCGGGCTGGCACTGCTAGGCTGGTTTGGGTGTAAAAAAACCGTTTAAACCCACATTTTTCTCCGGGCAGGAAGCAGCCATTGCGCTGCTTTTTGCTTTTATGAACTCCTGATATAATCCACCTCCACTACTACATAAGCCCCCACTACTCCTATGCCTGCACAAAAAAAAGCTGTCGCCCTGATATCCGGTGGTCTTGATTCATTACTTGCCGCTAAACTCATGCTTGAACAGGGCATTCATGTTGAAGGCATTAATTTTTACACCGGTTTTTGTGTTGAAGGCCATACCCACGCGATTCGAAAAAAAGACAAGGCCAAACCCAAACGTAATAATGCCTTATGGAGCGCTGAACAGCTTGGTATTAAGCTTCATATTATTGATATTATTGAAGAGTATAAAGATGTGCTGATTAACCCCAAACATGGTTATGGTGCCAATATGAACCCGTGCCTGGACTGTAAAATCTTTATGGTAGGCAAGGCCAGACAATGGATGGACGAAAATGGTTTTGACTTTATTATTACCGGTGAAGTCATCGGACAACGACCGATGTCGCAACGCAAAGATTTATTGCCGGTTGTGGTCAGGGAATCCGGTGCTGATGATCGCCTGCTGCGCCCATTGTGTGCAAAAAATCTGGCCGTCACCCTGCCCGAACGTGAAGGCTGGGTAAAGCGTGATAATCTGCTCGACTTCAGTGGACGTAATCGCAAACCACAAATGGCACTGGCCAAAAAATTTGGGTTTGAAGATTATGCCACCCCGGCCGGGGGCTGCTGCTTTCTGACAGATGAGAACTATTCACGCAAGCTGGTTGATCTGTGGCAGGCACGAAATAAAAAAGACTATGAATTCGATGATATTATGCTTTTAAAAGTCGGTCGCCATATTCGCCCTGCACCGCACTATAAACTTATTATCAGTCGCGAGGAGGGGGAAAATAAATTTCTCAATGGTTACCGAAAACAGTTTTCTACTATTGAAATCAAAAGCCACAACGGGCCACTGACACTGGTTGATGGTCAACTTATTGAAGCCGATTTTCAACAGGCCGCCGGCATTGCTGCCCGTTTCAGCCAGGGGCGTGATGCAGCGCAGGTTACCGTTAAATTTACTTTAATTAATGGGGAAGAAAAAACACTGACGATACCCCCCATACCTGCCGCAGAAATAAAACCAGAATGGTATATATAAGCATGCATCACTACACACTGGATGCACGTAACAGCTTATGCCCGATGCCGGTCATTAAAGCCCAGAACAAAGTCAATACATTAGATGTGGGTGATATTCTTGAAGTGGTCTGCACTGACCCTGGCGCACTGAACGACATCCCCGCCTGGTGTCGGATTAACGGCCACGAAGTGTTGGAAACGTCTGCGACAGGTGACGAAGTGAAGGTAATAATTAAGGTATGCGGATCAACACCCCGTTAACAATGCGTAATCTGAAGCGGGGTTTCTTTCTATGGCGCGCTGTCAATACATCGCTACACACTCGCACAGAACGCAGGCAATAACACATTTACAGCTGCTGAATATATTTAAACTGACCAAGGTCAGGCTGGTGCAAACCTATATAGCGCGGCAAATTTTCTAATGCCTGCATCGCCTGCTGTTGGCTGGTATAACTGCCATACAACAAAGTGTAGGTTATCCGCTGATTATGTGTCGAAGTATAGTAGGACAAAGTATCCTTAAGATAATAATTGTATTGTTGCGCTATTTCATATAATTTATTTTTATCTGTTACCGCTGCCAGTCTAATAACAAAATTATCGGCGGGCTGACCGGCCAGCCACTGCTTACCATGAATCATATTATCACTGCCAATATCCGCCATCATCAACCTGGTATTTACTCGACCACCCAGTGACTGTACCTGATCTTCCATGCCGGCAATTTTATGGTTTAAGTGATTTAAGTTCTGCTTTACCTGCTGATTCAATTTATTCAGATTAACTTTTAAATTATCATCTAGCATCGCCACTCGCGAATTCAGTTGAGAAACACCGGCTGATGTTGCTGAATTCTGTGCGCGTAAAGTGGTAATTTTCTGACTCAGATTACTCGCTCGCTGCGTGTTTTGTGCCGCCTCTTTTTGCAGTGCGGTATGCTGATAAAAATACAACCCTGCAATGGCAAATAATGCCACTAAAAAGGCTGCCGACATAACTCTAAAATGCTTTCGTTGTAGATGAGTCAATGCCAGCAATGACTCTGCCAGACCAGATAAATTACTTTTTAAGCCTTTAATTAAGCCTGTATGTACATCGGATTTATCCTGCAAAGTCTGTACATGCACAATAAGGTCGACAACTTTTTCAGTTAAATACGCCGATTTATCTTCCAGATGTTGAATAGATGCTGATATTTTTGTTGTTTTCGCCGATAACTCACTCGAGGTAATTTCCAGCACGGTTGCACGACGCATAACCGCTTCATCAACTTTTTGTAGTTTTAATACGCGGGCCTTATTCGATACTACTTCCTGATCAGCAGTATCTGCATGACACTGTGTTACTTTGGCAAGCACCTCTATTTCTTCAATCAGCTTTTTTTCAACCGATAGTATATTCTCGGTATTATTTCTAACACCCTCTTTCAGCTGCTCGTTCGTGGTACGAGAAGTTTCAACCAGCGAATTAACTCGAGCGACCACATGCTGATTTCTCTCTGCCAGCGCATTACTTTTTTCAACTGAGGTTTGTGCAAGATTTTTCAAACCATTTGCTGACTGTTCTGCAACATCAGAGACACCCTGAGTGATTTTTAAAAGCGCTGTATCCATCTTCGTTGAAATATTAATTAATGCTTTATAAGCATTATCAATTTCACCCAGACGTTTATACGTTTCTGAAACTTTTGCCGTTAAATCAATATCCGTATCACCCAAACGATCAAGACCTTCTTCAACACTGGCGTTGATACTACCAAGCTCCGCATTGAGTTGGCCGAGCCCTTGTTCAAGAGCAGAAATCTTTGTATTTATATCATGTACTCGGGGTTTATTTTTAGTCTCCGGCTCAAAATGAATCAACCTGTTTTCTGTGACTGCCTCTGTATCATTAAGCTCTTGTTCTGCTGTCATAATCTTCTCCTAAAATTATCTACAATAAAACCTGGCGATGAACGCCGTACAACGATTGCTTGAATTTTAGCATATTAGAATTTAATAAAATACAGTTGTTCGGAGCAGTGAATTAAAGCCAGTCTAACCTCACTACCCGATTAGTTTCCCAGCTAAGCAGCGCATATTATTGTTAAATATGGATAAACCCACCATATTCATGGCTCACAGCTCAGATCGATTAATACCAGCAACAGTTAGCTGGACAACAGTATTATGGTCTCTGACCCATCCATGAAAGCGTATCCCACAAACTGAATGATTCAAAATTAACCCGGGGTTTCTTAATTTATTCACCAATCGCCATCGCCGTGGCCTAAAATGCTCAATAGCTGTCTAACCAGCGATTGATAAAGCCGGCAACTTCTTCAATATGGTTAATGTTTAATAATGGCAATGCGCCTGTTTCAGTATTTCCATCCGTAGCAACGGCGATTATATTTTCATCCTCAGGAAAAATTAATTTTTTCCCCGTTGCAGGGCGATGTAATTCTATTTTTGGAAAGGCAACATCTCGAAATCCTTCAACCAAAACCAGATCAATATTTTCAAGGTCCAGTTTTGAAATTAAATATCCCAGTATCACTTCCTTCCGTTGTGCATAGTCAATCATTAATGCATAGCGTTGGTCTGAAGCGATAAGTACCTGATCGGCCCCTGCCTTGCGCAACTCATAACTGTCTTTACCTGGCTTATCAATATCAAAATCATGGTGTGCATGTTTAATCATCGCCACACGTAACCCCTGTAGTTTTAACAAAGGGATCAGTTTTACCAGCAGGCTGGTTTTACCCGTACCGCTGTAAGCAGCAAAACCCAGTATCGGTTTCTTTACTCCTGAACTATCACCCGGATTAAAAACCGAGCTATTAATGTTATTTTTAACGACTGTATTCATACGCTCTATTTATCCATAAAATCACTTATCGAACCAATGTCATAAAAAGGTTTTCTATATTTTTCCATGCAACAAGACCCTGCCAAGATAGCCGGAAAATAATATATAACCTTCAACTAAATTTTTATAATCTTCCTTTATGCCTTTGCTTAAAATCACCCAGGAAATATAAATAGCCGGTAATAACAACAATAAAAATAATCCGCCTGATGCTCCCGGCACCGCATAAGAGGCCAGTGCCAACAAATATAATGGCCAACTAAACAGTAAACCACGCAATATATGTTTCATTGACAATATCACTACAGCAAAAAAACGCTGTAGTTTCTGTTTACGTGAGTTATAGACCGCTAAAAATATTCCGCGCTCAAAGTCACTTTTAATTTCATTCAGTCTTTTTGACTGGCTTATTGATGGCATCACAGGTGAACAAATAGCAACAAAAAATGGCATCAGTGTAAATCGGGCAAGACACCGACCTGGGGCATATTCGCTAGACCCGTCTCTCTGGCATGTTGCTGAAAACCCTGGTTACGCCAGAAAAAAGCACCCGGCATGGTTGTAGGGATAACGAGCGCATAAAACAATGATCGACCAGTAATCGCGGTTAACAAAATAATTATTGCAGCAATAAACCAGGCGAATAAACTAACCGGACTCCCATCGGTCACTTGCGCAAGCACGACCACAATTATCGCAGAGACAAACAGGCCAAAATTACGTGCATAATAGGTTTTGCCAAATTGTGTTACCTGTCGGTAATGCGATGCTGCGCCTTCACCACCCTGTCGAATTAAAGCCCTATAATGAAAATATAAACCCAGCATTTCAAAACTAAGTCCGGTGACAATAATCAATGCCATAACCGGCACTATCTGCATCCAGCGTTCACCCACAACAAGCTGTACCGTGGCATAGACTAATAATACAAACAGTGGGCCCAGTGACAGCATGCTGCCATAAAAACTACTGAAGACCTGCCAGTGATTCCAGAATGGCCGCGCTGGAATACGGTATATTTTATGCATAAAGAAAATCGCAGCAATGCCCGATACGACTGCACCCCAACCTGTCAGCGAAATAAATACAGCTATTATCGAGGCTGGCAACCACTGAAAAAACACGGGCAACCCGGTCAATAATGTGTAGGCTCCCAGGAAATTATAAAACACTGCAATGCCAGCAACTTCACGACTAACAGGGGAGTAACGTAAATTATTAAACGCACGATAAAAACGGTGTGGTTTACCCAGATGCATAGTGGACAATACCAGTGCCAGCGTTTGCACACCGATTAAACTAAACAGCAGCATGGGCCAGGCAAGTGGGTTAGCCTGAGGGGTCAGGGTTTCAAAACCCAGCAATGGGCCAAGAAATAAAACCATAAACATGCCAATGACTGCCTGAGAAATCAAGGTAAAAACAACCAGTGGGTTTTCGCGCGTGCTGAGTTTTTTAATACTCCATTCAACTTCAGTCTGTTCTTTACTGACACCAGAACTAAAGACACCGTGGTTATTTTTTTTATAACGAATTGGCATACTGTCCGTCCGTTTCATTTCATCAGGCAGGGCGTTACGTTGCTGAAAACGAATATTTGGATGGGTAATATCGGTTCTCGGAAAACCGGGGATACTCACTTCAAGATCCTCTCTATTTTCTGGCGTGGTTTCCATAATACCAAAGTTTAATGCACCTGCTAGACAGGCCGATACACAGGCAGGTTTTAGCCCCACTTCCAGTCGATCTACACACATATTACATTTTGACACCTCACCTTTACTGTGATCCAGTTGAGGCGCATTATATGGACAGACCCAGGTACAGTAACCACAACCAAAACAGATATCTGGATCCTGCAATACTGCGCCATATTCAGCAAATTTTGTATAGGCACGCGTTGGACAGCCTTTCAGACAAACTGGATTGTCACAATGATTACACGCCATCGAAATATTTAACCGCAGGTAAGCCGGGTAGTCACCACCTTCAACATAACCCACCGCTCGAAACGCCTGATGGGGTGGTAAATCATTTTTTTCTGAACAGGCCGATTCGCAGGCATGGCAGGCAATGCAATTATCCGCAGTAAAATAAAACCCATGTTGCTTATAACGGTTGGGGTTTTCGCTAATACTCGCATCACCATTTATATTCAGGCTTTTACCGCGTAGCGCAGAATCTTTCGTTACGGTCTCAATAAATTGACCGTAACGGTTCTTTTCCGGGTGTTGAGCATCCTCTAAAAGCGCGTAAGTTTGTTCTTTGGGTCTTTTATATTTAAACATTCTTATCTTCTATAGCGATACAGTATTCATTAAAAGGCTCTCGCTGCAACATTTTCTCTAGCGGCAGCCAGCTGATCAGCAATCGGCTCAATCTGTACTGCGCTTTGTTTATACGCCGGCTGGCGTGAGTGCGGGTCAAGCAAACCCAGCGCGATACGATTAACACATGCATGAAAATGGAACGGTATAAATACTGCATCTGGCGCAATGCGCTCGGTGCATTGCACCATTACAATGGCATAGCCACGACGTGAAAGTACTTTTGCATAAGCACCATGTTTTATGCCAAGTTGTTTTGCCGCTCGCGGGTTCATTTCCATATAGGGCGTTGGGCTGAATTTGTTGGCATTACCCACTTTCCCAGTACGGGTACGGGTATGGAAATGTTCAACGACACGACCAGAATTTAGCCAGAACGGGTAATGGGTATCAGGGCGCTCATTATCATCCACAAAGGGCAAAGCTAGAAGTTTTGCTTTACCACCAGGAAACTGAAAGATGCCATCGGTATATAAACGTGGCGACCCCTGCGGCGCACTGTCTTCATTGCACGGCCACTGTAAACCACGGTTTTCTTCAATTTTGTCGTAACTCATGCCGGAATAATCCAGCATACGGCCTTTGGATAACTGTTTTAATTCGTCAAAAACGCCTTCTGCAGTTTCGGGGAAGGCAATTTTATTGCCCCGTTCAAAACGGGTTGCCATCTGATTAAAAATTTCCAGATCAGTTTTTGAGTCGCCGTGCGGTTTAATCACATTTCGAATCAGATTAACCCGACGTTCGGTATTCGTCATACAACCTTCTTTTTCCGCCCACACTGCCGACGGAAAAAACACATGCGAATACGCATTGGTTTCAACATCGCGATACGCATCCTGAACCACCAGAAAATCCAGTTTGGCAAGTAACTTACGCATTAACCCCGTATCTGCCATTGAAGTCATCGGATTCGTTGCAACCAGCCATAAACCTTTTATTTCACCGCGCTCAATCGCCGGTAAAATATCGGTCATAAACATGCCGCGTTTTTCCGGAAGAAAATCAACGTCAATGCCCCAAAATTCGGCAATCTCACTGCGATCTTTTGCATTTTCAAGATAACGATAACCCGGCAGACCAGAGCACGATGACCATTCGCGTGTCCCCATCGCATTGCACTGACCAGTAATAGATAAAGAGGAACCTCCGGGCTTACCGATATTGCCGGTAATTAAATTCAAGTTGTTAATTGCACAAACCCCGTCCGAACCATGTGTGCTCTGGTTAATCCCCATAGTCCAGATAGTCATTGCAGCACCGGCTTTGGCATACATACGCGCAACCTGACGAATTACGTCGGCATCAATCCCACAAATCTTTGCCGCACTTTCCGGAGCATATTTTTTTACCAGCGTAGAAAAATCCGCATATCCTTCGGTGAAACTGTGAATATAATTTTCGTCTGCCAGCGCTTCTTCTAAAATAACACAGGCCAGTGAATTTAATAAAACCAGATCCGTTCCTGGCGTAATCGCCAGGTGAATATCTGCTTTCTGTGCAAACATGGTGACACGCGGGTCAACTACAATTACTGGAAATTTTCTTTTTTCCAGTGCCTCGATTAAGCGCCAGTAAATAATGGGATGCTGCTCTGGCAGGTTAGAACCAACAGCAAGCAAACATTCTGTATGCTCAAAATCATCATAACAACCCGGTGGCCCATCTGAACCAAATGAGCGCTTATAACCAGACACAGCAGAAGCCATGCACAAAGTAGTGTTACCATCATAATTGTTTGTACCGATGACACCGCGTGCAAGTTTGCCCAGAGTATAAAACTCTTCCGTCATAATCTGACCGGTAGAAATAATTGCAAACGAATCCCGGCCATGTTTGGCCTGAATGGTTTTAATTTTATCGGCCGTATAATCCAGCGCAACCTTCCAGCCAGCTTCTTTAAATTCATCCTGGTAGCTATCACGCATTAGTGGTTTATCGCCACGACCCGCTGTTTTCGCAAACAGTTCGTGCTCAAAAATACCTTTAACGCATAATTTTCCGCGGTTAACATCTGCATCTGCCAGACCACGCGAAGCAACCGCATCACCGTCTTCATTCAAGCCAACTTCAATAGAGCAACCTGTTGAGCAATAACCACAGGTGGCGTACTTCCACTCGACCACACCTTTATCGACTATTTTAATCGGGTGCTTTTGTTTACGTCCAAATAACATAATTTAATTTCACCACAGAAATTTAGTCGATAAAGACACGACTGCCCCACTAACAGTAAGACATCCATGCAGCTAACCGTCTTAAACGAAGCACAACTTCTTTATTCGTACCATTAATAACCGTATTTTAATCACTAAAGTTTAGTCGCCAGAGTGGACTGATAAATGGCTTTGTGCACATCACCCATACTTACCATGCCCAGCAGTTTGTCACCAATCGCCACCGGTATACGGCGAAATTTTCGGCCCACCATTATTGATGCTGCCTGCAATATATGCAGATCAGGCCGGATCGTAATCACCGCCGGTGTCATCACTTCTTTAACTCGAACATTCACGACATCGCTATACTGATGCACCCGTTCTTCATAATCGACTATCGACATGTTATCCATTAGCTCATCGAGTTTTGGAAACATTCTTCCCAGCACATCACTTTCTGATACGGTACCAACCAGCTTACCGTCATCTACCACCGGGATCCCACTGTATCGATAGATACACATCAATGAAACCACTTCACCCAGTTTTCTGTCTGAGGTTACGGTACGAACATTCGAGGTCATAATATCTTCTACTTTCATTTTTTTAGCCTTGTTGTATTTTGAACACGGGTTTTAAGCAGCAACGGCTGCTTTAAAGTTAATATACACTATACCGTTCTCAACTTTTACCGGAAACACATTCGTACAACCTTCATCTGGCCCTAATGCTTTACCGGTGACCAGATCAATTTTCCAGTTATGCATCGGGCAGGTCACCGACGTACCATGCACGATGCCTTCTGATAGTGGCCCCTGTTTATGTGGGCATTCATTTTTTATCGCAAATACTTCATTGTTTGCCGTGCGGAATACCGCAATCTTCATGGTATCAGTGGTGATAACACGCGAACCTAGTTGCGGAATATTTTCCAATGCCACAATTTCTGTCCAGTCATTCATGTTTATAGTCTCCTGCTAAGCCTGTTATTCAAAACCGGATCGATTTTAACCGGCGATTTTTAATGGTGTAAATTCATATGCGGCCTCACCTTCAGCACGGGCTTTCCACGGATCAATCTGGGCGTATTTCTGACTGAATTTAAACCGTTGGTATAACGCTTTCCGCTCTTTTTCATTATCCAGAATGACGTTTTTAATGCTGCTCAGCCCAATACGCTCAACCCACGGCGCAGTGCGTTCAAGGTAGTGTGCTTCTTCACGATATTTCTGCGTAAAAGCGCCCACGTATTCCAGCACTTCGGCCTCGGTCTCCACTTTGCATAACAAATCTGTGACCCGGACTTTAATGCCTCCATTTCCACCCACATGTAACTCATACCCCGAATCAACGCACACCACACCAAAATCTTTAATGGTCGCTTCTGCACAGTTACGCGGACAACCCGACACCGCCAGTTTGAATTTGTGCTGCATCCATGAACCCCAGGTCAGCTCTTCTAGCAGGATACCTAAACGAGAAGAGTCCTGAGTGCCAAAACGACACCATTGTGAACCCACACAGGTTTTCACTGTGCGCAAGGCTTTACCGTATGCATGGCCGGAAACAAAACCGGCGCTAGCAAGATCGCCCCAGATACCCGGTAAATCCTGTTTCTGAATACCTAACATGTCGATACGTTGACCGCCAGTAAATTTAACCGTTGGCACGTTCCATTTTTCAGCAATTTTACCCAGATCCATCAACTGTTGCGCCGAAGTCTCACCACCAAAAATACGTGGTATTACAGAGTAAGTACCATCTTTCTGGATATTGCCGTGTGCACGTTCGTTGATGAAACGCGACTGCGCATCATCCTGATATTCTTCCGGCCAACGTACCAGCAAATAATAATTCAATGCCGGACGACAGGTCGCACAGCCGTCTGGCGTTTTCCATTCAAGGAAATTTCGAACTTCCGGAATAGTTTTTAATTCATGCTTTTTGATTGCATCCATGACTTCATCATGGCTGCAATCCGTACAGTTACACACGGGTTTTTTGCTTCGTGTGGCCTCATAACCTTCACCCACTGTCGAAGCAAGAATCGCCTCCACCAGACCCGTACAGGAACCGCAGGAAGAAGACGCTTTGGTGTGGGCACGTACTTCATCCAGAGTAAAAATACCGTTTTTACTGATTGCCTGAATGATGTCCCCCTTGGAAACACCGTTACAGCCACAAATCTCAGCATCATCCGGTAATGACATAACGCGACTGATATCACCGTGTCCGGCATCACCTAAATCATGCTGGCCAAATAAAATGGTTTTACGAAAATCGGCAATATTGGCACCATCGCGCATCAGACTGAAATACCAGGTGCCATCCATGGTGTCGCCATACATCACCGCGCCTTTTATTACATTATCTTTAATTACCAGTTTTTTATACACCCCGCTGGAAACATCCTGCAACTGCAAAACTTCGTCACCCTCTGTTTCATTAAAGTCACCCGCAGAAAATAAATCGATACCGGTAACTTTTAATTTTGTGGACGTTAACGAACCCATGTAACGGGTACTGCCAACCTGCGCCAGATGATTAGCGGCAACTTTTGCCTGCTCAAATAAGGGTGCGACCAGACCATAACATTGATTACGGTGCTGCACACATTCACCCACTGAATAGATTGTTGGATCATAAGTTTGCATGGTGTCATTAACCACTATGCCACGTTCGCAATAAACCCCTGCCTGCTGTGCCAACTCGAAATTGGGCTGGATACCTACTGCCATTACGACTAAATCTGCGGCTATCTCAGAACCATCAGCAAACTTCACGCCATGCACTCGTTCAGCACCAGTAATCTCCGTTGTTTGCGCCTCCATCATAAAGTGCAGCCCGCGCTCTTCCAGCGAGGCTTTCAATAAAGTGGATGCCGGTTTGTCTAACTGGCGCTCCATTAATGCATCCAGCAAATGTACCACGGTGACATCCATACCCTGTTTCATTAATCCATTTGCCGCTTCCAGCCCGAGCAGACCACCGCCGATAACCACTGCTTTTTTATACTTTTTAGCCGCCGCTACCATAGCGTCAACATCATAGATATCACGAAACCCCAGCACCCCCTCTTTGTCTGCGCCGGGGACTGGAATAATGAAAGGCCTGGAACCGGTTGCAATTAACAGTCGATCATAATGAAATGCTTTGCCACTTTCGGTAATAACAGCTTTTTTAACCCGTGAAACTTCTTTCGCGGCATCACCTGTTATCAGGGTAATATTATTTTCTGCGTACCATTCAGTCGAGTTAAGAATAATGTCATTAATTGTTTTTTCACCTGCCAGCACAGGCGATAACATAATGCGATTGTAGTTCGGGTATGCTTCAGCACCAATGACCGTAATATCGTACTGTTCGCTGCCTTTCTCCTCTGAGGAGTTATGCTTGAACAGTTCTTCAAGCGTTCGCACCCCTGCCATACCATTGCCAATTAGAACCAGTTTCTGTTTCATTGTTGCCTCGTTACACATGCCGAAAATAATTGCTTTTTAAAATTAATGAGTCCCTGATTATTTTCCACTAACAAGATTCATGCCAAATTCTTATGCCATCCAGATTAATAACTTAATATCCAGGCTCATTGCTGCCCCATTAATGATCAATGCGATGAACTGAGGTTTATGGACAGACAATATTTACATAAGTAAGATTAACGGTGCAGCAATAACTAAGGATAATGCTATAGTTGCACCAAAAACGTGCGGAAAAATCATCATTGCACCGGCTATGTGCAACGATAAAAAAGCAGTAATAAGGCCATTAAACTATATGCAACGAATAACCGTTATCAATATGAAAGGCGGCTGCGGTAAAACCACCATCGCCACCAATCTGGCCAGTGCCTTTGCCAGCTTAAGCGGCAACACGACACTGATAGACTACGATCCGCAAGGATCCAGTACCTACTGGCTCAATCAACGTCCAGCCAATGCTAGCGCCATTAATGGTATCGCCGCTTACCCCACCAGCAGAGCCGTTACACGCAGCTGGCAATTGCAGCTGCCCACAAAGACAGAGTATGTCGTAGTTGATACCCCGGCCGGTTTAAAAGGGCTTGATCTGGTTGACCAGATCAGTGGTACACATACCATTCTGATTCCAGTATTACCCTCCTCCATTGATACCCATACCACCGCAAATTTTATCCGCGACCTTTACCTGATTGCGAAAGTTCGCCCTAAAAAAATTCGCCTGTGCATTGTGTGTAATCGAGTCAAGTCGAACACCCTCGCACTCCGCACCCTGGAACAGTTTCTAAATACGATGGGGATTCCCGTTATCGCCAAACTTAGGGAAACCCAGAACTACAACCGAGCATCTGAACGTGGCCTCGGGATACACGAACTGGGTTCCAAAGCAAGCCCACAGGACACCGTAAGCTGGCTCCAAATTGTAAACTGGCTAATAACCAGCTAACCAGTTGCGCGGCCTCAACATGCACACAGAAAAGTCGAAAAGTTAACCGTTGTGGTTGATAACACCAGTGATCGGACACACCGCTAAAAGCGAAGGGGCGCTGTTCAATCCATGAAATCGTCGCTTACAAACAGTAAGCATTCAGCTTGTAGCCGAGAAGAAAATACTGTAATTTACGACATTCAGATTACAGGAACCACGATGACATTACTCTGCAAATTATTCTACAGTAGTCTTTTTTTACTGGCATTGGTTTCACTCACGGCCTGCCAGACGGCAACAAAGAAAATACCAGCTAAAAATGCGAAAGATGTTCTTTTTGCACACAAATTGTGGCAGGCAATGGAGAGAAAACACCTTGTTGGTTCAGCATCTATTCCACTTAAACCTTTTTTTGGTGGCGCTAAACCGCATGGTCGAATTCTTGAAATTTATAATCATAAGCTGACGATGGGAAATCATAAAGGTTTTCTGATACTTAAACGTAACTATAATGGAAAAGGCGTTTCTATTCATCGTGTCAGTAAAAACCGCAAAAAATACCTTACGGCCATTACCATTATGTATCAGCGTAAAGCCGGCTACGATAATGATAACCTGAATATGTTCTGGGCCAAGTATAAACCTGATGGTACATTATTCACTCGGACACTGGCTGGGCACAAAATGCAATTAGCTGGTCGACTAATTAAAGGAAAAACCCGCGCAGATAATAAAGGCTGTCTCTATTGTCACGCTTCAGCAGGCGGTGGCGATTACATTTTTTATCCAAATATTAAGTTACCCGGTTTTCATTATCCAAAGCAGTAATTTTAATCGCTCTTCGCACCACACAATTAAACCATTTTCACTATCAACCCAGCACTGCCCGACTGCTAAAAGCTGACAAAACTGCATCAATTTACCATACGGAATTATCATGGACAATCACCAATCCCGTAGCCCCGAAAAACCTGAACACTGGCTCGAGCTCTATGGTGACGAACTCTACCGTTACGCCCTGATCCAGTTACACGATGCGTCACAGGCCGAGGACATGGTACAGGAAACACTGCTGGCGGCGCTCCAGGCCAGGGACGGATATAGCGGCAACGCGACAATTAAAACCTGGCTGACCGGCATTCTCCGGCACAAAATTATTGACCATATTCGCAAACAAATACGCGAGTCCCCGCACCATAACTTTGAGCAACAGCTGGATGAAACATTGTCCACAGACACCGCTAATACCCTGTTCGATGCGCGCGGACACTGGCTTGTTATGACACAGGACTGGGCTAACCCGGAAAAACACCTGGAACAGGGCCGTTTCTGGGACGTTATGCAACGCTGCATGGCACGCCTCAATACGCTGCAATCTGCCGTTTTTAACCTCAAAGAAATATCTGGCTTAAATAATGAAGAAATTTGTAAGGAACTGACCATCACTCCGACTAACTGCTGGGTGTTGTTATACCGTGCTCGAATGGAGCTACGCCAATGCCTGCAAACAAGCTGGTTCGATGGAAACCAGGAAGGATGAGTTTAATGTTCTCGTGTAAAGAGGTTTCTATACTGATGTCGGCGGCTCTGGACCGTAAACTGAGCCGGGTTGAATGGTTTAAAACCCGGCTTCATCTGCTATTTTGTAAGGCGTGCCGGACTTTCGCCAGGCAGATGACCACACTAAAAATGGCAACCCAACACCTTGTCAGCCACAAAGAAGACAGTGCAGATACACCAACGCTGTCCACTACGGCTCGCAAGCGCATCGCAACGATGCTGCACCAATGTGAACATAATGACAAGCCAAAATCCTGACCTGGCCCACTGGCAATGCTGTAAACGGACATTTTGTCCAACTAACTACTTTTAACCGGAGATTTTAAAATGAATGAATTTAAAGCAAATAAACGCCAGCTATTACGCACTGCTGTTGCCAGTGTGCTTGCCCTGGGTGTTGTCGCCGCCAGCAGCGTTCCCGCGATGGCAGCAGGCAAACCGTCAATGGAAAAATGCTTCGGCATCGCCAAAGCCGGCAAAAATGACTGCGCGTCCAAAACCGCCAGCCATGCCTGTGCCGGTCAGTCCACCAAAAATGGTGACAAGGCGTCTTTCCTGATGGTACCAAAAGGTAGCTGCAGTAGAATTGTGGGTGGTAGCACCACCCCTGGCTCATAACCAGCACATGCACACAAAAGCCAACCGGCTTGAGACAGCTTCGATCCCGGCACAGGCCGGGATCGGGCTACGTCCGCCGCATTACACCGAGCTGCTGTCCAGTCTACCTGACATTGCCTGGCTGGAAGTACACAGTGAGAATTTTTTTGCTGATGGTGGTCGCCCACACGAAATCCTCGAACAGGTGCGCGCGCATTACCCGATCAGCCTGCATGGAGTAGGGCTCTCACTTGGCTCGGTCGACCCACTCAACATCTGGCACCTCAACAAACTCAAAGGTCTCATTGATCGTTACCAGCCTGGGCTGGTCTCCGAACATCTGTGCTGGAGCTCTGTTGACGCACGTTATCTCAACGACCTGTTGCCCCTGCCTTACACTGAAGAAAGCCTGAGTCATATCAGCATACGTATCCAGCAGGCACAGGATTATCTGGGTCGCCAGCTACTTATTGAGAATTTATCCAGTTACCTGCAATATTCTCATTCCACCATTCCAGAATGGGAATTTCTCGCCGCCGTTGCACAACGTAGTGGCTGCAGCATCCTGCTCGACATTAATAATATTTACGTCAACGCCTGTAATCACGGCTTTGATGCGACGCAGTATTTATCAGCAATTCCGTTAGCCGCGGTTGGCGAAATGCATCTGGCTGGCTTTAGTGATGAGGGCGACATGCTCATCGACACCCATAGCCAACCCGTCTCCATACCAGTATGGGCGTTGTATGAACAGGCCATACAACGTTTTGGCCGCCAGCCCACATTGATTGAATGGGATAGTGATATCCCGACACTATCGGTTTTGCTGGATGAAGCCAACCATGCCGAAAATCTGGCCGAACACATCATCCCCAGCATACTCGACCACACATCAACCGCTCATGCCTGATTTACATGAACTACAGCGCCTGTTTCGCGATGCCGTGCTAACCAATGAGGTTGCACCACTTGCCACCTGGATCAGACCGCCCAATCCTGCCCGCCGACTCGGTATTTACCATAATAACGTCTTTACCAATCTACGCGAAACTTTACGTACACTCTATCCAGTGATTGCGCGCCTCATCGGCACAGAGTTTTTTAATTATGCTGCCGAACATTACATCCAGAAGTACCCCTCACCAGCCGGTGACCTCAATCGTTTCGGAGCACAGCTAGCGGATTTTTTCACTGGCTTCGAACCCGCATCGAAGCTGCCCTACCTGCCCGACACCGCCCAGCTGGAGTGGTATGTCCATGCGGTTCACCATGCCGCCAACCACCCATCTCTGGCTTATGAGCAGCTTGCAAAAGTACCATCAGAACACTACGAAAACCTGCACTTTAGCCTGCACCCCGCCGCCAGACTATTTACCTCAACCTATCCAGTACACCGTATCTGGCAGGTTAATCAGGCCGGTTATGAAGGCAATCAGCAGGTTAATATAGATACTGGCAGTGTTTCCCTGTTGATAGAACGGCGTAACCAGCATATTGAGATACAGGCGCTGGATAGCGGCGAATGGGTACTGCTACAGGCACTTTATGCAGGCCAGTCATTAGCCAGTGCCGCTGAAACCGCCCGTATCACAGCAACAGACTTTGACCTGGCAACCAGCCTGTCACGGCTGATAACCCAGTCTACCCTCGTCGCATTCACCGTAGCTAAACACACCGTAAACACCATAGATACAGCTGCAAAACCCGATTAAAACACAGAAGGTATACGATATGAGCGCCATTACTAAAGCCATCAATCTCTCCAGCCTTGCCATTCGCGGGCTGGAGTTTCTATCGCCACTGGTCGAACTTGGAGCCAGGCTCTGGCTGGCCGATGTCTTCTGGAAGTCGGGCCTAACCAAAATTTCTTCCTGGGACAGTACTATGAGCTTGTTCAACTACGTCTACCAGGTACCCGTTATTTCACCCGAGCTTGCAGCCCAACTCTCAACAGGTGTAGAAATTGGTGGTGCAGTACTTCTTGCTACCGGATTTGCCGGGCGTTTCGCTACCGCAGGGCTGTTCATTCTCAATATTGTCGCCGTTATTTCCTACCCCGACCTCTCCGCCGTGGGACTTAAAGACCATTTTTACTGGGGACTACTGTTACTGCTTTTCCTTGTAAGAGGACCAGGTAAACTGTCGATCGACTACTTCATTAGAAAACGCCTGATGCCAGATAAGCGCAATGTGGATGGGTAAAATTCATGGGTCAAGACTGCTTTAGTCACTCCGCCCATACCCGGTTTTACTTTTGATAGGACTATTGGTGCACCATTTAAGTGCATTGCAAGCAATAAATACCTATATAGATGCATAAGGAAATTGACAGTCAATGAAATTTAAGTTTTATAATCAGATTTATCAGGGCCAGGTATTAATAAATGGTGCTGACACCATAACTGGGTATAACGCTGCAAGAGCGCTGAGAAACACAGGTCTGTCCGTGTATGGTCAAGCGGAGAACATTCACTCACCCTACTGTAAATCGAATATCTGGATGCGAATTTATCATTCGAGCTTCACGATTAAAGAATTAAAGTCTATTTCCAATGATATCAAGAAACATGAGCCATCAAGAGGTTTTAATCCGGTCCTTGTTCTTTCTCAAGATGACGCAGTCACCTGTGTTTTAGAAAATCGAAAAGAATTTTATAAGTATTATCGTCTTCAGTTGCCTGAGAGTGAGGTGGCTTTACGGCTGATGGATAAAACAAAGTTTCATAAGTGGGCACTTGAAAACAACATCCTCGTTCCAAGGTCAATAATATTTACTGACTTCAAGTCTGTAGAAGAGCAGATGCGATCACTTCAATTTCCAATAATTATTAAGCCACTCGTTAGAGGGGTGAAATGGGATGAGAAATTCCCGAATAAAAAGGCGCTTGAAATAAACACGTACAATGAACTTTTAAAAACCCCAGATAAATTAAAGTCACTAAATGAAAAGATGATCGCACAGGAATGGATACCTGGTGGAGACGAAAATATATATTTTGTCCTGGCCAATATTAATTCTCAGGGGAAAGGAGAGTATTTTTGTGGCAGAAAGCTGCTTCAGTGGCCACCATTCTTAGGCTCTACTGCTATCTGCGTTGGAATTGACGATGACAGGTTGAAAGCGTTAGGGAGCACGATACTGAAACGTTCAGGGCTTAAAGGTCTAGGCTCAATCGAGTTTAAGCTCCATGCCGTAACCAGTGAGTATTATGTTACCGAACCAACGGTCGGGAGAAATGATTTTCAGTCATATATAGCTGTAGCATCTGGGAAAAACTTAATTCTGAATTATGTCCTGGCTAACCAAGGGTATTTATACCTTGAGAGCAATCACAAATGCACATCAATGTGGGTGGATGGTTCAGGTACAATAAGATCACTTTTATCAGGCAAAGGACACTATCAGCGGCTGTTGATTGCAAAAATATACATAAGTCGTCTTGCCCACTTTCGATTACATTTTGCCTGTTTCTCCATGAGTGATTTGCGGCCATTTGTTTATAGTATGGGACAATTGTTTTTTGATAAAATGAGAAAACTATTTATCAAGACAAAAATATTGCCGAATTCAAAAGAGTAGATTGGATGAATACAGTTAGGGTAAATAAGGCTACAGAAGAAGACTTCAGGTTGCTGCGGGATGAGTGGAGAAGCCTGCTGTGTGATTGTGATAATAACTCACTATTTAACTCCTGGGAATGGCAATATCATTGGTGGAAAACATGGTCAAGCGAACTTGGCTTAAAGCTGCAACTATTGCTTGCAAGAAATGATGCAGGTAAGTTGTGCGGTATTGCGCCGCTTTATTGTTATACTGAAAAACATTTTGGCGGTTTGTTCACAGTAAACCGGCTACAATTCATTGGCTGTAGTGCAAATATTTCCGCCACCGTTAGAAGTGAATATTTAACATTTATCTTCAAGAGAGAATGTGGTGATATTGTAAATAAGCTTTTAGATGCAATAGATCGGGACAAAAACTGGTCTATGATGCATCTATCTGATATGTTAACAAGTTCTTATTTTTTTGCGTATCTGATGTCTGTTCAGGGAATAAGCGGTAAATACTATATACGTGCAACGCTTAAAGATGTTGGCGTGAAGATAGATACAACGCAAGATTTTAATCTATATAAGGACTCCATAGGAAAAAGCATACGTTTGGACAGCTTTAACCGCTTTGAACGTTTAACCAAACTGGGTAATCTTAATAACACGGCAAGTACTTTATCTAAAGGCCTTCGGCTTATTAATGAGTTTCATATAAAGCGCTGGCACAAAAGGTGCTTTAATGATAAAGCTTTGGAGTTTCATGAGGGCCTGAAAGAATATGATGGCTTGAGAGAAGGAATTAATTTCTCTCAAATTAATTTGGACAGTGTGCCGATTTCGGTAATATACAATATTGACTACAATGGTGTGAGGTATAATTTGCAGATGGGCTTTGGCGAATTGCCCGATAAAAAATTGTCGCTTGGTTATCTACAACTTGGAAAATCTATCCAGGAAGCCTTTGCAAGCTGCAAAGTTAAAGTATTTGACCTGTTGGCCGGTTCTGGAAAAAATTCTTTTTACAAAGAACGATATAAGGGCGAACAGTATCGACTGTATTCATTACAAATCATTCGTTCTAAACGATTAATCATTTTATACAAAAGCTACGATATGATTAAATATTTTTTCTTTCTTCGTAAGAAGTCTAAGTGAGTATGCCTGGACTCATGTCATGCACAGTCTGTCATACACAGTCACATTACCAGTAAAAGAACATCTCCATAGTTTATTCATATGAAAATAAAGGTCACTGATTTGAAATGAGTTTAATTAACCGGCTGTTAAATTTTAACCTCGATTCTTATATTGTTTTTAGTGAGAATCCAAGTTTTATAAAAACAGAAAGTTGTGTTCGTGCGAATGATTTATGGGCAGATAAGTACCAACTTGTGCGTGTTGACATTAGTGAGGCTGGGCAGCGTATGAAATTAGCTGCATTATGGCATACAGCTTTTTCGCAATGCGCGTCAATGAAAAAATCACCATATATCCCTATCTGACTTTATAGCATACATCAGCAACATATAATTTCTGCTTATTCTTCACCAATCATCCTCTTATTGGAGGTTACGCACCCGTCATCATGGCGGTCTGGATCTATTGCCGGCAATAGATCCTCGTTATCCCACAGAATATAGTGGGCTGGCCGTTCCGGATCATCGAACTGGCCGTTGTTTACTGCCCAGAAGAACGCCCACAGATGCACCAGAAGTGGAATCAGGACAAGAACGAACATAAGACACAAAAATAAGATCAATACTCCGTCCTCCCCATAACTGCTCCGGCATTCGGCATCCCAGAACTGAAATTAATTTCGTTCGTCCTGAGTTTGTCGAAGGGCAAAGTGGATAACATTGATTTGAGGAAGATTTGATTCGCCAGGGCAGAATCGAACACCTTTCAACCCTGATGCTCTTCGATTCCTTCGGCGCGCAGGAGATCATATTTGGGCGCTTCAACGGCGCGGCGAAGATCGCCCAAACGTCGCCAGGCGAACCAGAGGCGGACTAAAAACATTTTGACCAGTACTAACCCGAACAACAGGAGGAATCCCAAAAAAATTCCTATCACGAGTTGCTCACGAAACTCAACGACATGATTCAGCATTGTATGAACCCTGGTAATTTTGGATAAAATCTAGACTGGATGAGCATTGTTTTCTTCCACCCCTGTTATAGGTGCCATCCGTTCGGTTGCGTACTCAAGATTTCCCAGACGTGGCGTCCCCACGAACTGGTTTGTAGCCAGAAGTAGATGCCACCCAGGAACACCATGAAGACCAAATAGGCAATAAAGCCGTCGCGAATCTCGTTTTTCATACTCTATCCTCCCCAGTAACGGACAAAGCCGTAAGTAATGGTGCTCACCAGAAACAACAGGCCGATACCCCATGCCACCTTCAACACCAGGGTCGGACGGCCGTGTTGTGGAGCATCGGGCCGGGTCAATTCGTACTCAAGCGTATCACCTGCGCTCTTGTTTGTATCACTGCTCATAGTATCCTCTCAGACGTTTTTGTCCAGTATGATGTCATCATCGCGCATTCTCTTTCTTCGCTCGCCTTAACATCCACAGCACACTAAGTCCGTAGCCGATAAAGAATGCCGTGGCCAGACCTGCCACACCTACTGTTAATATCCAAGCCAAAACCCATTCGGCTCCACTGGGATGAAACGCATACATAACAGATTACCCCTCGTTCTTTAGTATGGCAACGCCGATCGCCGGCGAGAGCCGTCACGATTCGGAGTTGAAAAATATCTAGCCCGCTCGCCTATATCCACACACAATGGCTTAAACATCATGCAGCGCTCGGCAACCTTCTGTTGTGAAAATATCAACAATGTCTACTCCCACCCTATTAGGTGCTGGATGCCGTGTTCGTTGGCTTGAAAAAAGTCCGGATGTACGCGCCTATCGCCTTCCGTGTCGCCTCTGGAAGATAGCTGAAAGAGGGCATAGCGGTTCCTTTGCGCCCCCCGGTAATGTCGTGATAGGCCCACGCAGCGCTCGGCTGCATATTCTGGAAGTCGATAGGTGCCGGCGTAAGTGCCTTGGCAGCAGCCCCATTCCCATCTCCGTCAATTCCGTGGCACGCAGCGCAGTTACTCGCATAGGCGGCCTTTCCTACGGCGGAGACCTCTACTGCAGAACCTGCGGAATCAGCGGTATTGCCGCCATTCGAGAGCGCCTTTCCACCAGTAGACTCAGCACCTGAGGCGATGTAATAGCTGACCGCCCAGAGGTCTTTGGGAGGGAGAAAACTGTCGAATGAGTGCACCATCGATGGCATTGCAGTTCCAGGTCGTCCATAGTAAAGAACCTTATAGACGAAATCGGGATTGAAGCGAAATTCTGACAGTCGCACTGGCGCAGGAGCCAGATATTTCGCCGCAGATCCGTCTGCGTTGCCGCTTGCTCCATGGCAAGCTGCGCAGTTGCGCTGATAAATTATCCGTCCTCTATCATTCATACCGACGGTTTGCGGTGGTCGCGGACTATCCTTGAGGTATACGATTCCGTCGTAGCCTGGATCCTGCAATTTTCCGCCATGGTAGACATAAGTTGTGACGGTGCCGATGCCAGGAATAAAATGCTTCTTCAACTCACCCTTGCTCAGGAGTTTTTCCTTGCGGGCACGACCGAGTGTCTGCAGGTAGGCGACTATCGCCTTGGCCTTCGGCCCTGGACTGGATGGGTTGGTGCTAAACATCCAGGAATAGCCAGGCATGATGGACCATGGGACAATCATTCGCGCATCAAACAGATGTGCATACTGCCAGTCGTTCGTATGCACCCCCCCTTCGCGGGTCAGGTCTGGCCCGATCCGCCGTGTACCCAGAAGGTGAGGATATTGATTAGCGTATTCCCACGCCTCGGATGACGCACCATAACGCAGAGGGTCGTCGCCAACTGGTCGTACAAACTGGCTGTGGCAGTAGTCGCAACCGTTTGCCATATATAGCTGTCGGCCCCGCATCTGCTCGGCATTGAGTGTCAGCAATTTTTGTTCGGCCGGTGGAGTGTTAGCGATACGCGCTTGTTCCCGAAACCATGGAAGGGCGCCGGTAACCATAAATGCGAAAATAAAAAAACCGACTCCGGCAACAAAAAATATCACCATGGCGCGTTCAATATTTGGACGTTTCATTGGCAGGAATCCTCCACTAGACCGGCACCACTTAAAGGGGTGTCCGCTGCGTTCGACGACAGCGGACGGCTGCGCCAGAGATTAACAGCAATCAAAATAAAGCCCGCCAGGACGACGATGCCACTCAGGGTACGGCTCATCCACACGCCCTTGAGCGCCACAATCGATATGTACCAAGGGTACCCATATGCCCAGTAATGCCCTTCCATCAGCCCACCTATCCACAAGTCAATGAACATCCAGCTGCATCCGATAAAGGTCAACCAAAACGACCACTCAGACAGTGTCCGATTGAGCGCACGCCCGCCGATTCTCGGCCAGACGAAGTGGATAAATGCCATCATTATGAATGAGCCAAAGCCGAGCAATGCCATATGGGAATGCCCGACCACCCAATCACTGAAGTGGATCAACGGTTGCTCCAGCAGAAGACCCTGGAGCGGCCCCTGGGTGCAAACCATGAGGTAGAAAACCACGCCCGCTAACAACCAGCGCAGGGGAATATTATCCGCGACCTCGTTCCACCTCCCCTGCATGGTCTTGTAAACATTATAGACTACCGTGTAAACGGTAAATAGAAGCATGATGGATGCCCCCTGAGCGATATACTGCGTCCACATCGGAATGGGGCTGTAGTAGTAGTGATGTACACCGACCAACGGGTAGAAGAAGGCCAGACTCCAAAATCCAAGTAGTGACAGGGAGTGCGAATAGATTGGACGACGCGTCAGCACAGGAAGAAGGTAGTAGATGGTCGCCGTGGCAACAGGCGTGACGATCAAACCCACCAGATCATGGATAAACAACCCGCCGATGGCTGCTCCAGCAACACCAGGTGCCACATAGGCCGGAACCAGTCCACCCATGATCCAGTTCAATATAGCCCAGACGACGAACGCCATGAGATACCAGCTCGATACATACAAGTTTCGTTCCTTGCTGCGTGCGTAGGCTAAAAAGAAGTTATAGGCCATCACGAGAAAGGCGGGGACAATCATAATATTGACGTAGCTCGGGTATTCCATCCACTCTATCCCGAGGTTGTGACCGCTTAACAGCGCACCTGTGCCAATTAGAATGCATGTATTATAGTAGAAAAAGCAAAACCAGGCCGCCCGTCCGCTGGCCAGACGAACGCCGGTAAGTTTTGGAACCATATAATACGTGACGGCAAAGAACACGTTTATGAACCACCCATACGCCACCGTCTGGGTATGGACGTAACGCAAACGGCCCCATCCAAGCGCTGGCGTATGGCCGAGGAAATCCGGCCACGTAAACTTGAGCGCGACCAGCAGGCCGCCGCCCACGATCAGGTAGAGAAGCCAAAACATCGAAGCGTAGATATGAACTCGCACCAGTGTGGGATCGATTAGCGAATCGGACTCGCCGCGGCGAACCTCCCCTTTTGAACGCACCGATAGTGCATCTGCCTGGGACAGTTTGTGTCCCGGGCTCAAAGAGCTGGATTTCGTCATAGCAAGAACCTCTTGGTGCTGTAATCCCCCCATTAATAACTGAAGTTAAAAGTAGAGGTTAAGCCTGTCTTTAAAGCAGGATCACATGAGTGCGGTGTTTGTCAGCAAAGATATCCGGCAACTGAAACCAATAGTAAAACCATTGGGTACATCGGGGAACACATCGGGGACACATCAAATAATTAAGTGACAAGTGTAAATGGGAAGTGAGGTCAATGTAAATATTCATTATTAGGTAAGAGCGAGTCCAAAAGACGGGCGGCTTACCGTGGTCTGTTTTAAGGCTAAAAAACAACTAACAAAAGCTGAACTACAACATCACCTTGATCAGGAAGATGAGCTGTCAGGCGACAATTAACCTGGCCGGTTGAGTAACTAAACTGATAAGCACCTTATTACTCTTATCACTTATTTTGACCATACTCGTCATACCACGCCTGAAACATAAGCACACCCCACAACTGAAATTCATGGTCACCCCTACCGGCAATATGCTCTGCCCATTTTCTACGCACCAGAGCGACGTTCCAGAAACCCTGTACGGAAAGTTTCGATGACTCGAGCAATGACTCCGCCCACTCCCTTAGCTCACCACGCAACCATTGCCCTATGGGTGCTGCAAACCCGGTTTTCTCTCTCTCGATAAGCCGCTTAGGCACATAACGATATAACACATCCCTTAACACCTGCTTCCCCTGCCTTGCTGAAATATTCATTTCAATTGGTAAACCAAGCGCAAATTCAACAACCCGTTTATCCAATAAAGGAATCCGCGTTTCCAAACTACAGGCCATCGCCGCACGATCAACTTTAGCAAGGATATCATCAGGCAGATAACAGGATAAATCCTGCCACATCATCTGCCTGTATCGATCACAGCCTACCTGTCGTGGCGGTTTTTTACACATGGAATACATTGGCTCAGTTGCGCCTTGAACCAACTGCTCAGGCTTAATCCAGTAAGAAATTGTCTGACGGTAAAATTCGTTAAATTCAGTGGTCGACAAAAGCAACTGTCTTCTTGCGATTTTTTCTGCAATCTCATCAATAGAAAGGTGGCGCTGTGAGGGTACAAAAAATTTAATTAATTTAGATAAAAGCATAGGCGCGCATTGTGCCGCCAGGGCGATCAATCTGTTCGCTAAACTCGAAGTTTCAGGATCATGTCGCAACCACGCAGCCGCTTCGCTAAAGTAACGACTATAACCACAAAACAGCTCATCACCACCATCACCAGACAACGCAACCGTTACATCACGTTTTGTCATTTCTGCCACCAGATAAGTCGGTATCTGAGATGAGTCAGCAAACGGCTCGTCATACATGGTTGGTAATTTAGGGACAACGCTCAAGGCATCATTTGCGGTCACGTATAATTCTGTATGCACGGTACCTAAATGTTCTGCGACTGCTTTCGCGTACACCGCCTCATTGAATTTTGGCTCATCAAAGCCAATTGAGAATGTTCTCACTGGTGAATCTGACACTTGCTGCATAATAGCAACAATGGTGGATGAATCCACACCGCCAGATAAAAACGCGCCCAGTGGCACATCAGAAATTATTTGCTCACTGATAACTTCTCGCAATAGGCAATCAAGCTGATCGACAGCGTCCGCTCTTGTTTTTGGCGCACCATCACGCTGCTCGAAACAGTCAGCCAACGACCAGTAATAAACCGGCTCCGGTAAAAAACCGGATTGTTTATTCTTCAGATTGAACGTCATACTGGTTGCGGGCAGCAGTTTATAAATATTTTTATAAATTGAATGCGGTGCAGGAATATAATTATGCCGCAGCAATAACGTCAATGCGTCACGATTTATTTCACCCGTCCAGAAAGGAAACACTCGCAGTGCTTTTAACTCTGAAGCAAAAATGAAAGCCCCATTTACCCAGCCATAATACAGCGGTTTTTCACCCAATCGATCGCGCGCTAGTGTTAACTGCCTGTTTTCACGGTCATATATCGCAAGCGCAAACATACCCGAGAATAAAACCAGTGACGCGTCAATACCGTAAACATCAAAGGCTGCCAGCATGACTTCAGTATCTGAGTGACCTTTAAAAACAACTCCCTTTTTTTTCAGCTCGATACATAAAACTTTAAAATTGTAAATCTCACCATTAAACACCATTACATACCGCCCTGAGGGCGAAATCATGGGTTGCGAGCCTGACGCTGACACATCCTGGATTGATAATCTTCGGTGCACCAGCCCTATGCCAATAGATTCATCCAGCCAGACACCCGAATCATCAGGACCTCGATGTCTAATTGCATTACCCACTTTTTCAAACTTGCGCCTAAAACTTTCATCAAACACTGCATCATGTGAGTAGGCACCCGCAAAACCGCACATAGTTTACTTCCTCCGCCCATTGATAAGGTTACTGCACTTTAACTTTATCCATATACGCTCATTTTGTTGCATACTAAATATATAGAATACTGATGAATAGACTATACAACCAATAATTACTGCCTCAATAATTGATAGATAACTATTAACGGGACGAATATATGTGAACCCGTAAACCACGCACCACATTATACCAGTAGGAAGTATTGCAGGAACAATGCTATGCAATACATATTGAGTTATTGAGATTTTCAAATATCTACAGCACCTGTTAAGTATTATCGGCACTACAATGATAATAGAAACGACTGAGCCAAAAGCCACACCGGTTATCCCCCAATACCGAACAAGTATAATGCTGGAAATCAAATTGATAACTGAGCTATATGTATATAGTTTTGCCAATAATTCATGCTTATTTATCGCTGTTAGATATCGCGTACTAAAAGGATTAAGGAAAGGCAGGGCCGTGTAAATAACAAGTAACAAAATTATTACATCAGCATCTTTTTTGTATTGCTGCCCAACCCAAATACCAATAAAATCACCACCAACAAGTGTGATACCAACACATGTTGGTAACAGTAATGCCACAACCCAACGACTGGCATTAAGATATAAGACCTGCATCTCTGTTTGTAAATCCTTAGCATGCATTTCGCTGAAAAGAGGCATAAAAGCATGCGTCAATGTCCAGCCTATATTACGGATATAACTAATTAGATTTGATGGTATTGCATAGAAAGGAACCATGGCTGGTCCAAGAAAAAAACTGATCACTATTGTATCTGTTCCAATAGCGACCCTTGATGCAACTCCCTGTATTAGTGATTTCAACCCAAAACCAACTGTTTCCCGAAAGGATTGAAGCGTTGCTGCGGATAAAGACGGCTTGAATCCACCAAAGTTACTTCGCGATAGCATAAACATATATATCAAATATTTAATCGACACCCCTATTGCATTCACTCCTGCAAGCAAAACCAGTGCATTTTCCGGTTTAATTGTAAAATACAGAATTGATGAGCCTAAAATTGAATTGAAAATCGTAATATTATTTTTCAAATAATATTTCTGAAATCCTTCAAGAAAACTTTCAGCAACATACCCAGGAAACTCTATTAATAACTGCGCCCCAACAATAAATAAAAGCAAGGAATATTTAAGTGAATTAGCGCCTGCCTTTGACAAAAGCTCAGGATAAAATAAACCCCACAATATAAGAAATATACACAGCGCTATACCGACTATAACCAGAAACACAAATGAGGTCGAATACAGTGCTTTTAGCTTTTCAGACTGATTTGACGCTTTATATCCTGCTGCATACCGGGAAATCGCGGGTTTTAATCCCATATCCAATAGTCCCATATATCCAACTACAGCAGTTAAGACTTCCCATATCCCATAATCATAATTACCCAGATTATGAATAAAAACTGGGGTCATAATAAAAGTTATCAGTAGTTTAACAACAACAACTGTGAGATTTGATCCCGTATTTACCAGTACAGCTTTCATTTAACTACACTTAATCAGCCATCATTTCATGGTAAATATTTTCTAGTTCTACAGATGGACGCTGCAGGGAAAACCGCTGCCTGGCTGTCTGTGCAAATTCTTCAAACACTGATTTACTCGGCGCATTTATTTCATTTGCAATCGCAATCGCTAATGGACCTGCATCTTTCGGCTGCACCATAATAGCGGGAGAATCACTAAGCACTTCTCTTAAACCAATACAACTTGAACCAATAATTGGCACCCCAGAAACCAGAGCCTCCATACCTAATAATCCACTTGATTCCCATAACGATGGCATAACAACTATATCCATCGCTTTGATCATGCCGGGCATATTCTCTGTAAACTTCATCATATGAAAATACTGCTTCAATCCTCGGCTTTCAATAGTCTGATACTCCTCTCGGACAAAACCGCCCCAGTCAAATGTTAAAACCAGCAATGTCTTTTCAACCATGCCTTCCCTGACTATAATCTCAATTGCATCAACAAGATAATGAAAACCTTTCTGCGCCATAAAGCGGCCAAAAAAACCAATCATGCAGACATTATCCCTGTTAACAGTTAAATCAAGGTTTACTGGCGTGGCAGAATAAAATCTTTCAGCATCGACACCATGCGGTATACATTTAATATGCTCTTGCTGAATTGCAGGAAAAAAATTACACAGGTTTTCTGTTGCATCATGACTGACCGTATGTATTATATCAATCCTTGAAAATAGCCGGGCCAATAACCATTTCTTCAACCAGCCTCTGACCCCCGTGAATTGTTTTTTCTGGAATACATCGTGCGCAGTCATTAAATGCGATACACCAAGAATCTGTGCGATTGGCACTGAAAGGATTCCGGCAGTAAAACCATGAGAATGGATCAACGAAACATTATTCTTTCTGACATATTTCCATAATACCCTGCACATATCCAAATTATCTTTACATATTACATACTCCAAATTCCTCTCAGAAAATATGCTCTCAAAGAATGGTTCAAGCCCCTGCTCTGGAGTAATTAGAGTAAAATCAAATACATCAAAGATAGCTTGGCCATATATATATTTAATATATGTCCGAATACCACCAACTGGATATCGGACAACAAGTAGAATACGCTTTCGATTCGTACTACTCACAATTTAACATGTCCTTTGAATTCTCATTTCTTTCCGAAAAATATATCCTTGAAAATGCCACAACAAATCCGGCAAACAAATACCAGTAATAGACAGACAATCCGAAGTAATTAAAACTATAAACTGCATACATCCAGAAAACTGCCTTCAAAGCTGTGTTCAATCGCCACGGAAACGACATTTTATTGCCTGAGTGGTACAGTAACATTTTATCCATATTTTGCTTAAATTTTGTATATATTTCTTTAAGGAATAAAAAGAACAGGATCAAACCTAAAGAACCCAGTTCTATTAAAATTTCGATATATAAATTATGCGATATCATCCACCCAACACCTGCGTGTGTTTTTGCTTCTTGGGACGTTCCCAGACCGTGTCCGACTATTGGTCTTTCTAGTCCCACTCCAAATTCATTGACCATACCCCGCCAACGACCTTCAGCAGAAGCAGATTCCCGTGCATGCGTACTAACCAATGACAGGTAACGATCTTTATGGTCAGGCGATAAATTGAACCATGTTCCTATTAACACAGTAATAACTAATAGCATAAAAAATAACTTGTGTTTTGATTCCTTAAAGACCATCCAAAACACCACCATTAATGCAATAAATGCCCCTCTCGACATTGTCAAGACCAGAGCATAGAGTAATATTGGTAATATTATTAAAAAAAGTAGTTTTAGACTCTTATATGAACTTTGCCAGGCAAGGTAATACCAAAATGGTATCGTCGTAACCAGAACAAATCCCAACCCATTAGGATTAACGATATCTGATGGAGAGCCTGATAATCTCTCTGCAAAGTCACCACCACCAAGATATGTGCTGCTGCCCCAGTAACCACTTGTAAAATGCATATATAATGGCTCAAGCACACGAAATGTCTGGCAGGCAATATATACAAATAGAAATATTTTTAACCTCTTTTCTGTATCGATAATAAACGCCGTAAAAAAGAAGAAAACAATCGCTTTAGTAAAAACAGGGAGATTATTAAAAACCACACTACCCGGCCATGTTACTAGTGGTAGAGTGATAAAAATATAAATAATTAGCCACTTTATTTTTTTAAAAACAGGCGAGTTAATAATTTCTGAAGGCTTATCCTTTTTTAAAATCAATGGTATTGATATAAATATGACCAATAAAAGTGTTGGCCTGATAACGCCATAACCGGGGATACGAGCGGACAGATGTACGAAGAAACCTATGACAAAATAAATATATAACCAGAATAAATACTTACTGACAGGCTGTTCCTGAATAGTTTTTATTTTCACCAAGCCATACTCACATTATATTCCACAAAGAAATCAAGTATTTCTAAAAAAAATCAGCCTTTTCTTTCATATTTCATCGTGACTTTTAATGCTCTAACAGGATCCAGTAAGAATGCTGATATAAAATATTTCAACGACTTGATATACCGATTTGCAGACAGCGCACAGACACCCATTCTATAATTTAATACTGCAAGACGCTTTCTTATTGTCGCAGATTTATACGGATAACGCTTTCTAGCATTCTCCAGAATAGTAAATCCAGCCGCCCACCGTACATCCTGCTGTTTACTGCTTATACTATTACCATGTTGGCGATAACACCATAAATAGTCAGGCAGGTAGGCGAATCTAGTTACTTCAGCTATACGAACAAGCATATCGTGATCCTGGGCCGCACGAAATGTTTCATCAAAGTCACCTACCTTCTCATACACTTCCTTGCACACTAAAGAATTAACTGGAAGTGCTATATAACAATCGAGCAAGACACTATCTGGTTCGTTCATTTCTCTGTGGTTGTCGCTATAAATCGGGTAAAGAATTTTACCTTTTTCATCAACCGCGTACCCATTTGCATAGACCAGACCTATATCACTATGAGTTTCAAGATATTCAGACTGAACCTCAAGTTTTGTTAATTCCCAGTAATCATCACTATCAAGCACCGCAATATACTTTCCTCGCGCCTTATTCAGACCTAAATTAATTGCCGCAGATTGTCCTTTATTAATATGCCCATCGTGGGTTAGTAGTATTAGCCTATCACTGTATGACTTTATTTTTTCAAATGTACCATCCGTTGACCCGTCATCAATGACGATTAATTCACAATTGCTATACGTTTGATTAAGAACTGATAAAATTGTCTGATCAATATAATCAACCCGGTTATAGGCAGGTATAATAATGGAGACAACGGGTGATTTATTCATAACGAACTTACATGCATGAATACATAATGTTATTCACTTTCATATATTTAGCCGCTAATAGATCCACACCATTAACCACACGCAAAAAGCTGTGCCAGTTTTCACTGACATTAAACCGCCTTAACGCAAATATATCATCATTAATATATTGATCATAAAATGCTGTTACCGCACTCTTACAACCAGCTTTTTTTACGTATTCCTTCACTTTATCGGTATAGTCGTCAGGTTGCCCGTTTGGATAACAAAAACTTGTAGGTCTGCGGCCTATATTATTATAGATTGCATCAATTGAACCCTTTATTTCCAACCCTAATAATGCTTTGTCTATTTGCCCTAAAGACGGATGCGTTTGAGTATGTGCACCAATTTCTATATTATTTTCACTCATTTCTTTAATCTGCTTCCAACTGGAAGCCTTATATGCTTTAACTGGTTGACATGGTATTTCTATATGTTGGTATTCAGCAAGTTTGCCTAACCATTCTATCTTCTTACCTTCAGAAATTTTTAGCAGATAGGTTGCAATCATAGTCCACACCTGATTTCGCTCAATATCTGTTAATTCCGCCGATGAAAACACCATACCACCATCAAATTCCTTTAAATTAATTTTACATGATCTCCCCAAAATATATCTCAAACTATCAGGCCATAGCCAGAAATCACCATTAATAAATTTTGATGTAACAAAAAATGTCGCAGAAACCTGATGTTTTTTTAGAACTGGATAGGCTATATCATAAAAATCCTGATACCCATCATCAATAGTCACTACAATACTGTTTACGGGAAAACTACCACGCTTATGGTACGCATAAATCAGTTCATCCATACGCATCAGATTAAAATGATTCGCTACTAAATAAGCCACCTGTTTATCAAAAGCCTCACGATGCACATAGCCATCTTGTGGCATTTTAGAAAATCTATGATACATAAGTATCCTGGGGGTCGATCGGATTAGGTTACGACTAAAATAAAAACCGCCTACTGGACCAATAGCTTTTATCAACCTTGACTTTAAATTCATCACTCTTGCTACTACGATACCAATGTTTCATATAAGGCCTGATGGGAACCGATATATTTTTTCATGCTATAGTTCTCCAGAACTTTTTTCATACCCGCCTTACCCATTGAAGAGCATAATTGTTTATTATTAACCAGTTTATTCATATAGCCAGATAAAGTATTTATATCGCCCACTGCATATAAAAATCCATTAATACCATGTTCAACAATTTCAGGATTACCACCGACCTTTGAACAGATCACCGGCAGCCCTGACTGCATATATTCAATAATCGTATTTGAAAAACCTTCTGACTCAGAGCACAGAATACCTATATCAAAATCCTTTAATATAGTTGGTATATTATTTCTTGCGCCTAAAAAATGCACAGATTCATCTAAATCAAGGTTCTTACTCAAATTAATCAGTTCTTCCTGATTACCATCGCCAATTACATATAATACAACATTAGAGAATGTATTTATTACCTCCCTGAGCGCATGTATTGCATCAGCTATTCTCTTTATTGGACGAATATTAGCAACCAGAACAATTCTGATTTCAGATGATTGGGATAAGACTGATACACCCAGGTGTTCCGCATTTTTCTCAGGTTCCATATAACCATTGTAAATTACAGTCACGTCATCTAATTGATAACCTTCTTTTTCCATTGTTATCGTTTTAACTGCATTACTATTTGCCACGACCGTATCCACAAATAAACGATTAAACCTTAACAGTAATAAATTCAATCTTGTATACCAATACCCCATGTCACGTCGAGATACCAGTACTTTATAGCCAAGCAGTTTTAATATCGGTGGGCACATTAAAGCAGAGTCATAAAAATAGGTATGCGCCAACACATAGCCTTCTGCATTTTTCTTTTTGAGATATCGATATAAAACTAGCCAGTTTTTTATTGATGATATACTTCTAATATCAAGTATATCAACTGGCACTAGAAACTGATTTTTTTTATCATAATAAGCACTCTTGAGTATTAACAGCGCAGGACTAAACCTGGATTTATCCAACCCTTCCAGAAGTTTCAATAACTGCCCCTCAGTTCCAGCATAAGGATTTTTGTAGCAGTCGATAATATACAGAATTTTTATTACAGAACACAAACCGGAACACCCTTACACAGTATTATCTGATACACAGGCTAGCCTTGATGGCTCATATACGAAATCATTTTATCTACAACAACTTCCCACCTGTAATTCTCATAATATTTTTCATACCCACGATCACCCATCTCCTTTCTAAGAGCAGGATCCGCGAGTAATTCTATAATGGCAGTGGATAACGCCTCACTTTCACCCGTTTCGACAATACGCCCTGTTATACCGTTATCAATAATTTCCGGCATAGCACAATTATTTGTTCCGATACATGGCAGCCTGTGCGCCATTGCTTCCGCAAATGAAATACCAAAAGGCTCATATAATGAAGGCAATACAAATATGCTTGCTCTGGCATAGAGATTTAGTAGTTTTTCTACTCCTTCACTTGTATGTTTTGATATAAAACCTTCACACCGAACTCCTTCAGGCATATTCTCAAGCATCGTCCCTACTATAACTAGCTCAGCTTTTTTATAATATTTCCTGACCCGCGAAAAAGCATCTAAAAGCACCCTGCCACCTTTACGATCAAAATCCTTCCCAACAAATAATATTACCGGATTATCCTCGTCTCGTTCTTCAACTGTTTTCACGTATGGCAAGTTAATTCCAGCACCGACAGGAAATACTTTGTCGGCGTTAACATCAAAATCATTTATAAATGCACTTGCCAACCATTTGCTCATGGGGAAGATAAAATTCATTTTTGCATACAGTTTCTTTTCATAATTAAAAGCCCGCTTAATATGTGACTTATTTATTCCGGGATAACCATATGGACTCTTGAGTCTGGTTGCCAAATTACCATCATGATACGATGCCAGCACCTTATCTTTGATTTCAGTCAAGTCATACCATGCACCAATTTGCAATACTGCATCATACGAATTGCTCTGATAGTGACTGATTTTTTGTTTCGCCACTTTAGTCATTTGCTCAAATAATCTGGTATCAAGATGATACTTAAACTTCCATTTATCCATATCGGATTGTATATTCATCATTTTATAGTAAAGTTGTATTTGTTTGCTTGGAGTAGCTGATATCGCGTCACATAGATAGCCGTCCTCTTTTAGAGCACTGAAGAAAAAATTACTGCTCCCTGACCAGGTAAATGTAGCAAATGGATCCTCGTCAATCACACCTAATATTTTCATATTTGAATCTTCCATACATATTACTGAAACGAATGAAAAGGACACCCATTATTAAAGACACGCGGTGAATACTAACCAATATCCACACCTGACAACTACAAACCAATAACTCTAATAACATTCAATGTTCATCCATAGTTTCAATAATTTTAGCGCATAAATAAACTTTATCCTACTTATACATTATATTTATACTTGGTAAATATAGCATTCATTAAAATGATACACCGTCAATAATTATTTCTATATATATGAAAAATATACAGTTTTATCTTGAAAAAGTTGTTGTTTTTTCTGTCTAAGAAATTACAAATAAATGCACACGATTCATAAATAAACCATCTTCAAAAGAAGATGAAGTTACTTGCTTAACGCGACTATACATACTATCCTTACTAAAAGGCTGCTTAAAAACATATAACTTAAATATACCGAAGATAAGTCTCTGCATCATCGCCTAGGATATGTATCGTACGATCCATAAAATTACAAAATCACTCTTAATGTATATTGCAGGCTCCACCCACAGGGAGGGAATACCTTGAATACCACTTATTTTCGCTTCACCCACAAAACTATATTTGCACTTTCTTTACTATTACCCGGTTATGCTCATGCCTCACCATATATTAATAATATAACAGGTAATATTGCGAATGATACAACAATCACTATTAATGGCTCTGGTTTTACAAAAAAACTAAATGCAAAACCTCTGTTTTGGTGGCGAGCAGATTTTGGAGCTACCCCATCAAACCTGGGAAGAAAAACAACATGGGACAGTGTCTTTCATGGTGAAATTAGCACAGCTATTGTTGCACCAGGATCTAAACAGTCAATGCGGTGGGATTTAGGAAAATCAGAGGGCGCAGCCCTGGCTAAAATTCAATTTGGTATCAATAAATCACAAATTTTCCTATACAGAAAAATTTACGAAGGCTTCGATGTCACCAAAGACTTCGCAATTAGAACTCGCGAGAAAAATCAGACGTGCCCACCAAGAGGCACTGTTGGTATATTAAAGCCCGGAGATGTAATTAGAGGGGTTACTTCTGGCGCAACGGGTGTAGTAAGTGAATTTTTTCAGGAAGGTTCACACTGCGCTATTTTCTACAACAATAAGATGGGCACTATCAACGCCAGTCCACATGTGGACTTTATATATGGGGAAACCATGATAGGGCCAGCAGGAATAACGATGGTCAATGATGAAGGAACGCCTGTCTACCCAACTGGCACATTCAGAACCTTTAATGACAAAGCAATTCGTTTCTGGAACATGACCCAACAAAACAATATATATTTCGGCGCACAAGGAGCAAACAATAACAAATATAATATTCTCAGAGAAAATACTGATGCGACGCTATGGAACAAAAATTTTACCAATAAACTAGTCCAACTGCCATTCCAATGGGTTACAGAGGAAATTAAATATCGGGCATCTTCAGCTATAAATATATCTGATGCTGTATTTGATTATTACCAAAATGGAGTATTAGCCTCTGACCAAACCTACATATCACGAACAACCGCAAGACCAGACCCGTACTCTTCAGTTTACCAACATCAGGTATCAAATGGCGCTCAACCTGGTTCCAACGTATATTATGACGAACTATATCTCGATGATACTTGGCAACATGTTGTGATATGCAGGGCACATAAATGGGCATCGTGCAAACACCCTCAAATACAAATCCCTTCTGCGTGGAAGGACACCCAAATAACTGTACAGCTAAACATGGGCGGCTTAAATCGGGATTCTTCGCTTTTCCTCTACGTAATTGATAAAAACGGCAATGCAAACATAAACGGCTACCCTTTGTGTGAAAAATGTCCGAGGCAACTAATACCTCAATAAATGCACTGTATAAAAATCCATGTTTAGTGACCTAGCACCTCCTTCAGATCATTAGCCATTTTATACCATTTCTTATTTAACTCATTTGCTAAGATCATCACATCGTCTTTATAAGCAGCATGATTATCGACCAGACACATAAATGCGCGATGTATATCCTCAGCGGTATTATCTGTATAGACAACACCCTTACTGAAATAATCAACCGTTGCCTTATTGTTTGACAACATCATCGGCTTACCTACAGACAAGCCTTCATAGGCACCACATACCAGACAGTTATCCATTGATGTTAAATCAATTATTGCACTTACTGAACTCAGCAAAGACCAATAATCTTCACTTGATAAGTAACCTGTAAATTTAATATTAACCGGCAACCTGTCAATATACGATTTATCCAGCTTCGAATAGTTACCAGTAATATATAATGTCACACTCTCACCTAACTTACGTGCTGCATTTATAACCTCAACTACAGGTTCATCAGCCGCGTATGTTGCAATAAGTACAACATTTACTGTTTTTATAGATAGGCGTAACGGTGCAACCTTTTTCTTATTCGGTATTCTATCAGGCAATACCAGAGGCGTTCCGCCTTTTGCTTTTACAATATCAGCCAGGTACTTATTTGTAACAATAGTAATATCTGCATATTTAAGTAGTCTCCCAGATACAAACCTTATCAGGAAACCATTATGCAAGTACGGCTGTACAGCTTCATTATGTGCATCAACAACAAGCTTATAATGAAACACTAGCTTGAAAAATAATGAGAATGCCGTTAAAACTAACGAAGGGTTCTGCACAATTAAAACATGAACATCTTCTTTTCTCAATTCCTGAAGTGTTCGGTATAATTGGCAAAAATATTTTTTAAAATTTCCGCCTCTACAGATTATTACTACAGGGCTTATGCAAAGATAATCGCATATACCTTCTGTGCGCTGATGATTTTCCCAGCTAATCCACTTTAATCCACTCATAATATTTATTTCTCTTATCCATCTGCAGGGGATTACTCTTATGCCACAGTATAAACAAAATCAGAGAGAATATAATTTTATGTGGCACCCTCGCCATGGATAAGCTTCAAAAGTTGTCCTTCTGTGCCAGCATAAGGATTTTTGTAGCAATCTATAATATATAATAACCTGGTTGGCACACTCAACAAACTTTCCTATTTATCTGGTTCACAATCTGGTCAAACCCTGAAAATTGCATTCTATGATACCGCCTTCATTCTAAAGATCAGCCAGTAATTACCCGCTGACCACATTATTCGCAGACGATGCTATCAAAATTGCCAGCAAACAAATTAATAGCGCCAGTAAAAACAGAATATTTATATGGTCTAACAGCTAGTTTACGCATAAGTAAGTTTACACTTCAAGTCACGTTTAATGCATTTTCCTCACTCAGCCATGTAATACATTGTTAAATCAAGGCTTAATCAGAACCGTTCTATCTGCCTCTATAGTCAGACAAATCTTTGATACCGTGATGCTACTTAAAATACCGTAAAAAACTATAGCAGCCATTGCATAAATTTCAATATTTACTATATTTAACTGTGTTTAGTCGTAGTATAATTTTAGTTATTACGTGCCAGGCATATTTGAAGCCAAAGGACATAAGCGTAACGAACGACCAATATACGAGGGATCACCATGAATACGACGTATCTTTGCCGCCACCTAGCTATCCCCTTTCTGCTTGTCTCAGGCCTGGCTACCGCAACACCATTCATCGCATCCGTGAACGGAGACATTACCAAAGACAAAACGATTACCATTAATGGTTCATTGTTCACTTCAAAAGCCAATCCCGCTCCCTTGCTCTGGTGGAAAGCAGACTCAGGGCTTACCCCCAGCCCACTAGGAAGAAAAACAATGTGGGACGGCCCTTTTAATGGCAATATTTCGACTAAAATAATCGCCCCAGGATCACATCAGTCTGTTGTATGGGATCTCGGCAAGTCTGAAAGTGCGGGACTCGCACATGTCAACTTTAATAGTGATAGCCTGTTTGTGTATAGAAAATCCTATGAAAATTTTGACATCCGAAAAAATTTCGCCATCAGAACAAGAGTGGTACTAAAATCGGGAACACTTAATCCAGGCGATACCATTACCGGTGCAACAAGTGGCGCGACCGGAGTAATCGACTATATTCACCCCGACATCTCTGGCGGTAACTGGACACATTCACTGTTTTATAAACGCACAAGTGGAACAGTTAATGCCACAGCACCTGTGGATTTTATTGCGGGTGAAACGATGACTAGCTCCACTGGTGCTACAATGACAGATGACGAGAGCCAGGGAATATTAAGAACGTTCAACTTTAAAACCTTCCGCATCTGGTACAAGCTGGGCAATGATAACGATATTGTATTTAGCGCTCAGGGTACAGACAATGACCCAACATTTAAAATAACTCCAGAAAGAACGGATGCGACTCTTTGGGGCAGAAAAATGCTGCATCCTTTATCTCAACTCGCCAAACAATGGAAAGTTGAAGAGATACAGTATAAAGCATCATCAATTAATGCCATAAACGGTACATTTAATGTCTATCAAAATGGCGTTCTTGGCAGCGCTAAAAAATTCAAAATGAGGACAACTGCTTACCCTAATCGTTACGCTATGATTTTTCAGGATCAGGTATCCAACGGCGCAGAACCTGGATCAGTAGTGTATTATGACGAGTTATACATTGATGATACATGGCATAGAGTGATTATCTGCCAGGGGAAAACCTGGGCGACCTGTGGTCACTCATCTGAAATACAGATTCCAACCAGCTGGAACGATACTCAAATCAAAGTACATTTAAATCTTGGCGGGCTTAACCCCAAATCGTTACTGTTTCTCTATGTATTTGACAAAAATGGTGTCCCTAATAGCAATGGCTTTCCACTCTGCACCAAGTGCCCTCTGCCTTTAATTCAGCAGTAACTACCCGCATTCATCACTATAGAGAAACGTACTGCATCACAACGTGTCGAATGCCTTGCTAACCATTGGTATGCGTGTAATTTTGGTACCATAAAACAAACATAATCAGAGAGAATATAATTTTGTTATTTTTTTCTTTACCTGAATAATGTGCATCAAGTTTCCCCTTAATAAAATCGTAATTAAACAGGCCGATTTCTTCTATGTTTGATCTTGACAGCAAGTTATTGGTATAGTCATATAGTTCATTTTTTAACCAACCCGCCATCGGTGACTCAAACCCTTGCTTGCGATGATGAATAATTTTATGTGGCACCCAGGCACTGGCCACCTTCTTTAATAACCGTTTCATGCCAAAAAAATTGATCTTATATTTTGATGGTAACTTCGCACTCAGCTCAACCAGTTCATGGTCTACCAACGGAACACGTAGCTCAAGCGAATGCCACATACTTAGTCTGTCCGACAACGTCAATATATCATCCGGTAAATATATCTTGATATCCGTATATAACATTTTATCCATCATATTATCTGCATTACATTGGTTAAACTTATTCAGCACGATATCATCGGTGATCTGAAAATTAATACATTGTGTAATCTCAGGTAAAAACAACTTTCGTCTTTCAGACGCATCCAGGGTAGAAATGTAGCCAAGATAACGCTTAGCTGCTGACATATCTGCATAGCGTAAAAAGCGCTTGAGGTGGTTAATTCTATCCGTCGCATTTTTTGGCTCTGGCATTCTATTAACCAAAGGCATAATTATATATTTATGCAGAAATGCAGGAACAAAATCATATAGCCGACTGAGGTATAATCCAAAATAACGATGATATCCGGCAAATAACTCATCACCACCCAGCCCCGACAACGCTACCTTTACCTTCTTTCCCGTCAGTTCTGCAATATAATAAGAGGGCACCACAGAATCATCCGCAAAAGGCTCATCAAATGCCTTGACAATATTGCCAACAATATCTTCGAAGTCTGGAGACACTGATAATTCGTTATAATTTATATTACAGTCTGCTGCCATTAATTTTGCATACTTACGCTCATCAAGTAGCGCGCCCGACTTCTCATTAAACCCCATTGTAAATGTTTCCACCGCAAGCCCGTCAGGTTCAGCCATCATTGCTACGATCAAACTACTGTCTACTCCACCTGACAAAAATGCACCAACTGGCACATCACTCACCAGATGACTTTTTACTGCATCATGGATTGCTGCATCGAAAGTCTGCTCCCATTGCTGCTCCGATTTTGAATTGTCCTGCAATGAAAAATCCAGATCCCAATACTGCTCAATACGAATGCCTGAGCCATCAATCAGCATAAGATGTCCGGGTTCGAGTTTTTTTATATTCTTATATATCGTTAGTGGCGCTGGAATATACGTGTAAGTAAAGTACGCATCAATGGCCTGATAATGCATCTCTCGGGAAACAAGCTCCGATACTAAAACACTTTTTATTTCGGAACCAAAAATAATGTTAGCTCCAACTATTGAATAAAACAGGGGTTTTATACCAAGCCTATCTCTTGCTATCAGGAGCTTTTTATTTTCAATATCCCATACTGCAAAGGCGAACATCCCGCGGAGATGTTGCACCAGATTTTTCCCATACTCCTCATAAAGATGAACAATCACTTCTGTATCACTGTGAGTGTGAAAACAATGCCCCTTATCTTCAAGATCTTTTTTTAATTCTCTGTAATTATATATTTCACCATTAAAAACTGTACAAACCGTTTTATCCTCATTAAAAATCGGCTGTTTCCCCTGCGCGAGATCAAGGATACTCAAACGCCTCATTGCAAGCCCAATACCTTCTGCATGAAAATAACCCTCATCATCCGGGCCCCGCCGCACAATCAGAGCATTCATTGCATGAAGTATCTCAGCATTCAAATGCTCATCTTCACCAAAATACCCACATATTCCACACATGTTTTTTCCTTAATCCATTAATCCAGGAGCGTGATAACCATGGATAATTTTTTTATAAAACGCAGTATATTGTTTCGCCATATAAGTAGAAGTGAAATGTTCACTCATCTCGTTGCCCACATTAACCGGCTGATGAGAATTAGCTATAATCAACGCTTCAATTGCTACTTCAAGTGCCTCACCTTCACCGGGCGGCACAACAAGAGAGGCACTATAATCAATAAGCACTTCAGCAATGCTACCAACGTTACTTGCAACAATTCGTTTGTTAAGAACACAGGCTTCCAGCAATGTAATGGGCAATCCTTCTGTATAAGACGGCATCACCACACCATCCAGCTCTGCCATTAATTTATAGGGAGACCGGATAAAACCTGGAAGTTTAACTGTTTCAGCCAGGCCCATGCTGGCTATTTTTTGCGCTAATGATTGCTGTAGTTCACCTTCTCCAATTATAACCAGGCGGAGTTTTGGATACTTTTTTACCAGCCGAGAAAAAACATCAATAAGCAAACCAAAACCTTTCTCTGCTGACAGCCGACCTATCGCACCAAGATAAATCAAATCTTGCGGCCCCTGCCCCTCAGAAAATATTTTTCTTATTGACGTTACATCACCAGATGAAAGCGCATTAACTATTTCAGAGGCATCAATACCATTAAAAATAATGGTTTCATCTTTTGCCTTAAACCCTTTAAAAAGCGGGTTATTTTTTATTCCACCACTGACAAATACAACGCCATCCATGTGTTTTAACAAAACTCTGTCAACCATCTGGTAAAGTCGCATAAGTGAAAAACCATTCACACAGGTATAACCATGAAGCGTAGCAATTAAAGGTATTTTACGAATAAACCTCGGCAAAATCCCCAGTAAAATATTAAATTTATAACCATGTGAGTGTAATATATCGAAGCCTTCATCCCTTGCAAAGGAAACAACCTGAAGTGACTTTGCAATGTTCACACCCGCCTTCATATGAAATATTTTTATGGGTAGCCCGCGCCTTCTTGCCTCAATTTCTAATGGCTTTTCTTCTACACCAGGCTCACCTGCACTTAATATTAGCGGTTTCAATCCGGATTTAATCTGCGCTTCAACAAGACCAAGCAGCATCATTTCAGCACCATATAGTCCGCCACTGTCTATAAGATGCAACACTTTGATTAGCATTTTTTATCCGCCATCTTTTATCCTGTTCTGGGTTTCCATACCACCTGTTTTTCCTGTTTTAAAAAGCGGAAAAAGGCATGCATACAGGCTACATTTAATAATGTGAAATAATAGGGTAAGGCGTAATAAACAGGGTTATTCTTTTTATGCTTACAACGTCTTCCCCGCCACGCAAGCAGATAAAAACTAACCTGGATGACCAGCAAAAAAACATACAGATCATTGACACTGCATAAAAATAAATTCAGCACAAACACTGCAACAACCGGAATAAAGGCCAGATATCTTAACAGCTTATGTGAAAATAACTGCAGCGCAAACAGGCCAAACCTGAACGGGTTAAATAAACCCCACATATCCTTCATCGCCCATAATGCTCTTAACGACACTCTCACTCGCATAGTGTATTCACTCGTAGAATTACTGAGCGTCGCTTCTCTTAGTACTGCTTCGGGCTCATAAACAACACGATAGCCTTTTTCAACCACTTTCAATGGTTGCACGAAATCGGGTAACTGGTCAGCATTAAGCGGCTCGTATAGATTTTTACGCATCGCATCAACCCCCCCATCAACACCGACAATCGAACCCATTTGTGTTTCCTTCTCCCGCATCCAGTTTTCATATTTCATATAACTGCTACAACCATCACCTACCAGTGAACCATCCGAATTAGTGTAAAGCATTTTTCCGGTAACATAACCAATCTCTGCATCATTAAAGTTGGCAACCAGCTTTATCAGCGCATTTTTTTCATAAATAGAATTCGCATCCGAAAAGACAATAATTTCACCTTTTGCCTTCGGTACCAGTAGGTTCAATCCAGAAGTTTTTCCCTGCCTTGGCTGCTGCCGGTGTAAATACACAGAAATCAATGATTCTTCTGCTACCTTTCTAACAATCTCATCAGTCTGATCACTTGATTCGTCCGATACCACAAGAATCTCCATTTTCCCTGCAGGATAATCCAATGCTAATTTGTTAATTAGCGTTGCCCTAATGTCTTTTTCTTCATTATAGGCAGCGATCAGTATCGACACAAAAGGTAACTTCTCTTCTGACTTATGGTGATTTTTTTTACGGGTACTCAACAGCGCTATCAGCGCCGGATAACCAACATAGATATATATCACCAATAAAAAACAAAACCAGAAAAGTAATTCCATTACACACTCAATAATTTCTGCTCTGCCAACACATTTTCTGCCGTAGTAAATTCAAAATCTTTTAATAATTGCTTTAATCTTGGCTGACACTTATCAAGATTATTGTAGTGTCTGAAACGTGAGAACCATTTTGCGGCAATTCGCGGCTGCTCTGCATCAATTTCCCAGGGATGTAAATAAAAAATAAAAGGGTTTTTATGCCGATTAATTTGAGACAGGCCAAGTTTTGTTAGTTGATAGGGGTATAGCCTGAAATACCCCCCCCCTGCAACTGGGAGTCGATAATTAAATATTTTCGCTGTTGAAAGCGGAAATTCAACCAGGCTATTGCCCTTTGGCGTGGTTAATTGATGCGGCAATACTTCTGCGCTCGGTATCCCATATCTGTCATGTTTAACCGGAAAAATACTGGAGTCATAGGCAAAACCGGCTTCGACAAGAATATCCAGTGCCCATAAAGATTGCTCAGTAATGGAGTAACTTGCTGCCCGATAACCGGTTACCTGTTTTTGTATAATATCTTCCAGTAATTTTTTTGCGCGACAGGTTTCTTCGCGAAAAACGACTGGATCCTGATTATAAATCAACTGATGGCTATAGCCATGACAGGCGACTTCATGGCCTCTACGATCAATTTCTTTTATCAGTTTTGGCGCTCTATCAGCAATCCATCCAAGTACAAAAAAAGTCGCTTTCACTTCCTCTGTATCAAAAATATCCAGCAAACGATATGTATTATTAGCAACCCTTAACTTATAGTTGTCCCATTGATTATAATTGATGCTGGCAGCAAAAGCAGACACCTGAAAGTAGTCTTCCACATCAACAGTCAGTGCATTTCTAATCTTCATTAGCAGCAAACACCACAATAAAGACAGTTGCCGGTCGGACTAGCCCGCCTGTTCACTATCATAATAACCATAGTAATAACTATTACGCGCAGACAAACCTTCACTCTTATTCATCAACAACCCAGTAGCACTGCCTTCGGGAATAAGTTTTAGCGCCTCCGTCACAACGGACTGCGGTGTTTTTCCAATTTCTACCACAAATATAATCTGCCCAACCAGACCAGTTAGTATCTGTGCCTGAGGCGTAGGCAGTAAGGGTGGGCTGTCAAAAATAATTATCCTGTCATCGTATCTTGTGCCAATTTCTTCAACAATTTCCTGCATCCGCTGACTTGACAGCAGCTCACTCACATAGTCGTGCGGTTTACCTGCTGGCAGCAGACACAATCCTTCTATATCCGTTGCTAGCAGCACTTCGCCAACACTCATATGTTTTGCTTCAAGTAACTCAACCATACCGGGCTTATCCGAAACCCCCAGCATTTTACTTGTACCATGTCGGGTGACATCACAGTCGACAAGCAATACAGTATGATCTCTCTCCTGTGCAATCGACAAAGCAAGATTAATCGCCGAGTGGGTTTTGCCTTCTCCTGGTATCGCACTGGTTACCAGCATCAGATTGCCGTTCTCTACAAGTTGCGCTGTTTTGCCAAATGCATTAGACAGTAAAGGGCGTTTAATACGGCGGTACTCATCGTGGTAACTGGGATCCAGCTTGCTGCCTGGAATCAGCATATTGAGGCCACGTAAACGCTCTCTTATCTTAATAATTTCTTTTGGCTTACATTCGCCAGCTAGCTCATTTCGTACAACTTCCGGTTTTTTAAAAAGCGGTGATTCAGCCTGCTCTAATGCATTATCTTCTGCCATCAACTCAGCAATTGTTGCCTGTGTGTCCTCCTTGTTAGTCATGATTAAACCCCCGTAGTTGCTGATGGACATCGGTCATCGCGGCACCCATAGCATTGACACCTTGCTGTTTAAATACTATCGCACCACCAAAAACAAAAACCAGCAGACAGATTGCCGATAAAAAGGAAGTCAGCTGCCATTTCCGCCGAATTTTATGCTGTGGTGACAGATACAGGCTCACTGTACCAAGTACGGGAAAACCCGTTTTTTCACTTATCTGCTTAAGGTCAAGAAATGTAGGAGCCAACATAAATCTGAGGAAGCCCCAGGCCAATCCTGCTGCCAGTGCAAAAACCAAAACCGCCGCAAGCAATAATAATCTCGGTGGCCCTGAAGGCTGCAGCGGAATAATGGGTGAATCAATCACCCGAAACTGTATATTACTGGTACTTTGGTCTGCATCCTGTGCTAACTTTGCTGACTCTCTGCGACCCACCAGATCAAGATATCGCGCTTTCGTCACCGCATAATCACGGTTTAATTTCGTCAGCTTTGCCTCCACTTCAGGGATAACATCAATCGACCCTTTCAATTTTTTTACATACGCCCGCTGATCACTCAACTGAATTTTTAAAATACTCAGGTCGACGCTGGCTTTACTCAATTGCACCTTCATTTCCTGATAAACCGGATTAAATTCAATCGATATGCCATCATCATTTTTCTTTATATCACCCGATGCACTTTTCTGATTAGCCTTAAGATCTACAATTTTTGCTTTTAGTGCCAGAACATCCGGGTGCTGCTCAGTATCAACCTGAAGCAGATCCGCAAGCTGCGCCTGGTATTTACGCATCTTAATCATATAAGCCGTCTGGTAGGTATCACCATCCAGCACTGGATTTTCATCTTTAATCTGTTTATTAAGTTCAATATAACGTTGTTTGGCTAACTTTAAATTCGAACGTGTATTTTCAACTTTTTCCTGTGCGCCCTGTAACCGTGAATAATAATTCCCCTTTTCATCTGGCATATAACCAATATTGGCTTTTTTAAATGCAGCCAGTTTTTGCTCGGATTTCGACAACCGTTTCTCATACTCTGCAATTTGCGTGTCAAGAAATTTTTGCGCCGATGCTGTATCTGTCCGACTTGAATTCAGGGTATTTTCAATCATGGTGTTCAGCAGGTTGGAAACAACTTTATATGCATTATCAGCCGTACTACCCTTATAGCTAATTGCATAGATATTACTTCTATCTCGCCTTTCTCCGCCTTTCACTGTGATATCTTTGGTCAACTTCTTAAGCAGACGTTCTTTATCTATAGGCGAATCAAGCCCAAGATCCATATCAGTTTCCCTTATTACAGACAGCAAATTTTCTCTACTCAAGAGAACATGCGTCATTACTTTGAGTTCATCATTCGCATCAACCTCAAGTGCTATGCCTTTTAAAAGAGGCCGCATTATAGACGTTGTATCCACATAAATAACTGCATTTGCAGTATATTGATTAGGTAATGAAAACACGATTAGCCACCCTGCCAATGCAGCGCCCCATGTAATCAATAACGCAGACCAACGATAGCGCCACATGCCGTGGAGGTAGCCATATAACTGGTTTAACTGTTCCTGCATATATAAATTCCAGCGATTAAAAGAATCCTGGAGCCTGTCGGGTTAACCGATCTTAATCAGACCAGCCCGGCAGGTTCCCAGAATGTTAAGTATAGTAAAGTTTGACAAAAACAGACTGTCCACTTTACCGAAATCCACACCAATTACTGACTATTAACCAAAGATCTGGCAGCCGCACGTCCATCAAATGCAACATCAGACTTAAGCAATTTTTTAAGTAAGGCTATCGCCGTCTGTCTGTCACCTGACGTATAAACAGCAACAGCGTAGTGATATTTTACATCAGCGACATCAGGCAAAGCCTTTACTGCATCGGTCAGCAACTCCAGCGCCTGTTTATCTTTATGATTTTTTAGCAAAATCCAGCCATACGTATCTTTAATAGCCGCTGAACCACTCAACTTAAACGCACGTTTTGCATACTCCAGCGCCCGTGAATCCCTGTTCTGATTATACAGCCATGCCAGATTATTGAGCGCAGCAACATTTTCAGGGTGCCGCTTAATGATGCTTTCATACTGTTGCATTGCTTGTTTAACGTGGCCGCCCTGCTGATAGATTCCGGCGAGCCTGAATCGCATAAGCGTATCATGGGGGTGCTGTGCCAACCAGTCTGTTACCGCGGTATAAGCACGATCACCACTATATATTTTCTGGCTGGCATGCAACCGTCTGAGAACAAGATTACGCGTCTGATCAAATTGCCAGGCAGCATCATAGGCTTGCATGGCCTGCGGATACTGATGTAAACCCATAGCCGCATCACCCATAATCACCGCCCCTAAGGCTTTCGTTGGCAGCAGCTGTTTAATGTGTTTACCCAACACCAAAGCAGCTTTAAAGTCATGACTCTTAAGTTTGATTTGCGCCAATAAAACTGCACTCTGGATGCTCTCAGGGTTAAGCTGATACGCTTTATTCAGGCTCGATTCAGCTTGTTGCTGCCGCATTTTTAACTCATTTAACCCCTTCAGATAGTAGCCGACATACGCCTTCGGATGTGTTTTTATCAACTTGCGGATAACCGACATAGCCTGGTTATAACTTTTGGTTGCGATTAAAAATTCTGCACGCACAACAGCGATCACCGCCTGCCCTTTATGTTCAGCCTCCATTTCATTCAATAGCTGCTTTACCTGGATGAAGTTTTTTGTCTGTATAAAGTATTCAGCCAACGTAACCCGCGCCGCAATATTTTTCTTATCCACACTACGTATTTTTTCTAACCACTTAATTTGCTGCTGTTTCTCCCCCCGCTTTTCAGCCAGCCCTGCCAGTGCCATCAAAACGGTTGCATTTTTGGGAGCCGCAGAAATAATTTTTCGATAAATCCGCTCAGCTTTTTTAACCTCGCCGGTTTTTTCATCGAGCCGCGCAAGATTGATTAAAGCCGCAGTATTGCCTGGGTCCATTTGCAAGGTTTTTTCAAAATACTGCCGGCCTTTCTTCAAATGGCCGCTCATATATTGAACAACACCCATTATATTTATAAGCGTTGCATTATCGGGCTGCTTATTAAGTATGTTTTGGGTAAACTGAATGGCCTGGTTAAATTTTTTGTCGCGCAAATAGGCAAAAATCACCATGATTTTAGCTCTCTCCCCGCGCTGACCACTCGCAATCACTTTTTTAAGCTCAATGAGCGCCTGATCTGTTGCTCCCTTCGCAATATAAGCATTAGCCAGCTCACTACGCAGGACGTTATTTTTTGGGGAAAGATTAACTGCCTTTTCTAACTCACGCACACCTGCCTCAATTTGCCCGCTCTGCACTGCGGATAAACCGGCCAGACCTAACAACTCAGCATCCTTTGACTCCGCATCATTCGCTGCAATATGCAGGGCGGTACGGGCTTTTTCCGGTTGTTGAAGCGCCAGATAGGTACGCCCCAGAAGCTTGCGTGCATAAAGATTATCTGGTCGCGCAGCAACATACCGGCTCAGAGAGTAGGCCGCCTGCTCGTAATCACCTTTCACATAATTCACTGTCCCGAACAGCAATAATGTTGGCTTATGATCAGGCGCAACCTTTAAGATTTTCCGCAGATGGATTTCTGCCTCGGCGTAATCTTTTTTCTCAAAAGCCAGTGTTGCCAGAACATAGTTCAGCGTGAGATCCCCTGGATTCTGTTTGATAAGTGGGGCCAGTATTTTTTTTGCCTGAGCATAGTTTTTCTCGATAATATTTAATCTGGCATCACCCAGGCGCGCTTTCCGGCCCATGCGTGTAACCAGCCCGGACGGTTCAGCCGCAATAATTCTATGATAAAAATTGCCTGCACTCGCACTATTTCTTGCACGCACTGCTGCATTCGCCCCTAACAACAACAATTGAGGATTATCCGGGTATTTTTTTAGCGCACGTCTAACCGCATCATTCGCCTTTGAAACAGCATGGTCCAATAGCTGTAACTGTACGGCTGTTATCAACACCTGTAATGCATCCGGCTGATATCTCCTCGCCGTCACCAGTATTTTAGTTGCCTGCCCCAAATTACCCCTATCGGCTTCAGCACCTGCCTGCAACCCCAATAAATTGGCTTTTTCCATTTTCGACCAATCATCACCCGCCTTAATACTGGTCACAATTTGCTTAAACTTCCGCTGTACTAATAGTGCTTTCGCTAATTCAAGCTGGGACTGCGCGTTATTCCAGCCAAGCTTGCTCGCACGCCTGAATTCTTTTTCGGCAGACGCCGCATCCCCCGCCTCAAGTTCAATTGTCCCTAACAAATAACGTGCTTCCGCATTATTTGCATTGCGCTGCAAAGCATTCTTTAATTCCAGCGCAGCGGCACGAACCTGCTGTTTCGCTATATAATTTTTAGCTGACTGCACCAGCTCCCTGTCATTTTGACCCGAGCCACAGGCACATAACATCAACGCAAGCACTACTATTAATACGCTCCGTTTACATTCCAGTATTTTATTTACTCTCCACATGCTATCCCCTTAACACTCCTGCCATTTTTATATACCTAAGAAACCGTTCCTTTCATGATTAACTCAAGTTTAATCCGCAGGCTGTCTCACCATGGGTGGCTTCCAACCGAAACCTGTACGCCCGTTTTAATTTTAGACAGGGGTGAATGCATCGCGATGACAAACGTTGCCATCAATGCTCGACTCGCCTTTAATTGATTGTTCACATCCGTGGCAACAGCAACCACATAAGAATCAGGTCTACCTGTTAACAGACCCCATACTTCTAACGCTTTAGCCAGATATTTATTTGTCACATTTATGCCACTCACATTATACCAATACCAAACCAGACGCTGGGTACCCTGCTTATCCACCAGTAATTGTTCAAGCACTTGCCTGCCATCAATATCTTTAGTTACTGCATGAGAATATAAACTTCGCCAGACAGAAACATTATTTATTTGATTAAAAAAGGTAATTAACTCGTTATCCTGTCGTTGCTTCAAGTAATAACCAACGTAAAGAAACAGGCTGTTCCCGTGTTTGAAATACGCCTGTTTTTTTGTTATTGCACCGTGGTAAACGGGCATCCATTTATCATCCGTATTAACCGGCCCGGACCAACCTGCTCTCCCCGCAGGCAAGCTTACTTCAATGGCAGCACTGCGACTAGCCGTCGGCTGCTGATTACTCAAATAAACCAGACCGGGGCCGACAGATAAAAACAGTATCCCGGCGATAGCGATGGTTAAATAATGTAATTTCCCTCTTGCAGGAGCGACTCGCCTGACCTCACTCGCCTGGCCAATACTGGATTGACTAATGCTGGATCGACTGGGGCTAGGCGGATGCCTGGCCTGCCAGCGACGGAATATCTGGGCATCAATAAAGAGTAGAATAACAACCAGGGCACCAAACAAGTACCAGCCCAGCATCATATGGTCACGTACCAATGGGCTCTGCATCTGCGTGACATACCCCAGATAAACAACAATAAAAACACGGACTATATTAGCCAGAACAGCGGCAATAGCCGCAATAAACACCACGACTAACCGAGCATAAACATTCCGGTAATTTAAATAACCATAGAGCGCACCAAGTGTTAGCGCAGCTAACAGATAGCGCATACCGCTGCACGACTCTTCAACAGACAGTGTGCCAGCAGGCAATATAATCATGTTTTCATGGAGAAACGCAGGAATTTTCAACGCACGCACAATATCAAAAGCCGTATCTGCCGTCAGACTCTGTAATAGCGGCGAGAGTGGGAACCAGATCGGTATCGCAAAACTGATAAATAAGATGGGGAAAACCAGTTGGGCGGTGACTCGATTACCGAGCACCACCCAGACAATAGCCAAAATCAGGAATACTAAAGCCTCAGCCTGTACGACTTCTACATCAACCAGCCCCCCTACCGCCCACAACAGACTGACCGCCAATACCGCGAGCAATGCCCAGTAGTTCGGATAAGGCATCAATACAGCAAGCCTGTGGCGGCGACTAAATATCAGGTACACACTGATCAAAAGTACCAGATAACCGTGTGCATATTCACCCGTTCTCAACTGATTCCACACACTCATCAGATGCAAAAGTGTCTGCTGATAAAATACCATTGCCAGCAGTAACAGCAAAGCCAGTACTAATCCTGGCAGACGCCAGTCCTGCCGTGTCTGCTCGGTATCCATGCTCATCGCCTCAATGACTTAATTTTTACTCTCTACCCAGTTCGGGAAGTCCCAGCTTCTTCATGAGTTTATACAGCGAAGGCCGACTAATACCCAGCGCTTCCGCTGCATGGGTGATGTTATGCTCATGCCGGCTCAACGCACGCAGAATGTATTTTTGCTCTATCGCTGCTTTAGCCAGACGCAGATTAAGGGAGTCATTCTCATCGGACGCAACAAACCCCATATCTTCTGCCGAAAGTCGATCGCCCTCTGCCAGTACCACTGCGCGTTTTACCCGATTTTTAAGCTCACGGACATTCCCCGGCCAGGCATAAGCCTCTATCCTGGCTCTGGCATCACCGCAAAACCCACGGAAACTACGCCCATTTTGGGCACTAAATTTATCCAGAAATGCCCGTGCCAGTAAAATCTTATCATCTTCACGCTTGCGTAACGGCGGTATATTGACAACAATTTCACTAATTCTGAAATACAGATCTTCGCGAAACGCACCTTCCTTTATCGCTTGATCAAGATTGCGATGGGTCGCGCAGATAATACGTATATCCACCGGAATCAATTCACGCCCACCAACACGTTCAATCACTCTTTCCTGCAAAAAACGTAACATCTTGGCCTGTAGAGGCATTGGCATGTCACCTATCTCATCTAAAAAAAGCGTCCCTCCATTCGCGGTTTCAACTTTACCTTGCCGCCGTTTAACGGCGCCAGTAAAAGCCCCTTTTTCATAACCGAATAATTCACTTTCGAGTAGACTATCTGGGATAGCGGCACAATTAAGCGCAACAAAAGGTTGCTGGCATCGCGAGCTTAATTGATGTAATGCCTGCGCAATCAATTCTTTGCCTGTCCCGCTTTCGCCTAAAACCAGTGTTGTCACTTCCGCCGGACCGACCTTTTTAACCAGGCGACAGACCGCCAACATAGACTCGCTCGAACCGATTATACCATCCAGCGGTGAATGCACTGCACTACTCGCTAGCCGGCGGTTTTCCTCTTCAAGCTGATAGAGATTATACGCACGATCAATAATTAAATTTAGAACAGCGGGCTCAATCGGTTTCTGATAAAAATCATAGGCACCCATTGATATCGCCTGCAATGCCGTACTTCTGTCGTCGTTACCCGTCACAACAATGACTTTCGTATGCGGCTTCTGTTGTAAAATCTCCTGCAATGCAGCCAGCCCTTCCGATGCATTTGCCGGATCCGGCGGCAACCCCAGATCCAGCGTTATAACTGGCATTTTATGCTGCTCAAGTTGCTGTAGAGCAACCGCCCGGTTCCCAGCAATAACAACCTCGTAACCTTCAAATGACCATTTGAGCTGCTTTTGCAACCCAGGATTGTCTTCTACTACCAGTAGCGGTTTTAAGTTAGTGGATACCATTATTGATGACTTCCATTCTGCCCCTGAGAACACACCCAGGGTAAGCAGTTCAGTCGCGGTGAATATTCGAGTAAAAAGTTAATAGCAATGTCCTTTTGTTATACCATATTGTCATTTATTACTGGCAAGTGCAGAGAGATTATAGACCCTTTTTCAGGTTTGCTCCGAACCTGGATGTCACCACCAAGACGTCTGACAAAATCCCGGCTTTCATACATGCCGATTCCCATACCTGCATTACCTTTTGTGGTATCAAACGGTTTGAATAAACGCTGACGAATGAAGTTTTCATCCATGCCGTGGCCGGTATCTTTTATACTGATGACGTAACTGCCATTATTTTTACCCAGACGCACCAGAACGTCACCATCATTCGCCGTTGCCTGTTGCGCATTTTCAATTAAATGTGCCAGTACATTACGCATCTGGCTGTATTCAGCCGCCACTATGCAATCATCACACGCTGCTTCAAACACCGGTTGCGGCATGACTGCCTGCTTTATTTCAACCACTTCACTAATTAAAGTTGACAGGTTAATAAGTACTTTTTTCTCCGTTCGTGAGCGACGGCTTCTTAATTGTTCCAGTAAGCGCTTAATGTCCGTAGCGGCATGTTCAACCGTCTCAAAAGCATCCTCAACAAAAACTGGATTAGCACTGTGTCGTTTTGCATTTTCTGCCACCAACTCAAGCTCAGTTGCAATATTTTTAAGGTCGTGCACCATATACGCAGACAACCGAGTAAAGACTTCAAACTGTTTTGCTTCTGCAAGTGCCGCCGAGGTTTTCAGTACCGTTAAATAGCTCGCCACCTGCCTGGCTGCGGTTTTTAATAAATCCCGATCTTCCCAGTTAATAGAACGTTCAAGCAGCGGTTGGGCCAGTAGAATAAAACCCAATACCCGATCTATCTCCAGCAAGGGAACAATAATCCAGGCGGCCTGCACCTGCCCTATCCAGTCAGGCAAAACCAACCCACTATACTCTTCTGGCCGGTTGAGAAGATCGTGGATATTTATCACATATCTGGTTCCCGCAATAAACCGCATCAACGAATCATTATCCTGCGCTATAGCATCAAGCTGCACACACTGCCATGATGCTACATTCGTAAATTGCTCCACCTGGCTGACGGTATCGGTCGCAAGCCATAACATGCCCGCCCGTGCATCAATTATTTTTGCCATCGACTCAATGGCCACCAGGTAATGATTTCCGTGCTGCAGATGCAGACTGAGATCATCTGTTAACCGTAACCACTCCAGGCGATAGTCGTATCGATTTTTATAAAAATTCTTACCCAGAAATACTCGCACTCTGGCTCTTAATTGCCCGGATAAAAGCACCGCAATAAGAAATATTAGTGCCAGAGAAAAAAGGACAATCTGCGATAAACGTCCCCATCCGCCACCAAATTCTTTCAAATAATAACCTGCCCCGGCCATAAACAAAAGATAAAGACCACCACCAAAGACAGCCGTGGAATTAATTACCACATCTCTGGAAACAAACAGGTTTAATGACCAGTTTTTACTGCGCGCGGCGGAAATAGCCAGCAGCGGCACAGCAACCAGATTAATAATGCCTCGAGCCTGCCAGAGCGGACGCTCTAACCCATGATACAACAACGCATCCGTATAGAAATAGAAATCAAAAATAAAAATACTGCCGGCACCAATAATTAAATATTTTATTGCCCAACGGTATTTAACCGATGAATTCCGAAAGACCTGTTCAAGTACCACTACCCCAAACAGCGCTAGAAAAATATGGCCGATAATATTAACCACCGCACCCTGAATGAGCTGGAGCAATTCATTGCTTAATAACATACCAGCAAAGCCGATACTTAAGGGTAATGACCAACGAATAAATTTTTCAGATTCACTGCGCGGAGATTTATCAGCAAGCTGCAAGCCACTTTTTGACCCAACCGATGAAGAACTGTCCGCCAAATTTGGCGTTAACGTCAGCGGCTTGTTCACTGGCTCAAAGAGCTTAATTAAAAAAACTAACCAGGCAATATTTCTGCCAATCTCCAGTATCTGATAAACCTGCCAGCTAAGCGAGTTAGCATCACCAAAAGACAGGTTTGCTGCCGCAACCGCCCAGAGCGTACTCACCAGCATAACGATTGTTAATAATTTCGCCGGCTTACTCTGCTGCCAGCTGAACATCAACAGGAGTGTAAAAAAACCGTAGGCAATGGCCGCAGCAGAATAACTATAAAAACCAAAATTCATTTATTTATCATAGCATATCCATCTGCAGCAACAAATAACCGCCCTTTTCTAGACGGTGATTTTTACCTCAGGCGAATATCCACTTTCTCGTCCCGCTTTATCGTACACAGTAACCACCGCAAAATAATTACCCGGTGACAAGACTAACGCTGCCGCCGACAAATTTATACGAAAGGAAGCCGCCGTACTGACAAAAGTAAAGTGCTTCGTGTAAACGCCACTCACGGTGCCGTAATAAACCCGGTAGCCACCAACATCTGCGGCGGTGAATGCGCTCCCGTTTTCGCGATTATTCTGTATCAACCACGATTGCTTTGACAAAACGGGTTGTGTCAAAGTAGTTCCAGCCGTTCCAGCAGAACCTGGCGCACAGGAGATTAACATCGGTAACCCAGCAATTAACACACCATATCTAAGCTGCGCTTTTAAAAATGCAAAAATAGTCATTATTTTCACTCACTCTGGCTTTTAAAATTGAGCAAATAAAGCAACAAGAAAATCCATACTTATTCTTATTCTTGTTCTCACTCGGTGAAAAAAAATTACATTTTTAGCTCAATTATCTTTTTGAAGGCTCAAGCCAGTCGCTGAATTAACCCGCTACTGATTTAGAAAACCCACACAAAAAGGATGGAACCCAGTCATTTTAGCGACAGGACTCCTTAAAATATTTAGTGATTTTTGGCGAAAAACTTAAATGGACATTTGACTGATTTACTGCGCACCTTTTGCCAGCAATATAACCTCGGCAGTTTGCAGTAAAATTAACAAATCAAGAAAAATACTATGATTCTTTACATAGTAAAGATCATATTGCAGTTTTTGCAAGCCATCTGCCTCAGAATCGCCATAAGAATAGCGAATTTGTGCCCAGCCGGTTAATCCTGGTTTTACCCGGTGCCGTTCTTCATAGTAGGGGATTTTCTCGGCCAGCTGCGCCACAAACTCCGGGCGCTCCGGCCGGGGGCCAACAAAACACATATCGCCCTTCAGAACATTAAATAATTGTGGCAATTCATCCAGCCGTCCTTTCCTGATCACCGCACCAACACAGGTGATTCTTGAATCATTTTTAGAGGCCCAGCGCACGACACCATCTTTTTCCGCATCCGTAACCATACTGCGGAATTTGTATATCTTGAACGGCTCACCATCCTGCTTGATACGCACCTGACTATACAGAACTTTATCACGACATCGGCTTTCTACACAAATAGCCAGTGTCACCAGTAACATTAATGGCAGCGCTAACGGCAATAAAATAAAGACAATAATAATATCCAGCAAGCGTTTACTGGCTCGCCTGAACACATTATTTCTGAACCCATCAGACAGGTATAGCCAGCTTGGATTCAACATATCCAACCGTATTTTCCCCATCCGCCGCTCACAAAAAGTAACCAGATCGAGAATATCTACACCACTCATTTTGCAGTCAAGCAACTCCTTGGCGGATAACTTTGCCTTACGTCGGTCATCAACTGCCAGCACGATTTCATCAATATCCTGCGCTTCGACATAGGCCTCCAACGGCTTATCCAATGTAATCACACCTGCCTGCTCCTTGCTTCCTTCATCTCCCTTCATGGCAACGAAACCAATGATATTCAAGCCTTTCAGCTCGCCATTTTCCAGCGCCTCATGGATTAAACCCGCTTTTTTCCCAGCGCCAAGAACCAGTACCCGTGTCCACAGATTACGTTCTTTAACCAGTTGTCTGAAGAACACCCGAATGATAGAGATAAGAATAAAACTAAATAATACCGCCAGAGCAAGGACACCGCGACCGAGAAAGAAAGTCGGTGCGATATAATAACTGACGCCAAGTGGTATTAAGCCTAGCAACAGCCCGCTTGCAATACGCAGAATCAATTCATCAAAAAAACGTCCGGCCTGACGCTGATAGACACCAAATGCAATGAGACTTAGCTGGAGCACCGCAGCGTAAAGCATTGCTTTAGGGAAAAAAGAGCCAAATGAATGCAGCCAGCCATGTCCAAAAAAGCGAAACACCAGCGCCAGATAAAGCGACAACACCAAAGCCATAAACTCAAACACTGCCAGCACCACAAATTCAGTGGGAATGTGGTATCGAAATAGCTGTGTTGAATGACGAAAGAATCTAATAGTTCCCATTATCGCTCCAGATCAAACCTGCAGAGTCATCTATATTAACGCAAATCCGCCTTTTCAGCTCCTGGTAAGCGCTATACGCTGCGCGCCACAGGCGGTAACAAGCCTTCTCGATGCAACTCTACGACGACATGCAGCGCATCATGACCAGTAAAAATATGCTTTTTTTTCAACCCGCCGAATAAAAAAAGCCGATGGCAAATCAAATTAATCCTGCGGGGCACACCCGCACTAAATTTATGCACCAACGTCATCACTTCATCACTGATTTGCGGATCACCCTGCCACCCCGCACGGCGTAAACGGTGGTTCACATAAGCAATTGTTTCCGGTTTATTCAACGCTTCAAGGTAGGATGCTGCGATAAGTCGCTGGTGTAACTGCTCCATTCCAGGTGCCCGCACCTTTTCCAGTAAGGACTCCTGCCCAACCAGAATTATCTGCAATAATAATCGATTTTGCGTTTGCAGATTCGACAACAGCCTTAATTCTTCGAGGTTTTGCATTGTCATTCCCTGCGCCTCATCCACAATCAGTATATTGCGCTTGCCCTGGATAGCACCATCAGTTAGAAATTTCCTAAACCATTGCCACAACGTGGTGTTATCCGGCAGCAGCGGCATATCAAACGCCTCAACAACGGACTCAAGCAACCCCCCTGACTGCACTTGCGCGCTTTCAAGCATCGCTGCCCGCACAAAACAGGTATCAAGCTCATTGAATATCGTGCTGATCAGAGTTGTTTTTCCGGTGCCAGGTGCGCCCGTAACAACAACAATGCCTTCACCCTCGGTGATTGCGTATTTAAGATAGGAACGGGCATTCTCGTAGCTACGATGCCCAAAAGAAAATCGGCTGTCAGGGCTTAAGCGAAAAGGCTGTTCCTGCAGGTGATAACATGATTTATATACGTCGAGCATTTTCATGATGGCCGGTGAGCACCGAACCCATTTTCCCTGTCCTGGTCAGCGAGTAACTCTGGAGCAAGCCGCTCAGCTACCGCAAACGAGGGATACTATCACATAAATACTCTGCCGCGACTTATTCACTGCCTGTTAAGCCATCACCTCTGCTTAAACAATGGATTTAAGACTAAACAGTACCAATACAAATAGCGACAAAAACACCACTACGAGTGTGAGCTTTTTTGTATTATCTTCCATTTCAGTTACTCCTGTAAAGTGAGTCCTCCGTAAAGACTCGATTAAACTATATCCGACTCAATGCAACGCATATTTACGCGGCATAAATACCCAAGCAGGAAGCGTGCCTAAATTAAAAAAGCGAAGAAAAATAAACACTTACTAGAATTGAACCCACCAGGAATAGTATAGAAGTGTAAGATATATCGACTTAAATTCTTGAAATTCTTACACTTGTACAGAGAAAGAACCGGCTATTATCTAATTTTTACACCGAATAAGGCGATAAAGCCGAATAATAGCCTTATTGTGTAATTTATACCGACATTTTAGCAATAGTACGGCCTGACTTTGGCCTGTTTCAAGTCATCACCTGATCGACCGCCGCAATAATGTCAATTACGCCGACACTCTTTACATAGAGGGGGGTTAACGAAGCAGCAGTGCACGTATATTGAGAGCGGTCTGATGAAATATCCGAGTTAAGGACAAAGGGATATCTGTGCAGCATGGCGCCTGGCTGATAACTGACGCACCAATGTGGTCGTTCTATTTATCTTACCCGTTAGCCGGTCAACTGAATAATCCATAGCATAAAGCGAAACAACATCACATGAAGCGGAATAACTGAGCGCGAGACGTGCCTCCTCCATACGATAAACAATCGCGTTTGCCTTACCCACAATGGAGGTTGAAATAATAGCATAGCCAAAATTATTGCTCGTACTGAAAGACCAGAGGTATTCGATAATCTGTTTTACTCGTGCCAGCGATAATGTTGCCGGAGGGATTGTTCCCATATACACCGTTGATTGCGTATTTTTTGCTGCCGACAGATTGACCCCACTGCGATCGAAGGCACTACTTTTAAAAATTCTGTCATAGTACAGCATGCCTGGATTATTCATATCAACCCGAGTAATCTGAAAATACAAATCGGTCGCGGTTATATTAACGAACTGACGATAGGTTTTTTGATATTTTACCGCCGTTTCTGACCAGTTCATGGCCTGAACGAAATCATTGGTAGAAAGCGCATAGACTAATTTATTAATCCGGTCTGCAGGCGGTAGAATATCCGTATCTTTGAGATGAGAGAGGCGATAAGAACCACTGCTTTGAGCCGCAGCCGGTACCAATATCTTATAAAATCCCGCTGGGGTGCGTTGATTAAAATACACCGCATGCAATAGCGCCATATCCGCAACCGATGCTACAGTAACCACACTCTTACTGGCTGAATTAATCGCACTTGTTCCGCCTGCAGCACCGCCACAACTGGTAAGCGACAAAGCCAGAGCGAAACATGAAACAGCCAGTACTATTCGAGGTATAGCCTGGCCACAAATAGACATTGCAAACCTAGGCCACAGCAGATTGCGACTCGGACGCTGACTGCGCTGACAGCTCCCTTAACTGGTTCACCGCGAAAACTCGTTGCATATCCAGCACAATAATGAAACGATCATCAACTTTCACCATCGCCTCAATAAATTCGAAACGCACCCGCGTTCCCAGTGACGGCACAGCTTCAAGTTGATCCGGCCGCATTTCTATCACTTCCTGAACGGAATCTGCCAGCATACCCAATACGGTTTGCGTACCATCAATGTCTATTTCTACAATTATAATACAGGTATCAACATCTATCTGTTTTGCCTGCATCGAGAATTGCAGACGTAAATCAATAATTGGCACTACGCTACCGCGTAGATTAATCACCCCTAACATGTATTCAGGTGAGCGCGGCACCGGGGTGATCTGCACATATTCGAGAACTTCCCTAACTTTTGATATTTCCGTTGCGAAAGCTTCACCATCCAGGTCAAAGGTTAGATACTGCGTTGATGATAGGGTAGCGTCCGCATCGCTCTCTATATTATTGAACTGGCTTTGCTGAATATTTTCCATATGACTGTAACCCACTAAAATGTGATTTTCTCTGACACATTTATAATCGACAGGTCGTCATTAAAACTTTAGGGGGTTACTGATTAATTCTGTATGGCGGGTAGATTTAAACTGAATTATTTAGCTTCAAGGCATAACACGCGGTGAATACATCCCTGTCGACCCGACAGCTAAACATCATGCAACGTCTGATTTATCCGCATCACCCAGTTTAAAGAAGACCATCGCCTCACTTTGCGCGCCGGCCTGTCTGGATAACACCTCTGCTGAGGCGGCCATTTCACCTGCCGATATTGCGGCATGCTGCACCACTTGATCCAACTGCTGTAACGCATGGTTTATTTCTTCAGTCTTGCTATTTTGGTCATGTGCAGTCTGGCTGATCTCCTGCACCAACTCCGCCGTTTTTTTAATGTCTGGCACCAGTTGCGTTAATTTATCACCTGCCTGTTCTGCTGCGGATAAGGTTGATCCCGATAATTCACTAATTTCAGCCGCTGCTTTCTGGCTATGCTCTGCCAGCTTCCGCACTTCTGAGGCGACCACAGCGAAGCTCTTACCATTTTCACCCGCTCTTGCGGCTTCAATGGCAGCGTTCAAGGCAAGCAAATTGGTCTGTCTGGCAATATCTTCAATCACATGTATTTTACTGACAATATTTTTCATTGCCGCAACCGCTTCAGTCACCGCCTGACCACTATCATTTGCATCAATGGCTGCCTGGACGGCTATTTTTTCTGTTTCAACGGCATTGGCTGCATTACGGTTAATATTCGATGACATGGTTTCCATTGAGGCAGAGATTTCCTCCAGTGAGGCCGCCTGTTGCGATGCACCCGAACCAAGACTCTGGGCAATATCATTCACCTTATGTGCCGTCAGTGAACCCTCATTGCTATTAGTTGAGACCGTGGATATAATTTGAGTCAGCCGATCAATGGTGGTGTTAACATCTTCTTTCAACTGGCCAAAAACACCGCCGTATTCAGCTTCAACTTTGTTCGTTAAATCGCCCATTGCCAGCCCGCGTATTACATCCCCGACGCTATCAATGGCGGTTCGCGTCACACCCAGCACCTGGTTTATCCCAATAGCCAGGATGCGATGAAACCCCTGCTTGCCTTTAACCGAAATTGCACCATTGAAATCCCCTTCCACTGCAGACTTAACAATGGCCTCGATTTCCTTTTCCACCTGCCGGTCATTACTGCGGTTAATCCATTCAATGACAACACCCAGATAGTTGCTATGACTGTCACTCACCGGTGTCAATGATAACTCAAACGACAGATCGCCAATTTCAACAGGTAGTTTCTTACCTGCCTGAGTATTTACCGGGTCAAAATCGCATAAACCGGGAATATTTGAAAGCAAGTTCAGGTTTCTACCGATCATGTCGTCAGCAGAAAATTCAGGATTGCTTTCCTGTAACTGAGCTTCAATCGATTTAAACATGGTGGTGGCCGAGGCGTTCATATAAATAACATTAAAGGCCTCATCACTTACCGTCACACACATTGAGGTATTATCCAGTGCGGTTTTAATGCGTTCGTTTTCTGCCGCAGCAATTGCATCAAGCTTTAATCGGTCACGTAAATGGGTTTGCATATCGGCTAATGAATGCAATAACAGACCGATAATATCTTTTCGATCAGAATCAATGTCATTATCAAACTGCTTGCGCGCAATTTTGGCTGCGACTTCACTCGCCTTAGTCAGATGCCATGAAATATTTCTGGCGATAAGCCAGGCAAACAGTACAATCGCAAAAACAGATAAAAAGATTATCACTACAAACTCGGTTGTAGCTTTCTTCATCACAGCAGCATTGGCATGCACATTTTCATTAATCACGGTTAGCTGATTATCTTTTATCGACTTTAACAACTCATTGGTCTGTTGCAGAACACCGGTATACTGTGATCGAATTAAATACGCATCTGCGCGCCATTTTTTCGAACTATTAATCGCAACCATCACTTTCAAGTTAGCCACAAATTTCATCTGCACCTGTTTTAACTGGTCAACCGCATCTGCCTGCTCCATCGTTAATAAATTGGTATTCGAGGATATCTTTGTCCGTAGTTTAAGTGCCTGAGCTTTGTAAAGATTTACATTCGATAATGCAGATGGACTTCTAAAGGCAAGATACAGCCGCATTTCACTAATGATTTTATTCCATGTATAGCGTAGCTCGTATAACCGATCTGAAAAACCTTTTCTTGCTGTTGACACATCCTCATTCTGCTCAGATGAAATCATCTCCGCAACCAATTGCAATATTTGTCTGCTTTCAGGATTCAGATTATCGGATGAATATTTTACTGCAGGAAAGTTCGCCGTATTATTTTCCGCATAGCGAATAAATCGGGTTTCATAGCTGGTTATTTTCTGTATAAATGTACCCAGTTGTGCCACCAGCAATCGCAGCGTCACTATGTCTGCCGAGGGTTTGCCCGGGACATTTTTTAATGACAATTTAATCTGCAAAAGCAGTTTTTGTGCCTGCGATAGTGATTGCTTATATTGCGTTTTATACACATCTTCTTTACTTAATAAATAAAACCCCAGCGAGGCTGAACTCGAATACAGTAAACTCGATAAACTATCCAGCTTGTTTAAACGCAACACATTCTGTTTGTTCCCAATGTTTGACGCATTATTTTGCTGACCAACCTGAGACATCATCCACAAACTTGCAGTCACCATTATCAGCACCGGCAAGCCAAAAGCTAACAGGAATTTTTTTAATATGGATAAATTATCCCATAAACGACCAATATAACTACGCATTTTAAGCCTCATTAATTTCTTCATGTGAGAAGAATGCCATCGACTGTTTCTGTGATTCTGATTCACTGGAAAGTGTCAGCGCCGCACTGGCCAGTTTTTCAGATGAAGAAGCCGAACGCTGCACCACCGAATCAAGTTGCTGTAACGCCGTATTGATTTCATTTGCGCCGGTATCCTGTTCCCGTGCTGACACGCTAATTTCCTGAACCAGATCCGCCGTTTTTTGAATGCAGGGCACCAGATCGGCAAGGCGATCACCCGCCAGTTCCGCAAGCGTTACCGTGTCACCAGAAAGATCACTAATTTCAGCCGCTGCCTTCTGGCTACGTTCTGCCAGCTTACGCACCTCAGAGGCAACCACGGCAAAACCTTTGCCATGCTCACCCGCACGAGCAGCTTCTATGGCCGCATTTAAGGCCAGCAAATTTGTCTGCCTGGAGATTTCTTCAATAATGGAAATTTTGCTGGTAATCTCCTTCATCGAATCAACTGCTGAAGCCACAATACGCCCACTCACTTCTGCATCGCCAGAGGCTTCTTTGGCAATCTTTTCGGTTTCGGCTGCATTGGCTGAACTATGGCTGATATTCGACGCCATTTGCTCCATCGCAGAGGATATTTCTTCAAGCGAAGCCGCCTGTTCGGAAGAACCCTGACCAATTTGTTGCGCGGCACCACTGACATCGGCCGAAGTTGTCGCAACTTCTACCGCGGTTGTCTGCACTGAATGGATAACACTGGAGAGCTTTTCTAAGGTTTTATTCACACTCTGCTGAAGCTGTGCAAAGATACCTTGATACTGTCCGTTCATTGTTTGCGACAAATTCCCCTCTGCCAGGGCGCTTAATATCTGCTCAATATCGCTAATGCTACTACCGGTACGACTAAGAATTGTATTGATGCCTTCACCCAGTCGGCTATAAAAAGCATTATCTGTTTTAAAATTCAATACCCGATTAAAATCACCCTCGGCGGCAGCTTTCACCACATCAGCCAGATCCGTTTCAATACCAACCTCAGCAGTTCGGTCGAGCCATTCAATAACGCTGCCGCTGTAGTGGCCTTCGGGACTGCTCACTGGCGTAATACTGACATCCAGCGTTAAGCCAGACAAGGTTATACGTTTATGCACCGGGCCATGCTGTTGCTGCAATGCGGCCAGACTCAATTCTTCTACCCCCGGTAAAAAATCCGCGGCCGAATCAATTAGCTCCTGCGTATCAAAATCAGGAATTAATTGCTGCAGGGTGGTTTCAATATTTTTAAATAAAGCTTCGGCCGCAGCATTAATGTAGACAACCAGTCCGTTATCATTTGTTACCATAACACTGGTCGAAGCATTCGCTAACGCAGTTGAAATTCGGCCTGTTTTTATTGCCTGGTCACGCTCCATATATAAATTAAAACCAATTTTCCTTTGCATGGTTTTTATTGCCTGCAAAGCGACACCCACTTCATCTTCACTGGTGATTGTTACATCACTATTAAAATCACCCACGGTGATTCTGTCAAATATAGAAACCAGATGTTTTATTCTGCGAACCAGATCAAAACCAATCATAAAGGCGAGGATGACACCAATTAAAATAATTCCAACAACCAAAGAAATAGTTAAATACAGGTTATGCGTTAGTCGCGTTATCTCAGCATTTATTTCAGTTTGAAACACTTCTACTGAGGCAATCTCCATGTCTTTAGCCGCGTTGATTGCCGGTGCCGACAATTGCTCGAAAACAGCCGAATCTGCCGATTTAAGTGCCACATCATTAAAGACTATCGCCATAACTTCATTAATAAATTTTAATGCCGTTTTCGTAACCTTTTTACTCTTCCCTGCGAGGACTTGCTGCATCGCTTTATTCCGCTTAAAGGCCTCCGCATGTTTTTTTGCAACCTGCTTAATCTGGTCACGCATTATATTCATTCTTCCGATGAACATAATTTTCTCTTTTTCGCTAACGGTATGATGTTTAATTGCGCTTTCTGTTATCCCGCTAAGCCCAGTTAAAGCATTGATTAATGCAGGGAGTTCAACCGTCATTGCGTCAACAATAAAATAACGTGAAAGATCTTTGTCAACGACCATTAATGCGTTTTCAGCAGCCTGCCTGTTCAGTGCATGAAGATCCTCGATTATTTGTGCAGATTTATTCGCTACGGTCAACGTATCGCCTGTAGCGGTATCAGCAATTATCGATCGCCATTGCTTTTTTACATCTCGCCACTTATTATTCAACCCAAATTTATCCTTATTCTTCTTTATAGCAACATCAATCGAATCGATATTATTTGCCACCGACTGCCTGGCGCCAACCATGATCGGAGCCGATATTTTATTTCCATTTAACAGCCGCTGATACCTGCCTACATCTACCATCAGAGCATTAATACGCGCAACAAACGTAGAACCACTTTTTTCCAGCCTGGCCATTTTTATCGCGGCATTCTCTGTCGTTAAACGTGAAGACAGTAAATATGCTGTCGGTAACATGAGCAGGACTACGACCATGACCAGTTTAATGGATAAATTTAATTTTCTTAGCGGGTTAAAGCGGTGCAATACGGATACTTTCAGATAGCTTGCTCCCGCTTTTATATCTGCATGCAACGTATTTGCCTGATCAATTTCCTGCCGCGAGGGCATGGTACGAATAGAACTGTAACCCGACAGCTGATTATTAGAATATTCAGGGCTCACATTCGCCTTAACCCAGTAATAGTCCCCATTTTTACACCGATTTTTTACTGTCCCGCTCCAGGTTTCTCCTTTTTTCACGGTATCCCATAAATTTTGGAAAGCCTCTACCGGCATATCCGGGTGGCGCACAATATTATGATTTTGATTGATTAATTCATGCGCATGAAAGCCACTTATGCGTATAAAAGATTCATTACAATAGGTAATAATGCCTTTTTTATTGGTGGTTGTAATAAGAACATCATCCGCCTTTAACTTATGCTCTTTATCACTTACCGGCATATTTATTTTCATCGTAAATACCTTAAATTAAATTCTTTTAAAGAAATTTTTTTTACCAATTGATTGTGTAATGACTGCATTTTTTCAATCACTTAAAATTAATACCGCACAAAACCGCTGGTATCGTAACTTTCACCCATATCCAGTTCAACACCGCTGATATCCGTTTCATCTTTCACCAATTCCAGCATGCTTTTTTTATCGGCGGCATCAGCCTCGATGCGGCTCGCTCCAGGGGGTTTATCCTTTATGTTATGCACTTTTACGCCTGCATTCTCAGCACCCCGATTCGCCGGATTAGCATCGCCCGTGTTAAAAAATGCCATTGACTGCTGCTGCTCACTCGACAGGGTTGATAACTGCTCTGCCGCTCCGGCTAATTGTTCTGATGATGAGGCAGATTGCTGCACCACCATATCCAGTTGCTGTAAAGCCGTGTTAATTTCATTTGCACCGGTATCCTGCTCCCGCGCAGCAACACTGATTTCCTGCACCAGCTCTGCCGTTTTCTGAATATCTGGAACCAAATTAACCAGACCTTTCCCTGCGGTTTCAGCAATGTCCACCGTGCTCGTCGACAATTCACTAATCTCACTTGCCGCTTTCTGACTACGCTCGGCCAGCTTACGCACTTCGGAGGCCACCACTGCAAACCCTTTACCGTGCTCACCGGCGCGGGCGGCTTCAATCGCTGCATTCAATGCAAGCAGATTGGTCTGCCGGGCTATTTCTTCAATAATGGAAATTTTCTCTGCTATCGACTTCATCGCAGTGACGGCTTTTGTTACCGACTCACCGCTGGCCTTCGCATCCGAGGCGACTTTCTGTGCAATCTGCTCGGTCTGTCCCGCATTGTCTGCACTCTGCCGTATGTTAGCCGTCATTTGCTCCATGGCTGAAGATATTTCTTCCAGCGAGGCCGCCTGTTCAGAGGAACCCTGACCGATTTGTTTTGCATTATCCCGCACCTGTGACGAAGAAACAGCGGCATCATTGGCATTGCCCTGCACACTAACGATGACTGAAGTTATTTTTTCTACTGTTGTATTCACACTCGTCTGCAATTCGGCAAAAACGCCTTTATAATCCCCTTCAATTTTATATTTAAGATCGCCATCAGACAGATGTGACAGTGCATCGACAACAACATTGATGTTTTTTTCTGTCAGCCTGAGGACTTTATTAATGCTGCTAGCCAGTGCAATATAATTTACATCCTTATTATTCCCCGTATTAAAAGCCCTGAAATTACCTTTCTCTGCGGCGGCCAACATATGCTCAATAACTTTGTTCTGTGCCGTTTGATCTTCCCATTCAACCACCAGACCCTGACGCTGTTTGGCACTATCATAAACTGGATTCACCGTAATCTGCAGATCAATCCCTGCCACCGTTACACTGTTCATGTAACTTGTCTTCAGGTTGTTAAGCCGGTTTTTCTGCTGCGACAGCGCAGTGTACAAGTTGTCGACATCCATACCGAGTAGACTGCCGGGATCAAACCCCGGAATAACCGAACCTATTTCATTCTGGATGTTGGTAAACAATGTTTTTACCGCATTATTCATATAAATGATTATATTGTTTGCATCCGCCAACATGATATTCGTTTGTGCCACATCCAGTGCAGTTTTAATGCGGCCGAACTCGACAGCAGAATCAGCCGTGGTTTTAATATCAAACCATAGATGGATCTGCAACGCCTTGAGTTCATCTAACATCTGGCCGGTTTCATCATGCGCCACGATCTCAATGTTGTTATCAAATTCTCCAGCACTAATATGATCAAACACCGTCAGCACCTGGCGCATTGCCGCAGTAATCGATTTCACTATGCAGACAGACCATATAACAATCAGGAGAGTAATTGCCATAACCAGCCCAATCAAACCGTACAGTGTCATTTTTAACCCACTAATGCGCTGGCTTAGTAATTGCTTTAACTCGGCAGAAGACGCGTTAAATAAATTGGCCGATTTACTTATTGCCGCCGTGCCTTCATCAAACAGCGCCGTGGTAGCATAATTATATGTATTCGTATTAATAAGATGCTGCTTAACACTGTTAACAAAAGTCAGGGTTGATAATTTAAATGCCGCCAACTCCTGGTGCAACTGGATTTCGATGGCTGCGTTATTCACAATTGCCTGCCTAACGCTATCTAGTGTTTCATTCCTGACAAGAGACACATCATTATAAAGCGCTCTAAGCCTGTCTTTCTCGAGCGGGGTGAGCTTACCAGCAGAGAGAGCCCCGGCACCCAAACCACGTAACTGACCCAATTCATCATTCAATAAAGGAATTTTAGTGACGGCTATATCCATTAGATAATTCGTATCCAGCTTTTGATCCAGGATTAAATTTGAACCATCACCAGTTTTTGATATTAAATTAATGACATGCTTAATTAAACGGCTAAATTTATTAAAACTCTCTTTTGCCTGCATTGAACCGGACTGCGACTCCAGCTGATTCCACTCGCGCTTAATCTTTAGCCAGAGGGAATTAACCTGTAATTTTTTACCCAGCCGTGCATTAACCGCATCAATCACGCCGATGTCTTTAACCACTTCTGCATGGGCAATCACTAATTTATTTCTGTATGATTTTTTCCCGTTTAAATAGGCATTGGTTAAACCCCGTAAAACCGCAATATCTGCCGATAACTGCTGTACCGGAACAATATATTCAATACCCGATAACTCTTTACTTGCGAAATTAATGGCTTTATCTTTTTCTCGCGCCAGCATAACCGTAACCATAATAATGATCATTAGCAATATCAGCACGATACCACCCAGTTTCTGACTCAGATTGAGCTGGTTTGATATATTGAGCCGCTGCCAACGGGTTGGGCCTAAACTGGCCGCCCCTTTGTTAATTTTTTCATACAGGGTTTCCGCACGGCTTATTTCATTTTGACTCGGTTTACTCCGCACCGACATATAACCACTGACATTACCGCTGTCTTTCAGTGGGGTGACGTTCGCTTTAACCCAGTAAAAATCGCCATTTTTACACCGATTTTTAATTATTCCTGCCCAGGTTTTTTTTGCTTTCAGTGTTTCCCATAAATCCTTAAACGCTTCGGCAGGCATATCGGGGTGCCGGACAATGTTATGACTCTTACCGATCAATTCCGCTTCGCCATAGCCGCTTATCTCAATAAATTCCTTATTACAATAGTTTATGCACCCTTTCAAATCTGTTTTGGATACCAAAATGGAATCTGCTTTCATTTCGCATTCGTTATCGGTTACTGGCATATTTACTTTCATCTTGTTCTCCTCGCGAGGCTCCTTTTAAGCTTATATTTAATGTATCGGTTCTGATCTTTCTGTTGCCCATGCTATCAAGCCGGCAGCGTCCAGTATTAATGCCACCGCGCCATCTCCCATTATGGTCGCACCCGAGAGACCGACAGTACCTTCATATATTTTGCTGAGTGCTTTAATGACTGTCTGATGCTGACCAATAACTTCATCAACCGCAAAACCAAATCTTGATTCGCCGACTCGGGTTACCACAATCTGTTCAATAGCCGGCAGATTTTCTTCATTATGCCCAAAGCATTCACGCAGCCGTATGTAAGGCACTAGCTCGCCTCGCACTTCAAGTAGCTGATTCCCTTTTTTCTGCTTTATGTCAGTGGAAGAAATTTCAATGCATTCTTCCACGATGGACAGTGGCAGAACATAACGATCAGACTCAATCTGAACCAACAACCCTTCAATAATTGCCAGTGTTAAAGGTAATTTAACCGTCACTGTACTGCCTTTACCCGGCTCACTATTAATCCACACGCTACCCCGCAGTGATTCAATTGAACGTTTAACAACATCCATCCCCACGCCGCGACCCGAAACATTTGAAATCGTTTTTGCGGTAGAAAACCCCGCATCAAAAATCAGATTGTATAAATCCTGCGGGCTGGTATTATTCTCTGCTTTGATCACACCACGCTCAAGCGCTTTTTTTCGAATCGCATCCAGATCTAAACCTGCGCCATCGTCTGTTATTTTTATTATCACATTCGACTCAGAATGAACGGCGGAAAGATGAATACTGCCTTTTTCTGCTTTACCAACCGCAACACGCTGCGCCGGCAGTTCGATGCCATGATCAATGCTGTTGCGAATTAAATGCACCAGTGGATCGGCCAGTTTATCAATTACGGTTTTATCCAACTCGGTTTCAGCACCCTCTGTAATAAGGTCAATCTTCTTACCCAGATCATTGGACAGATCACGTACCAGACGTCTGAAACGGGCAAACGTTGTACCAATTGGCAACATTCGCAGACCCAGGGTGTTATCGCGCAAATCGGTAGTGAGCCGTTCCATGTCTTCAGCAATAATCGTAAGATTACTGTTCTGCGTTTCACTAACTGACTGATTCAGCCGCGCCTGTACAATAACCAGTTCACCAACCAGATCCATTAAAATATCCAGTTTATCTGCCGGGACTTTGATGGATGCTACGGCTTTCGACTGACGTGTTTTTTTGGCTTCACGAACAACTTTCTGTTCCATTAACGCCGACTCGATCTTGTCCTGCGTTACGCCGTCTTCGGCTAATAATTCACCGGTTTTTTTCCGTTTTGACAGTACCTCATTAACCTGATCTCTGGTTACATCACCCTTAATTTCAAGAATTTCACCAATGGCCATGTCTTCACCTGAACTACCGAAGCTGTCTGCCGAATCAATGACTTCTATGTTTATTTTCCAGTCATCTTCAACAAAAATAAACACATCATCAATGGCATTTCTGCCCTTATCCGTTGTCAGCAACAAATCCCACGCAAGGTAACATTCTTCTGGATCCAGTTGATTTATTTCTACTACTCCGGCATCCAGCAATGTTATATGGCAGGGACCCAGGGCATTTAATTCTCTTATTACAGGCAGCGGATCCATGCCGTTAGCAAAGGTATCGGCGGCAGGTTTTATGCGTATGCGAAAAGTACAATCCGCACTGTTATCGCATACGGTCGATGCCGTTGTTTCAGCTAAATGATTGCTGGCATTCGTTTCTTCCTGTTTTTCTGGAATCAGTTCTTTAAGTCGTTCCAGCAAGTCAATGCCATTTTTTTCAATGCCTGGATCTGGATCAATATCTACTAACATGGCTCTGATATGATCACCTGAGTCAAGACTGATATTAATGAGCTCTTTTGTTATCTGGAGTTCACCACTGCGTACCAGATCGAAGGCATTTTCAAGATGATGGGTAAACCTGGCCAGTTTGACAAAACCAAACATCGAACCTGAGCCTTTAATGGTATGCATGGCACGAAACGCACGATCAACACAGTCTGAATCCTTCGGTGTTGCTTCCAGTTCCAGCATAGCCGCTTCCAGATCAATTAATAATTCGTCGGCTTCTTCGCGAAATGTGTCTTCCAGAGAATTCATTTTATAGTTCCGATAATTATTTAGTTATTGGCAAATGATGATCAATATTTTTAGTTCAACCAGCATTCTCACTATCCAGACCCGATAACCTGAAATGCACTATCTGGCGTTCCAGCGCGAGAAAAAACTGTAAGCGCAGCGCATTCATCTCTGCAATCCCGGTAAAGCGGATAACAACCGGTTCCTCGATGACAGGCGCAGCAGTAAATGCCTGCATCTCAGTAGAAAATTTATTTTTATTAGCGGACGGATCATCCTGTTGTTGCGATGCCTGACTCTCTCTTTTATACGCGGCTGATGCGTTATTATTTCTGCTCTGCAACTGAAGATTATTCACCCAGTCCAGATCGGTTGTTTTTTGTATTGAAATAGTCATCATATTTTACGCTCAGGCTAATTTTGAAACCGCTGCCAACAATGCCGGTGGCTGAAAAGGTTTAACCAACCAGGCTTTCGCTCCAGCCTCTCGACCTTTAAGCTTCATGTTTTCACCTGACTCTGTGGTAAGCATCATTATGGGGGTGAATTTATATTGTGGATTCTGTTTCACCTGTTTAACCAGACCAATACCATCAAGATTCGGCATATTTACATCACTAATTATCAGGTGAACTTTCTGCCCGACCAACTTGCTTAATGCATCTTTACCATCGCAGGCTTCAATGACATCGTAACCCGAACTTTTTAGCGTTATGCTGACCACTTGTCTTATTGAAGATGAATCATCAACAATCATTATCGTTTTTGCCATGTTTCAGGACCTCTTAAAAAAAAGTAACTTCGTCTTCATTGTTTTTACCGGGCTGATGCGCCATATTGCTGCTATGGTTGTATACCTGCTCTTCTGTGGTATAGGATGCAGACATATCCTCAGCATGTACACGGTAATCAAGTGGGATCACATTGCCGGAAACTCGCTGCAACTGTGCATCATCAACGCGACTTACAATCGAACCAATGTCCTCCTGTACACGTCCAAGAATCTGTGAAACTCTGTCCTGAAACTGAAAGCTCACCAGTACATTTGAAATTTCATTCCGAATATCTGTACTGCAGGCACGTAACGAGGTGCTGTCATCCTGAAGTACTTCAATAGTGGTTTGCAGCTTTCCAAAGACACTTTCAATGGTGCTTTTACCGTCGTCAACGGCCACCTGATTATGGCTGATAGAATTTTCTGCCTGTTTTAAAGTACCGGTTACTGCCTCACCAATATTGGCAACTTTCTCGCGCATTTTCTGCCCTGTTTCAGCAGACATTGATGCCAGTTTACGCACTTCATCGGCAACCACAGCAAAACCACGGCCATGCTCACCTGCACGGGCGGCTTCAATGGCCGCATTTAATGCCAGCAGATTAATCTGATCGGCAATTTGGCCAACGTCACCCGCCATTTCGTTTAATTCATCCGTGTGGCCAGCGAGTGTTTCAACTTCATTTAATAAGTGATTCTCCAGCGCAAGGGAAGATTCCAGTGAATCAATTACTGTTTGTAACGAACCTCTGCTTTCTGTAAATAATGCGAGCATGCCATGCCCATCACCCAGGCTTTCACTGCGACTTTTGGAAGTATTAATCACCTCTTCCAGGCGTGCTGCAAGGCTAGAGAAACCCTGTGAAAGTTCGGTAACACTTTCTTCTGTTTTATGGTTTGAACTTTCAACATTCCGGCAAATAATGGGCAGCGACTGTTTACAGAGGCTTTCCAGTGAATCGGCATAGGACTGCATAAGACCCTGCTCTTTACTGTAGGCTTCCAGTCTATTGTTTAGCTGCTTTCTCAGCCAGTAACTCAAACCACTGGCAATCAGTATTAACGCCAGTGCCGAGCCAACGATTACAGTACTGCCAGTATTCGCTGATAATTTCAGCAGCAATACGATGCTGACACCCAATATTACCGGCAGTAAGGGTATTACCCATGTTTTTCCCGCCAACCCTGTCGGCATTAATTGTGCTGTAGAAAGCACATCCACTTGGTTACTCATATTTATCTCCACTAAACATAAACTCAATAATAAAACCTGCCAGTAACGACACGCCTAAAACGATCATTTGAAAGCTAACCGAGAAGGTATTGATTGACATCAACAAAGCGGTGAAAAAGATCGATATGGCAATTATTTTTATAATGAAACTAAACTGGTCGGTTCGAGTTCCAGCTAAATACCATGATGATTTTTTCCAGATGCTGGCATCAGGGGTGTATGATTTATTGCTGTACTGGTGGCTAACTGCGATTATTTCTAACTGAAAATCTCTTCCTTTCTCCACGATAGATTCTGGTACATGGATATTTTGCATTTTGTTTAGCCTCAGTTATTTTTCTATACTTTGATGTATTTCTATACTTTCTAACTCGGTTATCGACATGCAGCGGATAATCTTTAAATTCAAACGCGCTTTTCTTTAAGGCATGGCTGGCGCGGGATTTATACCCATAGCGGGTTTAAATCGCTTAAAAAAGAGTATAAAAAAACCACACAGGAAAAATAAAGCAACATATACGCCAACTCCAAAGTAATGCCATTATTGATGACTAACTTATTGCTTAAAAAGAATTTTTTTATGGAGAACAAGGACAAATGAATGATTGCCCGGCAGATCTAAACTGGAAATAAAGCCACTGACTCAAATTTGTAACCACTGAAGCGGCAATTAATTGCCATGTATCAACACTTTATTCACGCATGAGTACGCAGTTTTATGCTGCCGAGGAGACTGGAACCCCAATAAGCTCGATGCCCGCATCCCTGCGGTTGACGGTCTGGAACAATAAGTAGCCTTTTTATCCATCCTGTTAGTAAGACGGGGAAGTCGAATCAGAACCCGGCAGCAAATGCGGCGTCCTGCTTACAGTCCAGTAAGCGATCAATGTTTAATATAATAATTAGCCCCGTACTGAGTGTTACCACGCCTTTGACATATTTATCACCTTCACCCGTATTCATTTTTGGATTAGCATCAATGCTTGATACGGGCAAATCCACGACATCTGAAACGCTGTCTACAACAATGCCTATATATTCGCCACCATGCTCCAGCACAATTATTCTTGATAGTTCTCCCTGTGGATGCACGGGTAAATTCATGCGGTTACGCACATCAATTATTGCCACCACACTACCTCGAATATTTGTAATGCCAAGCACATAATCCGCCGCGCCGGGAACCGGCACGATACTATGGATACGAAGTATTTCCCGGACACATTTTACTTCGATAGCATAGCGCTCTTCGCCAAGATAAAAACTGACCCACCGCTCTACCTGTTCCGGTCTTTTGTTCGTTTCATTAATCATTTTATCCCCTCCACACTCGGCTAATCAGCCCCTGCAATAAACCCTGAACATCAAGCACAGAAAAACCTGCTTTTTTAACCGTTCCAGCCAGCCATAAACGTTTACTTTCGGCATTTCTCCAGGTGACATCGCCCGGCTCAACGGTAACTGTTTTCAGTTCCTCATCACAGATAAAAGAAAAATTTTTATCTTTAAAAATGATAATTTTGCATCGCGCTGCCAGCGTTACTTCTGTAACATTCTCCCGCTGTGGGAACAGTATGCTTTCCAGTCTTAATACAAAAATTTTCTGCTGTTGCCAGTTGAATTTTGCAAAACAGAGGGTATCTTTCTGGTTATTTATTTTAAAGTTATCCGGCACAGCGATTATTCGGCTAAAAAATATAAGCGGTATGGCCAGCTTCAAACCCGCCACTTTTACTAACTGACAAACAAAAGGTTTATTCAATCCTGCAAGTCCATTTATGCCTACAGAAAAATCTGCTTGCTGCAATAGATCAGCTTCTAGCGCCGTGTTTTTATTCATCACATCGAGCTGTTCAGGGTTAATTTCTACTGCAGGGGCGGACGCACACACATCATCCAGCAAACAGTCCAGATACGCTTCTTCTACCTGCCGCTGAATATGACCGGGTGGTTCTATTGAGGTGACATTATTCATAAGCGGGCTTTCTGTACGGTATTTTCATCACTTGTCGTACTGCGTGCTTCTTTTTCGGCAGCATTTTTTTTGTGGCGGCTTTTTGCATAACGCATTTCTTCTTTATTATCACCGATCATTTCCAGACCAATGCCCAGTTCTGTCAGAAATTGACGGTAGGCAACAACACCATGTGTATTCATCGCCATCATTGATAACGGTTTACCCATATAACTTGCATCTCTAAACTTGGTATCCACTGGAATAGTTATGGCCGAAATGTGTGCCGCATAATCCTGCTGTATTGTTTTCAGACACTGCGTCGATGCCAGTGTGCGTTTATCATATAAGGTAGGTAATACATGGTAATTTAATTGTGTGTTCAGTGAGCGTTCGATCATCTTCAGTGTACGTAACATCCGTTGCAACCCTTTTATGGCAAGGAATTCTGTCTGTACAGGAATAATTAACTGCTCACAGGCGACCAGCGCATTAATCATTAACATACCCAGCATCGGCGGACAGTCTATGATCACATATTCAAATTGTGGGCTTAGTTGCTTTAATGCCTGAGACAAAACCAGCCCCATACCACTTTGACCACCCAGCTGTTTTTCTAATGTTGCCAGCGCTGTCGATGCAGGCAGGATGGAGAGGTGGTTAAAATCTGTTTCTCGAATGGCCGCATCAACATTTAATTGCTGTTTATTTGCTGCCTGCTGATACAGGTTATACACGCTGTGCTCAATCGTTTCAGGGTCCAGGTTAAAATAACTGGTCAGTGAACCATGTGGATCCAGATCCACCATCAGGGTGCGACGACCCTGTTGGGCCAGCAACCCTGCAAGCGTCACCGTTGTTGTGGTTTTTCCTACACCTCCTTTCTGATTCGCGACAGCCAGTATTGTTAAATTTGAAGGCATGATGTTCTACAAAATTAATAAGCCGACGCATATTGTTTAATTAAGCCGGGCATATCCAGAACCAGTGCAATACAACCATCACCTGTTATGGCGGCACCAGAAAAACCAGGGGTAGCAGAAATCATCCTCCCTAATGGTTTGATCACCACCTCTTCCTGACCAATAAGATGATCAACCACAAGGCAAAAACGCTGACTCCCCATCTGCACAATAATCACTTTATGTGATAGTTTGGGGCCGGTAAATGGGTTATCGTGTATCAGCCATTTATATAAGTAATACAAGGGGAGCGGCTTATCTCTTACGCGTATAACTTCCTGACCGTCAACAATATTTATGTGCTGCGGGTTCATATTAAACGCTTCCACAACATTGCTTAATGGGAGTGCAAACTGATAATCCGCCAGGTTCACCATGAGTGTCGGTAATATCGCCAGGGTGAGCGGCAGGCGGATGGTAATCATGCTGCCCTGACCTAATTCTGAGTTAATTTCCAGGGTACCATTTAATTCTGTAATGCGGGTTTTAACCACATCCATACCAACACCTCGTCCAGAAACATCGGAGATTTCTTTCTTAGTTGAAAAACCTGGCAGAAAAATTAAATTATATGCTTCTATTTCAGTTAAGTTATGCGCTGCTTCAGCACTCATTAAGTCTTTTTCAACTGCTATACTACGCAACACTTCAGGGTTCATGCCTTTGCCATCATCCGATATTGTCAGCAAGATTTGGTCCCCTTCCTGAGCAGCGCGGAGAGTAACAGTGCCCTGTCTGGGTTTATTGTTTTCAAATCGCTCCTGGGGTGATTCAATGCCATGATCAACAGCATTGCGAACCAGATGAATCAATGGGTCCACCAGTGCTTCTACCAGGTTTTTATCCAGATCGGTTTCTTCACCAATTAGTTTAAGGTCTATATCTTTATTCAGCTGCCGTGCGAGATCACGAACCACCCGAGGGAATCGATTAAATATTTTCTTAATCGGTTGCATCCGGGTTTTCATCACCGATGCCTGTAAATCAGATGTGACCAGTTCAAGATTGGAGATGGCATCAATCACTTTACTTTGATCAACAATCTGTTTAAGTGTAGACAGTCGATTTTTTACCAGCACGAGCTCACCAACCAGATTCATAATATCGTCCAGTCTCGACGTATCAACACGCACGCTGCTTTCAACTGAAGTGCCTGGCGTTTTTTTCTTTATTTTCGAGGTGCCGGTTTTATTTTTTTCTGCTGCAACAGAGACAACTTCAGCCTGCGGTCTATTTTCTTCCGGGGCACTCGTGTCGGCATTATTTTTACCCGCTGGCTCAACATCTATATTGACTGAGGCACTACTCGGCCCACCGTTTTTGCCATACATTTGATCAAGTACAGCATCAAACTCATCATCTGTAATTAAATCGGTATTTGTTGTATGCTGTTTTTTGGTAGGACTGTCAGCAGTGGTACTGCTATGCTGGCCCACGCCATGTATCTGATCCAGCAGGTCTTCAAATTCATCATCCGTGATAAGATCATTGTCCTTTGCTGCGGCAGGCTTTTCTTTTTCGGTGGCCGGCCGTTGCGCCGCCTGGAGCATTGCCTCAAACTCATCATCCATACTGGATTCATTCGGGCTGGATTCGGCTGCGGTGATAACCGGACTATTTCCTGAATCTGTCGCCGCGCTCTCATTCGCCGCCAGCACTGCAAGACGTGCCAATAGCTCTGTATCAACGCCACCCAGCTCTTCGCCTGCACGTAGTTGATCAAACATGTCACCGACGACATCAATGACCTGTAAGATAACATCAATAATATTCGCATCAGCAATACACTCCCCCTGACGCAATACATTAAAAACATCTTCTGCATGGTGGCAAATCTCCACCATCGGCGTTGCTTTCAGAAAACCCGCCCCGCCTTTAATGGTATGGAATGCGCGGAAGATAGCATTGAGCAGATCACTGTCTTCTGGTCGCTGCTCCAGGGCTATAATCTGCTCACCCAGTTGATCAAATAATTCACCCGCTTCGACCAAAAAGTCCTGCAAGATTTCGTCATTCATATTCATATCAGTAAATCCATTAAAATTCGGCGTTAGAAACCGAGTGTTGATAATAGATCATCAACATCATCCTGACTTTGAATCGTATCATCGGCTACTGCCTTGTTATCACACTGTTGTTCCATCTGCGTCACTCCGGGTACCGCAGGCCCATAACCACGATTGCTTTTTTCGGTAACTTTGCCGTTTAGTGATACATTTTCCTCACTGTTCAACCCGCATTTTTTAATCATTGATACCAGGTTATTTTCAACATCCTGTACCAGTTTAATTACCCGCTGGACAACCTGACCGGTTAAATCCTGATAGCTCTGCGCGACTAATACATCGGTTAAATAATTGCCTAATTGTTTAGCGTCTTTTGCGGTATGCAATAAAAATGCTTCGATATTTTCAGCCTCTTTTTCCAGACCCCCCACCTCATTTCCAGACTGGATTTTTTTATATAAGGAGCTGGACTGCTCACTTAAATTATTTGTTAAGGGCATACACTGCTCTACAATCGTTAATGTTTTATGTGCCGACTCTTCCGTTAGTTGCACAACATAATCCAGCCGCTTTTTCGCATCGGGTAAACTTTCATTCATTAATGTTTCAAATTTCTTATCCTGACTAAAACCGTTTAATGTTTCATGTAGATTACGTGTTAGTTTGCCTATCTCCTGAAATAAATTAGTTTCGCGCATTTTACATAACTGATAAATCGTTTGATTCGCATCGTTGATGTTGTTTGCCTCTAACTGTATTACCAGGGTGGTGGCTATTTGCATCAGTTCGGCATGCTCTTCGGCGCTGCTTTCAGCAGGCATATCAGCCTCGACACCGTCAGTTAATACATTGCTCATGCTGCACCTTCCAGTCGTTCAAAAACTTTATCTACTTTTTCTTTTAAGGTATCGGCAGTAAATGGTTTAACGACATAACCATTGACTCCCGCCTGGGCTGCTTCCATAATCTGCTCGCGTTTTGCTTCGGCGGTTACCATTAATACTGGCAGGCCCGCCAATGCAGGATTGGCCCGCACTGCTTTTAATAAATCAATGCCTGGCATATCCGGCATATTCCAGTCTGTTACCAGAAAATCAATCCCGCCTTTTTCTAATATTGGCAAGGCGGTCTTACCGTCATCAGCTTCGGCAATGTTGGTAAAACCCAACTCATTTAATAAATTTTTTACAATTCGCCTCATCGTGGAGAAATCATCCACAACAAGTATTCTCATATTTTTATCCACGATTGACCTCTCTTACCTTTTACCTTTAAATGAATAATGATTACTTAAACAGGATGGATGAAACGGATACGTATGGTTCAAGACCGCCAGCCGCAGGGATGTATTGACACCATACGTATCCGTTTCAGTAATATTAGGTGATGCCGGTACGTTATAATTCATCTTCAGTTGTCCATCGCTGTTATTTTTCTGTCTCACGATTATTATCAACCCAGTCAGTCATTCGGGAGCGTAATCGGATTAATGCCTGGCCGTGTATCTGGCAGACTCGACCTTCGGTAATGCCCATTATTTCACCAATTTCACGTAGATTAAATTCTTCATCGTAGTACAGTGCCATCACCAGACGTTCACGCTCCGGTAAATGAGAAATATTTTCGGCCAGCCCCTGTTTAAAAAAATCTTGTTGCAACTTCTGATACGGACCGGATAAATGCTCAGATGAATCCTCTTTTTGTTCTCCCACACCGTCTATTTCATCAAAACTTAAAACCTGGCAACCTGCCGCTTCTTTTACCAGCACATTGTAGTCCGTCATGCTTATGCCGAGTAATTCGGCGACCTCACTGTCTTTTGCATCACGGCCTTCACGCACTTCCACCTGATGCATAGCCGCAGATAGCTGGCGGGATTTTTTATACACTGAGCGCGGGGTCCAGTCACAGCGGCGCACTTCATCAATCATTGCACCCTGAATTCGTATCCGTGCATAAGTTTCAATGCTCGCACCACGCGACATATCATAATTTTTCAGCGCTTCAAATAATCCGATCATGCCTGCCTGTATCATGTCATCTAACTGGACGGTTGCTGGCAACCGCCCCATTATGTGGTAAGCAATGCGTTTTACCAGTGGTGCATATTCGGTCATCATTGCATCATAATTCGGTGGCGCAGCAGTACTCGCACCTATATCAGAATAATGTGCTGCCAACTTCATAACTTCGCCTCACTCATATCAGTATCGGCATTTACCAGTCTTTCTATAAAAAATTCAAGCTGCCCACCAGAACCGGCATTATCTGGCCAGGCATCAACCTGTTTTGCTAACCGTGTTATGGCCAGGGCGGCAGGACTGCGAGGAAATGCTTCAACGATTGCACGTTGATGCTGCACGGCTTTGCGTAACCGTGGATCGTAGGGTATTGACCCCATAAAAGTCAGCATAACATCAAGAAAACGTTCCGTTGCGGTGGATAATTTATGAAACATTTCGCGGCCTTCGCTGGAGGTATGTGACATATTTGCCAGAATCTGAAAGCGGTCGACATCATGCTCACGGCTCATTACTTTTATAAAGGCGTATGCATCGGTAATGGAGGCGGGCTCGTCACATACGACAACAATTACTTCCTGTGCCGCGCTACAGAAATTAACCACATTACCTGAAATACCCGCACCAGTATCCACCACCAGTACATCCAGCGCATAACCCAGTTCGCTGAATGCCTGAATCAGACCGGCCTGTTCCATTGGCTGTAAATTTGCCATCCTGCTCACCCCGGAGGAAGCTGGAATAATTTTTAAATTTGCCGGGCCTTCTACGACCACTTCTTCCAGGGTACGCTCGCCACTGATAACATGAGATAAATCATAGGATGGATTCAGGCCAAGCAAGACATCAACATTTGCCAGCCCCAGATCCGCATCCATTAACATTACTTCCCGATTCATTTTCGCCAGTGCGACCGAAAGGTTAACCGAAATATTCGTTTTACCCACGCCACCCTTGCCACTGCTGACAGCAATAACTTTAACGGGTTTTGCGTTAACGATGCGGCGCAGACCATCCGCCTGATCAAGTACTACTTCAGATGTTTGCATTATTAATCATCCCCCCAAACATAAAAGCAAGCTCTTTATCTGAGGGCTTTCTATTTGCCTTTTGCATTAGTTTAACTGCCTCTTTAACCAGTAATTGTCCGCGTGCCGGATGTAAATCATCCGGCACTTTCTGCCCGTCGCTGACGTAAGCAACCGGCAATTTTTTTTCAATTAATACCGATAATACTTCGCCTAAGCCAGACGCTTCATCTATTTTTGTTAAAAAACAGCCATCAAGTTCAATCTGGCCGAAGGTATCAATCACTTCCTCCTGCAACCCCATCTGTCCGGTTGCCGATAACACTAAATAATTTTTTATCGGCTGCGACTCGATATTGAGTGTTGCCAGTTGTTCGGCAAGACGCTGATCATGCTGACTAACACCAGAGGTATCAACCAGCACTAATTTTTTATCATTGCTGTGATTTAACGCCGCCTGTAATTCTGCTTTATCTGCTGCAATCTGCACCGGAACGCCAAGTATGCGGCCATAGGTGCGAAGTTGTTCGTGTGCACCAACACGGTAACTGTCGGTCGTTACCAATGCAATATTGCGACGACCATGACGCAGCGCAAACCGGGCTGCCAGTTTAGCAATGGTTGTCGTCTTGCCTACACCAGTGGGGCCCACTAATGAAATTACGCCACCATCACGCATGAGATCGTCTTCATCAATCTGTATCATTCTAGCAAGCAGCTGTAGTGCCTCCAGCCAGCTCCGTTTACTTAAACCCTGCTTAAGCATTTGCGTCGCAATTTTCTCACACAGTGCCGCACTAAGACCCAGTGCCATTAACTGCTTTAACAGACTGGCATGCAGCGGCTGTATCCTTTCCATCTCACCCCAGGAAAACTGCATCAGTGGTGCTTCCATGATATTACGCAAACCTTTTAACTCACCCTGTATTTTCTCCAGCTCTTTATTACTGTTGGTTTCGTCAAAAACGTCAGCCCTTCTCGCTACACCAGGCGGGTCAATATTGTTATCGACTGAAGTGGCGTAATCGTCAGCCTGCAGATCAAAAGCTGAGGCAACTTTGGGTGAAGAGTCAAAGCGGGTGGTCGCAGTGTCTGTATTTTTTGAATAGTTTCCGCTGGGTATTTTTTCCTTAACGGGAGTTCCCACCGCTGGCTCGACACCAGTTTTCTTCCCCCCTGGGCGTCTTAAATAAATTTCGTTTTGTGTCTGTTCTGGCTCAGTCAGTCGCACTGGATTACCTAATGACGCATTGACTAATGCATCTTCATAATCCAGTGCGGCAATTATTTCAACACCACCAGAGACTTTTCGATTAGAAAGAATAACAGCATCCGGCCCCTGATCTTCACGCAACTCACGTAGCGCGGTTCTCGCGTCAGCCGCAAAATAACGTTTCATTTTCATAAAACATGCTCCATTCTCATTACCGCCGTTACCACGTTATGTCATTGACAATTTTTCACCACCGCTTTCCTGATCGACCCGTAAACACCATTTTCAGGCGTTATTGCGAAGGTTTAGTCTGGCTATTGTCTGCTCGCTATTGCCTTAGTTAATGCTCGCGCCCTGTCCACCAATGGCGGCCACAACACGTATCTGTTTACTGTCGGGAACTTCGTTATAAGCAAGTACATGCAGATTTGGTGCCAAACTTCTAAGCAGGCGTGCAAGCGTCGGCCGCAAGGCAGGAGAAACCAGTAAAACGGCGGCTTTATCTTCTGCCTCCTGCTGCTGTACACGCTGATTTAATTCGGTAATCATCTGCTCTGCCAAACCTGGATCGATGCCCAAACCTGATTCTGGCGCGGTTTGTACCGATTGCAATAGAATCTGTTCCAGTTCCGGGCTGAGCGAAATTACCGCCATCTCCGGCGACATGCCATTAATGTGCTGATAAATCTGACGCGACAATGCGGCACGTACTGCGGCCGTTAAAATGTCAGAGTTTTGACTATGTGGGGCATGTTCCGCCAAAGTTTCGGCAATGGTTCGCATATCACGAATGGGCACACCCTCTGCCAGCATATTCTGCAGCACTTTCAGCACGGCCCCCAGTGGCAACAGTTTTGGCACCAGATCTTCAACCAGTTTAGGTGAGGTTTTTGCTAGCATATCTAATAGATGCTGAACTTCTTCATGACCAATTAATTCGTGCGCATGTTGATGCAATAAGTGACTCAGGTGTGTCGCAATAACAGTGCTCGTATCAACTACGGTATAACCCAGCGTCTGCGCTTCATCACGCATTGCGCCTTCAATCCAGACTGCCTTTAGACCAAAGGTTGGGTCACGGGTTTCTATTCCCCGGAGCTCACCGTAAACCTGACCTGGATTGATTGCCAGTTCACGATCAGGATGAATCTCACCTTCACCTAGTGGCACACCCATTAAGGTTATCCGATAAGCTGTCGGCGATAGTTCCAGGTTGTCACGAATATGTACTGCCTGAACCAGAAAGCCAAGCTCCTGCGATATTTTCCGGCGCACACCTTTTATCCGCGACATTAACTGACCGCCCTGAGATTTATCCACCAGAGGAATTAGACGATAACCCACTTCCAGGCCGATAACATCAACCAGCGGAACATCTTCCCAGCTTAATTCTGCTGGTTTTGATTCGCTATCATCCGGGACTTCCGTTTCACTTTCTACTGCCTGCTGCGCTGTCTGCTCATTCCGTTTTACGATAAAGTATGCAACTCCGCCAAATAGCGCGCCCAGGGTTAAAAATACCAGGTTTGGCATTCCGGGAATTAACCCCAGCGAGCCCACAATAGCTGCGGTAATAGCAATCGGGCGCGGGTTATTTAACAACTGCATAACAACCTGTGAGCCCATGTCATTCGCGGCTGATGCGCGGGTTACCGCAATGGCTGCCGCCGTCGACAATACCAGTGATGGCAGTTGCGCCACCAGTCCATCACCGATAGTTAACAAGGTGTAGTTATGCGCTGCCTGAGCAAAATCCAGCCCATGATCAAGCATGCCAATACCCAGGCCAAATACAATATTAATAAATAAAATTAAAATACCGGCAATCGCATCACCGCGAATAAATTTACTGGCACCATCCATCGAACCATAAAAATCGGCTTCACCAGAAATCTCCCTGCGACGTACCCGCGCCTCTTCCTGCGTGATTAAACCGGAGTTTAAATCTGCATCCACTGCCATCTGTTTACCGGGCATGGCATCCAGAGTAAACCGTGCATTCACTTCTGAGATACGCCCCGCTCCCTTGGTGACGACCACAAAGTTAATAATCGTGAGCACGGCAAAAACCACCAGCCCCACCACATAGTTCCCTCCGACAACAAATTCGCCAAAGGCTTTAATTACATTCCCTGCTGCTCCCGGCCCCATGTGCCCATGTAGCAGAACGACTCGGGTGGAGGCAACATTTAGTGATAGTCGCAACAATGTGGCAACCAGCAGGACAGTTGGAAACATATCAAAATCCAGTGGTCGTATGGTGTAAACCACGACCAATAATACTACCAACGAGAGCGCAATGTTAAAGGTGAAAAACAGATCCAGCAGCATCGGTGGTAATGGCAAAATCATCATCGCCAGCATTGCCACGACCAGAAACGGAGTTCCAAGACCCGATAGCATTGAAATACGAAGAGGATTCATGGTGATAGCGGTACTCATATTTTGCCTCGTTGCTTGTTAACAATTAAAGTTCAGGACGATCATCTTCATCCGGGTGCTGCATAGCATCAACCAGCTCATCCGGGATGGGTAAATCTGTCGGATGCAGCGGTTGTTCATAACCATACTGGCCGGCAACATTCAGTTGATAGATATAAGAAAGAATATTCGCGACGGCAACATACAGACCGGCAGGAATTTCATGATTAATCTCGGTACTGGCATAAAGCGCACGCGCCAGTGGTGGCGCTTCAACCAGGGTGACATTGTTTTGTGTGGCGATACTACGAATTTTTGCAGCAACAAAATCCGCACCTTTTGCAACCACCACTGGCGCACCCATTTTTTCCTGATCATACGACAGTGCAACGGCAAAATGCGTGGGGTTAGTAATAATCACATCCGCATCCGGTACTGCCTCCATCATTCGACGCTGCGATAACTCCTGTTGCAATGAACGAATGCGGCCTTTTACTTCGGGGCGACCTTCCGTTTCTTTCGCTTCGTCTTTCACTTCCTGTAACGACATTTTTAATTGTTTGCTGTGCTGAAATAACTGAAACGGTATGTCTACGAGAGCAACGACAATCAGCACACTGCTGTAGGCCAGAAAGGACCAGAGACATAATCTCGCCAGATGGGTTAACGCACTCACCAGTGGCTCAGAACTTAAGCCAGTTAACTGGCCGATTAAAGACCAGATCATGGCTGCTGAGATAGCCGCAACCAGCGCAAATTTTGCCAGCACTTTAACCAGTTCCATCAAGCCTTTAATAGAAAAAATTCTGCCCATACCTTTTATCGGATCCAGTTTTTCCAGTTTAAAGCTAACGGCTTTCATGCTGAAAGACCACCCCCCCAGCCCCATTGGAGTCAGCGCAGTTGCTAGAAAAGTAAGCAGTAACAGGGGCACCATCAACCACAGACCTTGCAATAGCATCCTGCCGAAAAACTCCATCATCGTGGTATTATTAAGTTCGTGAAAATGGTCGATGATCAGACTATGTGTCAGGATAGCTTTTAAGCCATCCAGCATACTGCCCCCAAAAAATATTAATCCGCCTGACGAAGCCATGAGTAATACCATTGTATTGAGTTCTTTTGAGCGCGGCACCTGCCCCTTTTCACGCGACTCCTGCAACCGTTTCGGGGTCGCCTGTTCGGTTTTTTCCTGGGCACTGTCTTCTGACATACGGTTACCTTCTACGGCTTCAGGCCGAAAGAATAAAATCCTGCATTAATCCAAACGCCTGATTAAGCAAACTGCTAAGATGGTCGGTAAGAGTAGGCAAAATAATAATCAGAAAAATCATACCAACCAATAACATAATTGGAAAACCTACCGAAAAAATATTTAACTGTGGCGCGGCTTTTGCTGTAACGCCAAAAGCGATATTCACCAGTAATAACGCCGCAACCGCAGGCAGTGCGATTAAAACCCCATCAGAAAACATGGTGCCACCCCAGTTCACCAGTTGCCATAAACCTTTAACTGAAGGCACGGCCAGACCGACGGGAAGCTGATTAAAACTTTCAGCGACCGCTTTAATCAGCAGTAGATGCCCATTTAAGGCCAGGAAAATTAATGTCACCATGATGAGTAATGCCTGGCTAATAACCGGCACCTGAACGCCATTCTGAGGATCAATAATAGACGCGAAACCAAGTCCCATTGCCGTTGCAATACTCTGCCCTGCAATCACAAATGCCGCAAACACCATCTGTAAAATAAACCCCATAGCCAGGCCAATAAATACCTGATATACACTGATGAGCACGGCTTTAAAACTGATTAAATCAACCGCAGGTGGTGGTGGAATAATGGGTAATACAACCCAGGCAATCAACAATGAAAGCATAACGCGTACTTTTACCGGCACACTGCGTGCCGACATAATCGGCGCAGATGAGAACATTGCACCAATACGCATAAATGGCCAAAGTAAACTCGCCAGCCATTTCATCATCTCAGCATCGGTTACAGTTATCACCGCAAATTCATCCGTTAACCAATGAGAGTAGGAATGCTCTGGATTAATTGAATAGAGAAATCAGTTAACAGGCCGAGCATCCATGAGCCAAAAAACATTAGCGTTAATGCCAGTACAATTAGCTTGGGAATAAAAGATAAAGTTGCTTCCTGAATTTGTGTTGCAGCCTGTATCATGCCAACGATCAAACCAATAGCTAACGCGGATAACAATAGCGGAGCAGACAGTAACACTGTTACCCAAAGCGCATTACGCCCTATATCAAGAACCATTTCAGGAGTCATCACTTTACCTCACTATAAATAAAATTAAACAACAAAACTTGATGCCAGCGTGCCCATAATTAGCGACCAGCCATTAATCAGCACAAACAACATTAACTTGAAAGGCAAAGAAATGATCATTGGAGACAACATCATCATACCCATTGACATCAATACACTGGAAACAACCAGATCAATAATTAAAAAAGGAATAAACAATATAAAACCTATTTGAAAAGCTGTTTTTAACTCACTGGTAACAAAGGCTGGCAGTAGAATTGAAAACGGAACTTTTACATTCGGATCAAGTTTTCCTTTGCCTGCAATATTTGCGAACATAGCAAGATCCGTTTCACGCGTCTGTTTAAGCATGAAGCCATAAAAAGGTTTTGACACTTCTTCCAGCGCCACTTCCGAACTCATTTTATTATTAAGATAAGGTTTTATCCCGGTAATATATGCAGTGTTAAATACTGGTGCCATAATAAAAAAAGTAAGAAAAAGTGAAAGCCCAAGTAAAATTTGGTTTGAAGGTGTCTGCGCTGTCCCTAGTGCCTGGCGTAAAATTGACAATACGATAATAATTCGGGTAAATGACGTTGTCATAATCAGTGCTGCTGGCAACAGACTGAGGATCGTCATCATCACCAGTATCTGAATTGTCACTGAATAAGTTTCTCCACCATTCGCCGCAGGCGTTACGGTAAGTGCAGCCAGCCCCGGAACCGCAGAACAATTTTCTGTTACCAGAAGCAGTGCAACAGTAAGCAGACTAAATAGAATTTTTTTTGCCGTTAAGAATCTCATGATTTTTTCCTGAGCAGTGCCGCTGCGAGATTTTGCGAAAAACTGTACTTATGATTTGAGGATGCATCTGAAAGTTTTATTTTTTCTGCGGCACGTATATTTTCATCACTTATACTGACTGAATCATGTTTACCGGCTACATTATCTGTTTTCTCTTTATCCGAGTAATCACCGGAATCCAGCACATGCAACAGGTTAATTCTCCCTGTTGATACGCCTAATACTAACTTAGCCTCACCAGCCTGAACTATAACAATACGCTCACGCGAGCCCATATTAATGCCGCCAATAATTTTCAAACCGGAATTATTTCCAGAACTCATGCGGTTAAATCGTTTTGCTATCCAGGCAAGCGTAATAATACTTACCAACACAACCAGCAACCCACTAAATAACTGTAATAGGTAACTATTGCTATTTTTTAATAATGGTTTTATATTTTTATTAACAGAGGCCTTGTCTTTGGCAGAAGATATTGTCCGCGCTGAAACAATATTAATTATTTCATTTTTATTTGCATAGGCTGGCAACGTAAAAAACAGCAAGCATAGGCTAATAAAAATAAATAAAATATTATTTTTATTCATGTTGTTTTTTGTTGAAAACAAATATCTCATTATGGTCATAATATTTATTTAAAAACCTGTCTAAGTATTTTTCCAGATTAGATTTTAACGTAGTTTTTTAACTCGTTCTGCCGGGCTAATCACATCGGTCAGGCGAATACCAAATTTTTCATTTACCACCACAACCTCTCCATGTGCAATTAAAATACCATTGACCAATACATCCATTGGTTCACCAGCAAGACGATCCAGCTCCACCACTGACCCCTGATTAAGCTGGAGTAAATTCTGAATAGATATTTCAGTACGGCCTATCTCCATTGATAATGTCACTGGGATATCCAAAATAACTTCCATGTTTGTTTCTATACTGCCTAATGCGGCACTGTTATCATTTAAATTCTGAAACTCTGCACGCTCTACATCTTCTTTATCACTGCTAGCCGTGGTTTCAGCATCACTTGTTTCTTCTGTTGCTGTTGATGCTTCTGTTGCTGTTGCTTTTTCAGCTGCCTCAACATCACTTTGTTCTGCCATTGCCGCAGCCCAGTCATCACCTGCATCGGCATTGGCTTCATCTTTATTGTTTGGCGTTTCAGGTGTGTCACTCATATTTATTTCCTCAATACTTAATCATCAGGTCTGATAATATTTAATTTTTTTCCTACTCCAGCTGTTTCTGCAACCCTTCCTGTACCGCACCCATTACTATATCTTCTTCAGATTCATAATTTGGACGCTCTACAGGCTCGACAAACTGAATAGCATTTTTGCCATTGGAAACCCCTAAAGAACCTTTAAAGACCGGAACACTTTCTGCACAAACGGTCACCATCTCAGGCAATTCAACAGGAATAATATCGCCCGCATTTAAATTCAGCACTTCGCCAACAGTCAGCTTGGTGTATCCCATCGAACTTTTAATTTTAAGTGGAGCCTGCTTGATTTCATCTTTTAAGGCTCGACGCCAACGATGATCAATACTAACCGTGTCACTCTGAGTACCCGAGTCCAGAAGACTGCGTATGGGTTCTAACATTGAATAGGGCATTACCACATGAAATTCACCACCGCCACCTTCAAGCTCCATTTTAAAAATGGACACAACAACCACTTCAGTTGGACTAACAATATTTGCAAACTGGGGATTAATTTCTGAACTCAGATATTTAAAGTTCAGCTTAATAATGGGTTCCCAGGCTTTTTTTAATTCGACAAATGCATTATTGATCAATAACTGGATAACCCGATTTTCGGTTGGGGTAAAGTCTCTACCTTCAATACGTGTGTGATAACGCCCATCACCACCAAAAAAATTATCCACTGTGGCAAAAACAAGCTTCGGGTCAATAACAAATAATCCCGTTCCTCTTAACGGGTTAATATTTATCATATTCATACTGGTCGGCATAAATAGACCACGCACATATTCTGAAAACTTTACAATTTTTACGCCACTAACAACCACCTCTGTGGTGCGGCGTAACATATTAAACATACTAATTCGCATATAACGGGTAAAACGCTCATTTACCATATCCAGCGTTGGCATACGCCCACGTATAATTCGATCCTGGCTGCCAAGGTCATAAACGATTGCTTCGCCATCTTCTGCCAGAAGATCTGGCTTAGTATCAACATCCCCACTATCAACACCGTTTAACAGGGTATCTATTTCATCTTGTGACAAATGCTCGTTCACGCTTTTATCCTGTCTATTTTTATTAAGAAATATATTCTATATATCAACTAAATAGCTTTTATCACTGAACAACAAATGACGTAAAATATGCGGATTCAACACCATGAGGAATAGCTTTACTGCCTTCCATTTTTTCCAGCGTCAAATTGACATCACTTGCTATATCCTGAAGCAGCTTCTCCTTGCCTTTTTTGGTTCCCATAACTTTTGATTTCTGATCGCCGAACAACATCAGCAGACTGCTTCGAATGGCCGGCATATGTAATTTAATCTGATCTTTTACATCACTGTTGTGCATCAATAAATCAACTGAAAACTGCATAAACCTTACTGGCCCCTGATCGTTAAAACTCACGACAAATTTAGGGTCAAGCGACGTATAAATTGCCGGGCCTTTTTCAACCTCTATATTGCCTTCCTCCTGGTCACTATTTTCTGCGTCACTGGCGGGTGTATTAGCCGCTGTATCTGCTGACTTTTTCTGATCTGCTTTAACAGCGACAGCATCTGTTTTACTGCCACTCATAAAAAAGACTGTCGTTCCTACCGCGCCACCAACCACAACAATGGTAAGTACAATTGCAATAATCACTATTTTCACGGTGCTTAAACTCTTTTTTACCGACTGTTCACTCTCGTCTTTATTGTCCTCATCCCTATCATCTATTCTGTTTCTTTTATCTGCCATTACGCTTACCTGTCTCAGTGTTTAATCAATGCGATGGCCCACTCACCCCACGGTGTGTCGGCTCAGCCGTTGATCAATGAATTTATCTGAGTACAAAGCAAAACCCATGCCATCAAATAAAACTTAATGAATTCATATAGTTAGATTTTTTATTGCTTTTCTGATGTTTTTTTGACGGCACCCCATAACAAAAACGACATTATTTCGCCCCGACATTGCACAACAGACAAAAAATTGCCAGCCGCATAAAAATAATCTTTTACCTACAACTTCAGCCTGTATCTAACTGAAAGTTAAAGAAAGTTTCCCATTAACCGATACTATCTATAACCACAAACTATTTTGCATCAACTCTTTCTAATGCTAAAACAAGCTGAATTATTTGGCACCTTAAGCCAGCGCCTCCTGATTGAAGTCCAACCTGCGTCAAACGGATGAATAACCGAAATGTATCACTGTCGTCTTAACCCGCTAATCTATAGCACTTTCTGCTTATCCTTTGGCATTGCGCTCTCCTGCCTGCCTGCACAAGGGAGTACACAGGATTTAACTTTAGCACCAGATATCGCTTTTTTTTATGGACATTCCCTGCCATTGCAGGCACTACAGAATTTTGACCAGCTTGTGGTACAACCTGATCATGTTAGCGCAGCACAGCGACACCAACTCCAGCAGGCTGGCGTTCAATTACTTGCGTATGTCAGTATTGGTGAAATAGCGGCTGATGATCCACAGCACAAAAAACTAAAAAAAGACTGGATTATCGGTTCTAATCCCAACTGGAACAGTAGCGTGCTGGATGTGCGCAAGACAGAAGTCGACCAGTTTCTGTGGCAAACCTATATCCGACCGGTGATGAAAGCAGGTTATCAGGGGGTTTTTCTGGATACGCTGGACAGTTATCAGCTAGTGAGCAAAACAACACGGCAACGCCAGGCCTATGAACAGGGACTGGTGCGGATTATTAAACATATAAAAAACCGCTGGCCACAGGCTATTATTATTCTCAATCGGGGCTTTGAAATTATTCCCCGTGTTGCCAAACAGATCAATGGCGTGGTGGCCGAATCATTATTTTCCGCCTTTAACGGCGATAAAAAGGGCTATTCCATCGTATCAAAAGTCGATCGTGACTGGCTCATCGCCGCCTTACACCGGATTCAGAAAACGTACCACCTGCCGATAACAGTCCTTGATTACCTGCCTGACAATCGCTGGCAGGAAGCCGCCACGCTGGCAAAAAAAATTGCGGCACTGGGCTTTGTCCCGTGGATCAGTGATGGGCATCTAAACAGCATGGGACGTGGACGTTTGCGCCCGGTGCCCCGAAAAATTCTGGCATTGTATGACGATAAAAAATCCTTATATGATGATAGAAAGGATGACGTTTATCATAGCAATGTCCATCGCCGGCTGGCTGAACCACTGGAATATATGGGGTATCAACTGGTTTACCTGAATATCAACCGGCATCCATTGCCACCCATGAATTTACGTGGCCGTTATGTGGGCATTGTTAGCTGGTTTAGTGGCCGGCCGCTGAAAAAATCAAAACAACAATTGTGCAAATGGTTTAAATACCAGCACCAGAACGGACTGTATATTTCAATTTTCGGACAACTGCCTGCCGCTAGCCAGTGCAATAAATTATTCCATCTTAAAACGGTGAATAACCTCTCAGATAAAAAATTCAGCATCAGCCAGCGGCAAAAATCCGTTGGTCAGTTTGAAGCCAGGTTAAGAATACGCCGGTTCCAGATGCCGACTATTACATCCACCCAGACTACCGCCACACGCTGGCTACAATTCAAAACACAACAGGACACCACTATTGATCCCATTGTGGTTGATGACTGGGGCGGCTATGCACTGTCACCCTATGTCACCGTTGATGGTGCGGATGGCACGTCCAAATGGCTATTTAATCCTTTTGATTTTTTACGTAAAAGTTTACGTCTTGCGGTTATTCCGGCGGTGGATATTAGCACCGAAAGCGGCCGCCGTATTCTGACTATCCATATTGATGGTGATGGTTTTGTTTCCCGTGCTGAGCTACCAGGCACACCTTATGCCGGTGCCGTGATTCGTGACCGAATACTGAAACATTACCGTCTGCCAACCACAGTATCGATTATTGAAGCAGAAATTGGTAGTAAGGGCTTATACCCGAAACAGAGTCCGCAACTGGAAAAAATTGCCCGTTCTATTTTCAAGCTTCCCTATGTAGAAATCGCTACCCATACCTTCAGTCATCCTTTTTTCTGGCAGGTCTTTGATGGTGATTATAATGTCGGCAAGGAGGCGTATGGTTTAAACCTGCCGGTACCCGGTTACAAACTTAATCTAAAAAGGGAAATTATCGGTTCGACTGACTACATCAACAAGCACCTTGCACCAAAAAATAAACACGTCAAAATGATACTCTGGTCGGGAAATACTTGGCCTGTTGCCCGCGCTATCAAGATGGCAACAGATGATGGCCTGCTCAATGTAAATGGCGGCGATACCTGGCCGCTGCCCTACCGTAATTCTATCTCCATGATCTGGCCGGCAGGTCGCCCGACTGACGGCGGCTTACAGGTTTACGCACCCGTGCTCAATGAGGATGTTTACACTAATAACTGGCATGGGCCATATTATGGTTATCGAGAGGCCATCTATTCTTTTAAATATCTGGAAACACCTCGGCGTTTAAAACCCATTGGTATTTATTACCATTTCTATTCTGGCACCAAACTCGCTTCTCTCCATGCACTGAAACAGGTTTATAACTGGGCGCTGAAACAACACCCGATTCCACTTTATCTCAGCCAGTATGCACAGCGGGCGAATGCCCTTTATCAGGCCAGTCTGGCACAACGGTTAGACGGTGGCTGGTCGATTAATACGGCAACCTATATTCACACTTTGCGACTGCCAACAAAAATGGGGTGGCCAAATCTAACACGCAGCCGAGGAATTGCCGGTTACCGCAAAGGTGTCGATGGTGTTTATGTCAGCCTGAGTTCAACCACACCGGTTTTGTATTTACAGCCAAACCCGGATCAACAACTTCATCTGGTGGACTCCAATGGCGTGGTTAAATACTGGCGGCACCGTAAAAAAAGCATTCAATTAAGCCTGCACGCAAATGTTGCTTTGCAATTATCCGTTGCCCCGGCCAGATCCTGTGAATTAAAAGCCGCCCATCACCGCTACCAGAGCCGCACTCAGGGTAACCAGCAAATTTTTTCATTACCAGTAAAAACGCTGGAGAAGGCGACGCTTGTCTGTCATTAGACTCAAAACACTGCGCGGTGACGACTATCGCCGTGAACACCTGGTTAATGTTCCGGCTCTGATCTCAATGGCTGTGGTTATCAGCCTGGCACTGATTTTACTGTTCCCTAAAAAGGCTGTTTTCAGTGATCCCGTTTATACCAGCTCACCCGATGCCCTCTCTATTGCCTATTTAAAGCTACTGCTGAAATCAGACCCGGATAATGCCGAACTGCGCCTCTCCCTGGTCAAACAACTCTATGCCACCGGGCAACTCAAACAGGCAATGAGTGCCATTAATCCGCTGGTAGCCAATGCCCCGGTCAGGATTAAGACGCAGGTTTTCAACCTGAATGTAAGACTGATTGCTCAACACTATTTTGCACAGCGAGGAAAAGCCCGACACACGGTTTTTCTTGACTTACAAACAGCATTCAACCTGGCTCTTAATGCTGCCACCACTTTACCTGAACTCAGAACAGTTTATAGCATGGCGCAACAATGGGCATCATCACCACAACAGCTGGTCATGCTCAGAAAAATTATCGCGCAGACAACCATGCCACAACAGAAAGTTGGCTGGATGCTTAAAGCATCCAAGCTGGCGCTGGCTCAAAACCAGCTTTCTGCGGCGACAAAATGGCTGGAGCAGGCCTACAATAACAGCACCGCCGCCGGGAATAACCGGCCTCGACTGGCTGCGCAGCTATTAAAGACTTTACTGGCAACCGGCAATCCCAATAAGGCATTGCAAAAAACCCCCTATTACATTAAACACAACCCACACAACCGCAACCTTCTGCAGTTAGCAATATCCATTGCACAACAAACCGGACACACTGATTTACAAGATCGCTGGCTAACAATGGCGACCCAACTTGAGCCAGAGAACATGAACTATAACCGCCGCTTAATGCAACTTAAGCTGGCCACCGGACAGTTAAAACTGGCCGCAAAACTGGCCGATATTCGACTACAACATACACCACTAACGACAGCAGAACGCACCCAGATTGCACGTTTATATGAATGGGCTGGACAACCACATAAAGCGCTGAAACAATGGTACTGGCTGGCGATGCACAACAGGCAACCAACGAAGGAGGCCGCACAGCGCGCGTTGAAATTAGCCATTGGCCTGTTTCATTATCAACAGGCAACCCGACTGTATGAACACCTTGAAAAACAGCGCCCATTAAATCTTGCTGAGCAAAAAGAATTGACTGGTCTGTATTTGATCCAGGGTGAAACAGATAAGGTTAGAAACAGTTACCTGAAATATTTACAACAACACCCACACAGCAAAACTGTCTGGACAGCATTGGCTGGGCTGTATGTCAGCCTGCAGCAATTACCCCAGGCCGCAGCAACCTATGAAACCATCGATAAACGCTTTGGCCTCACTGACAGGCAGTTACTGGATCTGGAAAACATCTACTGGCTATTGGGTGAACCAGAAAAAGCCCAGGAAAAATTACTGGCGCATCGGGTAACGAAACCTGCGGATGAAAATGCCTACTGGAAAGCACGCACCGATATGGCATGGTATCTGGATGACCTTGACCAGATTGATGGAATTTACGACTTTTTACTGTCGCGCAATAAAAACCAGCCGGTTACTTTTTCCATGCTGAACCAGTTAATGCTGTTATATGCCACCGATAAAGATTATGTAAAAAGCACGCATCTGGCTATGCTTGGCTGGCAGCACTCACAGCAGCCACATTATGCGCTCAGCGCTTTAAATTATGCCATCCTGAATGCCAGAAAAACACAGCAATGGCATCAGGCAGCACAGATTGTTCGCCGCATTAATAACAGCAACCACACTTTGGCACTTAAGAAGAACAGCCAATACTGGTTAGCGCTTGCCCGCATTGCTCGGCAACAACAACAATGGCCACAGGCAGTCAATTACCTGCAACAGGCGGCTTTGCTCTCACCCCATAATGTCCAGCCTGAACTTTCTCTGCTGTGGTTACTTATCGAGCGACACAAAGAAAAAAGTCCGCAGCTAAAAACCGCGTTGATCAGCAGCATCCAGCGTTTTGGCCAAAACCCATACCTGCTTGATGCTCAGGCATCGGGCTGGGCCGCACTGGGACAATATGATATTGCGGTACGCTGGTATCGGCGCTCACTGCCAAAACATAAACAGGACTGGCCGTGGCTACTGGATTATGCGTATGCATTGCAGCAGAACGGACAAACACTCGCTGCCTGGCGAGTGCGGCGCTATACTCTGGCATGGATGCAACGGTATCCCCAGACCGCCGCAAAAAAACAAAACGGCCGCAACTGGAAAACCAGTTATTTACGTCTGGTACGCGAATTTCGTGGCAAGACAGCAGGCTGGATAATGGCCAGAAAATTTGTTGCGGATACTGCTGGCAGTTTGTCTAATAATCGCCAGATGCAACAAAACTGGCTGCCATTACTGACTGCATGGTCACTGGCTGACAACAATGAAGCCCTCAGTACCCGATTACAGGCACAGGCCAAAATATTACAGATCAAACTGCCAGCCTGGCAGCGCTTAAGCCTGGCATTACAGCAACATGACAGCACCACGATTGAAGCATTACTCAACAGTGACCAGCCGCTACCACTGGCAGACAAAATGCAGGCGCTGGCACAGAATGGTTATCATGCCAGGGCATTGGCATTCGGCCTCTCCCATCTTGACTCCACACTTTCCACACAAAATCTTCAGCAACTTCGTGCCACGACTACATCCATTCGCAGCGAGCAACCCAATGGCATCAAGCTGGGCTTATATGCTGAGCAGTTAGGCGACATAAGTATGTTCGGCCCCCAGTTGCATTATGCCCGTGCAACGGATGACGGTATCACGCTGATTGATACTCAGAGGTTAAGCACCACCGGGCAAAAAAGTCTGCTAAACCACTGGCCAGATGAAAAAAATATACGTTTTACTCACATCAGCTTTACCTCTACAGCCACTCGTAGCTGGTCTCTAGGCATAGACAAACGCATCAATGGCAGCCAGCCTGAATTCGCTTTCAACCAGTCTTTCTCTGTTTACAATGGACTGACTGTCAGGATTTCTGCCGGGCTGCAACAACGCAGTAAAATCAGTGCCAGCGCCTATGAACTGGCCAATTGGAATCACCTTGCACTCAGCAACAGTTATTCATTTGACAGCCGCACCATCCTCAATAGCCAGCTCAGGTGGAATCAGTATAATTCTATCTGGGGCGATTTTCTGGGACAGGGCTTTGACCTCAACTTGAATCTCAATCATACACTTTTTACCCGTACCCCCAAATGGCAGCTACATAGCGAAATACAATGGAGCAGGATTAATACCGTGAAACAGCTACCGGCTAATATTCTGCCCTATTTCACCAGCCCTCCTGATATTAGTTCCGTATTAACCGATCAGTTTGGCCGCATTGGTTTCGGCTCCACGCTACAACATGGCGTACCGGGTATGCTGGCACATCAACTTGGCTCTCCCCACTGGCTACTGGATCTGGACACCGGCTTCCAATGGACGCGTGGCCGCCTCGACTGGGGCCTGTCCGGCGGTTTCGGCTGGCGGATACTGGGTGATGATGAGCTGGCACTCACTGCCAGTTACAGCAACGATGCACGCGGGGCTGGCAACACATATAAAATATGGTTAGGCTATAATAAGTATTTCGGTCGCTAAAATTATACTAATAAACCGATTAATGAGTGAAAAATGCAAAATAGAATAAAACCCGCCTGGCTTTTTTTTGGATGCCTGCTTATTCCTCTACTAAGTGCCTGTTCCGTTGACCAGATCTACCATAATAAAGCCTTAGATAATCAGGCAAACTGGGTACTGTTGCCGATAGTTAACCGTTCGCAGACCCCGCAGGCTGGCGAACGCGTGGAAGCTATTCTGGTTTCTTTATTACGCAGTCGTGGCATCACCCATATCACCCATTACCCCAAAACCCCACAATCACAGATTTTAATGATGCTTGATGACCAGACACGCTATAACAAAGCACTAAAATGGGCTTCAACACAGCAGTTTCGTTATGCCATCACTGGCACCGTTGAAGAATGGCGATATAAAGCCGGACTGGATGGTGAACCGGCAGTTGGCGTGACGCTGCAGGTCATTGATCTACGCCAGCATAAAAAAGCCCCTGCCAGCAAAATAGCCGCCATCGTAGCAAGCGGACAGGAAACACTGCCGGTACTCTGGTCTGCCACGGGTGCACGTACTGGCTGGGGAAGTGAAGGCATTGCTGCTACCACCCAAAAGTTATTAAATAAACTGTTAAATGGGATGGTTTTTATTCAACACAACAATTAAGTGCTGCAAAGATGGAACCCTTTATCTACCGTAACCGGCTGGAACAACTTAAACCCAAGACTGGCTGGCAAGCCTGGTTTGAGATGATACTAATCACGGCCATCACTCTGGGATTAAGTGCCTGGCACCGCCCCAATGACCCCTTTTTTATCCACTCATCATTCCCCTGGCCACTCATGGGGCCTGTAATCGTGGGTTTACGTTATGGCTTTTTCTTCGGTTTTATCAGCGATTTAATCATACTTGCCGTGGTGGCCATCAGCCTGCGACTGCAATGGATAAACCTGACCGCTTTCCCTTATGAGTACGCTATTGGTTTAACCGCAATCGCTATGCTGGTGGGCGAGTTCCGTGATGTCTGGGGACGTCGAATTGAACATTTACAAGGTTCCAATGATTATCGCCAGGTACGTTTAAACGAATTTACCCGCAACTACCACCTGCTCAAGGTTTCGCATGATCGTCTTGAACAACAGGTTGCAGGCGGTGGCCACAGCCTGCGTGAAGGCCTGCGCTCTATCCGTACAAAATTGTCATCTGAGCACAATACGGGTCTGGATACAGAGATTGCACAGGCGCTACTGGCGATGATGGTGGAGTACGGTAACTTACAGAAAGCCGCTTTATTTGCTAGCCAGATAGATAAAAACAACAACCCAACCGAGCATTTAATGGCACAGCCTTATGCCCAGTTAGGCAACAGTGACTCATTGAATCCGAATGACCCGCTAATTCGTCATAGCATTAAGACTCGGAAACTGGTAAGTATTCGCCCACAGGCAGGAAACAATGTCAGCAATCACAGTCAGTTACTCGCCTGTATCCCGTTGATTGATGCAGAGAATCGGCTCTGGGCTGTCGTAGCGATTGAGATGATGCCTTTTTTTTCTTTTGAGAAAAAAAATCTACGCCTGCTCACCATTCTAGCTGGGCATATGGCTGACCTGCTAAACGCCCATGCAACCATATCGTCGGTTGCTGATGAAGACTTTACCAGTCTGGCGATGAATTTAAAACGTGGTTTGCACGATCAGCGCGAATTTGACATTCCCGCCGTCCTGCTCGTTTTTGAAGTTGATGGCACCAATACCAGCGCCCTACAGTTTATCGACCTGATTCAACGAACCCAGCGCGGCCTTGACATTATTGTTCACCAGCAGCGTAAACACCTCCACCAGTTAATTATTCTGCTACCATTAACCGATGAACTGGGACTGGCGGGCTATCGCCAGCGACTGGACGATTTAATGAAATCAGAATGCGGTTTAAACCTTTCTACACTGCCACTGAAAACCGCCCAGCATCTATTGCAGAACCAGTCTTTACTGAATCAATTCGTTACACAGAGGATATGGGATGGGAACCGTCTGGCTCAGCATTCTGGCGATTGCCTTTGAGGCCGCAGGTATCACTGCGTTATTTGCCAACGTTGCGATCAACTACCGTCTGCCCGGCTATTTACTGGGTCACGCAATGGCCAGTATGGTGTTTTCTGTGATCCTGTTACAACTCATGCCCCAACGCTACCAACAACCATTTAAACGCTCGGCTTTTTTTCTTTTTATCCTCCAGTTTTTTATTCCGTTTATCGGCAGCATCGGTCTTGGTACCGGCTTAACGCTGGCGCTGCGTCTCCCGCGCAACCGCGCCCAGTCATTATGGAATGAAACCGATAACCCCGACCTGCCCTATCGCCCGACTGAAGTCAGTAGTCAGCCGTTATACAGTCAGGGCGGTCTAATACAGGTTCTCCGCGAGGCCAGCAGCACCGAGAAACGCATTCGAGCGGTCATGGCAACCAAACAGATGAGTAACCGCAATTCGGTCACTATCCTGCAACAAGCATTAAAAGATACCAGTGACGACGTGCGCTTACTGGCTTATGCCATGCTGGATGAAAAAGAGAAAGTTATCAGCGATCAGACTAAACACGCACAGCAGATGCTTGCCCAGGCTGAAACCGAAGGTCGGCAACAGGATAGGATTACCCAGCAAAAATTGCTGGCTGGGCATTACTGGGAAATTGCCTACCTGGGTCTGGCGCAGGGCGGCGTTAAGGCCCACTTCTTAACCCTGGCGACCAGAAGTTGCCAGTTTGTACTGGCCAGTATGCGTGATCCCGGTATCCTCAGACTGCTGGGCCGAATTCAGATTGAAACCGGACACACTGAAGCGGCGAAAGACGCTTTCCTCGAAGCGATAAAACAGGGATTACCCAAATATCAGGTCATCCCCTATCTGGCTGAAGTTGCCTGGCTGCAACATGACTTTCACCAGGTTCAACAGCTGATTGTCGAATTATCAACTAACCCACAACCGATCCACCCGACCTTTCAGGGAGTGATGCAATATTGGCTACCCGCTTAGATAAAAAACCTCTGGCTACCGAAAAAAAGCCCATTGCGGATATCGGACTGATGCTCGAAGGCACTTACCCGTACGTCCGTGGCGGTGTCTCTTCCTGGGTACATCAGATGATTACCGGCCTGCCACAATATACTTTCGCGCTGGTATTTCTTGGCGGCCAAAAAGAAAATTACGGCAAAATGATGTATGCGCTACCGCCGAATGTAACCCATATGCAGGAACATTATTTAATGGATCTGCATCACCAGCATCAACCCGCTCCGCTTGCCGGTAACCCACAGGCATTTGCCGCCATGAAAGCCATGCACAACCAGTTCAAAACTGGTGAGCAGGTGGATATCAAGGTGATGAAAAATGTATTTTTTGAACTCGGAAAGCCCGGTGGCGTTACTCGCGAGAGCTTTCTTTACAGTGCGCAGGCCTGGTCGATTATTACCGAGTTTTACGATAAATTTTGCACAGAACCCTCCTTTATCGACTATTTCTGGTCTATCCGCACCATGCATGCCCCGTTATTCCTGCTTGCAGACATTGCCCGCAAGATGCCAAAAGTACGCATGGTGCATTCTGTTTCAACCGGTTACGCCGGGCTACAAGGCACCATTATAAGCCAGTTATACAATTACCCCTACGTGTTAACCGAACACGGCATTTATACCAAAGAGCGCAAGATCGACCTCGCCCAGGCCAACTGGATTCACGACCCGGAGGATGAAGTCAGTGGCACATTGCACGAAGAAGTCGGTTATATTCGCCAGTTGTGGATTCGCTTTTTTGAACTGATCGGTAAACTCACCTATCAGTCATCTACGCCGATCATTTCACTGTATGAAGGCAATCGCAACCGACAGATTGATGATGGTGCAGATGCGGCGAAAACACAGGTAATCCCCAATGGCATTGCGCTGGAAAAATTCAGCGCGCTGTATCCACAACGCCAACCCGGCGTACCAAAAATCCTGGGGTTAATTGGTCGCGTCGTGCCCATCAAAGACATCAAGACCTATATCCGTATGATGCGCATTATCTGCAACGAATTGCCTGATGCTGAAGGCTGGATTGTTGGCCCTGAGGAAGAAGACCCAACTTATGTCGACGAATGTAAGGCGATGGTGAACAGCCTGGAGCTGAGCGGCAACGTCAAGTTTCTCGGCTTTCAGAATGTAACCGATATTCTACCGCAACTGGGTTTAATGGTATTAACTTCAATCAGCGAAGCTCTACCCCTGGTGATACTGGAGGCCTATGCCTCCGGCCTGCCCTGCCTGGCAACTAATGTAGGCGCCTGCAACGAACTTATCTACGGGATGAGCGAGGAAGATAAAACGCTTGGCGCAAGTGGCGTGGTCGTTCCCATTGCTGACCCAGAAGCCGCTGCCAGCGGGGCATTGTCCCTGCTCACCGATGAAGGCGCATGGTATCGGGCGCAACAGGCCGGCAGGCAACGGGTGGAAAAATATTATACTCAAAAGATGATGTTTGATGCCTACCAGAAGATTTATGCTACGGCGCTGGCAGAAAGTGATCGGCGTCTGACCGAACAGGAGCGCAGTCACTAATGGCTGGTATTGGTTTTGAAATCCGTCGTATCCTGGAGAAAGATACCTTATTCTCCCTGCTGGAAGCCTATGGTTATGCCGGTTTAATCAGTTCAGGGCCCTGGGTGCTGTCGATTCTTGGCGTGATGATGATCGGCATACTCAGTTATACCATGGTCTCACCACAGACCCTGATTGTGCAGTTTCTGGTTTCTGTCACCTACCTGATGGCTTTCTCACTGATGCTAACCGGGGTCTTGCAGTTAATGTTCACCCGCTTTATTGCCGACCGCCTGTTTGAACTAAAAAAAGCCATTATTCTACCTAATATGCTGGGCGCACTCTGCCTGACCACTGTTGTTGCCGGTTGCAGCGGGGCGCTGGTGTTAATATTCCTGTTTGATCAACCGCTGATTTACCGGCTGTTAATGCTGGCCAACTTTGTTGCCCTGTGCAATCTGTGGATTGTGATTATCTTCCTTTCCAGTATGAAAACTTATCGTCTCATCGTCGGCCTGTTTTTTGCCGGTTACAGCATTGCCGTGATCTCAGCACTGGCGTTATCCCTGCTGGGTTTCGGCATGAATGGTCTGTTGTTCGGGGTATTAATCGGCCACAGTTTTCTACTGTTCAGTTTTCTGTTTGTGATTATCCGTGCCTACCCGGGTGAGCGCCTGATTGCATTTGACTTTCTAAAGAGAAAACAGGTATTTATCAGCCTGGCTTTTACCGGTTTTTTCTTTAACCTGGGTATCTGGGTCGACAAACTGATTTTCTGGTTTTACCCAGATACCTCACAGGCTATCATTGGCCCATTGCGCGCTTCTTTAATTTACGACCTGCCCATCTTTTTAGCCTATCTATCCATTATTCCAGGTATGGCGGTTTTTCTGGTACGTATGGAAGCCGATTTTGCCGAGCAGTATGATCTGTTCTATACCGCCATCCGTGAAGGTGACACTCTGCAACGCATCTATTATCGTAAAGATCGAATGATTTATACCGCACGCCAGGGCATTTATGAAATTTTCAAGGTGCAGGGAATTACCGTTGTTCTGCTGTTGCTGTGGGGGCAGGATATTCTCGGTGCCATTGGCATTTCACCACTGTATGCGCGACTGTTTTATATTGATGTGGTCGGGGTCAGTGTACAGGTATTGCTACTGTCGATTATGAATGTTTTGTTTTATCTTGATGGCCGGCGTATTGCGCTGTTTCTCAGCCTGCTGTTCCTGCTCTCCAACGCCCTGTTTAGCTGGCTCAGCATTCAACTGGGCGCATCGTTTTTTGGTTACGGCTTTACCCTGGCAATGGCATTAACCAGTCTGGTCGGACTGGCTCTGCTCTCACGTAAAATGAACCGTCTGGAATATGAAACTTTTATGTTACAGGGGGCATAAAGCAACTAGATACCACAGCGTAGGCTTTTTATGCGACTCAGTATTCAGTTGCTTTCTACCGGATAAAATTACTCATATTTTCAAAGCGGTTCATCCTGTATCTTGTCGCTAACCCGGCCAGGAGCGCATGGAGACCCACTGCTTCCCCCGTCAACTATCCGTAAGGAGCCGCTAATTATTTCTGCTGTAACAGGCAAAGAATGGCTCGAAGAATGACAGCGGGTGCAGGGGGACAACCAGAGATGATTACATCCGGCCTAAGCACTTTATCAACCCCTCCCACTACGGCATAAGAGCAACCAAACTCACCACCATTCACCGCACAGTCACCCATTGCAATTAACCATTTTGGCTCAGGCGTTGCGACCCAGACACGTTGCAAGGCGGCTTCCATATGGCGTGTTACCGGCCCAGTAACCAGTAAAGCATCGGCATGCCTGGGGGAAGCGACAAAACGCACACCAAATCGCTCGATAGCATAAAACGGGTTATTCAACGCATTGAGCTCCAATTCACAGCCATTGCAGGAGCCCGCATCGACTGCGCGTATCGACAAACTTCCAGCAAACCGTTTATTGACGAGTGAGCGTACTTCGATACCCAGCGCTTCCAGTGATGCATCCATTGCAATGGTTTCGGTAACAATGCCAGTCTGGCGAATTTTATTGAGTATTTTTAACATGGCTTTTATCTACAGATCATGTCCAGAATAAGAGCCGTTAACCGATTTATTACACACTGGGAAATCCGCCACAATATTACCATCGATTAACTGTTCCAGTGCCGGCCAGTTTAACCAGCTTGGGTCACGAGCGTAAAAACGTGCGACTTTACCGTTAGCATCAAATTGCACATAACTGATAATTTCACCACGCCAGCCTTCTACCATACCAATCCCTTCAGTCCGACTAAGCGATGTTTTCCACCGGCTAACGAGCCTTCCATCAGGCAACTGTTGCAACAGTGTCGCCAGCATTTTTATTGAATGTATAATTTCATCAACACGCACCTGTAGCCGAGTTGCCACATCGCCCTGACTGTAACAGGGAGATTCAACGGTTAAATGATTATAGGGCGCATAGGCGTGATCCCGGCGTAGATCAAAATCAATACCACTGGCCTTGCCCACATAACCCACCACACCGAGCTTTTTTGCCAGCGCCGGGGTCAACAAACCGGTCCCCAGTAACCGGTCTTCCAGTGACGGGTTATCATTAAGCAGCGGGGTCAACGTATCCAGTTCGTGTTGTAACCAGCGGTGTTGCTGTTGCAGCTCAGCTATTTGTGGTTTCGACACATCCACATCAACACCACCGGGAATGACCGTGTCCATTAACAGGCGATGATGAAACAGACGCATCTGGGTGCGCTGCCAGATCTCACGCAACCGCCCAAACTGACTATTCGCAAACGCAAAACCCACATCATTACAGATAGCACCAATGTCACCCAGATGATTCGCTATCCGTTCACGTTCTGCCAGCAGGGCACGTATGTAGATTGCCCGCGCTGGTACCACCACCCCGGCAGCACGTTCCATCGCCATGCAGGCTGCCCAGGTATGGGCCACGGTGGTATCACCAGAAATACGGCCAGCCAGTTTTGCCAGCCCTTCGGCATCACGGCCTTCAGCAATTTTTTCGATGCCCTTATGGGCATAACCCAGGCGTTCTTCAAGCTTCAGGATGGTTTCACCAACGGCCTGAAAACGGAAATGTCCAGGCTCGATAATGCCGGCATGGATTGGGCCCACCGGGATTTCATACACCGCAGCACCCTGCGCCTGGAAAAAAGGATAATCACTGTCCGGCGGAGTTTTTTCCAGCTTATTGCCCGGTCTTACAGGAAAGTTTTTACGCAAAGGGAAAACTTCTTCTGACCACGCCTGGTGCCGCATCCAGCGTCGACCATCAGGATGATTACTAAATAACACACCATACATATCCTGGATATGTCGTTCCGGCCGATTAGCCGCCGGATATGTCGGTGTATGCGAAGGCAGTACCGGGCTATGTAGTTCCAGCGGTGCGCGCACCACCAGATAATCACCCTGCTTTTCAAAGCAGGCGTAAAGTAACAGGGTTTCTTCATCTTGTTGCAACGCCCAGACAGCACACCAGCGTATCGCCTGAGCATACGCCACTTTAGCAAAATTCCCCCAGTCCTCAATATCCAGGTGCAGCGTATGCGCCGGTGCCAACACTCTAACCGAACCATGATGCAGGAAAATAGATTCATCTTCACAATGCGCAATCAATTCAGATAACCAGTCAAACCGGCTCATAACACATGACTCCCGGTGATCAGCCAGGTCGCCTGATCAAACCATTTTGACAGAAAATCCGGGATATACAGACCCAGCCACAATACCAGCGCAAGCTGCAGGATGACCGGCCACATATTTGCTCGCACCGGTTGCTGACCTTCTGGTACTTCACCATAAACCATCGGCTGTAGATGCCGAAATAAACCCGCAAAAGCGATACCCAGGCCCAGCAATAAGGGCAACGTCAGCCACGGATGGCTTTCCATTGTCGCAGATAACAGTAAGAATTCACTGGTAAATACACCAAAAGGTGGGAAGCCAGCAATAGCCGTGGTGCCGATTAATAGTCCCCAGCCGACACTCGGCTGGGTCATAATCAGACCACGAATATGCTCCATGGCCTGTGTCCGGGCAATGTGGCAGGTATGACCCACACTAATAAAAATTGCTGATTTGGTTAATGAATGCACGGTCATATGCAGCAATGCACCAAACGTCGCCAATGGAACCCCTAACCCGAAAGCAAACGTCATCAGCCCCATGTGCTCAATCGAGGAATAACTGAATAAGCGTTTAATGTCCCGTTGCCGATGCAATAACAAACTCGCCACCATAAATGACAACAGACCAAAACCCATCATCAGATAACCGGCAAGGTGAGGATTATGGCCTGATACACCACTGGCAAGCGCGCCATCAGTGAGAATTTTTACCCGCACCAGTGCGTATAACCCAACATTCAGCAATAAGCCGGACAAGACTGCCGATATCGGTGTCGGGCCTTCAGAATGTGCATCGGGTAACCAGGTATGCATTGGGACCAACCCCACTTTAGTCCCGTACCCCACCAGCAGAAAAACAAATGCAATCGCCATAATAGCCGGACGCAGTTCTCCCTTATGTTCCACCAGCACCCGCCATAGCAATGCCTGTTCTGGATTAGGCACGGCATGCGCCGCAGCAAAATAAATCAGCACCGTACCAAAAAGGGCCAGGGCAAGACCCACACCACAGATAATAAAATATTTCCATGCGGCCTCCACTGATTCCGGAGTGCGATACAGGCTAACCAGCAAGACCGTGGCCAGTGTCGCCCCTTCTAACGCGACCCATAACACACCCAGATTATTGGTGCTCAATGCCAGTTGCATGGTAAATAAAAAACTCTGATAGCTGGCATAGTACAACCGCAAACGCGACTGGCTCAAACGTCCATGCGTCTGCTCATCCGACATATAGGCGAGCGAGAAAAAGGCTGTCGTAGCACCGATCAAAGCTGTTAATACAATCAGGTAGACATTAAAGCTATCAATATAAAACTGGCCGTCAATCTGCCCCTGTGAGCCTTGTTGTAAAACCACCCAGGCCAGCCAGAGACTGGAAAAAAACGAGCCAATGGACACTACGACATTGAAATGCCCAGCATATTTATGCTGGCCAAACAGAGCCTGCAAGCCCGCACCCAGCAATGGCAGTAACAGCGTCAGCGTCAGTGCAGTCACTCATCCAGCTCCGAAAGTCGGTTTAATTTACTGACATCAAGTGAATCGATACTGTCACGAATATGGAAGAAAAACACCCCAAAGATTACCGCTGCAACCAGTACATCAAAGGCCACACCAAGCTCGACAACCATCGGCATACCATGTGTGGCAGAAACTGCGGCGAAGAATAGACCATTTTCCATTGACATAAAACCGACTACCTGTGACACCGCTTTATTCCGGCTCACCAGCATCAACATACCCAGCAACACCACAGACATGCTGATCGCAATGGTATTACGCGTAATGGACACCGCCAGCAATTCGACAGGCTGCACCACGTAATAACAGAAAATAACCAGTGCCGTTGCAACCATCAAAATCAAGACTGGATGCTTAACGGTATGTGCTTCCTTATCCAGATGCATACGTTTTACCAGCCGACGTAATAGCCAGGGGATAAACAAAGCCTTTAAGCATAGGGTTAATACAGCAGAAATGTATAAATGGTATTGCCCCGTATCGAAGGCGACCAGTGCAGCAGTCATTGCTACCAGTGCGCCCTGCCAGGCAAAAGCATGAATAATCGCCACAACACGAGTCTGTGCCAGCAAGGCAAATGAAGTGAATAGCACCAGTGCCGCCAGCAATAAAATCGCCTGTTGATACAAAGGCAATGAAGCGGTCACTTAATTGATCTCCAGAATAATATGACTTAATAGACCGATGACTGAAAAGGTCAATGCCAGCGCCAGAAATGCCGGCACCTGAAACAGGCGCATTTTAGTCAGTACGGTTTCACCAACTGCCAGCACAACACCAAGAACAGTTAGCTTCATCATAATGGCAACCAGGGCAATCAGCAGCGAGATAGCATCAATTTGCACGGCTATCCCCCAGGGGAAAAATATATTGGCAATCAACACGGCATAAAGCATTAATTTAAGTTGCGCCGCCCACTCGATTAACGCCAGGTGTCTGCCACTGTATTCGAGAATCATGGCTTCATGAATCATGGTTAACTCAAGATGAGTGGTTGGATTGTCCACAGGAATCCGACCCGTTTCGGCAATACCAACCAGCAATAAACTCAAAAAAGCAAACAGCAATGAAGGCCGCAGCACCAGACCTTCACCCAGTAAGAAGCTGATAACGGTGGATAAATTAGTACTTGATGCGACCATTGCCAGCGTAAATACTGCCATTAACATAGCGGGTTCTGCCAGTGCCGAAATAGTCATTTCACGCGACGACCCCATACCGCCGAATGCACTACCGACATCCAGTCCGGCAAGTGCCAGAAAAAAACGTGCCAGTGCAAAAAAACCGGCTAATACAATCACATCAGCAATCGCCGCCGTTGGTAAACGAACCGCCAGCAGAGGCACCACCACCGCAGCCATTAAGGTTGCCGCAGCAACAATATAAGGTGTCAGTCTAAAAATCGGTGAAGCCTTATGCGCCATCACCACCTGTTTACTAAATAACCGCCGTAAATCCCGATACGGCAACAACAATCCTGGTGAACGACGATTCTGCAACCAGCATTTAACGCGTTTCACCCAGGCAGCAAATAGTGGTGCAAAAACAACAAATAATACCGCCTGGCTTAACGCTAAAAACCAGCCGCTCATGTGATTAACCACAACAATAACAGTAAGGTAGCAAAAGAATACATTAGATAGTGCTGTAAATGACCGGTTTGAATTCGTCCCACTCGACGCACAACTACATGCAGCAGCCTGGCCACCGGCAGATAAAACCAGCGCCACACTACATCTTCTACCTGTAGTTGGTAACGGATTGATTCAGGCTCCAGTTCAAGCTGGCATCGAGGCTCCGACTCAATGCTTTCCTGCAACCGCCAGACAGGGGTAAAAATGCGCTGTACCGGCATGGAAAATGCCGTGGCGGTATATTGCATACGTGGTGATAATGGACCAAAACCACAGTCCCAGACATCATCATGCACTTTTTTCACCTTACCACGAGGCAGCAGCACAAAGTACACCAGCGCCCAGGCCGCAAAAGCCAGCAGAACCCCCAGCAAAACCAACGGCGCACTATAGGAGGCGGTCTGGGCGGAAACCGGCGTTAACCACAACCAGCCTTTGGCCGTGGCAGTCTGCAATTGATAACCGGTAAGACTGTGACTAACCCGGCTCAATGCCGCCACCGTCACTGTCGGAAACACTCCCGATAGCAGACATAATAGAGCCAGAAATCCCTGTGCCCAGACCATCCCTCGGCTGGCTTCACGACTACGCCGTGTCCGCCGCGTTCTCGCCCTGCCCAGAAAAGCAATGCCGTATAGGCGCACAAAACAGGTAGCAGCCAATGCGCCGGTGAGTGCCAGCACGACAGCCGCAATAGGAATAATCGCACGCAAAACACCGCTAGACAGAGTCCCTGCCTGCAACGCAGACTGAAACGTCAGCCATTCAGATACAAAACCATTAAATGGTGGCAGTCCCGATATACTGATGCAGCCAACAAGGAAAAATGCACCTGTCCACGGCATCCGCGCCAGTAACCCACCCATACGCTCAAGGTCTCTTTCATGGCTACGCTGCAAGACCGCACCTGCGCCCAGAAACAGCAAACTTTTAAATAATGCATGATTGAGCGAATGATAAAGCGCAGCAACCAGCCCCAGCACACCCAGCAAAGGCAAACCACTACCAAAAAATATCAGCGAGAGCCCCAGACCAATAAAAATAATACCGACATTTTCCACTGATGAATATGCCAGCAGCCGTTTCATATCGGTTTGTAACAGGGCATAAAGCACCCCGTACAGCGAGGTAATACTGCCTATTGTTAGCACAACAACGCCCCAGCTCCAGTGAACATTCCCAATCAGATCAAAGGTGAGTCGGATAAAACCATAAATAGCCACCTTCAACATAACACCCGACATGAGCGCCGAGATATGGGAAGGTGCAACCGGATGAGCTTCAGGTAGCCAGAGATGCACCGGTACCAGACCGGCTTTCATCCCGAAACCCAGTAACCCCAGACCAAACGCAATACTTGACCAGGTTAATGTCAGGGGAGCCGCACGCATTGCGTCAAAGGTAAAACCATGACCAAAACCCGCCAGCACGCCAAAACTCAGCAAGATGGCCAGCGCCCCGATTTGTGCCGTCAACAGGTAAAGAAAAGCCGCGCGCCGGTTCGCTGCATGCTGATGCTGATAAGCAACCAGAAAATAACTCGACAGTGACATCAGCTCCCACGCCACCATAAAAACAAACGCATCATCAGCCAATACCACCAGGTACATGCCGGTAACAAACAGGCCGGTAAAAAGTCCCAGCACGGACAGCGGCTGTTTGCCGTGTTCATATCCACGGACATAACCCGGTCCATATAAGCTCACCGTAAACACCACTACACCAACCAGCATTAAAAAGAATCCTGCCAGTGGATCCAGGCGTAAATGCCAGTGCAACCAGGGCAGACCGAGAGCAAACAGAAATGACTCGCTCTTCTCATGCCACAGGGCATAAGCGCCCATACCCGCCGCAAGGATTCCACTTAGACCAAGCAGGGGGAAAACCAGCAGGCGCATAATAGCGGGTTTTTTATCGACAATAAGTGCTGCCAGCGCAGATGCCACTGGCAGCAATAATACGGCAAGCAACAACGATGAAAGGGTAAGCAGCACCTTAAGCGACCTGATTAAGACTTATATCTATCGCTCTACACGTTAAGAGAATATATAAAAAAAATACGCCGCAATTAAACGCGTCAACAGTATAAAAGCGGGCGTTGAGCTTACCTGAATATACCGGCAGCGTAACCTGGATGCGAGGTGTTTTTTGCAGCCATTCCGGGAATAAACAGCATTTATGAGCGAGGTACGTTGATTGGTTATTTTTCACCGAGAAAGTTTACACCTTTAGTATAAATACATGCAATTGACAAAAAACCTGCTCCAGTTCTACGCTTTCGCCCTTTGAGGATTTATGCCCAATTTAGACTATTTCAGACTCATTTCATCCTGGACAAGCCCCCAGCTTGCAAGGTTATAGCTTTAACGGTAGAATGCGTTCCCTGTTTTTTTCGGCCTCAAACTGGCTGCATCAGCTAAAACAATTTACTGGAAATTATCATGAAAGCAAATATCCATCCAAAATACGAAGACGTTAACGTGAAGTGCAGTTGCGGTAATGCATTCACCACACGCTCCACTTACAGTAAGGATGAGATGGTGATTGACGTTTGCTCACAGTGCCACCCATTTTACACCGGCAAGCAGAAAATTCTCGACACTGCGGGTCAGATCGACAAGTTCAACAAACGTTTTGGCAATAAAAAATAAAAGCTTAAACCTGAAGACATCAAACCTGTTGGCATGGCTGCTAACGTGGAAAAAAGGTACGCTTGCGTACCTTTTTTTGTGCCTAACCTTTTTCTTATACCCTGCCAGTGCTGAGGCACAACGCTGCCCCAGTACTCATATTGATCGGCAGGCACGAATAAAATATGTGCATGATGGCGACACTGTCGTTCTTGAAAATGGCGATAAAATTCGCCTTATTGGTATTAATGCACCCGAAATTGCACGCAGAGCCCGATATAGAACAAATAGAAAAATACCCGACAAAGCTGAGCCCTATGGCAATGCTGCCCGTGATTTTCTCAAGCAGTTACTGCCCAAACACACAGCTGTAGCCTTACAGTACGGCAGGGACAGAAAAGACCATTATGGTCGCACACTGGCGCATTTATTTCTCCCGGACGGCAGCAACATACAGGTGTTATTACTCAAAAAAGGCCTCGCCAGTGCGTTAATGATACCCCCCAATACGGACTACGCCCGTTGCTACCTGAAAGTAGAAAAACAGGCGCGTTGCCAAAAAGTCGGGTTATGGTCGAGCAAACACAGCATTTTATCTGGCACCCGGCTAAAATCAGGCGTTAAAGGCTTCCATCTGGTAATGGGCAAGGTGACACACGTTGACAATGATGCGAAGGGCATTTGGATACACCTTAAAGGCAGGTTGACATTGGGCATTCGCCCAGAAAATTTCCATCTATTTGGCATAAGAAAACGCCGAACATTCACTCGATCATTAATAGGAAAAAACCTGTTAGTCCGTGGCTGGCTCAATAAATCGCATCATCATCAACTTTATATGCGCATAAGACACCCGCTCTCTCTGGAGGTGGTTGATAAAAACAGCTGTTTATAAATAAACAGCTTAAATAGACAAATTATAAATAAGCAAACCATACAAGCTGTCCTGGCCGGAACAACGATTTACCTCGGCCAATACCAGCAATCAGTTTCAAAAAGTGCTAGAATACGGCGTTTTTCTACCTTCGACTATTGAGGTCAACTTCGAAGGTGAGTAATTAAAATCCTAAAAATTAACCCTAAAAATTAACCCTAAAAATCATGCCTAAACGATTCAAACAACAGGCACTGGACTATCACTGCCAGCCCAGGCCCGGGAAAATTGCCACCCAAATCACCAAACCCTGCAATACTCCATTCGACCTTGCGCTGGCCTATACGCCGGGCGTTGCCGAACCCTGCCGCTCCATTTATCGCGATGCAAACGCCGCTTACGACTACACGGCCAAAGGCAATCTGGTAGCCGTCATCACTGATGGCACAGCCGTACTCGGTCTGGGTAATATTGGTGCGCTAGCAGGCAAGCCGGTGATGGAAGGCAAAGGCGTGCTGTTTAAGTCCTTTGCTGGCATTGATGTTTTCGACATTGAAGTCAACGCTGACTCCACGGCAGATTTTATTCGAACTGTCAAAAATATTGCCCCCACCTTTGGCGGCATTAATCTGGAAGACATTGCTGCACCAGCCTGCTTTGAAATTGAAGAGGCGCTGATCGAACAACTGGATATTCCCGTGTTCCACGATGACCAGCACGGCACGGCTATTATTATTGCTGCCTCATTATTAAATGCGCTCGAACTTCAACACAAAAAAATTGAAGATGTACGCATCGTTTGTCTCGGTGCAGGTGCCGCCGGCATTGCATCAATGAAACTGCTACAAAACCTTGGCGCAGACCCCAAAAAACTGTTTATGATTGACCGTAAAGGCATTATTCATGCTGAACGTGATGACCTGAACCCGTATAAACGCGCCTTTGCAATTCACACGGACAAACGCAGCCTGGCCGATGCGATGAATGGTGCCGATGTTTTCATTGGCGTGTCCGGTCCCGACCTGCTCAGCCCGGATATACTGGCAACAATGCAGGCACGCCCTGTCGTCTTCGCCCTGTCAAACCCTGACCCGGAGATTATGCCTGAGCTAGCACACCTGACTCGTGATGATTTAATTATGGGCACGGGCCGTAGCGACTACCCGAATCAGGTGAATAATGTACTGGGGTTCCCTTATATTTTCAAAGGTGCGCTGGATGTTCGCGCAACCTGCATTAATGCAGAAATGCAAATCGCTGCGGTGCAGGCGCTGGCTCAACTGGCACACGAACCCGTACCCATCGAAGTGCTCAATGCGTATGCACTGGACACTATGACATTTGGCCGAAACTACATTATTCCCAAGCCACTGGACCCTCGGCTCATAGATACCATCCCTCTCGCCGTCGCCAAAGCAGCGATTGCAACCGGCGTTGCACAAAAATTCCCCAGCGAAACCCGCAAAGCCGTCTCCGCATAGTTTATTTCTATGCCTATGCCGCTTTTTTAATGCGTCATGCGCTATATTGACCGGAGCAACGCCAGATCTTTACGCACCAGCGACGCAGATTGATCAAATAAAGCCTGCTCCGCCGTATTCATATCCAGCTGAATAACGTCTTCCACACCATTCTGCCCAAGCACCGCCGGCACACCGATGGCAATATCACTGTGGCCATATTCACCGTCGAGCAAACACACGGTAGGTAATATCCGGCGACGATTATGCACGATGGCATCAACCATTTCAGCAACTGAGGCCGCTGGCGCATCATAGGCACTGCTATTTTGCCGCAAAGCAAGAATTTCCGCGCCTCCGTTACGCGTTCGCTCAACAATGGCGGCCAGTTTTTCTTCAGCAATAAACTCGCTTACGGCTATCCCCGCAATGGTACAGTGACGCAACATAGGCACCATCGTATCACCATGCCCGCCAAGCACCATCGTACTAATATCCATACTTGAATACCCTGTTTCCAGCGCAATAAAACTGGCCATGCGACTTGAATCAAGCACCCCGGCCTGACCGAAAATACGGTTGCGAGACCAGCCTGTTTTAATGAGGGCATGATAGGTAATAACATCAACCGGGTTAGTCACAAACAGCAGTATTGCGTTGGGGGCATATTTCATCACACCATCAACAACGGTGTCCATAATCGGAATATTACTGGATAAAACATCAGAACGCGACATCCCCGGCTTACGAGGTAAGCCAGCAGTAATAATAATAATTTCTGAGCCACGCATCAGCGCGTGATCAACACCGCCAATCAGTCGAGTATCGTAACCGAAGAGAGGCGAGACTTCCTGTATATCCAGCGCCGCACCTTTGGCAGCACCTGCATGAATATCCAGTAAAACAATTTCTCGGCAAAGGTGTTTAGCTGCCAACAGCTGCGCCGTAGATTCGCCAACGCGACCGGCACCAACAATGGTGATTTTATTCATAGACAGACTCCCAGTTTTTTTAGGCAACATACCATTATGCAGACTATAGAAATAAACAAAGATTCAGCGAAAAAGGCGGTTTTCTCTACTTACTAACAGTACAGATGAAAAGGCTACCTATTGTTCAGGACCGTCAGCCGCAGGGATGCGGATGTCGAGCCGACATGGATGTATTCACCACGTGTCTTTAACACCGTGGTTAAACCCTGGGTGCTGATTCAGCCCGTTACACAGATAGAAATACCGTCCGCCCCTGAGCCAGCATCCTGACAATGATAACGCCGGCCAGAGACTTATTTTTCGCGCTTAAGTGGCTCTGGCTCCCACCAGACATCCCCTTCTGTCAGCTCACCTTCAATGTCCGAAATTCGGCGCGGCGTATCATCTCGACAGTCAATGCCTGAATGCAAAAGTCGCTCTGGATTACGTCGATCCCGCGGGTTACGACGATCCCGCCAGTGCTTACGTCGCTCGGTGGTAGTAACACTGGTATCTGGTGAACAGGAGCCCATAACCTTAACCCTCTGAGATTTTAAAAAAGAAAAAATTTGTGCTTACTGACAATCACCAGTCGACGCTTTTACTACAGAGAAGTCAATATTTTAGTAATTAGAATTATTTATGACGCATATTTATGCCGCATTTATTACTTCGCCAGGTTAACCTGGATATTTCATAAGAATGTAGAACATTGCACAGCCAGATGAAATACCCAGGCCAAACATCCACTTTGCTGCACTCAATATTAATGATGAAAATCATCCTGAACTTTGCTAGACTCGAACCTGTCCAATTTTTCCACAACTAAAACTGAATTGCTGAGACATCGCTAGTTTGAATAAATTACTGTTATCGATACTTATGATCTGCACCCTGGGGTATAGCAGCGCGTGGGCGTATGATAGACATGCATTAAATACCGGCAATACCCAGCTTATTAGTAGCAGTGATGTGTACATTGATGCAGGCAGCCGTGGCACACAAGCACCGGAACAACAACTGGCGGTTGATACTAGCTGCGATTACTGCAATCACATTGCGGCACATTTAGTGGCCATTTTCACACAAAATAATTATTCATTCAGCGCCAATCAAACCAGCAACCGACTGGCTCTTTCCGAAAACTTCATTTCATTTGTTAGCAGTCCTGATTTAAGACCCCCCCGTACTTAATTTTTGAATATCACCAGCACAGCTGGTTGTGACACATGCCCGAAACACTGTCGGCCGTATGTGTTTGTTGTATTTATTCGAGAATTAAATCATGACGATAAAACTATGTATGAAACCTGGCCTGATTGCGCTGCGCATGATCGCCAGAAGCCTGATGCTGATATCAATCAGCATTACCACACTAAACATTAACGTGGCACAGGCACAAACCGTAGCCCCCACCCCGGCCCTTAAAACAACTAATGCGACTATAACCAGCGCCAGGAAGTCTAATGCAGGGATTCAGCACTGGTTAGATAAAAATGTTGATAACCAGCCTTCGGTACTAGCCGCTAAATCGGCACTTGATGCCGCCAGATTTCAGCTCATTGCTGCCGGTAAAGCGCTGTATAACCCGGCGCTGGAGATTAATGCGGAAAATGCCGAAACCAGGGTTAAATCAATCGGTATCAGCCAGACCATAGACTGGGGAAATATACGTGATGCCAGAACACAAATGGCAACAGCGCAACAAAGAGCCGCAAATTTTGTGCTGGAAAAAGTTCGCCGTAAAGTTACCGTTCAATTACTTGCCGCACTCGCCGAATATCACACGACCACCGCATTAGCCGTATTAGCGGAGCAGGCAGAGCAATTGATGCAGCGCTTTGCAAAACTGGCTAAGCGGCGATTTGACGCAGGAGATCTAGGTCAGGTCGAGGCTGATCTGGCAAAGTTGTCATCGGCTCAGTCAAGATTTAAACGCGCCAACGCACTCTCAGCACAGGCACGGGCAAAACAAAATCTTGCCGTGCTTACCGGCACCATCCATACACATCTACCTGCCTTTATTTCCAGCTTCCCCAACCCACAGTCGGCGACAAAAAATATTGCGCAAACCCTACAGCGGTTACCACAGGTACAGGCTTTAATGGCACATATTGCCGCCTTGCGGGCGCAGGTAGATGTTCGCGCCAGCGAAGCCACAGCAAAACCAACCATTACTCTTCGCGCAGGTAAAGAGAATCAGGACAGGTTACTTGGTATCACTTTGTCCATTCCTTTACAGCTACGCAATAACTTCCGTGCTGAGGTAAAGGTTGCGAACGCACAACTAATACAGGCTGAAAGTGAAACGCAACAGATATATCGCAAACTCAGGGGCAGGCTGCAAATAGCCACTATTACTTATGCCTTAAGTCGCAATGCCTGGTTTAACTGGCAGGCAGATGCTGCCAACAGTTTAAGCCTGCAAATTAAATTACTTGAACGTCTGTGGCGAGCCGGTGAGTTGAGCACCACCGATTACCTGGTACAGCTAAAGCAGACAGTGGAGGCCAAGACCAGTGCCATAAAACAACGTGGTCGCATGTGGACTAACTGGAGCAAATGGTTGCTTGCTTCAGGAGAAATTCAGCGCTGGATCCCAAATAAATCAGGAATAAAACAATGAATACCAAGATGAAAACAAAGCACACAGGCATAACAAACGCTGCACTTTTCAACCTGCTCGTACTTACCTGCATACCTGCTTCAGCTACACAGGAACATAAAACCAACGCCACGCAAGCAATATCGTCGGTAACATTGTCGGCAAAACAGCTAACCACGGCAGAAATAGTCGTCAGTGTTTTACAGCCGCGTCCAGTAACCGAAGAGATTACTGCACCCGGTGAAATTCTATTAAACGCCTATCGAACCGCAACCGTTACACCAAGAGTGCCGGCGCAGGTGGTAAAACGCCTGGCGAAACTGGGCGATATTGTTACCCAAGGTCAGCCACTGGTAACTTTGTCCAGTGTTGATATGGCAACCGCACAGGGTGATCTGTTTATTGCTGAGCGCGAATGGAAGCGGGTAAAGCGATTAGGTAGAAAAGTTGTTTCAGCTCAACGCTATACCGCTGCACGGGTGACACATGAACAGGCAAAAGCACGCGTTCGCGCTTATGGCATGACACAAAAACAGGTTAGCCTGTTTATTAAAAATGGTGATGCTGCAAAAGCTGATGGCAGCTTCCAGTTGCTCGCACCACAGGCAGGCACGATTATTCGCGATAACTTTATCCTCGGAGAACTCATTCAACCGGGCAAACAACTATTTGTTATTAGTGATGAGTCATTACTCTGGGTTGAAGCAAAAGTAACACCAGCGCAGGCAGTGCAGATTAACCCCGGCAGTACCGCCACAGTTATTTATAACCACAAACAGTTTGCGGGAAGAGTTGTACAAATACATCAGGCCCTGGATGAAGATACCCGAACATTGGGTGTGCGTATTGAACTAAACAATCCTGATGGTCAACTGTACCCAGGAATATTTGTTGAAGTACGCATAAAAAGTCGCGAACTGGATCAGGCATTGACTGTACCTGTTAATGCCGTACTTCGAAATACAGCCGGTGAACGGGTTGTTTTTGTTGAGGTCTCGCGCCACGCCACAAAGGCCGAATTTAAACCACATAAAGTCAACCTGATAAAAGTTGTCGGTGATGTCAGCATTATCAAAGGCATTGCCACCGGCACAAAAGTGGTCACTCAGGGTGCTTTTTTTGTTCAATCTGAAATGGCGAAATCTGGTTTCGCTGATGCCGATTAAGGAGTGAGTCATGATAGATAAGCTTATCAGCTGGTCAGTAAAAAATCGCCTGCTGGTGGTGATTGCACTGTTTGTGCTCATCGTCAGTAGCGTTCTGGTATTACCCAAACTTAATCTTGATGCCTTTCCAGATGTAACCAATGTTCAGGTACAAATTAATACCGCAGCGCGTGGCCTGGCGGCAAAAGAGGTTGAACAATTAATCACTTTTCCTATTGAGGCTGTCATGTATGCGATGCCAGATGTTGAAGAGGTGCGCTCCATTTCTAAAACAGGCTTATCCGTTGTCACCGTTGTTTTTACCGAAGGCACCGACATCTATTTTGCCCGACAACTTGTATTTGAACGCCTGCAGACCGCAAAAGAACAAATTCCTGCGGGTATTGGTACACCAGAAATTGGACCGAATACGTCAGGACTTGGACAGATATACCAGTATATTCTACGTTCGGATGATGCAAAAAAATTTAGCACCATGACCTTGCGCAGTTATAACGACTGGATTGTTAAATTATTACTGATGCCAGTGGCAGGTGTGACTGACGTGTTATCGTTTGGCGGTGAAGTCCGCCAGTACCAGGTTCAGCTTAACCCACAGAAACTACTTGCCTATGGCTTAACCGGCAACAGGGTTATTGATGCGATAGAAAACAATAACCGCAATGCCGGCGGCTGGTATATGGATCGCGGTGCAGAGCAATTAATTATCCGTGGTATAGGCTGGGTGCGAAGCGGTAAAAACGGGCTGCGTGATATTGGCAATATTCCACTAAAAGATGTCGCCGGTACCGCTGTACGAGTAAAAGATGTTGCCACTGTGGCGTTTGGCGCTGAAGTTCGCCAGGGCGCGGTAAGCATGACCATGCGTGATGCAAAAGGTAAACCAGAAGCGCTGGGAGAAGTGGTCGCAGGCATTGTACTCAAGCGTCTGGGGGCAAACACCAAAGCCACCATCGATGGTATTGAATCCAGACTGACGGCTATTCAGGCGGCATTACCCAATGGCGTCACGCTGGAGCCCGTTTACAATCAGGCAAACCTGGTTGATCAGGCCGTTAATACGGTAACTAAAGCCTTACTTGAGGCATTTTTATTAATTATCATTATTTTAATGCTGTTTCTGGTTAATTTGCGAGCAACATTTCTGGTCTTAATCTCTGTCCCCATTTCAATTGGTCTGGCGCTAATGGCAATGGCATACTGGGGGATCTCCGCAAACTTAATGTCGCTTGGCGGTCTAGCCATCGCTATTGGCATGATGGTCGACGGTTCGGTGGTAATGATGGAGCATATCTTTAGCCATCTAACTCATGCGGATGAACAGCACCGTTCACATCAGTCACAGGCAGAAAATGATGATCACCCCTATGATTCCGCTCACGATGCGCACGGTATTGCATTGCGTATCAAGGAAGCTGCACGCGAGGTTGGTCGTCCGGTATTTTTTGCAGTGATGATTATTATTATCGTATTCGCGCCGCTATTCAGTCTTGAAGGCGTAGAAGGCAAGTTGTTTCAACCCATGGCGCTATCCATTGTACTGGCGATGCTGGCATCATTACTGGTGGCGCTGATTGTTGTACCAGCATTGGCAACCTACCTGTTTACCCGTGGCGTTAAACATAGAAAAGGTTATGTTATGCCACCACTTGATGCGTTGTACCGAAAAACCTTAGGCTGGGCGCTACCAAAATGGAAACGGGTTACGGGTGTAGCACTGGGTTTATTTATCAGCTCTTTACTGTTGCTGCCATTCCTGGGAACAGAATTCGTGCCGGAGCTCGAAGAAGGCACGCTAGTTATTCGCATCACCCTGGCACCTTCATCCAGTCTCAAAACTTCACTGGCTGTTGCACGAAAAATGGAAGCCACATTAATGACTTTTCCTGAAGTAACCTATGCATCCAGTCGAATAGGCCGGGCAGAAATTGGCGGTGATCCAGAACCTGTATCCAATGTTGAAATTTTTATTGGTTTAAAACCGCTAAGTGAATGGAGTAGTGCTTCGAATCGTCGGCAGTTACAGAATCTGATGGAGAAAAAACTATCCACTTACCCAGGGTTACGGTTTTCTTTTTCACAACCGATAGCCACCCGAGTGGATGAATTACTGTCCGGTGTACGCGCCCAACTGGCCATTAAACTGTTTGGTTCAGATCTGGATATACTGGCAAAAAAAGGCCGTGAAATTGAAGCCCTGGTGAAGCAGGTAAAAGGCACTCGCGGTGTGGCAATGGAGCAGATAGGCGGTGAAGCGCAATTGGCAATACGGCCTGATCGTGACGCGCTGGCACGTTTTGGCATTCCAGTCGCGCAGGTAATGGAACTTATCTCGGATGGGATTGGCGGCCGCTCTGCCGGACAGGTAATTAAAGGCAATGAACGTTATGATATTTATGTACGCCTGGCAGCAAAGTACCGCAATAATATTCAGGCAATTCGTAACCTGATATTACAGGCACCTGGTGGTGCCTGGGTTAAACTGGGCGATGTTGCAAACGTTGAAATTGAATCCGGGCCACCACAGATACGTCGTGATGATGTGCAGCGCCGAGTAGTGATTCAAACCAATGTTGAAGGTCGAGATATGGGTGGGCTGGTTGCTGAATTGCAGCGCCAGATTCATAGTGAGATCAGCCTGCCACCAGGCTATACCGTGGTCTTTGGCGGCCAGTTTGAAAACCAGCAACGAGCACAGGCACGATTAATGGTGGTGGTGCCGCTATCACTGGGACTGATCTTTTTACTGCTGTACTTTGCCTTCAACTCAATGGGTCAGGCAGCGTTGATTATGCTTAACGTACCGCTGGCACTCATTGGCGGCATCGCTGCATTATTTGTTTCTGGTCAATATCTATCTGTACCCGGCTCCATCGGCTTTATTGCACTGTTTGGTGTCGCCGTACTCAATGGTGTGGTCATGGTTAATGCCATCAATCAACGTGTATGCGCTGGTGTTGATATTAACCGCGCCGTATTTGAAGGCGCGCTGTCACGCCTCCGACCCGTGTTGATGACTGCATCAATTGCCGCCTTAGGCTTAATCCCCATGCTGCTGGCAACGGGTGTAGGTTCAGAAGTACAGCGACCACTGGCGACAGTCGTGGTTGGCGGGCTGCTCTCCTCCACCCTGTTAACCCTATTTGTAGTCCCCGTTTTATTCAGGTTGTTTTCCAGACGGGTTATAGAAGAGAGTCTGCGCTAAGCAGACAGACATGTGCCGGATGCCCGCGAACACGGCATCCGGGCCAGCGATAAACCGCGGAATAGACACCTGTTTTTTATTTATGCAGTTATTCAGGGGTAATATCAACTACCTGATTACGCCCCAGTTTTTTGGCCTGATACATCGCATCGTCGGCATTAGAGAGTAATTTATTCACATCCAGCCCATCCGTCAGTTGCTGGCAATACAGACCAATACTTACTGTGATATGAATAGCCGTCCCATTATAGGCAACCGTACCGTTGTCGATTGACTCACGAATTTCGTGCGCCCGCTGCATACCTATTTTGTTGCTGCAATGCATATAGGCGGCAAATTCATCCCCACCATAACGTGCCACCAGATCCTCCGAACGCATGCCATGTTCAAGCACGCGCGCAACATAGCCAAGCACAGAATCCCCCGCTGCGTGACCATAGGTATCATTAATCTGTTTAAAGTAGTCTATGTCCAGCAGCATCACACAAACTTCATTAACGTCACTCACGCGCTGGCTGAGCACACGGCTTAGGCAGCTCTCAAAGTAGCGACGATTGGCCAGATCAGTCAATAAATCACAGCGTGCCAGTAACTCAAGTCGTTTATTTGAGTCACGCAACTTAAACGTTGCGTCATCCACGCGTTGTTGTAAAGAAGCGCTAAGCTCGATGACTTCATTGCGAGATTTTTGCAGACCGGCGATCAGGCTGCGTAAAACCGTATTCAAATCACGGATTTCTTTGGGCGAGTTATTCTGTACCTCTGGTAAATTCCCCAGTGAACCGGTTTGCATCAGTTGCCGTCCAGCATTCGCCAGATCATCCAGCGGGCGGGTAATCCAGCGCGAAAGCAACCTGGCCAGAAAAATCGCCAGGAGCACACCAATAAAACCCCAGATGAATTGCGAACGCATGAGGTTATCCACATGTGCCGCGACTTCAGATTCGGGCTGCGGCACCATAATACCCCAGCCGATCCCTGGTACCGAGGCATATCCAGCCACCATATTGGCTTTGATAAAGGGCGAGTAAAAGGTGGTAACGCCCGTCTTGCCCGCCATCATGGCCTTCACAATTGGCCAGCTGGATAAGTCTCGGATCTGCTCCATCCATTTTGCATCAGGGTGTGCAATGACATGACCAGTCTGGTCGACAATGGCACAATGCCCCTCCTTACCAAATTTGACCCGCTCTCGAATGGCCTCAATATAGTCAATGCGTAATTCGCCTAACAATACACCTTGCATCTTGCCACGACGGTTCAGGATAGGCTCCCCCATAAAAATGGTTGGCTTCTTCGTCAACGGATTCCGCTCAACCGGCGAGAGATTCCACTTGCCACTGCGCCGCGTTCTGAGGTAATAACTGGTCTTCGCAAACTTCTCCAGGCCTGGTGTGTTTTCGGCGGTATGCTTGCCTTGCGCGTCATAAGCCAGCACATGGCCATTCATATCCATCTGAACCAGCGAGTTGAACCCCCGCATGGTGTTAATACTCTGTAGCAACAAACTCTGCGAGCCAGTTTTTCCCTGCTTGCCAGCCGCAGCGATCATATGTGCAGTCATAGCCAACATATTGCGGTGATCATTAACATAGGTCGAAAGTGGCACCGCTAAATTTTGCGCCAGTAACTGATGCTTCTCACGAATCTCACGCCAGCTGTTCTGCCAGGCGCTATGGTAAATGTAGTAACCCAGAATGGAAATAGGTAAAACGGCAACCAACACCGTGACCAGCAGCAAAATTCGGGAGACAGGCTGTGCACGCAAACGGTTGATCATGATTAAATTTTTGCTTTATGCAAAACAGTATGAGGGACTGTATAGAAATAGACTATTATTCAGGTTAAAACCATGTTACCTGTATAAATAACACCGGACTCTTCATTAGTGTTAACGTGCGGATCAAAGGGAATACTTACTAACAGTACCGATGAAAAGGCTACCCATGATTCAAGACCGCCAGCCGCAGGGCTGCGGGTGTCGAGCCAACAGGGATGTATTCACCGCGTGTGTTTAACAATAGGTAGCCTTTTCATTTGTTTCAGTAATATCTGCTGTTTCATGTCAAAATAGCGACAACTATTTAACGCAGATTTCGCTTTTTTCAGACCTCTGCGGCAGCTTTATAAATTTACGGGGAAAACTCCAGCAATTCAGAGGCGAGTATGTTTAAAACAGCAAGCATCATTATTACTGCAATTATATTACTACAGGGATGCTCGGCGTCTTTTGTAAAACAAAAACAACAGCAGCCGCCGGCCGATGTAACATCTAGCCCATCAGGAGCCACCGTGTATGCGGGTGCATTAAAGCTGGGTAAAACCCCATTACGCTATAAACTCTACAAAGCTTTTCCCGCAAGCTGGAAGGGCGGGATGTATCAGGCACAAGGTGTGCTTATTTTAAAAATGGATGGCTGCGAAGATTACACGCTAAGGGTGAGCGATAACCTGCTGAAAAAACCCGTATACGCCAAACTGAAATGCACCGGAGTAAGCCAGCCGGAAACCTCCTCATCTCACTGCGGAGCAGCAGCAAGACTAAAACAGATTAAAACATTATACAAGAACGGGCTGGTCACGAAAGCTGAGTACAATGCCGCTCGTAAGCGAGTTCTTAATGAACTCTAATAATATCATGATGGTATTTAACACGACTGTACATGAACTTACACAACCCTGTTAACTATATCGCCAGAAAGATTCTCTACTTCTGGATTAAAACGGATGTCCTGCATTATAAAAATGTACTCAAGCATGCTGATAAAAATACAGCCATTGTTTATGTTCTTGACGACCATTCCTGGGCCAATTTACTGGTACTGGAGCAGGAGTGCGAACGTTTGCATCTACCCATGCCACTGGCGCAGTTAACACCAGCAAACTTTAAATACCGCTGCCGCGTTTATACCCTCGCCAAAAAACGCCCGTTAAAAGCCTGGTTGAAAAATAATACCAGGAATTCTCCCATACTCCTTGGTCTGCTCGGTGAATTAAAGTTTGCACCTGAGCAGGATATACAATTTATTCCAGTAACCATTTTCTGGGGGCGGCCCATTGCAAAACAGAAACACTGGTTGAGTGTTCTATTTTCTGATACCTGGGGAATAGCTGGTCGTAGTCGACGTTTTTTTACCATCCTCTTTAATGGCAAAGACACACTGGTACAATTTTCTGACGCCATTTCGTTCAGAAAAGCAATAAAGCCTTCACTGGATGACGCAACAATCATTGATAATATCCAGCAACATCTATCCACGCGCTTAAATACCATTAAAACGGCCACACTAGGCCCCGATGTTTCGCATCGCCGTACCTTGATTCGCACACTGTTAAACACAACTGAAGTGCAGGCTAAAATAAAAAAATGTAGTGTGGATGATAATCTGTCAGAGTATCAGGCAACCAGACGCGCGCAAAAATACCTCACTGAAATTGTCGCCAATTGCAATTATATTGCCATTCAACTTTTACAACGCACGCTACGTGCTTTCTGGCACAAATTTTATTCTGGCATCACGGTTAAACACAGCAAAAAACTTAATCGGATTGCACGCTCACATGAATTGATTTATGTCCCCTGCCACCGGAGTCATATTGATTATTTACTTCTTTCTTATGTAATTCATTCCGAAGGACTGGCGATTCCCTATATTGCTGCGGGTAAAAACCTAAACATGCCCATTATCGGTTCCATCTTAAGAAAGGGCGGGGCTTTTTTTATCCGCCGCACTTTTAAAGACAATGAACTGTATTCAACCGTTATGTTTGAATACCTTGCTTCATTGATCAACTGTGGGATGCCGATAGAATATTTTATTGAAGGTGGACGTAGTCGTAGTGGGCGATTATTAAAACCAAAACCCGGTATGCTGGCGATGACTATCCGCGCTTTCCTTAAATATCGGCAACGTCCTGTAGCCTTTATCCCGGTTAATATCAATTATGAGAAAATGGTTGAAGGCCATGCTTACCTGGCTGAATTAGAAGGCGATAATAAAAAGACAGAAAACCTGTTTGGCTCAATCAGGGCTTTCTTTAAAATCCGAGGTAATTATGGCCGTGTTACAACCAGCTTTGGCAAGCCTGTTTATCTTAATGACATGCTTAACAGCAAAGCGAAGGAATGGGAAAATGATGCATACAATGACGCGCAGCAACCAGAGTGGTTAATGCCCGTGGTGAAAGCAACCGCAACTAAAATAATGCACCACATCAATCAGGCTAGCCATGTTAACAGTATTAATTTAATTTCAACTGCCTTACTGGCAACAGGGAATCAGGCAATGGATGAAGGTGAATTATTAAGCACTTTGAATCTTTATATTGCACTTATTCATGCGTTAAATTTTTCTGACTATATAACCGTTACCCAGATTAATGCGAAGGCGCAAATACATCGTGCAGAAAAACTGAACCTGGTAAAACGTCGTCACCATGAAATGGGTGATTTCATCTATCTAGATCGCCCAATGGCGATTTTATTGACTTACTATAGAAACAACACTCTTCATCTGTTAGCACTCCCTTCACTTATAGCCTGTTGTTTTACTAATACCAGCACCATCAAACGCGCACGAATACTTCACCTTATTACTGTTGTTTACCCTTTTTTAAAAGCCGAAATGTATCTGGTATGGGACACAGATAATATAGAACAGGTCACCGATATAATTTTAAATCAGTTATGTCAGGCCGGACTTCTGATAAAAAACTATGGCCCTGAGACCTATTCAAAACCCAGAATTAGTTCACTGGAACATACCCGTATCCAGTCGCTGGCAAATGTTATTTCACCCGTACTTGAACTCTATTATATAATATTTGCATTGCTGGCTAACCAAAGCGCAGCAGCGCCAACGCGTGACACACTTGAACACCAGTGTTATCTAATGGCGCAACGAATTTCACTCATTCATGAAATTAATTCTCCCGATTTTTTCGACAAGAAATTAATTTCCAATTTCATTGATAGCTTAATCGAACTTGATTATGTCATTACTGGAAAACAGCATCAGTTAATCATTAGTCAACAGGCAATTGAAAAGGGCCGTAACGCACGACACCTGCTCGACAAAAACATACAGTACAATATTTTACAGATGTTACACGCCACCAATAACGCAGCGCAGTAAAAATTTCTTGTGACATGAACGCAACCCGCTACCTTGCCTGTAGACCTTTTGCCAGCAGCTGACTAAATCTGGCCAGGCCTTTACCTTTATCGGTATTATCCTCCTGACTACGAATATTGACTATCACACTGGATTTTTCCTTATCCAGTACCAGCCAGTATTGAATGCTGTCTGCTACCGTGATGGCCACTTCACGAACTGGCGCTTCAAGGTCACTGTCTTCATCAATCTCCCAATCGGTTGTATCCGTATTTTGATTCAGTTTTGTTGCATCAGTTAATTTTACCAACAGTGTATTCGTCGCATCTGTTGCGCTGATAATATTAATATTCATCCTGTCCAGTGTTCGAATCAGTTTTTTCCTCACCAATGCAATAGAGCCTGGCACTTCGATACCATACTGATGCTGACTCAATGGCTTCGCCTGTAAATTATCAACATGATAACTGGCTACCTTACGCTCAAGCTGTTGACTGGTTTGCTGTGGTTTGCCAACCACAGCGGAGGTTGTTGAGACTTTGGTTGAGGCGCGACTGTACAGGGCGAGCCGTTCAAGCATTTCAATTTCCAGTTGGGGATTAGGCGGCAGATAACCGGTATAAACCGCATCATCTTTAAGCAAAATACCATATGCACTATGATAGATAAACACGCGCGTACCACGATGTTCAGGCAGACGTTGCAGGCGTAAACGAAACCGCTCACGTCGGTCCGGTGCCTGATCACTCAATAAAATAGCCAGTAGAGGATTCTTCTGCGTTTGCACTATCCATTTCGTTTCCATATAACCCAGTTCAGGATTCGACTGTTTTAAAGCGATCCCTTCATGCGCCCAGAAATCTTTTAACCGTGGCCACAGCGCATCCGCATCCGCAGCAAAATGTAGCCAGTACAGCGAACCATCTGATTCAAGTGACACCCCCTGAACCGAAGGTAATACCGTCGCCATCTTTTGTCCGGTTGCAGCACTGGCAGTACCAAATGTAACCAGGAGTGAAAACAACACATAAATTTTATACATAAGGCAGACTCTGATAAAAGCTAATTTATATTTACTGATACAAACGGCCAACACGAACAACTTGATTCAAGGGTTAACAACAAAGCCTGAGCCAGTATGCATGTATCTTATATGAAAAAGCAGCTTACATGAATGTATTGACAGCATGTCTTAATAATCAGTATCCTTTTCACCCGTTTCAGTAACAAGTGGGTCTGAATAATGAAAAAATATAATGTCTATGGGCTAGGTAACGCACTGGTCGATATGGAGTTTGAAATTGATGATGAATTTCTACAGCAAAATAATATTAACAAAGGTGTGATGACACTGGTAGATGAAAATCAACAGCAGGCTCTGATGTGCAAACTGGATGCTTTTGATGGCAATAAAGCCAGCGGTGGCTCTGCCGCTAATACATTAATTGCCGTCAGCGCAATGGGCGGCAGCGCTTATTATTCCTGTAAAGTTGCCGATGATGAGCTTGGTCATTTTTATCTGCATGATCTACAGACCGCCAACGTTGACTGTGATCCTGACGGCAAACAAAAGGGGGGGATTACCGGCAAATGTCTGGTTATGGTCTCTCCCGATGCAGAGCGCACCATGCATACTTTTTTGGGTGTTTCTGCCGAGCTCTCACCCGCACAACTCAATGTTGATGCCATAAAAAATGCACAATACTGTTATATGGAAGGTTATCTCACCACCTCTGCCAGTGGCAAACAGGCAAACATTGAAGCCCGCAAAATAGCTCAGGCCAGTCAAGTTAAAACCGCGCTCACTTTTTCTGACCCATTTGTGGTTGAACACTTCCGTGATGCGTTTACCGAAACCATTGGTGACGGCATCGACCTGCTGTTCTGCAATGAAGCCGAAGCCCTGAGTTACACGCAGCAAGACTCCATTGGAGAGGCTATCAGCAAGATTAGGACTTTTGCCAGTCAATTTGCTATTACTCTGGGCAAAAAAGGAGCGCTTATTTATGATGGCCGCAGACTAATCGAGATTACGGCCAATCCAGTAAAAGCCATTGACACCAATGGTGCCGGTGATATGTTTGCAGGGGCTTTTATGTACGGCATTACCCACGGATATGATTTTGAGCAGGCGGGCCAACTGGCCAGCCGAGCGGCCGCTAAAATCGTCAGTCAGTTTGGGCCACGGCTGAGTGCCACAGACTATCGGGCGATTGTTTCCGCTTAAGGCGCGCTGCAGGATACCAACTTTCGACCAACCGACCACAAATAAACGCACTGCCGGTAGATAATGGCACTTGCACCAACACAAAACCAGACTGCACGGTTTTAGTGCAGAGCCAGCATCTGCATTTCATTTATCCCTACAACTCTAGACTAACCCATTGTTTTTTATTGCGTTTAAATATTGGCACACTGATTGCTAATTAACTTATAAAACTGACGCTTACAACGATACAAGAGGTTAGCATGACCCCCATAGGCACCGATGCCAGGCTTAATTTATTTTCTTTTTCCGGGAATATACGTACTCTTCATTTAACCTGGATCGCTTTTTTTATCAGCTTTTTTGTCTGGTTTAATCATGCACCATTACTGCTCTCCATTCAGCAAACCTTTGGCCTGAGCCAGCAGGAACTTAAGGCCCTGCTCATTGTCAATGTCGCGCTCACAATTCCTGCGCGTATTATCATTGGTATGCTGGTGGATAAATACGGGCCACGCATTACTTTTTCCTCTTTACTTTTTGTTTCCAGTTTTATCTGTTTCTTTTTTGCGCTGGCTAATTCGTACCAGATGCTGCTGATCAGTCGCTTTGCACTGGGTTTTGTCGGCGCAGGTTTTGTTATCGGCATTCGGATGATAGGTGAGTGGTTCCCTGCCAAACAGGTCGGCATTGCCGAAGGCATTTACGGCGGCTGGGGTAATTTTGGCTCGGCAGCAGCAGCACTGTCATTACCCACCCTTGCGCTGATGTATGGCGGCACTAATGGCTGGCGTTATGCCGTGGCAACCACCGGTGTCATCGCGCTGATTTATTCATTCATTTACTACAAACTGGCGCGCGACACGCCCAAAGGCGCAACCTATTTTAAACCAAAAAAAACCGGCGCTATGGAAGTAACCAGTAAAGGTGACTTCTTTTTTTATCTGATAATGAACATCCCAATGTATGCTGCGCTTGCTGTACTGGCATGGAAGCTGGGGCCAGATAACCTGTACATCCTTGATGCTTTTTTTACTGATGCGACTTACCTTACACTCCTGCTTCTATATATTTATCAGACCACGCATGTCTGGCGCATTAACGCACAGGTATTCAAAGAGGACATACCAGAAATACACCGTTACCGATTTAAGAATGTTGCCATTCTTGACCTTGCCTATCTGGTCACTTTTGGCTCCGAACTGGCAGTCGTTTCCATGCTGCCGCTATTCTTTAAGGAAACCTTTGATTTATCCATTGTTGAAGCCGGCTTACTGGCATCGGGTTTTGCTTTTATGAACCTGGTTGCCCGTCCCAGTGGCGGTTTTTTCAGTGATCGCTTTGGCCGCAAAAAAAGTTTAACCTTATTAATCAGTGGCCTGGGCCTGGGCTATTTTCTACTCAGCAACATTACCCCAACGTGGCCACTACCTCTGGCCGTGGCATCAACCATGCTCTGTTCGTTCTTTGTGCAGGCGGGCGAGGGCGCTGTGTTTGCCATTGTGCCACTGGTAAAACGCCGTATGACCGGTCAAATTGCCGGTATGGCGGGAGCCTATGGCAATGTTGGCGCGGTTTCATTCCTTACCGTATTCTCCTTTGTTGACGCATCAACCTTTTTTCTGGTCATTGCCTGTGCTGCGGCTGTCACACTGATTGCAGTACAGTTCCTTGATGAACCCGACGGTCAGATGGCTGAGATTATGCCTGACGGCAGCGTCCAGATGATTGATATTTCATAATATTGGAGAAGACCGGCTCCCTGGGTGAAATTTATGGCAAGATTCGGTTATGCGATCCACTTTACAAATTACCCTTAGCCAGAGTTCCTGTAAAGGCAAAAAACCGCGCAACGAAGATTTTTATGGCGCACTCATACCTGAAGATTCCACCCTGGAAAGCAAAGGTATCGCCTGTGCAATTGCCGATGGCATGGGTAGCTGCGCCAACGCACAGGAAGCCAGTGAGCATTGTGTTAAAGGTTTTCTGAATGATTATTTTAGTACCCCCGAAACCTGGTCGGTTAAAACCTCAGGTGCCAAAGTTCTCACCGCTATAAATAGCTGGCTGTTAAGCAATGGTAACAAAGAGCATGTGCATGGCATGGTCACTACCTTCAGTGCTATTATTTTCAAGTCCACCACGGCTCACCTTTTTCACATTGGCGATTCACGTATTTATCGCTACCGTAATCACAACAATAAAGCTGATTTTGAGTGCCTTACCCAGGATCACCGAGTCTGGATTTCGGAGCAAAAGAATTATTTAAGCCGGGCGATGGGCATCGATTTTCATCTGGATATCGACTACCGTACTGTTACCATAGAATCCAGTGATATTTTTATCATGACCACTGATGGCGTCCATGATTATCTTAATGACGCACAGCTTAAAACACACCTTGAAACCTCCGCCAGTATGGAAGTTATTGCCGACGAAATTATTCGTCATGCGCTCAAAGCAGGGAGCCACGACAATGTTACCTGCCAAATCATTCATATTGATAATACCCCCGAACAGGATGCCAATGAAGTTTATAAACAGCTGACACGCCTACCTTTTCCACCACCAATGGGTCCAGGCATGACCATTGACGGTTATGAGATACTCGATGAAATACACGCCAGCACCACTTCACAGTTATATAAAGTTCGCGACCGAGAAAGTGGCCAGCTATTTATAATGAAAACACCCTCCGTAAATTATTCTGATGACCCCGCTTATATTGAACGTTTTTATATGGAAGAATGGGCCGGTAAACGCATCAACAATGACTTCGTATTACATATTTATGAATTAAAACGCCCACGTAATTTCCTGTATTTTATTATGGAATATATTGAAGGCAAAACCCTGCGCCAGTGGATGAAACAAAATCCGATGGCAGACATTGCTGAAGTCAGCGAGATTACTCATAAAATTATTCAGGGGTTACGCGCCTTTCATCGAATGGAAATGTTACATCGTGATCTGAAACCTGAAAATATTATGTTAACCAAAGACAATAACATTAAAATTATTGATTTTGGCTCAGTTAAAATTGCCGGGGTTCAGGAGATCAGCACACCGGTTGAACGCGTTGATTTACTCGGTACAAAAAATTATACCGCCCCAGAGTACCTGTTAGGATCAGAAGGCAATAACCGTGCTGATATTTTTTCACTTGGCACCCTGGTTTATGAGATGCTAACTGGCGAATTACCCTATGGCGATAGACTCACCTGCAAACTTAACTGGCGCACGCTGAATAAAATTAAATATACCAGCGCAATTGTACACAACCCCATGATACCTTTATGGCTGGATGGCGCGGTGGAAAAAGCGGTTAAAATTGATTACCGCACTCGGTATGACACTTTCTCCGAATTCTTTTTTGATCTGACCCACCCAAATCCAGCACTGATGAAACGCTCGATGCCACTACTTGAAAGTAATCCGACTGTTTTCTGGAAGCTGCTGTCCGGTTTTTTATTCGCGGCAAATATCGGCTGGTTACTGTACTTTACTTTATGATACTGCCTAAACAAAAATACAGCTGCATTATTCTGGCAGGCGGTGAGGGTAAACGTGTTGGCGGCGCAGACAAAGGCCTGCTTGAGCTCAATAATAAAAAACTGATTGAACATGTCATTAATGTGCTTAAACCACAGGTAAATGAAATAATTATCAGCGCAAATCGAAATATAAAAACATATGAAAACTATGGCTATAAAGTAGTGCCCGACCGGGCAAATCACTATCAGGGGCCATTAGCAGGGATTGCGGCAGCGCTGCCTTATTGCAATAACGAATGGGTATTTATTGCACCCTGTGATATGCCTCGGCTACCTGCCGATATAATTGACAGACTGGCAGCGGGTACATTAACCGGTAATCTTTGTATTGCTGAAATCGACGCCAGGTTACAACTGCTTCTTTTGCTTAATAAGAAGCTATACACATCCATTACCCACACGTTGAAAAACAAACAGTTAAGACTCATGCAATGGGTAAAATCACAAGCACCACAAATTATACCTTTCCCGCAAAATGCCGCCCTCAAAAACTTTAATACCAAAAATGATTTTACTGCTGCCGCTATTGAGGCTATAGACCACAACAACGAACCACCACAAAAAAAGTAAACTAAACGTCACTTTTATCCCTTACACCCTTGCACCTTTTCTGGTTGCCACTCAAAATACCCTGATGCCACTATCACTCGCTCAGCGCAAACGGGAAACAAACCACATCACCCTGTGGGGGGTTGTAGTAAATATCGTTCTTTCAACGATAAAAATAGTGGGTGGTATTGCCGGACACTCGCAGGCACTCATTGCTGACGGCCTGCATTCACTCTCTGATCTGGCCAGTGACGGCATGATTCTAGTTGCTGCCAAACACGCCAGTGAAGATGCTGATGAAGACCATCCTTATGGCCATGCCCGCTACGAAACCATTGCAACCGTTGCCCTGGGTACCCTGCTGATTGTAGTCGGTGCTGGCATTGGTGTTGATGCCATCAGTCGACTTAATCAGGAAGGTACCCCTCAAATACCACAACTTTATACCCTCGTTATTGCCGCCATTTCTATTATTAGCAAGGAATGGCTCTATCACGCCACAAAACAGGTTGCCTTACGGATTAAATCACAAATGCTTGAGGCAAATGCCTGGCACCACCGTACTGACGCCATTTCTTCAATTATTGTCTTCATTGGCATTAGTGGCACATATTTTGGCTACCCCTTACTGGACGAAATTGCAGCATTACTGGTCGCCTTTATGATCGCGAAAATCGGTATCGATCTGGCTCGCCAGGGTGTTCAGGAACTGGTTGATACCGCGCTAAAGCCAGAGCTGATCCAGCAGATCAAACAAACCATCCTCTCCGTTGACGATGTACGCCAGCTCCATATGTTGCGTAGCCGCCACATGGGGCATAACGCATTAGTAGATGTACACATTCAGGTATCCCCCAGACTCAGTGTTTCGGAAGGCCATCACATATCCGAAATGGTTGAAAAAAAGCTTAAGCAGACCTTTGAAGAAATTAATGATGTGACCGTTCATATTGACCCGGAAGATGATGAAACGGCTGCAAGCTGCTCACAATTGCCGCTTCGAAGTGAATTATTAGTCACCCTGCATCATGCCTGGCAAAAATCAGGCAACTTGAACTCCATCCAGGATGTTACCTTGCACTACCTGAATGGTCGTATCGACATTGAGGCGGTATTCCCACTTACAAACCTGACCTCGATGGATGAAATCAGGGAGATAAAAAAGAATTTTAACGCAACTTGCCAACAACTCTCCTACATTGGTGCTTGCTACCTCAATTTTCGATAATGCGCACTATTTTAGTGCATTATTTTTGCCCATTACATGGATAAAAGCCGTTAAAATGGGGTTTCCCTTATTGGCATGTTTCGTGCAAAATTACCTTCATGTCGAAACAGTCTTAATTGTGTCTTTCAGTTAAAGATTCGAAACAGAGTGCTTCCGGTCCTTTACTGGAGCTAAGCATAAACAGTTCCACCCGGCCTTGTTGGGCGAATATAATGGGTGGTTTTTATTGTATAAATATCGAGAAGAAAGAGGTTTATAAAATGTCTGCAAGTGACGTTCTAAATATGATTAAGGAAAAAGACGTTAAGTTTGTCGATTTCCGTTTTACTGACACCCAGGGTAAAGAACAACATGTCTCTGTGCCTGCCGATACCATTGACGAAGGCGAACTGGACGGTGGCAAGATGTTTGATGGCTCTTCCATCTCCGGCTGGAAAGGCATTAATGCCTCTGACATGATTTTAATGCCCGACTGTGATTCTCAGGTGATTGATCCGTTCTGTGAAGAAGTCACCCTGAATCTACGTTGTGACGTTATTGAACCGTCTGACATGCAGGGCTATAACCGCGACCCACGTTCCATCGCTAAACGTGCTGAAGCCTACCTGCAATCGTCCGGCATCGGTGATAGCGCATATTTTGGCCCTGAGAATGAATTCTTTGTGTTTGATAGCATTCAGTGGACCGACACCATGGGCGAGTCGGGTTACAAAATAGGTTCTGAAGAAGCCGCCTGGTCATCAAATAAGAGCTTTGAAGGCGGTAATATGGGGCACCGCCCCGGCATCAAAGGCGGTTACTTCCCCGTCCCCCCCGTCGATTCACTCCAGGACATGCGCTCAGCTATGTGCCTGGTAATGGACGAAATGGGTGCCAAAACCGAAGTTCACCACCATGAAGTGGGTACTGCGGGTCAGTGTGAAATTGGCGCGCTGTTTAATACCCTGGTACGTAAAGCAGACGAAGTACAGATATTTAAGTATGTGGTACATAATGTTGCTCATGCTTATGGTAAAACAGCGACCTTTATGCCAAAGCCTTTAGTCGGCGATAATGGCAATGGCATGCATGTTCACCAGTCCATTTTTAAAGATGGTGAAAACCTCTTCTCCGGTGATCTCTATGGTGGTCTCTCACAAACCGCACTGTACTACATCGGCGGTGTGATTAAACATGCGAAAGCCCTGAATGCGTTCGCCAATGCTTCCACCAACAGCTACAAACGCTTAGTTCCGGGCTTTGAAGCCCCGGTTATGCTGGCTTATTCTGCCCGCAACCGCTCCGCTTCAATCCGTATCCCTTTTGTTGCTAACCCTAAAGGTCGTCGTATTGAAGTGCGTTTTGGTGACAATACCGCCAATCCATATCTGTGCTTTGCCGCCATGCTGATGGCCGGTATCGACGGCATTAAAAATAAAATTGATCCCGGTGAAGCCGCAACCAAAGACCTGTATGACCTGCCGCCAGAAGAAGAAGCAAAAATCCCACAGGTTGCCGTCTCTTTTGATGAAGCATTAACCGCGCTGGATCAGGATCGTGCTTTTCTGACGGAGGGCGGTGTGTTTGATGATGACATGATAAATGGTTTTATCGAACTAAAAAGCGAAGAAGTTCAGCGCCTGCGTATGTCAACGCATCCCTGTGAGTTTGAAATGTACTACAGCGTATAAGCTGGCTCCAGCCTTAAAATGGCACCGCTAAAAGCACTAAAAAGCCCCGTTTAATGGGGCTTTTTAGTGTCCATTTTACTTTTCCCGGCCAACCAGCACCCACTCTATAATTCAATGATTAAACGGCTAAATTACTAGAAAAAAATATCTATATTGCAGGACTCACGAATACCCGTTAAGCTTAACGAATGCAAAAAGCCATTTTATTCCTGATGCTGTGCTTGCCTTTACTTGCACAGGCCAGCCTTTACAAAGGTTTCGACAAAGAAGGCAACGTCGCTTACTCCGATACCCCTTTCCCGAACTCGAAGAAAATCAGCCTGCCAGCAATATCGGTAATGGAGCTACCAAAACCCAGCGCAAAAGCCAAAACGCCAGCGCCAGAAAAAAAGTCAGCGACGGTTAGCTATACACATTTAGCCATCTCTTCCCCCAAAAACCAGCAAACCATCTGGAACAACAACCAGCTTACTGTCATTCTGGCATTATTCCCCTCGCTCAATACAAAGGCTGGGGACTATATTCAACTACTCATGGATGGCAAAATAATCGTTAACAACAGCGCTAAAACCGCACTTCAAATTGGTTATGTTGATCGCGGTACTCATCGGCTGCAAACAGTGATACGAAATAAACAAGGGAAAGTGGTTAAACGCAGCAAAACTATTACCATGTACATCAAACACACCATCATACATCGCGCAGCACCTCACCCCTGAGTACTGAAGAAACGTTCTCGTCAAACACACTAAATATAGAAAAAAACTTCATATTGCACCATCGTGGTGCAATAATACTGCTATTATTCATTCTCCTGACCTGATGCGCCGAACACCGATTACTTTTGCTCATTAACTTCCCGTAACACCTTGTTTTTAGCTGGTTTTAACTTTGAAAAAAAATGATTACCTGCTTTTTAATCGGCATGGTTTTTGCTTAATCTTACACAAGAGCCATATAAATGAATCAGCCTAATCCCAATCCCCAACAAACCATACTCGATAGTCTGCATACGGCCATTATGATCATCGACCGGCAGCTGCAAATAAAGCACATGAATCCATCGGCTGAAATGCTCTTTCATTTTAGTCGCAACCGGGCCATCAATCGAAAGATAGATCAACTCATTATCAATGAACACGAACTCTACAACCGCCTCAGGCAATCACTGGCTTCCAGCCACCCCTTTAGTCTCTACGAAGCACAATTAAAAATTCACAACAACACGGACATTGCGGTTGATTACTCAGTTTCACCTCTCGAATATAAAACCAGAGACAAATCTTTATTACTGGAATTTTCCCCACTCAAGCATATTCAAAAGTACGCACAGGAAGAAACACTCATTGCTCAACATGAAGCAAGCAAATCGCTGATGCGCGGACTGGCACATGAAATTAAAAACCCGCTGGGTGGATTACGTGGCGCGGCACAGCTGCTGGAACGTGAGCTTGACGAAAAAAACAAGGTCTTCACTCAAATTATTATTAATGAAGCTGACCGCCTGAAAAATCTGGTTGATCGCATGGCCGGCCCCAAAGAAATACCGAACATAAGTGCCATTAACATACATAAAGTTATTGAGCACGTTCGTCGACTGGTCAATGCTGAACTCAAAGAAACCGTGAATGATAGAAAATCAATACAGCTTAACAGCGATTATGACCCCAGCATCCCTGATTTAGCCGCCGATGAGTCGATGCTGATTCAGATCATATTAAATATCACTCGTAATGCCGTTTCTGCAATTAATGCAACGGGGCAGATTGTTTTTAAAACACGCACTCGCCGTAATCGCACGATTGGTATAACCACCTATCCGCTGGTGGCATCCATTGAAATTACCGATAATGGCAGTGGTGTTAATACCGATCTACAGGAAAAAATATTTTTACCCATGATTACCGGACGTGCTGATGGGACCGGGCTGGGCCTGTCTATTGCACAGTCATTAGTGCAGCAGCATCACGGCCTGATCGAATTTACCAGCTACCCTGGCGAAACAACTTTTACCATACTGCTACCAATTCAACACCAAAATGGAGACACCGTATGACCAAGCAACATCATATCTGGATTATTGATGATGATGATTCCATTCGTTGGGTATTAAAAAGGGCGCTGGAAAGCGCAAATATACAGGTAACCAGTTTTGAAAATGCCACCACCATCTTCGAGAAGCTTAAGCAGAATGCGCCTGATGCTATCATTACTGATATTCGTATGCCGGGAATAGATGGCCTTGAATTACTCCAACAGCTCAGCGAGCGATATCCTGATCTGCCGGTTATTATTATGACTGCACATACTGATCTTGACAGCGCAGTTTCTGCCTACAAAGGCGGGGCCTTTGAATACCTGCCAAAACCTTTTGATATTGATGATGCCGTTGAAATTGCCCAGCGCGCCTGTAACCGACACCAACAACTGATTGACTGCCGCCCACCTGAAAACACCCCGGAAATTATAGGCAAAGCGCCCGCTATGCAGGCCGTATTCCGCAGTATCGGCCGGCTTTCAAGCTCGATTATCAGCGTGTTAATTACGGGCGAATCCGGAACCGGCAAAGAGCTGGTTGCCATATCACTGCATAAGCACAGCCCACGCGCTGAAAATGCTTTCATCGCTATCAACACGGCAGCCATTCCAAAAGAACTACTAGAATCAGAATTATTTGGCCATGAAAAAGGCGCTTTTACCGGCGCACAGGCACTGCGTAAAGGGCGTTTTGAACAGGCTGACGGTGGCACGCTGTTTCTAGATGAAATCGGTGACATGCCAGCAGAATTACAGACCCGTTTATTGCGGGTACTGGCTAACGGCGTTTTTTATCGTGTCGGTGGACACACTCCCCTCAAAGTAAACGTTCGCGTTATTGCTGCCACGCACCAGAATCTGGAAGAACATGTTAAACAGGGGCTCTTTCGCGAAGATCTTTTTCACCGCCTCAATGTGATTCGAATTCAACTACCACCACTACGTGAACGTCGAGAGGACATCCCTGCATTACTTAAACTGTTCCTGCAACGCGCCGCGAAAGAGCTCGAAGTTGAAACCAAACACCTCCAGCCTGAAGCCATCAACTATCTCTCATCGCTTAACTGGCCAGGCAACGTTCGCCAGATTAAAAACACCTGTCACTGGTTAGCAGTCATGACACCCGGACGAGCAATTCACCTGTCAGACTTACCGGACGACTTACTCGGAGCACAGTCTGAAACAGAGGTGGCGACTAACAATGGCGACTGGATAAAGGCGTTAACCATAACGGTGGAGCAACAATTACTTGCCGGCCAGTCAGACATTGCAGAAAAAATTATCTCGCGGGTTGAAAAAGTTTTAATCCAGGCTGCATTACAAAAAACCAGTGGCAGAAAAAATGATGCCTCAAAATTACTCGGCTGGGGTAGAAATACGTTGACCCGAAAAATCAAAGAGCTTGAAATTCAGGCAAATTTTGAGTAAGCTTCTGCTCAATTAGAAAGTTTTTAAACGGGTTAACGCCGCTAATCGCCAACTATTTTGGCTGCACCAGCACAGCCATACTAACAGGATGGATGAAACGGATACTGATGGTGTCAGGACACGCTGTCAATACATCCCCGCGGCTGACAGTCTTGGACCATCAGTCTCCGTTTCAGTCATAAATCGCAAGATCGCCATTGGCCGTTGTTTTACTTATAATGGCTTTTTAGCCACCAATACAACACATATAAGCCTGTTCCAGATTTTCACTCTGATGATCATCTTTGAAGCTTTCGGTTGTCCCGGTAAATAATATCCTGCCGTTATGTAATACCGCCATATTATCGGCGAGTTCATCCACATCAGCCAGCACATGCGAGCTAAAAAAAATGCTAACGCCTGTTTCTTTTAGCTGCTGTAACTGCCGCTTAAGCAGAACCCGTGCTTTTGGGTCAAGCCCACTCATCGGCTCATCAAGAATTAATAATTTTTTATTGCTTAGTAGACACACGGCTAAACCAATTTTCTGCAGCATCCCTTTAGACAGCTTACTTACTGGCAAACTTAAAACATTACTGTTCATACCTAAGGATTCCAGCATGGCTTTAACTGCAACATCATCTCGCGGTACACTATGTAAGCGTAACAGGTAAAACAGAAAATCACTGCTTCTCAGGTAGGCTGGCAGGGAAAAGGATTCGGGTAAATAGGCAATGGCGCGTCGCGCTGAAACATTGCGATGCGAGCAACCGGATAATTCAATCTTACCGGCATCAATCGCCGTTAAATCCAGAATACATTTTATTAATGTTGATTTACCGCTCCCATTCATACCAATCAGGCCAAAAAACTCACCCTGACTAACCGCTAAATTGATATCATTTAATATGCATTTATCCGCATAATATTTTTTTACCTGCTGGCAGAAAATAGCTTTCATTTAATCATTTTTATTGACTGAACAATCAACTCCACAAAAAATCCTCACTAAAAAATTATGTGGCTTTTGCAGATAAATTTTATCGTTCCCTCGCTCCTGTGTGTGGGAATGCATACGGTAGCTGAAAATACTGACCGAGGGATGGATTCCCACGCAGAGCATGGGAACCAGGAAATTTTTAACCGCGTAGCAGTGACTTGCACGAACTCATTTAAAAGTTTCTAAATACAGCGGCGCAATTGTCACTGGGTGTCTTCATATTATAGGCATTCGGGTTACCAGCCGCCTGGCAGGCAGTAATTTCAGCAGATGAACCCCAGCCAGAACCCGAAGTGCCTAGCTGCATTGAACCTGCCCCTGCGGTGCCATCATCAATTTTTCTATCCAGCTCGGCTAACACATCCGAAGGTATCGCTCGGCCTGAGATTAACTCATGTGCAGGGGCTGTCGCAGTGCTGGCAGATTGTTGCAATTTGCCCCGATTAATCACCATTCCCTGACCAAAACCATTATCCGGGCAGGCTGTAGTGGCACAGGCATAATCATTCAGGGGTATTGATGGGCCTGAACCCGTATCGGGGTAATTCCCTTTGATATACCCGGCTGCCTGCAAATCTGACCACACCAGGCCTCGTTCAAGTGGCGAGTCGGCACCACCTACATCCCCAACCAGACCATTGCCATCACCATTATGTGTAATATTAGGTAAATTCACGCTCGCCTGAGCGTAATCGCCTGGAAAGGCGCGATACCTGTCAGAAAAGCTAAACCAGGCTGAAGTAATGCCATTAATATTGTTATCCAATGCCCGTACCCGTGCCGTATTAATCAACTCCTGCCCTTTTAATACGCCGCCAAGCAATAGACCGATAATAACCAGCACGATAGCGATTTCAATCAGGGTAAACCCTGCCTGTTCCCTGGCTAAAGGTATTTTTCTCCTCGGCATTATTGCTGTGGGAATTAATTTAGCTTTCTGTTTTAATATCACTTTATTCATACATTTCACTCATTGAAACAGCATTATATTTATATACTCTCATCTATTAAGCCAAAAGCAATTATCATACCAATCCTATATAGCCCATAAACCCTCTGTTTGCCTCTTATTTATCAACAAACCTGGAGTTTTATCGGGTCTTATCTGTCGATATTTCAACATCTTGTCGGGCTTTCGTCACTTTCTGCTCTAATATTTTAATTTTTTGCACTAAAAATCTTTTCTCATATGGATCATGTATTTTCCCGTTTGCGATCAAACCACCAACCAGTACCTTCGCCGCTTCCAGCTCGCCCATATCTTCGAGCACGATAATTTTTAAATCCCGCGCCCAATATGGCACTTGAACTGTTCTGGACTGCGCCGCCTTTGTCAGGGCATCTGCATATTTCAACGCCAGCGCCTTATCATTTAATTCATGGCGGGCGACAATCACCGCATGCGCCAACCAGCGCCAGTATCGCGCCGGATGCTGGTTAAATTTTTTAAAGATATAATCCATCATAATGCGCTGCTTGCGCGCATTATGAATGCTGCCGTAGATATGTGCGGCAACCAGCATCGGGTACTGATCTCGTGGATCCAGCTTAAGAATGGTCTCCAGCCACTGGATGACTCGATGATAGTCCAGCTGCCGAAAAGACAGACTAATCCCCGGCTGGTTATCAAACGACTGCAACCAGAGGTTCAGATATTTCGCCATTGCAATCGGCTCGTTTAAAGTCATCAGTTGATAGCTACCTGCGGGCAGAGGCAGCGGCAATCGTTCGGCATGTGCGCTAACGGGTGGCCGCATTAAATGCCAGACTATTTGCAAGACGAGCGCCAGTATCAGACCCGCTTTTACCCACCGAGGCACCTGTGCAACAGGCCGATCTTTATTAAGAAATACGGCAGTTTTCATTACCTTTACACCGCGCATCCAACTAAAAGTTTTTTCGATAAAAATCAAATAGTGCCACCATTGAAACTAAACCAAGATAAAGACCTGTCTGTGCCAAAATTGGCAGCAACATATGCCACTGAGCAGTCGAGTAGGTTAGCCACTGGGTTCGGGCGAACTGACTTAAATCCGGCAATAGCCAGCTTAAAGTAGCAATAAAACCGCCCATAAATTTTTCAGCCACACCAGTCTGTCTGATTATTGGTGCCTCAACCATAAGATACAGTGCAGTAATAACGCGTGAAGCAGTATAGATAATCAAAACCCCCGACAACGCAGCGGGGATCTGATTAAAGCTAAAGAGCATTAACAAACTTAATGCCACGACCAGGGTTAGCTCGAGCCATAATGACAGACACCAGATAACAACCATCTGTGGTTCTGCATAGAGCATTAGCTCCAGACCAAATAGCAGGGTTATGATGGCGGCGATAACAATAAAACCACTTAACTTTCCCAGATAATAACTAACCCGATGAATCGGTAATGCAAGCATCATCTCCAACATTTTATCCTGTAATTCATGAATTGAACTGGACACGACAAACAGGCTAACCAGTAATACCGCACTCAATCTGAGGTACACAGCAAGTAACGCTACCTGTGTTATCCGATGCTCGGTTAACGTCAGAACACCAATGAATTCAACCAGAAAAAATCCTGTTATCATAATCAGCAGTGTTAACAATAATAATCGGTTACGCCGTGACTCTAACAGGGTAAATTTTGAGATTATAGCAATATGTGTCAACATGGGATCTCACATTCAGATAAAGGGTTATTGGGTATTATAGAATTATTTGCACCTATTACTGAAGCGAATAAAAAGCCGACCCATGGTTAAAGACACGCGGTGAATATATCCCTGTCGGCTCGACACCCGCATCCCTGCGGCTGACGGTCTTGAACAATGGTAGCCTTTTCATCTGGACTGTTAGTAATATGCCGTTTTAAAATTAAGCAAATAATTTTTATTGACTAAAATAATAAACTTTTCAGGTATCTTCCATACCTCAAATTATGGCATTTAAATCCGCACAACTATTAGTAAAAAATGAATACCGTATTCTGGGCTTAATGCTATTCAGCCTGCTTGCTGCCATCTCACCTGTGCAAAATAATTTACTGGCTCAAAGTTTATTGATTTTACACTTTGGTCTCTTTTTGCTCTGGCAACCCTTATTCAAACAACAGCAACCTTTTAATCTGCTTAGCCTGATATTGTTAATTATTCTAATTATTGCTTATATCCACTGGTTTAATCCCTGGCTAAATGCCTTCTGGGTATTAGTCCTGCTGACACTATTAACTGGGCGAATTTTTAATCGTGGTTTTGAGCGCGTGGTCTATGGTTACGCTGTTATTATTTTGCTGTTACAGCTTATCTTAATTGTTACACCACAGATTTTCGGCTTATCCAGCCTGTTACCAGTTTTTCAGGCATCTGGTAGTAATATTATAATGTTCAGTCCGCTATTGCTATTATTCGCTTCTGGTCGAGATGGCCCAACTCAACATGTCGATTTCATCCGTGGTTTTCTCGTTGTCCTGTTAATTATTTTTCTCTGCATGGGCAGCGCGCTGGTTTCATTCACCACTGGACAAGCCTATATTCCATCATTAATCAGCAGCATAATTCTGCTTAGTACCTTCTTAATTATTACCAGCTTACTGTGGGCTCCACCTGGTGGTTTATATGGCCTGGCACAACTCTGGGAAAAGTACCTGCTGAATATTGGCGGCCCGTTTGAACAATGGATCAATCATCTTTCGGCTGAGGAAGCCAGAACTTCAAATCATCCAGCAGAATTTCTTGAAGCCAGCCTACAATACCTTATTGACCAACACTGGATATGTGGTGTTTACTGGCAGACACCGTCAAATACCAACATCATAAACCGTCATCTTGAAGGTAAAAAAAGTAAATTCCTAACCTGTCACCACGATAATAAATTAGAAATTATTATTTATACCTATACACCTGTTGGCACTGCATTATCCATTCATGCAAGATTAATTTTACGGGTACTGATTTTTTACTATCGCGCCAAACTACAGGAACAACAGATTTTCAATCAGGCGCACCTACAGGCCATTTATGAAACTGGGTCAAAACTGACGCATGATGTGAAAAATATTCTACAGTCCACACAGACCATGACGCAAATTATTAATGATGATGAAATCGAGATTAAAGCCAGTTTTTCTATTCTGAAGAAACAAATGCCATTATTGAGCCAACGCTTACAGGCCACCTTAAATAAACTGCAAGCCCCGCATACCACGCCCACTCAAGCTGATAATTCTCAGGGCTCTCTTCTGCAATGGTGGCAACAATTAAAGATTCGTTACACCGAAGCTGGTATTAATTTCCTCTGCAGCTTTAAAGACGATTCAAACATACCAGTAGAAACTTTTAATACTGTTGCTGAGAATTTGCTGGAAAATGCCCGAAATAAAAAGGGCCGTGAACCCGACATCCACATACAAGCAGAACTTTTAAACCGCAACAATAAAATTGTATTTCGTGTCTGTGATACTGGCTCACCTTTCCCGGAAGATAAGCGTGTTTTATTATTTCAGCAAGCACTCTCTTCCGAAGATGGCTATGGTATCGGTTTATACCAAAGTTTCCAGCTTGCCAAGCAAACAGGTTATCAACTTGAGCTAACGCATAATAGCCACGGCAAAGTATGCTTCAGTTTAAACAAAGTATGTTAAAGACTTAGGGCAACTGCCCCGCTTCGATCATTTGGCTATATAATACAAATGGTGAGACCCAGATGATCAAGTCATCAAACTGGCCAGAAGACGCATCAGCACTGCTGTAATTTTTGCTCACAAATACTCGGTTTGCACCCACCGTATAAGCCATATTTTCACCCGCTGGGTTGGCACTAACTACCGCCTCTGATGCGTTCTCACCCTCATCAGTATTCGGGGCAACCGTCGCAACAAAATGACTACCATCTTTACCTAGTGACAGCACGACAAAGGGTGCATTAGCTGTTAGCGTGGTCAGGCCAGACGAACAGGCTATGTTTGAAGTACTGTTACCATTACAAATAACCAGGTTCGGCGTTAAAACATTTATTCCCTTTGCCTTTATCTGGCCCGGCATCACAAACGCATTATTATTCGCCGTCGTCACACTATAACGAATCGGGTTGTTCCAGCTATCAACAAGTAGGGTATCTCGATTATACGTGCCATTTAAACCCAATGTCCTGCCTGGTATAAAACCATTTTGTAACACACAACCACTCGCCGTACGCTGCTGCTCACCGCCACCACTTGCCGTAGTTGGGCAAGGTAAATAACCATTACGACTGGCAAATCCAAGTAATGCCGATTTAATTTCTTCGAGTTGTTTTTTTGTCTGCTCACGTTGCGACTGCTCAATACGTGACGATAGCGTGGTAATAAAACCGCCCAATAATATACCAATTACAGTTAATACCACTGCCAGCTCAATTAAGGTAAAGCCCCGCTGTTGATGGTCACCTCGATGATTCACCTGCATAGTTTTACACTCACCGGGTCTGATGCTGTCAGGCAAAACATCGTATCATTACTGGTGGGAACAGAAGTATAATCTCCCTGACCATTACCTGCAGGGTTAACCACCTCAATATAATTATTTAGTATCTGCTTGGTATCCAGCACGCCGGTATCAATATTTGCAACTGGCGCTTCACGTATCTGTCCGGCCAGTTTCTGCCCGGAATACATCACCACCGCCGCATATTTAATGCCTGATACTTGTATACAGTTTCCACAGCCAGTAACTTTTGTCTTACTGGAGCTGGCCGCATAATCAGCAGAGACGGCATAAAAGATATGATCTTTCCAGTTATTCCACATCTGCCGCGCCTGCGCAGTTATGTCTTTTAAATCTGCAGTCGCGCCACCAGGAAAAGCCAGCGTTAGATGCTCACACATAAAAACACCCGATTTTAATTTTTTCTCGAACAAGTTTTTATTTGCCATAGTGCCTGGAATAATGCTATCCGCTACAGCCGTAGTAAACGGGTAATGCCCAAGATGCGATATCGCATTATCAACATAGTTACTATTATTTCGATAGTCACCACCCTTAAAATTCAGCGGTGCCGGAAAAGGTAAACGCCGAGTGTCATTATTATTTGCATACGCTGCCATACATTTTGCCAACGCTTCCGTTAAACGCCGCATTTTATTTGTATCCGTCAGGTTCGTATCATTAAATGCCGCTCGGCGCATAATTAAGGGCCATATTTCGTCACGGGTAATCATTAGCATTTGATCATTGACTACATTTTTTTTTCTCATTGAGGCTATCTGGATAAACCGATCGACTCTATCAACCAGATTTGACATCTTACTATTGTTGATAACTGTACCCGATGGAAGCGTATAAGCATCCATGTAAGCACTAAAATTATTTTTATCATACCCGCATTCCGTATTTGGATCTTTAACTCGATGCTGTCCGGCGAGTGCCTGACCAGCAGAAAAAACAATCGCCACCACTCGATCTTTTGCTACACCACCCTGAATCACCGTGCCATTTCCATCATCCACCTGTAACATACCAAAGCTATCTTCATTTAACATTCCTGCGTTGGGTGAAAATTTGTAAGAACTACTCACTGCATAAAGCAGACAATCACCATTTCCATCTTTAAGTGGCGGCATATCCAAAGATTTCCAAGGAAACCAACCTAACGTATTCCTAAACCGCATCCCGCAACTACCATCAGAAATTCCTTCGATAGTATTATTAATTGCTGGACAGGGAAAATAACCGTACATCCCTGGTTGTTTTGATGACACCAGTGAAACTAGATTCGCCCGCGTCATCGTGAAGGCAAGCAACGCCTGCTTTGCCTGTTTCAAGGCATTTTGGGTAATCTGTTGATGCTGTTGTTTAATCTCTGTAACAGAAAACTCTGATAATAAATAGGATACCGAGGCAAGGATAATAATAATTGTCATTATGAGTAAAATGATGCCCTTCTGTTTCTCAGGTAAACCCAGTTTTTCAGATGAGGACATCATTTGCTAATAATTGCAGTAATTTTATTATGGTGCTTTTATTTCGTCAGCTTTAATATTTTGGCGCAACCAACTCTCACCAGGCTTTAACTTCAGGCGTTTACCATCAATCGTTAATGTCACCTGATCATGATCATTTATTGATTCAGGGTTAACTTTTACACCATAAATATGATTGCTTTTCAGGGTGTTTTTACCATTAATCCAGATAACATTTCTACCTCCACTGCGCTTAACATATCCTCTCAAAATAACTCTATTCAATTTCTTTTTATGCAACTGATTTAATTTATCGCGGCGCATAGCATCAATATGCCTTCTTTGCTGCACATTAGTAAAAAGTTTTTTTAATTGTTTTATATCATAAGCGGCAAATACCCGTGTTGTAGCCAACAGTAGAATAAGGGCTAATAAAAAAAGTTGTAAATTACTTTTCACCTTGTTTACCTGTGTTCAGTTTAGTGCTCTTAAAGGTATACCAGCCAAGCTTACAAAAAGCTTTCATATTATTTATCGTCAACGATGATGTATGGCGTATTTTCTCTATATTACATTGATCGATGGTAAACAGACCTTTCGCCTTCTCAAGATCATTTAATAATGCAAATAGGTCACCCTCATGCCCCATTTTCAAGTTTAGCGTCATGGTGCTTTTAAACACATCTATACCGGGAAAATCCCGTTTTATATTATCCTTGTCCAACTTAGTCTGACTGGAAATACTGTATTTAACCAATGGCATATCGCGCCGCTTTACTATACTTTGCACTGCTTCAAACCAGCTCAATCTTTCCTCTTTACCAACAACTCCTTGCCGCACAAGCCGCATAAAATCCTTCTCAAATTTTTCAATAAGCTGATCACTCTTTACTGAAGAATTTATTTTTGATTGCCATAGCCGCATTGTGCGGCTTGCAGAAGATTTTTCCTGCTTAACCTTATCAAGATACATATAGGATACAAAAATACTTATTAATACGACAGCAATAACTAATATAAACACGACAACTGCTCTGATTAAAGATGGCGGTAGTTTATTGTTAATAAAACTAACCATTAGTTGATGCTCGCATGGTTATTTGTAGCGAAAACATACCGCCCGATTCGGATGTTTTTTTATGTTTTATGTCCGCACCTGATTCAGTAGAGAATTTACTGCTCGAACGCAGGTCAACTGGAATTGTTTTTGCTTCAACGCTTATGATTTGCGGATCCTTTCTCAGCGCTGCTATAATTTCATCAATCTGATTGATTGATTTTCGATAATTCGTTTTAGAGACATCAATCCGTCCTTTAATAATCGCCCGGTTTAATATGGCAGTTTTTTCCGTGAAATTAACCGCTTTATCTTTACTTATCGTGGTAACATGATGTTTACTGTCTGTCTGTACCGGCCACCACTCAATTTTATCCAGCTGAAATTCAGGTAATTTTTTATCACTCAGTATCTGACTCAGATGTATCATAAAGTCCAGCGGTGAAGTTTTTCCATTATGTTTTATTCTTTTCGCCAACTTGACAACAGATTGCATAATGCCTGCATCTTCAAAAAGACCTTCAAATTTTTTAAATTTTACTAAATAAATATTTTTATATTCCTGCGCTTCTGCTTTTAACCAGGCTATTTCTTCTTTATTTCCAAGCGCAGTGGAAATATTTGACTCTGTTAGCAGAAAACCAAGCACAAGAATGATAACGCTGGCCACATACAGTATCGTCGATGCAATTGAATAAAAATAACGATTAAATTTTAGCAATTCTCCGTAATGGCTGAAACTGTAACCCTGATTACAACAAAGCCATGAAAATATACTGTCAGAAAAATTCCCTTTAACATTGTTTAGTTTTAGCTGGCCTATTATGTTCCGAGTAGAGTGTATAAAAACACGCTGCCTTTCATCCGAAATAAAGGCCTTCTGTAGCGAAGTTATTTGCTGATCATTACCAATTATATGCAGATTAACCACGTCATTATTAGACAACAAACCCTGGTTACGTAAAAACAATAAGGTTTTTTCTACTTCTGGTGCAGCATACTCACCAATTCGTCGAGTATCGTTGATGTCCTGATTAATAATAGACTGTCGACTGGAAAGTAATTTCCCATCACAAAACAACGACTGCCTGACATTACTATTTACCTGCTGACTAACCAACAGGGTCATGCCTTTTTGTGCACTTATTTTACTTAACAACAAACGGCTCACTAACGGCAATGTCCAGATACCTGAAAGTGGCACTGCATTCTTCTCAATAATATCTAGCCAGGGCTGAATTAACCTTGGATTTGTCATTGCACCAATCAGCACCTTATCATCTCTGCGTCCGGTTTTTATGCGGCCGATAACTTCATCATAACAATACTGCTGACCTGAACGGTAATAACGATCAATAAGTCGACTAATCACTGCCTTTCTATCTTTACTCCCAACATGTGGAACGGTTTCTATACGAAAATCCTCTTCGATAACATCAATCAGGAATTTTGCCGGGATATTTATTGACTCTCGCAAGTAGTCACGAAAACTGTCAAACCCTGCTTCTGTCGGTAAAAAAGATACTTCCCCCAACAAGACACGCTGTTTCCAGTAAAACACTTTTAATCGATAGCCAGTAAAATAGAATAATCTTTTCAAAATTAAAAACCCACTTTTGAAACAGCATCATAAACTGGGCCCAGCACTGCCGTCATAATCCACATCATGATTAAACCCAGTAAAACCGTTAGCGCCGGCATTAATGTAGGTTCAATTTTATCGATGGCCTCTTTAACCTCACGATTATAAAAATAGCTAACGTTTAATAATGCAGCATCCATTGCACCAGTATCTTCACCCACTTTCAACATACGTACAATCATTGATGGAAACACCCCTAATTTTTCAAAACTTTTGCTAATAATCATACCTTCCGAAATACTAATTCTTGCCTTATGGATTGAATTCTCCAGAACCAGATTATTCATCATGTTTTCTGATATTTTCAGCGCATCCAGTACCGTGATACCAGAGCTGTACATCATTGCAAAGTAATTTGCGAAACGCGCTAATTTTATTTTTAGCAACAAGGGTCCGAATAACCACAGCTTAAGTTTTATCCCGTCAAAGAAATAGCGTATTTTTTTATTTTTTATAATTGCAATCCGTAATCCAAAAAAGATAATTACCGGGAGACCAAAAATTAAATACCAGTAATTAACAAAAGCCTTCGAAACATTAATTAATAACCGAGTATGCCAGGGTATATGACCACCGATATTTTTTATAAATGGAACCAGCTGCGGCATTAAATACATCATCAGAAAAGTGACCACCATAAATACAAACACCGAAACAATTGCCGGATAGATCATGATCTTTTTTGTCTGCGATATTAGCTCGTCCTGCCAGCGAATAGTGTCTGCCAGATCTTTAAGTACCTCGGCAAGCCGTCCGGTTTCCTCACCGACCTTAATTAGAGTGACATATACATTATCAAAAATAGCAGGATGCTCTGCTAATGCCAGCGAAAAAGTTTTACCGCCTTCAATGTCATCGATAACCGCCTGCAATGTATCTGTAAAATGACTGTAATCAATACTGTCTCGAATGTCTTTCAAACTATCAATTAATGGTACGCCTGATTTAATTAGCTGCTCAACATGAAAGGTAAAGTTAATTAATTCTCGCCGGTTAATTCGCTTACCTTTCAAAAGATAACCGGAGACACGGCTTTGCTCCCTGTAACTTAATAAATCAAAACCCATACTACTTAGACGTCTCTCCAGTTCCATTGGATTACTCGCGACCATCGTATCAGCACGAATTTTCCCTTTTGCATCTATGATTTTAAATTTATAGTCTGGCATCGTTACACTACATCCGCTGGGTTAGATCAATCACCCGGGAAATTTCACCAAGTGATGTTTTTCCTTCCAGCACACAGCGTATTGCATCATCCGCCAGTGTCCTGTAACCCGTTGCTTTAGCAACGGCTTTTAACTCACCCAGCGTCCCACGTCGAGCCAGCAGGTCATCCAGTTCGCTACTTATTCTCAATGCCTCGATAATTGCAACGCGCCCCCTGTAACCTGTGTTGTCACATTTGGAGCAACCGACTGCTTCATAGATTTTAATGGGGTTATTAATATATTCGATACCCAGTAATTTTGCTTCTATCTCATTGGCATCTTTTTCTCTCTTACATACAGAACACAAAATTCGAACTAACCGCTGACTAATTACACCGATAATATTTCCTGTCATAATATCGGGTAGAACGCCAATATCAAGCAAACGTGGAAATGTCCCTATTGCTGAATTCGTGTGCAATGTCGATAACACCTGATGACCAGTCATCGCTGCACGAAAAGCCATTTCTGCGGTATCCTCATCCCGAATTTCACCCACCAGAATGATATCCGGATCCTGACGCATTATTGATCGAATACCATTCGCGAAATCCATGCGAGCAACCTCATTGACTGAGGTTTGCCTAATCATATCCATCGGATATTCCACCGGATCTTCCAGTGTCATAATGTTGACCTGTTCAGATTTCACATAATTTAACAATGAGTACAGTGTTGTGGTTTTACCGCTGCCCGTTGGTCCAGTAACCAGAATAATACCTTCTGGGCGTGCCATCATTAATTTTAGCGCAGCCAGTGTGTCTGTATGAATACCCAGTTGATCCATCGGCACAATGCCTTTGGCACGATCCAGCACCCGAAGAACGATATTTTCACCGTGCGTAGTCGGCTGGGCTGAAACTCGAAAATCCACACGATGGCCATGTACCTGCAAACCTAAGCGGCCATCCTGTGGAATACGCGATTCAGCAATGTTCATGCCACACATAACCTTAAGTCGCACAACAATGGCAGACCAGTAATCTTTATGTAAGCTACGAATCTGCCTTAGCACACCATCAATCCGATAACGTAGGCGCAAAAAGCCTTCTTCCGGCTCAAAATGAATATCTGATGCTTCACGTTTTACCGCATCGGCAAGTATCGCATCAACCAGTCTAACCAGTGGTTGACTGTATTCATCTTCAGTTGCATCAAGACTATGATAGTCAACCTCACCCGTTTCAATCTCATGCAAAATACCATCAACAGATAGCTCATAGCCATAAAACTGATCTATCGCCTTTTTGATTTCACCTTCACCCGCCACCATTGGTATCAATTCTATGGTACGTCCCACCAGGGCGTGTATCCGATCAAGAACTAACAGATCGGATGCATTTTTCATCGCAATTTTTAGTTGTAATGCCGCTTCATCAAAACTCACAGGGACAATGGTATAACGCTCAGCCGTATCTTTTAGAATCAAATTTAAGGCAGCGCTATCAGGAACAACCGTCATCAGATCAACACTGGAAAAACCCAGCACCAGGCTCAGCACATCGCGCATAACTGATTCTGAAACAAAACCCAGTGCAATCAGTATTTCACCAAGCAGCTTTTTATTCTTCTTCTGCTCGGTCAGTGCAATATCCAGTTGGTCGGCCGTAATCAATCCTTTTCCAATTAATTCCTGCCCGATTTTTAGTCGTCCTTTTTTCTTCAATTCCAGATCCATCGTTATTTTATGCCTGCCGCATTAATTTTTTTCAACCGCCTCAACACCGCCTGTTTTGAAAATCCAGGATTCGTATTTTTAGCCAGCAACAAACTTTTCTTATAAAACTTTTTCGCTTCACTAAACTTACCTAACTGGTCGAGACTGACCGCTAAATTAAAGGTATATACAGAATTATCCTTATCATTTACCCAGGCATTAAAATAAGCTGACTGGGCAATTTCCCAACGTTTTTGCGCCGCATAAATATTACCCAGAGTAAAATATAATGGCGCAGAACTGCCATTTTTAGTCAGTAACTCTTTTATTTTCTGCTCACTATTTTTTAATAGTTCTGGTTGAACCATGCTGGTCAAAGCAGCAACAGCATCGGGATCATCAGGATTGATCTGTAACAGTTCAAGATAATATTTCTGTGCTTTTCTATCCGCTTTCTCCTGCAAGGCAATGGCACCCAAACCAAGCAAAGCATCGCGATTATTCTTTTCTATTGTTAATACTTTTTTATATAAACTTCGTGCTTCAATAAAGTCATTTCTTTCATATTTGAGCCAGGCATCTTCCAGCAAGGTACCTGTTTGATCGATATTTCGAGTTTTATTTATCCTAATATTTTTAGTGTTACTGAATAAAGGCCGAGCATTATGGTTTTTTCTATGTGCCTTGAATCCAGATAGCGCGTGATTTCTAACTGCCATGCTGACTGGCGAACTAACTGTATTTTTTAAACCAACGTTGTTTACCATTTTTTTTATCATATTTATTTTAACGGGTAACTTTTCCTCACGGGTTATTGTTCTAACCATCCGCATGGACTTGTTATATCTTTGTTTTTTAAGGCTGATATTATCTTTTATAATTTGTGAAAAATATAAACCTCCGGTTATTAATATCATCAAACTTAATAGTATTACTAGCGCTACAAAAATAATTTGATTTTTTTTATAGCCATGATTGGTTTTATAAATAAGCAAGCCTAAGGCTTCGTCAGACACACTGGGAGCACCATTATTGATAACATTATGTTGCTGTTGCTGTTGCTGTTGCTGTTGCTGTTGTTGTTGCTGCTGCTGTAGCGTTATATCTGCATCATCGGCTTCCACACTCTTCTCGTTATATTCTTCCTCCTCCAGCGCCAGCGTTTCTACAACAGCTTTTTTTCCTGATACAGACTGTTCATCTGTAATTTTTCTCTTTTCATCTGCGGCTTTTTTTAAAGCATCCAGTAAAAGACTCATGACTTTATCTCTTTTTACACCAGACCTAGCGTGTCAAACTCTGGTTAATGTTACCGTGTCTGAGTTTTTTATCTTTTCCATTCAGATTCATATTCAGGTATTTTTTATACTGACTCAAATCCCCATTAAGACTAGCATCATGGATTACAACTGGCCGAATGAATATAACCAGTTCGGTTTTTACATATGACTGGCTCTTATATGAAAATAAATTCCCCAAAAAAGGTATGCTTGACAGTATTGGCACGCCTTCATTAGTTTTATCTAATTGGTTTTGCATTAAGCCGCCAATAACTGCTGTATCTTTATTTTTAATTTTTAGCATAGTTTCTATTTCACGTACTTGAATAACCGGAATTTTACTGACCACATTTAACGCGGCTAACTGAGGGTTTGGATCATTTACGAAACGAATAATTCTTGAAATAGTTGGGCGCACATTTAGCGTTACCTCATCCTCACTATCAATAAAAGGTGTCACTGACATAATAAAACCAACCGGAACAGTATTTATACTGGTATTAACCGCTGTAGTTGAATTTTGATTAACTGAACCGGAGTTAATTGTCACATTGGTCGTAAAATAAACTTCATTATCGACAACCTTTAATATCGCTGTCTGATTATTCAACGCCATAACTTTCGGACTGGATAATACTTTCACATCACCAAAAGTTTCCAGCGCTTTTAACGTAATGGCCAATGGGTTACCATTCACAGTCCCGGTACCTGCCAACTGAAAAAATGCAGCCGAACCAAAATTAGCACCAAGTACTTTCTGCACACCCCCTCTTTCTAATATCGGCTTATTATTAATAGTGGTAGTTTTACCAAGAACCGACCAGTCAACACCCGCCTGATATTGATCACTTAACTTTACTTCCGCTACAGTTACTTCTATCAGCACCTGTCGCTGCGCACTGCTTACAACCTTATGAATAAATGCCCGAATTAATTTATGTTGTTTTAGTGTTGCCCTCACAGCGATAATGCCGGTTTCTCGATTGACAATAATATTATTATTGGCGGTTTTTTCATTATTTGAAGCACCATTATTCTCTTTGGCGTTATCGTCCAGGATACCTGCAATGTTTTTAGCCAACGTGTCCCAAAACTGATTTTTTGCTTCATTTATTACTTCAGTGCTCGCCTTATTGCCACTTGATCTACCGCCGCTTCCACTACTACTTCCTGCCTGTTTTATACCACCACCCGCCGTACCAATTTCTGTAGAGATGCTAACTTTTCCCTTACTGGAACGCTCGATATTTAAGTAATTAACTTCATAGGTACGCAATACTGGGGTATCTTTTTTTATAATTAAAGCACCCGCTTTGAATGAATAGACAATATCGGTCTGCTCTGCAATTCGATCAAGTATCTTTGGTAAGGTTTGATCAATTGCATTCATCGTGATTTTGCCCTTAACATCATTATCTATATTCAGATTTATATGTGCGTTTCTCGCCATAGAAAATAACACTTCTCGTACCGGAACTTGATTAACCACAACGCTGTAAGTTTCCTGAGGTGGTCGGTTTTGCGGGCGTTTTAAGCGTGGCGCACTGGTGACGAGGGCAGGAATTTCTGCGTTTTTATTTTCATCAGCACGAAGATGTCCTGCTGATCGGGTAGGCGGATTTGTTGCACCACAGGCAGTGAGTAAAATAAACCCACTTGCCATCAGTAGTCTGCTGCAGAATAGTCCATGTGTTATTATTGTTTTCATTATTTATCCAGAATATTTATATTCTCTGGTTATCAGCCACTTTTAAACCCGCTATTATGATATTTTTTTACAAGTCTTTTTTGATCGCACTTATCCGTCTTGGATAAGGTGAACTGACCAACATTGATACAGGCATTTGTTTTAAGGCACTAATCGCACTCTTCTGAGAATTAAATTCATCGTATAGAACGCTATACCAAGAACGCCCATTAACTCTTGTTTCATAGATGTAAACCTTTGAAAAATCAAGCGTTAATGGCATCTTGCGTAAAAAAGTTTCAAGTGCAGACTGATCACTAGTACGTGCCATAAATAGTTGAATACTAAAATGATTATCCCTTGCTCGTGACAACCAGACCCGCGTTGCCTGCTGCCGCTGCACCACATATTTATCTCTATTTTTCATCGCAAGCCTGGCACTGGATTGCAGTCGGTGAGTAGAAAAAATTTCTTTTACTCGCATTTTATGCTGCTGCTTTTGTTGCAGTGGCGGTTGAATATTTTCTGCTTTAACTTTTGTAGCGATTAAAGACCCTGGCGACTGGGCCTGACCAATGATGAAACCCAGAAATAACACTATGATGATAATAGCAATAGCCGATATTATCCATAAAACCTTTTTTTTTGAATTTTTAGCAGTAAATTCGCTATCCACAGCGGCCGACTTAATGTGCTTAGCCGTAACACTATGACTGCCTTCTGCATAAGCCGCCAACAACGCCTTATCCGCCAAAATATTAATGCGGCGAATCAATCCTGTAGAATATTTTTTTACCGTTGCGGCGGTTTTTTTTGTAAATATATCCGGGCCGCGATAACCCACCGAGCGTAAACGAAAATTAAGGTACTGCAAGGTGTCTTCTGGTTGAAAAGGTGCTAGGTAAAAGCTGTGAGTAATGCGTTCCTTGAGCTGCCGTATCGATGCCTGAGCCAGCTTTTCATCCAGCTCCGGTTGCCCAAACAAAACCATTTGTAATAATTTATTCTGATCTGTTTCAAGGTTACTTAATAAACGAATTTCTTCCAGTGTTTCAACTGGCATACTCTGCGCTTCTTCAACAAACAGTACAACCTGTTGATTCTCAGCATGCTTTCTTAACAGATGTGCCTGAATTTTCTGCATTACATCCACTTTGCTCACATCATGACTGACATCAAGCTGTAGCTCATGTGCAATAATATGCAAGATGTTGTCAGGTGAAAAACTGGGATTGGCGATATACACCACATCAATCGCACTATCGCGCAACTGCAATTCAAGCATACGACAAAGCATGGTTTTACCACTACCGACTTCGCCCACCACTTTGATAATGCCGGCACCACTTTCAATGGCGTAACAAAGCGCTTCCAGTACGGCTCCACGTTGCTTACCTTCAAAGAAAAGGCTGGTATCAGGGGTAATTTTAAATGGTGGGCGATCCAGCCCGAAATGTTGCTGGTACATTACTGGCTCCCCAGGGAACCTCTGATTAAGTCTGGGTCGAATAGATTGTGATTAAAATGTTCTGCTTCAAAGCATGGAACGCAGGGAATAGCTGGGCTATTGTGAAGTTTCATCACGCAGAAGCAGGCGGTTTTAATGGTAAGCTGTCGATTCATGACTTAATCAGCGGTTCCCTAGCTTCTGCACTCGACTATAAAGTGTAGTTCGATTGATATTTAGTACCTTTGCCGCTTTACTGACATTGTTTCCGTTCATTTCCAACGCTAGTTGAATACTGCGCCCCTCGATATCGGCCAGCAGTTTATCCAGGTCAAACGCATTGCTTTTTATTTTCTGGATGATGACTTCGTCGCTAATGTTCGCGCTACTACCCAGCAATGCCTGAGCCGATAGCTGGGTTTCAAGTTCAGCACTCAACCGTTCTTTATTAACCACCAGACCTGGATATTTAGTTCCCAGTCGAATCACTATATTTCGCAGCTCACGCACGTTACCAGGATAATCATAACTGCACCATAACGCACGCGCGCCTTCATCAAGTTGAAATGGCGGCACGGTATCGGCATACAGCTTAACAAAATAGTCCAGCATTAAATACACATCGTCACCTCTCACATTAAGTGGTGGGATGTAAATATTCAGAATGCTTAATCGATGATACAAGTCTGCACGAAAGCGTTCATGGCTAACCTCTTCACGTAAATTTTTATTGGTTGCAGCAAGAATACGCGCGCTGGATTTTAACCCCTGTGTCTCGCCTACTCGATAAAACTCACCGCTTTCAATCACGCGCAACAATTTACCCTGCAAAGAAAGTGGTAGTTCAGCCACTTCATCCAGTAGTAAGGTTCCTCTTCCAGCTTCAACAAAAAAACCGTTATGATCTGATGTTGCACCAGTAAACGCCCCTTTCACATAACCAAAAAGCTGGGCTTCAAGTAAATCCTGTGTTATGGCCGCACAATTAATAGCCAGATAGGGTTCATCTTTTCTTGCGCTACTATCATGCAGTGCTTTTGCAACCAGCTCTTTCCCTGTGCCAGATTCACCTTCAATTAAAACCGGAAAGGGTGAATCTGTAAATTGATGAATCTGATTGTTAACCGCCTGCATGGCGACACTTTTCCCAATAATCGTTGGCTGGCTCTGCTGCTCACATTGCCGGTCAATCTCGTGCAAGTGCTGATGATGCTGGAGTCTGGCGAGCAATAATATGGGCTCTGCTGGTTTGGCAATAAAATCAACGGCCCCCATAGCAAGTGCGTGCTGAATGTTAATTTCATCATCCTGGCCAGACAATACCAGCACTTTCATCTGTGGATCCAGTGCAAGTAATTCGCGTACCAGCGCAAAACCCTCGTCGGGTTTATGCGGAAAGGGAGGTAACCCAAGGTCAATTAATGCCAGGCAGGGGGGCGTCACACACTCGCTAATCAGCTCAACAGCCTCATGTCTGGATTTAGCGGCTATCACATGGTATTGTTTTTTCAGTAAAAACCCCAAACCTTCACTGATTAAGGGGTCATCATCGACTAGCAATAAAGTCGGCTTATTCTCTGCTGTATTAGATGACTTAAGCTGTTGTCCACAGTGGTAAATGGTATCCGACATCGAATTCCCCAAATTGATGTACAAAAAAGTATAATTATTATTACTCACACTATATAGCAGATTAGCCGCCAACCTTACTGGTTCTTTTAAAAATGCTTTTTAAATAAAATACCTACATTGCAGTATTGAATAGTTACGGTTGCAGGTTAAACATAAAACGTTAGTTATTTTAACCTGAGGAGGTGTTGTGAAAAACATACAGGAACATTTAAAAACGGACCATCAGCGCTGTGATGGTTTTTTTGTTGAAACCGAACAACTGGTTGCTGACGGCGACTGGGCAGCAGCCAAAAAGAGCTTTGAGATATTTTCCCAGGCAATGGAACATCACTTTGCGATGGAAGAAAAAGTGCTGTTTCCTGATTTTGAACGAGCCAGTGGTAGCACTGCCGGGCCCTCTCAGGTAATGCGTATGGAACACCAGCAGATACGTGAGCTGTTAACAGGTATGGCTGCGGCAACAGCTGAAAAGAACCGTGATGACTTTCTCGGCACGGCGGAAACATTGCTGATTCTCATGCAACAGCACAACGCAAAAGAAGAGCAAATGCTCTACCCCATGTGCGACAATCTGCTAGGCGATAAGCGCGACGAGGTACTAAAGCGCATGATAGCCATTCAAGAAGCCTGATAAGGTGGGTACAAACCCTGATGGCGGGTACGAAATGTAGGCGTGAACAGGAATCAGCTACCCCTGGCTTTACCTACGGGTACGCGCTCGGATAAAAATATTTTATGAATAGTGCGACTCTTTCTTTACAGCAAAGCCCACCTCTCTTTGTGCCTATGCGCTACTATCTAACTGCGCCTCTGTTCACCATGCTTGCCGCTGCCGTGCTAATCTGGCAAGGTCCTGAAGTCTTAGTCAGCCGCTGGACACCGTCACTGCTGGCGGCGACCCACTTTCTTACGCTGGGTTTTCTGGCGATGGTAATGTTCGGGTCAGTACAGCAGATTCTCCCGGTAATTATGGGCTCGCCCGTGCCGCGCCCGCTGCTGGTTAGCCGCACCGTTCACGGCCTGATGAGTATAGGCATTTTATTGCTGTGTAGCGGCTTCCTGCTGGGGCAAGCGGTACTGTTGCAGTGGGCAGAAATATTTCTCGGTGCCGGCTGCGGGCTGTTTATTGCGGTAGCCAGTTATTGCCTGAGCCGCGCCCAGTCAGCCCATGCGACTGTCACCGCCACCATGCTGAGCATCGCCGCGCTCAGCATCACCGTGGGGCTAGGACTCTATCTCGCAGCAGGTTATGACTCAAAGCTAACCACCAGCAACCCTCTGCTGGTTAACCTGCATATGACCTGGGGACTACTTGGCTGGGTCGCGCTGTTGATTAGTGGTGTCGCCTTTCAGGTAATCCCCATGTTTCATATAACGCCTGAGTATTCCCGCTTTATCACCCGCAGATTAAGTCCTTTACTGTTTCTTGGCCTCATTGCGTGGACAATAATCACATTTACCACTCATCAGGCATTATGGGCAGGGGCGTTAGCTGCTATCTGCCTCACCGTCTTTGCACTGGCAACGCTGGGGCTAAAACGCCACCGTCGTCGCCGTCTACCAGATATCACGCTGGATTACTGGCAGCTAGCAATGACCAGCTTGCTGCTTGCCATCCTGTGCTGGGTGAGCCGATGGATAATCCCCGAGCTGGTAATCCCCCCCGTTCTGCTGGGAGTATTATTGGTAGTGGGGTTTGCTATGTCGGCAGTGAGCGGCATGCTGCATAAGATTGCACCTTTTATTGTCTGGTTACAGCTAAACAATCACCACCTGCTTCATGGACGTATCCAGAACAAACAAAACAAGATCCCCAACATGAAGCAGATCATTCCAGAAGCGCAGGCGCGCTGGCAGTTTCGTTGCCATACACTTGCTCTGGTTCTACTTGCTGGTGCCAGCCTGTGGCCCAAAGTGCTCACCTATCCGGCGGCACTGGCACTGTTTCTGGCCGCCGCTTTGCTCTGGTGGAATTTGCTCTCCGCGACATGGATCTATCTAAAATTGACGCGTTCCGTCACCACTCAGGAAGATTAAAATTTATCGCTTCCTCAAAAAAACAGTACCTTACACGCCACCGATAAAACCACACTGACACCAGGCCTCATAACTGACAATAGCAACAGTGTTTGACAGGTTAAGGTTAAGGCTGCGACTGCTTGCCTGCATTGGAATTCTTAAGGGGTTTGGAGAGGTTGCCTAATATTTTTACCCTCAAGTTTCCCCCTCAAGAAATTTTATGTGAATTCTGCTTAATTTTGGCAAAGATCAAAATACTGGTTTATGTAAACAATAGCTTTATATTAAAAGCCTTCAATCTCTTCTCTAATTCAACATTCTATATCATACAGCTTAATGTGCCATAATCATCTGAATTGGTTTCACAAAATACGTTCCTATGTTTCATATTGCTCTACACGAACCACGCATTGCGCCTAATACGGGCAATATTATCAGGTTGTGTGCTAACAATGGCTGCCAGCTTCACTTAATAGAACCACTAGGGTTCGATTTAGAAGAAAAAAAATTGCGGCGCGCCGGCCTCGATTATGGCGACCTTACAAAAGTTACGTGTTACGCTAACTATCAAGAATTTTTAGGTAAAATGGATGGCCGCAGGATATTGGCCTGTACCACTAAAGGTAGTCGGTCATATGACCAGGTTGAGTACCAAGAAGGAGATGTTTTATTGTTTGGGTCAGAAACGTCAGGCCTTCCGGTTGAAGTAATGGAAAGCATTCCCACTGAAAACCGATTAAGAATCCCAATGCAGCCAGCTAGCCGTAGCCTCAATCTTTCAAATTCTGTAGCAATTATAAGTTATGAAGCATGGAGGCAGCTTGGGTTTGTTGGTGGGCTATAGGTTACATAGTTTTTGGCTGGCTTCAAAAGTTTTTATTATTTGATAGGTTGTGTTGCCTGGACTTGCGAATTAAATTGAACCTCAATGCCAGCTTTTACTTCTTCATATATTGGCAAATCAATATCGGGCGCTTCCAGTGTTACGACTAGACCATAAGGTATTGCTATGTTTTTAGCGTCAACTTGGCCTTTGCAAACAATATTTATTTTAAAGTCCGTTCCAGATGCGTAAGCTGTAGCTCGACTGCCACTTAAAACTTCATGTTGTACTGTCCCATTTCGAACCATTTGCCAATCAAGTTCCCTGCTTTGTAAATCCAGGTGATTGTCAGGGCTGTTTGCTGCAGGGGGCTCAAATAATAAATGTGCTTGTCTATATTGATGGTTGTTTGGGTTGATTGGAGATAACCAGGACAAAGTAATAATAAGTCTACGATTTATGGCTTGAGCGTTTAGAGAGTCTGGAAGTGTAAATTTATAGGTATGTGTGTCGTCTTGTTTTATTTTTCCACACTGTAGGATAGTCGCTTGATTGTCTAAGCAGCCATGTATTCTTTCTTCGTTGACATTTCCAAAGCCCAAATACTTAGCGGCTATAGATTTAAATCTTTTAGAGTTTTTTGTGTCTTTTAAAACTTCTTCTATTCTCTCGAAGCTTTGTGAGTGTGAAGCTCCATGGCATAGTAGTGATTTCAATAACACATTTTCGTATTCACGTGATAGTTCGACACCATGCTGTGATAAGTATAAATCTTGTATTGTCTCATTGAGGAAGCAAAGTCTTCGTGATGCTAATGCTGCAGAATTACTTGTGCCAAATGTGTGGGAATATGAGGTAACTGAGCCAGCAGTTCCTGGACTTGCTACCATCTGTCCGGGGGGCGTATCAAAGGTAAGGATTTCAAGAATAGCAGGGTCATTATCTAGAACACTTTTTAATCTATATGTAGCTCTACCGCCAGGCATAAGAATTTCTGGCTTGACCGATCTTTTTTTACCCCAAGTAATGGGATTTATCGTGCTCGGCATAGTCCTGTCAAGATATGGATTAATATGTTTGTAAAATACATCATCGCTGTGTTCATCATGGTGGCTTGCTGCCACAGTTAAGGAGTTGATAGACTCAGCTGGTGACATTAGTCGTCTTAAATGCGTGTCATTAGCAATGCCCTGTAAAATAACGCGTTCTTTATCGTTTTCATCAAGTGCCTCAAATTCTATGTTCGTCATTTTGAGTTCAATATCATAAGTGTGATTGCCAGCACTAACTACAAATATAATTTGATATTTTTCTGCAAGATAATCTATTAGTTTTGCCCAGGGGCTTATAGTTTGATCAAACAGGCGACTTGGGTCAGCTATAGAAAGGTTGACTATTTTTACTGAGGGGGCTGCAGCAGGTTGGTCATCAGTAGACTCAAATATTCTTCTAACTGCACGATGGATGATGTCGATGGGGAGAACGTCTTCTGGTATTTTTTCACGCGTTTGTCCATCAAATCCAGCAGGTGAGGGTTTTAAAATAGGTCGACAGTAGAGTTTTCGTGGTATTGGAGTCTTCTCGCCTTGCATATCACCTCTAATTATTAGTGATGCCATGCTAGTCCCATGTTTTTGATCTGATGGAGTGTAATCTTCAGACCATTCATCAGGATCATCAATAGTAATAAGGTCTCGGATCCAGGCGTGGTTTTCTAGCGGTAAGCCGTCAAGTAACGCGACTGTTGGCTCATTAGTAAGATCGCTTAAGTCGTCAGAGATAGGTACTTCTTCTTGTTCTACAGCAGTGTCGTTCTCGCTTGTGAATATTGGAGCCATGCACTGGCCTGAAGGCCTGAAAAACATCACTTCATCACAGCGTAAAGTTCTATATTGTCGGAAATATCATTGATTAGATGGGCGATGGTGCTTGCGGGGATGCTCGCTAACAATGCGTGATATTGGATTTCATTAATTACACATTTTTGATGTATCTCCCCATCCAAATTTTGGATAAGTCTTATTACTCTTTCTTCGCCTGAGTTTCTTGCAGAATTGTTAGTCCTATACCAAAGCTCTATTTCTACGGGCACACTATCCTGGCCTTCAGCTAACCTTTCTTTCCAGTCTTCAATTAAACTGGTTTCTCGCAACCGATCCTCAGTATCCCAATATCGTATTGTGTGGAGTTTCTGGAATAAATATTTAAGTGGTGCGAGACCACGTGGAAACTTATAATTCTTTTTCGTTGTATATTTTAACCAATAATTTAGAAGCTTGTATAAAGCATCTTGATTAGACATGGTGAGGTATGCGTAACCTTTTAAAGGTTTGTCATCTTTTTCTCCGTCTTTTTCGATATAAAAATCATCGTCAGGTTCAATAACGTCACCTAATATTTCTTGTACAAAATCTAGGCCTTGAATTTTAGATGTAGCTTTATAGAAATCAGAAACGGCACCAATAGTTTCAAGAACTAAGGTTCTCTCTGGAGAAAAGCCTGCGGGATCACCACTAAGGGATGCTGTTGCAAAACCACTTTCAAGTGACTCAAAGCTTGATTTTAATCGTGCGCCCTGTCGTGCGCTTCCGGGCGTTATAGGTTGTGGAAATGATGGGCGCTTTTTTTTACGAGGAGCTATTGTGGGCTTTGGAAAGATAAGGATAGGTTTCAACGTTCAGGTCTCCGTGCGACATTGAAGCTTATCTTTTTAAATGTTTAAGGTGATTAGTTGTTATTTTTTTAATATTTGATTCTGGTAGGTCAAGTATGTAGCGTCTTTGAACATTTAAAGCAAAATCTTCAATCTCGCTGAAGTTTAGTCCCATTAGCTTTTCTGAGAGCGTCTTGCTGGTAAATCCAAGTCCATGTTCAACGTGTTCCTGAAATCGGTTTAACCATTTCTCAATCATTGCTTTGGTCGGTTTTGATAATTCAAGTTTGGTTTCAAATCGACGCCAGGCCGCTTTATCGAGCATTTCGGCATGATTTGTGGCGGCAATCACCATAACGTGATTGGGCATCATATCGATTTGTAGTAATAACGCATTTACTACGCGTTTGATTTCGCCCACTTCATTTGGGTCGCTACGTTCTTTACTTAAAGCATCAAATTCATCGAAGAAGAGTACGCAGCGCTGAGATTTGATTTGTTCAAATAATCGATCTAGCTGTTGAGCTGTTTCTCCTAGGTAGCTTCCAATAATGCCTTCGTACTTAACTACAAATAACGGTACCATTAATTCACGAGCGAAAGCTTCCGCCATGCTTGTTTTGCCATTCCCGGGAGGGCCGGAAAGTAATATGCGATGCCGTGGTTCAAGATTGTATGAGCGTAATAAATCTTTACGGAAATGCTCTTCGATAATTTCTTTGCAGGAATTATATACAGGTTTTGATAAGACTAAATCATCAAGAGATTTTTTTGGATCTACGACGTAATAAGCGTTTTGTAGTTTTGGGTTAGAAGATTTGGATGGGCGTGTAGATTGCGTGATGGGAGCTTTTAATAGCTCCATTAATCTCTCGGCAAGAGCAAAATGTTTCTTTGATTGCTCTTCGGCCGCAATGGCTTCAACGGTTTTACGAAACAGTTGTTCATCACCATTGATGCCTGTTCGGACTAAGTTAAGTATTAGATCTGCACGTGCCATAACTCAATACCTTGCCTTAAGAGCGTTCCCGTAAAAATATATATTTGTATATAGAGGTTAGTCTAAATAATACCAGATATGCACAATATGCATATATATGATATCCTGTAAATAGTCTTACATGGGGTGTGCTGAGTAAAAATGCAGTCTGATTCGTCTGGGCTCGTGCGCCGCGCGAGGGGAAAACTTAAGTTAAATCAAGTAGATTTTGCAAAAGAGATTAGCAAGACACAAAGCGTGCTGTCGAGGTATGAATGCGGGAAAGTCGCACCACCTCAGAAAGTAATTATGCATTGTGTGCATATTTTGGATGATGGCTCTTCATCAGCTGATATTGAGCAGATTATAAGTAAAGTTCGTGCTTTAGACGGTGAGCAGCACATAAAAGTACGAGAAGCTTTGAATACATTGCTTGATAAATGTGTTTAATGCTGTTCGATGATATGTGTAAAAATGAATACGTTAGATAAATATTCAACTAGCTCTTGTATTAAATTATAAAAATAACGGAACAGTAGTACATGCCTCAAACAACAAATAATCTAGCGGCCTACATCTGGTCACTAGCCGACCTTCTTCGTGGTGATTTCAAACAAAGCCAATACGGCCGCATTATCCTGCCCTTCACGCTATTGCGTCGTCTTGAAGGTGTGCTAGAAGAAAGCAAAGAAGCAGTACTCAAAGAATACGCAAAAGTTCAAAAAATGAATTTGCCAGAAGAAGCGCAGGAAAAACTGTTACTTCGTGCTACAGGTGGGCTCTCGTTCTTCAATACCTCAAAAATGGATCTCTCCAAACTAGGAGAATCAGGTATCAAAGACAATCTGGAATCTTACATCCAGGGCTTTTCCCATGATGCTCGTGAGATATTCGAGCATTTCAAATTTGCTGAATTTATCGCTCAGCTTAATGATGCCAACCTGTTGTACAAAATCGTGCAGAAAGTCCGGCAAACCGATTTAAGTCCTGCGGCTATCACCAACCATGAAATGGGGCTGGTGTTTGAAGAACTGATTCGACGTTTTGCTGAAGGCTCAAATGAGACCGCAGGCGAGCACTTCACCCCACGTGATATTGTGCGTCTTACTACTTCACTGGTGTTTTTAGAAGATGATGATGCTTTAACCAAACAAGGCATCATTCGTACTATCTATGACCCCACAGCCGGCGGATTTCAAGAGAGTTGTCGCCTAAAGTTAAAAGTTATGCTGCCAATGTCTTCTGTTTCTCAGGATTAAGTAGTACTTCATCTACTTTATCCCAAT